>Ga0222677_1000006_pt1 | contig 207658 bp, 188 predicted proteins | sample AntAcemetagen935_FD_179846 | JGI IMG/M metagenome (GOLD analysis project Ga0222677, IMG submission 179846) | Saline water microbial communities from Ace Lake, Antarctica - #935 | ecosystem: Environmental > Aquatic > Non-marine Saline and Alkaline > Saline | place: Antarctica: Ace Lake... | reverse complement strand
CTTTTAATTCCGCAAATTTTTTAAGTGCGGGTACAGCTCCAAATTCTTTGTTTGTGTATAGTATTTTGCACATGGCGACCATCTCCCATGCTTCTGCATTGTTCGGACTCTGTTTTATCACGGAATTAGCGCATGCTAATGCAGTATAAAAATCATCAGTCGTCTTCAGTTCGTAATGCTGATCCGCTCTTGCCATTAATTCTTCTATAGTGAAAGCGCATCCCGACAAAAAAACTATCGAGAATAATAGACTGAAAAGTAGCGTGCTTTTTAAAACACTGTTAAAATTTTTACTTTTATTCATTTTCACCCCCTGTTTCCTGCTCAGCACTAAATTCTTCATAAAGATCATTAAGTTTGTCTGTATCTTATGTGACAGACACAAAGAGCATTTTATTATTCACATTTGCACAGATCAATAATGGGCACTGATAACAAAACGGAAGAACCTTTGTTTACTTTTTCTTGTTTATCATGCCTTTGTATGTCCATGTCCTTTTACAATCATTTTTAAGATCATCATACCGTGATAAATTGACATTATATGTATTTCCTTCTTTTGATATTTCAATCTCTCCCCAATTCCTTGCGTTTACTTTTCCAAACGCAGTAAGCTTTGTCTCATCCACACTTGTCATCTCAAACGTGAAACTACGCAGGTACTTATTTGTAATTTCAAGCTTAACCTTAATTTTTTTTGATTCAGGCGGAGATTCATATAACTTTAAAAACCATTTACAGCAGTCATACAGGTTATGATCTCCCCTGGGACCGCACCATCCATATATAATTTGTTCTTCCGGAATCCATGTTCCCATCCACTGTCCCATTGTTGCTTTCTTTCTATCAATTATATACTCCAGTTCATATATTTTGCTAAGTATAACCTTTTCATCCACGGCCCGGGGTGTGGATGAAAGATAAAAATTAAAACTGATGATTGCGTCCTCATATAATTCCGCCTGTTCCTGTACCAGCCCCATGTTATAATAAATTGTGGGAAGCCACGGGGCAAGCTCAAGGGCCTTTTTAAATTCTTTGAGCGCGCTTTTATAGTTCTCTTTTGATTTTGCCATCCTGATGGCCGCAAGCCCCCTTGAAACATAACGCTCTGTCTCCCGTGGCGCCGCGGGCGGCGGGTCAAGATCCAGGGCAAGTTTTATGATCTTTTCCTGTATCTTTTTTGTGTCTATCCCTAACTTTTCCGTGACAACGAAAGCTTCTTTATAGTGGTTTAATGCTGTACGCAAATCTCCGTTTTGTTCCGATTTCTGAGCTTTAATCAGGCCCTCGAGCCTTTTTATGACAGGTACAATCTTATCGGTCTCCGTTTTGATATTCCCGCTATACTCATGACGAGATAGAGCTATTCTGTGTTTTTTGTACTGCTCGAGCGCTTCATCTATTTTGCCGATATTCTCAAGGACATTGCCGTATGTTCTATAAAAGTAAGCAGAAACCCAAAAATTAGCAGTATAGTCTTTCGTCCAGGAAGCACCCAGGTTACCGGCAGATTTAAACTTTTCTGCAGACTCAAGCATATGCCCTTCATTAAAAATAATACACCCCTCACAGGCGTTGACAAGTGAACTGTTCCCTTTTAATTCCGCAAATTTTTTAAGTGCGGGTACAGCTCCAAATTCTTTGTTTGTGTATAGTATTTTGCACATGGCGACCATCTCCCATGCTTCTGCATTGTTCGGACTCTGTTTTATCACGGAATTGGCGCATGCTAATGCAGTATAAAAATCATTAGTCGTCTTCAGTTCGTAATGCTGATCCGCTCTTGCCATTAATTCTTCTATAGTGAAAGCGCATCCCGACAAAAAAACTATCGAGAATAATAGACTGAAAAGCAGCGTGCTTTTTAAAACACTGTTAAAATTTTTACTTTTATTCATTTTCACCCCCTGTTTCCTGCTCAGCACTAAATTCTTCATAAAGATCATCAAGTTTGTCTGTATCTTCAGAGGCACTCACAAACAGATTACGTGTATCCTTGATGTGTTCTTCCACTTCCGTCTTTGCTTCTATATAGCTGGACAACTCCTGTTCGCTCTCTTTAAAAGCGGCCTCTGCCTGGCGAAGTGCCTCCAGGGCCTCTTGAACCGCGCTTTGGTTCTCGGACTTCTGAATATTAATCTGTTTTTCATTTATTTTATTCTCAACAAGTGTCTCAGAAAACTGCTTAACCTGAACTTCAACCTTCTCCATTTGCTTCCTGGCTTCCTCTACTCGTGACTTGGATTCATCTACTTTCCGCTCTCCCTGGGCAACTGAATTCAGTATTACCTTGTAGTCATTAATCTTCTGGGAGGCTCTTTTGTAAAGCCCGCTTATTACCACGGCCCGCCTTTTTAACCTTTCAGCCTGCTCTAAACTGCCTTCTAACGGTACGCCTTTAACCTCAGAAACTTCAGGCAAAGGAGGGCATTCAACACCTGGAGATTCAGTGGCACCGGTCATCAGGTTTGCCGCTTCGTTGCTAAGGTAAGCCGCGTCTTCAAAATTTCCTCTGGCTGAGGCTTCTTTTGCCTTCTGCATGAGAAAAGAACTGCAGTTTAATTTAAATGTCTGAGAACTTCCCCGGTCAACCCGGGGCACCCGTGTTGAACTTGAAAGATCGCGCGGTTTAAGTGTTTTGATACTTAAAGCACCTGTCTCTTCCTGAACCTCGAGCGCCGGAAGCGAGTTGATGTTCCGCGGCCTTAACGTACCGGATTCTGAACCGCGTATCATGCCAAGCATCCTTTCTTTGCTTTCATTGAATTCCTTACGTTTTTGCTCCTCCTTCTGTCTGAGGATTTCTCTTTGCTGTGCCATTCTCTGGCGCTGCTTCTCCCTCTCGATTTGCCGGTTTATTGCTTCCTGCCCGCTGTTGTCGTTACCATAAATAGCATTATGTATAATATTCGCCATATCATTCACAATAGCCTGTTCAGAAGGACTGAAGTACGTGGAACCGGTCCCGCTGCTTCCCCCTCCGCTTCCGGGCACGCATCTGTACGGCCGTGAGTAAAAATCGCCGCCTATACACTCGCACCAGGCTTTGTATCCACCGGGGCTGATTTGTGGATCAACGTAATTGCAGGCTGATGTCGCCAAGGGCCTGCCCACCATCATGATTGTCATCAAAAGTGCTATCAGGCCTAACTTTCGCCAATATAAATAGCCTTTACATATATATGTAATCATCACAGTTCCTTCCGCAACGTTTCATAAACTTTTTAGGATATCTTACATATTATTTTCACTCCCACCACCGTTTCAATGAACCGGCTTTAATGACTGCAGGTCCGGTTATAGATCCGTCCTTGCCAACTGCGGCCATTTCTCCGGCACGTACCATTATAGTTCGGCCATCCCCGGAGTCATCCGGCTCACTAAGCTCAATGACGCCTTCCAGGACAATAACTTTCACAGGGCTATTTGGTTGTGCTTCTATGCTGAATTCTGTTCCACGTACGGCAATGTTCACTTTAGATGTATGAATTCGCAGGCTTCTACTGCATGGCAATTGGGTATTATAAATACATACATATTCTGCATGAATACGTCCTTTAATCATTTCGTATATGGATGTTTTTTCCCCAAGCCTGGCTATTTTGAACGTTGAATCCGCGCCGAGCTTTATCATCGAACCATCCGTAAGGATAGCTTCTATAAAACCGTCAGATTCAGTACGGATTTCATCGCCCTCAGAAAGCGGTGTGTTTAAATCTAAGACATCCCATCCATCTTTCGTTTTTTTATAAACCCTGCCATTAACTTTGCTAGCGACAGCAAAGTGAATTTTCGATTCTATCCTGCAGGCTTTTTCGATAGCCCTTATGCGAGCTTCATTGGCCAGTCTCTTTGAGCGGATATTTGCAATGGCTTTTTCTGATAGAGCTACGGCTTTTTGAGCTATAGCTTCTGCCTCTTTATCGTTTATCTCTTTCGCATACGTTAAGACACTGCGGGATTTTTCGAGCGAAGCCAGAGCCTGTTTTTCCTGCTTTAGGTATTTGCCGATTAATTTCCCAAACTTTAAATTTTGCTGTTCGGCCCATACAGCTAAATGATCATTTTTGATTTCTGCGGCAAGCACATTATAAGCAGGAAAAAGCAACCAAAGCCCTATAGACAATAACAATAAACACCTTATCAGCTTTAATGGAATAAAATATCGCATTTCAACTGTCTCCTCTTTTTCTTTGGCTCTCAAATATTCGTTGGATGGTCCTATGTTTGAAGATCCGGTGCCCCATGTCCTGAAAAATAAAAAAAGACTCGACTATCCGGCTTAACATTCTTCGGGAGCCAGGTCTCAACGAACTTCTCGATGCTGGAGTAGCCCGCCTTCTCCCCTGAAAGATGCACCACGTTCCGGCGCGGCAAACCAAGAGCAAGCAGATGATCCCTGACCACCTCACCGACCCGCTCTCCGAACTCGGCTTCGACAATGTCCATGTATTTCCCGATCACGACGATGACAGCATAATCGTTCGGCCGGGGATCGAGTCTATAAGCCGGTTTATCCACATCAGAGGAGTATGCCGTTTCTGTTTGATAGGAACTTGCTTTGAGATGGGCAGACTATAAAATAGGGGCGGTTGTGTGTCAAGAGTAATGTCGGCGCAAGATGTAGACAGACAGGATCGGGCAATAAATAAACGGTGTGATTAAAAATCTTGCGGAACGGCGCGCGGTCCCCGACAGGGCTACAAAATTTTTGAAACCATCTTTTTTACCGGCTGTTCAAAAATGTTCGGATGCAAGGCGCGTACAGTTATGGGGAATGAGGCGTACGTTTTGTACGCCGCAGTGACACATGACAAACGCAACGCCGCAGACGAGCTTTTTTCAACAGCCGATTACAGACCTCGTGATGATTCTGGGCGAAGAAGACTCTCATCCCGGCTTGCGAGCACCTGATCCAGCCGCTTCAGCAGGGACTGCCGGTCATGCGGCAGACGGCCCTGAACCGAAAAATAATTTGAGGCATGATTAGAAAAAAACAGGCAGCTTTTCAGCTCAGAACCGGCAATCATCTCCCGAAGTTCTGCAAGCAGCTCAAACGTACCGGGCAGCTCAAATGTGCCCTGCTGCATGGCTTCATGCAGGGGCGTATCAGGAACTACCATCAGCGTCAGGGCCGCCACATGATTGGGCTGCATCTGGTTGAGAACTGAAATAGTGGCGCGCGCGTGCTCTCTGCTTCGCTGCGTGCCCCCCAGACCCAGCAGCACAGTTACATTCAACTTAATATTAGCATCGCGCACCAGGCGCGCTGCCCGAATCATGTCCTGTGGACCGGCATCTTTGCGAATCGCAACAAGGGTTTCAGGATCGCCTGATTCAAGGCCGAGATACACAATACCGAGTTTCAGACTGCGCAGTTCAGCCAGTTCAGATGGCTTTTTGCTCAGAATACTTGTGGCATTACCATACATGCCGACCCGCTGCAGCTTCGGGAACACCTGGTTTAAGCGCTCCATGATCGCGAGCAGATGCGGAAAAGGAAGGATGAGCGGATCACCGTCGCACAAAAAAATGCGGCGAACGGCCGGGCCATAGGTGTCAAACGCGCTGTCAATATCCTCAAAAACTTCTTCAAGCCGTTTGGCTCGAAACTGTTTTACCTTGAAGGCCGGGCAGAATGTGCATTGATTATGCGAGCAACCCACAGCCACCTGCAGAATCAGGCTGGCGGCTTCGCTTGGCGGGCGGATTATCAAACCTTCATAGCGCATAGGTCAGGCGAGAATTGTGTAAATCGCGTCAGGAAGGTCCTGCTGCGGGAGAACCTGCTGTTCGCCGGTCTGCATGTTTTTAAGCGTTGCCCGGCCCTCGCTGGCCTCATCCGGACCAAGCACAACCACAACCGGTATGTTGCGGGCGGCAGCATAGGACATCTGCTTTTTAAGCTTCACGGGTGCAGAATACAGCTCGGTATTTAAACCAGCCCGACGCAATTGAGCTGCCAGTTTGACCCCGTCAGTCAAAAGATCTTCGTTGAACTGCGTAACCATCACCTGCGTCAAACTCGTGGATTGCTTGGTCATGCCCAGCTCTTCCATGACGGTTACCAGCCGCTCAAGCCCGAAGGAAATACCCGTAGCGGGTATGGACTGCCGAGAAAACAAACCAATCAAATCATCATAGCGCCCGCCCCCCAGAATACTGCCAATGCGGGGCTCCCTGACAACCACCTCGAAAATCGGACCGGTATAGTAATCAAGCCCGCGCGCCAGGGAAATATCCTTTTTATAATAGCGCGCATCAACCCCGTCGGCCTCAAGCACACGCGTAATCAACTTCAGCTCCTGCAGCCCGGCTGCGCCGATTTCACTATCAGCCACCAGGGCGGCAACTGCCTCGAAGTTATCACCTTCTCCCAGCAACCGGTCGCGCACAATGGTTTCAGCATCACTCGTGAGCAGCTGAACAGCCTGCATGTCCTGCAGCACAGCCTCGGGCCCGGCCTTGTCCAGTTTGTCAAGCGCGCGCAGAAAATCCGGTATCCGGTCGGAGTCAATGCCCAAGCGCGCGGCCAACGCATTTAATATTTTTCGGTTATTGATTCTAATCAGGTAATTATCAAATCCGAGCGCCTGCAGCACGGCATGCGCCACCAGCAGCAGTTCAGCATCGGCGCAAGCACCGGACGCGCCGATAATATCAATATCGCACTGGTAAAATTCCCTGAATCGCCCTTTTTGAGGCTTGTCCGCACGCCAAACCGGCGCGATCTGATAACGCTTAAACGGCTTGGGAAGCTGCTGATGCATGGCCGCTACCCGCGCAAGCGGAATGGTCAGGTCGTAGCGCAGGGCCACGGCGCGTCCACCCCGGTCCTCAAAGCGGTATATCAGTTTATCGCCTTCCTCGCCATACTTGCCCTCAAGCGTCCGGGCATATTCAAGGCAGGGCGTGTCAAGCGGCACAAAGCCATACTGCTCAAAAATCGTACACATCGTGCGCATAATCTCCCGGCGCAGTATCATCTGCTGCGGAAGAAAATCCCGAAAACCCTTCGGTATTTGAGGCTCTATCATTGCAAGGTATCCCCGTTGTGCATGCGCCTGCGCGTCTGGCCAGGCTCAAGCTTTCATGGCCGCGCTGTCAGCGGCGGCGCTTCTTTTTTTCTCCTCATTGGCGTCCAGCGATTGCTGGAAAACCTCAAAGGCCCGATCGATTATTGTGCGACAGAAAGGATCCTGCCCGGGATCATGATCCGGTGTGGCCAGGTTGAGCGCGGCACATAGCGCTGCGCGGGCCTGATCGACATAACCCTTGGCATGAAAAATACCGGCAAACTCCTCAAGCCTGCGCTTAAAAGCATGCTTGCGCCCGGCGGTAAAAAAACAAGCAAGTTCCTCGGCCGCCCAGACCCGCATCTGTTCCTGATGGTTTTCATCTGCGTCTTTTTTTCTGTCGGCGACCCGCCGGGCAAGTTTTTCCCAGCATGCCTTGCCTTCACTGGTAACAATATACCAGAATGCCAGTTCCATCGTACCAACCAGCGCCCCGGTGTCAGGAGCGGGCTCAAGCGCTGCAATCTCGTCCGCGCTGATAACGTCATAAATTTCAGGTGCGGACTTTTTAGCAATATCATCGGCAAATTGAGCCTCAAGCTGCGAAATAGTCGCAGGCACGATCCCATTCTGCGAGCGCGAGAGCTCAAGGGCTTCCATCACCAGTGCAACGCAGCGGGCCGCAGAAAACTCACGGAAGTCTGATTTTGTATCCTTAAACAGTTTTTTTATCACTTGAGTCGTTTCACCACGATGCGTAGCATACACATCAAGCGTTTTTATTCCCGTAGAATCATTCGTAATAATATGAAAAATTTTTGATTCGTAGGTACTGACCGGCTTAACGATAAACAACAGCCGAAAACCTTCCGCGTCAATGGTTGAAGCAAAAGCGCGCGCCGGAGAAAGTCCCGCAGACTGAAAAACAGACCCGCTTTTCGCAGGCGTCTCCGGCAGCGATACCTTGATACCTTTCTGGCCCAGCGCACGAGCAACCTTTTTCATGCGCTTTAAAATATCTTTGCGTCCATTCTCGGCATACATGGCTTCCATAACCCGGAAACCTTTCTCATCCACGTATGCCTCCAGCAGGCCCAGTACCCGCTCACCGGCTTTTTTGTCACGAGAGGAAATACCCGCCAGAAACGGCGCGCTGTGAGGCCCGTGGTCTTCAAGAATCTGTGCGAGAATGCCGTCACGCTCCTTGTTGCCGCAGGCCAGAAACTCCCCGGCAAGCTCATCACTAACCGTACCCGACATGAGCGTCTGCATGATGCGCTGGGTAAGATTATCATAGTCCAGAAGGCGGCTGGCAACACCAGAGTCAATGATAACATCGCTTTTATTGAAGATATCAAGGATTTTCATTCCGGTTTTCGGCATAAACGCTTCCCGACCGACAAATTCCTGCAAAAAGCTGACATGCTCGACACCTCTGAACTGCGCAAGTAGCTGTATCAGCACATCCTGCTCAGACCAGGTTGCTTTCTGCAGCCGACGCGTCAGCGCGGGGATACACTCAGAATTTATTTCCTGCAGCTGCGCGGCCTGCTGACTGTAGAACAGTTCATTTTGAGGGGAATCAAACGCCTCGCTGAAAAACTGTTCGAAAAATGCGCTAAACTGTTTGCGGGTTACACTGCTGTCTACAGCGTCTTGTTCGCCCACGTTCTGTCCATCCATACCCGTGAATTCCTTTCAGCCCAGTGCATACTCATAGTGCAAGCGGCAAAACCCGCGCAGAAGCATAAACTGGAATTTCAATCAGTTGCGGGCGCACTGCGCCCCTGTAAACATCCTGCGATTAAACCAAAAAATTATAGGCCCATTATCCAAATAAGTCAAAATCTAAATTTAACTTGACTGGATTTCGAAGATAGGTTATTGTTTTTGATTAGATTCAGCGCTTCTTGAGGCGTATTTTTGTAAGCGACTGGGGAATCGTACAACGGCAGTACGCCAGCCTCTGGAGCTGGTTATTCAGGTTCGAATCCTGGTTCCCCAGCCATATATTATGGTCCCATCGTCTAGTGGCCTAGGACGTCGGCCTCTCACGCCGATAACACGGGTTCGAGTCCCGTTGGGATCACCATTGTTCAAAAGAGTCTGGAGCAATCCAGGCTCTTTTTTTATTCCCCCCAAAACCCGGTGCAGATAATTACACACCCGGCTGTCTTCGCCCCTATCATTCCATCATAAAAAAACACCCCGGCTCTTGACCCCCTGTTTTTATGCGTTATATATTAGTAGGAATAGTTATTATAACTATTCCGCTGAAAGGAGTTATTTAATATGGCTATTACATTATTGAGGACAAGGACACCATTCGAAAACATGATAAGCTGGTTTGACCACGATTTCGTTACGAACGATTCCGAGGCAAGCTTAAGGCCTTCGGTTGCTATCAAGAAAAAAGAAGAAACCTACGTGATCAAGGCCGATATGCATGGACTGAAGAAAAAAGACATCCATCTTGAGCTTAAAAACGGAATACTTACCCTGCGCGGCGAGCTCAATGTGCAACACGGAAAAAGTACGGGCATGTATAACCGGACCAAACGGACCTTTGGAAGCTTTGAGCGAAAATTCAGGGTTCCGGAAGGCGTAACCGAAAAAGACATACACGCCAAGTACAAAGACGGAGTGCTGGAACTGACCATTCCAGTTCCGAAGGAAGACACTCCCAAGCCCATAAAAATCAAGGTCAAATAAGCTCTGCAAGCAAAGAGGCCGCTCATGCGGCCTCTCAAAACGAAAACACGGATTCGATTCCAATGGGGATCACCACATTAAAAAAACACTCGACTTCTTAGCCGGGTGCTTTTTTAATTGCTTTATAGTTAAAAACAAACAGCCAACCCGCGGCTATTTATTCTTCTTCTCAAAATAATCAATATCAATCGCGATGGCCGCAGCAAAAATAAGCTTGCGCTCAGCAACGCTCAGACCGAGATCATCAATAGAAATTTCAAAGGTATCCGCCTTAGTAAAGGCCTCCTTGAAAATTCCCGACCATTTCTTCTTTATGCTGCCGACCTGACGCCCGTTTGCCAAAATATTGAAGGTCCAGGGCCTGAACAGCGGGCCTGAAATGGCAAGCTTTCGCGTGCCAAAATACGGCACAAGATCATACTTTCTGTTGAGCAGTGAAAAACGCTGGTTAACCTCACCCACAGGCCCCTGGCTGTCTGAAACTTTTATCTTGCTGAAAATAAGCTCAAAATGACGCTTAACCCCGATAACTTCAGCTGTGTTTAAAACGCTGATACCCATAGTAAATGATCGGGCGCTTGAAAAAAGATTGCGAGTCACGGCTCCTAGTACGCCGGTATTGTCTTCTTCTGCATGGGCAAGCTTCTGTCCGCCTGAGTTAAAGAACGCATAACGGTTACGGCCCTCAAAGCTGGTAAGCAATTCCACAGATTCAACCTGTTGCTGAACGACAATCTGATTTTCCGATAACAGGGTGCCGTCCGGGACGGCTTCATCCACAGCTGACCCCTGCATACGATTGAAAACCTGCCCAGCCACACCACCGACTGCAGCTGCGGCCATGCTTGCGCCCATGGCGGCTTTTGATGTTCCTGTCTCCGTAGGCGATGGGCCCTGGGCCTCAAGAGAGACAACAACCGCCTTGCGGGCAAGTTCCCACTCTTCACCGCTGATTTCCCCGTTGCCGTCCAAATCGTACTTGGCCATTACGCGCGGATCATTCTTAATCTGTTGTTTCAGATTGCGAAGCTCCTCAAGCAGTCTATTTTTGTCAACCATACGTACCTCCGGTACATGGCTCACATCCGTGAGCACTCGACAGGTTTGATAGATGCGTGTTTAAATTGATGTACGCTATATGTATCGTCAGCAGCATAGAAAACATCAATGGAGAAGATGCTGTTTACTGACTCGCTGCCGCGCTTGCGGCTACCGCTGCCAGACCGGCAGAGCGGCCGGTTGAGAACGCGGCCTGCAGGTTGTAGCCCCCGGTGTCTGCCTGTATGTCAAGTACCTCACCGGCGAAATACAGCCCCTGAACCAGCATTGATTCCATGCTGTACGCGTCAACTTCACAGGTACTGACCCCCCCGGCAGTGATGATGGCCTCGGACAGGGGCCGATGCCCCTTTATTGTGTGCTTAAAATCCTTCAACCACGTCAGCAAACGCTCTCGGCCTGATTCTTTCAAAGCGGGAACCGGACTGCCGGCTTTCAGACCAATCTGCGTGCAGCACACTCCGACCAGTTCGCGCGGCAGCAGACCACGCAGCAGGCTGCCCAGCTTTTCGCCCGCTCGCTTGCTGATGTCACGACGCAGACGCGCGTCAAGTTTGTCGCGGTCAAGTGCCGGTTTCAGATCAATGGAAACACACACGGTTTTGCGCGCTTGCAAGGCATCAACCGCCATGCCGCTCAGCGTTAAAATGACCGGCCCGGCCAGGCCGTACTCCATGATGTGCAGCTCGCCGAATTCTTCCGCACGTGTACGTCCATTAATGAGCAGCCTCGCATTAATATTGCGCACTACCAGTCCATCAATCTTGCACGAGCGGCTCTCCCGGGTTGTAAGCCCAATGAGCGCGGGCCGCGTCGATACAAGGGTATGTCCACAATCGGACGCCAAGTGGTATCCATCGCCAGTTGATCCGGTCAATGGATAGGATGCGCCGCCGGTAGCGACAATCACAGCCCGGGAAGAGAACCTGCGCTCCCCGCAGCATACCCCGGTTATGTGCCCATTGTCATAACACAGCGCTGTTACAGGACTGCTGCACACGATCCGTGCGCCGCCGGAGGTACACCAGGCGCGCAGAGTTTTAGCAACGCGCGGGGCACGCACAGATACCGGAAATACACGGCCTCCGCGCTCTTTCTTCAGCTCTATGCCAAGGCCGCTGAAAAAATTAATTAGAGCACTATTGTCAAATGCAGCGAGGCTGTGCCGCACAAATGCGCCCCCGGGTCCAAAACGGCAAATAAACTCATCAAGCGGAGCCGTGTTGGTAAGGTTGCAGCGGCCTTTGCCGGTTATGCCGAGCTTGCGGCCGGGATAGTCCATTTTTTCCAACACAAGAACCCGAGCTCCGGCCCGGGCCGCCTGCCCGGCAGCCATGAGCCCGGCAGCGCCACCACCAACAACAATAATATCGCTAGTATCCATATTCGAAATCATGCTCACTCGTTAACAAGGCTATCATCACTATCTACCGCGACTATACTCTCACAAACACACACCTCTTGCAATGCGTGCCGCTTGGGCTCCCACGCAAAAAATACTGTAACAAACTACCGTTTCAGTGTAGAATATAATGGTTAAATATGCAGAATGCGATAACTACTCCTGTAAAGAACTTTCACTATGCCGTTATATGAATTTCAATGCGCTGACTGTAGCAGCATAAGCGAACATATTGTTACCGGCAGCGATAAAACCGGCGGCCTGACCTGCACCGACTGCAACAGCGCCAGCCTGAATAAGCTAATCTCAAAATCAAATATCGCCAAATTCAACTCGCCCAGGGGCGAGCAATTCGGCTGCGGCACACCTGAGCGCTGTGGCGGTCCAGAGGGCTGCCCGGGTGCCGGCAGCTGCTGCATGACGTCATAAGGCTCTTACGATATGTCGGCCGTAAACCCCGCACATAGCAGTGACCCACAGCCGTGGAACCACACCACGGCCAGCCACCAATAAAAAAAGATTACCAAACAACACAAACACCCGCCCCGCGCACTGAAGCCGTGACGGGTGACACGCAAAGACCAGCATAAACTATAGACACTAGCAGAAAAGGAGTACAATCCATATGAGTACAGAATGCGAAACAAACACAGGCTGCTCGAGTTGTTCGGGCTCCACCGAATGTGATCAAAATCAAAAAGAAGCACATGAGCTGGAGATGCTCGCAAAACGCATGGCTGATATCCACCATAAATTCCTGATCATCAGCGGCAAGGGCGGAGTCGGCAAAAGCTCGGTAGCCGTGAATCTGGCTGCAACCCTGGCAGCACAGGGCCACAAAGTGGGCATTCTTGATGCTGATATTCACGGGCCCAACATTCCCAAAATGCTCGGCGTTGACGACCAAAAACCGATCAGCGGCGAAGACGGCGTTATACCAATTGCTGTTACCGACAACCTGCGGGTTATGTCAATCGCGTTTTTCCTTAACAGCACGAAGGACGCGGTTATATGGCGTGGGCCCATGAAACATTCCCTGATAAAGCAGTTTCTGGGCGAAGTCGTCTGGGGCAAACTTGATTACCTGATCATCGATTTGCCGCCCGGAACCGGGGATGAGGCCCTAAGCGTGTCACATATGCTTAAAGAGGTTGACGGGGCCGTGGTCGTCACCACCCCGCAAGACGTGGCCCTGCTTGACAGCCGCAAGAGCATCACCTTCTGCCGTGAGATCAAAATCCCCTGCATCGGTGTAGTTGAAAACATGAGCGGCCTGCACTGTCCCCACTGCAACGAACTGATAGACCTGTTTAAAAGCGGCGGCGGAGAACGCATTGCGCAAGAAATGAAAGTACCCTTTTTAGGCCGCATTCCGCTTGATCCCGAAATGGTGATGAGCACGGACGAAGGCCGAGCCTATGTTTCCCATAACCCGGAATCAAAGGTTGCCGAAGCCTTCAATGCCATAGCCGAATCCTGGAAAAAACGCCTGGATGGCTAACGCCTCCTGAACGAAAATTAAAAGGCGCATCTCGTTCGAAAAGTGAGACGCGCCTTTTTTTATTTTAAAACCTGAGGCTAAGAATAAACATTTGTTCATTGAGTCAATCCCAAAGGGATTGACAGCTATAGCCCTTTGCTCGCCCAAAGAGCGCAGAGGTAAAGCCAGGGAATTTAAAAACTTTACGTTCATTTCTTTGCTCGCTCCAAAGAAACGAACCAAAGAGCGTAGCGGTCAAGCCTGCAAGGCTTGACTCAAAGCGCCCAGCAGCTTGGCCTTCGGCTCTCCTCGCGAAATGCACGAACACGGGAGCGTCAAGAACTCTCCCCCCTTCTCGCGGGGCTCAGACAGCTTGCCACCCTTTTTCCGCGCTCGCACACTTCGCTCGGCTGCACTGCAACGGGTTTAAAAACCATAGCGGCAAAACTCAAACTGTCATTTCGAAGTTTTGGAGGGACGCGCTTCCGCGCGTCCGTTGCGGCCACGACAAAGCGTGGCCCTCCAGGATCTCTCCCTTTGGTCGACATAAAGACTGTTCAAAAAGGCTCAGATGCAAGGCGCGCAACATCATGAAGAATGAGGCGTACTCTTTCGTACGTCGCATGTAACGCACCGCCGCAGATGAGTTTTTTAGGGCAGCCTGTAATCCCCCAGCAACTGCTGCATATCTGCTGGCACCGACGCACGCACCAACAGTTCCTCGCGACTGCGAGGATTTGTTAAACGCAACACTTCAGCATGCAGCATAGTACGCGCGCAAAGCCCGCTGCCACCACCATACAAAGAGTCTCCCAGCACCGGGTGTCCCAGAGAGGCCAGGTGCAGCCTGATCTGATGGGTACGCCCGGTATGCGGTAGCGCGCGCAGCAGACTATAGCCCTCAAAATCATGCAATTTCTGAAAAGTCGTTTGTGCCGACTTGCCGACGATATCAAGACCGCATACATATCTTCCGTTTTCTTTTGCTATTGCGGCATTACATTCAAGCTCATCAAAGGCCGGCTTCCCGGCAACCAGCGCCAGATATTGTTTATCAATGGAGCGGTTTTTAAACTGATAGTGTATGCTGCGATTGGCCTGCTTGTTTTTGGTGAACAGCACAACTCCGCTCGTTTCAAGATCAAGCCGATGATGCAGCCCGAGGTAGGCATGTTTATCGCGCTTCTTCAACAGGCGCTGCAGCCCGGCATAGAGGTTGTTGTAGTTATCGCAAAAAATGCCCTGGGTGGGGATGCCGCTTTCCTTGCAGTACAACAGCAGCCAATCATCCTCATGCAAAATATGAGCGGCATCGGCTTCATAAAAAATATTCCAGCCTTCGCGCCCCTCATAGATCAACACACGGTCTTCGTTATGCACCTTCCGTGACTGCACCTGCACACGCTGTTCGTTGACCCAGGCCGCACCAAGCACAATCAGCCTACACGCCTGTCCGCGACTCACATCGGGCAAAAAACGCCCGATGGCCTGATCAAGGCAAAGAGACTCCTCAAGACCGGCAGCAACAAAGGCATAGGATTTTGGTTGTGCGGCATTACCTGTTTGCATGATGACTGTTCCACCCTTGTACTATATAAGCGTGAATAACCGGCTTTGGCTACACCGCTGTATTTATAAGTAGTTCGTTACACGCTGCCCCAACGTACCATGTCGCAGGTACACTATTCAAGCCGGATGAACGATATACTCAGACCAAAAATAATTTATTCGAATTACAGGACCCTGAAACAAAAAAACATTCCCTTGAGGGGAATGCCTTTGGTAATGAGGCCATGGACTGATGAACGCTGTAAAGAACCTTGCTGAAAGTTAAACCTTCGACATAACCTCACGGCCCAGAGCTTCAGCCTCCGAACAAGCTGTCGGATGCCGGCGGATTGCCCCTGCTTCATCAACGCTGCTATAGGTCAACTGATGAGCAAGACTCATATCAAGCGCGTCGAAAAAATACCGCGCACTAAGCAGGATACTCTCAAAATTCCGTTTTCCCTTAGAGCCACCGACCGACAACACAATACCACGGCCCGTGCCGCTTACACGCGCGCTGTTCATATTCTGCTTAAGCTGGTATTTTCGTACCCAGAAGGCTTGGGAGCGATCCACCATGGCCTTGGCCATGGCTCCGAAAGAATAGAAAAAAACCGGGGCAGCAAGCACAATCACATCTGATGTTTCAAAAAGGGGGTAGATCTGGTCCATATCATCCCGCAGCACGCAGCAACCGGTTTGCGCACAACCACCACAGGCTGTACAAGGCTGAATATTTAAATCGCGCAGAAAAATTTCGCGTGCACTGATGCCAGCAGCACTCAGACCGCCTAGAAATGCCTGCATCAGTATATCGGTATTGCCGTCTTTGCGAGGACTACCGTATATGGCGGTGATTTTCACTGACACGGTAAACGACCTTTGGCGTGTATAAAGAGGGAACTATTATTGATTGCGACGCAGCACTTCCGATTCAGCAGCTGGATCCGTTGCTGCACTGAGCACACAACCCGGTGAACTCAAGACGATGGCCGGTTACGGTAAAACCGAAAGCATGGGAAATACAGCCTTCCAGGTTATTCAGCGTATCCATCTCAACATCGGCAACCCGGCCGCACTTTTGGCAACGCACATGGTAATGCTCAGAGATATCGCCGTCAAAACGTTTCTGCCGCCCACCAACCTCAATTTTCCTGGCCAGCCCCTGTTCACTCAGCCACTCAAGATTGCGATATACCGTTGCCAAGCTCACACGCGGCAATCGACGACGAACCTGCGTATAAAGCTCATCAGCTGTAGGATGGCTCTTAACTGCCCGTAATTCGTTTAAAATAACCTCCCGCTGATTAGTTATCCGTAGTTTTTCCAATTTCATTCAGTTTTGCCTTTCAGATTTATCATATAAATTCGTTTCTATATAATAATTATTATCCTCTAAAAACTAATTTGTCAAGGGCAAATGCGGCTTTTTAATTAACATTTAATAAAATTGATACAAAGAAAGTTTACTTTTAGCTTTAGTATGCTATGTTTTAACCAGTTCCTCCAAAAAAATACTTGACATTAACTTGATAACAGTTATTATTCTCATAATCAAAATTGAGAAGTATTCGCTATTGGGACACAATAAACTATTTTTTTCCTGAAAGGAGCTTCACTATGGACTTCAAGAACAGCAAAACCATGCACAACCTGATGAACTCATTCGCGGGCGAATCACAGGCCCGCAACCGCTACACCTATTTTGCCGGGATAGCCCGCAAAGCAGGCTATCAGCAACTCGCCGGAATCTTTGAAGATACCGCCAACAACGAAAAAGAACATGCTAAGGTATTTTTCAAACATCTGGTCAACTACCTTGGTGAAGAACCTACTATAGTGGACGTGGTGGCAAAATTTCCGGTTGTGCTGGGCAATACGCTGGTTAACCTGAAAGCATCGGTTGCAGGCGAAAACGAAGAGTGGACCCTGCTGTATCCGGAAGGAGCCAAAATCGCCGACGAGGAGGGTTTTCCCGAAGTAGCCGAAAGTTTCCGCCAGATTGCCGAAGCCGAAAAAGAGCATGAAAACCGCTTTGAGGCCTTTGTCAGCAACATCAACGGCGACACGGTGTTCAAGAAAAAGGAAAAAGCAAAATGGCGCTGCCGCAATTGCGGACGGGTTATTGAAGGCGACTCCGCCCCGCAGACCTGCCCGGCCTGCCAGCATCCACAGGCTCATTTTGAAGTCTGTGCTGAAAATTATTAATAGTTTTGAATAGGGGGACTACGATGAACCAGTTACGCGAAGTGTATAAATGTGAAGCATGCGGCAATATTGTTGAAATCGTCCACGCCAGCAAAGGCGCGCTTGTGTGCTGTGACCAGCCTATGAAGCAGCTGAAGGAGAACAGTGTTGATGCTGCGCTGGAAAAACATGTACCGGTACTCAGCCTGAACGGAACAACAGCCGCAGTAAAAGTCGGCAGCGTTGCCCATCCCATGGATCCCGATCACTATATTGAATTTATTGAGCTGCTGACAGCCGCGCGTGTATACCGGGCAGAACTGAGCCCCGGCAAAGCACCTGAGGCATCCTTTGATATACATGGAGAGGTAATCGCAGCGCGGGCCTACTGCAACAAACACGGTCTGTGGAAAAACCAGTAAGGTATCAGGTGCCATAGGCACCATGCCGCAATCAGGAGGTACTATTATGACAGATGCTCTTGCAGTCGGCAGCCGCGCCCCGGATTTTGAACTGGCGGGAACGGTTGATGAAACCGTACGGCTGACCAGCCAACTTGGTCACGGACCAATACTGCTACTGTTTTACCCGCTTGACTGGAGCCCGGTATGTACCAGTGAGTTGTGCAGCCTGGGCGCTGATTTTAACAATTACACCGGTCTGGAAGTTAAGGTCTTTGCGATCAGCGTTGACAGCATCTTCTCGCATAAAGCCTTTGCAGCACATAACACCATCGGGGTACCACTGTTGAGCGATTTCAATAAAACAGTCTCAGGGGACTATGGTGTTCTCTATCCGGAACTTATGGGCCTGAAAGGTGTAGCCAAACGGGCCGCATTTCTGCTGGATACAGGAGGCATTGTGCGCTACACGTGGGTAACAGAAGATCCTGCGCAGATGCCGGACTTCACGGAAATCAAGCAACAGATAGAACTGCTGGGCTAGAACATTTTTCTAAATAGTGTAGCCGGTTTTTTTTGTCCACACCCCGGTGAAAACCGGGGTCCAGAAAATATATTTTTAAAATTTCCTGGATGCCGGCTTTCGCAGGCATAACGAAAAGAAACCTGAAATCTTTATGACTATAAAAAAACCATAACAATTACTGCACGAAAAAACCCCGCGTTATTAACGCGGGGTTTTTCATATAAAACACATTGCTATTAAACACACCCGAAAGAGCGGCTATTCGGGATGCTTTATTTCCTCGTAGCGCTCTTTAAAATCAAATGGTTTAAAGGTCGGACTCGTGACGTTATGACAGACCACACAGGTTGTTTCATCAGGCTTTGCATTCAGACCGGCATGAACAGCCATTTCATGATGTTTTTCGGGATCTAACTTCCACTTCGACCTGTTCATAATTTTCGAACTGCTGTAAGCTTTTCCTGCCCCGTGACAGGCCTCACACTGAATTCCGGGCTGCTGTTCCGGACCGGTCGTATGGCAGCCAAGGCATGTGGCATCCTGCGTATAATCTTTTTGAGGATCAAGTCCGGCTTTCTGCCTGGCTTCAGGCGCGGCACCCGGCTTCAGGGTCTCAAGTGCCGTAGCATGGGAAGTTTTCTGCCAGCCTTTATAAATTTTCATGTGACACATCTTGCATTTTTTAATCCCGACGTACTCTTCCGCGGAATAGGCGATAAAGGGAAGTCCGAACAGGACCAGCGCAAGCGCAATAAACAGCAATATTTTTTTCACAACAGAACTCCGGTTTCTGGGATTGTCTTAAACACGCGCGATGCAGGACGTATCGATATTTACCTCAGGCTAACTATTTATTATGCTAACAGAATCGGAGCCCTCCTGTCAAGATTTTTCAAAAAAACCCTTTAAAAAAGGGGTCTTGCGACCCATGAGGCCCAGACCGGCACGCGCTACTTATCCCTGTACCGCATATCTTTTTTTGTGGTATGCTTAACATCGTTAACACAACCTCGGGCACGTGCACGCCTGAGGAAATACATTTCCCGGAAAATCAGGAGGTTCCATGATACCGATAGTCGCAGTGGTCGGCAAATCAAACAGCGGTAAAACAACCTTGATTGAAAAGCTTATTCCGGAATTAAACAAAAGAGGATACCGCGTAGCAACGGTTAAACATCACAATCATGCGCTTGAAATTGATACGCCCGGCAAAGACAGCTGGCGGCATAAGCAAGCCGGGGCTCAAACCACGTTTATCAGCACACCCGGAGAACTCGGCATGGTGCACTCAGTCGACAGCGATATGACGCCGATTGAAATCCGCGACCGCTTTATCGACAATGCTGACCTGGTGCTAGCCGAAGGATTCAAGCAGCTGAGCGTTCCCAAAATCGAAGTGTTCAGAAGCTGCGCGCATGCAGAACCTGTGTCGGCAGGGGATGAAAACCTGCTGGCAATCGCAAGCGACACAGACCTTGACATCGGCGCGCCATGCTGTGGGCTTAATGATAGTGAGCGTCTGGTTGACATTATTGAACAGCAGGTCATTAACATCACCGGACCCGACATCATTGTACATGTCGACGGCGTGCAGGTTCCGCTCAAGCCTTTTATTCATGACTTTATGCGCAACGCGCTGCAGGGTATGCTGCGAGCCCTTAAAGGCTGTGAAGATGCAAAACGAATCGATATTACGATCAAATAAGCACATCAGTACCATGGGAAACAGACGCTAAAAACTTTTCTTAGATTCTTTTTATTGTCATGGCCCCTTCCAGCCACAATTTACTACAGATCTCGATTCTCCCGATCGGTAAAATAAAAGACCGCGAGCTAGCGGTCAAGGCACGCGATTTCGCCGACCGCATTTCCCATGATATCCGACTGACCATTGAACCAATTAAAGACTCAACCCCTGAACAGGAAGCCAAACGCCTTTTGGCCCATGTCAAAAAACAACCGGGCTTCATATTCGCGCTCAGCGAGCACGGTCGATCCTATACCTCCGAAAAGTTCTCCTCCAGGCTCTACGGCCTGGGGGCACGGGTTTATTTTATTATCGGAGGCCCTGTCGGACTACCACCCGCAATTCAGCAGGCTGCTGATGAACTGCTGGCCCTGTCCAAAATGACGTTTCCACACGAAATGGCCCAGGTACTGCTACTGGAGCAACTCTATCGTGCCGTCAGCATTCATCATAACCGCAAATACCATAAATAATCAGTCGGCCCGGCCGCCAGCACTTCTCAAAACCTCCCTGCGGCATAAACAGCAAAAATTTCAGACCAGTCATGCCAATTTTCTTGACAGAAATACTTAATGAGTCTATAAATATTGGCAAATGCTAATTATATGTACGCTAAATTTATTTTAGGTGTATGAACTATTAGCCCCCATACTTTTCAAAGGAGGAAAAACAGATGCTAAAAGGAATCAAAAACCTCCCCAAGAGGATTAAAAAATTCCTCAGCCCCATGTGGCGAACCATCTGGATCGCGCTGGCAGGCCAAGGTATCTTTCTGATATCCGTGCTTACCATGTCGCCTCTGCGCATGTGGGAGAATCCGGTAGTTAACTATAATATCTATTATGTTCCCATACTGGCCATTACGCTTGGCTACCTATTTTATCGCTGCTGCACAGAAGAAAATGAAGCCAGGGGCTATCTTTTCGGTTTTTTCGCCGCCCTGTTTGCCTGGCCCCTCATCGGCGAGGTGGCCAATATCCCGGTCGACAAGGGCCTGATTACCCAATTCAGCGACTTCAACATAAAACTTATGGGTGCCTATTTCTATGTTGCTTCAGCCTGGGCACTGCTGCATGTCATGTGGCGCACGGGCGCACTAAAGAAAACGGTCTGCGTCTTTTTTATGACCTTCCTGTCCATCTGGACTTTTGAGCTCTATATGGACAATTATTCAAGCATGGATTCCGCTATGTTTATCCCGATCGGCGGTCTGGTTGTAGCGGCAATTGTTGTAATGCTGCTTATCTGCTTGAAAAAAGCGCTGGGGCTTTTTAAAGCCGGAAAAGCTTTCAAAGCTATTCTTGGCATTCTGGTTACTGTTATTGTAGCCGGCACAGCCCTGCCTAATTTTATCGGTATCATCGCCTTTGATGATCCCTTGAGAAAAATGGCGCCCATGGCCAACCTGGTTTTATGGGGCTCGCTGCTTGCCACCTTTCTCATCTTGCTTGCGGCCAGAAGGACCAAATCTCTAGAGCGCAAAACCATACTCGGCTGCATCTTCTACATTGTGTTTGCCCTGATTCTCATGAGCACCAGCCAGTGGAAGGAACCCCAGACGTTTTACGTAAAATATGAAGCCGCGCACATTGACCATGAAATAGAAGCGCTGCAGCAGGACAAAGAAACTCTGGCACGGCTTTTTGATTATATGGCAAACAAACGCATGCTTAAGGCGGGCGACTACAAGTATATGTATGAGCATGGCATTATACCGATTGAAAAACTGAAACATCTTGTCAGCATCGGCAGGATTGACGGCAAGGGGCTTGAGTTTCTCACAACCCGCGGCATCATTACCATAGATGAATTTCAAGCGGTGCTTGACAATAAGAACCTCAGCGATGAAGACATGAAGCCCCTGGTTGATATGGGTATCGCCAAGAAAAATGATCAGGGTACTTATGAACTGAAGCGCGAGTATATAAAAATCGAAGAAAAAATAAATACTGAATCAGATGTAACTTCGCACTAAGGAGAGCTCTTATGGCAGAGATAGCGGAAGAAAGATACATTACTCCCCTTGCAAAGTGGTCACGGGTGCTGGAAATTTTCATCCCCGGCTACATGTTCGGCAAGGCCTGGGGCATTGCCAACGAACACACGGTTGATCTTTACCGGGCTATTTTCCCGGGATTCCTGATTGACATGGCTGAGGGGATGAAGGGCTGGCTCATACAGACCGACAGCGCCCCCCTGGAGCGTTTGTTTTCAACATGCTCCGGCGCGCTGGTTGGGTTCCTGGTTATTCTCGTACTGGGAGCCTTCATGCATTTCGCGCTGGGAGACCGCAAGTATATTGACTCGCTGCGATTTACTTCCATCACCCTTATCCCGCTCGCAGTCATGAACGGGACCCTTTCGCATGTGACCAACACCCTCTTTGAAACCCTCGGCGGCGGTGAGACCATAGAGACGCTTACCAAAAGCGCGGTTGATTCGCCCACTAACCAGATACGGATGTTCTGCGTATTTTACATGCTGGCGATTTGGATGCTGGGAAAAAGAACCGGCGTTGTGGGCAAACGACGCTGGTTTGTACTGCTGGTCGGCATAGGCTTCCTTGCTGCCTATTTTTACTTGGGCCTTGGAATAACCCCCCAAGAAGCGGCTGAAGTTCTGCCCAAAATGATGGCCGCACACGGTCAACACTAAAGGAGGTGAGTTGCCATGATGATTGCTAAACAAAAATTTGTAACAATAAATAAATGGGCAGTGTTTGCCGCCATTTTCCTGTATCTCATCGGCATATTCTCCCCGCTTAAATATCTGCAGCCGGGCCTGCTGTTTGTATTTTTTGCCGGCTTTCTCAGCCTCTTTCACAAGGATTACCTCGCCCCCAAACCGCGCACTGCAGGGATGTTGTGGCTGCTGCCGGTTTGGATAACGATTTTCACCGCGACCACTCCGCTGACAACGGGCAATGGCAATCCCCTGCTGTTTCTGCTGAGCCTGCTGTGCGGCCTGATCCCCTGCATTTTGCTGCTAACCGGCTCGTCAGAAGAAAAGATGCCGAAAAGGCCCCGTCTGAAAATAGTGGTTGTTCGTACCATTGTGCAAAGCAGTATTTTTGTGATCTGGGCATCGCTCACCTCATATTGCTTTATCAAGGGAACCCGGCCGGACATGCTATTCTGGGCGGCGTTTCACGTGAGTACGGTGGCCATTTTTCCCGTATTCTTCGGCCGTGCTATCTGCGGCTGGATCTGCCCCAACGCAACCATGCAGGATGCCCTGTATAAAAATATGACCTTCAAACGGCCGATTGAAAATCTACCCAGGGCCATTGAAGCGCAGAGCAGCACCGCCTGCATGAACATCAGCGGCAAGGTTGATGCCCGCGCGCCCCTGTTCCCGGCAACGCTGCTACTGTCATGGTTCCCCATGTTCTTTGCCGAGACCATCTGGGATCTTACCGGCGTTGCCTGGTATCCGATAGTATTTATGTATGGTCTCATTGTTCTGTCGCTTGTTTTCAAATGGCGCAAAATGTGCACGCATTTCTGCTGGCTCTCATCCTACCGGGGAATAGGCTGTCATAACAGCCTATGGCGCATACGTTATAACCGGTCACAATGCAAACAATGCAAGGTCTGCGCAGCCGAGAAGGCCTGTCCGTTCTATATCGATATCCGCAACCAGGACAATGAAATGCCGGCAACCTGCTGCCTGTGCTTCAGCTGCATGGAAGCCTGCCCCTTTGAGGGCGTCATAACCTATACGCGCAACCCTGTTGAAAAGGCGCGGCTTAAGCTTGAAGCCAAAACCGGCATTATTGAACCCAAGCCGGAGGCGACCAAAGCAGCGTAGCGCTTGTAGAGCACCTGTTTATATGTTATTTTGCAGGGAATCGGTAGCGACCGGTTCCCTGCATTTTTTTTATACGCACGCATCGCGTCTAAATCTCCGGAGGAACCCACCCGACGGGTAACCTTTTATTTCATCCTTGCACCATGGTACGATACATGCCTCTTCTGGATATGAAAAACATCCGTCTGAGCTTCGGCGGCCCGCTGTTGCTTGACGGCGCAGACCTCATAGTTGAACCCGGTGAGAGGATCTGTTTGCTCGGGCGCAACGGCGAGGGCAAATCAAGTCTGATTAAAATCATACATGGTGACCTGAGCCCTAACAGCGGCGAGATAGTCCGGCAACAGGGGCTGCGCATTAGTATGCTTGAACAGGAGGTGCCCGGGGGCATGCCCGGCACGGTCTTTGATGTTGTTGCCGGCGGCATCGCAGGCCTTGGCGCGCTGGTCGCCGAATATCATGCTTTGAGCATGCGCATGCAGACAGCTCATGATGAAAGCCACACCCAACGCCTGGGCGATATACAGCACCGCCTTGAACTTGACGACGGCTGGCAGATAGAGCAGAAAGTAGCATCCATACTATCGCGGCTTAACCTGCCCGCGGATGCGCCGTTCGCTAACCTGTCTGCCGGACTCAAGCGCCGCACCATGCTTGGCCGCAGCCTGGCCGGACAGCCGGATCTTTTGCTGCTTGATGAGCCCACCAATCATCTTGACATAGAATCAATCAACTGGATGGAAGATTTTCTGCTGCGCTTTGAGGGCAGCATACTCTTCGTCACCCACGACCGTATGTTTCTACGGCGCCTTGCTACGCGCATTGTTGAACTTGATCGGGGCAGGCTCGCGAGCATGCCCGGTGATTACGCAGCCTATGAAAAACGCAAGCTAGCCGAGCTCACTGCCGAAAAAACACAGCGGCAGGCTTTTGACAAAAAGCTTGCACAGGAGGAAGCATGGATCAGGCAGGGCGTCAAGGCGCGACGCACCCGCAACGAAGGACGTGTTCGAGAGCTTGAACAACTACGCAGCCAACGCCGCGAGCGCAGACTCGTGCCGGGCATGGTGCAAATGAATGCTGCTGATGCCGGAAACAGCGGCAAAATTGTTTGCGAAGTGAAACAAGCAGCCTTTGGCTACACTGAAGAACCGGTCATCAAAGATTTTTCAACGATTATCCTTCGAGGTGACCGCATCGGAATTATCGGCCCCAACGGCACGGGTAAAACCACGCTTATCCGCCTACTGCTGGGAGCCGTGCAGCCGATTTCAGGCACGATACGAATGGGCACCAATCTTGAAATTGCCTATTTTGATCAGCTTCGAGACCAGCTTGATGAAAATAAAACCGTTTTTGAGAATATCGCCGACGGCAATCATACGGTGACCATTGCCGATAAAAGCCGCCATGTCATCAGTTATCTCCAGGATTTTCTTTTTGCACCCGAACGATCCAGAAGCCCGGTTTCAAGCCTGTCAGGCGGCGAGCGCAACCGACTGCTGCTCGCCAAACTGTTTACACGACCGTCCAACCTGCTGGTACTTGATGAGCCCACCAATGACCTTGATGTGGAAACCCTTGAACTGCTGGAAGAATTGCTGCTGAAATATGCGGGCACGGTACTGCTCGTGAGCCATGATCGCGCCTTCCTCAACAATGTCGTCACCAGCACACTGGCCCTTGAGGGCGGGGCGCGTGTGGCCGAGTATGTTGGAGGCTATGATGACTGGCTGCGCCAGCGTGTGCAGCCCCTGACCGAGCCGAAGAACAAAGCCGCTAGCCCGGCCCGACGCGAAAAAAAACAGGCAAAAAAAGGGCTCACGTTTAAACAAAAAGCCGCGCTTGAAAAAATCCCTGAGCTCATCGAGCAGCTTGAAGATGAGCATCAAGCGCTTTACGCCCGTTTATCCGACCCTGAGCTCTACCGACAGGACGGCGATGCAGTAACGCAAATCAAAACGCGCTATGAAGAAATTGAACAGGAACTACCGCTTCTATATGAACGCTGGCAGGAACTTGAAGAAATCGGAGAATAATGTTCCACTGCTTCCGTCTTCCGTTTTTGCGCATTCGCAACAAACAAGGCATAGCAGAAGGGGCTGGCAGGATATTGAAAAAACGCTTTTTAGAGGCTGTTCAAAAATGCGCCGGATGCAAGGCGCGCGCAATCATGAGAAATGAGGCGTACTTTTCCGTACGCCGCAGTGACGAATGATAAGCGCAACACAGCAGACGGGCGTTTTTCAACAGTCTGCTGGTGCCTGTCACAATCAGGCAACTACTCAACACCCTGACTCAAAAGATAGTCATCGTAGCTGCCGGTAAAATCATCAATACCGTCCGGCTTCAACTCAATAATGCGCGTTGCAATTGATGAGACAAACTCCCGGTCATGGCTCACAAAGATAAGTGTGCCGGAATAATTTTCAAGGGCATAATTGAGGGCCTCTATGGATTCCATATCCATATGGTTGGTCGGCTCGTCCATGAGCATGACATTTGGCTGCTGCAAAATAAGTTTACAGAACAACATGCGCCCCTGTTCTCCGCCGGATATGACATTGACCGGCTTATTAATCTCATCCTTGGAAAACAGCAACCGGCCAAGGGTAGCCCGAAGCACCTGCTCTTCCTGCCCTTCCGGTTTCCACTGGTTCAGCCAATCAACAATCGATGTACCGGAGGCAAAATCAGCAGCATGATCCTGGGCAAAATAGCCTATATTTGCATTTTCCGACCATGTTACGGACCCGCTATCAGGCACCAACTCCCGGGCCAGACAACGAAGCAGCGTAGTTTTACCGATGCCGTTGGGGCCGATAATAGCAATACGCTCTTCGGCCTTGACCATCAAGTCGAGCCCCGCAAATAGTGGCGCTGCGCCGTCATAACTCATACTCAAGCCCGCTACGTTCAGCACCCGCCGAAAAAGCTTTTTCTCCTGCTCAAAGCGAATAAACGGGCTCACACGGCTTGATGGCTTAATGTCCGCAAGCTTTATTTTATCAATCTGGCGGGAACGTGAGGTTGCCTGACGGGCCTTGGAGGCATTGGCGGAAAAGCGGCTCACGAATGTGCGCAGCTCGGCGATCTGGGCTTTTTTCTTGGCATTGCTTGCAACCAGGCGCTCCCGGGCCTTGCTGGCCGCGGTCATATATTCATCATAATTGCCCGGATACACTCGCAGCTCGCCATAATCAAGATCAGCCATATGCGTGCAGACACTGTTGAGAAAATGGCGGTCATGGGAAATAATGATCATGGTACTGTTACGCGCGTTGAGAACGTCTTCCAGCCAGCGAATAGTATTGATGTCAAGATTATTGGTCGGCTCATCCAGCAGCATAATGTCAGGATCGGCAAACAGCGCCTGCGCCAGCAGCACACGCAGTTTCCAGCCCGGCGCTACAGCCTGCATAAGACCGTCGTGTTGCTCAAGGGGAATGCCCACGCCAAGCAGCAACTCTCCGGCATCGGATTCGGCATTATAGCCGCCCATCTCGGCAAATTCGACTTCAAGTTCGGCTACTTTCATGCCGTCCTCATCACTCATTTCAGGAAGGCCGTAAATGCGGTCGCGCTCCTGCTTTACCTGCCACAGCCGGGCATGACCCATAATAACGGTATCCATAACCGTACAGTCCTCAAATGCGAACTGGTCCTGGCGTAGCTTGCCGACGCGTTCATGCGGATCAGCGGAAACAGTGCCGACCGACGGTTCCATGTCACCGCCGAGTATTTTCATGAGCGTCGATTTCCCGCACCCATTAGCGCCAATGAGGCCGTAGCGATTACCTTCGCCGAACTTGACAGAGATGCGTTCAAAGAGCGGCTTTTCACCGAACTGTATGGCAAGATTGAATGTAGAAATCACGACACTGCTCCGACTTTTAATTGTTTGTATACAACCGCCATACATACATCCTGAATGCCGGTCACAATCGAAAAAAAGATGACAGAAAAAAGGCTGCTGATGCAGGACACTCACATCCAAAGTAGTGCTGTACAGATAGTCTATACGTTGCAACGGCAGTTGATGTGTACGATTCCCAGAGGGTCGAGACTGCGGGGTCTTTTTCAAAAGCCTGTCATAAAATTACAATATAGTATACCACAGCTGTAGTCATTTACCTACAACATAACACCCGGTGTATGTGCATGAGGACACAGAGGTGGCATTCCGGAATGAAACATTAAAAACTATCTCTACTGGAGCGGACATGTTGAATTGAATTCCAGCACTTCTTTTGCTATGCTGACTAAGAAGCTAGCATGATTGTGCCTGACAGGCCCCATGCTTTCCAACCTTTACACCCATAGGCCCGCGAGGGCTATCATCTAATCGAGACCACTATGATACCGAGAACGCTTCTTGGCCGTGCACAGACCCCCGACAAAAAAGGCGAACTTCAACTGCACCAGCGGGGCGATGATTTTTTTATTTCCTATAATGGAAAAGAGCTCATGAACAGCCGCATGCACGGATCTGAGGATATACTGGCTGAGTTTGCCTGCAAGCCCATAGCCGACCGGCCGAACGCCAGAGTGCTTGTCGGAGGACTTGGACTTGGCTATACCCTGGCCGCTGCCCTGGCTATTATAAAAAATGATGCTACGGTAGTTATTGCCGAGCTCGTTCCGGCCGTGGTTCAATGGAGCCGCAGCATGTGTGGCCACTTGGCCGGCCATCCGCTCAAGGATCCTCGCGTTCAGGTTCAGGAGCACGACGTATGCATCCTGCTCAAGAACGAACAGGAAGGTTTTGATGCGATTATGCTGGACGTTGATAACAGTCCCGACAGCATGACCCAAAAAAGCAATAACTGGCTGTATACCAGAAAAGGCCTGTCAGAAATTTACAGTGCCTTGAGACCGCAGGGGGTTTTAACTGTGTGGTCGGCAGCGCCCGACAGCGCCTTTACCCGCCGGCTCCAGAGGGCCGGTTTTAAGGTGCATGAAAAAACCGTCAGCGCGCGAGGCAGCGGTAAGGGCGGACTTCACACTATCTGGATTGCCCGCCGTCCGAACGCATAGTCCTTCTCCAAAGAAGATTGGCGCATGAAACACTCAATAATACCTTCTAAAAAATGTATGCGTTGTTAACCGGATGCACAACCCAGACGCAGGAGAACATTTATCCTATGATCATTGATATCCATACACATCTGTTTGTCGAAAGCTGGCTGCCCCGTGAATTTTTTCACGGTATAGCGCGCTTTATTACCCATGAGTTCGCAAAGCAGGGGATTCATCAGAGCAACGAAGAGGTTGGCGACTCGCTGCTGGAGGCCAGCAGCGATCCTGATGCCGCGATGCTACTGGCTGAGATGGAGGAGGCCGGCATTGATACAAGCGTGATCTTCCCTGTCGATTTCGGACTGGAGCTTGGTGATCCGGAGGTTCCCATCAAAGAGGTCAACCGGCTCTACGCCGAACTTGGCCGCAAACATCCCGGCAAGCTGATACCCTTTGCCAGCGTTGACCCGCGCCGCGAGGGCGCGGCCGACATTTTTGAAACCTGTGTTTCCGAATGGGGCATGCGCGGGCTGAAACTGCACCCCTGCTCCGGATTTTATCCAAACCAGAAGGAGGTCTATCCGCTACTTGAAATTGCACAGCACAACAAGCTGCCGGTGATTATTCACTCCGGCTCAATGATGGTGCCCCTGCGCAGCAAATATTCCCAGACAATCCACCTGGATGACCTGGGGGTTGATTTCCCGGACCTGCCCATCATTGCTGCCCATGCCGGCGGGATTTTTGGGTATCGGCAGATGCTCTCTCTCATGACCATTAAACTCAATTTTATGGCCGATTTGTCTACCTGGCAGTTATATGCCCAACGCGACTACACCGGCTTTTGCTGCGCGCTGCGCAAATTTCTGGATTTTACCGAACCTGAGCGCATCTTTTTCGGGTCCGACAGCCCGTCTTTTCGCTCAATCATGTCCAATGTCGACTGGGTACAGCTTATCAAAGACCTGCCGCAAAAATCGCCGAATGGAATTACATTTACCGAAGACGAAATTGGATTGATTATGGGCGGCAACGCGCAGCGTCTTTTGGGTTTGTAGCAGTCCTCAATCAGTCACGCATGGCAAGCATTATCTTGTGAAAAAGGTACTACTCATAGCGCAGCGCATCAATGGGATTCAGCAGTGAAGCCTTGTAGGCGGGATAGAAACCAAAGAACACACCGACCGCAGCGGAAAACCCAAAGCTGAGCACAATACCTGAAGCTGACACATTAACCGGTAGACCGGCTGCAAGGCACAGGGCAATTGATCCGGCCTGGCCCAGCACAATGCCTGCAAGACCGCCGATCAGAGACAGGGTCATGGCCTCCATGATAAACTGCAGGCGAATGTCCCAGATCTTGGCACCCACCGCAATGCGGATGCCGATCTCGCGGGTGCGCTCGGTTACCGATACCAGCATAATATTCATAATCCCGATCCCGCCGACCAGCAGGGATATGGAAGCGATCGCACCCAGCAGCAGGGTCATGATATTGGCCAGGGTTACGGCAATCTGCATCATCTGGGTCAAATTCCGTACCGTAAAATCATCCGTTTGTCCGGGTGCAATACGGTGCCGGTGACGCATCAGCGCATTTATTTCCTGTTCAGCCTTCTCAAGCGTGTGCAGCCCGGTTGCTTTCACCATCACAAAGCGCACCATGCCCTGCACCGAGCTGCCAAACAACTTACGCTGCGCGGTTGTGATCGGCAGGTAGACGACATCATCCTGGTCCTGGCCTGTCATGCTTTGCCCCTTGGGTTTCAAAACCCCCAGAACCCTGAAGGGCACATTTTTTATCCGCACAATTTTACCCACCGGATCAATAGCGCCAAAAAGCTCATCGGCAACCGTCAGGCCCAGCAGGCATACCTTGGTGGCGTAGCGCTCATCCTGCGGCGTGAAAGGCCTGCCGCGCAGAATTTCCCAGGCATTAATATGCAGGATACTTGCAGTGGTGCCCATGACCCCGGTTGACCAGTTGCGATTACCGTACACAATCTGGGCGGCTCCGCTGTGAATCGGCGCAACGTCCTGAACCGAGGGGCACTCATCACGCATGGCCACAACATCGTTAAGCGATATGGTCGGATCCGTGCCCGTGCCCATTCTCGCGCCCCCGGATGAACTCGAACCAGAGTACACGATCAAAAGATTGCTGCCCATGGCATTAATTTCGCGCGAGATGCGCTGACGGGCGGCAGACCCAATGGACAGCATGGCAATCACCGCAGCAACGCCGATAATAATACCAAGCATGGTAAGGCTAGAGCGCATTTTATTGGCGCGCAGGGCCCGAAAGGCAATGGTAAGCGTTGAGGCCGGGCTGATCATTGTGAGATTTCCCCGTCGCTGACGACCCGGCCGTCGCGAAAGACAATCAGGCGCCTGCCGTATTCGGCAATTTCGCGCTCATGCGTCACCAGAATAATTGTAATGCCGGACTCCCGGTTCAAACGCACAAGCAATTTCATTATTTCAACACCGGTTACACTGTCAAGGTTACCGGTCGGCTCGTCTGCCAGGATAACGGGAGCATGATTAACAATTGCACGGGCCAGGGTGACGCGCTGCTGCTGACCGCCGGAGAGTTGGTTGGGGTGATGATGTGCGCGATCGGCAAGACCAACCGTTGCCAGAGCCTCATGCGCCAGAGCATTGAGCTCCTCAGTCCGGATTCCGCCGTAGAGCAGCGGCAGGGCTACATTTTCCAGGGCCGAGGTGCGGGCCAGCAAATTAAACCCCTGAAACACAAAACCGATTGTCCGGTTGCGTATCCGGGCCAGTTCATCGCGCCCGAGCCGACTGACATCCTGCCCGTCGAGCAGATAGGAACCGTCCGTGGGGGTGTCCAGACACCCGATAATATTCATCAAAGTTGACTTTCCTGAACCGGAAGGCCCCATAACCGAAACAAATTCACCCCGGTTTATTTTCAGGGAAACACTCTCAAGCGCGTGAATCCGATTTTCACCCATCACATACTCTTTTGACACGTTGCGTATATCTATTAAATGTGTCTCGGCTTCGAGGGGCAGGGTCATCATTTGCTCTGCTGTCCGATAATCACTTCCTGACCCGGCTGCAGATCACCTTCAAGCAGCTCGCTATAACTGTAATCGCTGATGCCGGTTTTAACAGCAACCCTTTTGGGCGCCTTGCGCCCCGGAATCCAGACCGCGCTGCCTTCATACGGGGCTTCATCCTCCGGCCTGTACCGCAGGGCCGCGTCCGGCACGCACACAACCTGTTCGCGCCGCTCGCTGATGATCTCCACATTGGCGGTCATGCCCGGTTTAAGCTTCAAATCGCTGTTGTCAACATCAATCAACACATCATAGGTAACAACATTTTGCGTAATTTGGGGATCATTTCGAATCTGCAACACCCGGGCTTCAAAAATATCCGCGGGATAGGCATCAACACTGAAGCGAACCTGCTGGTCGACTAACACACGACCGATATCTGCCTCATCAACACTGGTGTTAATGCGCATGCGCGTGAGATCTTCGGCCACGACAAACAGGGTCGGCGTCTGAAACGCGGCCGCAACCGTCTGGCCGATATCCACCCTGCGGGCAATCACAATACCATCAATCGGACAGTTAATCTTCGTGTAGCGCAAATTGGTTTCAGCCAGATCAAAGGCGGCTTGAGCCTGCACCACCTGCGCCCGGGCAACACCAACCTGACTCTCTGCCACAGAAAGCTTGGTTTCAGCGGCATCCAGCTCGCTCTGACCAACAACTTCACCAACATACAGCTCTTTGGTGCGCTTGAAATTACGCCGGGAATCCTTCCGGTTTGCCTCGGCCTGATCCTGGGAGGCCCGGGCCGCCAGCAGATTGGCGCGGGCCTGTTCCCGCTGAGCTTCAAATGCCGCCGGATCAATTTCGGCAATCAACTGACCGCTTTTAACCAACGAATTATAGTCGGCATACAGAGCCTTAACCCGACCCGAAACCTGCGTGCCAACCTCGACAGTGGTAACCGGATTGATGGTGCCGGTAGCGGTGCAAATGGCTGTTATGTCGCGCTGTTCAACCTGCGCGGTCAGATAGCCTTCGTCACTGCCGCATGCGCCGCACACCAACAGCACCAGAAATAAACTTCTTTTGATAGCTTTCATATGCTCCTTTTCATGAGGGTTGCCCATTATCAGGGTCAGCAATGGACTCTACTACGGCATAACGCACGGCTATAGCCATACGCCGGCCCATACCAAAAGCCTTGCTGGTTACTTTAAGACCCGGGGCTGCCTGCCTGCGTTTGTATTCATTGCGGTCAACAGCTCGAATGACCCAACTCAGCGTTTGAGGATCAAATCCCATAGCCCGCATGTCACACAGGCTATGACCCTGATCGATATAGGCTTCCAGTATGCGGTCCAGCACATCATAGGGCGGCAGACTGTCCTGATCAACCTGATCAGGCCGCAGTTCGGCTGAGGGCTCCTTGGTTAAAATGTTCTCAGGAATAATTTCCTTGTCACGGTTGATGTAGCGGGCCAGTTCATACACCATGATTTTGGGCACATCGGAAATCACCGACAGCCCCCCGCACATGTCACCGTACAGGGTGCAATATCCAACCGCCATTTCGCTTTTGTTACCAGTGGCAAGCAGCAGACTACCAAACTTATTTGAAAGGCTCATCAGGATTGTTCCGCGGATGCGGGCCTGCATATTCTCCTCGGTACTATCAGGCTGCGTATGCTCAAACTGCGGCGCAAGCGCCGCGTCCAAGGCGTCATACACAGGCATAATTGGAATGGTGGTGTATTCAACCCCCAGATTTTTAGCCAGAGCAACGGAATCATCAATGCTACCGACAGAGGAATAACAACTCGGCATCAAAACGCCGAGCACCTTTTCAGGGCCGAGCGCCGCGGAGGCGAGGTAACATACCAAGGCCGAGTCAATACCTCCTGAGAGTCCCAAAACCGCGTGCTCAAAACCGCATTTGCGCACGTAATCGCCAAGGCCCAGCACCAGCGCGTCATGCAGATCCGCCACGGGTTCCCGGGGCGTGTATGCTTCGGGGCTGCCAACCCTTTGAGCCGTAATATCCACGGTGAGCTCCTCGGAGCGAAATGCAGCCAGCACGGCAACCGGCTCTCCGTTGATGCCCATGCAGGCACTGCGGCCGTCAAACACCAGTTCATCATTGCCGCCCACCTGATTAACCAGGATCGCGGGCACCCCGTACGTGCGGGCATGCGCCTTCAAAATACGCAGACGCTGCTCCTCTTTTCCGGCCTGATACGGCGAAGCCGAAAGATTAATAAAAACCGTGGCCCCGTCAGCAGCCAGGCGTGCAATCGGATCACAACCGTAAGAACGGCCCCGATGCAGGTCAGGATCGCTCCAGGAATCCTCACAAATAACAATACCAAGCTGCTCACCCTTAAATGCAACCGTCGTAACTGCTTCGGCCGGATCAAAATAACGGGCCTCATCAAAAACGTCATAATTGGGTAGCAGGGATTTATGCTGCGTAAACACCAGGCAACCAGCATGAAACAATAGAGCCGCGTTGTAGAGACCGCGTCCGGTAGTGCTGCCGGAGCGCATTGGCGCGCCGATTAACAACCCTGTTTCCGGAAACTCTTCGGAGGCCTGCCGGATCTGCTCCACAGCCGCCTCTATCCGATCAAGAAAATCAGGTCGCTCAAGCAGATCCCTGGCAGGATACCCTGATAAAAAAAGCTCGGGAAAAATAATCAGGTCGCTACCGCTCACAGCGGCACGGCTAAAGGCAGCCAGAGCCTGCTGAAGGTTGCCGTCTACATCACCGATGGTGGGGTTGAGTTGTGCCAGTGTAACGTTCATGCATCAGTCCCGAAACAATTCATGCGTGTGAGAAATTGTTTTTCTATAATGTCATTGCTGCGCACACTTGTGCGATACCACTCCAGGGTCAATGCGGCCCTTTCCTCGTCGGTAAGCCACCAGTTAATTTCTGCAACGCGCAAGCAGCGCGTCATGTACATCAAGACAATACCGACACTGACTGAAATGTTGTAACTCTGCGTGAAACCGTACATGGGCAGACTTAAACACGCGTCAGCCCCGTCAATTGCCGCCGCACTCAGGCCCTGTTCTTCATTACCGAAAACAAACGCGCACCTGCCCTCACAACCGATCTCCTCCAGGCTTTGGCTTCCGGGCCCCGGGGCGGTGGCTACAATGCGATACCCCTCGGCACGCAGCGCCGCGTAGCAAGCCTGTGTGTTGTTGCCACCGGACTCGCGATAACGCTTCAGAGTCGTCCATCTGCAGGAACCCAATGAAACCTTGGAATCAAGCAAAAAAGGACTGTGATTTTCAATGATATGTACGTCCTGTATTCCCAGGGCGTCACAGGTGCGCAGCGTCGCGCTTGAATTCTGGGACTTATAGATATCCTCAAGCACCAGGCACAGATAGCGCGTGCGATTTTGCAGTACGTCGCGCACACGCTCGATACGTTCCGGCGTAATAAAGCGCTCAAGGTGCGCGGTCAATGCGGCAGCGGTTCTATGATCCATGGATTGCCTTGTAATCCGCGCGTGCTCGCCGAATGCGCTTGAAGTACAGGCGCACCGGGCTAGCTGTTCTTAAAATACTGTTGCACAAAACAGCGATTAATTCTATTATTAGCCAATATCCCGGATGCGCCTGTAGTTCAACTGGATAGAGCATCAGACTTCGAATCTGAAAGTTGGGGGTTCGAGTCCCTCCAGGCGCGCCAGTATTTCTTTTACCAGCACTTCTAAGTCTTCCACACAGAAAACATTTCCCCATCAGCAGCACGACGCAAAAAACGCGTCCTACCCCATCAAGAGAGGGTAGAATAAACCCCCGCGCGAGTCAACCATAAAACCCCGCATGACGCATGCACTCGAATAACTTCAGCTTGCGCGAAGCAAAAAAAGCCGGGCTACTAGAGCCCGGCTTTTATAAAACACGCTATTAATATGCTGGTCCTACTCGTCCATGGATTCAATAACCAGGTCGAGAATATCGTCAACTTTCATTTTTGAATCCGAAGCGTCAATGCCGTCATTCAGGTTGGCTTCACACCACGGGCAAGAAGTCACGATCGTGCCGGCTCCGGTGCAGCTTGCCTCCTCAATACGCTCTTTGGAGGTTGACAGGGCAAAATCAGGATAGGCAGATTTTGCACCACCTCCAGATCCGCAGCACCAGGAATATTCACGAATACGCTCCATTTCAACCAACTTAAGTCCCGGAATGGCCTTCAGGATATTACGAGGCGCATCATAGACACCATTCACACCACGATTGAGCTCACGTGGCGGATCAAACAGGCCATATGCAATACGCTTGCCTTCCCAATGCTTGTAGGGCTCACCGCGACGACCCAAATGGCAGGGGTCATGCCAGGTTACCTGCTTGTTAACAGGCTTTTTGAGCTTGATTTTACCTTCGTTGATCAGCTGCTCAAGGTACTCGGTCATATGCATGGCCTTATATGGCAGAGCCGCTGTATCAATTCCCTGAATGCGGGCGTATTTCTCCGAGAAGGTCATAAAACAACCCGGGCAATTGGTAATGATGATTTTAGCGCCGATTTCCTTAAACATTGCCAGATTCTTTGCGGCAATTTCCTTAAAGCTCTTCACATCGCCAACATTATCGGCGATACCACCACAGCAGACTTCCTTGGCTCCCAGGATGCCGAAATCAATACCGGCTTTTTTCAAAATGGCGACTGTAGCCTTGGGCACACTCTCCATGCCGGGCTTATATGCATAGGTACAACCAACATAGTAAAGCACATCAGCAGTTTCACCCTTTTTGGAAAGATCCTTAATGCCCAACTTCTTGGCCCAGTTGCCGCGGCGTGTACGGGGCTGTTTCCAGACATTGTCATAATTGCTAATGCTGGTAATAAATTCCTTATGCGCCGGCAAAGGCCCGTAGCCCTTTTCGCAAGCTTCCTCGCGCAGAGCCTCAAGCACACCAATGATGTCAAGATCCATAATGCGCTTACAGTTAATATCGCAGGCCGCGCATACCGGGCAGCGATAAATAACCTCAAGCAGCTTTTCATGGTTGTCTTCCCAATTCAGCTCACCGTTCAAAAGAGCTGTTGCGATGTCGTTCTTACCCTGAGCCGCATAGGAATCATATTTTCCATATACTATGGAAGGACAGCTATGACAGAAGCGGTGACTTTTAATCTCCCAGAGATGCGTCCATTTGCAGGTGGAACAGCGCTGGCAATGCCCTGCATCATATTCAATTTTTTCTAATGCCATGTTACGTGTCTCCTTTCACACTCTTTTAAGTCTTGCCGGTTGCTTAGTACTCTATGGCTTTAGCGACCATTTGTTTGTACGCTAAGTTTTAATATATACCACATTTCTGCCGGTTAGAAAAACATTTTTTATTAAATATGCGGCATTATCTTTTCTTCAACGTTAGCCAGAACCTTGTGCAACAGCTCTTCAAGCGTTTTTATGTCTTGATCTGAAAAACCTCCGGTGATATTCATACCGGCTTCTTTCTGCATTTTCATGAGATTATCTTTAATTTCCCATGCTTTTTCAGTCAGATACACCTGAATAACCCGTCGGTCGCGCGTGTTGCGCTTACGATCGAGCAGCTTTTTTCTCTCCAACCGGTCAATAATGCCGGTAATTGTGGGGCCATCACGGCAAAGACGGCGGCCAAGCTCGCTCAAAACCAGCCCGTCCTCGTTCCACAAAATCACCAGAACTTCAAACTGCGGCGGCGTAATATCATATTTTTTCATCTGCGACTCAAAAAACCGCCGCATGCAGCGATGAATCACACCAATTAAATCGTTAACATTTTCAAATGTTGCCATTGTTTTTATGAAACTCCTGTCTAAAGAGGTTTTCCGACACAAAACCTTAAAACACTTTGCATGCCACTGCGGCTATGCACCTACAGCACCAGGCCCTTTTCTTCAAGCAATGTGCCCATAACGCGCATGAGGTCTACGAGTGACTTGCGATGCTCAGCATAGGAATACGCCAGATTACTTTCAGCCGTGGCAAGATCAGACTGATACTCAAGCACGGCAAAAGCCGTTGACATGCCGACCTCATATTTTTTCTCCTCTGCTTTGAGCTTTTCATTCGTAAACATTAAGGTCGCAGAGGATGAATCAATCACCCTGCGGCTGGTTTCTATCACCCGGATTGCCTGGCGCACTTCATTGATAATAATATTTTCCACGCTTTGCAGGTCAACAGAGGCCTGGGCAGCCTGAACCCGGGCACGTCTATGCTGGCTTCTGGCCAGGCGGTTTTCAAGCGGAAATTCAAGCCGCACCCCGATATCGTAGGAATAAAAATCGCCGTCGTTCAAATAGTCTAAACTGTCTTTGCGATTGCCTCGCCAGGGGTTGAGATTGTCCCTGTCCGTACCAACGTCGGAGCCGGACAAGCCATTGGTGCCGATTGAACCCAGCAAATCAAGCCGGGGCAGCATCTGGTTTTTGGTGTAGCGCACCTCAACGTTGCGAATATCCATCCCAAGCTGGGCCTGCTTAAAATCAGGACGCTTTTCCATCGCGATTGCAATACATTCGCTTGGCACAGGCTCAATCAGACTTTTTTCAGGCACATCAACCGGATCCAGCGTGACATCCCAAAAGCGTTTGTCATTGTAGAGATCCAGGGCGGCTTTTAGATTATCTTCAGCCTGCCGCACCCAGGCTTCAGCCACAATAACCTCCTGGCTCCTGAGCGCCACTTCAGCGTCAGCCTGGTAAATTTCAATGGGTGCCAGCGTACCGGCGTCGATTCGGATGCGAAAAGTGCGCTGCAGGTCCCGGGCCCTGTCCAGCGATTTATTTTTACTGTCCAGATCAGCAATCCTGTAATACAAATCCCAATACAGTGCCTCCGCCTGATAGAGCACATCCATAACCTGCTGGCGAAACTGCAGCTCGGAGACCTCATAGTTCAAACTGGCGATCTTTATAAAACTGCGGCCGATTTCAATACCAAAATCACGCAGCAGCGGCTGCGTCAGGCCCAGCACGAGCTCGCTGTAATATTCAGGAACCAGCCCGGCAAAATCCAAATCAGTGCTGGATTCCTGATGACTGAAGTTCAACTCGGCCTGCGTGCCCAGCGTGAACAGCTTCTTCAAACCGGCATCAAAGTTATAGCGCTCCTGCCATATCTCCGTGCTTGCATCAAACCCGCCGGAAAAAAAGTTAGCAACCTGCTTTTTTTCACGATACTTCTTGAACTGCGATGTAAAAAGGGTATCAAACTGCCCCTCTTCTTGCTGTATATCGGTTTTGGCAACATCAGGCTGCATTCTGGCAAAGGTAATGTCGAGATTATTTTTAAGCGCCAGAACCAAAACACTGTCAAGCGGCAGATCCACAGTGTTGTCAACAATGCCCAATGCGGCCGCACCGGGTTGCTTTGCGGACGTGCCTGTTTGATTATCGGCCATGCCTGTTGTTTGCGCTGTGGCGCACGGCACAACACTCGCCAAACTGAGCACGATACCAACCAGCCACAGTGTTTTTATGAGCTTCAACATAGCAATTCTCCCCTTACTATTTGCGTGCTATTAAATAGTATACAAAAAATTTTATTATGCAACAAATAATTTGTTACGATAAGACCCCTGTACCTGTTGAATTTTGAAGCCCACAGGCCTTGTGATATACTGAGCGCAACGAAGCAGATGAGCCCGTCCTCCGCAGTAGACCTGCTACGGAGGATGGACGTTTTCCAACAGCCTGCCGACATGGAAAGGACTGCTCACAGTGCCTGAACTGATACTTAACGACTGCATGGCCCATTACCGAATATCTTCACGAACGCCGCCGGACGCAATGACGGTGGTGTGCCTGCACGGATCAGGCGCTGACAGCATCGTATGGAGCGCGCAGCTCAGCCGCTTGCGCAGGAAGCATAACATCATTGCCCCGGATCTGCCGGCCCACGGCCGCTCCGAAGGCCCTACTCTCAAATCCGCGACAAATTATGCCGAATGGCTAAACGTGTTTACGCAGGAACTCGGGCTTAAGCGTTTCTTTCTCATGGGGCATTCATTCGGCGGCGCAATCGCCCAGGAATATACCCGCAGGCATCCGGAACAGATTACCGGGCTGGTATTGATTGGAACCGGCACCCGGTTCCAGCTCTCGGGAACCTATCTGGAACTTTTTGAAAAAGGCCTTAACCCGGAAGACTCAACCGTCAGGCAACAGCTCCCCGAACAGTTCTGCGAAGCCTTTGCATTCTTGAAAGACAACAGCAGCCCTGCCCTGCATGCCGACCTTCTTGCTGCCGGACGCTTTGACAGCCGCGACTGGATCAGCTCTATTACCGCCCCGGCACTTATCGTGCGCGGCGCCAATGATTGCGTTACCCCGCCGGACATGCCTGCCGAACTGGCCGACATGCTCCCCAATGCCGAGCTTGCAATCATTGAAGATTCCGGACATGTTGTCATGCTTGAAGCCCGCGATGCTTTCAATGAACGGGTAAACACGTTCTTTGAAGCCTGCCGGTAGGGGCCCCTGCAGTTGGGAGCTGAGAGTTTGGAGTTGTGAGTAAAAGCGTTCAACATGCACGGTGTATAGGGGCGGAAATTTTTACATCCCTGGTTTTTTGATTTTAAGGTTTTTAAACCCGTTGCAGCGCAGCCGAGCGAAGTGTTTAAGTGCGGATGAAGGCGGCAAACTGTCTGAGCGAAGCGAGTTTTTGACGCCGCCGCAATCAAATACTTCGCGAGGAGAGCCGAAGGCCAAGCTGCTGGGCGGCTTTTCTTTGGTTCGTTAAGTCAAGACTTCCAGTCTTGACCGCTACGCTCTTTGGCCGCACAAAGGGCTATAGCTGTCAATCCCTTTGGGATTGACTCAATGAACAGTCTTTTCCTGTACGCCGCAATGACGAGGGATACGTGCAACGCAGCAGATGGGCGTTTTGGGACAGCCTATCCCCCCAACATCATCTTATATTTTAGGACACCGAAGAAATGTATAATCCAGGGCACATGCGCAGACTGCGATTTCCGGTAACAGTAGCCGAAGAGAATACCGAGTGAGGTAAAAAGCACCACGAAGGCAATCCTGGCAAAAGCCCCACGATCAACCCAGATATTATACACGGTCAAATAGGAAAGGCCGTACATGAGGGCAGGAAACACAATCGGCAGCCAAAACCCTTTGCAGTACCTGCCAAATGTTGTTATGAGATAGGATCTGAAGTATAATTCGGTCGCGAAGGTATGAAAGGCTGCCAAAATAATGGCAACTATACTGAACGGGTCGAAGCCGCCCGGGTTGACGACACCGATCGGAATTCCGACCACCACGGCTATCACCAGCCAGCGCCGGGTAAGACGCCAGCCGTAGGCGGCGAGTCCTTTCTGACCGCACAGCAGCGGCAGCACGCAGGCGAAAACAATCATGATAATACGGCGCACGTACATCCACACCGATGTTGGCAGATGAGCACTTTCAGCCTGCCCAAGCCCGTCCATAAGGCTGAACTTGATGGCAAGAGCCATAAGGACACAATAGGAGCCGATAGCCAAAACAAGATCACGTTTCATTGTCATAGCGAGATTCTCCAAAAAAATAATGATTGGTTTCTCAAGCAGTTTATTTTTGTCGGCACTTTAACATGAAGCCCCATGGCTTGCAATTCAATCTTGAAAGAATTCTATGTCCGCAGATAAAATAGAACCAATTGAAATTCCAATCGACGGCACGCTCGACCTGCACACGTTTCAGCCGCGCGAAATCAAGGCCCTTGTTACAGATTATGCAAATGAATGCCAAAAACTCAACATCCTTGAAATACGCATTATCCACGGCAAGGGCACCGGCACCCTACGCAAAACCGTGCATGCCGCACTTAAGAAAATGCCTGAGGTAGTATCGTTTCGACTCGCTGACGAAAGCGCCGGAAGCTGGGGCGCGACGCTGGTAAGCCTGAAATCCGCGTCTACCGAAGACAAAAATATCCAGGGGATTTGAAACGGTTTTTGCTAAATCCAACTTCAGCCTGTTTCTTTCTCTTCCTCAACGTATTTAAAACCCAAATAAGGGCAAAGGCAGGTATCAAAAATACATTTTTCGGGTTTCCCCAACAGGCTAACCCCCTCTTCAAACATATTCCCTAAACGATGGGTGCCGCTATGGCATCTATGCACTTCTCCCTCCGGGGTCATTCTCACAAAATCTTTGCCCGCCCGACAGAGCTTCCCCTTAAAAGAGGGCAATCCATCCATGAAAAATCGATCCAATCCGACATCGAGCACTCTTCCTTCTCCAATACCATCATCATACCCTTTAGGATCCCCGCCTTCTTTTCGGCTGCGCTCAACATAGAATCGAATTCTTTCACGCTCTTTTTCAGAGTAAGAGTTTGGATACAATCGTTTCAAAAACCGATCACCTGCGCGAGGGATCCATGAGTCAGGCAGCGCAAAACGATTAAACGTGCCTCTAAATATCTTGGGCCGCAGTATGATTCCCCGGGATTTAAAGAAAGCATAATCAGAATCGAATCTTTTGAGCAACGGCGGATACATCACGTATGTTGCATAGGCCGCAAAACCTTTGTCTTCCAACAATTTGAATTTTTCAATAAAATCATTAACCGTGCCTGTTTTTTCTCTGCCGTCAATATGGACGCTGCAATTTAGATAACTTACCTTGAGGGGATCAATCTCCTCGGCAAAACGATACACGTCGTTGTGGCTTAAGTTTGTGTTGACGCAGATGCAGTGTTTTGCGGTGAGCTTTTGGCAGAGTTCTACGAAATTCTTGTACAGAAACGGTTCTCCGCCGGATATGTTAATTTGACACGTCAATCCAAAGCGGTTAAAGCCATCAACAATTTTAGGTATATCCTGAATCCCTCGAAAAACCTCCCCTTGCTGCCTGCCGCAAAAACAGTAGGGGCACTCAAAATTACAAAAATGGCTTATATGCCAATGAACTTCAATATCACAATACATGCGGTTATCTCCCTGGCACAAACAGCTGTCGTCTGATGGTCTTGATTCCCAACCATGCCATAAAACGTTTGACATTTAAATTAAAAAGTAGCTATGTAAACTTAAACTCAGGGCACATCCTCTTTACCAAACGAACATCTGCAGAAAGATCATTCCACCAACTTACAATACAGAAGGAAGGCACATGATTGAACACAGCCTCGATGCCGCCAACGCCATTCTTTACGTGCAACCGCAATCCGCGCTTGAAAAGGACGACTTTATACAGCTCGCGAAAACTGCAGACCCCTTTATTGAAAGAACCGGAGGTTTGGCCGGACTCATTATCGAGACTCCATTGTTTCCCGGATGGGAGAACCTCGGTGTCATGGCAAACCATTTCCACTTTGTGCGCGATCATCACAAACACATCAAAAAGGTAGGGCTTGTCACTGATTCAGTTGTAGGCACTATCGCGGAGCATTTGGCAGCTCACTTTGTGTCAGCCGAAATCAAGCATTTTCCCGCGGGAGCACTTGCGGCAGCCACACAATGGGTCTTGAGCCGCGATTAAGCGGCCCGGCAGATTAACAGACCCTGAAACTGAATACAAACTTAGAAAAGGAGATTTGCAATGGGGATTTTAGCTTGGATCATCATGGGTCTCATCGTAGGTATCATCGCAAAATTTATCATGCCGGGCAAAGATCCGGGTGGAATAATTGTGACCATCCTGATAGGCATTGCGGGTGCCTTTGTCGGCGGGTTTATCGGAGGCTTTCTGGGATTGTCAATAACAGGTTTTAATATCATGAGTCTCCTGCTGGCCACCGGCGGTGCTGTGCTGCTGTTAATTATCTATCGCAAAATCAAAAAATAATTCCTTTTTAAATCTACACTACGGCTCACCGGTTTTCTCGGTGAGCCGTTCTATTATCGGCCATGACTCCATACAATACTTTTCTGTCATCTCGACCAAAGGGAGAGATCTTTGTTTTTTTTAAAGACGGATGCGCACGGCGCAACCTGCGAACTCGCTGCGCTCGAAATAACAAACAGTGCGCTGGAACAGGATTTAAAACCTTAAAACAAAAACCTGTCATTCCGGCGAAAGCCAAAATCCAGCCTGTCTGTATCGGGTATTTATATTTGACACAGCTGACAAATTTTAATACGGTCAAAAAATTCAAAACCGCTCACATGAAAAGGGAGGGGCCATGACCACTCGCATAACCGTCTTCAACAGCAGCCCACGCAAAGAAAACGGTGTTACCCACCTGATGGCTGAACGGTTCCTGGAAGGGGCCCGCGCTGCCGGCGCTGAAACCGATCACATACTGTTGGCCGATAAAAAAATCCGCCACTGCATCGGCTGCTTTTCGTGCTGGTTCAAGACACCGGGTGCCTGCGTGTTCAAAGACGACATGGTTGAGTTGCTGCGGCGCTACATGGAATCGGATATCGTGGTGCTGGCCGGTCCGGTCTATGTCGGCAGCGTCTGCGGCATCATGAAAGATTTTATCGACCGCATGCTGCCGCTCTACGATCCCCATTTCGGCCGCGACGAGCAGGGCCGCTTCTATCACCTATCCCGCTATGACCACTGCCCCGATATTGTCGCCATGGCCAACTGCGGCCTGCCCTCTCAGCACCATTTTTCCTTTTACCGCCAAATTCTAGAATTCATGAAAGAGGTCTACAGAATCAACCTGATCGCAGAAATTTATTGTGGTGGCGGTTTTATTCTTAAAGGCTATATCCCGGAGGCGCAAAACAAAGTGGATGTCTATATGGATTTGCTGGACCAATGCGGCCGGGAGATCGTTAACACACGAAACCTCTCCCCGCCGACCCGCGCCGCCCTGGTGGAACCCTTTATTGATGTGGAAGAAGGCGTGGAGACCAGCAACCAGGTAGTGGACGCCCTGTTAGAGGGGATAGAAAAAAAATAAAATGAAAGACAAAGACTACATCGTCATCGTCCAATGCCACATTGTGAAAGAACGCTGTTCAGGCTACATGTGTGAACGGGCATTTTTTGAGCGAACCGGCGGATTTGAGCACTACCCTGCAGACAAAGCCTTTCGCACGCTTTACCTGACCTGCGGCGGTTGCTGCGGCCGGGCTCTTCATCGAAAGCTCAATAATCTTATCCACAAAAGCAAAAACAAAGAGGGCATTACAAAAGACAAGATCGTGGTCAAACTGTCCTCGTGCATCACCAAGGACAGCTTCCACGGCCCCGCCTGCCCGCACCTTGACTACTTGAAAGAATTGATCGGCAAACTCAAACTTGACGTGTGCGAACATACGTCCATCAGCAAAAAGGCGGAAAAACGCAGAGAGAGGGGAATCTACAAGCCGTAAAAAAATCTAAAAACATAAAAAAAAACCGCTGGAGAATTTCTCCAGCGGCAAAAATTAAATCCCTTAACGGGCTGAGCCGCACAATTGAATCGGGAATGCTGACTTTCGTACACAAACGATATTGCTATTCAAAATAGCAACTCATGCGTCCCGTTTCTTTAAAAAGAATTACGACTCATCCGGCTATCTCATCATCTCTTCGCACATCTTTTTGTTGACCTTCTTAATTTCATAGGTATTAAAGCCTTCGGGGGGAACAGGCGCAGCTGGAATGCCGTCTGGTTCGCCTTGGCTGCCAGTGCATTCAAAAAATCCCCGTTTCTTGCTACCGGCAAACAACGGCGCGCAATCATCCGTGCATTGCATTCCAAAAGAATTGCCGTGCTCCGCCCATTCACCTTCATTGTAGGCCATCTCTCCCGCTATGATCTCAAACCCACCGTCGGCATAGAGCCATACCAGCGAACAATCCGTTTCATTATCCCCCGCCCACGTGGTGCACAACTCAAGGCATTTGTCTTTTTTGCCTGCCATTGCTCCGGTTACGCTAAAACACAGCACCAGCATGATAGTCGCACAAACAAATAAAATATTCTTTTTCATAGCAACCTCCTGTTAAAATATGGAAAAAACAAGCAACCCCAAACACCCCGACTCAGCAGTGTTGTGCGAAACAATTCTCCCATAGGCAAATAAAAAAACAACCTACTAATAACTACTTTAGCAAGTACTCGTTAACTTCCCTGCCTGCCGCTTTCCACGCACAGTTCTTCAAGTTTTGTACGCAAACGATAATTCTATTCAGGAAAAGAACCCCCGGGTCCCGTTTCCTTAATTGTCGTCCATCATCTCTTCGCACCTCTTTTTGCTGACCTTCTTAATTTCGTAGGTATTAAAGCCTTCGGGGGGTACAGGCGCAGCTGGAATGCTGCCTTCCGCGAATTGGCTGCCAGTGCATTCAAAAAATCCGCGTTTCTTGCTACCGGCAAACAACAGTGCACAATCATACTGGCATTGCATTGCAAAAGAACCGCCGTGCTCCGCCCATTCACCTTCATTGTAGGACATCTCTCCATCTATGATCTCAAACCCACCGTCGGCATAAAGCCATACCAACGAACAATCCGTTTCATTATCCCCATCCCACGTGGTACACAACTCAATGCATTTGTCTTTTTTTCCTGCCATTGCACCGGTTACGCTAAAACACAGCACCAGCATGATAGTCGCACAAACAAATAAAATATTCTTTTTCATAGCAACCTCCTGTTAAAATATGAAAAAAAACAACCCCAAACACCCCGACTCAGCAATGTTGTACGAAACAATTCTCCCCTAAGCAAATAAAAAAAGCAAGTCCATAATTTTCGTTGATCTAACAAGGCGTGGATCATGGAACACAGACAGGCTGGGAAGTTCCGGAAACGGGGAATCTACAAGGCCTGATACAAAAAGGGCAGGCGAAAGAATCAAAAACGACATAAAAAAGCCGCTGGCGAATTACGCCAACGGCTTTTTTATAAATAACGATACAAAACGCGCTGAAATGCATGAGTAACTCAAAATGCTGCGTTTTGTACGCAAACAATGCTTTTACTCAGGCGAGGAACTCATCAATCCTCTCGCTTCATCTCTTCGCACCTCTTTTTGCTGACCTTCTTAATTTCGTAGGTATTAAAGCCTTCGGGGGGGATGGGAACATTTGGTGTGCCGACTAGTTCTTCTCCGCCGCCAGTGCATTCAAAAAATCCCCGTTTCTTAGTACCGGCAAATAACGGCGCGCAATCATACTGGCATTGCATTGCAAAAGAACCGCCGTGCTCCGCCCATTCACCTTCATTGTAGGACATCTCTCCCTCTATGATCTCAAACCAACCGTCGGCATAAAGCCGTACCAATGAACAATCCGTTTCATTATCCCCATCCCACGTGGTACACAACTCAATGCATTTGTCTTTTTTGCCTGCCATTGCTCCGGTTACGCTAAAGCACAACACCAGCATGATAGTCGCACAAACAAATAAAATATTCTTTTTCATAGCAACCCCTTCCTGATTAGATGGTAAAAACGACAAAAAATACTCAATTCCCATGATTCATATATGTCATATACTCTAACATAGTTGAAATACCCTGAAAATCAACCCCTAAAAAATATTTTCCTTGCAAGGGGGCTAGCTTCCCTGCCTTCCGCCCTCCACGCACAGTTCTTCAATCTTCGGGCATTCCCTGTCGCCTATCTTGCCTGCGGCTAAAAGAGTATCCACAACATCAGAGAGCCCTATCTCCTGCAGCCTCTTACGGGTCGGCACACCATCCTCAGTGCATCCGCGATACCAGTAATATTCATCCAGCATGCCCGGTTCATGAATGGGATCTTTCAGGCCGCGGCGCGTACCGGTTCTGATGTCATCCTTGCGGGTTATTCCCAGAAGAGCATTGAAACTCTTTTCAAGCTGATAGATCCGCTCAGAAGCTTCAAAGGCGCCTTGAGCACTTCTGCCGGTAACCGCCTCATACATCTCGCCCAGTTCCTTGAAAAGAACAATCGGGTCTCCGAATACATCAACAGACACAACCGGAATAAAACAGATACCCAGGCTGTCCATAAATGATTTATAATTTTCACTCCACCAGACCACCCGCCCTTTTCCGACCGGACTGTCGCCGTCAAGCATTCCTTCCGGCAAATCATCACCAAATATCATCTTGAGCATATCCTCAAGCCCGATCATGGCTGCAAAGGGATGGCCCTTGAGATGGTCCGCGCCGCGGGTGGCAACCGATGAGGCCAGGCTCATGGCAATAGCCTTCTCACAGTTGTAGGTGAATGACTGCCCCTTGGTGTGGAATCCATACTCGCGAGCTTCTTCGGGGAGTTTATCAAGGATCATGGGCATACTATCGGCCAGCAAGTCTCCGAAACCCTCACGGCAAGAAGTCTTTTTCATAAGCTCCTCTACAAGCTCCACATCTCCCCAGTTAAGCTCCATGCCCTGGGTATCATTTTTGGTGATAATACCGCGCTGATAGCATTCCATCATCATGGCAAGGATCCACCCAAAGGTAATACAGTCAAAGCCCATGCGATTGGCAATATTTGAAATATGAAACAGCTGGGGATAATCAAATATCCCGATCAGGGGCCCAAGATTTGTATAGTGCCCAAATTCGAATTTATCCGCCGCTTCTCCCTTATACGGCCCCTCTTTAACCTCCAGCATTTGGGTACAGGCAACGGGGCACCCGTAACAGGCTTTCTGGCCGGTCTTGTAATTCTCCACCAGTTTTACAACATCATAGGCATCAAGCTGTTCATCATTAATATGAACCTGCTGATTATTAATTCGGGTATACATACCGTTTTGGGGGATAAGGGAAAGCGAACCATACTCACGAAGACCATAGGTTGAATCGCCCCTCCATTTTTCGCGGTAAAATTTTGCCAGCTTCTTTGCTTTCTCCTCATTGGCATACGGAATCCGCCCATCGGCCTTCACAATAACTGCCTTGAGATTTTTCGATCCCATCACACAGCCCATACCGGTCTTACCATGCACCCCGATTCTTTTTGTGCTGGTAAACACATTGGCATAGCGCACCAGGTTCTCTCCGGCCGGCCCGATTCGCGCGGCCTCACAAGGACCATATTTTTTCTGAATTGCCTCATCAGTTTCATAGGTGTCCAGACCCCACAGATCAGTTGCGTCTACGATCTCGGGCGTTTTACCCTTCTCTATATAAAGCGCCACCGGATTGTCCGCCTTGCCGATAATAACAATATGGTCATAGCCAGCCTGCCTGAGGCGCGCGGGGAAAAATCCGCCGCCGTTTGAATCGCCAAATATTCCGGTCACCGGACTTTTTGCAGTAATAGTCATACGGGCACTACAGGGAAAGGCCGTGCCGGCTAGAATGCCAGGCCCGAAAATAACTGCGTTTTCAGGACCTAACGGGTCTGCATCAGGCTTGTCTTTCAAGGCATCATATAAAAGCTTGGCGTTAATACCCGCTCCGCCGATATATCCCTCCCTTAATTCTTCAGACACTTGCTCCTCAAAGATTTTCCCACTCGTTAGGTCAACCCGTAATATTTTTCCTGACATGATCTTCTCCTTATAAACATGTACTTAAAATAATTACTCCTGCCCTGCGGTAACGTTGCCGTATATCTTCAGCAAAATATCCTGACATACCTCCAGGCGTTCCAGATCCAAACCCTTCAAAGCCCTGCCTTGGACATCAAGGGCCAGGGGTTTTAATTTATCCAGCAGGGTGCGGCCCCTAGCTGTAATCCGGATTCGCTTCTGTCTGCGGTCAGCTGTATCGGCAACCCGTTTCACCAGTGCCTTTTTTTCAAGACCGTCCAGAATCCGGGTAGTGGTTGATTTCTCTTTGAAGGTGTTCTCCGCCAACTGCTGATGATACTGATCATTGGTGTTATTAAGATTTATCAAAAGCTGCCACTGCTCAACCGTAATGGCATGGCCTTCTTCCCTGAACCGTTTCTGCAGCTTGTTTAATATGGCATGCGACGTTCTACCGATCAGGGTACCCATTGAATTTTTCAACTGGTTTTCAATATTTTTCATGTGTCCGTCCATTTAGTTGTATATACAACAAACATAGCTTTCTTTTCCCGCCCTGTCAAGTCTGGCATCAAATTTACTTGATTAAATAATCACTCAGCATCTACCCGATTGTTTTTTCGTGAAATTTGATTTTTTGTATGGTAGTGGTAATTTTCAACACACGGTCAATAGAATAGATACAAAGGGGATCAGAACTGCTGCCCCCTTTATTTTGAGAGACTAATTTTAATACGTTCAAGAAAATTCAAATTCATATATTAAACAAAGGGGCCGGGAACAGCACCATGCCTGTATCTACAGAGACACGCGAGGAGCTTGATCTGACTATCTTGACAGCAACGGGGGCAGCTCCATTCAACGAGTTAATACAGGCGCTTGAAACGTTCTATACGGGGTCTCCCACAAAAAATTTAATCTGGGATTGCAGCCAGGTCACCGAGATCAATATACTAAACCGCGAGTTACAGACAATTGTCCAATACGCAAAAAAACATTCCGGCAAGAGGCCTGGTGGCAATACCGCACTCATTGCTAATTCCACGCTCAAGTTCGGGCTCGCCAGGATGACCTCCATATTTGCCGAACTTGTCGGGCTACCCTGGAAAATGAAAATTTTTAAAAACCTGGACGCGGCCATGGAATGGATCAAGGAATGCAGGCAGGCTGAAGCTCAAATAAAAAATTAGGCCGGGCAATTTCTATGTCTCACTAAACAGGAGCAACGGGGCTTTGTATGCCGGACAGCATCTTCAAAATCATTTATTTCATTGGCTGGACTGCCGCGAGTGTCATGGCTGGCGCTTTCTATTCCCATCTATCTCACGCGGGTTGACCACGAAGAATAGTTGATGCTTGATCATTTCGGGCAGGAGTATGAAGAGTACATGAACTGGGCAGGAGATCTTGTTCCGAAGTGGTTAAATTAAAAAAATAAAAACGGGGAAGTGTTACTGTATTTCCAAGAAATCTACACTCAAAAAAAAGGGAGGAACAAGATATTATGATTATAAAGTTAATTTCATGGCTCGGATTTTTATGCTCCTTAATAGGCCTCTTTTATTCAATGCGATCAGAAGGAACTGACTGGTTTTGGTGGCAAAATGCACTTGCAACGATTGCATTCGCAAGTTTTATTTTTTTTATGATAAAAGATTTTTTGACCCGGAAAGGAAAAAAATTTAAGAAGTATTCAACCGTTATTAAGTACATGCATTCCTGGCTATCACACAATAGTAAGGCTACGATTTTTACGAATGACATGACTTGGGCAGAAAATGACGAAAAGATTCAAACTCTCCTTTTTGAAAAATCCCAGAGAAAAGAATTAACAATATGTATGCCCATTCCAACCCAACTTGCCTTACAGTGCAGCAAAAGAGGAGCTGCCTTAATTACATATGAACATCTAAAATATGTACCTCGCTCACGATTTACAATAATCAATGACGGGAGGATGGATGCTTGCGTTGCGGTCGGCAGACATGAAGATGGAATCCATACTATCGAGGAGTATCAGATTGGAACACATGCTGTATTTGCAACCACAAACGATTTGGTGGAAATCATAAAAAAAGTTGGAAAGGTTATTAAAAATGGATCTTAAAAAAATAAAGCTAGAGGTAGAACACCTCGTTAAAAAAAATGGATGGGATCAGGCAAAATCAAGCAAACCACAGACTGCTAAGAATCTAGCGATATCTTTGGCAATTGAAACTAGCGAATTGCTCGAATACTACCAATGGAATGATATCGCAGACAAAGAATTAGTGGCTGGGGAACTGGCCGATATAATAATTTTTGCAGCACAAATCAGCAATGTGATTGGTGTAGATTTAGACACAGCTGTTAGGGATAAATTAGAATATGATAAAAAAAGGAATTGGGGCAAAGAATAGTGCAAAGTTTCAAAGAATTGTGGAATTCCGTGGCAGAAACACGGTCAAACCAAATATCAACTGGTAAAGATATAACTTTTACGCGCTTTTTTGTACCACTTTACAACTCTATTTTGGAAGAATTTAAACCTTCAAATTTGTGTGAAGTAGGGTGTGGCACAGGCCATTTGCTTTACTCACTTTCACCCCTTTGTACGTCATTGGTTGGGTTCGATGAAGCAAAGGGGATGATTGAGATCGCAAAAAGTGTGACTAAAAAGGCAAAAAACATCTCTATCCATGAATGTTCCTTATCAAAAGCAACCCAATTTGGCAATTTTGATTTTGTAATATCTCATTTATGTGCCCAGGCAATCGAGAATTTACAATTATTTTTCAACAATATAAAAAACCTTATGAAGCCAAAAGGCAAATGCTTAATTACAATACCTCATCCGTGCTTTTGGAACACATATCAGGGCTATATACCCGATGACGCATATCACTACATGCAAGAGACTCATGCTATTGCACAACTGTCAATAAGAGGAGAGTATACTGGAGATATCCCTTACTTCCATCGTCCATTAAGCATTTATTTTAGTAAATTTTTAGATGCAGGTTTACAGTTAGAATCATTTAAAGAGCTATATCCGAGTAAAATAACAGAATCACTCTATGAACAAGAATGGTTATATCCTAGGTTTTTAATGTTTAGATTAACGCACCGCTAAGCAAGTCAAGAAAAAATATTCTCTTTATACTGACAAAAAAGCACACGGAGAATTAACCACCCAAACCAAGAATCATCAAAAATAGGAAACCACGTCGCTATTTTCGGCGTAAAAGCAAACTGCTTTTCCCGTGCCTTGAATTAGGTAGAGATATAAGGTCACATCTTCATATGTCACATTAAAAACAAATTACAGAAATTAATATTTGACATATGAAGATGTGATCCCGATTACTTCCCGATTATTTTTTCGTGAAAATTGATTTTTCGTGTGGTAAAGTTTCCGGTAATTTTTAACTCACATTAGATGCTTCATACGAAAAGGAATGTATACATGGCTGAAAAGAAACGACGATTCACTCCGCTGCATGTTGAGGCAACATCCCTGCCGGATGCCTGGTTTCAGATTCTGTACCGATGCGTGGAGACGGGACGCGACTTTACTATCGACCGCGGCTCGTACGCCGGGCAGAAACGGCTTGAGTTCGACTATATAACGGCGCACATCCGCTATCCCGGCTCGCGGCCCCTGCTGCCGCAAATCCCTTCGCAGTACAACTTGCCCAACCCGGTAGCCGAAGATTACCTTGACGACTACGTGCCCTATCTCATGACCGGGGCGATGAAGCCCGGCGAATCATACACCTACGGCCAGCGCATGTGCCGCTACCCATTGGATCCCTCCTGGCATGAATACAACAAGGGCGTCAATACCGACATCCTCATCCAGGACCCCGAAGTCTTTGAAAACGACCAGATTATTATCAGGGACGGCGACCAGCTGTTTTTGAACCAGATTGAACTTTTGATCTGGACCTATAAAAACAAGGGCCATCGCAACAACCAGATGGTGCTGCAGGTTGCGCACCCGACCGACATGCTGCTGCAGGACCCGCCCTGCTTGCGCGCAATCGACACCCGCATTCAGGATGACAAGCTGCACTTTATTATCAATTTCCGTTCCTGGGATCTATGGGGCGGATTTCCCGCCAATCTGGCCGGCATGCAAATGATGAAGGAATACATTGCCTCTGAAATTGGGGTGGGGGACGGTGAAATGATCATAAGCTCGAAGGGCCTGCACCTGTATAATTATGTGTGGGAACTGGCAGAGTGTCTGCGCGGGAAGACCATTGAAGAATTCCGCGAAGGAAAGTAACAATGGCGGACACGCGTCCCGAGTCCACCATACACATCTGGCAAAACATTAAATACTTTCATGTTCATTGAGTCAGCCCGTTGGGCTGACCGCCACGGCTCTTTGTCGCTCCAAAGGGCTATAGCTGACAGGACGAAAGTCCTGTCTCAACGAACCAAAGAGCGTAGCGGTCAAGATTGGAAATCTTGACTCAAAGGCGCCCCGCAGCTTGGCCTTCGGCTCTCCTCGCTGCAACGGGTTTAAAACCCTAAAATAAAAGCATGTAAGCCTAAATAAACAACTCGCTGGCTTGTCATCTCGACCAACAGGAGAGATCTTGGAGGGCCACGCTTTGTCGTGGCCGCAGGTGACTGTCGAACGGACGCGCAGAAGCGCGTCCCTCCAGAACCAAAATAACGATAACAACGGTGTTCGTGCTTTACGACTCTGCCCTACGACTGTACAATAACAAATCATGAGCACAACGCAGCAGACGGGTAGTTTTGAGAAGCCCGCAAAAGCAATTATACATCTCGACATGGACGCCTTCTATCCAGCGGTAGAAGTGCTGGATGATCCCGCGCTACGCGGCCTCCCCGTCATTGTCGGCGGCAGCAGCCACCGGGGTGTGGTGGCCAGTGCATCCTATGAGGCCCGCAAATTTGGCGTGCACTCTGCCATGCCGATTGCCGAAGCCAAGCGCCGCTGCCCAAAAGGAGTGTTCCTGCCCGTTCGCATGCAGCGCTATAAGGAAATCTCACAAGCTATATTCGCGATTTATGAACGCTATACCCCCCTGGTTGAACCGCTCTCAATTGATGAAGCCTTTCTTGATGTCAGCGGATCAATGCGCCTGTTCGGCACACCGCAGGAAATCGCCGCAACAATCAAGCGCGACGTACAGCAGGAACTGAACTTAACCGTTTCAGCAGGTGTTGCCTCCAACAAAAGCGTTGCCAAAATAGCCTCGGACTATCAAAAGCCTGACGGACTAACCGTAGTTAAACCGGGCACTGAACAGCAGTTTCTTAATCCACTACAAATTGAGCGCCTGTGGGGTGCCGGCCCGATCACCTGCCGAGCCCTACACCTGCTAGGAGTACAGACCATCGGTGACCTGGCGCGTCTGTCACCTGAACTGCTCAGCGCCAAGTTCGGTAAACAAGGCGAATCCCTGCATCGTCTCGCCTGCGGCATTGATGAGCGCGAGGTTGAAAGCGCGCAGGGCCTCAAATCAATCGGCAATGAAGAAACATTCTCTGAGGATATTGTAAACATGGACGTTGCCCGGCAGGAACTGCTGGCCTTGGCAACCAAAGTCGGCGGTCGCCTCCGGCATAAAGCTACAGTTGGGCGCACAATCAGCTTGAAGGTGAAGTACAACGATTTTAAGCAAATCACCCGTTCAGCAACCCTTATTGATCCGGTTGATGACGGCAATACCATCTACCGCCAGTGCTGCAGCCTGCTTGAAAAAACCGAGGTTGGCCGCCGCCCGGTTAGGCTGCTGGGCGTAACCGTGTCTAATTTATGCGATCCCGAAGCCCCGCGACAACAAAGTCTGTTTGACGATCCTGTGCATGATCAAAAAACAGAAAGCCTGAACCGGGCCGTTGATAATATTCAGGATACATTCGGTGAGGGCACGATAATGCCAGGCACACTTCTAAAGAAAACCTGACGCAGCTGTAAAGAGACCGGATGCTACGTTGTGCCGCGTCCTCAGTCACTGCGACGTACAAGTTTGTACGCCTCGTTCCTTCGGCCTTGCACGCCTTGCCTGCGAACTCTTTACAACTGCGTCTTTTGCATCAACTAAACAGATTTCTCCGTTGCCTTACTCCTTCGAAATGACCGAGGTTAAGGTCTTGGATTTTAAACCCGTTGCAGCGCAGCCGAGCGAAGCGTATGAATGCGGATCAGGGCGCCACGCTGTTTGAGTCCCGCGAAAAGCGGGATGAGTTCGTGCCGTCCCCGCATGCAGGTGTTTCGCGAGGAGAGCCGAAGGCCAAGCTGCTGGGCGCCTTTTCTTTGGTTCGTTTCTTTGGAGCGAGCAAAGAAATGAACGTAAAAGGTTTTACATATTTTTTAACAATAAAAAATAATTGTACCCCTTCTTTGCATATCCAAAGAAAGGGTATGGATTTCTACTACGCGCGAAATGACAATAACATTGGACAGGCTTTGCGAGTCCATCCTACAGGCTTAATCTATCAAAATCCTTGACGCCTAAACCATATAGGTATATTTGTTTGTACTCTTTTTCCGCTGAAAAGGCGGATACTTTGACGACCTGAAAGGCAAACAATGAGCATTCTCGCAGGAATAGGCAACACTCCGGTTGTGGAACTGACCAGCATGAACCCCAATCGCGAGGTGCGTATCCTGTGTAAACTGGAAGGCAACAACCCCGGCGGTTCGGTCAAGGACCGGCCCGCATTCTACATGATAAACGAAGCCGAAAAAGCCGGACAACTGACGAAGGACAAGATTATCCTCGAACCCACTTCAGGCAATACCGGGATCGCCCTGGCAATGATCGGCGCAGCCAAGGGCTACCAGGTTGAGCTATGCATGCCGGGCTGCGTCAGCATTGAGCGCAAGGGAATTCTTGAGGCCTACGGCGCAACCGTTCTATTGACCCCTCCTAAGGAGGGCACCGACGGTGCTATCCGGCGCGCCCACCAGATACACGATGAAAACCCTGATAAATACTACATGCCAAATCAGTTCACGAATCCCAACAACTACCTGTCACATTATGAAACCACCGGCCCGGAAATTTTTTGCCAGACCAACGAAGAAGTTGATGTGTTTGTAAACGGCATGGGCACAACCGGCACCCTGATGGGAATATCACGCTATTTGAAAGAAAAAAAACCCTCTGTGCGCATTGTCGGCATTGAACCCTCGGTCGGCCACGCAATCCAGGGATTGAAGAACATGCAGGAAGCGATTGTTCCTGCAATCTACGAAAAGGACCGTCTTGATAAAATCATATGCGTTGATGATGAGCTGGCCTTTGAAACCTGCCGGAAACTGGCCCTTACCGAGGGTATTTTCGCCGGCATGTCAAGCGGCGCGGCCGTAGCCGGCGCGCTTCAGGTAGCCGCTGATATGCAAAGCGGCACCATTGTCGTCCTGATTGCCGATCGCGGCGACCGTTATCTGACCACGTCACTGTTTCGTTCAACCTGCTCAAAATGCCCTCCATAAAAAGCAATTTGACAAATCCATACCACCGCAATATACTTCTTTCTCTACACATTTTAGCAGTAATACACTGCCTGCTGCGACAGGATACATGTGAAGTTTTCAATATATCTTTAAATCTACTGGATTGCTTCTCTTTGAATACCCGGCACACCGGCTGATACGTTTTTTCTTACGCTGTACAAGGAGAAAATCATTATGGCCTATGACGCACAAAAGATGCAGGACTGGCAGATTTCCGAGGCGGCTGAAGAACACATGCCCGGGCCTGAAAAGATGCGGGAAATGCTTGGCCTTGAAAAAGATGAGCTGATGGCCATGGGGCGGTTGGGAAAACTTGATTTCCTGAAAATCATGGAGCGGCTGAAACACAAACCGGATGGTAAGTATATCGAAGTGACCGCGATCACGCCGACGCCGCTGGGTGAGGGCAAAAGCACTACCTCGGTGGGGCTGATTGAAGGGCTTGGCAAGCGCGGAAAAAATGTCGGCGGTGCGCTGCGCCAGCCGTCCGGCGGGCCAACCATGAATGTGAAGGGTACTGCTGCAGGCGGCGGTAATGCCCTTTTGATTCCCATGACCGAATTTTCGCTGGGATTGACCGGCGACATTAATGACATCATGAATGCGCACAACCTGGCCATGGTAGCCGTTACCGCGCGCATGCAGCACGAGCGCAACTATAATGATGAGCAGCTCAAACGGCTGACCGGTATGCCCAGGCTTGAAATTGATCCCACCCGGGTTGAGCTGGGCTGGGTGCTCGACTTTTGTGCCCAAAGCCTGCGCAACATCGTTATCGGTATGGGCAGCCGGTTTGACGGCTTTACGATGCAGTCAAAGTTCGGCATTGCCGTGGGCTCCGAGTGCATGGCTATTTTGTCCATCGTCAAGGACCTGGCTGACCTGCGCGAGCGGCTTGATAAAATTACGGTTGCGTTTGACAAATCAGGCAAGACGGTAACTACCGGCGACCTTGAGGTGGGCGGGGCCATGACGGCCTGGATGCGTAACACTATAAATCCAACCCTGATGTGTACCGCCGAGTATCAGCCCTGTATGGTGCACGCCGGACCATTTGCCAATATTGCCGTCGGGCAGTCGTCCGTCATTGCCGACCGCATCGGCCTCAAAATGTTCGACTATCACGTGACCGAGAGCGGCTTTGCCGCCGATATCGGTTTTGAAAAGTTCTGGAATGTGAAGAGCCGCTTCAGCGGTTTGAAGCCGCATGTGTCGGTATTGACCACCACGATTCGCGCGCTCAAGATGCACGGCGGCGGCCCCAGAGTGGTTCCCGGCAAAGCGCTGCCCGAGGAGTATACCAGGGAGAATCTGATCCTTCTGGAGCAGGGGCTCTCTAATATGATTCATCACATCAACACCATCAGGAAGGCGGGCATCAACCCGGTAGTGTGTATCAATCAGTTTCACACCGATACCGCTGCAGAGGTTACCATGGTGCGTAAGACTGCTGAGGCTGCCGGGGCGCGCTGCGCTGCCAGCGAGCACTGGCTTAAAGGCGGCGATGGTGCGCTTGAGCTGGCCGATGCCGTTATTGAGGCCTGCGAGGACGAAAATAATTTCAAATTTCTGTATCCGCTTGAGATGAAGCTGCGTGACCGGGTTGATAAAATTGCAAAAGAGGTTTACGGCGCAGATGGCGTATCCTGGACCCAGGAAGCCGAGCGCAAAGCAAAAATTCTCGAGGACGATCCGCAGTATGATGATTATGCCACCATGATGGTAAAGACCCATTTGAGCCTGACGCATGATCCCACCCTGAAAGGGGTGCCGACGGGCTGGACGCTTCCGATTCGGGATGTGCTGATTTATTCCGGCGCCAAGTTTCTGTGTCCTTGCGCGGGTGCCATCAGCCTGATGCCCGGCACAGGCTCAAATCCGGCTTTCCGCCGCATTGATGTTGACACCAAAACCGGCAAAGTTAAGGGTTTATTTTAAAAGTAAGATACCATATAAAACGCGCTCGTAAAAAAACTGCAGACAAGGCGCGCGAAGAAGAAAAAATGAGGCGTACATTGTAGTAGGCCGCAGTGACTGAGGATGAAGCACAACGCAGTATCCGGACTTTTACGAGTGTGTCAGACACAAACATGAAAACTGTTACCATTACATTTCAACCTGATGATGTGCGCGTAAGCGTTCCAAAAGGCACGACCGTGCTTGATGCCGCCATGGAAGCCGGAGTACACATCAATGCTGCCTGCGGAGGCCAGGGAACCTGCGGCCGCTGCCGGGTCAAGCTTGTTTCCGGCACGGTTGACAGCGCGCCGGGCGGGCTGCTGGCTGCCGAAGATGTTGAAAAGGGTTTTCGGCTGGCCTGCGGCACAAGCGTGCAAAGCGACACAGTAATTGAACTTGCACACGCATCCCAACTCAAATCAGCACCGCGTCAGGAACGCTCCGCACGCCATGCCGAGACACCCGAACTCGCGCAAATCCTGAGCGAAAAACCCAACCCGGCAGTGCGCACCGTATACGTCACAATTGATTCGCCCTCAATGAGCGATACCTCATCGGATACGGCCCGGCTCATGCGCGCACTGAAACAGCAGCACGGATTTGACACTCTCGCCATTGAGCCCGCAGCCCTGCAAGAACTACCGAGTGCTGCGCGCGCTAAAAACGGGAACGTCACGGCCACGCTTGCCCCACACGCCTGCCAGTCGCCGCCGAGTGCCAAGCCCCGACCGGATACGCCGTTAAACATCATCCGCATTGAACCCGGCGACACAACCGCACAGACAGTCGCGCTGGCTTTTGATATAGGCACCACGTCTTTATGGGGCCGGCTTCTTGACCTGCGCACCGGCAAGTCACTCGCGCTTGCATCTCATTACAACCCTCAGATTCAATACGGCGATGATGTTATTACCCGCATGGTGAATGCCCAAAAAGCCGATGGACAAAAACGCCTGCAGCAGTCCGTAGTTGAAGGGCTGAACAAGATTATCGACAATTTATTGAAGAACTCCGGCATTGAACCCAGATATATTTCACACGTCACCGCAGCAGGCAACACGGTCATGATGCACCTGCTGCTCGCGCTTGAAACCCGCCATATCCGCCAGGCACCCTACACGCCGGTCGCAAATGTTTTCCCCGCACTGCGCGCTGAGGACATAGGGCTTAAACTGCCGGAGAGGGTAAAGCTGCAGGTATTCCCCGCGGTTGCGGCCTACGTGGGCGGCGACATCGTCGCCGGCGTGCTTGCCTCCGGTTTGCATACGCGGCCCGAGCTGTGCCTATTTATCGACATCGGCACCAACGGCGAAATCGTACTGGGTAATCAGGACTGGCTGATGACGGCCTCCTGCTCGGCCGGTCCGGCCTTTGAAGGCGGGGGCCTGCGCTGCGGCATGCGGGCAGCGCCTGGCGCGATTGAGCGCCTGCACATTGATCCTGAAACCCGGGAGCCGATGATTATCACAATTGACCACGCAGCTGCCCGGGGAATCTGCGGATCAGGAGCGATCAGCATTCTGGCCGGTTTTCTGACAACCGGCATTATTGATCAAAACGGCCGTTTCAACCAGCAGTGCCCCACGCCGCGTATCCGCAAGGGCCCGGACGGCATGGAATTCGTGCTCAGCAGCCGTGAGGAAAACGGCGGCCAGGACGTGGTTATAACCGAGGCCGATATTAATAACCTGATACGCGCCAAGGCCGCCATGTTTGCCGGATACCAGTGTCTGATTGAGAAGGCCTCGCTTAACTTTAAAGATCTTGAGCAGATTATTATCGCCGGAGCGTTCGGTGATTTTCTTAATGTACGCGAAGCCATCACTATCGGGCTACTGCCCGATATCGCGCCTGAACGTTTCAGTTTCATCGGCAACGCGTCCCTGCTGGGCGCGCAACTGGGCTGCCTGTCACAAAACAGGCAGGAAGACGGTGAACGCGTGGCCCGCAACATGACCAATATCGAACTGAGCGACGATCCGCACTTTATGGATCGCTATGTGGCCGCCATGTTTTTGCCGCACACCAACGCACGCCTGTTTCCGAATGCGGAGGCATCACCAGCCCACACGAAAGACAAACCATGAGTAAGGTAATCGCGGTCGCCGGCAAAGGCGGAACCGGCAAGACAACCATCGCGGGCCTGCTGATCCGTCAACTGGTCAACAGCGGCCGCAGACCAGTGCTCGCAGTGGACGCGGATGCAGATTCGAATCTGCCCGAGGTCCTGGGGCTGAGCAGCGCCACAAGCATTGCAACCATCGGGGCAGCGCGCGAGGATTTTTTTACGAACCGCGACAACGTTCCGGCTGGAATGCCCAAGCAGGCCTGGATGGAAATGCAGCTGGCACAGGCCCTGGTGGAGTCCAAAGACGTTGACCTGATGATCATGGGACGCCCTGAAGGCGCCGGATGCTATTGCTATATAAATAATATGCTCAGGAAATATCTGGAAACGCTGGGGGGAAACTACCCCTATGTGGTCATTGACAATGAAGCCGGACTGGAACATATAAGCCGCCGCACGGCTCAGGAAATTTCGCGCCTGGTAATCGTATCGGATTACTCCCTAAACGGCCTGCGCGCCGCCCGGCGCGTGCGTGATCTGGCATGCGAAATGAAGCTTGCAATCGGACGGGTGGTGCTGCTGATCAACAAGGCACCGGAGAGTTTTTCAGAACATTTCAACGCGGCGCTTGCAGACGCTGATCTTATGCCTGACGGCTGCATTCCACTTGATCCGCTGGTGGCGGACTTCGACATCGAAGGAAAACCCTGCACAGCGCTGCCTGATGACAGCACCGCAGTCAGAGCAATGCAGCAAATTACCGAAGGCATAGTAGCGAACTGAACACAACGCGATATTGTAGCAGGATGAAAAAATACTAATTACGAACGCGCCCGAAAGAATCCGTCCGTAGCATATAGAGCAGTTTTTTTAAAAGTACTTTTTTACAGGCTGTTCAAAAATGACCAGATGCAAGGCGCGCGCAGTCATGAGGAATGAGGCGTACTCTTTCGTACGCCGCAATGACCGAGAACGCAGCGCAACGCAGTATCCGGACTTCTTACGGGTGCGTTAGAACAGGAGAAAATATGACAGCAAAGATTATAAGCGGAACCGAAATAGCCGCGCAAATACGCGAAGAACTGAGCCGGGACGTGGCAGAGCTCAAAAAGCAGCACGGCATTGTGCCAGGCCTGATTACGATTCTGGCAGGAGACAATCCGGCCTCGATCAGCTATGTGACCGCCAAGCAGAAAATCGCGCGCACGCTCGGATTTCATTCCGTGCAGGACAATCAACCCAGCGATATTTCACAAGCTGACCTACTGGCCCTGATTGAGGGCTACAACGCAGACAGCGCCATTCACGGCATTCTGGTACAGCTACCCCTGCCCTCCCACATTGACGAGGCAGCCGTGCTCAATGCCATTGACCCGGACAAGGATGTTGACGGGTTCCATCCCGTGAACGTCGGTCGGTTGATGATCGGCGGCGATCAGGTCAAATTTCCGCCCTGCACCCCGGCCGGCATTCAGGAACTGATTATGCGCGCCGGCTTCGATACCAGCGGAGCCGAAGTGGTTGTGGTTGGACGCTCAAATATCGTAGGCAAACCCATCGCGAACATGCTGCTGCAAAAAACCGCCGGCGCCAACGCGACCGTTACCGTTGTGCATACCCGCACAAAAGATATGGAACGCCACTGCAAAAGGGCTGATATTTTGATTGTTGCCGCAGGCGTGCCCGGGCTGGTAAAACCAGAGTGGATTAAACCGGGCGCCTGTGTTATTGATGTAGGGGTTAATCGTGTCGGTGAAAAAATAAGCCAAAAAACAGGCAAAAAGATAGCCCTTTTAAAAGGTGATGTTGATTTTGAGGCTGCCTGCGAGATCGCCGGCGCCATTACCCCGGTTCCGGGCGGCGTGGGACCCATGACCATCACCATGCTCATGAAAAATACGGTCCGTGCGGCAAAAATAGCCTGCGGCATGCATTAACGGCCAGGAAACGCACGCAACCACCATGAATAATTTTTTTCAGGCTGTTCAAAAATGTCCAGATGCAAGACGCGCGAAACCCGAGAAATGAAACGTACACACTTGTACGCCGCAGGAGGGCCTTTTTCAACAGCCTGCCATGGACACAGCAGTTTCCGAGGAGAAGCATTATGACAATAGACATTCCCCGGCAGACCTATCTGGGCAGTGTAAGCACCAAGACCATCGGCACCGGTGCGACTGCTTTTACAGTCGGCGGCGATACGGCCTTTCCGTTCTGCCGGTTTGAAGGCGAGATGCCGAACGCGCCGCGAATCGGCATACAGGTACTGGATCATGCTCCGGAAGACTGGGCCGAGGCCTGCACAGAACCCTATAAGGATGTGCTCAACGATCCGGTAGCATGGGCGCTGAAAGCCCAGAACGAATACGGGGCCGACTTTATTCAACTGTGGCTCAAAAGCACCGACCCTAACGGCCTTAACCGCAGCTCCGAAGAAGCGGCCCAAACCGCCAAAAAGGTAGCTGACGCCATTTCCGTCCCTCTGCTCGTCTGGGGTACCGCAAACGTGGAAAAAGACGCCGAAGTCCTGTCTCTGGTTGCCGAAATGTGCGCTGATGCTGACATACTGATCGGCCCGGTTGACGAGGCCAACTATAAACAACTGGGCGCGCAGGCGCTGGCCCACGATCTGAGCCTGGTGGCAAACAGCCCGATTGATATCAACCTGGCCAAGCAGCTCAATATCCTGCTCAACAACCTGGGCGTACCCCTTGAAAAAATCATTATTGACCCGACAACCGGTGGCCTGGGCTATGGCCTTGAATACAGCTACTCGGTCATGGAACGTATCCGTCAGGCCGCGCTCTCGCAGGACGATCAAAAGCTGCAATGCCCGTTTTTGTGCAACCTGGCCGATGAGGTCTGGAAATGCAAAGAAGCCAAGATGCCCTCGGATGATTCGATGGGCGATGCAACCGAGCGCGGTATTACCATGGAAACCATCACCGCGGTAACCCTGCTCGGGGCCGGTGCCGGCATGCTGGTCATGCGGCATCCCGAAGCAGTGCGTCAAGTACACCGCTACATTGCAGAGCTGGGCGGCTTTGAAATGCCGGAGCCGCTGCCCTCGACCGCCGAAGCCTCAGCGCCCGGACAGCTGACCAGTGATGCCTCCTCGGTAGCCGACCGCCTGCGCGAAGGCGCGCTGTGTGAAGTCGTAAAAATCATGGACATGCCCCTTGATCTGGCCCCCGGCTATGCTGTAGCCCTGATTAAGGCGCTTGATCCCCAGGATGAACGCAGCGGGCTGCTGCTCTCAAGCGGGTCTCAGACCGCAGCGGAAACAGCCCCGCAGGATGAAACGCCTGCAAATAAGCCGAATGCGGATGCCGTTGCACCTGAAGCGCCCTTCGAACCCCTGTCGAGCTGGGAGCCAATTAAATTTAAAAGTGATAAAGAAGCGGCCCGGGACAACTGGAGAGACATTGCACTCGGCCGAGAAGATCAACTGCAGCATGTTAAAACCGACCTGCATTACTGGTACAGCGAAGGCTACGGCAGCGAGCACCGCAAAAAGCCTGCTTAAGATAAGGAGACAGACATGGCAAAAAAGAAATCAATCGAAGAACTGACCTGCTGCGACGCCAGCCGGCAAATGCTGGAAATTTGCGCCGAAAAAGGGATTGAAACCGTTTTTGACCGCGCAGCCGACATGCGCCCCTGCCCGATCGGGGCCGCGGGTATCTGCTGTAAAAATTGCGCCATGGGACCCTGCCGGGTAATTTCCGCCAAAGAGGGTCAACCGGCAAAGGTAGGCCTGTGCGGTGCCACGCAGGAAACCATTGCGGCGCGCAATTTCGCCCGCATGGTCGCGGGCGGCGCGGCAGCGCATTCAGATCATGGACGCGGCGTGGCCCACGTATTTCTACTGGCGGCCCAGGGTAAAATTCCCGGCTACGGCATTAAGGATGAACAAAAGCTGATACAGCTCGGGCTTGACTTTGATCTGGATATCGCAAGCCTGTCCATAGAGGAACTGGCCGTTCAGGTAGGTGAGAAATGCGTGGCCCAGTTCGGGCAACAGGAAGGCGAGCTGGTATTCCTGAAACGCGCTCCGCTCAAGCGCCAGGAACTGTGGCGCAAGCTCAGGCTGGCCCCGCGCGGGATCGACCGCGAAGTGGTAGAAATAATGCACCGCACGCATACCGGCGTTGACCAGGACTATAAAAACCTGACCGCCCAAGCCGGCCGCTGCGCGATTTCCGACGGCTGGGGCGGCTCGCTGATTGCGACCGAACTGCAGGACATCCTGTTCGGCACGCCCGTGCCGGTAAAAGGCAGCATCAATCTCGGCGTACTCAAGGCCGATGAAGTCAATATCATCGTACACGGGCACGAGCCGCTGCTCTCCGAGATGGTGGTAATTGCCTCACAGGATCCCGAACTGCTGGAGCAGGCAAAGAAGCAGGGCGCGAAAGGCATTAACGTGGCCGGCATGTGCTGCACGGCCAATGAAATCCTGATGCGCCACGGCCTGCCGATTGCGGGTAACTACCTGCAGCAGGAACTTGCGATTACAACCGGCGCGGTTGACGCCATGGTTGTGGATGTGCAGTGCATCATGCAGGCCATTCAAAAAACATCCGAAAGTTTCCATACCATAGTGATCACCACCTCGCCCAAGGCCATGATGCAGGGCGCGACCCATATTGAATTTGATGAACACGACGCGATCACAACCGCCAAAACGATCGTGCGCACGGCAGTGGATAACTTCACCAACCGCGATTCCAGCGCGGTCAACATTCCGGATGTAAAAACAGAAATGGTGGCCGGATTCTCGCACGAAACCATCAACTACATGTTGGGCGGCACGTTCCGATCATCCTACAAACCGCTCAATGACAATATTATCGGCGGTCGCATCCGCGGCATTGCCGGGGTGGTAGGCTGCAACAACGCGCGCGACAAGGATGATGAAAATCATCTAATCCTGATCAAGGAACTGCTCAAAAATGATGTTATCGTACTCACCACCGGGTGCGTAGCCATGGCCTGCGGCAAGGCCGGACTGTTGACTCCGGATGCTGCTCAGTACTGCGGCGCCGGACTGACAGAAATCTGCACTACCGTCGGCATCCCGCCCGTGCTGCACATGGGCTCCTGTGTGGATAATTCCCGCATCCTGATGGCAGCCGCGGCCGTGGTCAAAGAAGGCGGGCTTGGTGATGACATATCTGAGCTTCCAGTCGCTGGAGCCGCACCGGGCTGGATGAGTGAAAAGGCTGTTTCAATCGGACACTATTTTGTGGCCTCGGGTGTATACACCCTGTTCGGAACCACGTTTCCAACCCTGGGCAGTGAAACCTATACCGACTATCTTTTCAAGGGTTTAGAGGAAACCTGGGGCGGCATGTGGGACTTTGAACCCGACCCGCTGAAAATGGCTGCAAAAATGATTGCACACATTGATAAAAAACGCGCGGAGCTTGGAATCGATAAAGCGCGTGAGCGCGTGCTGATGGACATGGCCATGCGCCGCGAACTTGAGGCAACATAAACAACATGTAGCATGGTGGACCCGCCAAGAGTGTCCACCGCTACGGTACGCAAAACATACTCCCGCCCTGGCGGGACTGACGGGTTTTTTTAAAATTTTTTGCAGGCTGTTCAAAAATGGCCGGATGGCCGGATGCAAGGCGCGTGCAGTTATGCGGAATGAGGCGTACTTTTCCGTACGCCGCAATGACTCATAACAAGCGCAACGCAGCAGACGGGCATTTTTCAACAGCCTGAGCAGCCGAAACGCACGGAAGGAGAAAGGGTGTCAAAAATAATCTGCTCAGCAGCAATTAACGGTGCGCACGCAATCGCGCGCCGGGTTGAGACCACCTATGCCCGGGTTCTCAAAAATTACGGCCCGGATCAGGAAATCGGGTTTACCGATACGGCCTATTACCTGCCGATTATCTATGCCATGCTCGGCATAGCGGTGAAAACCCTCGGTGACTGCCAATTGGTATTTCAGCGCACTCGCAGGCTTCTGCCCCGCCCGGTAGGCGACAGCATGCATCTGCCCTACCTTGCTCCGGCCCTGGATTCCGGTATGGCTGCTCTTTTCTACGAAGAAATCGAAGAAGCGATCCGCTACCTTGAGAAACCCGATTTCTATCTGCGCGGCGAGGACGTGGACGATGACAACATCTGGCTGGGCGCTGCCAGCGATGTAATTTTACGCAAACGCGGTGTTGAATTTGTCGACGGCAGCGCGCCGGGATTTGCAGCCATCGTAGGCGCGGCCCCGGACAGTGAAACTGCCAAAAAAATTGCCGAAGAACTACAGTTGCGCAACCTCTATGTATTCATGGCTTCGCAGGACAAAAATCACTGTTTTGCCAGCCAGCTGGTTGAAGCCGGTGTGCAAATCGGCTGGGGAACGCGCCTGGTCTCCTTCAGCCCGGATATTTCCGGCGCAGTGTTCGCGCTGGGATTTGCCTGCCGCGCGGCTATGGCTTTCGGCGGAATCAAGCCGGGAGATTTCCGCAAAAACTTGATCTATAACAAAGACCGCATTTTTGCCTTTGTGCTGGCCATGGGAGAGGTAACTGATGCATGGTATGCCAACGCGGCCGGCTGCATCAATTTCGGCTTCCCGGTTATTGCCGACTCAGACATTCCAGCGGTGCTGCCGACCGGCATCTGCACCTACGAACACGTTGTGCCGAATGTACCCCATGACCAGATGGTCGCCCGAGCAGTTGAAACCCGCGGCCTGAAGGTGACCGTTACCGAGGTTCCAATCCCGGTCGCCTATGGGCCCGCGTTCGAGGGCGAGCGCGTACGCGGAGACGATATCTTCTTCGAGTGCGGCGGCGGTCGCACCCAGATGGTAGAGTTTTCTGCTCTGCGGCAGATGGACGAAGTTGAAGACGGCCGCATTGAAGTGATCGGCTCTGACATTCCCGATCTAGAACCCGGTTCCCAGCTTCCGTTCGCAATATACGTTGAGATTGCCGGACGGAAGATGCAGGAGGACTTCCTGCCCATACTCGAGCGCCAGATTCATCACCTGATCAACTATGCCCAGGGAATCATGCATATCGGCCAGCGCGATATTTCATGGATAAGGCTGGCGCGCCAGGCCGTGGACAAAGGATTCACGTTCAGTGACATCGGCCGCATACTACACGCCATGTATCATAAAGACTTTGGCAACATTTTGGATAAGGTGCAGATTACCATCTACACCGATGAAGACAAGGTGCAGCAGGTGCTTAAAGAAGCCCGGGCTGCCTACCGATTACGCGATGAGCGCATCGCCAATTTGACCGATGAGGTCGAGGACATCTTTTATTCCTGCACCCTGTGCCAGTCCTTTGCACCGTCGCATGTGTGCATCATTACCCCGGAGCGCACCGGTTTGTGCGGAGCCTATAACTGGCTGGACTGCAAGGCCGCTTTTGAGATCAACCCGACCGGCCCTAATCAGCCGATTGAAAAAGGCGTTGAACTTGATGACGGCCTCCTTGGAAGCTGGCAGGGTGTAAACGAATTCATAGCCCAGGCATCCCGCGGCAAGGTTGAAAAAGCCAATGCCTACAGCATCATGCAAGATCCCATGACCTCGTGCGGCTGTTTTGAGTGCATTGCCGCCTATCTTGAGCAATGCAACGGGGTTATGACCGTAGATCGCGATTTCAGGGGCGACACAACTCCCTGCGGCATGAAATTTACCACTCTGGCGGGCTCCGTCGGCGGCGGTGCGGTAACGCCCGGATTTTTGGGCCACAGCAAGCACTACATCGGCTCGGGTAAATTCCTTAAAGCCGAAGGCGGCATTGCCCGCCTGGTCTGGCTGCCCACACAGCTCAAAGAAGAACTGCGGGAAAAAATTAACGCGCGCGGCGAGGCCCTGGGCGTCAGCGATCTTGCGGATCGTATCGCGGATGAAACCGTCGGTATGACGCAGGAAGAGATCTTGCCCTTCTTAAAGAAAAAGAAACATCCGGCGCTTGAAATGGAAAGCATGATTTAATAAACGGACCTGCGTTAACGCGCGAAGAGCAGACGCAGTCAACACAGGCAGGAGGGAAACAATGCCATTGTCCGGAATAGATATTTTCAAAAAGCTCCCCAAAACCAACTGTCAGGAATGCGGAGTACCGACCTGCATGGCCTTTGCCATGAAACTTGCAGCCGGGCAGGCTGAACTGGCCGCATGCCCGTATATTGACGATGCGGTTCGCGCGGAACTGGAAGCAGCCTCGGCCCCGCCTATCCGCTGCGTTACCATCGGAACCGGTGAAACCGCCCTGAAGGTTGGCGGCGAAACCGTCATGTTCCGGCATGAAAAAACATTTGTCAATCCGCCCGGTCTCGGCGTGCTGGTGACCGATGCCATGAGCGCGGCTGAAGTTGACGGTCGCCTGCAGCGCCTGTGCTCACTTGCCTATGAACGCGTAGGCATGCACCTTAAAGCCGACCTTGCAGCGCTTAGGGACACCAGCGGGGACGCAGCCGCATTCAGCACCTTGGTTGAACGAGTCAAAAAAGCCGGGGTTACCAACATGGTGCTGATGAGCGCTAATCCAGCTGTGATGGCTGAAGGGCTAAAAATCGCCTCAGGCATGCGGCCGCTCATCTACGCTGCTACCGCAGACAACCTGCAGGCAATGGCTGGTCTGGCCCTTGAGCACGACTGCCCCCTTGCTGTTTGCGGCGCGGATCTTGATGAAGTCGCCGAACTCACCGAACAGCTAACCGCCTTGAAGGTCAAAGACATTGTGATTGATAGCGGTACGCGCGATCTGCATCAGGCCTTTGAGGATCAAATTATCATACGCCGGGTAGCACTCAAGGGCAACTGCCGGGCACTTGGCTTTCCTTCAATTGTGTTTCCCTGCGACATGACCGATAACCCAATGCAGGAAGCCATGTTCGCCGCGACATTTATTACCAAATACGCCGGCATTATCATCATGTCCGATTTGCATGGAGCCAACCTGTTTCCACTTACCGTGCAACGCATGAATATTTACACTGATCCCCAGCGCCCCATGGCAACCGCTGAAGGCATTTACGAAATCAACAACCCGGATGAAAACTCACCGGTGCTGATCACGAGCAACTTCTCGCTTACCTATTTTATCGTGTCCGGAGAGATTGAAACCAGCCGCATGCCTGCCTGGCTACTGATCAAGGATACCGAAGGCCTGTCAGTGCTGACCGCCTGGGCAGCCGGAAAATTTGTTGCCGACTCACTCGCGGTGTTTATCAAAAAATCAGGCATAACCGAAAAAGTGGCGCATCGCACACTGATAATTCCGGGCCTGACCGCTACGATCAGCGGCGATTTAGAGGAAGAACTGCCCGATTGGACTATTCAAATCGGGCCGCGCGAAGCTGCGCATCTAACGCCGTTTTTAAAAAACTGGAAAGCCTGAGGTTGATGAAGCCACACAGTGGACATTTGTTTTAAACCTGTCCCTCAACTCAGGCTGTTCAAAAATGGATGGGTGCAAGACCGTAGGGTGCGCCGTGCGCACCATCCGCAAGCACAGGCGGTGCGCACGGCACACCCTACGATATCGAAGACTTAAACGCTGACAAGTCATTTGAACCTGAACAACACAGGAGAACAAAGCATGATAGTTAGCATCGCCGAAAGCATCAACATCATGTCCAAGACAATCGGTTCGGCCATGAAGGAACGAAATCCCGGTCCAATTCAGGAAATGGCCCTGGCCGAAGCCAAAGCCGGCGCTGATTTTCTCGACGTCAATATCGGCCCGGCCCGCAAGGACGGAACCGAGTTGCTGCCTTGGCTGGTTGAAACCATCCACGCAGTTGTTGATCTGCCCCTGTCCCTTGATACGACCAACATGGAGGCCATGGAAGCCGGCCTGCAAGCATATAAAAAAACCGCTCGGCCCCTGGTTAACTCAGTTTCATGCCAGGCTGATCGCATGGATGCCGGCATCGCGCTGGTAAAAAAACATAATGCCCTGATGGTGGGCCTGCTCTGGGGCAGCGACGGCATGCCGCGCGACGAAAACGAACGCGCCGCCCTCGCGGTTGATCTGATCTACCGGGCCAATGAAGCGGGCATTCCCAATGAAGACATCTTCATTGATCCCATCGCCACGCCGATCATGGGCGAAATCAACCAGCTTAAAGCCTGCACGAATTTTTTAGCAATGCTGGGCGAGATTGCTCCGGGCTGCCGCTCGATCGTCGGCCTGTCCAACGTTTCCAACGGTGCCCCGCCTGAGCTGCGTCCGGTTCTCAACCGGGCCTACATGCTAATGCTGCAAAAAAACGGGCTGTACTCTGCCATACTTGATGCATACGACACAGAAATCATGGTCCTGTGCCGGGGCGAACTCCCGGACATCATTGGGCTCGTGGAGCGGATGATGGATGGAGCAACCGTTGATATCGGGGCGCTTACGCCCGCACAGCGCGCCTATGCACGCAGCGTCAACGTACTCACCGGCGATGTGCTGTATTCCAACTCCTGGCTGGATGATTAAGGCAGGTTTCGCAGGCATCACGGGCAGCCATACGCCGTAGGGAATCAAAAGCGCCAACGGTGGTGCTTATAATTTGCTGTTTCAGATAAGAAAAGCACAAACCCCTATACACATACAACACAAGCACGTTTCAGCCTATGTACGATCAGATTGTAATGGCTGCATATACATTCGCGCGCGGGCCGATGCTGTGGGCAGCGGCTCTGATACTATGCGTGGGCGTTATCTACCGCATCCGTGAACTGTACCTGCTGACCGTCCGCAAAGAAAAACGATCGTTGCCTGCAACCGTGAGCGCAACCACACCTACGCTGACACCGGAAGAGCGCACGCTTGACCGCCTGGCCCGCATTCAGCAAAGCGCTTTTGCGGTGCATCCGGTTATGTTCTTCGTTTCAATCCTGTTTCACGCATGCCTTTTTGCGGCACCCCTGCTCGCGCTGGGACACAGCCTGGAAATATACCGCGCATGGGGTATTACGCCTCCGAGCCTGCCCGAACCCCTGATTGACATTTTGACGACGATAGTGCTCGTCTGCGGTCTTTTTTTTCTGATACGCCGCCTGGTTCTACCGCGGGTGCAGGCCATATCAGGCATGGCCGATTATGTGCTGCTGGCATGTGTCATGACCCCGTTTCTGACCGGCTTTTGCGCCTATCACCAATGGTTTGACTATACAACCGTCATAACCCTGCACCTGCTTGCCGGCAACGTGCTGCTGATCACGCTGCCTTTCACCAAAATCGGTCATATGGTTTTTTTCTTCTTTGTCAGGCTGTGTATCAGCTCTGAATTTGGACCGGCACGCGGCAGCCGGGACTGGAAAGCATAAGCCGCAAGGCTCATGAAGGTTATACATGATATCCGACACAAGCCCTACTGAACAGCTAAACATAACCGCCATGCGGGAAACGCTGCAGCAGCACAAAAAACGCATGTCGCTGAACCTGAAGGCCTGCGCCGGGTGCAGCCTGTGCGCGGAGAGCTGTTTTTTATTTGAGCTAAACGACCATGATCCGCGCTACATGCCGTCTTATAAGGTACTGAATTCTCTGGGAACGCTGTACCGCAAGCGAGGCCGTGTTACGCGTGAACAACTACGCGACATGGCTAACCTGGTATGGCGCAACTGTGTACTGTGCGGACGCTGCTACTGCCCGTTTGGCATTGATATTCCCGCCATGATTGCGTTAACGCGCCAAATCCTGCGCGAACAGAATATAACAGGTGTGTATCCGCACTCTCTGGGAGAACCTGAAGAGGAGGAAACGAATTAAATATAAACTTTTTCTAAAACATTTTTACTGAAAAAGCATATGCAGTGTCATCTCGACCGCAGGGAGAAATCTTAGCTTTGTGTAAACAGATTTCTCGCTCCGCTCGAAATAACACTATGGCTAATATATTAAAAAAATGCTTTAGCATGTTTTGCAGGCTGTTCAAAAATGGTCGGATGCAAGACACGCGAAGACGAAGGAATGAGACGTACGTTTGTGTACGCCGCAAAGACTAAGGATAAAGCGTAACGCAGCAGACGATCGTTTTTCAACAGCCTGAAAGAAAAATCTTATGATCAAAGCCACAACAAAACCACTTAAAGAAATTAGAGAAATGATAGCGCCCTATCGCCGGGTGCTGACCATCGGCTGCGGCGGCTGCGTTTCACTCTGCATCGCGGGCGGCCAGAAGGAAGCGCGCAGCCTAAACATCAAACTCCAGGCTTCACAGCTACCGGGCAGCGAGGCGGTTTTCGATGATGTGACGATTGAGCGCCAATGCGAACAGCAATTTCTGGCAGCTCTGGACACCCGCGCCGGTAACTATGATGCCTTTATTTCACTTGCCTGCGGAGCCGGAGTACAGTTTCTGGCAGAGCGTTTCCCGCACATACCGGTTTTCCCGGGAGTGAACACGCAATTTGTCGGCGTTACCCGCGATATCGGCTGGTATGAAGAACGCTGCAAAACCTGCGGGGACTGCGTGCTGGGCCTGACTGCTGGCATCTGCCCTGTTACCATGTGCGCCAAAAGTCTTTTCAACGGACCCTGCGGCGGTCCACAGGACGGTCACTGCGAAGTTGATCCGAATACGCCCTGTGCCTGGATTGCCATTTATGAACGGCTGCAGGCCCAGGGCCGGCTTGAGTCCATGAATGAAATACGGCCCGCTCGTAACTGGCAAGGTCAAACTCCCGGGCGCATTCTGGTAGAGGAGTACCGCACGCGCTATGTGCAGGACGGAGATAAATCATGAAATCCGAAAGCAGGCTTGAAAAAATCCTCGCCTCCGGCCAGTTTGCCCTGACCGGAGAGCTGGGACCACCGCGCGGGGCCGATGCCGATGCTGTGCGCAAAAAAGCCCGCTATCTCAGAGGTATGATTGATGCCGTCAATATTACAGACAACCAGACAGCAGTCGTGCGAATGTCAAGTCTGGGAGCCTGCCTGATCGCCAAACAGGAAGGCCTTAACCCTATTTACCAAATGGTGTGCCGCGACCGCAACCGCATTGCCATGCAGTCCGATATCCTAGGAGCTGCGGCCCTGGATGTGCACACCATGCTGTGCTTATCCGGCGATCATCAGACATTCGGCGATCATCCCGGATGCAAAAAAGTTTTCGACCTTGATTCAATACAGTTGCTCGCCATGGTAAAAACCATGCGCGATGAAGGCCAATTTCAAAGCGGAACCGAAATCACCGTCCGCCCCAAAATGTTTATCGGCGCCGCGGCCAACCCGTTTGCCGAGCCGCATGCGTTTAGAGTCCAGCGTCTGGCTAAAAAAATTGCGGCCGGGGCGGATTTCATTCAAACCCAGTGCGTATATAACATGGAACGCTTTCAAACCTGGCTTGACCAGGCCCACGATATGGGCCTAACCGAAAACGTGTATATCCTGGCAGGAGTAACGCCGTTGAAATCACTGGGCATGGCGCGCTACATGCAAAGCAGCGTTCCCGGCATGGATGTGCCGCAGGAACTCATCAAACGCCTGCAGGGCGTTGAAAAAAAAGACCAGGCCCGCGAGGGAATCGCGATGTGCTGTGAGCAGATTCAACAGCTACGCGAAATGCAAGGGCTGGCAGGCATCCACCTGATGGCAATTGAATGGGAGCACCGTGTTCCGGAAATCGTTAAACAAGCCGGGCTGCTGCCGCGCCCCGAACCGGAGCAGGCATGAAAAAAATTATTGCGGGCATTATCATTTTCACCGGGATATATGCTTTTCTGTATGCCGCAGAACCAGAGCCCATACCGCCGCAGTCGGCCTGCGCACCCGCATGCATTACAGACAACGAAACGACTGCGGGCTCCATCCTTCTCAGCCTGCCAGGACTTGAGGGCGGACTCAAACGACCGGCAGTCAGTTTTGATCATGAAAAACACACCCGGGCGCTCGGTGAAAGCAACTGCCGCACCTGCCACCCCGACAGCCTTGATAACAGTCTTGTTTTTACGTTCCCCAAAAACCCTCCGGACACAGATGATGAAGAAGCCTTAATGAACGCATGGCACAATACCTGTATCAGCTGCCACACCGAACGCGGCGGTGAAGCTAAACCGGCTGGACCACTCACCTGCGGGGAGTGCCATGTCCGTGCAGCAACGCGCACGCCGGCTAAACACGTTCCAATACTGCCTTCCTACTACGAGCCTGTGCGCGATACCTATCATGGTGAATGCCGGGCCTGCCACAACGAACCGGCCCGCACGGCCCAGGACGCACCGGTGCTTGACTGGAAAAAATTTCAGGTTCTGCAAGGCAGCCCCCCTGAACCGCAAATACCGCAGGCCGATTTTGATTATCAACGCCATGCGCTGCACACCAGCACCCTTGATAAAGACTGCGGACTGTGCCACTACCTCTCAGAAAAAAAACACCAGGCTCTGGCGGATGAGGGCCGCGAACCGCAATGCCGCGACTGGCAACTTGAACCAAACCCTGAAGGCTCCCGGCGCGAACAGGACTTTGCGCACGCGCGCTGCGTAAACTGTCACTTTAAGCGCACCGCAGCCCGGGAGGAAAAGTCCGGACCACTGCTGTGCAGTGAATGCCACACGCGCTCAGCACGCGCGCCCGATGAGATGCTTGACGTTGCCCGGAGCGACTGCGAACAAAAAGAAAAAATACTGATTCACTCCAATGAAAGCACAATCATGGACGCGGTTCCCTTTAATCATGCTGAACATCAACTAAGAACGCAAGCCTGTCAAGATTGCCATCACAACGGCATCCAGGCCTGCCATGAATGTCACACCGTTAACGGCGATGAAAAAGCAGAATTTGTCACATTAGCGCAGGCCTTTCACCGTGAAGATTCTAACCGAAGCTGCGTGGGCTGCCATGAGACCCGTAAGAAAAAACCTGAGTGCGCCGGATGCCATCAACAACTGCCATCTTCGCTTACGGCTGCAAGCGCGTGTGTCACCTGTCACAGCGGCAGCCTTGAGGCCCTGAATCAAAAACGCAGCGCAGCGCCCCCGGAAAATCTTATCGCCCCTGACGTGCAGGAAACCTGGCAGATCGAAAAGCTGGGCGAAACCTATAAAAAAGTTACGTTCAATCATCTGGAAATAACGCGCACTCTGGCCGCTGTCTGTAACGCATCCCCTTTGGCGAATTATTTTCACACAGACGACATGGCCCTGTGCGCCGGATGCCATCATTACAGCCCGCTCGAGCCCCGCAAACCGGTGCCGGGCTGCCGCACATGCCATGACGCGAAGGCTGTGAACGTATCCGGGCGGCCCGATCTTATGGGAGCCTATCATCAGCAATGTCTTGGCTGTCACCGGCAAACAGGCGGCACAGAGGAAAAAATGCCACAAACGTGCGATGGATGTCACGCGCACACGCAACAGTGACTGTATGAACCGACGCGGATTTATTAAACGCATCAGCAGCATAACCGGGGCCGCGGCATTTGGCGCCGCACCGAAAAAAAGTTCGGCCCAACAGGGCTGCCCTGAGGAAAGCCTCGCTGTGCTGGTTGATACCACGCTGTGCGTGGGCTGCCGTGCCTGCGAACAGGCCTGCAATGAGATTAACCCTGACCTTCCGCTTGTCCCGAATGATTTTTTCAATGATGATTCCGTTTTTGAACGCCGCCGCCGCATGGATGCTTCCGCTTTCACGGTGGTCAATCGCTACCAGCCGAACAATTCTGAAGCTCCCGTGCATGTCAAGTTCCAGTGCATGCACTGCCTGTATCCGGCCTGCGTGTCTGCCTGCCTGGTAGGAGCTATGACGCGCGATGCGGGCGGAGCGGTCGTGTATGATGAAAAAAAATGCATCGGCTGTCGCTACTGCATGGCGGCCTGCCCATTTCAAGTTCCGGCCTATGAATATGCTTCGGCTTTGACCCCGCGGGTGCGTAAATGCACATTTTGCTTTAAAACCCGTCTTACCCAGGGCGAAATTCCTGCCTGCGTAGCAGCCTGCCCCATGCGGGTCATGACATTTGGGCCCAGGGCAGAGTTAATAAGCATCGGACGCACGCGCATCCGCAAAAACCCGAATCAGTACATACCGCACATATACGGCGAACACGAGGCCGGCGGCACGGCCTGGATGTACCTTGCTGCCGCGCCCTTTGAACAGATTGATTTACCAAACCTCGGATATCACCCTCTTCCGGGCTATACCGAGCCCGTTCAACACGCGCTCTTCAAATGGTTTTTACCGCCGCTGGGACTGTTCGCAGTGCTGGCAGGTGCCATGTGGTACAACAAACGCCGGAATAAAAAGACCGAAGAGGATACATAGACCGACGTAACCGGGCATAGACACCAGTGAATTGATAGTATGAAATACGCTTCAGCGGGGAACAAACCATTTTTTACACGCGGCATGCGCCTGCTGACCGCACTGATGCTCATAGGGCTGGGGTTTGGTGCCTACCGCCTAATCGCCGGATTGGGAGCCGCAACCAACCTGAGCGACCAGTATCCACTGGGACTGTGGATCGGCCTTGACGTTGCAACCGGCGTTGCCCTGGCCGCAGGCAGTTTTACCAGTGCGGCCCTGGTGTATATTTTTAACCGCGAGCATTTCCATGCGATTATCCGCCCGGCCCTGCTCACCGCCCTGCTGGGCTACACCTTTGTAGCAGTCGGACTCCTATTTGATTTGGGACGCTGGTATACAATCTGGCACCCGATGCTGCCGTCCATGTGGCAGGGCAATTCTGTGCTGTTCGAAGTTGCAATTTGCGTCATGCTATACTTGGGCATTCTATACTTCGAATTCGCGCCAATTGTGTGCGAACGCTTTATCGGACGGGTTCGGTTACCGGGAATCTTTTCAACACTGAATAGCACGGTAGATCTTGGCCTGCGCATTGCCTCGCATATGCTTGGCCGGATCATGCCGGCGCTGATCATTACCGGGGTGGTGCTCTCCTGCCTGCATCAGTCGTCACTGGGAACGCTGATGATGATCGCGCCCTACAAACTGCATCCACTCTATTGGTCGCAGTGCCTACCCCTGTTTTTCCTGCTCTCGGCAATTGCGGTCGGTTTTCCGATGATTATTATCGAGTCCCTGCTGTCCGCACGTGCGCTCCATCGCAAACCCGAAATGCGGGTTTTGACTCCTTTGGCCGGATACTGCCCCTGGCTGATCGGCATCTATATCCTCTGCAGGACAGCCGACATGCTGCTGCGCGGTACCTGGGTGTTTTTATTTGAACCCTCAACGGCCACCCTTGTTTTTTGGATTGAATTCGGTCTATTAACCGTGGTGCCCTGCTGTTTGTTCATGTCGCGTGATGTGCGCGCAAGCGCCAGGGCGCTTGCCATTGCATCCGGCATGTATATCCTGGGAATAGCGCTCAACCGCTGCGCAGTTTTTTTTCTTGCCGTCAGGTCGCCCTACGCGCAGCACTCCTACATCCCGGCCCTGACCGAATTTGCCCTCACGCTCGGTCTGATTCTGTGCATTGTCATGTGCTACCGCACAGCAATACACTGGCTGCCGATCCTGCCGACACAAAATCACGCCGGGAAGACAGCTAAGCACTAAACGTGTGGCACTTGATATGCCCGTCCGCAGACATTACGACGCGAACAAACCTATCAGCCAGGTGTTCACTGGACGCATGATGCCACACCAAAAAATCTTTAATTTCCTCCCTCATTTTTTGTCCGACAGCCTTGCCTGCATCTTGCGCCGACATTAATCTTGACACACAACTACCCCTGTTTTATAGTCTGCCAAGCTCAAAACACGTTCCTATCAACTCAGTTTTAGACCGGAAAATTTCATAGGGCGCGAATAGTTAGCGTGTGAGCACGATGGAGTCAAGCAAATGCCAGAGCACGATTTGCAACCACGGGCAGATTTATCGCCGGATTTTTTAAACATTAGAAAACTGCTCCCAAACATTGGAGAGGTAATCAATTCTATCCAACCTGCAAACTTGCCGGTACAGCGCAATTCCATTAATTTTTTCGCTATTAAGCATTTTTATTCCCCTGGTGATCAATGAAACAGCAGAGAAAACCATTCAAAGCAGAAAAGACTGTATGGGTTTTGCTATCGGTTCTGCTATCGGTTCTGTTTCTGTCCCTTCCATTCGCTGTTCCAGCCGCGGAACCGGCACAGAAAACAAAGCCCAAAAGTCTCTCCGAGGAGGAACGGCTCAAGATCATACAGCATATGCGCGAGAATGATGACAGTCTCTACGGCTCTTACGGTTCCGCCACGATGTCGCGCCAGGGGGAAGAAGAGCCAATGGAGGGATCGTCCGACGAAAACAACTCGGGAGAACCCGCAGAAGAGGATAAGGATAAAAAGGAAGAGGAAGGCATCCCGCTGGAGGTCAAGGTCTACGCCCGGGGTTGCAGCCCCGATTCCGACTATTTCCTCACCGATTGCAAGCCTTCCTCCATCACCATCACAGGCAATGTTAAGGATCAGCACAATAAGCCGGTTGCCGGCGCAACCGTTGTGCTGAAAGAAAAAAGCAAGGAAACCTCAACCGACAAAAGCGGCAACTACACGATTAAGGCGTCCCACAGCGGGAAGGAACCCTACAGCGCAACCGTTAATTTTAAGCTGACCCGAAAGCTGACCGGATTGCGGGCGCGACTGAACGTGGGGACCATCATTACCGCAAACGGAAAAACCGCCGAGGTCACTCTGGACGTCAGCCACGATGCCGGACCTCTAAAAAACATGCAGGTCGACGTCAGCGACACGTATGGCTATCAAAAGGATGACAAAATCATTGAGTATGTCTGGAGCCGGAACAGCAATTCAGCACGTCGGAGCACCGATGAGAACGGCCGGGTTAAATTTACACTCAACTGCCCGGATTCCGTTAAGGAGTTTGATGGCACTGTTGACAGCAAGTCGGCATTCCCGATTTCCGGCTTCCTGAAGGTACGGGTGCCCGCCGCTGACAGCGAGACGGTTCTGAAGTATACGATCAACAATCCGTTTCCCCGCATCACCGACTTTAGTTTGCCGCGCTATATCGAGGCCGGACAATGGCAGATCGATCCTTCCAAGATCACCGTCAAGGATAACGACAGCAGCGAGTTTAAAATTACACTGGAGGGACTGGGGGCCTTCAAGGAGAAAGGCGATGGCAAGTCGCAGGGGCGCGGCCATCCCAAGCTACTGTATTCAGCTTTTCCCGGGAACAGCTTCCAATTCCACTACCGGCCTATCATGCGGGGATTCGACCTAAACAACCAGCCAAAGGTGCTGAAAGAAATGGCCGAGTGCGGCGGTAAGATCTATCTATCGGTACTCACCAATGTGGGTGGCGATAAAATGTTCGCCGCAAACAAGTTCAAGGCGGGCGGGTCAACGGTTCCGGGGAAATCCATGTACCCGGCGATGGGTACCGTGAAATCGTTTGTTCCTCTCTCGGGCAACGCGGCCGATATGGTAATGGATCTTAAACGGCTGAAACGAATTCAAAAAATGAAGCAGGCTATGGCGGGCGGCATGGATATCACAGCTGATGCCGCGAACACGCTCACTTCCGCGCCGGACACCGTAGGTAACATAATGGATGCCGCTTCGAACCTATCCAACGTGGGAAATCTGATGTCAACGACCTATACCGGACAGGATCAAATCAAGGGGCTGGTAAAAGGCGATTTTACAGAGCAGAACATCATCACAACCACCGATAACGCCATCGCACTGGCCGACACGACGATGGGGGCTTTTAATGTATTATCTGCCAACGGCAAGATCTATTGGGAGGTGGTAAAGGCCAGTTGGGAAATAGATAAGGTCGCCTACAAGATATCAAACCAATACTACGACATTGCGGAGGCATATCAGGATACGGTGCAGGAACCCGTTACGGTTACCGTGGAAGACGAAACCGGCCGGAAGGCGGTGCTGCAGAAGACGTATAATGTGCTGATATGGATGGGCGGCAGTTGAGTATGAAGCAAACTCTTACATATGCGATTATTGGAGCAGTCCTGCTGTATTGCGGAAGCAGTCCGGTTCTGGCCGCGACCGATGATGCCAAAAGTGCGGCCTACGATTTGGTCAACGGCTACTTCGCAGCCGTTGAAAAAGAGGATCTTGCCGCCATCGAGAAAATATTTCATTTCAAGAGCACCGAAAACAGGCAGAGAATTCTGGCCCAGTTCAGGTTTGCCTTCGATATGGCCGACACCCAGCTGGAATCGGTGGATATTGAAAACATCTCAATGACTCCTGCCGAAGGTGTAGGACTGGTGATTGCGAAGGTGAATGCAAAACTATCGGCACCGGACGGCGATGACATACAGCAGAAAGAGAAGCGGTTCGCAATCATCCTCCTGCTGAAAGAGAACGAATGGAAAATAGCCAGGATCATGCGCAAAGGCGACTATGATGCCGGCATCCGGCTGACGGCTTACAACGCGACACCGGAATACCTGCAGAAACCGCAAGCAACTGTGAAAACTAGCCCGAAGGCGAAATCTGCCGCCAAACAAGCTCGAGGGAACATTTTTATCGCTGATATTAAGCAGAAGGGGGAAGACCTGCTGGTCAACCTTTCCGGCGAAGGATTAAAGCCGGGTATGGTAATACAGGGTGAGCTACAGCAAGCGCAGATTAATAGTGTCGTAGAGCGCAGCATGGTTGTCGTCATTCATAAAGGCGCTGCGCCGCTGCAATTCCGGACACCGTTTATGGGCTGGTCGCCGGGAATGTATACCGTGAACATCCGGGTTAGCAACGAACTGATAGCCACACGTTCTGTTGAAATCAAGGACTAGTCATAAAAATGGAATCCTACTAAGGAGGGAAAAGTGAAAATATTAGGACGTGTTTTTGGTATATTAACCATCGTCTGCCTCTGCGGGTGCACCACCAATGTTGCCCAACTGCGCCAGGAACGCGATACGCTCAACGCGGAAGTAGCCGCCAAAAACGCCCAAATCAATACACTGAAAAACGAACTCGCCTCCCATAAGAGAATCGGCCAGACGCTTCGGCAAGAAAAGAAGGTGCGAGTTGAAGATGTTGCGGGCATGCGCCGCGAGGTGCGCGCCTACATCAAGGGGCAGATGCAGGACCTGCGTAAATTTTCCGAGAATGAAAAGTTACTCGACTACGTCGGCGGCGAGCTGATCCCCCGTGCCAACACCAGCGGCAGCAACCTGCTCCTGGTCGACATGCAGAACCCCATTCCGATCGCCGGCACCCTGCTCGGCGCCAAGGTTATCGCAAACAGCAAGACGGAGCTTTCCGTCTGCATTGTTCGTCCGCAGGGAGAAAACCTGGTGCTGATGTGGGTCAGTAAACCCTACGCTGTACCTAAACCCGGCCAGAAGTCCATGACGTTCGATACCCTCGTAGCCGTAGAAAAAGGTGATTTCATCGGCCTGTACAGTCCGACCACACTGCAGGTGCCCTACTCCACCGGCACAGGTGATACCCGCACCCTGTCTGGACCGATACATGTCGGAAAAATCATTCCGGCCAAATCCTTCAACAAATCCCAGCAGCGGATGTACTCATTCGGTGTAACCGGTTTCCTCAAGTAGAATAACCTTTAGTCTCGGTTTTCTTCCTTGCCGTCAAATCACCTTATGCACAACAATCCTACGTTCCGGCCTTGGCCGAGTTCGCCCTCACGCTCGGCCTGATTCTATGCATAATCATGTGCTACCGCGCAGCCGTACACTGGCTGCCGGTCCTGCCGAAAGCTAAAGATCATCGCTAAAAATAAACATACAGGGAGCAACCTGCCGCCTGAGATATGCGCATCAGTGCAGAAGATAGAATGATAAGAAAAACTCAAACGCTGCCAGGCCTGGCGGCCGGGCAGCAGAAATGCGCGGGGGTCACAGGCGATTTTAGCCCCCCATGCCCAACACACCCATCAACCAGGCATTAATCGGTTTCATAATTCCACTCCACATAACAATACCGATAAGCGCTGACACAGCCAGAACCACCAGCCATTTTTGAACCGTGGTAAAAGCGGTGCTGCGCAGCAGGGCATAAATACCCAGGGGAGGGAACGCCTGGAGGGAAAAGATAACCTTCGTACGGCTATTATACCATTTAACTGGCTGGTCTTGAGTCTGCGTCTCGGTCTGATTCTGATCCATATGTTTATTCCTTGCTGGGGGTTGATCTTTGCTCACACCATTTATATGTCCGCACTCAGAAGGCCGGACATACTGTACCGCCCTGCTCAGGCACCGCGAAGTATAGCAGATCGGTAGGCTGACTGCAATTATTGAACTGCTAAAAATGACATGCCCTATACTGCGCTCGAACAAAAACAAAATACCGGCCGAAGGTTGCACCGTGTGCATCAATCTGTACAGATCTCTCCCGTCGGTCGAGATGACAAACAAAGTTACCTGCTAAAGAGCTGTCTTTACGCGCTTGCTATACGTCAGTTCACCAAAAACGACGCATGATTTGAGCCGAACAACGGTGGTTTATGTTTAATAATCGGAACAATCGCTTTGTGACGTTTAAAATGCTGATCCAAAAAGGCGCGCACACTTTTTCGATCCCAGCCGGCGGGATGCACAAAATCGGTATACAACGACAGGTCTGCATCGGAAAACTTGCGGACAACATGTTCTGCCTCTTTTTGCTGGCCAGCAGGCATATTAAAAACCGCACTATTGATAAAATCAATATACGGCGCGTGCGCAACGGTAAAATCCATGGTCTGCTGCGCCTCTTTGCTCGTTTCCCACGGCGTGCCGAAAAGCAAATACACATACGTCGCTATCCCGGCAGCATGCAAACTGGCCAGCACACGTGATGCCTCGGCGCTTGTTATACCCTTATTCATTTCACCTAAGACCCGATCGCTGCCGGACTCAATCCCAAGCTGCAGCATGGCACAGCCTGATTTGCGCAGAGCGCGACAAAAATCTTCGTTCTGCAATTCTGCTGTTACGCGGGCAAAACCATACCATGGAGCGCCCGGCGGCGTGCGCGCGAACTGCGCCAAAAGGGCCGGGCTGATTGCGTTATCCAACAGATGCAGCAACGCGGGCCTGTATTCACGGCACAACTCCTGTGCCTGCTGCGCCGCTGTCGCGACCGATAGCGGATGATATTCATTACCCTCGGCGCGCTCAGGACAAAACGAGCATTGCTGCCAGTAGCAGCCCTGTGAAGCACTGTAGGGAATAATCCTGCCCGGCGCTACATACCGATCAAGGTTCAGGGATGCATAATCGGGCATACCATCGGTTGCCTGAGGCCCAGGGCCTACACCCGCAAGCCGACAGACCTGCTCCTCTCCGGGACCCTCAATCAACTCATCAACCAACCCGGGAAATGCCAGACGCACGCCCGGACGGCGCAGCCAGGATGTAATCAACCCGCCCCCGAGCACAATACGCACACCCGGATCAAGCTGTTTCAAATATCCGATAAGCGCAAACGAGCACAAAGCCTGACTGAGATACGTAACTGAAATACCAATCCAGTCAGGAGACTGCTCTTCAAGCAGCTGTGGTAATCGTGCACGGTAATAATCAAAAAACGGATTGTTCTCAGGTTGCTCTGCGGAACACAGTAGGTCTACAGTGCGCACAGGCTGCAGATCGTCGGCGCTGTAGTCACCAAAGGAAACCCGCGCCTTGAAAGGCGCGCTGTATATTTCGAGCAGGCGGTTCAGGTCACGCACAACGCGGCTGTAGGTCGCAGGATCCTTGAATGCGCGACCACTGCGCAGACCATCCAGATGGCGCATGTTGCTGTTGGCGGCACGCTTGGTCCATGTATCGGCCGGCTGCACCGGGGATTGCAGCACATACAACAAACCCTCCAAATTCGCATCCAGCACTGTGACACTGGCACCATTGGATTTCAACGCGGCACTAAGTCGCGCTATGCCGGCCGGTGGCTCGCAGGGTCTTGTAACAGGGGGGTTAATAAGCAGCATGGCGCACAAACCCTAATCTTCGTAAACAATCAGGGTTTGCCGGCGGTACGTGCCCAACAGGATGCTGAGCGTTTTGATGTCAATGTGATGCAGCTCGGTTATGCCTGCTTCCCGGGCGAGATGTATGATCTCATCCGTATCCCACTGGCCAGAAAGACCTGGCGGAGTGATTGTGGGCACTGATGCCTGAATATTTTGGGTATTGATGACAACGACTTTTCCCCCAACCGGTGTATTACGAAAGGCCTTGGAATAGGGCTTGATCGTATTGGTATACAAAATACCCCGTCCAGAGCAGCCCAGAACCAATATTGCAGCCAAACAAAAAAATGCGGCTTTAATCGCCATAGACCACCGTCGTAATGCGAAAATAAAGCCCAAATAAGACAAATAACATTTCCTGATCGGCATGTTTAATAACAACGATATCGCCATTCTCGGCGGCCGCTTTGGTGCCGGCATCACCCCAGGCAACAAGCCACAGGATCGAACGATTGGAAGCCCGGCCTTCTTTGCTGCCCAACTCGGTATTGTGAAAATCTGTATCCATTGGACGCTGGATTTTGGAATACAGGCAGCCGCTGGTAAACAGCGCCAAGAGGCACATCAGGATTCCAGCCTTCTTTATCATAGGATCGCCGTTATCAGGGATTAAACCAGCTAATGGACTGAACTTACCAGACCTCAAAAGTGTTTAAAATTTTTCTCTACAGAAAAAAACAGGGCCGCAGACCATTGTGCGGCCCTGTATAGTATATGAAGAGCTACTGCAGTTTTTAATTATCCCACATGTAGCCTTCGGTAGTCGGCATGTTTTCAAAAACAGCATCGTGGTTTTTCAACAATTGATCAGCTTCCGCATTGGTGAGTTCCCGTCCCTCCTTAAGCTCAATCTGTGATTTAAGGAGCTTAGCCCGCAAGGCATTAACCGATTCCAGAAGACCGTCAATCTTTGTTTTGCACTCCTCCATTTTTTTTGGGTTACAGAAATCTTTGGCAGGAACATCTTCAGCGCAAACCGGCGCACTGATAACCATGGCAAAAAAAAGGGCAAAAACAATTGCGGTGATTTTCATGTCCGCATCCTCCTTAGTAGATTTTTAACCACCTCGCATAAAATCTCTACACATCAGATTGGTAAAAATATAGGTTCAAATACAAGGCAAGTCAATGCTTTATTTGGCTGCGAATCAGAAGTGGTTATGCCGCGTACGGATGTCAACCAATGTATATATCATAATACGCTGCCGACCCGATTGACATAACACCTACCAATCCCTCATCTTTATCAGGGCACCTGTTTCAAACCCCATTAAGACCATATCTATAAGGGTTTTCTGTTGACACAAAAATGTGCGCTGTTTATAATGATTTGTTAACCATTGGCCATATAAATAAACCCTTTATTTCCGAACAGGTTTTATTATCCTTAAACAATGAATAAATATAGGCAATTACTAACAGACCTCAATATCTTCAGTTTCGAAAAAAAAACACCTCGCATCATGTATGCAGGCAAATGGTTTTTTTACTTTATACTGATTGGTATAATAGCGGGGCTGGGATCCATTGCTTTCCATTACCTCTGTATGTACGGCGCCCATTATTTGATGGACTTTTTAGCCGGCTATCGACCGCCAGGTCCTGCCGGTGAACATCAGCTGCTACCACCTACAAACACCTCGTTTAACCGTTGGATTTTACTTCTACTGCCTGCTTTCGGAGGACTGCTCAGCGGATGGCTGGTATACACCTTTGCGCCTGAAGCAGAAGGTCATGGTACAGATGCGGCGATTGATGCCTATCACAACAAAGGGGGCTTTATCCGCAAACGGGTTCCTTTCATTAAAACCATCGCCTCTGCCTTAACGCTGACAAGCGGAGGATCGGGCGGCAGGGAGGGCCCCATTGCTCAAATCGGAGCCGGTTTTGGATCGTTTTTGGCGACAAAGCTAAAACTTTCAGACCGCGAACGGCGCATAATGATGGCGGCTGGCATGGGTGCAGGTATTGGCAGTATTTTCAGGGCGCCTCTGGCTGGCGCACTTTTTTCTGCCGAGGTTCTTTACAGGGATCCGGAATTTGAGTCAGAGGTAATTATCCCTGCCGGTATTTCCTCAGTGGTTGCTTACTGTACATTCTGTCTTGTTTTTGGATGGGGCTCTCTCTTTGAATCACCCGATTTTATATTCAGTCGTCCTATGGAATTAGGCCCCTATCTTATCCTGGCTCTTGTTCTTGTCGGAACAGCTATTCTCTATATAAAATCTTTTTATGGCATCACCTCACTTTTCAGATCCTTAAAAATTCCAAACCATATAAAACCTGCAATCGGCGGGCTTTGCACTGGTATTATCGGATTCTTTCTGCCTCAGACACTTGCATTTGGTTACGGATTTGTTCAACAAGCACTCAACAACGAACTTACCATCCCTTTTTTACTTTTTCTAGCGCTCGGTAAAATTTTCACCACTTCCTTTTCAATTGGATCAGGGGGCAGCGGTGGAGTTTTTGGACCTTCGGTGGTCATTGGAGGAGCAACGGGTGGCGTGGTTGGTAAAATTTTTCACATGATAATGCCTGCAACCGTGATAAATCCTGGAGCATTTGTTGTTGTCGGTATGGCCGGTTTTTTCACTGCTGTTTCTAATACACCCATATCAACTATTATTTTCGTAAGTGAAATGACAAACTCATATCATTTACTTCTTCCAAGCCTATTAGTGTGTTCTATTTCATATCTTGCGGCAAAACGATGGACTATTTATGAAAAACAGGTAGAGAACAGATTAAAATCGCCAGCACATGAAGGTGATTTTTTCATAGATGTCCTCCAAACAACAAAAGTAAAAGATATTATAGAACTTATTAAAAAGACAACCAGCATTTCACAAGGGATGACCTTTGATACTTTTAAAGAATTTTATTCTAAAACTGAGCAGCACTATTTCCCTGTAGTTAACAGTCAGGACAAACTAGTGGGAATATTTACAAGCAATGATTTCAGGTCTGTCATTTTTTCTGAGGAAATTGGCAGTCTTATAATGATGAAAGATATTGCCAACGTTAATATAATTACGACATCGCCTTCTGAAGATTTGAATACAGTACTTCAAAAGTTTACGACGAAAAATATAGACAGCCTGCCGGTTGTGAAAGATGATGACTCCGGTATCCTGCTTGGCATGTTGAACCGCAGAGAAGTTATAAAATTTTACAATGAACAGGTACAGAAAATGAAGAATAAAGCAGGGCAATGAACATCTGCTGTGTGCTTTGAACCTCACCCAAGGACTGGGCACAAAAATTAGAGGAGCCTGGCTGTTCAAAGTGCTTTTTTCTGGACTCTGTCGGCATCATATTGTCAAACACGGCATAGATAACCATTTCGCTGAAAAGTGCCAAAGACGATCGTTTCACCAAAAGCACTACGACCTATTTTGCTGTTAATGCCCCGGGCAACAAAAAATAATTCGTCGACTTCGACCTCCCCCGAAAAGGGAGATAGAACATCACAATATCAAATCAGGCACTGCCTGATTTTTGACAGACAACGATTAACTGTATTACGATTTAGTCCCGCCAATCCAGCAATCTGGAAAAGTCTAACTCTGCTAAAAATAAGCGAATAATTTGCTAAAATTATCGCTCAAAAATGCGCGCCCTTCTTATGAACTTGTTTTTCATACCATAACAATAGTTTAGCATAGCTCAAATAACGCTAAACCACTCATAGCCCATTAACATTTAAAAATAAAATTTTGCCCGGCTATGCTACTCTTTGACCACTTGCTAGCATAATTTTTTTTGTATACAGAAATATGCCAATACCTACGTGCAGGGCTTGCTGGAGTGCCATACATATAAGCAATATAAGAATAAATTCGACCGAGTACATGATACGTGAACCGGTAAGATAGGTCGTACCGGCAAGAAGAGCAAAATAGATATAGGTAATACCAAGAGCCGCTGCTCTAAAAAAATAAATTTTATCTGCGTCCGTTTTTTTAAAAATAACCCTTATGGAGAGATACAAAAGAAACAACATAACGGCAAACAGGCCACCCTGTCTAAAAGCTCTTTCCAGCTGAGCACCGTAAGTAAGGGTTCTTTGCAGTGGAGAGCCAAAAGGTAATTGCCGGCGCAAATAATCCCAGCCAGAGATCATATTTTCAAGACTATTTTGCATTATGACTCTTACGGTTGTCAAAGGATAAGCCTTTAACACATTCATTGCTCTCACATTGCGCGTCTGCAGCCTTTCTTTTGATGAAAAACCCGATTCCTGCTGCGAGATTTTTTTAGACAGTGCGACTTTATTGTTCCTCACGGCACGATTGGAAGGCAACTTGCCGGCTTTTACCCATTCCTCAACGCGCGGTCTCATATAATCATGCAAATTTATGATGGTAACACTGCTTGGTGTAAAAATGCCATCATAAACATAATTGCGTGTACACCACATGCCCGACAATACTAGCTGAATAACAACCGCAATGATAAGCTTTTATACATTAGGTTTTGTTGTAGCGGCCCTGCAAAAAAGATAATATCCGGCAATCATGCAAATAGGCCAAAAAATCAGAATTGGCTTTACCAAAAAAGCAGCGCTAAACAATAATCCAGAAAGCATAAGCTGAGCTCCCTGTGCTTTGAGCGCGCTGCGGCACAAGCAAAACAGACCACCAATCAGCACAACAGAAAAAACCATATCGCCCATAATAAGGCCGCACAGGCCAATACCTGTAGGTGAAACGGCCGAAAGTAAGCCTGCGCAGGCTGCAAACAGCAAGCGGCCACTAAGCATGTGGGCCAGTATCATAGTCAAAACAGGTATAACGGAAGCAAGAACAGCCTGGGCGACCAGTACTCCTGCGTGTGAAATTCCAAGATTATAGAAAACAGCACAAAAAGCAGGATAGCCGGGTGAACGCATGAGCGTATCCCAACGAGCCTCAGGCCCGAAGTAGTATGAGAAAAAATTTTCTGCCAGTTCAATATAACCACCACTGTCATTGGTGAGAAAACCGGCCCTAGGCATGGTACTGAAAGCATTGTATGAAAGTGCGTTCTGATGAAGCAGTTCATAAATAAAAACAAGACGCAAACACAATGCGCAAAGAAACACAATGGTCACAAGCATTAATTTTTATTTTTGGGTGATGTTTGTGACAATTTTACTACATGCCACTATTTGGCCTGATGCGTACTGAAGTACTTTATTTATTTTTTTCATTTTCACAACCCTACGCCAACAAGGTCACCCGTGTCAAGAACATCTGTATGAAAAATAGCCTGTGTTGCGCATAGCGAGAAACTACCCTACCGTACTGAGACCTGAGGTACTGGACTTTGGCTTTATCTCCACTTTTTTCCGGTCCAGACGCGCATGCGAATCCGGCCTGAAGTGCTGACAACAACTGCGCAGCAATCCCCGCGCCGATTGGCAAAATAAGCTGAGCCGGCATTACTCAGCCCGTGCTGATTAAATGTCACCATCGGGGTCTTGCCCTGAAAGGTGACAGGAGACGCGGGAAGCCGTGATGATGTAGACGCAGCACTTCTTGTTGCCAGGCCAAAACCAAAACATACACCGCCCCCATAATAGCTTGCAAGCGTGCCCCGGTACGGAACTGTTCGCTTGTCTATGCTATACATATTACGGGCCTGATCAAATACAATCCGTACCTTTTGAGTTGATTGTATGGCTTTTTTCCGGGCCAGGCGCAGGTTACCGCTAAAATCACGCGCGGCCGAGTGCAGCTGATAGCGCGGCAGCACCTCCAGAGCGCTAAATACAGACACGGCCGCCATAATACCGATAATGGCAACAACAACCATCAACTCTACAAGAGTGAAACCCTTGCGGTTCCAACCCATATGCCCCTCCGCTTTCTTTGCACTACTTCATTGACAACTGCTGGTTGCCAATACCGCCCTGCAGTCTAATCTTTCCAACTGCTTGCATTACACATGCTATCAATCTGAAATAGTCGCAAAAGCAAATCTTTTATTGCATCGATACTGCAAAAAAATAAAAAAAAGCCCGGAGAAAAACTCCGGGCTTGGTAATACACTGTTGCTGATGCTCGGCCCTGCGGCCAGAAGTATCAGTCTTCTTTCAGCTTTTTGATTGCTTCGGTCAACGGCGGAATAATCTTAAACAGATCGTCAACCACGGCATAATCACACTTGGACAAAATGGGGGCTTCCTCATCCTTGTTGATTGCCACGATCACCTTGGAGGTACCCATACCAGCATAATGCTGAATCGCACCGGAGATACCGCAGGCAATATAGAGATTCGGAGACACGACCTTACCTGTCTGCCCAACCTGGTCAGAAACCGGACGCCAACCAGCATCAACTGCGGCGCGTGAAGCACCCACCGTTGCGCCCAAAACATTTGCCAAGTCTTCCAGAATGCTGTAGCCGTCGGCATCCTTCATTCCACGACCACCGGAGACAATGATTTCAGCTTCGGTCAGATCGACCTTACCCGCATCGCCCTTGACCACTTCAAGCACTTTCACGCGAATATCATCTGCGGAAACCTCAGCGGCGACATTAACAATCTCGGCAGTTTTTGAAGCATCCGGTGCAGCGGCAATCAACACATTAGGCCGTACCGTGGCGATGGCAACCGCAGCGTTCTGAAAATTAACATCTGCAATCATCTTACCTGAATACATATAGCGTGTAACCGTAAACGCATCACCGTCAACTCCAATCGCGGTACAATCTGCCGCCATTGCTGCACCAATACGTGCGGCAACTTTCGGCATCAGATCCTTGCCGGTTCCGGTCGCACCGGCCAGCACGATTGAGGGCACTTCCTTGGTAATCAAATCAGCCAAAGCCTTCGTATATCCATCAGCTGTGTAATCTTCCAACAGGTCGTTTTCAACCACGTAGACCTTATCCGCACCGTAGGGCGCGAATTTATCGGCCAGACCGGCAACGCCCTTGCCGATGATAACCGCGCACAGCGGCTCAGCCTTGGCATCGGCTATTTTGCGGGCTTCACTCAATATTTCAAAGGCAACCTTGCGAATGGTCCCCTGAGACGGTACTGAAACAACAAAAATTCCTTTACCCATGAGAATGATCTCCTTATATCATGAATGGTATCTATTCGTTTACATACACGCCACTACTTAGATGGCTTTGGCTTCCTCACGCAAAGCCTTGGCAAGATTGGCGGCTTTCTCTTCCGGGGACTCGCCGTCAATAATTTTAGCAGACGTGCGCGTCGGGGGCGCGGTAAACTTCACAACCCGGGTGCCGGAACCGGCAACGCCGACTGTGCCGACATCTACGCCGATATCAGCAGCTTTAACAGCCTGCAGCGGTTTCTTCTTGGCTTTCATGATACCGGGCAGCGAAGCATAGCGCGGCTCGTTGAGACCTTTCTGGCAGGTCAATACGCAGGGCAACGGAAGCTCCATGATCTCTTCGCCGCCAACGATCTGACGATTCACTTTTACGCTCTTCTTATCATCCGCAACTTCCACCTTTGTTACAACGCTGGTATGCGTGAGGCCCAGCAGCTCGGCCAACGCGGGACCGACCTGACTTTGATCATCATCAATGGCCTGACGTCCGCAATAAATTATATCGTACTCCATTCCTTTGAGCTGAGCGGCAAGTGCCTTGGCCGCAGCCTGGGCATCGCTGCCGTTGAAGGCCTCATCATCAAGATGGACTGCTTTATCCGCTCCCATGGCCAGACCGGTGCGAATGGATTCAACCACGCGGGCCGGACCCATACTAACCAGGGTCACCTCACCACCGCCGGCTTTTTCCTTCTGAAGAAGCGCCTCCTCAATCCCGTACTCATCGTAGGGGCTAATGATAAACTTAACACCGTCAAGCTTAACATCCGATCCGTCCGAAGTCGCAATAATCTGTGCTTCTGTGTCAGGAACCTGTTTTAAACATACAATACTGTTCATTTTTCCTCCCTTGCGTGTTCTGCAACATATTTTTAATACCTATGTCTCCTGCCTAAACTGCTGTATCTCTATAAAGCGCTTCAGAAACAACCATACGACAGCGCTTCTTTACCACACATACTGTGTTTACCATTACACCAGGCTCTACAAGCAGCCCCTAACCTTTTGAAAAAATTTATTTTTAATTTTTATATCCAATCTAAGCCAATGAAATTCCATGGCTTTCCGACAAAAAGCATATGTCCCGGGCAGTCAGTATTTTCTTTATATCAACCCAATTAATACTTCTATTATCCTGCGAAACTAACCAAGAATCATACACTTTTTTTCAAAAAAAACAAGCACTGCATTTCCCCAGAAGCACACCCCGAGCATATTTTCACTGCCGCAACTTTTCAAATTCGCTTTTTAAACGCATAAGCTCCTCCTGGCCTTTCTCATCAAGAGATGGCATCATGGGCTCCAATTTTTCCCACTCGCGCTCAGCCTGTCGGGCGACAGCATCGTTTTTATCATCGCGCATCAGTTGTAAGTCTCTTTCAAAACGCTTACGAATAGCATCAGTCGAGCCGGCCTTATTCGACGAAGCCCTGGATTGCGATCTGCGAGAAGACTTTCGTTCCTTCCCTGGCGTCCGTGGCGGCTTTGAAGGCTTATCCTCTGCAATCTCCGTTCTCACCGCTGTGCGCTCTGTCTGACCGTCGTTCATAAAAATCTCATAGCGTTTATTATCATACGGGTCTTGCAGCAGCACACTCCCAGAATGTATCTCAACAACTTGGTATCCGCTGATAAAATCACCTACGGCATAGGGGCGTTTATTATCCTGTTTCTTTTGGCTTGCCTGTACATCCGACTTTTTCCGATCTTTAGCCCGGCCCGCCCTCCGGGAGACTCTGCTCGAAGCGGCCTGCTGGGTCACGCGCATTACGGCATATGAGTGCGAATCTTTAATAACCGTGCCAAAAAGGTTAATCTTGTCAATACTCCCGAGTTCATGAAGCCCGGCCTGAGATGCAGCCCCCTTGCCTTGAGACTTTTCCATTTCCCACTTCTGACGCTGGTCATGAAAGAGGTTTTTTTCTATAATAATGTCATAATCATCCGCATTTGCCGGAGCGGCACATAGTGCTGAAGCCAGCATCAATGCCGCGAGCACACCAGCATACTCCAAATAAAACCACCCGAAAACGGAGCGCAGAACCTGCATGCAAACCCGCAAACAGCTGGTTATCAAGAACTGCGCGTTCATAGTGTCTTCTTTCCATTCAGTCGGTAATACTGCTTGAGCATACGGGACGTCCATCATGCATTCTACTTTTTCACACGCAACAGCCTGCACAGTCTCGTGCCACAGGTGCGACAGCATTGAACACGGATACACCACACTGTAAAAGAACTTTCATATACTACATCCAAGATACTAATTTAGCATACTACCATATTTTTTGAATGCAAAAAAAGTGTTAAATAAACCACAACGTTTGTGCAGTCATGCTATGCAGGAACAAGGCTGCTCAAATAAACCTGAAGCACCCTGCACATACAACGGTAGCAACAAAAAAACACCCCTGCATGATGCTACCTACGACTATACAACTGCACGGCAGGCCTCAAAAATCTGAAATTGCGCCTTTATGATATTCTTCAAGTTTTTGCATCGCTTCGCGGGATGAAAGGCCCTTCTTGAGATAGCCGGATACGGTTGCAGCAAATATTGCTCTGAGCATGGCAATATTTTCAGCATTGGAATCGCGAATAAGCTCCAGATACTTCTCATCTGAAGAGATTTCTTTTGTGCGCAGATGCTTAACCAATTCGCTCAATTGCCGGTTTGTTGCAACGCAGTAGCAGACATCATAAGCTATTCTGAACATCCGGCCTGCTTCCTGATCATCGAACTCTGGAAAGTTTGCCTTAATTTCCTCATAATAGTCTTTTCTGAACTCCTCCAGCGTATAGCCAACCTCACCTTTAACCACCTGTTCACCGGTAAATTCCCACTGCATATTCACTCTCCTTTTCACATCAAACTACGCCGCAAATAAAAAGCGGGCGCATAAATAATGCACCCGCTTGAAAACCAATAAACGGCTGGAATTCCAGCGTATTTACTTGCTCATCAAAGGCTCAATATGCTTGAGCGCCATACCTATAAAAGGCTTCGGCGTAACTTCCTTAGTGCACTCGATAACAATATCCTCAGTTACGGTTCCACCATCACCGGCCTTATTCGCAATTGCCTCGCTCAGCTTCTTTTCCGTCATGGCGCGAAAGGGTTTCGGTGAAGACTCAATCAATTTATCAAACATCTCTTTGCTGTTACCATCCCATTGTAAATCTGCCATCATGCTCTCCTCTCTCAAGTGTTTACGCTACATTACGTCACATTATCAGCTAACACGTATCCAGCCTCTTACCCGTCCATCGCCATCAGCATCAGGTCGGTCAGATCATAGAGCTTCATTTTTTCATGATTTCGCTGAAGGGGATCATTCAGGTTCTGCTCACAATACGGACAACAGGTCGCGATTGCCTCGGCCCCGGTTGCCTTGGCCTCTTCAATCCGTTCCTCAGCTACTTTAAACGCATGGTCAGGATAGGCAATCCGCACCCCGGCTCCGGCCCCGCAACACCAAGCCTGATCTTTAATGCGCTCCATCTCTACCAGTCGCAGGCCCGGAATGGCCTTCAGGATATCACGCGGCTCCTCATATATACCGCCATGCCGGCCGATATGGCAGGGATCATGCCAAGTAACGGTCATAGGAACCTCGCGGGTAAACTTAATGGTACCGTCGGCAACAAGCAAGGCCAGTACCTGAGAAACATGCACGACCTCAATCCCATCGGTTTCAATTCCTGGAACCTCGGGGAAGTCGTATTTGAGCACATGATGGCAGCCGGCACAATGCGTGATAATCTTTTTCACGCCCGCCTTCTTGAACATATCCATATTGCGCTTAACCAGTCCAAAAAAGGTCTCGCGGTCACCGATACGAATAGCTGGGCTGCCGCAACAAATTTCCTGTTCTCCAAAAATACCTACACTGATTCCGGCCTTATCAAGCACCTTGACAACATTAATAATTTCATGCTGCAGGAGCGGATCGAATGCCGGGGTGCAACCAACAAAAAACAAATAATCGCATTTTTCTTTGGATGCATCCTTCACCGGGAGCCCCTTGGCCCAATCGGCCCGCTTGGTGCGCGGCTGCAGCCAGGGATTATCGTAGTTTTTAATACTCTTGAGCAGCTCCTTATGCTGAGGCAGCGGCCCGATTCCCATCTCAATCAACCTGGTTTTCAGGGCCTCGGCCGCCTTGAGCGGCTCTTTTTCGGCCAGGCGCAGGCAATTCATTTCACATGCGCCGCATGAGGTGCATGTGTAGCAAATTTCAAGCATTTTCTCGGAGTCTTCAATATCGAAATCGCCTTCAAGCAACGCACGGATAATATGAAACTTTCCCATCGCGCTATGGGAGAAAAAGCGGTTATACTTAAACTCAGGACAAATCTCGTTATACTTGGAACTTTTGACGTTCCAACCCCACTGATTCATACACCAGTTACAGCGCGCGTCACCCCAGGCCATCTCGCGATAGTCCTCTAAAGTGCGCTCATATACTTTCTTGTCAATTTTGGGATACGTCATTACCTCTCCTGGCCCCCGCGCAGTCGGCCTGTGCAGTACGGGACAAAATTCAAATTAAAAAAATTAACAGTTATCCTGACGTTATTCAAGCACTTTTTGTGATAACGTCCGTCACGATCCGGTTCAGCTCATCAGCGCTGAATTCATCCCACTCAGCCGACATCTGAACCAGCTCAATAATCTTTTCTTCTGTAATTTCAGGCGACATCGCCATAATCATAGGATCAATGCCAACAATCGCAGCAAGCGCCTGACGTTTCTCATCCTGGCTGTTGCCGAAAATTGAGTCCGGAACAGCCGAAGAAAAAGCCGATGCCTTACCTGCATCCTCGCTCACACCCTCGGTCTTACCGGCCTTGGCTGCAGCCTCAGGCTCCAGACCCTGCCGAAAGCACTGCTCCATAGCCTGGCCCGCATCAAGACCGGCCGCATGCAGAGCGGCAAAACCCTTGATATCCGACACCATACATCCCGGAGCAGGATGACCCTTCATGTCCATCACGGTCGGGGCTTCATTATATTTCACAAACGTCGTGGCCGCGTATGGACAGTTGTATCCAGCATTGCTACGGTGCGTCATGCTCGAGAGTTTTTCAATCGCGCCGGCATCAATACCGATATCCTGGGCAATGTCCTTCAACCCGGACTTGCCGCTTATTGCGCCTGCGCAGATTTCATCCTTCAACTTAATACACTTATCAAAAAAGCCCTCAGCAACGTCCAGCGAATCCAAGCCGCGCAGAGCGATCGCTTTCAGGTTTTTGGCGCCAAACACCGCACCCAGAGCTGACTTATCAAAGCTGCCCCAGTAGTTCACTGCAAACTGCGCAGCCTTTGACTGTGCTTCACCAGCCGGTCCGACCAGCAACAGCTGAATCATCTCATCGCCGTAGGCTTCACGCATTTTATCAACCGATTCCCAGACATCCTTGCCCCAAATATCAGAGGCATCATCAATGTCGGAGAGCCCATCATGCAGCCACAGGCGCACCGGACTGTCAGCCTTACCCAATACCACCACGAAATCAAAGCCGGTCAGCTTTAATTCAACTGCGGCATGCCCGCCAAAGGGCACATGGCACAGTTTACCCGTCAGCGGACTTTTTGCGGTAACCACTCCCGCGCATCCAGCCGGCATAAACGTACCGGTAAAAAACCCGGTCCCGATAACAAGCGGATCGCGATCCTGATACTGTTCATATAAAGCTGTGGTAATACCAGCGCCGCCCAGACCTTGGGCAACAAGCTCTTCTGTTAAATCTTCCGTGTCACATTCCTTGGCATCAAGGTCAACAACCAGAATCATTTCTTTATAATTATTCATTAGTTCCATAGCATTAACCCTCCTGCAAGCTCAAAACACCATACGGACAAGCGCGCACACACAACGGCCCGCCATCCTCTTCTTCACAACAATCACAGGCTACCCGCAAAAGAATAGGCTTGGCACTAGCGCCCGCGCCCTCAATCTGCTCACCCGCTTTCAATATCTGCCCACCTTCAGGGCGTCCCAGATACAATGTTTTTGCAAGTTTGACCATCATGCCGTAATAATTCTTCTTTTCTTCAAAATAAAACATCAGGCTTGATCCGATTGATGAAATTGTCTCATCCTGATGATAATTGCAGGCAAACTCGCATATGCGACAACCGGTGCATTTCAGGGAATCAACCTTCAAATCCATAGTATCTCTCCTTGTAAAGTGTGTGCCTCAAAGCAGCCCGCCTAGTCTTCCATCGGGATATTATGCGGCGGGTTTGAAATAATGTTCGGATCAATTGCCTTCTTAATGCCTCTGAGCAACTTGTCATAGCCGAAGACCTCACCGGCCATTGCATGATAGGCACCGCCCAGAAAAGGACCGACACCATTCTCCAGCCCGTTCTGCACATCTTCCTTAGTCATCACCAACAGCTTGCCCATCAGATCGCCCAGAGCTTCAGCAGTTTTTTCAACCGGGAAATCGGTCTCGCCAAATCCGAAATGTCCAAAATCATAGCCACCGATCCAGTCAGGACCGTCGCTGTCAAGAATCGGCGGAGTGAATTTATCAACCCACTCATAACCGGTTTTCACCTGACCGACAGAGTAGTCAAGCGTGTCGGTCTGTAGGCGCAGTGCCAAGAACGTGCCCGAGGGCCGCATCATACGTGATCCGTTTGTGTCGCGAATCCAGTTATTGGCTGTGCGCGGCACCCACATGTCAAAAATCTCCTGAGAAACCATGCGTCCACCGGTTTCCTCAATGATATCCTCAAGCACGCGCTTTTCATACTCAAGCTGCTCATCTGAGGAGAAGCCCCACAGGCATACGCCCACAGCGTTTTTAACGTTGTCCTGGAACACGCGCTTCTTCCATGTTTCCCAGTACTCTTCATTTGAATTCGCCCACCACCAGTTATAATACACGGTCGGCCATTTCTGCACCAGACCGGCGATCTCCGCCTTGCCGATTTCATACATAAAGTTGATAGCGGTCTCCAGCGAATCATATTTCACGATATACCACTTAAAACGGTCTTCAGGCAGAGTGGAAGTCATGTTGGGGATCAGGCCTTCAGCAGGCCAGAGTTTCGGACCCGGATAGGGATGCAGCTTGACCGCCATCTTCGTCACCACACCGATGCCGCCCATGGCACCCGCGTAGCCGCGCAGCATGCCGCGCAGATCAGGACCGGGACCCTCGCCCCAGAAACCGCAGGTGGCATCCTGAGCAAAAGAACCCGTGCGCAAAATTTCACCGTTGGGCAGCACCCACTCAATGCCCAGAATATTGCGATAGGCAACGCCAAGACGATATCCTGTTCCCCACATACCCTGAAACAGGTGACCGGCAACCGCAGATGACTGGGCGCTTGCCTCAGGCGAGCCGATATACAACCCGCGTTTATAGGCTTCACCCTGCAGCTGTGCAAGCGTTACCAGCGGCTCAATCACAGCGTACATATTATTCTCATCAATCTCATGAATCTCACCCATGCGCTTACAATCAATCAGCACAGTGTGAGGACGATTGGGTGCGCTCGTCAATGACCACTGGTTGGATCCAACCGGAATAAAAGGAGTTTTAAAACGGTTGCAAATCTGCACAATGGCCTGCGTTTCAAGTGTGCCGTTGGGCAGCGCCACAAATTCCGGCGGAACGGACTGACCCAAAGTCTTGGGCGGCAGCCAGTCACCAAAATAGGCGTTCACCGTGACGGCATTGTCTTTAACATTCCCAACGCCTAACGCGGCCTCTAAGGCATTCATTATTTCAACATGTTTTTCATGTCGTACCATATTTTCCATGGTTGCTGTCTCCTTTTACAGTGCCTGCATCATCAGATCGAAGATGTCAACGATTTCCATTTTTTCTTCCATACCGGAGCCGCCGGCCCGCAGGTTGGTTTCACACCAGGGGCAGCTGGTAACCATAATATCAGCACCGGTATCCTTGGCCTCTTCGATACGCTCTCGCGCGGTCGACTGCGCAAAATCCTTAAACGCCGTAAAAGCACCGCCGCCGCCGCCGCAGCACCAGGCATATTCCTTAATGCGCTCCATCTCAACCAGTTCAACGCCGGGAATACCTCTTAAGATTTCGCGCGGCTCTTCATATACCCCCTCCAAATCCTTACCAGGAACATAGGGACGGCTCATGCGGCCCAGATGACAGGGGTCATGCCAGGTCACAGTAACGGGGACTTCGCGTTTATACTTGATTTTTTTATTTTTGGTGAGCTGCTGAATGTACTCGGTGACATGCAGAATTTCAAAATTCATTGTTTCGCCCAGCTCGGCATATCCAACACGCATGGTTCCGTAACAGCCGGCACAGGGTGTCACAACAGTTTTTACGCCCAACTCATTAAACCTCTTGATATTGGCCCGGGCCAGACGCTCATATTCCTCCGGATTACCGGTTTTATCAGGCGGACTGCCGCAGCACATTTCCTTATCGCCAAGCGTTCCAAAATCAACGCCCACTTTTTTCAACACCTTGGCAATATTAACCACGGTATCCTTGAGTTCCTCTGACAGGCCATAGGTACAGCCGGCAAATAGCAGTACATCGGCCTTGTCTTTATTGAGATCCTTAATGCCCAGATCTTTCAAGTCCTTGGCCCAGCTGTTGCGGCGCATGCGCGGCTGCAGCCAGACATTGTCATACTGCTTAAGGCTGTCAAGCATGGCCTTATGCTCGGGCAGGGGCCCGAAGCGTTTTACATATTCGGTACGCAGCCAGCGATACATTTTAATAAGCTCGGCATCCCGGATGCTCTTATCCATGGCGTCGCATCCGCCGCACATGGTGCACTGAAAGAGAATATCCTTGATTTCGGGATCCTCGTCCCACTTCATTTTGCCGTCAATCAGCGCTAAAGCCAGATCGCACTTGCCCTGAGCGGAATGTGAATCATAGAGATACTTCGTGTGCTGCGGACAGATACGGGCATAGCGATGGCCCTGCACACGCCAGGAATCAACCCACTTGCACACTGAACAACGGGAACAGTTAAAGGCAGTCCAACGTGCCTTTTTTTCGTCAAACGGTCCATCAATCGGATATTTATGGTACCATGGATGTTTGGGAAGCAGCATTTCGTCAGCCATGAAATCCTCCATTAGCAAATATTTTTTAGTGACACAATTTCCCGGGGTTCAGAATATTATTGGGATCGAACACCACCTTGAGCTCTTTGAGCATTTTGGTATACTGAGTGGTTCGGCGATAGACAATATCAGCCCAGGGACCGTAGGGGCGCGTAAAAAAAGCACCCTCTGAAATCAAGCGTTCACTCAAATCAGCATGCAAATCGCCAACACGCGCGAGGTCGCGCTCGCAGGTCGCGTCACAGGGAAGGCTAAAGCTCAGGTGACAGGCGCGGCCGCGTTCCAGGGGCTGCATGTACACACCGACTTCCTGCGCGTTCAATCCGGCGCTGGCCGCGTATCCGAGCGCTATATCTGTATAGTACTGCGCGCGATCCATAGTAGTGATGAAGAAAATATCCTGCGAGGTATTTTTGAACTTGGTTTTCCAGTAATCACCGTCTTCAGAAAAATTTCTCAGTTTGTCAAGCATAGTTGTGCCCAGACCGGACACGCCGCCAACGGTCTTGGTCATTTCAAAATTCAACGAAGCGGCAACCTCATGCATGGCCTCCTCTTCATAAGCAATCCGCTCAAGCGGACGACGCGGTGCTCCGGCAACAACCATCACCAGCGTATAAGGAGGCAAATCTTCCATCAGTGTTTCAAAATCTTCGCTTGTTTCAGCCAGCAGCTGAGCAAGCATAAAGCGATTCAACACAAAACATTCATTGCCAACATGGCGTCGCTGCAGCTTGTAAATCGGCTGGGCCACATCTTCCAAATCCTCAAATGCTCCAAACCAGACCTTCTGATGCTTGGGTCGGTACTCGGTTTTAATATTAAGCCAGGAAACAATGCCCATGGTTCCCTGCGCGCCGAGAAAAAAGCGATAAAAATCAATACCGGGACCTTCGGGATAAGCACCTTCACAGTGCGCATCGGATGCCGTGCCGGTCCTGAAAAGCTGCCCGTTACCGAGCGATATCTGCATAGGAAGAACAGGGTCGCCATACTCATACTTGGGAATCAGCATAGGCTCACGTTCAATTGAACTGGTGAGCGCCGATGTCAGAGGATGCGGAAACAGTGGATTAAGCGCCATCTGGTCATGTTCCTTCAGCGCAGCCTGCAACTGCGGCCAGGTAACACCGGGCTCTATCTTAACCTTCCGGTTTCTGGGATCAATTTCCAGAATTTTGTTCATTCCTGACAAATCAACTACAACACCGCCCTGTTCCGGCAATGTAGCCCCGTAAAAGTGAATGCCCGAGCTTGACGGCACCAGCGGCGTCAGAGTTCGGTTGGCGAACGCCACAAGCTCCTGAATTTCCTCAGTGCTTTTGGGCTTTGCCACGGCAATCGGCTTTTTGGGGGAAGCAAGGCTGTGGTCAACAGCGTAGAACTCCAGGGTCTCCTGATCATCAAGGACATTTTTCGAGCCGACAATATCCTTTAGCTCCTTAATCATAGCTACCTCCTCAGATGGGTTCTTAAATCATACACCATACTTCAGTTATCAAAAGCAGTACGCGGGCAGAATGGCGCACCATCTTGCCTTTTACCGCCTTTAAAGGTAAGTTATATTTATAACATAAAAGCATGTTTTGAGACAATGCTTTTTTAACGGATTTTTAACCCGAAACCGCATGCGCCCGGACAGGAACCATGCGGGGCCGTCACAATTCAGGCAGGATGAGCACACATGATCGACGCCATTACCCAGATTCTCTACGCAGCCTGGCAGGTATTGTGCACCTCGGCACCGTATGTGATCTTCGGCCTGCTGATGGCCGGTCTGCTCAAAGCCATTATCCCGGACTCATTTGTCTCCCGGCACCTGGGCGGCAAATCGGCCAAAGCCGTAATAAAGGCCTCGCTTCTGGGCGTACCCCTGCCGCTGTGTTCCTGCGGCGTGGTACCGGTTGCCGCCTCGCTCAAAGAACAGGGAGCCGGCCCGGGACCGACAACCGCATTCCTGATATCAACCCCTGAAACAGGTGTTGACTCTATTGCTATCACCTATGCCCTGCTTGACCCTGTCATGACGATTATACGGCCGCTGGCAGCCCTTATTACCGCCATTAGCGCGGGCCTGCTGGTAAACCTGCTTCCAAAAAAATCACCCGAACCGACAAGCGTTCCCACCGGCACCTGCTGCGAAACAACATGCCAACCGCCGCCCAACGCCCCCGGCACACCCTTGCGACGCGCAATTCCAGATGGTATCAGCTATGCCTTCGGCCAGCTTTTGCGCGATATCGGCCCGTATCTGCTTGCGGGAATCGCAATCGCCGGCCTGATTACCTGGCTGATCCCGGATGGTTTTGTTGAACAGCACCTGGGTAGCGGCATAACATCCATGCTGATCATGCTTGCAGCCGGCATTCCACTGTATGTATGCGCTTCAGCCTCAACGCCGATTGTGGCCGCCCTGGCGCTCAAAGGCCTCTCACCGGGCGCTGCCCTAGTGTTTTTAATGGTCGGACCGGCAACGAACGCTGCCACGATTACGGTTATTGCCCGACTGCTGGGCAAACCGGTTGCGGTAGTATACGTGACGGTCATTGCAATATGCGCGCTGGTAATGGGGATGGGAATCAACGCCCTCTACGAGTGGCTTGCGATTGATATCAGCTCCTGGACAGCCGGAATCCAGCACAACTCAGGCGGGGTATTCGAAACGCTGGCAGCAATCGCCTTGCTGACACTTATCGCCAGGTCGGTAATAAAAAAGTCCTAATCCAGCCTCTATTACTATCCTTAAAAATGCAAGAGGACACGGACAAACAGGCCAGCCCTGAATCATTGTATAGACTGGAGGCACTAATGGATGTTTTTGAATGTATTCGGAAAAGAAAAAGTGTTAGAGGGTATACACAGGAAATGCCGTCGCGTGAAATGATTGAACAGTGCCTTGAGGCAGCTTCCTGGGCACCAAATCCTACCAGTCAGCAACCTTGGAAATTTATTGTGCTTACCGGCACTGCGCTGCAACAGGTCAGCTCAGTGATTGCTGACAGCTATGGTGAAGCAGCCGCAGCAAAAGCTGAGTTGCCTGAACCACCTGTTCCAGAAAAAGTGAAGCAGGAGCTGGCCAGCCGCAAATCAGATAATTTTGGGGCCATGATCTCTTTCCTGCAAGAGCAGGGCGCTGATATGGATCTGCTGGGAAGCGGCATTTTTTCGTTTCAGCATGCCCCTGTTGGAGTAATTTTCGGCGTGTATCCTGATAAGGGCCGGAATTATTTCAAAGCAACTGTCGCTGCAATGGAGAATTTCATGCTTGCCGCGACGGCACAGGGCCTTGGCACCTGCTGGATGAATGCAGTTTCAATCTGTCAGGAAGCCATTAAAGCAACGTTGAGACTTGAACAGGAACTTGTGCTGGTTGACGGACTGGCGCTTGGGTATCCTGATCAGTCTTCACCGGTTAATCATATCCCCCGGCAGCGCCTTCCGGTTGATGCAGTTACAATGTGGCTGGACGAAAAGGGCGTATGATTAATGCACATTGATGCAATGGTGTGGAAGAAAATGCAACCTAGAACGTAAAAATAAATCTGTCACCTTTTTGAGTTGTAGGCTAAGGGCGGGCATAAAATTAAGGAAGGATCGAAATACATATTTTGCCTGTCCCTTATTATCTTCCTGATTTAGTCGGAAATTCTCTTGCAACAACCAAAAGCCGCTTGTCTTCATGAATCTCATACACGGGGATAGCCTCCGGGTTACTGTGAATATAAGCCTGAAGGTCGCGTTCCTTATCGATTTCCTGCTCATCGACTTTTTTTGCAGCTTTGCCGTTTTTTGAAATGATAATGGTCATAAAAGTTTACCCTTGTTCATCGATTATTCGTTAATTTTTGCACCCTTAGATTGATTATGATAACTGCACAACAATTCCCCATTCTCCACGACTGTCCTACCTCCTTTTGCATGTGGAATAACATGATCGGCTTGATAATCGGACCAGCTTACTTTTGCCTCATTCTCGGGCTTCCCTTCTCTTAGACATTGCTGACAAAAACCTTTTCCTTTGCGATAGATTGTAATCCGCTCAAGTTCTGTAAATGATCTTTTTTTATCTTTCTCAAGGAGCTCTTTGTTTTGTTCTTTGAGATACTCAAAAAATATTTGACGCAAAATAATATCCCTTGACTCTATGTCTTTTTCGCCTTGTTGCCTTCTGTTGCTAAAAGTCAAAAGATCAGTATCTTCCGATTCATCATAATTTCTCCATCGCGCATGAAAATAATAAATAAACTCACGAATGAGTATTTTGGTTCTATCATCAAGGACATAGTACTTTTGTAGATGTCTCACTAAAAGGTAAATAGAAATAATAAAATATTCAATGGTGAATTCTTTTATACCCGACTTTTCATCTAACATTGGGTCATCTTTAAAAATTTCATAAAAAATCCGTAGGGTCTTTAAGGTAGCAACTGCTTCTAGTTGATTCTCAAAATCATCATTTCCTATTCCATCAATCTTTTTAAAATCATTTATAAATTCCTCAATCTTTCTGTCGCTCAAATCAGCATACCCGCCTCCTTTTTCAAGCATAATGAATCGGGCCATGAATTGGAGATGTTTCATGCGTGTATTATCTACATTTAACAATGAGAAAAAGAGCGCCTTATCTTGATTATTATCTATAGGGGTATAGTTCTGATAGTCAAAAGTCTGGTCATCAGCATATTTCACAATAAAGTTCCTTGTAAGGCTCGATAATTGTGCATGAGCCACTTCCATATAATTGAGGGATTCACCTTGTTGTAATCTCCAAAAAATTTCAGTTGCAATAATTTGATGCGTTACATCGTGTGGCTTATCTATATCCTTAATTATATCTGCCTGATATTTCAATGACCTATCTATAAACATCCTAATGTCAACATTCAAATCTTTATAGTATGCACCCGAAAGATTTCTTCCTAAATCTTCAAGACTTTTAGGCAACGGATAATGGTTATCGAAAAATTCCTGGACAGTTGTTATGCGTTGTTGACCATCAATAATTTCATTTACTGTTTGGGTTTCAGAAAGGCGGACCTCTCTAATTACTAGCTTAGGAATATAATAACGACGAAAAAGGCTATCCAGCAATGCTTGTTTTTTCTTTTGTGACCATACAGATTTTCGCTGATATGGAGGCCTTGTTACATACATTTCTTTATATTCAAAGAAGTCTTTTATGTTTATATCTGTGGATACCGTTATGTATGCAGGCTTAGGGTTAAAAGACATGTTCTTTAATCTCCTCTTTATAAAAAAATAAGATTTTAGATATTATGTTTGGGAGCCACATTCAAGCCAAGTAATTTACCAGCACTATCAGCTTGCCCAAGATTTTTCCCTAGTTAGCTATTTTCCGAACTTTGATACTTCTTAAAATTCTCGGCCTGTTCAAAAATCTCCTTGTAGACCTCATCGCGATCGACAGGAGGATAGCCACTTTCAGCAAGTAAGATGATAAGGTCAACTTTAAGTTCAGCTTTGATGTCGTTTCGCTGGTTCCAGTCGGTGTATTTGGCTTTGTCGTCGACTACAACTTTGACTTTTTTTGCTAGATCAAGAAGTTTATCCTCAGGGTATTCGAAATCGTACTTAATGGTGAGGGCTTTAAGGATGTCATAGAATGACTTTTCTTCAATATCAATGCCCAGCTCAGTGAAGGAGTCTTTCTCTTTTTTTATGGCATGGTACAAGTCGATAATCTCATCGGTGAAGTCTTCCAACACCTCGCTCCTGAGAATGTCTTGTTCGCTCCGGTCGTTATATTTGTCCACCAGGGTTTTGAATTGTTTGGAAAAGTCGACCCCCTTGAGCTTGTTTACCTTCTTAAACTCTTCGATCGCCTTGGCCAGTAACTGCTGAAGCAGCTTAATTTTTGTATTCGGCAACTTGATCTTTTCAATCTTCGCCATGTATTCCGGGTCGAAAATATCCACCTCCGTGGTATCTCCCTGTCCCATCTTGAAAATTTCTTCGACCCCATCACTCTTCAAAGCCTCGGCAATCATTTGTTGAACTTTTGCGTTCATTTGTGCCAGATCGGGGGCATTGCCTTTGGTGAGCTTGAAGACGATCGATCGTATAGCCATATAGAAATGGACATGGTCCCGCTCGCCCTGAGTAAATTCATCACACCCAACGCAGATGTCATAGGCGGCTTTCATTCGTTTAGCCAGAAACATGAAACGCTTCTCGATCTTATCAGTAATCTGAACATATTCCGCAGCCATGTTAAGGCAGTTGAGCTGCTGTATTGGTTCACCTGAGAAATAAGGGGCTGAATCAAATTTGTGGAATATCGCACGCATAAGGTCCAAATGGTCACGAACCACCACAATCGATTGATTAATTTCCTCAATGTTTGCGGTGTCAGCTTTCGAGTAATGTGCCAGAGCCAGATTCATCTGTTTTTTGATACCGATATAATCGATAACCAACCCTTTTTCTTTCTGCTGATACTTCCTATTCACCCGGGAGATGGTCTGGATCAGGTTGTGCCGTTTGACAGGCTTGTCTATATACATACTATCGAGGAAAGGTACATCAAAGCCGGTGAGCCACATGTCCACCACGATCGCTATTTTGAAATTTGATTTAGAGGTTTTAAACTGCCGATCTAATTCTTTTCGATAATCTTTACTCCCCAGCATATCGTACAAAGCAGGTTCATCATCCTGGCCACGGGTCATCACCATTTTGATTCGTTCCATAGGCATGATCTGCTTCTTCTCTTGTTCTGTGAGCTCCTCCCCGTCGGCACATACCTTCAATTGGGCCCACTCAGGACGAAGGGCAATCACTTCCTTGTAGAAATCATAGGCGATTTGACGGCTACTGCTGACGAACATGGCTTTTCCGGCAACCGTGGCCTCTTCTTCGATTCGTGCCTCATAATGGTCTACAAAATCTGCTGCCAGGGCCTTTATACGGTCAGGATCCCCGAGAATTGCAGTCATTTGCAGGTTGGCCCGTTTACTCTCCTCAATCGCGTAGTCACTGGCCCCGTCATCCGCACAACTGGCGTAATAGTCTTCAATTTCAACAAGCTTGCTATTGTCCAGCAGCACCTTCGCTGCCCGGCCTTCATAGACAATGCGCACCGTAATCTCATCGGCCACCGACTCCGTCATCGTATAGGCATCCACCACCTCGCCGAACACATCCAGCGTCGCATCGATCGGTGTACCAGTGAAGCCCACATACGTCGCATTCGGCAACGAGTCATGTAGATACTTCGCAAAGCCAAACGTCCGCTTTACACCCTCATCCGTCACCTTCACCTTCTGATCTAGATTCACCTGACTGCGGTGCGCCTCATCCGAAATACAGATCACATTGTTACGCTCCGTCAACAGCTCTGTATCCTCAGTAAACTTATGAATCGTCGTCAGGAACACGCCGCCACTATTGCGACCTTTAAGAAGCTCCCGAAGCTGGTTCCGACTCTCCACACTAATCACCGACTCATCGCCAATGTAGCCCTTAGCATTGGTGAAGGTCGTTGAAAGCTGATCATCCAAATCCGTGCGATCCGTAATCAACACAATCGTCGGACTCTTTAGAGCCACGCTCCGCATCAACAGCCGCGCCAAAAACAACATCGTAAAACTCTTCCCGCAACCCGTCGCGCCGAAATAAGTGCCGCCCTTTCCGTCACCCTCCGGCTTCATGTGATGGAGAATATTGGAATAAAGCTTCGTCGCCGCATAATATTGCGGATAACGGCAAAGGATCTTCTCCTCACGCCTCGATACATCAGAGACATAAACAAAGTTGCGGATCACATCGCAAAGGCGCGTTGGATTGAACAACCCCTTAATCATCGAATAGAGCGAATCGATCCCGTCCTTCTCGATCAGGTCAGACCCATCGGTTTTCCGCCAGGCATAATAAAATTCGTACGGCGCAAAGAACGAACCCGCCTTATTGTTCACACCGTCCGAAATTACGCAAAAAGCGTTGTATTTAAAGAGCTCCGGAATGTCGCGTTTGTAACGGACTGTAAGCTGGATGAAGGCATCATGAACCGTTGCCTCCTCACGGATCGCGCTCTTAAACTCAAACACCACCAACGGCAGACCATTGATATAGAGAATCCCATCCGGAATCCGTAGATGCGACCCAACAATCTCCAGCTGATTAACCAGCTTAAAAATATTGCCGCCCGCGTGGTAGGCCACCGCTTCCTCCGCCACAATCATCGGCACCTCACCCGCCTTCGGCTCTCGAAATGCGACCAAATCGGAATAGTCGATCAGCTGAATATAGAGGTCTTTCTGAGTGTGGTCTTCACGCTTGAGCAGAAACCCATCCGACACCAGCTTCATGATCGCCTTGTTGCTCTCATAGAGATCTGCCGCAGTGTAGGCTTCCAACTGAAGAATCACCGCCTCAATTTCACCCGACGTAATTCCGTCTTTCGCATACTGCTTTGCCAGGAATGCGCGCAGATCGGCCTTAATCAACACCTCATTGGACTGGCGCTCAATCGTCTCGCCTAACACATGCGGATACCCCTCGGCTTCGAGGAGTTCAATGATCGCGGCTTCAAGTTGGGCTTCGGTGAATTTGGAGCTACTCATAGTACTTCCGCTTTCGGGTATTGAATGCAGACATTCTCATAATGAGGATAGCCACCGATCTGCATAAAAGTACGGTTCCGCTGAACACGTGGCAGACTCTCAAAATCCTTCAGAAGTTGCTCCCACTGGGCGACCTCATCATCTATTAAAACTATCTCACTCATCCCCACCCCTTTTAGTTACGGGAAGAAATAGATACTTCACCGTCTCGTCAAGAAGTGGCGAGTCCGATAACCCCAATGCTTTTTTCATTTCAGCGATGCCGTCAGCCCAACCCGCTTTATTAGCAGGGCATTTGACCTTCTCGTCCTTAAACTGATCGTCGGTAAAGCAGATATTTAGAAGATGCGCCTTCTCGCTATGCTTTTGATTCAAAAACCACAGTACAGCCAAGCGGTTGGCCTGCTGATAATATTTCTTTGTCCAAGGCACTTCGGGAGAAACACCATAGGCTTTCTTGGCCCCGTCTAGTAGAGCCTCAATTTTCTCCAATGACTTGGGCGATGCTTGCGACCCGGGACTTTCTAATTCCCCCAGATGCGCTTTAGCTTCCACAAGTAACCAACCGCCATCCGACAGCTTGGCAATTCCGTCCCAGCATGGGCCTCTACCCAACGCCCCGTTCGTAACCGGCCACGTTTCTAACCAGTCTGCTTTTGCGGGATGCCCCTCTGATAAAAAGTTAAGATGCTCTATTTCTGAATCCAGTGTCGGGAACCCCTTATCTGGTCGGCCCTTAAATCCAAAATCCAACCATTCAACAACGTCGAGTTTTGTCTCTTTTTTTATCAGCTCGTTCAAACGAGAACGGTGATAACCAAACCACCGTAGCAGATGCCACTCGCTACCGTAGCCATGACCTATCGTTGCCATTAATAAACCTCCTGGGGCTGACGCTCAATCGTCTCGCCTAGCACATGCGGATACCCCTCAACTTCGAGGAGTTCGATAATCGCGGCTTCTAGTTGGGCTTCGGTAAATTTCATCATCTCCTCAAAGATATTGTATTTGTCATGACAACTGTTAGACACGCTCATATGGATATACATTCTTATAGTTCCGATTTAGATATGACCCAACAGAAGCAGCCATTCTTAAATTTTCGAATTCATGCTCTTGAACGCCTTTGTAGGCGTAGAGGGAACCGTTCAAAAACTGAACGTAAACAATTTGATCTGTAGCATCGTACCCAACGCTAACTATATTTGATGAGCTTACTGGCTGCATTTCAGGCATTTGCATTTTATCTCCTTAATTAAATGATTGGTTTCGCCAATTTTGAACACTGCTCTGATATTCGGCTACGTTTGGACGGGCATTACTCCATAATTTAGAGGCAATAGGATCAGAGCCCTTTACCGCATTGTCCGCTTGGAAGAACTTTACACGAGAAGGGATTCGAACAGCCTCTCCACTGACAATTGCTTCACCCGTGCGTAGGCTAGAAAGAACATCCATCATTTCTCGCAGTTCATCCTGCATAGCAGATGATACATGCCCCTTATCTCGGGTATTTGTCATCCTCAGCGCAACGATGGATCCGCACTGACTTAAGACCGTTTCGTCCAATTCTGACGGACGTTGCGTGACGAGCATCATGCCAACCCCATACTTTCGACCCTCTTTTGCAATCGTCTGTACGATCCGTGACGAAATTGAGTTCTCACCAGCCTTCAGGTAAGCGTGTGCCTCATCGAGCACAATAAACAATGGCTGCAGCTTTCCGCCCACATGCGTATTCTGGCCCCAATAGAGAGCGTCATAAGCTATCTTTAGGATGCAACCCGAAATCGTTTGCATGATCTCAGAGGGAATCGCCGAGAGATCGAGTATTGAGACTGGGAATCCATGGCCGAACCAAGTGGAAAACAGGTGTGGCAAATCCTCCGGCGTAGTGCCATCCAACTCGGGCGAATACCCCTCCGGCCTGAATAAAAAATTATAACTTTGGTCAAGAAGTCGAGAGCGCATCCCGTCGAGGAATCCCAGCATTCCTTTTGCCCTGTTGTTCAAGAAAGGTGCACTACTCCCCAGACCAGCCACCGGATATTGGTTCGATGTGAGTGTGGCAGGATCCCCTCTAGATACAAGAGTCTCCGGCGTCGTCCGATCAGCAGCAAGGGTCATTCGTTCGAAGTCGTCCAATTCGAACCAGAGCTGATTAATCGAGAATGGAATAGGACTATCCGCAGTGATTGCCTCTTCCCGTAGTCCTCCGATAACAACCGCGGACACTCGTTTCATATCCAATATCTTCGAACGAATGTAATCCTTGTTTTGGTCTGATAGCTTGCCTGGAAATATCGCCATCAACTCTTCAAAGGGTAATGCCCAGAACGGAACACATAGCTCATCTTCACTGTTAGCAGTGTCTGCCCCGACTCGAAAAACGTGGCACTTCCCTGATAATGAACTAGCATACTCGCCGTGTGGATCGATCATGAGAATTCTTGCACTCGGGAACGGCTTCTCTGCAATTGCCTTTACAACAATGCTCACCGCATTCGATTTTCCGCTGCCTGTGGAACCAAGAATTGCACAATGCCTAGAGATGAGTTTATCCATATCCAGCTGCGCTGCGAGACCTTCGGATGCGCTTTGGTTACCGACAATAATGGACGATTCAGCATTGTAGCCACCGTACACAACACGAAGGTCTTCATTGGTAACGAGATGAACTTGATCACCCGAAGTTGGTGATTGGAGAACCCCTCGCTCAAAAGAGGTACCAACCTGCTCGCCGACCAGTATCAATCGCAACCAACGGTGTCCATCGACGACCGAAGGGTTGTCTTTATAGCTGGCCAAAAGCGACTCTGGCATCGCCAAAACACCAGCCTGCGTGATTAGGCCATACAGGCTTGCATATCCCAACGGAATTTTAAGAAAAGAACCGATTTGTCCGATTCTATAAACGGTGCCGTCTATAATTGGCATGTTAGATGGATAATTGCTCTCCATTTTGATCGTCACCGAGTTACCACTGACGCTCTCAACCTGTCCGATATGTGTTGGGTTATGTTTCATGATGATTTAAGCGTGTCAGAAATGCTATTGGACGAAGATAAGTCGTTCAGAAAATCAGTAAGCTTACGGAAGTCTGGAAGAAGGAACCTGCCAGTTCCTTTCCATAATTCATCACCCTTATGCTCCCCATCGTCATCGGAAGGAGTAGCAGCATCCTCGTCAAAGTATTGACTCACGCGAATTGACTCCATCGTCTTCGGCTCGTCTCGTAATCTCCACTCTCCGAACTGCCCCCCGATCACTGCATGACGCATCCCATATACAGACATCTTCCCTCCCGTTTCGTGTGTGGCCATAGTACGAACACTGTTTGCAGTGTCCGAAAGACCGTACCCGGTTTGATCACTTTCTTCGTCGTAATACATCGCGATGAGATGGGAGTTCGCGCCGCGTCGAAGCGATGTCACAATCCGCTCATTTATGTGATTGTCACCAAATGAATATCCGCACGTAAAAAGGACGGCGTCATCCTGTTGAAGAAAAGTACAAAGCCGATCAATGAGGCCGATGTATGGCTGTTTCTTCGAAGTATTGTATTTAAGGTGTGATGGATAGATGAGAATCGAATCTTCAGGCGCTGATTGCTGACGGATCACTGCTTTGTCGGATTCGCGGTAGGTCCACCCAAGCGAGCCGTGCATCTTCCAGAGCTTTACCTGCTGAGAGTAGGCTTCGACATCTTCCACAGCTTCGGGACAAAAGAATGGTTCGAAGCTTCCTGAGAATCCATCAAAATATGGTATCCCCGAACCTTCAAGTGCAATCTCAAAAAGGTAATCGTAGTTTGTCGTGAATATCTCAGCAGGGAACCTACGTCTCGCTTTCTGAACCCAATTGGCTAGCTTGGCATGCGCGAGAATTTTTCGATCATCGGTTGATAGTGATTCGTGCACAGACACGAGCCTAACAACACATTGTTTTACAAGCTTCGCCAAGTTGACAAAACCATCGGAATCCAAGCCATTGAGATTTCCGTCACCTATAACAGCCCGCTTGGCTTCAATACTTGAGAGAAGAGATTCAACATTAAAGGAAACACCTGCGAGCTCGGTCTCTGCTTGAATTTCTTTTATTGCATTAGCGAACTCAGTCGAGTGTGCGTCAACTTTACTGACAACAATTTTCGTCATCGGCTCGATAGCAGGAACAGACGCGCTCGATACCCCAGTCGCAAAAGATGAACCTGCCCCAAATAAGAACCCGATTCGCTTCTTATCAGAAATTAGGATTTGATGAAGACCACGGATGTGTTCGCGAGGGTCGTGTGTATTTAAGGTCATTGTATTTCCTCAGCTAGTTTTTTAGCATCCTCAATTCGCAGCTCGCCGGAGATGAGTTTCGGAAGAAGGGTGTCGCGGAGTTTGGAAAGGTTTTCAGATTCTGCAGATCTGTTGGAAATATCAAGAAACAGTGGGCCTGCCATATTTTCGAAAACGAGCATCGCATCATCTGACGGAACTAATATCTCATGGCTCTTAAAATCACTTTTTCTAAAGAATGAACGAGCACTTCCGGATGCCCATGACATTACATCTTCAACCTTTTTTTGAACGGATAGATTCAGCAAAGTCCTACTACGAAAATTTACCTTTGGTCTAAAACACCACATATTTTGGTTCCGCAGTGCAGGAAGTATATGGGGCAAGAGCAAAGATGTTTTCCCAACACTAGCTCCAACCATGACTAAGTGAAAATCGAATGGTTGAGACAGATAGGTCTCATGTGATTCTAAAAATTCTTCTGGCAGAAACACATCATCAGTTCGTCTGGACGAGAGTCCATTTGCATCAAAGTTTTTAGTCCTCAACACGAAGATACCCGAGTCTGTGTAGTCCTGACTTTTAAATGCGTATCCGTTTAAAATTGTAGCAATTTCTCCTAGTGGCTTAACGTCCCACCCCTCGGGAATCCAGCCCATTTCTTCGGTTTCATAGAAGGCAGCAGGGAAATTCTTGGCGGCTTCACGATTGGCGGTGCGGTCGGCTAGAGTTTTGCTGCGGGTTTCAGCGCGGGCTGCGAATTCCTCGGGGATCGGATTTTCGGCTTCGAGGGCATTATCGATCACCGGATCGAAGTCCACAAACCAGCTTTTGAAGAGTGCCTGCGCCATCCCTTCCAGCGTCGCATTCATCCGCCGATTCAGCTCAATCTTGTCATCCAATGATCCCAAGATGTGAGCAATCGCTTTTTGTTTAGGAAGTGGTGGAAGTGAAATTTCGGCCTTTTTAAAGGCCTTCAGTATGACCCTTGGGATAGCAGCACCAGAAATGAAGTTGCTCTTTAGATAGTCTAACGTTTGCTCTGAGCAAAAATAGTATTTCAGAAAGTTTGAATCCAGCAGGTCTCTGTCTGGCCTCAAAATAGCAACTGAAGAAAGTAGCACATAACCTGGATCTCCAATAACAGTGCAAACTGTATCCAAAGCGCTATTCCCATCTTTCGCAATTAAAACATCTCCTATTTGCGGCTTGCAGCCTTGCCTCACTAGAAAGTCGAAATCTTCCTTTGATATTTTCCTCGCACCTTCTACATCAACTCCAAATCGCGTAAGATCCTTCACTGATGCCATCGGCATCCCCAGAGCTACAGACTTTGGGCTTTGGTGAGCCCCATCGGTGATTGTTGGGCAAAGCTTCCCAAGGGTCATGATTGGCCAATCATTTTCCATAACCAAAGGACTCCAAATTCTGGCGGATTACATCATCGAGCTTGGCGGACTCCTCCATCTGTGCGTAGAGCGTCTGACTCATCTCGGTCATCTTAGTTTCGAAGGGAATACCGTCGTCTTCGAGCGGAGCCGCGCCGACGTAGCGGCCGGGTGTGAGCACATAGTCGTGTTTGCGCATATCATCGAGCTTTGCTGATTTGCAATAGCCCGCTTGATCTTCGTAATCACCGTCTTTTTCCTCGCCCCGCCAAGCATGGTAGGTTTTGGCAATGGCCGCGATGTCATCAACATCGAGTTCCTTTTGCGTACGGCTGATCATGGAGCCGATTTTGCGGGCGTCGATGAAGAGGGTTTCGCCTTCGCGGTTGCGGTAGCCGCGTTCGGCGTCGGCCTTTTTGTTTTTGGTGAGGAACCAGAGGCAGACAGGAATCTGGGTGGTGTAGAAGAGCTGGCCGGGCAGTGCGATCATGCAGTCGACGAGATCGTTTTCGACCATCTTTTTGCGAATAGCCCCTTCCCCGGTGGTGTTGGTGCTCATGGAGCCGTTGGCCAGCACAAAACCGGCGACGCCGTGTTCGGACAGCTTGGAGACCATGTGCAGAATCCAGGCATAGTTGGCATTGCCGGTGGGCGGGGTTTCGTAACCGCTCCAGCGCGAGTCGTGGACCAGCTCGTCGGCTCCGCGCCAGTCCTTCAGATTGAAGGGCGGGTTGGCCATGATGTAGTCGGCTTTTAAGTCGGGGTGTTGATCCTTAAAGAAGGTATCGGCGGGGACTTCACCGAGATTGGCCGAAAGCCCGCGCACCGCGAGGTTCATCTTGGCCAGCTTGTAAGTGGTGGCGGTGAACTCCTGCCCGTACACCGAGATGTCCTTGGTGTTGCCGTGGTGGCTCTGCACAAATTTCAACGACTGCACGAACATACCGCCCGAGCCGCAGCAGGGGTCGTAGATCTTGCCTTTGTAGGGTTCGATCATTTCAGCGATCAGGTTCACAACGCTCTTGGGCGTATAGAACTCGCCCCCCAGCTTTCCTTCCGAGGCAGCAAACTTTCCTAAAAAGTATTCATAGACGCGGCCAACGGTGTCTTCTTCGTTATCCTCCACCGTATCGATATTATTGATCGCATCGATCAGGGCAGATAGCTTACTTCCATCCAGCCCGAGGCGAGAGAAATAGTTATCCGGTAACGCGCCCTTCAACGAGGCATTGCTCTTCTCCACATCCTTCAGCGCCGAATCGATCTTAATGGCAATATCGCCCTGCTTGGCATGCTGTTGAATATAGCTCCAGCGGGAAGTCTCCGGTAAATAGAAAACATTCTGCATGGTGTAAAACTCCACCATGTCGATGTATTTTTCCTTGCCCTCCGCCATTAGCTCTGTCCGGCGTTCCTCAAACTTGTCAGAAACGAACTTAAGGAAGATTAAGCTCAGTACAACGTGCTTATATTCAGAAGACTCGACACTACCCCTCAGCCGATTAGCGGAATCCCACAGGGACTCTTCGAAGCCTTTATCGTTTTTCGGTGCTGTTTTATTCTTGGCCATTTTTTTCTTTCTACAAAGAATGACGATAGTTACCTCTTATGCTACTTAAAACATATTTTTATCAAATTAAATTAAATGATAAAAATAAGTGCCCATCGCGATAGTAACGAATATGAAATGCTTAGTCAACGAAGCAATTTGGTAGACTTGTGGGAAAGAATTTGCAGAATGAACGCTGAACATCGAACATTGAACGTCCAACGTCGAATAAGAGAAAAAGCATTTACCTTCTTTGATTTTGCCTTTAAGGTTTTTAAATCCCCATCGGAGCGCTGCCGAAATGGGTGCATGAGAGCGGGGCTGGGTCATTATGCTGTTTGAGCACCCGAATGTGCGAGTTCATGGCGACCCCTCTATCATGTGCCCGTCGAGGGAATTCCCGATAAAGGGGACAGATTTATTTTCTGAAAAAGAAAAAATAATGCAACCTATACGCAACCTGACAAAAAAAGAAGCCCGAAACAGAAAGAGTTTCGGGCTTTCATATTGGAATGGTGCCGAAGAGAAGACTCGAACCGATACAGGGCTCTTCGCTACCCTCACAAACACACGGCTACCGAACAAACATCAGTGATTCACCGTGTTCACCCGGGTTCCATCACAGCCCGTTAGGGGAAAATATACTCGCAGCCTTTCCAGCAATAGATAAACACCTTTTTGCTGCCTTTTTAAACCACAAAAACTTGGAAGTATTAACCCCCACAACGGACATTATCACTACCACCAAGACCGCCGCAAGGAAGATATTAAAAATGTCATGTTCCTCTTCTTAAAATTTCTAAATATTTACGATAGCTATACGTCCTGTTAGCCTTTTTGCTATCATAGGGTGCAAGTATATCTGCCTCTAAAAAATTATCGAAAGTTTTCTTCATCGTTGGATACGTTGTGTTAAGCCTTTTTTGTGCTTCGGGAATTGAAATTATAGGTTTCTCACATAACAAGTCATAAAATTTATTCGTCAAACTATACTTAGCGTATTTTTCTGCGAGTATTTTTTTGTGCTGTTGCTCAAGATCTATTAATTCACAAACAGTTTCTCGTGCTTCAATAGAGGTCTTTCTGACTCCCCTTAAAAAAAACTTTATCCAACTTTCCCAATCCCCTTTAAACCTTACATCCATAAGCAAATCATAATAATCACTTCTGTACTCTTTAAAAAAGAGGCTGAGGTACAACAATGGCTCATCTAGTATTTTCTTTTCACACAACATGAAGGTAGTCAATAGTCTGCCCAACCTGCCATTACCATCAATATAGGGATGTATAGTTTCAAAATGCGCATGTAAAATTGCAGCTTTTATAAGTAAGGGGTAGCCATCATCTGCGTGATAATAATTTTCGAGATCCCCCATTAGTTCAATCATCATATCTGGTGGAGGTGGAACGAAAACAGCTTCGTTTAAACTACAGCCTGCTGGACCAATCCAATTTTGTTGCCGTTTAAATTCTCCAGGTTGTCGTTCGCTGCCTCTTACGGCCTTTAACAACTTTTCATGTATACTATTTATTAAACGTATAGACATCGGTAATTTTTTTATTTCTTCTAACCCAAAGTCCATCGCAGCAACATAATTAACGACTTCCATTATTGGCATTGTTTGTTTTGTTTTTTCATCAATTTTAATTACTTCATCAAGAGAACATTGCGTGCCTTCTATCTGGGCACTTAAAACGGCCTCTTTCCGAACATAAAAAGCAACAAACAATTCTGGATTTGCCAACAACTTTGTAATGCCGTTTAATTGTCCAAGCTCCCTCTCCGACTCTGCGATTAATTGCAACAGTTCCCTGTCAATATTAATCTCGGGAGATTTCTTATATATTTTATGGGGAACAAAACAGTAATACCCCGTCGGCTGATTAATTGTTGTCCCGGTTCTTGTGCTTTCAAGTTTGAACACGGTTATGGCCTCCTTTTTAGCTTCTTCTCATTTATTAAACTTTAGACTATTAATTTATTAATTTCAAGTCAACAATTAAATTAAAATAGCTCTAAAGTAAATAAAAGCTTCGTAATTAAAAAAAATTTGGTTCTGTTTGGATTAACTTAAAACCAATTAAACCCAACTTGACTTAAAATCGAGAATTTTGGACTTATTAAAAAAATTTGGTTCTACTTGGATTAACTTGAAACCAATTAAACTCAACTTTAATTCTACAAATGGTAATTAAAGTTTTGTGGCGTTTTTTTTAATTAGTGAAGTCAAAATTAAAGTTTTTCCCTAAATTAAGCCTCATCAGAAAAAACAAAGTCCTGCCTAAAAGTAAAGCCCCATCCACCGACAAAACGATAAATGGGGCTAAATGCTTGTTTTTACTAGTGGTGCCGAAGGCCAAACTCGAACCGATACGGGGCTCTTCGCTACCCTCACAAACACACGGCTACCGGACAAACATCAGTGATTCACCATGTTCGCCCGGATTCCATTGAGAATAGCCAACAAAAAATCTACTCGCAGCCATTCCAGCAAAAGGTACACACCTTATCACGCGGAACACCGATGGCACTGATCATCTGCTCGAGTTTCTGATAGCGAAGCGAGGTCACGCCCATGCTTTTACCAATATGATCGACCATGGCATGATACCTGTCGGTTGAATCATCAGCATATTCTTCAAGCCGGCAGTCCCCGTCTCCTTCAAGCGCCTTGATGGCCCTGCGGGCGGCAAGATCATATTCGGAACGGGAGCGTGAAAAATTCAAATACTTACAGCCGAAGACCAACGGCGGACAGGCAGGCCGCATGTGAATCTCGCGAGCCCCATACTCAAAAACCCGCTGCAGCGTATCCTTCAATTGTGTGCCGCGTACAACCGAATCATCGCAAAACAGTATCCGGCGGCCATCAATGAGATCCCGTATCGGAATCAGCTTCATGCGGGCGACAACATCACGAACATTTTGCTGCTGCGGCATGAAACTGCGCGGCCAGGTCGGCGTATACTTAACAAACGGACGACTGTATCTCACCCCGCGACGCTGGGCATAACCGATAGCATGCGCCGTGCCCGAATCAGGAATCCCGGCCACACAATCAACCTCTGTCGGGTCCTCATCCGCAAGCGCTGCACCGTTACGATAACGCGACGCTTCAACATTAATACCTTCATAGCTGGAGGCCGGATAACCGTAGTAAATCCACAAAAATGTACAGATCTTCATCTGATCGCCCGGCGAATTTTTTTGTTCAATTCCGTCCGCGGTAATCAACACCGTTTCATTGGGCCCCAGTTCCTTTGCCACGCTGTAGCTCAGGTTCGGCAGGGCACAGGATTCCATGGTGACAGCATGCCCCTGCTCACCCTTACCGATAATAACCGGCGTGCGGCCGAACCGATCGCGGGCCGCGTAAATACCCTCTTCCGTCAAAATCATAATTGAACATGAACCGTCAATCTGTTCCCGAGCGGCATTGATACCGGCTGTAAAGCTCTCTTCCTGATTGATAAGCGTTGCAACAAGCTCGGTCGGATTAATTTCATTACCGCTCATCTCCGAAAGATGAACCGACCCTTTCCCGAGCAGCTTCGCAGCGATCTGTTCCAGGTTTTGAATAACACCAACAGTAACAATGGCATAGCGACCAAGATGCGAACTGATCAAAAGCGGCTGATCTTCATAATCGCTGATAATACCGATGCCGCTTGAGCCCTGCAATTTTGCAATATCCTGATCGAACTTGCTGCGAAACTGGGCGTTGGTAATATCGTGGATAAAGCGAGTAATACGTTTCTCATTCAGCACGGCCAGCCCGCCCCGGCGCGTACCGAGATGAGAATGATAATCCGTACCGTAAAAAAGATCGGTCACACAGTCCTGCCTGGATGTTACGCCAAAAAAACCGCCCATGCTGTCTCCTTCTTAAATGACCTGATGCCTGTTCGTTCACACAACGCCCAGATACTAAGCCTTCGCTTGATTTTTAAATAATAAAACGGCCTCGTATGTGTACACTATCAAGGCATTCCCGCATTTACGAGCGGCTGATATCTTCATGATAACTCTGCAGCGATTTTACTATTGGGGCATCCTGCTTAAAGGCTGCTATACCCTGTACCGCCGAAAGCGCTGCAGCTATCGTGGTAACATAAGGAAGCCGGTATCCAATTGCAGCCTTGCGAATAGAGGAATCATCCTCCTTGCTGCTTTTGCCGAGCGGAGTATTGATAACAAGCTGAACATCTCCGTTTTTGATACAGTCCGTCACATGCGGACGAGCTTCATGCATTTTATTCACCAGTGCGGCCTCAATACCGTTTTCCTTAAGAAAATTGCGGGTGCCGCTGGTTGCAACTATGGAAAACCCGAGCTCGGTGAAGCGGCGCGCAACGTCAACTGCTGCCTGCTTGTCTTTGTCAGCAACCGTCATCAGCACTTTCCCGCTCAATGGCAGGCAGCTCTTGGAAGCATCCTGGGCCTTGTAAAAAGCAGCCCCAAAAGAATCAGCCAGACCCAGAACCTCACCGGTGGAGCGCATTTCAGGGCCCAACACAGGATCAACTTCAGGGTAGAAATAAAACGGCAGTACGGCTTCCTTAACCCCGTAATGCGGAATCTTTACATGCTTCAAGTTCAGATCCTTCAGCTTTTTACCAAGCATGATCTGGGTTGCGAGACGGGCCATGGATATGCCGCAGACCTTGCTGACCAGCGGCACGGTACGGCTGGCGCGCGGATTGGCTTCCAGGATATAAACCGTATCATTATATATGGCGTATTGAATATTCATGAGCCCGACAACATTAAGCTCAATTGCAATACGGCGGGTATATTCAGATATGGTTTCGATGTGTTTTGCGGAAATTGAAACCGGTGGAATTACGCAGGCTGAATCGCCGGAATGAATGCCTGCTTCTTCGATGTGTTCCATAACCGCAGGCACAAAGGCATCGGTACCGTCGGCAATCGCGTCCGCCTCAGCTTCAATCGCATTCTCAAGAAACTTGTCAATCAAAATCGGCCGCTCGGGTGAAACATCGACCGCAACCTGCATGTAGTGCTGTAGACTTACATCATCATGCACAATTTCCATCGCACGACCGCCCAGCACAAACGAAGGCCTGAGCATGAGGGGGTAGCCGATACGCCCGGCGATCACAAGCGCCTCTTCCTGGGTCGAGGCCATGCCGCTTTCGGGCTGCGGAATACCGAGCTTTTCAATTTTTTGGCGAAACCGATCACGGTCCTCGGCAAGGTCAATGGAATCAACAGAGGTGCCGATAATGTTTACGCCTGCCTCCTGCAGTTCGCGGGCAATATTAAGCGGAGTCTGACCGCCAAACTGACAGATGACGCCTTCAGGCTGCTCCTTTTCATAAATGGCCAGCACATCCTCAACCGTCAAGGGCTCAAAATAGAGCTTGCTCGAGGTGTCAAAATCCGTTGAAACCGTTTCCGGATTACAGTTGATCATGACGGAGTCAACGCCCTCGTCGCGCAGCGTAAAGGCTGCATGCACGCAACAGTAGTCAAATTCAATCCCCTGCCCGATACGGTTCGGCCCGCCGCCCAGCACCATTACCTTACGATTATCTGAAACCGGGGCTTCATCCGGAGCATTGTAAGTTGAATAATAATATGACGCATTTTCAACACCGCTGACCTGCACAGCGTGCCAGCCGGCAACCACGCCTGCTTTCTTACGCTGCGCGCGAATATCTTTCTCCGCTACACCCAGAAGCGCGGCCAGATAGCGATCAGCAAAACCGTCCTTCTTAGCACGAGCCAGCACCTCATCGGGCAGCGCAGTACCCCTGTATCCGAGTACCTCCTCCTCAAGCGTGACCAACTCACGCATCTGTTCAATAAACCAGGCTTTAATATGAGTTTTTTCAAACAGTTCCTGCGTTGTGGCACCCTTGCGCAGGGCTTCATACATGATAAACTGCCGCTGGCTTGAAGGCTCATTGAGCATCTGCATGAGCTCTTCCAGCGGACGCACATGATAATCCCGGTCAAAACCAAGCCCGTAACGGCCCTGCTCAAGGGAACGCATAGCCTTCTGAAAAGACTCCTTGTAGGTCTTGCCAAGGCTCATCACCTCACCCACAGCCTTCATCTGCGTACCAAGCTGATCGGTCAAGCCCGGAAATTTCTCAAAAGCCCAGCGCGAAAACTTCACGACCACGTAATCGCCCGAAGGCGTGTATTTTTCAAGCGTACCATCGCGCCAGTAGGGAATTTCATCCAGGCTGTGCCCACCGGCCAGCAGCGAGGAGATATAAGCAATCGGCAGTCCTGTGGCCTTGGACGCGAGCGCTGAGGAGCGCGAAGTGCGCGGATTGATTTCAATAATAACAATTCGACCGGTTTCCGGGTTATGGGCAAACTGCACATTGGTGCCGCCGATCACCCCGATGGATTCCACAATCGCGTAGGATAATTTCTGCAGGCGCTCCTGGGTTTCCTTATCAATAGTCAGCATGGGAGCGGTACAAAAGCTGTCACCGGTATGCACACCCATGGCATCCACATTTTCAATAAAACACACCGTAATAAGCTGGTTTTTATCATCCCGTACCACCTCAAGTTCCAGCTCTTCCCAGCCCAGCACCGACTCCTCAACCAGAATCTGGCCGACCATGCTAGCCTCCAGACCCCGCGTGGCAATTTTGCGAAATTCCTCCATGTTATACACCAAACCGCCCCCGGTTCCGCCCATGGTATAGGCTGGGCGAATTACACAGGGCAGTCCGATTTCGACTACGGCCTTTTCAGCATCCTCCAGGCTTTCAACAACAGTGCTTCGCGGCATTTCAATGCCCAATTCATCCATGGCATCTTTAAACGCCTGGCGGTCTTCACCGCGCTTAATGGCCTCAAGCTGCACGCCGATCACCTGCACACCGTACTGTTCCAGCACACCCGCCTGGGCAAGCTCGGAGGAAAGATTCAATCCGGTCTGCCCGCCAAGATTAGGCAAAAGAGCATCGGGGCGTTCCTTCTCGATAATCCTGGTAAGGCTGTCAAGGGTCAGCGGTTCAATATAGGTCACATCGGCCGTGCCCGGATCGGTCATAATAGTAGCCGGGTTGGAATTCACAAGCACAATCTCATATCCCATGCTCCTAAGAGCCTTGCATGCCTGCGTTCCTGAGTAATCAAACTCGCACGCTTGGCCGATAACAATCGGACCCGACCCGATAATCAGTACTTTTTTGATGTTTTCCAGCTTCGGCATAAACTTTCTCCTGCTAGTAAGCACTTCATGAATATTTATTGTGAATATACCGTCAGGACTTGGCGCGAGAGGAACACATGCGTAGCCACCCACGACACCCTATGTTTTTCACAACGAACCGGACACCATAAAATACAAAAAGAAGGGCTCTCTGGCAAGCAATTTTAACGAAAATCTTCCCATACACCCTGACACGCATTAACCGCCAGTACACAGCGCAGAAATTTGCAGTCTCTGCAAAAAAAAAAGCCCTGCAATTGCAGGGCTTTTTAACATTCAAACGGCTTAACCCGCTCTTAGAGCTGCACAACGTTTGCAGCAGCAGGGCCCTTTGCTCCGTCAACGATCTCGAACTGTACCCGAGCGCCTTCGGCAAGGGTTTTGAAACCCGAGGACTGAATAGCGCTATGATGCACAAATACATCCGGACCGGAATCCTGCGCGATAAATCCAAAACCTTTCGAATCATTAAACCACTTTACTGTTCCTTCAACCATTGCTTCTGTACTCCTTTTGTACTACGGTCCCATGGGACCTGCTTTTGATAGTGTCCGGTGCCGTCACTGGCCCAGACGGGCAATACTGATGCTGTCTTCAAGGCACGAAAAAACCGCATACCCTTGTGCGGACTATGCGGTTCTGATGTGCATTCGTAATGACTACAATCGGTACTGCGCTTCAGGTGTGGAGTAATAATAACATACCATATAAAGAAAGCAACCTTTTTTTTACGGCTTGCCTGAACCAGCGCACATGCCATTATAATCGCACATTTCAAGGCAGGATAAAAATCTGAACCCTCCGATTTTGCCGGCGTCCATCAGGGGTCTTATTTAAAGCCACAGGTCTAGCCGCTCCAAACCCGACTATCTCAATATGGTCGGACTGCAGGTTCCGGGAAATTAGTTCATTTTTTACCGCACCGGCCCGACGCTCGGACAACTTCTGATTAGATGCCGCAGGGCCGATTGAATCAGTATGGCCCTCTATCCGAATACGTGTTTGCGGATAGCTGACAAGCACATCGGCAACCCGCCTGATTGCAGCCTGAGCACCTGGATTCATTACAACAGAATCAAAACCAAACATAGGGTCAGACCTGAATATTAAAACCAGCATATTCTGTTGACGCTTAAACGAGATGGTCTCAGACACAGCAAGGATGCGTTGCAGTTCTTGCTCCAGACTGTCTATAGCGTGGCCGATATTCTTACCGCCCGGGCTGCCGACAGCTGCACCTTCTTTCACGGAACCAGCATCAGTTCCGATAACCGTTCCCGTTCCCGGTCCAGCTCCGACAGAGGGCACAGTTTTTGTCTGCATTGCACAGGCACAGGCAAAAAACAGACACATAACCAACATAGTAAAATTTCTTTGCATACTCATAACGGGTTTTTTCCTTTACTCACATCAACAAGCTACTCAACAGATATACAGTATAATGCAGATGCTCAGTAAAATCAAACCCTTGAAAAACGGGGTATAACACTCCGGTTTCCCGGCAGCCAATCTGCCCGACCGTATCCGCCTATGAAAGTATTGAAAAATCAAAATCAATTTTTGACAATTGATTTCTGCAGGTGGAAACATCCTTCCCGTCCCTAATAGCATCCATAACAACATCGCTTCCGCGCGTGTCCCCGAAAAGAATTGCACCCACCAGGCGACCGTCATCTATTACAAATTTGCGGTACAGGCCTTTCTCCTGATCTTCATGCACCACAGATTCCAGCTTGTTGTCCACGTCAATGTCGCCTGCCGCGGCAAGATCTATGCCCACAACTTTAAGCTTGTTTGCCAGCACTGTGCCCGTGTAACTTTCGGATGTGCCTGTCATATTTAGCCCGGCGATTCTTCCCTGCTCCATGGACGCAGGCCAGATACCGTAAAACACCCCCTTATACTCTACAACATCTCCCGCAGCGTATACATCGGCAATTGAGGTTTCCATACGGTCGTTTACCTTGACGGCCTTATCAATTTCAAGCCCTGCCTGCTTTGCAAGGTCAATTACGGGTCTGACACCCGCGGAAACAAGCACCATATCTGCCGAGATATGCTCGCCGCTTTCAAGATTAACGAAAAGGCTGTTGCCGTCGTGTACGATCTCTTGTGTTTTGGCCCCGAGGTAAAACCCAAACCCCATGCCCTCCAACTGTTTTTGCAGTATTGCAGCACCCGCAACGTCCATCTGTCGTGGCAGCAACCGCGGAAAAAATTCAACCACGGTCACATCAAGACCTGCTTTGCGAAGACCGTTTCCAGCCTCAAGACCAAGTAAACCACCGCCGATTAAAACAAGTTTTTTTGACTGTGCGGCTTTTGCCCTGATTGCCTCCGCATCCTCCAATGTTCTGAGGGAATACACACCGGGACTGTCTGCGCCGCGTATGGGAGGCACAAAAGAATAACCACCTGTGGCAAACAAAAGTTTATTGTAAAGGTATGGAGTATCCTCATCGGTGATGACAGTTTTTGTCGCAGGATCAATTGCCGCTATTTCAGTATTTAAATGCAGCTCGATGTTTCTTTCGGTATACCACTGTTCATTATGCAGGGTCATGCCTGTGCCATCTTTTTCTCCGGCAAGAAATTCAGGCAACGCTGGTGTGTAGTAAAAGCCGTGCTTCTCGCGTGAAAACATACAAATTGAACTGTCGGGTTCAAGCTTGCGGATATTTTCTGCAGCAGTATTTGCAGCGATACCATTTCCGATGATAATATGGTCTGCCATAATCATACCCCCTCTATTTTCATAATAACTGTTTGTCTTCTATTATGGTTAGCTTTATAAGCTTTTTCAATAGTAATCTCAAAAAGCAAACATCATTGCAGGCGAAACGAGAATTCCAAATCGCATTGACACAAAAAATACTGCTGAAATACACCCTGCTCTTAAAAGGCATCTCCCGGAAATTTTTTGAAAAAGTATTTTTTTACAGACTGTCGAAAAATGATAGAATGAACGACATGCGATTACTGGAAAGAAAGATGCAGATAGATGATCAAATTTAAAAACATCACTGTTCAAACGCAGGACCACCTGATTCTGGACAGGGTCTCGTTTGACATTGCACAGGGCGAAAAGGTTGTTTTCTTCGGCCCGTCGGGATCTGGAAAAACGACAATTTTGATGACCCTGATCGGCGCTGCCGTACCCACAATGGGCACAGTATGGTTCGACGGAGAGCCACTCACTGTCCAAAGCCTACCACGACTGCGGCAGACAATGGCCTTTATCTGCCAGGAACCGGTGCTGGGTGCACCGGGGGCGCGCGAAGCCCTGCTGCTGCCCTTCTCATTCCGGGCCAACCGCACCCGAATGCCCTCCGAAAAACAGATACAACAAGTTCTGGACGACCTGCTACTGCCTAGTGAAATTCTGGCTAAACAGACCTCCGTGCTCTCAGGGGGTGAAAAACAAAGGCTAGCCGTGGCCCGGGCACTGCTGTTGGAAAAAACTTTTTTTGTGCTGGATGAAATCACTTCGGCCCTGGACCCGCAGAGCCGCCGGGCCGTGCTGGAACTCTTTAGACAACCGGAGTTGACCCTGATATCGGTATCCCACGATCCTGAGTGGCTAACGCTCTGCACGCGTTTTTTTAAAGTCGAGGAAGGTCGGGTGACAACGCAAAGCAAACCGCCGATCTTCCGGGAAACAACAGTGTAAGGAGGAATGAACGATGCAGGTTATGGATATATCCTGGTGGGCGCTTGCCGGTATGTTCTGTTTGCTGGCTGTACCCATAATAATCCTGCGCTGGACTGGAGTTCCCCTGCTGCGGCAGATGCTCACCGCTACCGTCCGCATGACAGTGCAGCTGGTACTGGTGGCACTCTATCTCGAATTTATTTTCCGGCTTAACAATATTTGGGTCAACAGCGGCTGGATGCTGGTTATGATCGTGATCGCCAACCTGAACATCACCCGCAGCGCCGGCTTGCGGCTACAGCGGCTATTCCCCTTCCTGCTGGCTGGCCTAGCGGCAGGAACCCTGCCGGTGGTTGGTTTTTTTGTCTGCGCAGCCGTACAGCCGGAACCTTTTTACGATGCCCGCTACCTGATTCCCATCTCCGGCATGGTACTGGGCAACTGTCTACGGGCCAACGTAATCGCTCTGGAGAGATTTTATTCCGCCATCCGTACCAATACCAAAGAGTATATAACCTACCTCAGCATGGGAGCCACCCTTCAGGAAGCCTGCCGGCCCTACCTGCGCCAGGCTTTACAGGCATCTCTGGCACCCACCATCTCTACTATGGCCACCATGGGGCTGGTATCGCTGCCCGGTATGATGACCGGTCAGATTCTGGGAGGCAGTTCACCCATGATAGCCATCAAGTACCAGATCGCGGTCATGCTGGCCATTTTCTGCGCCACGGTGATCACCGTCTTTGCCAATATCCGCTTCAGCCAACGGGCGGCCTTTACGCCCTACGGCCTGCTGGATCCGAATATCTTTTCCCGCTAAAAAAGCGATTCTTCAAAGTCTTTTCACAAAAACTCGCGTCGTCCGCATGACTGCCGTATGTTATTCCTCGTCCGATGATTTTTTTGGCAGAACCGGACTGATAATTCTAACGGGCAGCTTTATGATACCTTTGGTAATATCCATGAGGCCTTTTGTCACAGCAGAGGTTGTGCGGGTTCTTATCTGCAGGTTTCCTAACACACCATCTATTTTCAAGGGCACCCCCAGCATCGGCTTGCTCAGCCAACCGCCCACCAGGGGAACCTTGGAAAGCACTTGATTATGAATCTGAAACGGCGTCACCAAGGCATCAAGATCAATCCTGTCACTTTCAAGATCAATACTTCCCCTAAAAACCAGGGTAAATGAATCGCTGATCAATACGGCCCTGCCTATCTCGAGGATTTGCCCGTTGATATCACCATCTACATCCAAAGATTGATAGGAATACCCGCTTTGTACTATGTCGTTAAACGTGAGAAGGTTCCGAATGCTCAAAAAAGATATAATCTTCGCAATCAAACCAGATCTATAGATACGCCCGTCCTGCGCGTGTATTGAAAAATCCCCCTCAAGGCTATCAAGCAAAACATCCAGCTTGGCCTGTGCCCGCACCGAGCCATCTATATCAACCGTACCGGTTATGAGATCCTGTTCCCCGCTTAAGCAACGCACAACCTCCTGCATGGGACTTTGCTCCGCCCTGGGCTGCACGTCAAGCGTAATAAGATCAGGAGTTATCAGCAGCGTTGCCGGCAACACAACAGAACATAATTTCGTTCCCTCGGTATTCACGGTTATTGCCCTGTCGGCAAAAGAAACAATGGCGTCAAAGGGCGTGCATACAAAAGAATCCTTTTTAAGCTCCTGTACCTTAAATCTGACCGTACCTCGCAAAGGTGTTTCCCAGAACTCTTCGGCACTGTTGTCATCACTCGAAGCATTATCGCCGGCCAGTCGATCCGTAATTGCATCAACATCTATACTCGCGGCATTCAAGGCAAGATCAAGGACAAAGCCCTCATCGGTAAAACCAATACTGCCCTGCACCCCTGCTGAGTCAAGCCCTGCCGAAATTCCTGCTGACCCGACAGTCAGCAGTTTATCTTGTGCCTTTATTTCTGCGCTGGTAAGAGTGACCGGAAACGTGTCAAAGGCAGGATAGCCAACTTTGTCCCAGGCCAGCTTTCCTTTGGCTGCAGAGCCTCGGGGATTTTTCTGATTAAACAGAACACTCATATCACCCTTCACCCAACCTTGCAGAAACCGGTTGTTCAGCAGCACCCGATCAAGCGTGTCTTTTTTAAGCATGCCCGCATAGGTAACAGAAAACAGATCTTCCTCAATTTTCATTCCAAGTTTGCACTGCGAAGCAGCGTCACGAATCGTGAGCTCCTTTATGTCCAGAATGACGTCATCCGCCCTGAGATTCAAACCGACCTTGCTTTTCCCGCCCAGCACAAAATCTCCTGCAACGGTCGTAGCCCCTTCACGACTCCACGCAAATTGAGCTTTCTTAATTGTAAGCGGAGCACGAAGCGCCAAAACAGGCGGCATGTCGATCAAACCCTGAATGCCGGCAAGGGACTTCGCTCCCAGCAGGCCCCGGGCCTCAGCAGTTGCCGTGCGTATGCCGTCAAAATATCCATCAAACGTACATGAACCTACCAGCTTGGCATCAAGATAGGTCAGACGAACCTCCGACAGGGTGCACGCCTTCTGGTCCGCCTTGAGCACCCCGCTGTTAATCGCTACGGGCCCATCAAGCCCGGCTGCAGTAATCAATACGTCGTCAAGCAGGGCCTCCACTGCGATAGTCCAGCTTTCGGGCTTTGTCAACGGCCCCTCAAAAGCAAGACTTTCTATCGTTACACGGCCGTCTGGCGACGCCGAAATATTTTCAATAAGTGCCTGTGACGAATCAAATGAGTCCAGCACCATGCGCAGATCACCAAGGGAAATTGTTGCCCCCTTCGCTGCTGCAGTAAAATGCTCATCATCACGAAAGCTGAAGGACAGCGAAAAATCCGGGAGTATGGAGAAACCAAGACTGCCGGAAAAACCGTAAAATGAAAGCAGGTCGTCGCGATAGGTACACGTTCCCTGGCGCAAAACAAGCTTTGCGGGAAAAGCACGATAACTGGATTGCAGATCTAACTCCCTGACGGCTATCTCCGTACTATAGCTGTCTCCTTCCGAGCGCAGCTCAAATGTTCCACTGGCTGTTCCCCGGGGATTCTTAATCAATGCAATCTCGTTGCGCACATCAGGATCAGAAATCAAATGCAGCATTCCGGGAGCTTCAGCCAAATCGAGCTTAAACTCCGCAGTGACCAGCGATGGCTTAAATGCCCGGGTCCCATCCAGCTGGAGAGTTGCCTCCTGTATGCGTGAGTTTCCGAAGCGTGCGCTGATCCCCGTAGCCGCGATGTTGCCATTGACCAGCTCAAAATCACCACCAAGCTCACGAACATCCATATCCGGCAAAGACAGAATTACATCCTCAAAACTGCCGCTGCCGCTAATAAGAATATTTTCCAGGGGATCGGAGACATGAGGGATATTGATCCTAAGCGAAAGGGCACTGAGAATACCGCGAAGATGTTGACGTATGTCGGCAGCCGGAAGATCCTTATCGGCAAAGGCCATGATTACAGCATCGCTTTTTACAATATCTATGCCCCGGCCATCAATCTCCAGGACAGCTTTCGGATCATGGTAGGTGAGCGTAAGCACCAGATTTTTCCACAGGGCGGACGCACAATCGGCTGAAACACGCACACCCCCCGACACTGCCACAATTTCCGCCTCAACCTTTTCAAGGGCAAACAGGCTGCCGTCAGGAGCGGTGACATGCACAGTTCCATCATAAACAGTAAGCCCGAACATCGGTATGTCCTGCAATACCGATTCGACGAGCAAACCAAAATCTTTCTTCCGCTCTGCTGCGGTGCGAGTGTCCGAAGCGGATTCCTGCCGGCCCACAGCAATCCGCACATCCGGTTCCTCAAGGTTAATGCTCACGATTTCAGGCCTGCCGGAAAACAGGCCCTTGAGTGTCGGCGATAGGTTAACCACAGGCACGCGCAAGACTGTACCGTCGGCAAAGGCTATTCGCAGATCATGCAGCTCCAGATGCGGGATGGGAAGCACATCCAGGCCCATGCGATCTATCTCAACATCGGCCTGCAGGCGTTTGGCAAGCTCTACGGTAATCTGCGTCCTGAAAGCCTCGAAATCGCTAAAGTGCTTTACCGCCAACTCAAGCCCAAGCACGATCAAAACAAAGGCCAAAAACACCAACAAACTTTTTTTTACAATGGTCATGCTGTTACCTTCATACGGGCACACTCAGCGCACATGGTCCCTGTGCGTTAACGGACAAAACGTCTGTACTCTATTAAAACTTCCAGAGAATAAAACCATCCGGTGACGCTCTGTTCCACTCTTGACGGTTTATACTGCCGTCTTTGTTCTGATCAATATCTTCAAGGAGTCTGCGTTTCTGCTCAAGCGTCATGGGCGTTGTTGATCCTTCATTCTGTGCGGCATCAGCCTGATGCACCTCCTTGTCCCCATCCTCATCGGTTTCTATGACGAGCTTCTGCTCTTCCAGCTCATCCATAGTTACAGTACCGTCTTTGTCGGCATCCAGCGTATCAAAGAGCCGGTCATCGGGTGCAGGAGAGAGATGCACACATGCTGTGAGCAAAAAAACAATAGAAATAAAAATAATTCGCTTCATACGAGACTCCCGTGGCTATGATGTTTTTAAGTCTTGAAGAGGGTGTTCCCCGCAAATTTATTCAATGTTCACTGATCCATTTCGCAGATAAGGAGCTTACGGTCGGTGATTGAACCAATCAGCAGTTTTTTGCCGTACGTAACGCCAACGCTACCCGCCGATATCTGCTGACCGGCGTTCAGATATTTCTCTTCAACCCGGGGTTGATCGCCGCTCAGATCAATACGCACTATCTGGGTCGGTGCGTTGCTTCCCATGATGAAATGCATAACCAGTGCTGCAACATTAGAGTGTGCGCCGACCCAGAGCGAACCGTCTTTGGCAACATCGATATTATCAGGCGAAGTGCCCAAATCAACATACTGTGTGGTGGTCACGCTTCCGTCGGACGAATCCAGTCCGGCAACCCGTATTCTCTTGCCGCCGGTTTCAGCAATGTAGAGTATCATGTAATCAGGAGAAATATTAATACCACCAGCCGACTGAATATCATCCGCAACTACCGAGTAATCGTTGCCATCAAAATAAACAAGTTCTGTCAATTTTTCACCGCTTTTGCGGTCAACATCCTGAGCCACATAAAACTTCCTCTCGCCAACAGCAACCAGATCGTTGGCCCGGATGATCAGGGAACTCATAAACGTTTCCTGATGCCAAAAAACCCCAATGGCCTCCTCACGGTAGCGCTCAATTTTTTCCTGCCCGGTTGCACGATCCTCGGGATGATTGATCACAAACAGGTACCTCTGTCCGGCCTGATCAACAAAGAGACTGATACCATGCGGGCGCAGCTCCGGACCGTCAGCAATCGCCGAAACCGTTTCCAGCGGGGTGCGTGTCATGTCAACGCGCAGGATGTCCCCGGGATCCACGGGATCACCCTTGGCAAGGCCCTGCCGGTCGAACAATGAAACGTAGGCAAGCCCGCGAGCACGATCAATCTGAACATCCTCGCCGCTGCCGTTCAGTTCGAGCGCAGTGCAGGTTCCCGGAGAATGCTCATTGATGTCCCGGTTGACCAGGCAATACAGATACACTCCTCCGCCCAAACAGATAAGTACGATGATGATAAGTGTGCTGAGAAGTATTTTTTTTAGCATGACAACCCCCTGCATTACATGATTGCACTAACTATCAGAAACATTTTTACAAACACTGCTCCTGTCATACTACCAAACCGCGTGCTTCTAAATCTGATATAACTTCCCCAAGAGAAAGCGCCTGCAAGCGCTTTTTCGTCTGGAGTCCGGTTTTCACATCCCAGCCTCGAGACCCATAATATTCATCCATCATTTTCTCAAACGCAGCGCGTTCAACAACGCTTCCTTTGCGTGTAATCAGTTCGCCCCCCGGGCCCGGCATCATAAATTCCGAATTAAAAAGACCAACAAACATTTTATCCTCTTCCAGAGGCTCCGTAAAATTAAACTCCGGAAGCACATCATGTTTTCTTCCTACCCCGACTTCCCTTCCCCGAATGGCACGAGAAAGATTAAAAACCCGCTCACCCACTCGGTAGTAACTATCCTCATCGCAGTTCAGGCCGGTAACCGCCGATAACACTCGACTCTCCACCGTCGGATCGCCCACAAATCCTTCTACGCCTTCAGCGAAAATCATGGGGTAGAAAAAGTCACATCCGACTAAGGTCTCTTTTGCATATGCACGGTTCTGGATGATGCAGCCGACTTCACCCTTGCCTGTATATGTAGAAAAATCAACGGCCGATTCGTTTTTCCAAAATCGCCTGGCCATTCTGCGCAGTGCCTCCGTATTCAACGGCGACATAGCACCATCAGTGGCATACCACAGCATCCAGTTAAAGAGTACCGGGTAACATAACTCGTGAAACTGGCTGGACGGGTTTGCCGTGTCAGTTGCATGAATAATCGCTGTGGTGATAAAACATCTAGCACTATAGCTAGATGCCTCATATCCTGCCCCTTCAACAATACGCTCAAGAATCTTCTCGGATGCTTTTCCGACCTGCTTACCTGCTCGCAGAGTTCCCTCGGCCAAAACGTCCCCAAAGCCGTCCCGTTCGACAACTTTACGAATAAACGTTTCCAGAAACTTTTGACTTCCCATCTCTGATAAAGGCAGGCCCGTGCCGGTTTCTGTAAGAACACCCTGCCGACTGCATGCATGAAGCCAGGAGAGCATCGGGAAAAGTTCGTTGGTGCACAAACCCATACGATTGCAAAGCGTTGTTGCTAAAAAAGACTTACCGACTGCCTCGTCGCCATTGTATAATTTTTCCCAGTCGGAATAAAAATAGGCTGAAGCACAGGGCTTGCGCACGTCTTCGACTCCGGACGTGTGCCGGTAAAGACCGCGGGAGCAGCCTGCCGGGCAACCCCGACACGAAGTGCGGCTTACAAGATCTATCCCGTCAAGCATAGGGTCAATCAGCACCCGGCCTTTAATGTCAGAGCGGATCTGTCGATTAATCGCTTTCAGGTCGTCCGGCCTGGCGACCGGCACCCGGCCGCTTCCCTGCACAATAATTGCTTTGAGATTCTTCGAGCCCATCACCGCACCAAACCCATGTGACGCGCACGATCCGTTATTTCCCAGTGCTATAGCAAGCCGAACACCGCTTTCACCTGCCGGACCGATACATAATGCCTCGGTCCTATTGCCGTATTTTGAGCGGAGACACTGCAGCGTTTCAAAGCAATCCCGGCCCCACAGGTTGCGGGAATCCTGTATTTCAATACCGTCATCATTAATATAAAGACAGACCGGTCCCGAAGCCTTCCCGGTTACAATCAAGCCATCCAACCCGGCAGCTTTTATCCTGTCGGCAATCGCTCCACCCACTGTTCCACTCACAAACTGTTCCGGGTACAGCAGTGGAGACTTAAAAGCGGTAACCAGGCGGGAGCACGCGATAGCCCCCGTACCACCCGCCGGGCCGGCAATCAGCATCAGGGGATTGTCAGGGCTGAGGGCATCCATTGCGGCACCCACCTCATCCCAGTAAATTTTAGCCGCAAAACCCTTTCCGCCAATAAAGTTCTCCGCAAGGCTTCGGGTTGGCACAGTATGCGTTTTCCCGGTTGACAGGTCGACTCTAAGGATTTTCCCCAACCACCCGAATGTTTTATCCATACAACAATCACTCTAAACGCGCTTAAAAGGCTTTAGACAAAAACAGGAAATCGGGAGATGCTTCTGCCCCTCCCATATACATTGACGCTGTCATTTAGACAAAACGCTTTTCACCTGAAAAGCATCAACACTGTTCCCTCGTAGCTTGTCTTCGTCCCTGCGGCGCTGGTTCAGTAAACAGGGGGAGGACCACCCGTCGCGGCACCAACCAGCCTCTGCTTACTTTTGAATCATGGCCGGCCTGGTCAACAAAGAGGCTGATACCGTACGGGCGCAGCTCCGGACCGTCTGCTATCGCGGACACCGCCTCCAACGGAATGCGTGTCATGTCAAAGCGCAAGATGTCACCGGGAACCACAGGATCACCCTTAACAAGGCCCTGCCGGTCGAACAATGAAACGTGGGCAAACCCGCGAGCACGATCGATCTGAACATCTTCACCGCTGCCGTTCAGCTCAAAGAAAACGCAGGTTCCTGCAAAATGCTCGACAATATCCGGATTAACCAGGCGATACAGATACAATCCTCCGCCCAAACAGATAAGTACGATGATGATAAGTGTGCTGAGAAGTATTTTTTTTAACATGACAACCCCCTGCATTACATGATTGCACTAACTATCAGAAACATTTTTACAAACACTGCTCCTGTCATACTACCAAACCGCGTGCTTCTAAATCTGATATAACTTCCCCAAGAGAAAGCGCCTGCAAGCGCTTTTTCGTCTGGAGTCCGGTTTTCACATCCCAGCCTCGAGACCCATAATATTCATCCATCATTTTCTCAAACGCAGCGCGTTCAACAACGCTTCCTTTGCGTGTAATCAGTTCGCCCCCCGGGCCCGGCATCATAAATTCCGAATTAAAAAGACCAACAAACATTTTATCCTCTTCCAGAGGCTCCGTAAAATTAAACTCCGGAAGCACATCATGTTTTCTTCCTACCCCGACTTCCCTTCCCCGAATGGCACGAGAAAGATTAAAAACCCGCTCACCCACTCGGTAGTAACTATCCTCATCGCAGTTCAGGCCGGTAACCGCCGATAACACTCGACTCTCCACCGTCGGATCGCCCACAAATCCTTCTACGCCTTCAGCGAAAATCATGGGGTAGAAAAAGTCACATCCGACTAAGGTCTCTTTTGCATATGCACGGTTCTGGATGATGCAGCCGACTTCACCCTTGCCTGTATATGTAGAAAAATCAACGGCCGATTCGTTTTTCCAAAATCGCCTGGCCATTCTGCGCAGTGCCTCCGTATTCAACGGCGACATAGCACCATCAGTGGCATACCACAGCATCCAGTTAAAGAGTACCGGGTAACATAACTCGTGAAACTGGCTGGACGGGTTTGCCGTGTCAGTTGCATGAATAATCGCTGTGGTGATAAAACATCTAGCACTATAGCTAGATGCCTCATATCCTGCCCCTTCAACAATACGCTCAAGAATCTTCTCGGATGCTTTTCCGACCTGCTTACCTGCTCGCAGAGTTCCCTCGGCCAAAACGTCCCCAAAGCCGTCCCGTTCGACAACTTTACGAATAAACGTTTCCAGAAACTTTTGACTTCCCATCTCTGATAAAGGCAGGCCCGTGCCGGTTTCTGTAAGAACACCCTGCCGACTGCATGCATGAAGCCAGGAGAGCATCGGGAAAAGTTCGTTGGTGCACAAACCCATACGATTGCAAAGCGTTGTTGCTAAAAAAGACTTACCGACTGCCTCGTCGCCATTGTATAATTTTTCCCAGTCGGAATAAAAATAGGCTGAAGCACAGGGCTTGCGCACGTCTTCGACTCCGGACGTGTGCCGGTAAAGACCGCGGGAGCAGCCTGCCGGGCAACCCCGACACGAAGTGCGGCTTACAAGATCTATCCCGTCAAGCATAGGGTCAATCAGCACCCGGCCTTTAATGTCAGAGCGGATCTGTCGATTAATCGCTTTCAGGTCGTCCGGCCTGGCGACCGGCACCCGGCCGCTTCCCTGCACAATAATTGCTTTGAGATTCTTCGAGCCCATCACCGCACCAAACCCATGTGACGCGCACGATCCGTTATTTCCCAGTGCTATAGCAAGCCGAACACCGCTTTCACCTGCCGGACCGATACATAATGCCTCGGTCCTATTGCCGTATTTTGAGCGGAGACACTGCAGCGTTTCAAAGCAATCCCGGCCCCACAGGTTGCGGGAATCCTGTATTTCAATACCGTCATCATTAATATAAAGACAGACCGGTCCCGAAGCCTTCCCGGTTACAATCAAGCCATCCAACCCGGCAGCTTTTATCCTGTCGGCAATCGCTCCACCCACTGTTCCACTCACAAACTGTTCCGGGTACAGCAGTGGAGACTTAAAAGCGGTAACCAGGCGGGAGCACGCGATAGCCCCCGTACCACCCGCCGGGCCGGCAATCAGCATCAGGGGATTGTCAGGGCTGAGGGCATCCATTGCGGCACCCACCTCATCCCAGTAAATTTTAGCCGCAAAACCCTTTCCGCCAATAAAGTTCTCCGCAAGGCTTCGGGTTGGCACAGTATGCGTTTTCCCGGTTGACAGGTCGACTCTAAGGATTTTCCCCAACCACCCGAATGTTTTATCCATACAACAATCACTCTAAACGCGCTTAAAAGGCTTTAGACAAAAACAGGAAATCGGGAGATGCTTCTGCCCCGCCCCCGATACAGTGTAACTATCGTTTAAACAAAAAAATTTTCACCCGACCGCATCAACCAGCCTCTGCCTATTTTTGAATCATTGCCTGCATGGACGCTGATTTCGTAAGGACAGCGTCGATAGACTGCGTCAGGGCTTCCGCCACATAGTGGCGGTATTTTCCGACCATGACGCCATTGTATATGATTCGCGTGCCATCCAGATCGAATTCCCGGGTGTAGGGAACATCCCAGTCAGGGTAGTCAATGGTTTCATAGCGGCTGTATCCGGGAAAATGATGGTAATTATGCTGGGCATGACTGAACATGGTGTCGGTATTTTCTGTATAAAACTCCATAGGCTGCTGAATCACATAATCAAAACCGTCGCGTTTCCCTTCAAGATAAGCCCGGTTGGTGGAGAGGTACTTCTCTTCAGGATCCCAGACCGGATCTGCAAAATGATCATTGGAAACAACAAGCTCTGTCCGGCTAAAATCGTAGGTACTGATTAATGTCCGGATATCCTCCTGGAGAGGATCGAGGTAGCCCGGAGCAAATTTGAGCCATGCTTCATGAGGAACATGATCCCAAGGCATGCCATGAACCGATATAGCAATTTTAACCGACGCCTTAGGCGGCAGCGTGTCAAGACGGTCTTTGAGCAGATAAACAAACCCCTGCCGCAGAGGCGGAAAATGGCCCATTGGGGGAGCCATGATAATCTTAATTTTTTTGCCCTTGCCGCGCTCTTTTTCCCATCGATGAATAACTTCAAAACTCTCCAGCCAACCCCCTTCAAACTCTTCGTAATGTGAAGCGATCGTCATGGGAGAGGCAAGCACAATTGTGTCTGCACCGCCGTCAAGCAGTTCGTACAATTCCTGATGTATTTCCCACGGATTCATTGAATCTGCGTAATAAAACGGAAAATTGCCATATTTTTTGGTCAAGTTTTCAAAGGCGAGATCAATAACTTTTTCCATCTGGTAGCGATGCGGGACTTTTTTATCTTTGAAGCCTTTTCCATAATACCACAGATTTGAAGAAGCCATTTTTTTACCAGCAACAGAGGGCACCCCACCCTTACGGCCTTTGTAGAGGAAATACCCGTTATCAAGATACAGGCGACCAGAGGGCGGCTGCCACTCCAGCTCACCGCGCCGGTACTTCTCAATATAGGGAATACCGTCAATATCATAGCAACTACCATAGGGATCAACTAAATCTGTCGGGGTAAAATCCTCATACTCCCAGAAACGCTCAGGATCAAGAAGAGCAACGCCCATATCAAGTCCAACAAAAAACCGGCCGGGCCAGGGAATAACGACCCTGCGAACATGTTCAAAAATATTATTCCACCAAAACGGTTCATAGTCCTCAGACATGGAGAGACCGACCAGAAAAACAGCCACCTTGCCCTCGGGAACCGTATCCTGCTTCGTGTAGACATCGTAATAGAGATCAGGTGTGGGCCGTCGATTTTGATATGCTTCTGTCGCACGATAACTACCATACACAAGGGCAAAAAAAACAAGAACTCCGATAATGGCTTTTTTCATAGTGCAACTTCCTAACGTGAGGTCGTTTGCTCAACCGACATATCAACCCGTAAGGCACGCATGATGAATACCGGAATGGGTTTTGACGTACCCTTGTCTCCCGCAATAAAAATCCGCTTTAAATCTGATTAAATATATGGTGGTGAGTGACTGTGTGTCAATAAGAAGTTCGCCGTACCTCTGGCACTCGGGTGAGCACAAGCATGGAGATACGCATTACACAAAGAGTTTCCTTCAATACTCGTCCTGCCCCCAGCGCGACTGCAATTGGTGCTCAATACCCGCATGATCCAGTACCCGGCCTACAACCGAATCAACAAGGTCTGAAAGTGTGTACGGTTTATTATAGAAGCTTGGAGATGCGGGCAGGATCGTTACCCCCATCCTGGATAGCTTAAGCATATTTTCAAGGTGAATGGAGGAATACGGCATTTCGCGGGGCACCAGTATCAACGAACCCCGTTCCTTGATAACCACATCAGCTGCCCGCTCCAGCAGATTGTCGCTTGCACCCATGGCAATAGCAGCAAGAGTGCCCATGGTACAGGGGCAAACAATCATCTGTTTCGGGGCGCCTGAACCACTGGCAACAGGCGCGGTCCACTCATCAGGGCCGAAGACACTTAGCTGCCCATCCGCCGCAGAAAATCGCTTCTGCAGGAATACAGCTGTCTGCTGCGGGTCCTTTGGAAGCGTGATACCTTCTTCGGTCTCAAGCACAATACGCGCGGCTTCCGAGACCAAAATGAAGACCCTCAGGTCATGCTGCACAAGCAGCTCCATGAGCCGCAATGCATATGCGGCTCCCGAGGCTCCGGTTATTGCAAGGGTAATAGCCCGTCTATTTCCCAAAATAGGACTCCCATTTCTTTTCCACAATTTCAAACGCACCGGGTTCGCGCTCCTCCAGCACCGTGCGATTGTCATCGGGATAAACATCGGGTCCGCCCTCGCCGGGCTGCTGCCGCGTGGCATCAATGACAATCTTGCTGCTCAGAAACATCTCACGACAGCTCGGATCAAGGGGAATATGGGAAGACTGTTTGACATTAAGGCTCGCGGTTCCCGGCTGCCAGCGCGTGCCGATGGCATGCATGACCCGCGAAAGATCGGTCGGGTCCACGTCATTATCCACAACAATGACAACCTTCTTTGCGAAGCCCACCATACGGTAGCCCAGCATCAACATGCCCATCTCAATACCCTCACCGGGCAGACGCTTTTCGATGCAGGCAATTATGACCGACGGCACATCGGGCGGGGTGTGGATCTTGCGGAGATGCGGCATAATTTGTTTGAGCCGCGAAAAATGCGCCACGTCCCAGGGCAGAGTCAGATACGCGCCACCGATGCCCGGCCATAAATTGTAAACCCAGGGCTTGGTCCGGTGCGTAATGGTCTCAATGTCTATGGTAAAGGTATACACTTTCCGGCCAATATAGCCCATCATTTCGCCGTAGGGGCCCTCCTCCTCCACTTCAGTGGAGATGAAGCCCTCAATGATGAATTCGGCATGAGCCGGTACCTGCAGATCATTAGTTTCACTCTTTACGAGCTCTATAGGCTTGCCGCGAAACCCGCCTGCCAGGGCAAATTCGTCCTGGCCGGGACCTGCAAGCCGGGTGCTGCTCATCATAAAAGAAATAGGATCAATGCCGATAGCAACCGATACGGGAACCCGCTCCTCATCCCGGTCCATGGCCCTCTCCATAAACTTGTAGCCGTGGCTCTGGTTGGTAAAGTAGACACCCACTTTTTTAGGCCCCTTGACCTGCATACGGTAGGTGCCCACATTGCGTCCCAGCTCAGGATCATGCATGATAACCGAGCCGGCACTTATATACTGGCTTGCATCTGCGGGGTTATTGCGAATCCAGGGGAACTTCCCAAGATCGACATCATCACCCGTGAGAATCACTTCCTTACAAGGCGCGTCCTTTTTTTCAACCTCAACAGGCTCAATCATGGTCCAGTTGAAATCCTTGTCAAGGAAGCTCAGGATCTTATCGACCGACGCTGCATGCATGGCAGCCTGATCGTCATTCACTTCCTCTACGCCGTAACACTGCGCGATCGTCGTATAGCCGTTAAAGATATTGGCAATAACAGGCGAGTCAATCCATTCACCGTTTACCTTTGTCCGCTCCACAATAAAAGCCGGGGCCCTATCGCGCTGGCGGTCATTGAGGCAATAGGAAAATGCCGTCATTTCATAGGCATCCTGATCCATCTCCTTAATCCGCAAAAGCTTGCCGCGCTTTTCCAAATCAGCGGCATAATCACGCAATGAGTCGTAGGGAAACATATAATTCTCCTGTTATTAAAGTATCGATACTCTTGGACGATCAACAACGGACAAAACAGGCTGGGCAAGTAGACACGACCGGCACCTATTGTGCCGGTACGTGTCTATATCACCCTTCATGCAAGCTTGCAGCGTTCCTATTGGGTCTTCAGGGGTTCAAGGGTTTTCATAGCCATACCCACAAACGGCTTAGGGGTAACCGCCTGAACACATTCAATAACAACAGCTTCGGTCACGGTACCGCCGTCGCCTGCTTTTTCTACGATCGCTTCCATCAGTTTTTTCTCTGTCATCGCCCTGAATGGTTTCGGTGAAGATTCGATCATCTTATCAAACATTACCTTGCTGTTAGCTTCCCAATTAAGCTCTGCCATGATTGTGTCCTTTCATAAAATGTTTATATAAACTGCACCAATTGTTACGCACTTTTTTAGTGTACGCTTCATCCAATCAATCTTTGGGGACCCCTTCGCCATCCCATCCCCTGATTGCATAATACTCATCAAGCATAATATCAAGCCCTTCAACCTTCTTGCCTTCAGCCATACCGTCGGGCAACGGTTCGTTCAGTAGCCGTGCGGGCAGGGTGTCGTCCTTGCGCGTGAAGCCCTCCCTGAGGTTAAACTTTCGCTCAAGCGTGATAACCCGGCGGATCACATCCCGAAGGCTCTCCTCGGTATACTCCGTACCGGTGACAGCGTTAAGCAGCTCAGGCACCAACGGAATGGGAATAAAATTAAAGCTGCACAGGCCCGCACAGTCATACATGCCTGCATCTTCGGCAAGCTGCACAGCACGGGCCGCCTTACCTTCATGCGTGTAGAGATCAACCTCCGGCATAAAAAACTCCACAATCAAATAGCCGCCTCTGCCATGCTCACCTCCGCGCGGAGCCGTGGCATAGGAAAGCGCCTGACCGAACACGGCACGGGGGTCATAAGCCGCAAGCTCAAGGCCTTTAACATGCATAGCGAAGTCCTCGGAGCCGGGAATTTCCTTTGAGAGACGCTGCACGCCTTCGGCAAGTCGGTTACCGAAACCTTCGCGAAGCCCTATCATCTTGATGAGTTTATACACCAACTCGCCGTCGCCCCATTTAAGAGCAAGCCCACCCGTGTCAGCCTCCGTGAGCAGGCCCCTTTGATAGCACTCCATGGCAAACCCGATCACGTTCCCCGTCGAAATGGTGTCAATGCCGTATTCATCACACAGATAATTAGCAGCGAGAATAACATCCCGATCACCAACACCGATATTGGAACCCAGCATAACCGCTGACTCATACTCAGGTCCTTCGGTGCGGGTACCGGTCATGCTCCCGCTCTTCACCTCAGCAATGAACGAGCATCCTACCGGACACGATACACAGGACACGCTCTTCACCCGATTATGCTCGGTAATGGCATAGCCGCCGATATCGTCGGCAGATTCAAAGGTACCAGCCTGAAAATTACGCGTAGGCAAGGCGCCCATGGCGTTCACCACACCGATAAGACCGGCTGAGCCGTTCATCTGCATCCCGACAAGGCTCGGATTCTCATCCTGGTCGGCCCGGACTTTTTTAATAACCTCTTTAAATATCTCTTTGTCAACAAGAGGAACCTCGACCTTGCCCGAAACAGCAATGGCCTTCAAATTTTTTGAGCCCATAACCGCACCGGCGCCGCCCCTGCCGGCTGTGCGTGTCTCCGAAACAATAGCGGAAAAGCGAACCAGATTTTCACCCGCAGGACCGATGCAGGCAACACGACCCTTACCGTCAAGCTTCTCTTTGACCGCTGCTTCAGCCTCAAAGGTTGTCGTGCCCCAGATGTCAGCGGCATCATGAAAAGTAACCCCGTCAGGAGTGATATGAAGCCAAACCTTATCCGGCGATTTCCCCTGAAGCACCAAGCCGTCAAAACCCGTGAGTTTAAAAGCACGCGGATAGCTGCCGCCCATGCTGGTGGCATTAACAACACCGCCCAAAGGTGACTTGGTTACAAAGAAAATCCGCGAGCTTCCGGGCGCGATCGTGCCGTTGAGCGGCCCGGTAAAAATAATAAGATTGTTCTCCGGAGACAGGGGCTCTACGCCTGCGGGCTGCAAATCATAGAGCAGCTTCGTTCCAAGACCGCGACCGCCCAGATACTGCCGGGCCGTCTGCTCGGCCAGCTGCTCTACCCGCCATTTTTTTGTGTTTAAATCAACAACAAGGTATTTTCCGAAATAACCACCCTTGAGCATATCCGTTCACTCCTTTTGTAGGTTGCTGCACCAACACAGAGAGCCAATCAAACTGTCTCAAAAGCTGTAAAAACGCCTGTTTACTTATATAAGTATGTATAAATATGAACCGAATTGCAATGGTTAAATAATAGGTATAAATTGGGTAGTAAAAATACCCAATCTTAAAGCGAAGCAAGAAATGTTCGAAGGTTTGTCTTTTTCCGCCGGATACCGAGCTTTTTGCGAATATTCTTGCGGTGCGTGTCGATCGTCTCGGCAGACAGGTGCAGCAGCGCGGCTATATCCTTAGATGTTTTTCCCTGCTTAACCAAATTTGCCACTTGAATCTCCGATGGCGTCAAGGCCTTCATCCGCACACCCGCATGCTCAGTAAACGGGGCAGAGATTTCCCGCAAATTGGTTTCCGCGATCTCCAGATGTGTGCACTGCGGTTCAGGCAACCCGGCCGAGCGAAGCCTGTCTAGATACGGTAGCACCAGATTATTGATGTGGCTGAGCAGACGCCGCCCCATGTCGGCACGATCCTCATTGCGGGTTTCCAGTAAGACCTTCATAGCGATATTGGTTTCTTCCAGTGAGACGGTACGCTCCTGCACTTTGCGCTCAAGCTCGTCGTGGGCCTGCTGCAGCTCCCGAAGGGTTCGCTTGTGCGCAGTGCTGTCCCGACACACGGTGATGGTCCCCCGGGGGTTCCCACTCCGATCCTTCAATAACGATAACGTTACGTCCATGGGCACGGCAAGTCCATCGGCACGCACAAAATACATCTCACAGTGCACGACCCCCTGCGCATACAGTTCCTTTGTATAGGCAATTTGTTTTTTTCCCCAGGCCTCATCAAAAGTGATGGTCTCCCCGGTTGTACAGGGAAAACTCCCGCGAAACGGGGCAAAATCAAGCAGCGACTTACCAATAATGACCTCAGCCGTCTCATAGCCAAGCAACCGAAGGCCGGCATTGTTCACCGTAACAATCCGGGTATTAAAATCAGCTAAAAAAATTGCGTCTCCCGAATGCTCAAGAATATTTTTGTAATTATCCTTCGTTTCCCACTGCTTCCAGTCTAAGCCACCATCAGAGGCAGCGCCGAAGGGCATCTCCTCGCCGGATCCGGGCTCAATCAGGCCAAGCGTCTCTATAACAGCACCGTCGCTGTCGCGGGTGACCACGGCGCGCAGCCGCACCGAAACAGCATGGCCTTTTTTATGGCGGAGTATAAGCGGCATGGCCTGTGCTTCGGCCCGATGAAACAAAAAAAGGCCGAAACTGCTAATAAACTCGTCCTGCCTGTCTCCCTTTTGGGAAATGCTATAGCGCAGCTGAACAAAATGATGGCCCATTATTTCCTGCAGGCGATAGCCAAGCAAACCACTAAAGACAGGATTTATATCGATAACACTACCCTGGCCGTCCACGAGAAAAAGCCCTTGGGCCTGTTCGGCCCAAAGATCTCGATACTTTTTTTCAATAAGACTGCCTGCCTTGTGCGTCATTGCCTGACTCCGCTGTGTCATTTTTTAAAACAGACCCTAATACTGCCTGATGCATACTATCAACTTTTTTAAATCCGGGCAAACATACAACAACCCGGGCGGCATGACTTATGCCCCTGATGGCAACAAAGACTCAGGCCTTGACACTTCAGTGCATTCGACCTGCTGTGTGCCCATCCCAAAACAGCGCAGCATCCTCTCCCATATGTTCGACTTGACAGAACAAAGCACAAACGGCAGGCCACCAAAACGAGCAGCTTCCTTTGAAAAACTCGATCCAACCGTCCCGTAGATTCTCTCGGCCCTGGACAGGCATAAAAACTCTATAAATGCCTGAAATTTTGGAACAGATGAGAACGTTACATCAACAGGCACGATACTATATTCAGGCAGCAACCCGGTAAGGTTATCGACAAACGGCTCATCGTCACTACAGATATACACGGCCTTGACACTATCAACATGCCGTCGAATAATGTCCGCCCAGCTTTTCGCGCTAATCTCTGCAGCCCGGAAATAGCGCAGATGATCGGTGCGCCTGATATGGACGCCAACATACGGACCCCGGACAAACCGATCGACGACATCCTGAAACAACGGAAGCGGTTTAAAATATTGACTATAAATATCACTCAATGCCCTTTCAAATTCATCCGGGGTAAAGGATGAAGGCTGAAGGCACAAACTGGTTTCCAGCAAAACAGTCTCAACCTGACTCTTTAGAACGGCATCGGCACTGCTGCGCTCAATGTGCAGCACTGCACAGCCCCAGTGGCTGCGTCGTCTGGCCGAACCCTGTGTCTCATAGCACAGGTCTTTCGGGCCCCATTCTGAGAACACCTGATCAATTTTTGTTGTCTCGTCAACAGCCCGAAACGGGATAGCGGAGTCTTCAACAAAAAAAGTACTCAATGAAGATTCACGCATCTCTTGCACAATATCAAGATCAATTACATGTGGCGCTTCCTCCTCCCAGCAATGATACAGTTTCCTGCCAGACAAACGGGCCAGTAGTATCGCTGAACACAACACTCGAAACCGGTTGCACATACCGGCCTGCGGCGAAATAAGTAATGTTTTCATTTTTTTGGCCCTTTTAATACGACTATCGTGCTCATGCGTCGGCCCTATCCCCCGGCTTCGTCGCAGCCACTACTTGCCGCTGTATCCATTCGTAGGTTTCCTTCAGACCCTCTATTAAAGACCGCGTTGGTGCCCAGCCAAGTTTTTCCCGCATTAGGCTGTTGTCGGAATTGCGCCCCCTGACGCCCTCAGGGCCCGGTATATGCTGTATCACCGCGGTTTTGCCTGCAATGCTCACAACCATTTCAGCAAGCCGATTAATCGACACCATTTCCTCCGAGCCGATATTCATTGGCCCGGTAAAATCCGAGCGCATCAGTTCGACCGTGGCACGCAGGCATTCATCAATATACAAAAAGGAGCGCGTCTGTTCACCATCACCCCACATTTCAAGACTTCCCCCGTCTTCCAGCATGGCGACTTTGCGGCACAGGGCCGCAGGCGCTTTTTCACGCCCCCCGCACCAGGTGCCATTCGGTCCAAAAATATTATGGTAGCGTGCCACCCGTACATTCATGCCATGGTTGCGCCCATAGGCCAGATACAAACGCTCACTGAACAGCTTTTCCCAGCCATACTCACTGTCCGGGTGTGCCGGGTACACGGAATCCTCAAAACACAGCGGGTTATCCGGGTCTTCTTGATTATGCTGAGGATAAACACATGCAGACGATGCATAAAAAATACGCCTTACCCCCTGCTTACAGCAGGCATCCAGTACATTGAGATTTATCAATGCTGAATTGTGCATGATATCGGCGTCATTATCGCCGGTAAAAACAAAACCTGCGCCGCCCATATCTGCAGCCAGTTGATAGACTTCATCGTAGTGCGTATCGATAACATTTTTACACAGCAGAGGGTCTCGCAAATCCCCCCGGATGAATTCATCTGCCGCGCTTTTTTCAAATTCAGGATACTTGATATCAACCCCCCGTACCCAGACACCCTCCTTCTTCAGATATTTCGCCAAATGGCTTCCTATAAAACCTCCGGCACCACAAATGAGTATTTTTTTCATCAAGCAGGAACTTTCATAAAAAGTTAATAATTCTCAGCCAAGGTCCGGCTACGTTCCTTCAAAATAATGATGAAACTCCTCAGGCAGACGGTGAAAATCTATGCTCCGGCTTTCCGGGGACAGGGGGCAGGAGTTTTTCGTTACCCAGAAAAGCAGGTTTTTACCCTCAGGGGCTTGTCGGGCGGCAGCAAGAAATGCAGCCGCTGTTTTGCCGGTATAGGTCTGGTCAAGTGTGATTTCCTGAAACCTGTCAAATATTTCAATTGCCTCTAATGCTTCCCGGGTCCCCACCCCGTAGCCCTGACCGTAAAACGAATGCTCGACGCTCAGGATTCCCGGATCAAATGACAGGCTGGCTAATGACGGATCAGATGCTATCAACAAATGCCTGGTCGCTTCAAAAAGCTCTTGAAACTTTTCTTCGTTTGCCACGACATCGGACACGACCCTGACCGCCCGGATTTTGCTCTGCAGGCCTGCCGCGCTGACCCCCAGCGCGAGGCCGACAGCTGTTCCCATCGTGCCGTATGCAACAAAAATCTCATCGGGTTCCGGGATGAGCCCCTGTTCAATCTGCATTTTCAGCTCAAACACTGCGTTAACATATCCAAAAACCCCGAGAAGCATTGATCCTCCCGGTGGTATGACATATTTGATTTCATTGCGTTCGACAGCCCGGCGCATAAAGTCTTTCATCATCCGGAGATGTTCTTCATAACTGTCAGCATGATGCAGCCTGGCTCCGGCATGAAAATCTGTAAGAAGATTAGTGCGTACTTCTGCGGTGGAGGGTTGCGCGAATAGCAGCAAATCAACCTGTAAACCAAGTTTTTGACCGTAGATCGCGGTTGCAAGGGCATGGTTTGATCCTGCGGCGCCCGACGTTACAACAGTCTGTATGCCCTTATGCCTGACATCGGCAAGAATAAACTCTAACTTCCTAACCTTGTTGCCGCCGTAGGGATTCCCGCTCAAATCATCTCTTTTAACATAGAGCCCCTGCCGCCCAAGCTGTTTAGCAAGACGGGTAAGTTCCTCTACCGGTGTGGGAAAAAACCCCAAAGAACTATAGGGTATCCCTTTTGATAATTGTGGAAAGGCACTGAAGAGTGGAATCATGGGCTGCCCTGATTTTGAAGAAAAAAAGGATGTCGCCTTGCGGTACAAAACGAAGGCAAGGCTTTGCATATAAAACACAAAGCCCGGATAATCGGATATCCTTATGGCACCTGATACACCTGTCCAATACTATTGTGCAGCAATACGCACCGGGGGGAAATCGACTATCAGTCTACCTTCCTGCCGTCTGCCCACAGCAGCGCTTCCGCACGCGCGATATCATCCTCGGCACTTTTGCGGATTCCCGCTTTCCCATTGCAGCGAAAAGCAATATGCACATTGCCCGGATCCTCCGGAAAGGTTGCCGGAACAATATGAATTATAAGGGACTTTTTGCTGCCCTGTTTTGTCGCCTGGAAATGGACATTATATGAAGTTTTCTGTTCTTCAATTAATTCAAGACCCGCCTCGCGCGCCCACTGGTTGATGAGCGCAACGGCTTCATCAAGGCTGCTGCGAAATCGGGACCTCGAATAAAACATACGAGGCGTATTTTTGCAGACAGTAAAAATGCGCTCCGGTGTTTTACCCTTGCCCCTTTCGGCAAGCAAGGCCGGCTGCTCGGTCGACCAGAACACACGACATTTTTCCGTATCATGCACAGGGGGCAGATCGAGCATATTGGCGCGGATGTCGTTCGCAAAGGCTTCCACCCGCTTAGGAATCATCGATTCCCAAACATCGCGCCCATACCAACCGCATTTATCCTGTGGCATTGTTCTTTCAAGCAGCCAGATCAAAAGAGCGTCACCCCTGTTAAGACGCGGCGTCACCTGACGCCCGCCAAAACCTCCGAGCGTAACGGGTTTCAAATCCGGAAACATGGTCAGCATATGGATAAAATAGTTCCTGCCGCTGGACAGATGTGGCTTCTTCCACGGCGGCATTGTCATGACCGTGGTTTCATCACAGTCGCCGCAGTGCACATAAAAAGCCGTCTGTTTTTTTGAAAGCTCAGCATAATGCTGCTTAATAAAATCGTACACATCTTTTGAAGGCTTTTCCCATCGAGTGTAACTACCGATAATGACATAATCATACGGCTCAAGGGTGAGGATCTGGTGAAGACCTTTAACCTCAAGATAGTGATCATGACCTATAAGGGCCTTGATCCAATAGGCTGATTCGGCTGTAGAACCATAACATGTATCATAGACAAGCAGGCCTTTAACGTCTTTCATTGAATCCCTTTCTGCAAAATGTTGCGATGTGGTGAAATAGAAAATCGATATAAAAACCATTGAAGAGCATGCTTATTCACGCTGAATACATGAACCCAGACAATGATTGATCGCTGTTGTAATAGCACGCTCATGCCCGTCAAGCCCCTCTGGATGCAGAACAGTTGCACTATCATCGACTAATTTAAACATCTCCGGGCAGGTTACCTCGCACATACCGCACCCGGTGCAATCTTCAGCACGAATAGATACCACCATGATCATCTTAAAATATCTCCTTTTTCAACGTTTACCAGTCAACTCACATTGAATCGACCGAGGGTCGAACTTTTTTGAACGCCCCCGATCCGACATGCGGACATATGGTTATGTAAAATCAGTAATCGCACGATCCATCAACACATTTTTCCAGTGTAAGTTCAAAATATTGGATTTGCTGGGCACCACCGCCAAGCGTGAACTTACCTTCGTCAAACAGATCAACTCCCCAATTATAGTCACCATCTTTGAGCAACGGCGGAAAATCATCCGACAAATAAAGCCCGACAAACAATTGATAATCACCGCTCAGGCAATTTTCCCTGTAGTATGTACACGCCGGCAGCGTCATAATATACGGCTTCCCAAGCGATATATCGGGATTGAGTATGACATTGTCATCAGTACCGCCGGTGGGCGGACCCATCGGCAATCCAGTCCAACGTTCAGATTTATACCAGAACGCCATAATCTGAGTAGGCAAAGCAGAAAGCTCTTCGGGAACATTAATCGTAAGAATCATCTGATCACACTGGTCGCACACATCGGTCGAGGGCGGGGTGGGATCAAATGACGTGCTTTCACATGGGCCCCAGCAATCGCCTGATGCGCTGCAAACCTGAGCGCCGGTTTTACCATTAGTAGCAGAACACTCCCGCGTAGTGCTGGGCATGCAGGCCTCTATGCTTTGCGTCTCATCGCAGAGTATCGGCACAGTAGGTTCTTCGCGGATGCAGCGAACTTCAGCAAGGCTGTTTATATGGTTATAGGTTACCGCTCCAATGTCAAACAGTGCACTCGCGATCCAGTCAGCCGTATTTGATGCAGCACCAACAGCCCAGTATTCAAGTGGATGAATACCATGCGTAGCCGGATCAGGACGATGGCATGAACCATTCAGCACGGCCGGCCAGTAACAACCTTCAATACCGGGGCCTTCGCCATCCGGGAGCCCGCCGCAGGAACGATCCTGTCCATCTTCAAGCGAACTGCCAATCCACATTGGACAACTTCCGGAAGGATACTCGGTGTCCGGATTACCTCGTATAAGGCTCCTCAGCTGATCGATATCGGGCAGGCTCCAGTCATCATAACCCAGCGCGACCAGCTCTTCACAGTATCGTTCGGCATCATATGACACGATACCGGGATAATCAGGCGTCAAATAGTCCTTCTGCGGATCCTGCCAGCAAATGTCTGTGGCCGGATCGCACCACACCGAATAGTAGGCACACTGGCACTCATCCCAGCCAGAGTTATCAGCATTGCCGTTCTGCACGCTGACAGAACCGTCCGGGCAGAAACATTTCTGATTGCCCACATACTTGATGATGGTACCCCTGCTGCCAACCACGTAAATTTCACCTTCTGACACACCCCAGATGCCGTTGAGATGGGCTTTGGTGGGAACCGGGGTTTTTGACCATGCAGTGCCGTTAAAGTGCATAAGCGTACCCTTTGCACCGACAGCATACACGTTATTCATATCCGTGCCCCACACTGCGCGCAGTTTAGCCTTGGTATTGCTGATCATTGTAGTAATTGCACCATCATTAAGCTTGCGGACGATAACACCGCCATCACCAACGGCAAAAAAGTTTTGACTGTCAACGGCCCAGATAGCCCGCAGGGTTCTGCTCACAGGCGAGTTCCAGGTCTCCATAACATTATGACCCGAGGAATCATAGCCGGCATACCAGCCAATAATACCCTTAGAGCCAACCATGAGCACATTTTGATCTGCTGCACTGTAAAAAGCGCCATAGAGGTCATTCTTGTATTCATACTGAGGCTGGGAGCGAAAGCTGGTCTCGCTGCCGTCAAGTATGTTGTGGTAGTATCGTAATCCCTTCGACAGTCGGAATGTGTTGCTCTTGCCGACAGCGATTATTTTGCCGTTGTCAACGTCAGGTCCGCCAATACCGTAGAGCGGATATTGTTTTGCCCTGCTGTGAATAGTGTCCCAGGAACCGCCATTGCTCCTCAAGATGCTACGATAATCACCAACAGCATACAGCGTGTTAGCCCCTGCCGCCCAGAGATTATTCAAATTCCTGGTGGTGCCTGATTCTTCGGGGCTCCAGACAGAACCGTCATATTTTAAAATTGTCCCCTTTTTGCCAACTGCATACACAGTACCATCAGAAAAACCTGAAACACTGTTGAGCTTTTGCTTGGTGCCGGACTGCATGAGTTCCCATTCTCCTGATGCATACGCACCGGAGACAAACAGAAGCACGGCAATCATTATAATGATTGCTTTTAATGCGCTCTTTGCTTTCATAGTATCCCCCTTGTATATGCCGACTATTGTATAAAAGCTTCAGCTACAGTCTTCACCCTGCCCCGATACCAAAATTGCTATGCTGTTTTGCGCGGACGTCCAGCCCCCGCAGATGTGTCTTTTTAAGGAACCATCCTGTTTGCGACTTCCCTCATTTCTACCATTTATGTTCCGTAGAAATAAAGTAAAAAAATGTATGAAGATACGACCAACTATAGTCAGGGTCCATAAACGTGTCAATTAAAAACGCACGCGCGCTATAGGGCGGTTTGTACGCACTTGCCCGCTCGATTTAAAACGGCCTGTTTTTTACTCTATCTACAAACTGCATTAGAAATTTTTAAAAAACATACCGAGAGATGCATTATTAACTTGACTGAAGACGCTAAATAGCGCAATATAAAGGGCTGACTAAATTGTGCACAAACCCGTATGCGCGGCATGCGGGTTTTTTCAGTAACACTGAAACTTTTTTGAGGTTAAAGGCTGTGGCAAACGATATCACAAAACTTAGAAACATCGGCATTTCCGCCCATATTGACAGCGGAAAAACAACCCTCACCGAGCGCATACTATTTTACACCCAGCGCATTCATGCCATTCACGAAGTGCGCGGCAAGGACGGCGTCGGCGCTACCATGGATTTCATGGAACTGGAACGCGAGCGCGGCATTACCATTAACAGCGCGACCACCTACTGCGAATGGCTCGGACATCATATCAACATTATCGATACGCCCGGTCACGTTGATTTCACGATCGAAGTTGAACGCGCCCTGCGGGTACTGGATGGCGCCGTGCTCGTGCTGTGCTCGGTTGGCGGCGTGCAAAGCCAGTCATTCACGGTTGACCGCCAGATGAAGCGCTACAATGTGCCGCGCATAGCGTTTGTCAATAAATGCGACCGCGTCGGCGCCAACCCGGTACGGGTTCGCGATCAACTGCGAGAAAAACTCAATCATAACCCGGTGCTGATGCAAATTCCGATCGGGCTTGAGCACGAGCTCCGCGGGATCGTTGATCTGGTGGAAATGAGGGCTGTGTGGTTTGAAGGTGACGCCGGCGAAGAATTGCGTACCGGCCCGATACCAGAAGACCTGCTGGCAGAAGCGCAAAGCTACCGGGAAGAAATGCTTGATGCCGTATCCATGTTCTCCGACGAGTTGATGGAGGCAATCCTGGAAGGCGAACCCACCCCGGAGCAGATTCATACCGCCGTGCGCTCCGGCACACTTGCGCTGAAGCTGACCCCGGTCTTTCTGGGTTCTGCCTATAAAAATGTCGGGGTGCAGCCGCTGATGGACGCGGTCATACAATACATGCCGACGCCATGCGATATACACAATGAAGCCATTGACCTGTCAACCCCGGAAGAGCAGACCGTAACGCTGTCAAATTCCCCGGATGAAAGCACTGTCTTGCTGGCCTTTAAACTTGAGGATGGTCGCTACGGACAGCTCACCTATCTACGCATGTATCAGGGACGGATTACGGCCGAATCAATGGTCACCAACACCCGCACCGGCCGCAAACAGAAGGTTGGCCGCCTGGTGCGCATGCACGCCGACAAAATGGAGGACGTAACCGAGGCCTCTGCCGGCGATATCGTGGCCATGTTCGGCATGGACTGCAATTCCGGCGATACATTTACCGACGGCAGCCTGCATGTATCCATGACCTCCATGTTTGTTCCCGAACCGGTTATCTCGCTGTCGATCAAGCCCGTTGACCAAAAAGCCGAAGGCAACCTTTCAAAGGCCCTGCGCCGGTTTTCAAAGGAAGACCCCACCTTTCGCACCGAGGTTGACCCCGACTCGGGTGAGACTATTATCCGCGGCATGGGCGAACTACAACTTGAAGTATATATTGAGCGCATGAAACGCGAATACAGCGCAGAGGTTGAAACCTCTGCCCCGCAGGTAGCGTATCGTGAAACCGTTTCTCAACGGGCTGATTTTAACTACACACACAAAAAACAAACCGGCGGATCGGGCCAGTACGGCCGGGTCGCGGGTTTTATGGAACCCTACACGGACGACGAATTTGAGTTCACCGATAAAATTAAAGGGGGTTCCATACCGACCCAGTTTATCTCAGCTGTCGAAAAGGGTTTTGCCTCCATGCTTAACAAGGGTCCGCTTATCGGTGCAAAGGTTACCAATGTGCGCGTTGAAGTTAATGACGGCGCCTCGCACGCGGTTGACTCCTCAGACATGGCATTTCAGGAAGCAGCGCGCGGTGCTTGGCGCGAAACCTTTACAAAAGCCGCGCCCAAGATTCTTGAGCCGGTTATGCGCGTAACGGTTGAAAGCCCGGCGGAATTCTCCGGCAATATTTTAACCACGCTGATGCAGCGCCGCGGCATGATCATCGGTTCTCACGAAGACGGAGCAATCGCACGCATCGAAGCTGAAGTACCACTTGCGGACATGTTCGGCTATGCAACAATCATACGTTCAAACACACAGGGCAAGGCTGAATTCACCATGGAATTTGCACGCTACCTGCCAGTCCCGGCAGCACTAGCCGAGGAACTGATTGCAAAAGCACGCGCACAATCAAAATAGCGGCGCACATGATTAAAGGAGATTGGCATGGATATACAACAGATCATAGCATCCAGCCCGGTCAGAATGCTGGAAAACAAAATGACAGGTGGTCTTGGCAACGGCAAACTGGGTGTCTGCATGGCACATGCCGGAATTGGTAAAACCGCATTTTTAATCCAGATCGGCATTGATGCTGCAGTGAGCGGTAAAAAAGTGCTGCATTGTGCCCTGGGGCAGACAACCGAGCATGTGCAGTCCTGGTATGAAACACTGTTAAAAGACCTGCTGGCTCGCTGCGCTGTTGATGATTCCGATGAATTTATTGCCCAAGCGGCCAAACGCCGTGTTATCCAAAGCTTTACCGACCGCAATTTTTCAACCGACCGGCTTGAACAAATTATTGAACTCTACCGCACAAACATGCAGTTCACACCCGACATCATTATTATCGACGGCTATGACTGGGAAAACAACGATGCTAATGAAACAGCCGGATTATTGGACGCGTACAAATCATGCGCCGGGCTTTTGGGAGCCGCACTGTGGATGAGCGCCGGGACAAACAACGAAGATCAATCTCAGGGAATCCTTCCCCAGCCCTGCAATACATTTGAAACGCTCATTGATGCAGCGATTCTCCTCAAACCTTCCGACCAGCAGGTGCAGCTGTACCTGCTTAAAGCGCCGGGCTCCGAAACAGTAGGCTCCGAACCCGTCATGCTGCTGCACAGTGATACTTTCCGTCTGGTTTCACCCAGCGTAATTCCATCAGCACCGGCAAGCTCGTCAGCCTATGTACTGCTGTCCGGCGGGGCACCGGGGGCGGAATCAGCCTTCGGTCAGTGCGCCGAGGCCTGGGGCCTGCGAGAAGAAAACTACACCTTCCCCGGGCACAAGCGGACCCGTTCGCGCGGGTTGGTCGTTCTATCAGAGACCGAACTGGAGCAGGGCCATGTCAGTCAGGTATACCTGAAGGCACAAATGCACCGCAGCTATTCCAACATGGCCACCATTAACAAGGTCATCCAGTCAATCTGGCATCAGGTCAACACAGCGTCCGAGGTTTTTGTTGTGGGAACAATCAATGCAGATGCTACCGTACAGGGTGGAACAGGCTGGGCAGCGGAACTGGGACGACACTGGCGCAAACGCGTTTTTATTTATGACCAGGGAAAAAATGTATGGTTTCGCTGGAACAATGACTCATGGAATATTGAAAAAGAGCCCTGTATAACCGGCGCACGGTTCACCGGAACCGGCACTCGCGATCTAACGGATCAAGGGCGTGAGGCAATCCGGGCCCTGTTTGAACGCTCATTCGGCCCGGCGGTGCAACAATAAAAAACCGTCTGCGCCAGCGACAGACAACCTGTGCAATAATCGCTTCCGTATTGATGCATCACGGTGTAGAGACCGGGAACACTCGCTCAAATCGCAGCTACCCCTTAACCCGGCCTCAACAACCCCGCAGCGAACACCGTCTTCATTGATGTCGGGGTTAATTTAAACCGCCACACCCCATCACGCAACGGTATCAGCCCTTGACTCACAGGCCGGCAAGAGTATAATCATCGCAACAGCTGACCTACTCCAACGCCAAAAAATACAAAAAACTGGTTGCAAAAAAAAAATTTTCCGGCTATTACAAAATAAGTATCGCAACTGGAAAAAACCAAGCCGCTGTTTAACTCTTAACAAAGAACCGGATACCTATGCAGCCTTTTAAAATCATAGTCTTACTGGCACTCATCGCCCTGGTTGCTGTTTTTACATTTCAAAACACCCAGTCCGTTGATGTGACGTTGTATTTTTGGAGTTTTGCCCTGTCAGTTTCACTGCTTCTGTTGGCAACGTTTTCTATCGGAGTGCTTTGCGGTATGTTACTGATGTTCCTGCATTCAGTGATAAAAACCCGGCGCAAAGAAGCTGCCGAGTCCACTAACCTTACATACCCTGGAAAGGATTCATAATGGTAATCTTAGCACTTGTCATTGCAATAATCGCGCTCATCGTGGCCTATAAGGCCTACACCCGCAGCGGAGGCACTGTTGAAGAAATGCGAGCCAGCATCAATGAGCTCGGGCATTCAACTGAAAAATTCCGGAAAATGACTGCGGATGCCCTGTCTAAAATGGAAAAATCAGTCCGCGGCGGAGAGACTTCTCAGCCCGATGCTGAAGCCCCTGCCGAAAACGACAACGAAGAGAAACAATAGCAGTAGAAAAAGCACCCCGCTTCTTCGTTCCGTACAAAGCAGAAACACTTAGCTGCACATCCCGGGCGCGCATAATCGCGACCCGGGAAGCAGCATTGTCCTACAGGCTCTCCAACACAGGCTTGAAAATCAGACAACTCAAAGGCGGAACCGTGACGCTGATTGAATGCTCGCGTCCATGCCACGGTGTCTGTTCAGAATGGACCCCCCCCAGGTTGCCCATATTGCTGCCGCCGTACAACTCAGAATCACTGTTCACAACCTCACGGTAAAGGGCCGCACGCGGCACGCCAACACGATACTGCTGATGCGGCACCGGGGTAAAATTACATACAACGACCAAAAGATCATCCTGTTCCCTGGCACGCCGTAAAAAGGATACAATGCTGGTATCGGCATCGCTGAAATCAATCCATTCAAAGCCGGCATGTTCAAAATCAAGCTCATACAGGGAAGGCTCGCTTGTATACAGGCAGTTGAGCGCACGCACGAAATCATTCAGACTACGATGCGGTTCATAGGCAAGCAAATCCCAGGCAAGGCCGCTGCTGTAATCCCACTCGCTCCACTGCCCGATGTCAATTCCCATAAACAACAGCTTTTTGCCGGGGTGCGCGAACATATACCCCAGCAGCGCGCGCAGGTTGGCAAACTTTTGCCAGTCATCGCCGGGCATGCGCCCCAGAAGTGAACCCTTGGCGTGTACCACCTCATCATGTGAAAAGGGGAGTAAAAAATTCTCATGAAAGCTGTACATAAGCGCAAAGGTAAGCATGCCGTGATGATATTTACGGTGAACGGGATCTTTTGCCATATAGCTCAGCATATCGTTCATCCAGCCCATATTCCACTTCAGAGAAAAACCAAGTCCTCCCAAATCAGTCGGACGCGATACTGCCGGCCAGGCCGTCGACTCCTCGGCGATCATTAAAACTCCCGGAAACGAACTGTACACAATTTCATTCAGGCGCTGTATAAAATCAATTGCCTCAAGATTTTCGCGGCCGCCATGGCGGTTGGGTACCCAGTCACCATCCTCACGCGAATAATCCAGATAGAGCATTGAGGCAACCGCGTCAACCCGCAATCCGTCAACATGATATTTCTCGAACCAGTAAAGCGCGTTAGCCGTCAGAAAATTGCGCACTTCATTGCGACCATAATTAAACACCAGCGTACCCCAGTCAGGATGCAGGCTCTGTCGCGGATCAGAATGCTCGTACAAGCATGAACCGTCAAACCGGGCAAGCCCGTGCGCATCGGTTGGAAAGTGCGCCGGAACCCAGTCAAGAATAACGCCGATGCCGCTGCAATGGCATAGATCAATCAAGAACTTTAAATCCTCCGGGGAACCGTAACGAGCCGTGGGGCTATAATACCCGGTAATCTGGTAGCCCCAGGAGGGATCATAGGGATGCGTGGCCAGCGGCATAAACTCAATATGGGTGTATCCCATGTTTTTTACATAGGCAACCAGCTCGCCCGCCAGCTCACGGTACCCGGACTCCCTGCTGCCATCTTCCGGGGTCTGCTTCCATGATCCCAGATGCACCTCATAAATCGAAAGGGGTTGCTCAAGTTGATTGCGCTGCGTCCGCATTGCAAGCCATGCGCTATCGCCCCAGGCATACTCATCCGGGGCATGTGTAATCGAAGCGGTTTTAGGACGTACCTCCGAAGACTGGGCATACGGATCAGCCTTAACATGCACAAGGCCGTCGGCTGAGAGAATTTCATACTTATACAGTTCCTCCGAATCGACACCCGGAACAAACAATTCCCAAACACCGCTTGCCCCGCGCGCGCGCATCGGATGGACGCGCCCGTCCCAATCATTGAATGTACCGACCACACTCACGCGCACCGCATTGGGCGCCCAGACCGCAAATAAAAAACCATCAACGCCGCGCACGGTCACCCTGTGCGCGCCCATTCTTTCATAAATAGTATGGTGATTTCCTTCGGAGAAAAGATGGAGATCAAAATCGGAAAGCACCGGGGGGAATGCATAGGGGTCATCAACAGTAACAACAACCTTGCCGGGGTAGCATACCATTAAACGATATACGAAAAAATCCGTACATCCTTTTAAATGAGCCTGAAACAGTCCGTCCCGATGGATACGGCGCATGGGTATGCGCTTCGACTCCTGACCAGCAGGCAGCAGCCACATGGCTTCCGCTGCGGGACGAAAAGCACGGACCACAAGTCCATCTTCATCGCACGAATGCATTCCCAAAACCTGAAACTGATCATGGTGCTCGGCATTGATAATTTTTTTAATGACCTGTTTCGATAACGCGGCGCGCATACTCATCTTTCCCCTAAACGCATGATGTCGGCAACCTGACCAGTAGTAAGGTGCGCCATCACCAGTTACCAGCGGTGCGCACGGCGCACCCTACATGCTGCATCTCACTACGACAACTCGACTGCTATTTATCATTTAAATACCATACTCTTCTGCAAAACAATAGCCGCACGTCATTCCGGCGGCAGGCCGGAATCCAATTTTTACGAGCAAATTATCAGGCTGGACTCCGGTTTTCACCGGGAAGACGGCATGATGTAAACGCTAAGTATAGACATAGGGTGCGCCGTGCGCACCATCAAGCAGCCTATCTAAAGGCAATAGTGCGCACGGCGCACCCTACTCATGATCGATGTTTCAACAAAAACAAGGCCCCATACCTGTCGGCATAGGGCCTTGTTCTCATTAATAATGCAGAACGCTTCTCCTGCCTAGATCATGTGCTGCGCAACCTTCAAACGTGCTTCAGCGCGATTCAGCGCAGCACGGGCTCGATACATATCAATAGATGCATCTTTTGAGTTTAACCGCTGGCGGGCTCGATCACAGGCCTCACCGGCCCGATCAACATCAATAGCCGCATCCGTCTCGGCAACCGCCGTTGTAACAGTAATATCGTCCTGGGCAATCATGAAAAAGCCGCGATCTACAAATACTGAAATCTCTTTTTTATTTTCATCTCGCAACTTAAGCAAACCGCCGGCTATGGTGCCCATCAACGATGTATGACCCGGCAGCACACCAAGCGGTCCGCCACCGGCCGGAATCACGACAAACGCATACTCCCCGTCAAGGAGAATCCGGTCTCGTGTGATCAATTTTAAATGAAAATTGGACTTTTTCATACTAGCCCTTCAATGTCTTTGCTTTTTCAACAACCTCATCAATATTACCAACCATATAAAAGGCCTGTTCCGGCAGACTGTCGTGCTGACCGGAAAGAATTTCCTTAAATGCCCGAATGGTTTCACTCAGCGGCACATATTTGCCAGGCGTACCCGTAAAGGCCTCAGCCACAAAAAACGGCTGCGAAAGAAACCTCTGCATCTTACGCGCACGAGCAACCGTGAGCTTATCGTTCTCAGACAGTTCTTCCATGCCCAAAATGGCAATGATATCCTGCAATTCCTTGTATTTCTGCAGGGTCGCCTGCACAGAGCGGGCAACCTGATAGTGCTCTTCACCCAGAATCAGCGGGTCAAGAATGCGCGAGGTTGAATCCAGCGGGTCAACCGCGGGATAAATGCCCAGTTCAGCCAATGAGCGCGAAAGCACGGTCGTGGCATCCAGATGACTGAAGGTTGTGGCCGGGGCCGGATCGGTCAAATCATCAGCCGGCACATATACCGCCTGGATTGAAGTGATGGAGCCCTTCTTGGTGGAGGTGATGCGTTCCTGCAGATCCCCCATTTCATTGGCCAGCGTAGGCTGATAACCAACCGCGGAAGGCATGCGGCCCAGCAGTGCCGAAACCTCCGCACCTGCCTGGGTAAAACGAAAAATATTATCTACAAACAACAACACGTCCAACCCCTTTTCATCACGGAAGTATTCCGCACCTGCAAGAGCCGAAAGTGCTACGCGCAAACGCGATCCGGGGGGTTCATTCATTTGTCCGAAGGTCATGGCCGTCTTCTTGATAACACCGGACTCATTCATTTCCAGCCACAGATCATTGCCCTCACGAGTACGCTCACCCACGCCTGCAAAGCATGAAATACCGCCATACTCGGTAGCTATATTTCGGATAAGCTCCATGATCAAAACAGTCTTGCCAACGCCCGCGCCGCCAAACAGGCCGACCTTACCGCCTTTGGAATAGGGTGCCAGCAAGTCAATGACCTTCAGCCCGGTTTCGAAAATTTCAATCGACGTCTTTTGCTCTTCCATGGTCGGCGGCAGACGGTGGATGGGGTAATACGCGTCGGCCTGAACCGGACCCAGCTCATCAATCGGCTCACCCAGCACATTAAACACACGTCCGAGCGTTCCTTCACCCACGGGCACGCTGATGGGGCCCCCGGTATCCTCGCATTGCATACCGCGCACAAGACCGTCCGTAGATGACATAGCAACTGCACGCACTGTGCTGTCACCCAGATGCTGAGCCACCTCAACCGTCAATTTGATCCCGGCGGTTTCATCAACAATTTTAATCGCGTTATAAATAGCGGGTAGTTCCTCCGCCAAAAAACGGATATCCACTACCGGGCCGATAACCTGTACAATTTCTCCTGTGCTCAAGAGTCTGTTCCTCCAAACTGCAATATTGCGGTTACGGGGGTCTAGCCGTTAAGTGCTTCAACCCCGCCTATAATATCTAAAAGCTCCCTGGTGATACTTGCCTGACGAGCTTTGTTATAACTCAGGTTAAGCTCGCCAATCACTTCTTCAGCATTATCATTAGCATTACGCATGGATACCATGCGGGCCGCGTGTTCACTAGCCAGCGATTCAATCAGCGCGTATTGCAACTGCGTCTCAAGGTACTGAGGAACTAGCTGCCGGGCCACTTCCTCAAAACCGGGGTCCAGCAAAAAGTCAACAGACCATTTCGCCATGCCTTCAATTTCCTCGGGGCTCAGGCGCGGAATAGGCAGATGCTGCACCACCGTTGGCGTATAAACCAGAACATTTTCAAACTGGCTATAGAGCAAATAGACCGCATCATAGCGACGGGCCTCAAAAGCTTCAAATACCTGGGAATTAATCCGTTCGACTTCCCGTTGAATCTCGGGACCCCAGGGCACATCCTCGGCCTGCTCAATCTCAGCGCCCATACGTTTCAGGGCATCTTCGCCCTTGCGGCCTATACAGATTGACGTCACGGTCTTATCGGTATGCTCCTGGCGAAAAGCCTCAACCGCGTTAATAACGTTGGTATTAAATGTGCCGCACAACCCGCGATCGGATGTCACCACAATCAGCAAAATAGTGTTCTGCTCATGCTCCTCAAACAGAAGATTGTCAATCTCACCTGCGGTTGTGCACAGGGTTCGCATCATGAGGCCCATAGACTCAACATAAGCCCGGGAGTTTTCAGCCTGATTGCGAACCTTGGTAAGCTTTACAGCCGCAACCATCTCCATAGCCTTGGTGATCTGCTGGGTTGATTTTATCCCACGGATCCGTCTCAGTATGTCACGCGGTGATTCAGGCATCAGGCTTCCTCAACAGCCAGAAATGTTTTCTTGTATTCAGCGCAGGCTTCCTTGATTGTGGCTGACAGGTCACTGGTCAGTTCCCTGGTTTCAAGAAGTGTTCTGCGAATATGATCATACTGCTGAGAGACAAACTCCATAAAGCCCTTTTCAAAGGCCTGCACGCGCTCAACCGGCACATCATCAATCAGGCCCTGACCGGCGACACTAATAATAATAACCTGTTCAGCGGCGGACAGAGGCGAATACTGCGGCTGCTTCAAAACCTCAATCAGGCGCTGCCCGCGGTTGAGCTGACTCTGGGTTGATTTATCGAGCTCGGATCCAAACTTGGTAAACGCCTCCAGCTCACGATATTGTGCCAAATCAAGACGCAGGGATCCGGCAACTTTTTTCATAGCCTTGGTCTGGGCATTACCGCCGACGCGCGAAACCGAAAGACCGGCATTAATGGCCGGGCGCACACCTGCATAAAACAGATCGCTTTCAAGGTAAATCTGTCCGTCAGTAATTGAAATAACATTTGTCGGAATATAGGCTGAAAAATCGCCTGCCTGGGTTTCAACTATCGGCAGCGCGGTCAGCGAACCGCCGCCGTTCTCATTACTAAGCTTGGCAGCCCGTTCAAGCAGCCGTGAATGCAGGTTGAAAATATCGCCGGGGAATGCTTCGCGGCCGGGAGGTCGCCGCAACAGCAGGGATACCTGACGATAGGCTACCGCATGCTTCCACAGATCATCATAAATGATCAGTGCATGCCTGCCAGAATCACGGAACTCTTCACCCATGGCGCAACCCGAAAAAGGCGCAATATACTGCATGGGGGCCGGATCACTCGCACCGGCCGTGACAACGATGGTATATTGCATGGCGCCGTACTTTTCGAGCGTTTCCACTACACGCAGTACAGTTGATTGTTTCTGGCCGATAGCGACATAGATACAGTACACCGGTTCACCGGCCTCAAATGCTTCGCGCTGATTTATAATGGTATCGAGGCAGATTGCAGTTTTGCCGGTCTGGCGGTCACCGATAATCAATTCACGCTGGCCGCGTCCGATTGGTATCATGGAATCAACAGCCTTGATACCGGTTTGCAAGGGTTCCTTCACGGGCTGGCGTGCGATAACATTGGGCGCGTCACATTCAATATTGCGCATTTTATCAGAGACAATCGGACCCTTACCGTCAAGCGGCTCGCCCAGGGCGTTCACAACACGACCCAGCAGGCCGTCGCCAACAGGCACCGAAATAATCCGACCGGTTGATTTAACAGTCTGACCCTCGCTTACCTTGCGGCTTTCGCCGAGCAGCACGGCTCCAACGCAGCCCTCTTCCAGATTGAGGGCAATGCCGTCAACTCCGCCTTCAAATTCCAGCAGCTCAGAGGACTTGCATTTATCAAGGCCGTAAATGCGCGCAACACAGTCACCAACCTGTAGTACCGTGCCGACACTATCCATCTTCAGTTTATCTTCGAAGTCTCCGAGTTCTTTTCGGATAACCGATGTAATTTCTTCCGCCCGTAGTTCCAATGTTTTCAACTCCTCTGTTATGAGCTTTTACGCAACCGGCTTCAGCTGCGTGGTTTCTTCCAGCAAATGCTTGTACAGCCGCGCCAGACGACTTTTCAATGCTCCGTCAATCGCATATGAACCAACAAAGACCTGCAAGCCGGCAAGCAGCCCGGCATCAATCTGCGTTTCCAGCGTCACCTGCTTGCCAAGCGCGGCGCTCAGGCCGGATTTTAAACGTTCCTGTTGCACCTCGTGCAACGGAGCAGCGCTGCGCACCCGGCCGCGCACTATTCCACGCGCAGTGTCGGCAGCATTTTTAAATTCAGCACAGAGGTCTTTAAGCATATGCTCTCTTTTTTTCTCGATTACATAACATAAAAACCGGGTCAGCTCCGGGGGCGCATCAGCAACAAGAGCGCGCACCAAGTCCTGTTTTTGGGGCCGGCTGATAGTCGGATGATACAACACCGCGGTAATGGTCGGATTAATCCGCATCATCTCATCGAATCGATCTAGGGCAGCCTCAACAGCATCAATTATGCCGGCATCAAGCACGCCCATAAAACCCTGGACGTATCTGCGTGTTACCCGTGTTTGGCTCACTGCCGCATGCCTCCGATTTCGCTGATAACTTCATCGGTGATCCGATCAACATCAGCGGTATCTATCTGTTTGGCCATCAGTCGCCCGGCAATCTCAACCGAAACCTGAATGACCTCGGTGCGAATTTCGGCAATAACCTTCTTTTTCTCCTGCTCAATATCGGCCAAACCCTTGGCACGAATCTGCTCGGCTTCACTGCGGGTTTTTTCAATTACTGCACGGCCTTCCTGGTCAGCCTTATCAATCGCACCCTTCACGATTGCTTCAGCTTCCACGCGGGCCTTCTGCAGCTTCTGCTCGTATTCACTCTTGAGCTCACTGACCTCGCTGCGGATTTTTTCATTCTGATCGTAGGCGTTTTTGATCTCGTCCGTGCGATTCTGAATCATGTCAAGTACACGGCCCCACAAAAACTTCTTCATCATCCACAGCAGAATCAAAAATCCAAACAGCTGTATGAAAAGCAGCTTAAAATTAATTCCAAGTTGTTCTAAAATATCAGCCATAAACGTCCGCCTGTTTCACAATACACTGTCTATAAAAACACTCGGTGTTAAATACCGGGCTACAGCAGGGGTTGTCCGCTTTTAGCAAGCATCTCGAAAAGCTGAATCGCCACGTCCATTGAAGGCATCTTGCCAAGCAGCAAAATACCGATAACAAGCGCATAAATGGTCAACGATTCAATCAGGGCCGCACCGATAATCAGGGTGGTACGCAGGTTTCCGGAAGCCTCCGGCTGACGTGCGGTTCCCTCAAGCGCGGCGGCAAGAGCCTTACCGATACCAGCACCGCAACCCAATGCTGCAAGCCCGATCGCCAAACAAATACCCAGTCCAATAAGTCCAAAATACATCATAGCCAAAACCTCCCGTGTAAGAAATAAGTTATTGCCTTGAAAAAACCGTTATACACTCTGACCCCGGCATCCATACAGTCCTGTGCCTCGCCAGGATGGTTCCCTAGTTTAATGATCATCCTCATGTTCTTCAATGGCCAGGCTTAAATAAACCGTTGAAAGCATGGTAAAAATGGTGGCCTGAATCGTGCTGAACAAAATGGCCAGCAGCACCATGAACAGGTGCAGCGGAACCGGTACATGGTTGAACAACCATGGAGTCAGAAAAACAAGCACGGCCAGTGTCAGACCCTCGCCGGTCAAATTACCGTAAAGCCGGATGGAAAGCGAAGCCGGCCGCACTATCTCGCCGATAAGGTGCAACGGAAACATAAGCGGCGCCAGAAACAACGGCTCAAAGAAATGCTTGAAATATCCAAGCTTCTTTATGCGGATACCTTCAAAATTATAGAGCACAAACACAACAATTGCCATGGACAGCGTCGTGTTCATGTAGTGCGTCGGTGACTCCATCAGGGGAATCAGCCCCCACAGGTTCATGAACAGGATGAAAAAAAACAACGTGCCGTAGAACGGCAGGTAGCGTGCGGTGTGCTTTCCCAGAATGTCGTGCAGAAAATTATACATACCCTCGACCACGACCTCAACAAAGGCCTGCGAACCGCGCGGAATCTTCTCCATGCGGCGGGTCGCCAGCAACGAAAAACCGACCAGCACGCAGGCGACCAGAAACGACATAACAAGCGGCACATAGTTTTCCAGCGTAATACCGAGAAAGGTATCATGGTGCAGATCAATATGGAACTTTTCTGCCAAAAAAGTAAAAAACGTGGGAAGATGAAGAACCATCTCACCGCTGCTTTTCGCAGACATACCTACTCCTTCTTACCAAACATTTTTACAAGCGCCGAAGCCAGCATGGCAATCTGTACTATGGCAATGCCAAAAATCAGCGCAAATGGATTTATCTGCAGATATTTGAACGCAAGCCATAACGCCAGTCCAACCAGGGGAAATTTGAGGATAAAAAGCTTAATGGCCAGTATAGCCAGCAGGGGATTTACGCTTTTATCTTTTTTACTGCGGACGATACAGCGTATCATCCACCAGGTAACCAGAAAGAACGTTATCCCGATTACGGAACCGATGACCAACCCATTTGTTACAGCCGAATCACCCATTATCAGGGAAAGCACTACAGCGAGGACCGCGATAGCAATGGACAAAAAAAAACTCTCAACGGGGTATCGAGTGCGAGTGCCATTTTTTTTTGCTATGCCTTGTATCACTGTTATTTGCGATTACACGTCTTCGTCACCTGAAACAATTTAACAAATGCTGCGCCAATAAACCAAAGCAAAAAACCTATGAGACACCAGGGTTCCGTACCAAATTTCCGATCAACCCATGTTCCCAAAAAGTAGGCTACGATAATTGCCGCAGCCATAGTAAAACCGAAGCTAAGAACGTATGACAACCCGCCGAAGTTTCCAGCGTTATGTTTTTTCAAAAGTACCACAATATTTAACTGTTCAAAATAAGCTTTTTAGTACGGTACTATTCATTTGAGAATAAAGTCAAAACGCCAAAATGTCAACAGCTTTCTGGCAATTATTTTGCAAACAAACTTTTTCCATGCGGGAACCGGATCCTTCTAAAAAAAAAGGGGGGGGCAACGAATAAGCATATGAACCGGACTGGATCAGGCAGACGTCAGCGCCATCGGGGTTTCTTCATCCAGCACGGCCCTGATCGTTTCGGCAATGTTTTTGAAATTAAGCGGTTTAGCCAGGGCAGCGCTGATTTCCCTACCCTGGATGCTTTCTTCCTCCAGATCAAGACCGTAACCGGAGCATAGAATAATGGGGATTTCAGGCCTCAGGGCGCGCATGCGCCCGGCAAGCTCAAGGCCGGTCATCTTTGGCATGGTCCGGTCCGTAATCACAAGATCGAAATCACGGGGCGATCTCTCAAAAATCTCAAGGGCCTGCTGACTCTTATGCGTGGCCGTGACCCGGTACCCCAGGGCTGTAAGCATCTCATTGGCCACTTCCACAATATCGGGCTCATCATCAATAAACAAAATATGCTCGGCCCCGCCGGGCAAACTTTCCACAAGCGTTTCGCTTTCAGGCTCCTGCGCAGCCGCTGCAGGCAAATATATCTGAAAGATTGTGCCGTGATCGAGGCCCGCACTTGCAACCGTAACAAACCCGTCGCAGGAGTTGACAATGCCATGTACCACCGCCAGGCCCATGCCAGTCCCTTCCCCTTGACCCTTGGTGGTATAAAAAGGCTCAAAAATATGATCCAGACTTTCCGATGAAATGCCCGTACCCGTATCGCCAACCTCAAGACAGACATACGGACCGGAATTGACCGAATGCGCCCGGGCCAAATCTGTATCGACATGTTTTTCCCTCAGCGCCACCGTAAGTGTGCCGCCGGAAGCAGACATGGCATATCCGGCATTGGAACATAAATTCATGACTATCTGATGCAACTGCGTCGGGTCAGCAATTACAATCGTGTCCGTGAGAACCTGCGTTTTGATTTCAATTGTGGCCGGCATGGTAGAGCGCATCATACGAAGAACCTCCCCCAGCACGCTTTTAAAACAAACCGGGCGAACCTCGGGCTCGCTGCAGCGACTGAAAGTTAGAATCTGCTTGACCAGATCACGGGCACGGTTGCCTGCCTTGAGTACCTGGTTCAGCCGTGAAGCAAGGCCGCTATCCTTTTCTGCTTCGCGCAGACTCAATTCCGTATAACCGATGATAGCAGTCAGAATATTATTAAAGTCATGTGAGATACCCCCGGCCAGCGTGCCGATAGCCTCCATTTTCTGGGCCTGGCTGAGCTGTTTTTCCATAACCACTTCACGGGTCACATCCCGACCGATCGAAACAAAACTGTCAATAGCGCCTTCGCGATCCCGCACCGGAGAGATGGTTGTTTCGTATTCACGCCGGGTGCCGTCGCTCACCGTCGGCGAGAACCGGCCCTGCCAGACAGCACCAGTGCTGACGTAGTCAAGCAACCCCTTGTAAAATTGCCCGCTCTCCGCATCCCCGGAAGTCGTCGTATACGACTTACCAGTAAGCTCTTCGCGCGTATAACCGGTCAAATCCTCCAGGGCGGCGTTACAATATTGGATACTGCCATCACGATCAAAAATCATAATGGACTCACTGGTTTGCTCCATGGCGGCAATCAAGCGCGTACGTTCCTCATCAATTCTGCGATGTTCGCTGATGTCGCGCACTTCACACACTGACCCGCGCGGTTGCCCTTCGGCATTTTTCAAAAGCGTAAAATTGACCTCTACGGAGCATTCGCTGCCGTCTTTTTTCTGCCACACGAACTGACGATTTTTAACGAAGTTCAATTTATACAGATCGGCGATCATTTGGCGCGCACGATCAAGGTCTGCGGCATTCATCCCGGCTATGTCAAGGATAGTACGGCCAAGCAATTCCTGTGCACAGTAGCCCAACATACGCTCCAGGGCCTGGTTCACCTTAATGATGGTGTCCTGATCGGTAACAATCAGCCCGTCGGCCTTGGTTGCAAAAATATTTTCCAGATCTTCATTTGCCTCCCGCAACTCAATTTCCTGGGCCCGCAACTGCTCATTAACTGCCACAAGCTGCTGTTCATGCGCACGCAGCTGCATATTGGCCGCGCTGATTTCCTGATCGCGTCCTTTTAAATGTTCATGAGATTGATGCAGGCTGGCCGTGCGTTCCAGCACCTGACTGTGCAGGCTATCGCGCTGCTGCTGAAGATCACGGGCAAGATCGCACATGCGGCCGAGCAGAGTCCCTACCAGCACTATCCCCAGGGAACTGGTTATAAACTGGATCGTGAACAGCGTGTCAAACCAGTTCAAACCGATCAGGCCAAACATCAGCAGATTAAGCGGTATGGACACAACACCGGAGATACAGCCCGGTCGCAAACCCTGGAAAAATGCAACCGCTGCAACCGGCAGCACCGCACACACCGGCAGTCCCAGACCGGTCAGCGCATGCAAGCCGAGAAACAGCCCGACATAGGCAAAAAGAGAACAGAGTATCCAGATGAAAGCAACCGATCTTGATTGAGGCACGTAACGTAGGCCTTATATAAAAAGGGTTTCCGGTTAGTTAAAAATGTTCTGTGTCTAATAATTATCGGGAGGTGAAGGAAATACTTGATATGAATCGAACGCCAACCGGATCAGCACAGAAAGACGTTGCGGGATAAGGAACAAAAAAAACCCGCGACGTATGAGTGCCGCGGGTGGGATTATTAAAAAAATCGTAGAGAAGATCAGTTGCCCTTACGGCCGGCTATCCCCTTAGTGCTCTTCGTGATTGTTTTTGCAGCCTCACGGGGACGCAGGCTGCGGGTGGCCTCTCCGGCACGCCACATTTCCGAATCGGCAATGACCTTGAGTTCCTTGCCGAGCCGTTCCCGGTAATCAGCCCGCCCGGTTGAAGACAGCACCCGGCGGGTTTCCTCACCTGACTTGACCCGCTTATAAATTGCTTCCATAACCGGCTTGTTGGCCTTCTTAAACTTGCCCTTCCAGTCCAGGGCACCACGCTGGGCAGTCGCCGAACAGTTGGAATACATCCAGTCCATGCCGTTTTCATCAACCAGCCTGATCAGACTCTGGGTAAACTCTTCAACGGTTTCATTAAACGCCTCACTGGGGCTGTGACCGTGTTTACGCAGCACCTCGTACTGTGCTTCCATCAAGCCGGCAATCCCGCCCATGAGCACACCGCGCTCACCGGTCAAATCACTGTAAACTTCCTGCTTAAACGTGGTAGGAAAAAGATAGCCTGCGCCAATGGCAATACCAAGCGCAATGCAGCGATCATGTGCACGACCGCTAAAATCCTGGTCAACGGCAAAACTGGCGTTAATGCCCGAGCCTGAAAGAAAATTACGACGTACCGATGTTCCAGATCCCTTGGGCGCACACAGCACAACATCAACATCTTTGGGCGCGATCACTTTTGTCTGATCCTTATAGACAATAGAAAAACCGTGTGAAAAATACAGGCAGTCCCCCGGATTCAAACATTTCTTAATCATGGGCCAGATTGCTTTTTGCCCGGCATCAGAGACCAGCATCTCAATGACCGTACCGCGCGTGGCAGCCTCTTCAATATCAAAAAGAGTTTTGCCGGGTTTCCATCCGTCTTTAACCGCACGGTCCCAATCCTTTTTATACTTCTTTGACTGGCCGATAATCACGTTAAAGCCGTTGTCTTTCATATTAAGGGACTGAGCCGGCCCCTGTACACCGTAACCGATTACAGCAATGGTCTCCTTCTTCAGCACCCTGCGTGCCTTTGCCATACTGAACTCCTTACGGGTAACAACTTCCTCTTTAACGCCGCCAAAATCTATAAGTGCCATGCTTCTGTCCTCCTGTTGGGATAATGTGTCTGCTAGCTCATGTACATCCATAGAGCCGGATTTTCAAAACTAATTATTTTGACACTGTTTGACGACAAATGCAAATAAATTATCAGACGCGCGCCGTGTCAAACCCCGGTTGATACCATCATATGCCAGGGTTCATAACGCACACCCAGCAGGTTGTCACGCGGATAACGCAGATGCAGAAGTCCAAGATCGGTCAGCCGGTGACAGGCCTCGGTTTCGTTAAACCGTTCGGTAAAATTAAACTCTCCGAACCCGGCCTGACCCACATCAAAATCATTGAACCCGTGAAAGGAATAACCGGGAGGGGCAATCTGCCGAGATGCCAGAGAGAGGTTGCCACCGCACTTGTATGCCTTGTTCAAAAAAAGCCGGCACTGTTTCATTATACCGCGCACCCCGGAAGTCAGCACAAGACGACTCCCGACCGACTTTTTAATCCTTTTATAAGCTTTCAGAGAATCACCGCGGTGCAAAAAATTTCCAGTTCGCGCAATTCTGACGACCTCATTGCGTGGGATTACGTGGGTAAGATTTTTCAGAGGCTTATCATCCAGAAAACCATAGTGCTGTGCGTCACGATAAAATATCTTTTCCATGAAGGTGGTTTCCGGCTCGGTAAAGGCTCCAATCCGTTTATAATTGCGGCTGTAACGCAGGGCATCATCAAAGCTCAATAGATGAAAAAAACCATACCCCACAACCAGCTCCAGACGTCCGAGGCGCTCCGTACAGCTTTTCAACAGGGCCAATTCCCCGTCATCTACAAAAATATCGCCGGAATGAGGCTTATCAAAATTGCGCATTTTCAAGAGATAATCCTGCATGTTTTCATCGTAACCGGCTCCGGGAGAACCCGAAGTCAGGTGCACAAACTGAGCCAGTGCCTGCGGGACACTCAATCCCCAGCCCAGACCGGCAGCAGTTAAAATCCTGATAAAATCCCTACGCTTCATAAACACTCTTTCATGATTTCTGTATCCAGCCCTTGCCTGCCTGCCAGGACATTAAAAAATAATTTTTCCAGGCTATTCAAAAATAACCGGGGGCAAGGCGCGTGAAGTCATTGGAAATGAGACGTACTTTTCCGTACGCCGCCGTAGCGCACCGCAGCAGACAGGTATTTTTTAACAGCCTGTCAAAGACTATATATCTATATATATATAATGCGGATGGCGCAATCAAAAAAAACGCACCCGCCTGCAACACATTGACGTTAGGCGCAACATTTCCTATACTGGGAAGCTGAAACGAAGTGACGAGCACAACAGCCGAAAAGAGAGAATAATGAACAAGTTGTTAATAAAGTATTTTTGTACAGGCTGTTCAAAAATGCTCAGCTACAAGGCGCGCCCACTCGTAAGGAATGAGGCGTACTTTTCCGTACGCCGCAATGAAGAACGATGAGCGCAACGAAGCACATGGGCGTTTTTCAACAGACTGTTAGAGTGCGGGCCTATGTTACCGGCCGCGTACAGGGGGTGTATTATCGAGCTGAAACCCAAAAGCAGGCTTCCCAACTGGGCCTGACCGGCTGGGTCAGAAATCTGCAGGACGGCCGGGTCGAAATTCTTGCCGAAGGTGAAGAGCAGAGCCTTCAGCAACTGATCGCCTGGTGCCGACAGGGTCCGCCGCGCTCCAGGGTTGACCTGGTTGAAGAATTTCCAGAAGAATACACCGGCGAATATGATTCATTTAAAATCACCTTTTGAACCTTCGGGATTACAAGCGTGAACATTTTGCTAATTCAACCTCCAATACGTGATTTTTACCGCACGCAATTACGCACGCAGCCGCTGGGTCTGGCCTGTCTGGCAGCCGCCGTGCGGCAGCACGAACACACGGTAAGCATCCTTGACTGCCAGACACCCGCGCAAAGACGCTCACCTGTTCCCGAACCGCTGCAGTACCTGCAGGAGCACTATGTGCCCGGAGATCAAACCCCGTTTCGTCTCTACAGCAATTTTTGCTCCTTCGGCATGCCCCCGGCGGCAATACGCGCGCGTATTGCCGCGGCCCACCCGGACGCTGTTGGGCTGCAGTGCCAGTTTACACCCTATGCGGACGATGCCCTGCACATTGCCGCGCTGGTCAAATCCATCGACAAAAACATCCCGGTCATTGCTGGCGGCGCGCATGCCTCCTGCCAGCCGGAACGAATACTGGCAGATTCAAATGTTGATTTTGTTCTTATCGGAGAGGGCGAGCAAAGCCTGCCGCAACTGCTGGACAGCCTGCAACAAAGCATCGCCTGCCCGAAAATTGCAGGTCTGGCCTGCAGGCATAACAATGAAGTACGCGTTATTCCACGTACAAACTTTATTGAAGACCTTGACCGATTGCCACTGCCTGCCCGCGATCTACTTGACCTTGATGCATATACAATCGGTGGGCAACGCTACACCATGCTGCTCACCAGCCGCGGATGCCCGCAGGGCTGTACCTACTGCTCAGTTGCCGCGCTGATGGGCACCAGGCTTCGAACCCGCAGCGTAAAATCCGTTCTGCACGAAATCAGGTTATGCATTGAGCAACACAACATCCACGTGTTTGATATTGAAGATGACAACTTCACCTGGGACAAAAAACGGGCCCTGCATTTTTTGAATGCTCTGCGCGATGAGTATGGCGAAGCCGGCATCAGTCTGACCGCAATGAACGGCATTTCCCTGCTCTCACTGGACAGCGAGTTGCTGGAGGCCATGCACCGGGCCGGCTTTCTACACCTTGATCTGGCCCTGGGCAGCGCAGCCCCCGGAAAAAACAAACAGCTTGGCCGCCAATCGCATTCGCCGGCCACAACCCGGGTACTCAACCAGGCTTCCCAAAGCGGCTTTGCCCTGACAACCTACATTTTGCTGGGCATTCCCGGACACACCATTGGGGACATGCTCAACTCCATCGCCTATCTTGCCGGTCAACCAACCATGATAGGGCCCAGTATCTTTTATCCCAGCCCCGGCACCCAACTATACGATGAGCTGGACGCAGATGAACTACGCCTACCGGGCAATGAAATCCTGCTGCGCTCAAGCGCTTTTGCGGTTGAAACAAAAGACTTCTGCCGACTCGACCTTGTCACGCTGCTCAGGTTCGTGCGCTGGCTCAATTTTATCAAACGCCATTTACGTGACCAACAGCGTGAACACTGCACCCTTAGCACACTGCGCAGTGAAACCCGCGCGTGGTGGCCACATCAAATTCCACATGCTGCCACAAGCCGCGCTGACGGCTGGTTTTTCAATTCAGGTGAAGCGCTCAGCGCGCCTGAGGCCGGTCGAATAGCCAGCTCATTCTTATTCGCACACAATATTTTTTACACAATCCGGCGCGTTCGCAACCCCAACAAGGACCTGTACACCTACCACATATCACCCTGCGCAACATCAAAGCGCGTCATGGATGCGATCAACACCCTGAGTGCTGACGGAACCACTATCACGGCGGCACGTATTAAACCTGTCGGCCATGGATCAAGGAAAATTAGCCATGTATATCATTGAGCCAATTGCCAATCGAATTCTTAGACGCAGCATGCGCTCCGTGCTGCAATTCAAAGATGCAGCAGGACAGAACGTGCCGAAGGCTCCCGCCAAGGATGAGCGATGCCTGCTCTACGTGCATATTCCTTTCTGCGAATCATTGTGTCCCTACTGCTCATTTCACCGCTTTGTCTTTGATGAACAGCTGGCACGCAACTACTACCGGGCGCTCATGCGCGAAATCCGAATGTACCGCGATCTTGGATATCGCTTCACCGGTATGTATGTCGGCGGCGGCACGCCAACCATTGTGCTTGAGCCCCTGCTTGAGCTTATCCATGTTGCGCGTAAAGAGTTAGGAGTACAGGAAATTTCAATTGAAACCAACCCCAACCATGTCTGCCCTTCTCACCTTGAACCGCTCAGCAAAGCCGGCGTTAACCGCCTCAGCGTAGGGGTGCAAAGCTTTGACGACACCATCCTCAAGGCAATCGGACGCTATAAAAAATACGGCAGCGCCCAGGAATCGTTTGAACGGTTACAGCAGGCCGCCGGAATGTTTGACACCCTCAACATTGACCTTATTTTCAACATGCCGCTACAAAATGAAAAAAGCCTGCGCCATGACCTTGAGATGCTTGACCGCTTAAACGCCGACCAAGCAACCTTTTATCCGCTTATGACCGCCCCAAGTGTTGCCGCCCGTTTGACCGAAACCCTGGGCCCGATCGATTACAAACAGGAAAAACGCATGTACATGCTTATTCTTAAGCACATGCGCCAAACATATCAAAGCTCAACCGCCTGGTGTTTCTCTCGCAAGGCCGCCATGATTGATGAATATATTATTGAATATGATTCCTACGTGGGGGTCGGCAGCGGAGCGTTCGGCTATTTCAATGACTGCATCTATATCAACACATTCAACCTGAATGAATATATTGAGCGCATAAGCTCCGGGCGCCTGCCGACCGGCCTGGTCAAGCAGTTCACCCGGCGCGAAACCCTGCACTATATGCTGCTGATGAAGTTATTTTCAACTGAGCTGCCCAAAACTTTTTTTGAAACCGATCAGGGCCGCCGGTTCAAACGGGAACTGTGGCCCGAGCTGACCCTGCTGCGCCTGATCGGCGCGGTGCGCGAGGAGCCAGACCGGCTTGTCCTCACCGATCAAGGCCGCTACCTTTGGGTCATGGCCATGCGGGAATTTTTTATCGGCGTCGATACCATGCGCGACGTGTGCCGCAAACAGGCCGGCATCACGGAATAATACCCCTGGACTTAGACCGTGCCGTAGCAGCGCTCATTAAATTTACAAAAATACGCGCAGCACTTCACCGATCAATCAATTCGCTTTAAGTCATTACGATAGGTGCTGGCAAGATCCACATAGACTTGCTTAAAACAAGTCCAGTCCTCGCGGTATTGCTCGCTTACGTCACCAATAATCTTTGCAGGAATCCCGGCTGCTATTTTTCCCGCAGGAATATCCTGGCGGTTTTTTACCAGGGCGCCCTCGGCAACAACGGCCCATCTACCGACTGTCGCCCAGTCGCTGACAATTGAACCCATGCCGATAACCGCATAATCGTCAATAAGCCGGGCATTGTGAATAATGCACATATGCCCCAGCGTCACCCTGCCGCCGATGGTGCACACTTCATCTGGCCGGGCATGCACTACGCAGTTTTCCTCCACGGCCGTACCGTCACCAATATGTATTGCACCATAGTCGCCTCTGATTTTAGCACCAGGCCCCACATACACGCCCTTGCCGATAACAACATTTCCGATAATTTCCGCTGAATCCGCAATATAGGAGTCAGCACCGATAATCGGCCGCGACCCTTTATACTCAAAAAGCGCCATAGAGTTTCTTCCCTTCAATACCGCAACGAATTGATTATTAGCGGGAAATGTATTCCTCGACACATCTGCCCGCACCGCAGAAACGGCTGCAGGATATCTCTGCTTATTTATTTCCACCCTGATAAAATTTAAAAACTATTCCGGTGCTCCGCATGTTCCTCTGCTTTCAATCTTCAGATTTCTTTACCAACGACTCTTCCACCGCATGCGTCGGGGCATTAAGAAGTTCCAGCTGACGGGCATGATATTTTTCAAGCACATCGTTAACAGAAAAACTATCTTCCACCTTGTAAATATCGACAAAATTATTCTTCAACATATAAAAAGCAATTTCGCCGATTTGCGAGCAAAACAGCAGATCGAGCCGGTTTTTGATCACGGCCCTGATAACTTTAACTCCAATATGCTGTTTCTCTTTCAGGAATTCATTGCAGTAAAAATCCTCTATGCTCACCTCGCTACCACTGATTTTCAAAATAATAAAATATGGGGCCCGGCCAAAATGACCGTGGACTTTCGAATCCAGGCCTTTAATGTCCTGCACGGGAATGATAGCTGAAAGGGTATTATTTTTTACAGGCTCTACATGAATAAAAACCGAGTCAATATGCTTATAATTTTCCATGATGAATTCTTCGGCCTTATCGGCAAGCTCATGGGCGCGATACAGGGCAAGCGTGGGGCTTGTTTCAATTTTACATTCAATTATTTTAAAAGGCCCGGCCTGACGAATCATAACCTGGCTGACTCCCTTAACGCCGTACAGCTCATGTATTTTATTTTCAATTTCCGTCTGCAAAAGGGGGTCTAAATTAGCATCCAGCAAAACCAACAGCGCAGCCCATATATTTTGAAGTCCCAATTTAAAGATAAGCAGAGCAATTACAATAATAATAGCCCCCTCAATATAGGGAATTTGCGCATACGCTAACAATATACCGCTCAAAACCATAAGGGACGTACAAATATCTAAAAAGGATTCATTTGCCGTTGCCTCTAGAGATTGGGAATTAATAAGCCTGCCAATAGCCCGCTCTTTTCTGGCAATAAAATATGCTGCAAAAACAGCTATGAGGCTTACGACTGCAGGATATACGGGAAATGCCTTCACAGAGACACAAATAAATAATTTGCTGTATCCTTCTCTAAAGACTTCTATGCCTGCCCATACGATCAGCAAGCCTATAATAAACGTTGCCAGGGTTTCAGCTTTATACAACCCATAAGGAAACCTGCGGGTTTTTTTCTTAGATGCCAACCACAACCCGAACCCTGAGGCGGAAATTGCCAGAAGGTCCGCGCAACTGTGAAAGGCATCGGCAACTAAAATCTCAGAATCAAAAAAAATTCCGGTAAAACCCTTCAAGCATACCAGCAACAAGGTCACACCGGTTGCCCACAGGCAAACCCGCAAACCTTTTTTAAGATCATTTCTATTGCTGTCAGAAGTAATCATTTCAACCTGCTACTCTGAGGAAAACTGGCGCGTCATGGCAGACCCGCACTGAGGGCACTGTCGTTGAAAGCAAGGCATGCCCGGCTCATGCGGAACCAGACAACCACAGGCCGGGCACATGCAATACTGGGGCTTCTCAGCCCGGCCAAACCATCGCTGCCACCTTTGTCCACAAAAACCCCTGCGCTGACCTTGCCCTCTTCTGTTCTTAAAAAACATTTTAATTCCCAAATAAAAAATTATTTGCTCGGTATCCCCGATTGTCGACATTGCGCGCCTGTATTTCTTACAAGACTATTCAAGAAAGAAATAAAACCCGGCTTTCCTTGGGCAGCGCTGTTTGTTCAGATAATCCCATACTAATTGTACTACGCGCAAGTCACGGTGTCACATCCCCGTTTGGATGTATCACGGCGCAGTCGCTATTCCCGGAGACCTGCGGCCCCGCGGCTTGACCAGCATAGGAAAGCGCATCAAAAGCACAGGCCTGCAGGCACTCGCCGCAAGAAAAGCAATCGGCTCGAAAAACGGCTTTTTCATACAATCCCTTCATTGCCTGTCCGGGGCAGGCCTTGATGCAGGCCCCGCAACCGGTGCATGCCTGCCGATTTATACGTATTTTAAAAATACTTATTTTTTCCAACACCCAGGACAACAATCCGAACGGACAAACTGCATAACAATGCGGCCGGTAAAAAAACAAGCTTGCAAGAAGCGTTATGGCAATATAGAGCACAACCGACAGGCTGACAAAGTTAGCTTCAAATAAATTAAAGGGATTGATAGCATGATAGAGTGTTCTGCCCTGCTGCTTAAGCCCGAACATGTTCCAGATCAGGCCCGCAATAAACAACCCGAACAGTCCAATCCGAATACCGTTGGCAAGCCAAAAGGGCGCTTTATGTTTCTTTTTCCAGGCAGCGCACAAGGGAAGCTTAAACAACAGTTCCTGTAAGGCGCCATAGGGGCAGGCCCAGCCGCACACGGCTTTTGTTCCGATAACCGCCAAAAGACAAAAAAGCACCAGCACAGCCAACCATGCAGCAAAGTTGCCCTCAATGCCGACAAAACCCTTAACCGTTTTCACCAGGGCAACCATGGGATTATAGGTCTTGCCAAGGACAAAACCAAAACCAATCACTACAGCAGACAGCAAGCCGTATTTAGCCAAATGAGTCATTATATTGAGCTGTAGTAAAAAAATGGCAAGGACAACAGTTGCTGCAAACAGCAAGAATAAACCGGCCCTTTTTTTCCCAAAAAAATCTCCCCTGATATGCGAGACAAGCGCAGTTGCTTTTTGCTTATCAATACCAAGTTCACGCAGGTTTGTTTTGCCCCGCACCGAGGGCATGCCAAGCTCGGCTTTAAGCTTTCCCGGTTTCATGTCATTGGCCAAGGCAAACTGCTTAAGCGTCATGTCGGGAGTAAAAGATAGTTTGTGTTCGGCGGTTTTGAAAATTAGGAAAAAAAGAAGCGCTAAAAAAACACAAAGAACAAAAATTATTTTCCCTCGTGGCTTCATGGCAACCCTCCCAAATAAATATATGGCTATGAGTAGTGCATGCCGTACTAATAAAATTACATCTGTTATTAACTCACTCGAAAAAACAAACCCTGCCTTCGGGCAAAGACTTGACAGTGCACACGCTATGCTGCATTGCATGTATCCTTCGTAAAAAGTTTCATATTTTTTTGTAGTTCCTTGAGCCAACTTCCAGCGGCAGAGAATCTACCGGCATGCAGCTGGCGACAGTTCAATTTCGGTTCAACAATAACAAAAATGGCAACCCAAGCAAAGAACATCCTGCACAGATCTTAAATGCACCGGCAATCCCAATTGCATCAGAAAGCACGCCAGCCAGCAAAACCGCCAGGGAGCCGAGCGTGAAGCTTATCATCATATACATGCCGTTCGCTGTTGAAGGATACGCTGAGCACCGCTGCTGAATGAGCGATAATACCACCGGCGTGCTCGAAAAAGCCGTCAATCCCAACAGCACCAGTGCAACAATCAATAACCACCCGCTTGAGTAAATAAACAACAACATGCTGACCGGTGTTACGATAGTCAGGCCCAGCAGCATCTTTTTGCAGCCTATTTTATCCGACAGCGTGCCGGTTATAAAAACCCCGGCAATTGCCGCAGCCTGAAGCAGTGCAAGGGCGCTGCCTGCAAGCCAGATGCTGGCACCCTGCGCCATCAAATATACCGGTAGAAAAGCAGCAACCACGGAGGCGGAAAATGATTTGCACACAAGAATACCGAGCAAGGCCAGAAATAAGGACCGCTCATGGCAGAGAACCTCTACAATGCGACTCCTGCCGGCAAAGCTTTTTACTGGTGTATGCACTGCAGGAAGATCCTGAAAAGCCCAGTGCAGGAATAATGATACTCCCACCCCGAACGGAATCAGGCGATACAGACCCGCAAGCGTCCACCACGAAACAGCACACAGCACCACAATCGGGCCAATGGTGCGTGACAGCTCGCCTCCGACCTGGAAAAAACTCATAGCCATTCCCGGCCGTCTTCCGGCAACAGCTTTAAGCAACGTTGGTGCCGGCACATGAAAACAAGTTGAACTAATGCCGGCAATAGCGGCAAGAACCGCCAGGCCAAAATAGCTCGACACATTGCCCATCAGGCACATGGCAATGGCCGTCAGGGCAGGACTGGCTATCACAAGGTATTTGAGGCTGCGCCTGTCTGCCCAAGAGCCGACAGCCGGACTTACAAGCGAAGGCAACCGCATCAGGACCGACAAAAAACCGGCAGCCGCATAGGAAAATGCAAACTTTTCAATTAAAAGAGGCAGCACAGGCGCTAAAAAGCTTGTGTACATATCATGAAACAGGTGACTGCCGGATATGATAAAAATTTTTGCTTTCTTTGTATCACTCCACCCGGTTTTTTTAGGCCCGCCCGTCTTCGCAAACTTCATGAAACAGCTAACTCCTTTATGCATTGCGGGAATATGCATTGCTGCGTTCTACCCGGTTATGCAACAGATCTGAAAAACTCCTGCACATCATGTATCTCTGGAAACATACCACTCTATTGTAGCATTAAATATTTATACAATCTCCAGAGAACTTCCGGCAGTAGCAAAAAAGAACCGATCTCCGAACGCCTGCATAAGCCGCATGGCCGGAGCAAGGCCGGTACAGTGGGATACGCCGATTTTTTGAAGGGGGAATTCCTTGAGGGCCTGAATGGTTTGTTCTATCAGAGCATCATCAAGAAACCCGATATGCGTGCCCCCAATGAGCGTATGCACGGATTGGCCGGGAAACCGGGCCGCTATGTGGTTCAGGGTGTTAATCACGCCAGAGTGCGCGCAACCCAGAATTACAACCAAACCCTGCGCTGATTCGAGCACCAGGCACTGATCATCAGGAACACTGTCCTGCACATAACCCGCGTCTGTGCGCACCTTCAAGCGGGAATCTTCTTTTTCAAAAGCATTTACGCGCGGAACTTCCCCGCTTAGATACACTCCCTTTTCAATTTCAGTACATGCGGTATTGAAAACGAACCGGGCACCCAGAGCCTCAAGCTCGGTGCGTGTAAACGGCATGCCCGCAGTGCGATAGGTTGTCTGACCATCCTTTTTTGCCGTGCTGAAACGCTCCACAAAAACACCGGGATGGCAAAAAATGTCTGTCGGGCCGCATTGCTGCAATACCTGCTTCAGGCCACCGGTATGGTCATAGTGCCCATGGCTTAAAACCACGCGGTTTATCCGGCTGAGATCTTTTTTCAGGCAACCGGCATTATGCATAATAGTGCGGCCCTGCCCCGTATCAAACAGGAAGCTACCTCCATCGCGTTCAACCAAAACAGAGAATCCATGTTCGCCCAGTATCCCGTAAGCCGGGCCTGCATTATTTTCACATACAACGGTTAGTCGTGTCACCAAAACCCTCTACTTTCACAAAGCTTCGTACAGCCGACCCCTTTCAAACACAGACCGCACGAAACTTTCTTCACGACGGCGCCGTTGATGGCCAGAGATACCCACTTTAACAAATCAGTTATCCTGCATAAAACCCCAGTATGAGCTTCCGTATGATTCGGCAGAACCATACTGCTCATATTCTGACAAACCCACAATCCTGCCTACCGAACTCACTGCATTGACGCTCTGGATCTCGGCGGGCTGTTGTGCAGGCTGTTCCACACCCTGATGGGTCCCCACAATAATTGCACCGTTGCCGTTAAATACGCTGGACTCTTCAGCGGAACATACCGAACCGGCACAAAAAATAATCGCTGCACAAAACCCACTGATTAAAACTGCTCCAAAAAACCGTGTGCTTTTCATGACTGTCCTCCTTACTCTAAGTGTTTATTCGCTGGCATCTTCGCATTTTTTATACCTGCCTGTTTCTTTTAAACGCGAGAACCATGCCAACGGCGATAAAACAAAAAAGTAAGGAAAATCAAATCATTAGAAGCCGCCCAGAAACCTGCTGGGCAAAAAATTGTTGCGTGCAACAATCATTGTTGCAACATACTGCCTAACTAACTAATTTTACTTTACATATTTTGCAACACCGAGTGTTGCACGCCTATAGTTTTGCAACATCTATGCTATGTTTTTTTAAATGACGCCACAGCGTTGTCCGGTCAATGCCCATTGCCTGTGCTGCTTTGGTCCGGTTGCCCCCCGAGCGCTTCAACATGGCCACAAGATAATCACGGTCCAATTCTTTGGGCCTGCCTGTTGTGTGTTGAGAAACTGCAGAAGCCTGGCACAGCTCAATCGGCAAATCAACCGGCAGCAGCAGTGCTGAGCGGGTCTTGACAAAAGCATGCTCCAGGGCATTTTCAAGCTCCCGTACATTACCGGCCCAGGCATACTCCATAAAAAGATTCAGCGCGGCGGGAGCTATACCGGCAACTGCCTTTTTATATTTAATGTTTAACTTTTTAATAAAATGTTCTACCAGCAGGGGAATATCCTGCATGCGCGAACGCAGAGTCGGCATATCAATCGTCACCACCTTCAGGCGATAGTACAAGTCTTCCCGAAACAGCCTCTCCTGCACAAGCTGCTGCAGGCTCTTGTTGCTGGCCGCGATAATACGAACATCAACCTTCCGGGTTTTTGTATCTCCCACGCGCTGAATTTCCAGCTCCTGCAGAACCCGCAGCAATTTCACCTGAACGGCAGGACCGATTTCGCCTATTTCATCCAGAAAAAGTGATCCGCCGTCGGCTTGCTCGAACCTGCCGATCCGATCCCGGTGTGCGCCGGTAAAGGCGCCTTTTACATGCCCGAAAAGCTCACTTTCCAAAATGGTTTCGCTCAGGGCCGCACAACTGACTTTTATGAACGGACCGCTCGCACGTCTGCTGCTGTAGTGCACGGCGTTGGCAACCAGTTCTTTACCCGTACCGCTTTCACCGGCAATCAATACCGTTGCATCAGTTGGTGCCACAGTCTCGATCAGCTCATACACCTCCTGCATACGGTAGCTGCGCCCCGTCAGACTATGAAAATGATCCCGCTCAAGCAGTTTTTTCTGTAGTTCTTCAACCACGGACAGGTCCCGAAACAAAACGACAATACCTATGGGTGCGCCCTTCTTGTTGCGCAAGATCGACGTAGAAAAAATAGCCGGTATTTTAGTACCATCCGGGCGCAGAATATCCATAGTATCTTCTTTGACCGGATTACCGCTGGCAACTGTTTTCAATATGGCCTGATTAAGACCGCAAGCCTCATTTCTGCAGCACAACTGCGGCAGCGTTTTGCCTAGAACCGTATCCCGGGACAGACCCGTTATGGTGCAAAATACAGTATTACACATTTTAACCTTCTGATCCGCTTCAACAATAGCCAACCCGTCGGTCATGCTGTTAAAAATAGCCTCATAATTATCACGCTGCGCAATGCAGTCGGAAATATTGCCGCAGGCAAAGCGCAGCGCCTGATCTTTATCGGGAAAGCTCATAGGCCCGTCCTTTAATGAATGAGTGGAAATGCGAACAATGCCTCGCGATATTTTTTTAGCCGGCGGAGTGTATTCATTGTCTCGCGCCTTTTCAAAAAAAACCAATCACCTTTAGCTATTTTCTAATGTCCTGTTACTGCAAAGCAATAAGACCTTAGCTCTTTTTATGCCATTCATGTGAAAGGGCTGTCGGAGACTTGGGCATTTTGTGAAGCTTCTTCAAATGAAAGCCCATTTTGAGCGCCACCATCCTGACAGCCACTATTATAATAATCGGGATAAACATCAGCAATGTCGGATTATTCTGAAAAAACTGCAACTTAAAAATGAAAAAATAAACAACCGCGCCCAGTATGCTGGCAGTAGCGTAAAATCCTGATTTCAAAACCTCGGACACCTCTGAAACCAAAACATCGCGTATGATTCCCCCGCCTATGGCGCTCAGTACACCCAGAGAGACAACCCCGAAAAAACCAAAACCGTGAGCGGCTGCCTTTGTGCAGCCTACGGCGGTAAATACACCCAGTCCGATTGCGTCTACCAGCAGTATGATGTTCCAGCGTAAGGCTATATATTTAGCCGAAAAATAGGATGCCCCGGCAGCAAGCAAACAGATTAAAAAATATAGATTTGTGGTCAGTGCCGCAGGCTGAACCCCCAGAATAATATCCCGCACCATACCGCCGCCGATACCAGTCATCAGGCCTAAAATCACCAGACCCAAAATATCCAGTTCATGTTTTATAGCTTTAAAGCAACCGGTAATGGCAAAAGCAAAGGTTCCGACTACATCAAGGGCTGTTATCAACATGACTCCTCCGCGTGCTCATCCATACACAACACACCGGATTGGCCTGTATGCGCTTTCGTCATAAAATCCCCTTCATCACAGACTTGACAGCTGACGCAGTTTTTTTATGATGCCGACCAGGGCTTCACTCACCGTATCAACATGCCCGACAGTTGTACTCCTGCCGAGGGAAAAACGCAACGCTGACTGGGCCTGCAGGTTTGAGAGCCCCATGGCTCGCAATACGTGCGAGGGTTCGCTCGCGCCCGTGGTGCAGGCCGAACCTGCTGAGGCGCAAATACCCAACAGATCAAGATGCAGCAGCACTGATTCGCTTTCAATGCCGGAAAAACAGACACTCGATGTATTGGGTACCCGCTCGGCACCATGGCTGTTGATGGACACACTGGGTATGGTCTTCAGAAGCCTTTTCTCAAAACGGTCCCGCAGCCCTAAAATACGCTCTACCTCGCTACTGAGCGTTGCCTGCGCCTGCTGCGCTGCCGCAGCAAAACCGGCAATGGCAGCCATGTTTTCTGTGCCGGGACGCAGTCCCTGCTCATGATATCCACCGGTCATAATCGGCGCAAGCGGCGTGCCCCTGCGCACCAGCAGTGCACCCGCGCCCCGGGGGCCATATACCTTATGAGCTGCCAGTGTTAGCATGTCGGCATACTCAAAAACAGCACTCAGGCGAACTTCCCCAAAACCCTGCACCGCATCGGTATGAAACAACACTCCCCGCTGACGGACAGCTCGTCCGATTTCTTCAACGGGCTGAAGCGCTCCGGTCTCATTGTTTGCAAGCATAACGCTTACGAGAATCGTATCAGTGCGAAGCGCATCTATGACTGCCCGTGGATCAACCACACCCTGCGCATCAACAGGCAGCACCGTTACAGCAAAACCTTCGAGGCTCAGGACTTCTGCGGTTTTCAAAACGCTGTGATGCTCAACAGCCGTCGTTATGATATGACGGCCCGTATCCTTTAAGGCAACAGCAGCACCGCGCAGGGCCAGGTTGTTAGCCTCGGTTCCGCCCGAGGTGAAAACAACCTCAGCCGGACCACAACCGAAAATATCCGCCATTGCGCGCCTGGCGACCTGCAGGGCACTTCTAGCCTGCCTGCCCAGATGGTGATAAGATGACGGATTGCCGAACATGTTCTCAAGAAACGGCAGCATGGCTGTGCGCGCTTCCGGGCACAAGGGCGTTGTGGAATTGTGATCAAAATAAATGGTTGCGCGTTCACTCATAACTGCTGCTCGGAACGTTGCTCATAATCCCTAATCGCAGCCTTAAGCGCCCCGACACCCATAAGAGAACAGTGTTTCTTATTTGACGGAATGCCATCAAGCGCCCGCACGACATCATCATCGGTAAGCTGTTTTGCCTCATCAAGATGCACACCCATAACAAGCGTTGTAGCCATGCTACTGGTAGCAATCGCGCCGGGACATCCGAAGGATTTAAACTTAACATCAACGATATAGTCTGCAACCACCTTAATCCAGAGCTTCATCTGGTCACCGCAGGCAGGATCCCCTACCAGGGCAAACCCGTCGGCATTTTCTATCTCACCAACATTACGCGGATTGGTAAAATGATCAATAACGGTTTCATTATAAAAAATAACCGGCTCCTCCTGGCTTTCTTCACCACCCTCCGGTCTTTGCGTAGCGGGTTCCTGCAAACTATCATCGTCAAACTTTTCAGATTTCATTGGCCTTTCCTTCACAAACCGTACCACGTGACGTGGCGGCAGCCTGTGTCATCCTGCCGAAAACACGCCACACTTCTGCTCAAAGCACGGGGAAATATTTTTCAATGATCTGCTCGTACTATGGCAGATACACTCTTGTTTCGCATTGCTCCCCGAAGTCCAATACTCGCTTCGCAAGCCCTGCAGCCATCGAGCTAAAATCAGCCTGCAATGCCTGCTCAGGGCAGGCCCGAAGGCAGTTATAGCAGGCAATGCAGCAATCCTTGAACACCGGACCATCGCCAAGCTCAACAGCATCAACCGGACAGGCCGCAACGCAGTCTCCGCACAGGGTACATAACTCACGCGTAAGGCGTATCTGCGGCAAACCCTTGCGCACGGAACTAAGAACAAACCCGGCCATGACTTTCTGCAGGGCCTCAGAGTGGTAGTTCAACGAGATCGGCGGCACATACTGTGCTGTTCCGGCATCAAGAGCGGCCACAACCTTTTTTACCATGGACCGCACGATTAAGTCGTCGGCAGAATCGGGCCTGCCTTGACCCAGCGGACTCTTAGATTGCCACAACAATGAATGTTGGGCAACTATTTTTGCCGCTGCCATTACAGGATATCCTTGCGCCTCAAGCACGGTTGCCATTTCAAAAAGCGCTACCCCGCTGGTAACAGCACCCCAGGTTACAAACGGTACGCTGCAACACGCGCCGCCTGAAGGGAGGCTCGCAAGAAAATCCATAACAATGGGTACAGCATGGCTGGCATACACCGGCGAGCCGATAAACAGACAGGTATCACGGGCCTCAGCAGCAAGAAGATCTTGAACCTCTGCCCTGCAATCGCTGTCGCCCAGATCAAAGCTGCGGCAGGATTTTCCAAGAGCGCTCAGCTCCGCACCTATCACCTGCGCCACATGACGCGTCGTTCCTGCCGGAGAGATATACACACTATAATAATTCACAGGCTTCCCCTAGGTGTTAAAAACAAGATTAATTTTCTTTGACCACTTCATGAAAAACCGGGTGCCGCCGGCCTCGCTGACAACGCGCAGAATCTTTTCCGGGTCAACAGCAATACAGCCGGACAGGTGCGTTACACCATGCTTCCTGAAAATTTCCGGTACCAAGGGAGTTGACGGCCCCAGCACGGCCTTGATGCGGCTGTCACCTGCTGCAGCGGCAACATGTTCAAAGCTTTTATTGATAATTGAAGTTGCCGTAATAATAACCACCGAACATGTCGGCAAGAGCTCCGCAACACGGCTGCCCGAATAAAGGCCGTCGGCACGTGTCAAGTCCTCCTCAAACACAAGCAACTCACCGGCCCGTTGCTTAATAACAGGTACCAGGGGGCCGAAATAACCCACCATCCCGACCCGATCATCTTTAGTGAGCGCAAGCACATCCAAAAGATCTCCTTCAGAACTTTGCCATTCCGGCATGCTGCGTGCGGCACAGGCGGTATTAAACAGAGCATTCGCCGTTGCCATGCCGAGCGTGCGCTCAAGTGATGCGTCTGAAGACATATACTCCAGCACATTTCGGGCGGGGCTTCCAGCAAGCGGACGTGTGCCCTGAAACACCGTGCAGCCCGCTGCAGCAGTATCACGAAAAGTATAGGCAAGACCGACACTGCCTGTATCAAGCATGACAGCCGTATATCCCAGCCCCATCCTGACATCACGGACCTTGCTATCTCCTGCCTTTTCAAGGGCGGCAGTTTTTAACGTTTCAAGAAGCATAACGATGTTCTCCTCTTATTTTTCACTGGTATCAACAAAACGTTCATCCGCCTTGATCTGCTCTCTGTTTAGCGCATTCTCATACCAACCGGCTCTCACATTGGAGCGCACATCAAATTCGGAAATATAGGGCTTAATATCCAACAGCGGCGTTCCGTCGACAATATCAACATCGGCGATACGCAGCACACAACCATCAATGCCCAGCAGCCTCACAATAGACAGCCCAATGGGATTAGGCCGCCGCGGAGCCCGCGTCGAAAAAACTCCACGCTTCTGCACATCAAGAAACGGTTTGCAGGTCAGCGAATAGCCCTCAGAGCGATGCAAGCAGTACAGCAAAATTATATGCGAAAAACCCTCAAGATCGGAAAGCCCCTCTCTCAATTCAGGGGACACCTCTACCGTAGCGATAGCATCACCGCCATACACCCCTTGAATGGGAACCCCGACAGGCTCCGCATAGGGGGAATGTATTATGCCAATAGGATAAAATTCAAATTTCATCGGTTCAGCCTTATGTTTACTTCCGGTGGACTCTGAAGGGTAACCATTGCCAGCAGGTTTACAGGGGTCCGTGTGGACACACGCACGGTCTTAATTATTTCCGTTATTGTGTAAAACATATGCTCCCCGCGGCATAGAGCTCATACAGCACAGCCCGGGCAGGGACCACCAATCATCGTTTCCGCAGTATCTCCTGCCACATTCCCATACCGCCGCAGCCTCGTCCCATACCTCGTCCCCGGCAACCACGACCGGTTCCCCGGGCTCTTTGCTGAAAGGACTGGGCACCACGGGGCACGGTTCCATACGCATCATAGAGTTCCCGCTGCTGCGTGTCGGCCAGCACTGAATACGCCTGATTCAGTTTTTTTATGTGATCTTCGGCTTCTTCATCCGGATTAATATCCGGATGATACTGCAGGGCCAGGGTTCGATATGCTTTTTTTATCTCATCCCGGCTGGCAGATTTTTCAACCTTCAAAAGTCGATAATAATCCTCCTGCGACATCATGAGCACCCCGCAGCAGGCTCATTCAACATACTGCGCAAAGCATCCCACATCCGGCTGATTTCCGCTGTCACCTCACCACAGGGGTGCTCGAATACCGTATTTTTACGCATCAACGCGGCAACAACACTCCGGTCATAGGGAATCCGGGCCACAATCGGCACCGCCTGCTGCTTGCAAAAGTCCTCTATCACGCCCGTGTTCTCAGGATTAATATCAAATTTATTCACGCACACCGCAGCAGGAATCTTAAAATGCTCGGCAGTGCCCAGCACGCGTTTAAGGTCATGCAGACCCGAGAGCGTCGGCTCGGTCACAACCAGCACCAAGTCCACACTGGTAATCGCGGCAATAACCGGGCAACCGATTCCCGGCGGGCCGTCAATAATCACATAATCATATTTTTTCTCCTCCGCTACCCGCCGCGCCTCCTCCCGGACAACGCTTACCAGCTTACCGGAATTATCTTCGGCTATGCCCAAGCGGGCATGCACCATGGGCCCCATACGGGTATCGGACACAAACCAGTGACCGGACAACTTGTCAACCATGGTAATTGCTTTCTCCGGACACAGGGCCGCACAGACCCCACAGCCCTCACAGGAAACCGGATCAATTTCAAGCCCCTTGATGGCTTCAAACCGGCATAGTTCCTCGCAAAGGCCGCACTGCGTGCACAGAGATTTCTGAAGCAGCGCAGTTTTACCACCGGAAAATTCTTCGGTCCGTTGTACCGATGGATCAAGTAAAATATGCAAATCAGCGGCATCTACATCACAGTCAGCTAAAACAGCCTTGTCCGCGAGATACGAAAGACCTGCAGTTATTGTTGTTTTACCGGTTCCGCCCTTACCGCTGATAACAGTAATTTGCTGCATTATGTAACCGCCTTTTTCCAGATATTTTTCACCGTGCCCTCTTGCGGGTGAATCCGCAGATAGGTGATTTCATAGGGCTCGATCTTAATGAGATTAAAACGACGAACACCCTTGATAATTTCTTCCTCAAAATTTTCAACCTTCATGGCCTGAGCCTCAAACATTTCTCCCATAATCTTTGAAGCGGCATCGTAGACACCCATAGTTTTTATGCGCTCAAGAAAATCCTGCTCATGGCCATCATAGGGCAGCAGCGTTGCCGTTGCCTTTATCTGCAGGCTGCGATTAAGCACACTATGATCCATGGCGTGGTAAATACCGACAGCCACCTTTTGATTTGAACGAATATTTCTGATCTTCAGGCCCGGCTCTCCTGCGCACCACAGCGTCATCCCATCGGCGAAAAAGTCAATCGGCGTGGCCCGCGGCTCATTGTTATGCACCGTACACAGCACACAGGCAAGACCATGCTTCAGGGGGCATCCGGGCCCCTCAATTGTTCCAGGATGCGAAGAGGCTTCATCAATAAAAGCGAGAAGTTCCCGCTCCAATTCCTCCTGAGACATTGTATTTTTTTGAATATGATCAGCTAGTGCTGCTTGTGTTGTCTTTTCCTTTTCACTCATGCTTTTGCTACTCCTTTTCGTGCTAGTTATGCCGTCGCATTAACGGTGGTTTTAATCGTTGCATAAAGATTTTTAAATTGCTGTTCCAGGTCAGATTGTACCGTAACAACAGCCTCTCCGCGGGAATACCCTTCGGCAATACGGCGGTCCCAGGGAATCTTCATCAAAAGCGGCACGTTCTCTTCGCGGCAATACGTCTCCACAGCATCATCGCCGATGCCGGCACAGTTAATAATCACGCCAAAGGGCACATGCAGCTCACGCACCGTAGCTATGGCCAGCTGCAAATCATGCAACCCAAAAGGCGTGGGCTCGGTCACCAAAATACAATAGTCGCTTTCGCGCACGGTTTCAATCACCGGACAGGAAGTACCCGGCGGTGAATCAAGGATCACAATCTTGGAAGGGTCAAGCTGCTTGCGTAGCCGGTTGATAATCGGCGTTGCCATGGGATCGCCAACATTAAGAATACCCTGCATAAAAGACATTCCCCCTGCCATGCCTTTTTCAATAATGCCAACCTCACGGGGCTTTTCCGTAATTGCCTGCTCCGGGCAAATACGCATACAGCCCCCGCAGGCATGACACATATGCGGAAAAATCAGCACCTTCTTTTCCAGTACGACCAGAGCATTAAAAGCGCACAACTCGGCACATTTACCGCAGCCGCTGCATTTTGTTTCATCAACCTCCGGCACCAGCATGGTCACAGGAATTTTTTCATCAATCACGGGCCGCAGAAAAATAGCGGCATTGGGCTCCTCAACATCGCAGTCAGCGAACTGCACACCATCAAGTGACAGGGCCAGGCTTACCGCAACGGTCGTCTTACCCGTACCGCCCTTACCGCTGGCAACTGCGATGATCATATGCCGCTCCCTTTGCCACCGCCCATACCGGCATGCGCCTCCGCAGTTGGCGTCGCCACGGGCTGAAGGGTTCCGCCAAGGAACATATCAACAGCCTCCTGTACGGTTCCGGAAACACCGGTGTAAATTGTAATGCCGGCGGTATTAAGCACGGTAAACGCATTCGGGCCGATATTGCCAGTTAAAACAGCCTGCACAGCCTTGTTAATAACCAGCTGGGCTGCCTTGGTGCCTGCGCCGCCCCCCGACATTGCCGCAGCGTTATCAATACATTCAAACGCCTTTGTTTCGGTATCCATGATTATATACCGCTGTGCCCTGCCAAACCGCGGATCAACTGCCGCAGCAAGGTCTTGTCCGATTGAAGAAATACAAATTTTCATAATGGTGTCCTTTCCTTGATTTCAACCCTATTTTTTCCAATCATAACTGCACATGGAAAAATCAGGTAAATATTCTTTGAGGATTATTGTCTCCGGCGTTATTTTTATAAAACTGCACGATTCGATTGTTTTCTTGATAAAGGCTTCAGCCGCCGCGCCCTTTAGGGACTGCTGATTCACCATTGGACTAAGCAAACTGCGCATCACCGTGGTAAGGTTCCATTTTTTCATCTTTGCCTTGAACAAACGCGGGTTTGAACGAACGGTGATCAGGTCGGCCGTGCCGAAAATCTGCAAACTGGGCTGCGTTTTACTGTGATCCATGGGCTGCTCGTAAATAAAAGCCGATACGCGGGGGTTTCGCTTAACATTGGCGATCTTGCCGCCCGGAACTCCCAACACATACAATGTGAGCCCTTCGTTGAAAAACTCAAGCGCGGTTGCGCGCGGCATATCTTTATAGGAGGTTGCCAGCACCAGGGCCGTGCGGTGCAGCATGCCGCAGCCATATCTGCCCGGTTTTGGATCAGGCAGGCCCGAGGTTGCGGCAAGCACATCAAGTATCTTTTTCTTAATTACTGCCTTTGATGGTTGTTGTGCTGTTTTCATTGCTTCACCTCAGAAACATGGTACGTTCGTCTCATACAAGCCCTGACGGCGATACGACAAAATCCGTTTAAAAAACCTCTTACCATATCATCGACATTAACTACTGCTAAAACCGCTGAACCTGCATTTCCGGCAGGCTGCCGGCTTTAAACTTGTTAAGTACCTCCAGCACACTCAGACCCGAAGGAGCAAGATACATTGCAACACCGGCGGCCTTAAGAACTTCATAGGCATTCGGACCAACCATGCCGGTCACTACTGCTGTGACCTTTGCGCTAAAAAGCTCCTGGGCGCAGGCAGTACCGGCACCGGTTGCAGCATCTGCCGATTTATTTTTCACGGCACGTGTTTCATCCGTATCCGTATCGACGATAACAAAATAATCACATCTGCCAAACTGGGCATGGGCTTTTGCCGTTAGGCTGTCACCGCACGCTGAAATAGCAATTTTCATAACGCGAACCTTTCTCAGTATCTGCAACAGCTTCCGGCAAACTGCCGGCTTTAAACTTCTCAAACACCTCCTGCACACTCAGCCCCGACGAGGTAAGATATATTGCAACATCCGAGGCCTTTAACACTTCATAGGCGTTTGAGCCTACCTTGCCACTCACCACTGCCTTGACCCCTGCGCTAACAAGCTCTTGAGCACATGCGGTGCCGACACCGGTTGAGGCATTTGCCGATTTGTTCTTTAAAGCGGTTGTTTCTTCCGTATCCGTATCAACAATGACAAAATAATCACATCTGCCAAACAGCTTGTGAGCTTTTGCCCCCAGGCTATCACCGTATGCTGAAATGGCAATTTTCATAACTCAAACCTCAGTAAAATCCCTAAAATTCTCGAAATAATTTTTTCGGACACGCTTGAAAAAAACTGCAGACAAGGCGCGCTAGTCTAAAGAAATGAGGCGTACTTTTTCGTACGCCGCAGTAACTGAAGATGCAGCGCAACACAGTATCCGTGCTTTTTGCAAGTGTGGCTCCCTAGCTATCACCATGATCATGCTTACAGGCTGCCGTACCGCTTACCTTGCCGTCAAGATAGGCCGTGAGCACATTGCCCACTTTGCCGGCCACTCCGGTTACCACATCAATCCCGAAGCCGTTAAACATATCAATAGCTTTGGGGCCCATACCGCCGGCAATCATGATATTAACATTCTGCTTGTTGATAAATTCGGGTACAGCGCCAGGCACATGACCATTAAAAAACGGGTTTTCAATTGCTTCTGTTTTTACCACTTCCGTGCCCTCGACATCGATCATCATATAATATGGGCAGCGACCAAAGTGCATACTCATCTCCGACTCAAGTGCATTGTTGCTCTCGCAGGCAAAGGCTATTTTCTTCATGCGTGTATTCTCCTTATTTCAATTTCGATTTGTCACACCGGTAAAAGCCGGTGTCCCCTTGTATATACCTTCTTAAAATTCCCGAATTCCGGCTTTCGCCAGAATAACAGAAATGACTCGATTTTGTATAAGCCTATTCGCGCGCACCTATTCACTCCCAAGCATTTTTACCCAGGTATCGGTAATTTCGGTAAAAGCAGTCGTCACCGGCGAATCGGTATGGATATCAACAAACGGCTGACCATCATCACCGCACAAAACCATGAGGGGATCAAGCGGCACGCGGCCAAGAAACGGCACCTTCATCTCTTTGGCAATCCGCTCACCACCGCCGGTTTTGAACAAGTCAATCGTTGTGCCGCAGTGCGGACACAGTAAACCGCTCATATTTTCTACAACACCGATCAGCGGAATTTTAACCTCCCGGCAGAACGATATACTTTTTCTTGAATCAAGCAGCGCCACGTCCTGCGGTGTGGTCACTATAACGGCACCGTCAACAACACCGATCAGGTGGGCAATGCTCAAGGCCTCATCACCTGTGCCGGGCGGCAAATCCATAATAAGATAGTCAAGCTCACCCCACTGCACTTCACCCAGAAACTGTTTTATCAACCCGTGTTTCATGGGTCCGCGCCAGATTACGGCATTGTCGGGGTTATCTAAAAAAAACCCGATCGACATAACGCGCAGATTGTCCGTAACTGCAACAGGAACAATTCCGTCACCCGGTCCATCTGCAGCCAAGGGGCGCTTATCTTCAACCCCGAGCATTTTAGGGATATTGGGTCCGTGAATATCCGCATCAAGAATCCCAACCTTTTTACCACGAGCCGCAAGCGTTGCTGCCAGATTGACAGCAACCGAGCTTTTTCCCACCCCGCCCTTGCCACTCAACACCATAAATTTTTTCCCGATTGTGCCCATGGCTTTATCTATCAAGTTCTTCGCATGGCGCTCTTTTTCCTCCTGCGAGCAGGTTTCACCCGTGGAGCAGGTTTGACATCCCGTGTCACTTGAACATTCTGTACTCATTTCAACATTCTCCATTCTAACAAAATTAAATATAAAACAATGTTTTCCATATACTTAACCGATGGTCATTCTCTACAAAAAAAACCCTCGACTATCCGGCCCCGTCAACAAAACCGTTGGTGCTCCATGAGGGCCGAGCTAAAAACCCGACCCTATTCACGGACAGCCCTTACCTGCGACTGCATACCAAACACATCTCTTCCTTCATTGATGCCGTCAAGCCTACTTCCCGGCATCATCCTTCAGGCGGCGGCGAACATCATCAAGTTCGCGCTCAAGAACAGCGACTCTTTCTTTCAAAACCTGCGCGCTGTCCTCTGCCTGCGGCCCGGCACCAAATTCCTGCCCGCGGCCTGCTCCAGAAGAACGGCCCCAGCCTCCTCCACGAGGAGCGAATCCCTGACCCGCACCGCGCTGCTGACCAGCCCCGGTCGGCCCTGTACCATCAAAACAGGGACCTCTGCGTCCGCCTGTTCCCGCGCCTGCACCCTGTGGTCCTTTTCCATCTCTTCCTGGCATAGCATGACTCCTTTCACGAACTAATAACTGTTTTTTTACCTTTGCCCTGCCTGCTGCGGCAACGACTGCGCTTGGGGCACAGACAGGCACCCGGTACCAGCTGGTTCAATAAAAACTGCTCCAGCGCATCCCGGGCCTCTCCCGACACCCAGGCAATGACATGAACCGCCTGCTCAGCAAGCATGCACTCGGCGATACTGGAAATACCGCCGCAAATAAGCGTATCGATCTCAAGACTCTTAAAATACTGTACGCGCTCCAATTCATCGGTTGCCCCCAGGGCTATTTCCCGCGACTTCGCAACCTCATTGTTTTCAATATCCACCAGCTGCGCCATCTCGGCGTAGGTGAAATGCGGAGAAATTCGCGATCCAAACAGGGGTATGGCAACCTTGCTTTTCATACTTAATATACTATTGCAAACAAGGGGCCAAAACTTTAAAAAATAAAAGTTGTGTAATTACAGATAGTTAACAAGTTAAAGCCGAAACCATTGCAAAATTTAATTGCATTTTTGCATTAATCCTGCAGTGCTGGTGTTGCAAAAATGCAATACCAGCTGGAACACTAAAAAAAGTCCCCGCTCGGGCGGGCTTGCAATCGAGCACTACCAAGGTGTTGAAAAGTTTTTTAAAGACTGTTCAAAAACGGTCAGATGCAAGGCGCGAGCGGTCTCTGACACCTGCTTGCAGGCAATCACTGAGAAATGAGGCATACTTTTCCGTACGCCGCAATGCCGAGTGATGAGCGAAACACAGCACATGGGCGTTTTAGGGCAGCCCGATAGCGGTCTGCCCTAACTAAGACACCGGCTGCATAATTGCTTCACGGCCCGACCCATCGATAAAAAGGTCTTTCGGGGCGTTATCGATGAATTGCTTCCAGCGAACGTCAGCCTCTATTTTCATCAATGCTTTTTCCAGGGCTGCCAGGCCTTCAAATTCAGAGACCCAGAACACTCTCTCCACTGAACCGAAAACCCCTGTAAAAACCTGAAATTGCGCACTGCCGTCGATTTTTCCTGCAAGTGCCGACGCCTCTTTGGCAAACTTAACAGCCTCTGACTTCCTATGCCGCCTGAACTGGCGTGACCGCTCAAATCGAATCATAACACAAGCCCCCGTCTCTCTATTGGGTGTAAGCACACACACTCTATCCGAATACAATATAGCGCATAGAGGAGCCGAGATTCCATCATGTACCTAAAAAAAGCTGATCGGGGATATCAGGCTGTGAGGAAAAAAGGTTTGACAGAAAGGAAAAACAGGAGGCAGGCACGTAAACTGCCCGCCTCCTGTACAGAACAAAAGGTTAATTAATGTGCGTCACCCTCGAGATGTTCATGCCGTCCCAGAGTAAAAATCCACTGCAGCATAACTTCAGTAGCATTTTTGGCAAAATCAGGCTGCGATTGTTTCACTTGCAGGCGCAGCTGATTGTTTGGCGTATACTGATGCGTCAGGTAGGCTGTGTACTCATGCAGCCGATCGTTGTTATTCAAGGGTTTTGGCGGCTTCGCGTCGTCATAACGGACACCGGGCAGCTGGGCATAATCATAGCGGGTACCGACCGACCATGTCGGCGCGAAGCGATAGTCGACAAAGCTGTAAAAGCCCCAGGCATTTCCATCGTCGTCACCACCGTCGATCTGAGAGAAAAACGTCTCTGACTGCCAGCGAATACGCTTATGCTCATCCTCAAAGGGCGACCAGTTAAAGGTCAGATCAACGCCTTCAAGATAGTAACGCGGAGAGGAACCATCGTCCTCCATCTTGCCGCTCAGGCCGGACAAACCCCAGTCGATGGACAGCCTGTCAGAGGGATTAAAACCGTGCGTAAGTCTGGCGATGACCGGCGTATCATCAAAATCCTTGAGCCGCTTGTAGTCCCCGTCATCATCATCATGATCATCTTCCTCGCCATGTTCATGACGGTTGCCACTGACAACCTGCAGGCTCCAGCCAAAGGGATTCTCCCAGGGGGATGAAAATTCTCCGGCTACGCCGACACCTTCGTCAATATAGCCTTCATGACCCAGGTATTCACGGTAAATAGCCGGATAATCAACCTGCAAGAGAGCATGCGGATGGATCGTATTCAAGAGACCAAAATTTACCCGAAAACGACCGATGCGCAGATCGGTCTCGTAAGGGAAGATATCCCAAACATCAAGGTATCCCTCCTCCAGCGAAACATTATCATCATGATAAGCAAAGTTAAACACAGCCGTGGCCTTGTCGTCAATTTCCCCGATAAAGGTTAAATCAACTCCGCGCAGGTCAAAGCGGTCGGTCTCATGACCCATGTTGGTTTCATCTCCCACATTGGCCAGAAAATCACCAGTGAGGCTGATGCGCGGCTTAATATTTTCAATCAATTCCTCGAAGCTGAGATCTTCATGATCGTCCTCATCATCGTCATCATGGGCAGCGAGCATCTCGCCTTCATGGACGTCTTTCTTCAGGTCAGTGATGACCACCTCTGCTTCGTGGACGTCGTCTTGCAGCTCAGTAATAACGCCCTGCTGCTGCTGGATGATGCCCTTAAGGTCACCGACAAGCGCTTTCATTTCCTGCATATCTCTTTTCAGCGCGTCCATTTCCTCCCGGGTTACCGGCTCACCGGCTCCTGCCGCCGAAAAACTTACGGCAAGCAAAACGCATATGCCCGCCGCGTAAAAAATAATCTTTTTCATACTATCTCCTTTACAAAACAATGTACTGTCCGAGGCCGGAACAATCAACGGCACGTGATGCGCTCACAATAAAATCCGGGATTCGGCTAATCTGTGGTGAAGCGTAATGAAATAGGTTCAGCAGTATGGAGGTGCGCGGGGGGGTTGGACATTGCGGGTAAATAGACTGCGCACCAAAATATCCGCTTCAGTACATCGTTCAATAAACGGCAGCAGGATCGTAAAGAACAGCAAAAAAGCGACACAAAGCATCATCTGCTGGCTGGGGGCCTGAACGGAATTTTTTTCCGCTTTTACAAAGTAACAGGATGCGTCATAGTCCTGCAGGGGCACCTGCTGGGTCGAAGCATGCTTATGTACATACGGCACAACAAAAAAGGCACTGCCGAACACAATGCATACAACCAAAGCTGTAATCATTCGGGTTGTGGTATTCGTTTTCATTCTAAAGAAATACCATCACATACTGCTTTTGTCAATGTTGCGGCCAAAGGCGGGCATACCACAAAACCCTTGACGTTTCCTGCCTTGAGCACCGAAAAATATGACTCCACCGGATATTATGCGTCTATACCCAGCCGCTTCATCTTGCGCCACAGAGTACTCGGGTTAATACCAAGCGCGCGTGCGGTTTTAACCCTGCTGCCTCCATGTTCAGCAAGCAGACTGCGAATAACACCGGCCTCGGCATCTTTGAGACTTGCGCGGCTGCTATCGGCGGGAGCATCTGCAACTGGCGGTACAGCCTGCAGGTCACGGGGCAAATGCTCAAGGGTTATGACTCTGCCGCGGCACAAAACAAAACCATGCTCAATAATATTTTCCAGCTCCCTGATATTGCCCGGGAAATCATAGTGCATAAACAAGCGCATCGCCTCGAACGATAGGCCGGCAATGCGCTTGCCGGTACGCACGTTAAAATGATTGATAAAATGATCAACAAGCAGCGGAATATCGTCGCGCCGGTCTGCCAGGCGGGGAAGTGTTAATTTTATAACATTAATACGATAATACAGATCCTCACGAAATTTCCCCTCGGCCATAAGCACGGCCAGATCCTGGTTGGTGGCGGCGATGATGCGCGCATCCGTTTTTTGCGGTTTAGACGATCCCAGGGGCTCAAATTCGCCCTCCTGCAGCACACGCAGCAGCTTCACCTGCAGAGGCAGCGGCATATCTCCAATTTCATCCAAAAACAGTGTGCCGCCGGCAGCACGGGCAAAACGGCCAGGTTTATCGGACTTGGCATCGGTAAAGGCGCCCCGGCAATAGCCGAAAAGCTCGGACTCAAGCAGAGCATGCGGCAATGCGCCGCAATTGACCGCCACATACGGGCCCTCAGAGCGGTCACTGCAGGTATGGATGGCCCGGGCAAACAATTCTTTGCCCGTACCGCTGGCCCCCTCTATAAGAACGGTACTTGAACTGCGGGCAATATCGGGAAGCACGCCGAAGAGTTTTACGATTTCGTGATTCTTGCTGATAATATCGCCAAAGCTGTACTGGCGGCTCAGCTCACGGCGCAGATCTTCGATGTCCGACAAATCGCGGAAGGTCTCAACTCCGCCCACTGTCTTACCGCGTTCATTCTTAAGCACGGCCGTGCTTACGCTGATGGGCACGTTTGCGCCCTTGACGTTCAAAATGGAAACCGGCAAATCGATCATTGATGAACCGGTTTCCAGCGTCTTTTCCATGGGGCAGTTTCCCTGGCAGATATTGGCGTGAAATACGTCAAAGCATTTCTGGCCGATAGCCTGTTCCTGCTTAACCCCGGTGATACGCTCGGCAGCACGGTTAAATGTTGTTATCTCGCGATCCAGGTTGATGGTAAAAACACCGTCGGCGATACTATCCAAAATGGTTTCAAGCTGGGGTTGTTTGCGCATCATAGCTCCACGGGCACGCCCATATAAAAACCCAATGACAAGGAATCACCGCTTGGGCAAACCGGTAACCTGCTTACCGGGCGCTGCCTGTATATATAACACCATCATTACAGGCACAAAAGAACTTTTTAACAGCCCAACAAAACTGATATCAGCCAGTACTCTCAATAATTTATTAAACAGAAACTCTGTTAACACTTAAAAAAATGATTTCTATTGGCCTTTTCGCCTATAACCGAAACAATATTGACAAAAATAATTTTTATTGGTATTTTTTATATCCTTAAAATATCGATATTTATCGTATATAAATTATTTATGTACATTAAACATCTAAAGGGAACGAAAATCATGTCAAATAATGATGGCCTGGCAGCAGGCTTAAAAGTAGTGGGCGTTTGTGTTTATGGAGCGGGGCCCAAATTTTTAAGCATGTGCGGTATTGCCGGAGCAGAGGTTTTTAATATTGAAAATTTCAAATTCGGGGGTGACTTTGGCCGCAATATTCCGCCGAGGGTAGTGCAAGGCTATAGTCCCTTTTATCTCACGCATAATCTTTCAGTCAAGTCAGTGGGGCTGGATTATTCAACCCCGGAAGGAATGCGCATTCTTCACACATGTCTCAAAGATGCAGATATCTTTGTCACCAATATCCACCCGAAAATAGCAGCAAAACTTGGCCTTACCTGGGAACAATTCAAGAAGGCCGACCCGGAACTGGAGCGTTTAGTATGTGTCAGTATCGCTGCCGACCACCCCGAAAGCGCAGAATCAAAAAAACCCGGCGTTGCTCCAACCGCTGAGGCCAAAACAGGGATAATGGCTCTTCAACTCGACAACAACGGGCTGCCCCAGCGCAGTGCTGTGCCTTTTCTTGATTATAGCGCTGCCGAAAAAGCATTAGCATTTGCAGCTTTGGCAGTGAACCGCTGCACAAGAACCGGATCGGGATGTCAAATAGCTGTATCACTTACAGGGACTGCAATCAGCTCACTGAGCTACCAGGCAACACTTGCACTTAATAATTTTCATCAGATTAAACACCGGGAGCATTCCGAACACCAGACTATTCCCAGCGCCCGAATGCTGGACACCCGGACAGGACCCATTTTAGTCATGGCAGTTACAGAACCGCATTGGAAAAAATTATGTGAGGTGATTGAACGCAAAGACCTGCTCCATGATGATCGTTTTGCCGGCATGGAAGCCAGACTGAAAAACCGTACAGAACTAAGTGAGATTCTTATTGCTGCATTCAAGAAAAAAACAGCTCCCGAGTGGAAGCAAGCGCTTGAAGACCATAACATACCGTGTGAAATTCCAAAGACGATATACGACTTACTGGACAGTGATCATATAGAGAGCGGAAACCTTGTAAAAGTAAAAGGGACGCCCCTGGGTGATGAAGTCATCGTGCCCGGTTGCGGTGTTGCTGTTGAGGGGTGTGAACTGGTGTATGAACCTCCCCACCTTCTTGGTGAAGATACACAGGAATTTCTCACAGAATTTGCGGGTTTTGATGAGAAAACCATTGCCCGCCTCTATGAGCGCAAGATAATTTCCAGTCCGTTTCTGTTTGACGAGGACAGTTATGTCAAGCTCAACTCAGCTGCAGCGCTATTGTCACCTTTACTCAGAGAAGAATCGTACAGTGAGTGCGCAATTGCACCCCCACAAGAAGACGGGCATGAAGACGCTCCCGGCAACCCACAGGACATTTTGAAACAAACATCCTGAGCGCAGAATCGGCTTTCTAAATTTCTACGAGAACCTCAACGTTTTATCAAGCAGGTGGCGCGGCCGCACATTCCCCAGCGACGCAATCAGGCTGTGTTTGATACCAGGAAATTCGCCCTGCAGCTGCGCGAGCAGTTCCTTCATGCGGTGACGGTTCGCGTCCGTGCGCACATCCTCGGGGCAGGAACAGCTCACAATCGGGAAACCACTCTGAGCGGCAAAATCCGCGATATCTTTTTCTTCCACATACACCAGCGGCCGGATAACCGTGTGCACCCCGTTGTCAGCCAGCATGCTCGCGCTCATCGCGGCCAGTGTGCCGGTGAAAAACTGGTTGAGCAACAGGGTTTCAATAAAGTCATCCAGATGATGGCCAAGTGCGATCTTGTTGCAGCCAAGCTCCTGCGCCTGAGTGTAGAGCACGCCCCGGCGCAGCCGGGCGCAAAAAGAACAAAATGAGCTGTCCGGGCTGCGCTTTTGCTCAATAATACGGAAGCATTCGGTTGGAACCATACGGTATTCAAAACCGCAGTCTCGAAGATGTTCTTCAATGATATCAGAGCGATAGCCCGGAAATCCTATGTCGATATTGACAGCGGTCAGACGAAACGAGATCGGGGCGCGCCTGCGAAGTGCTTCAAGCAAATGCAGAAGGACGTAGGAATCCTTGCCGCCTGAAACGGCAACCGCTATGTGATCCCCGTCCTTGATCAGATCGAAATCACCGATAGCGCTGCCGGTAAGGCGCTTGATTTTCTGGAATAGTTTGCCTGATAAAGCCTTCATAACTATATGTTTCTCTTATTGGGTGTCGATGTCCACGTGCCTTTGTATCATAATATGGCGTGTCAACTCCGTCAAATGCAATCATCGTGCGAAGGCACCGAGCTCTATCTTTTCACGCAAGAGATAATAGCTTGTTTCGTCTGTCATCTCGACCGGGGAGAGAGATCTTGTATTCGACGTTCAATGTTGAAAGTTCAATGTTCAAGGTTACAAACCTAAAAGCGGAATCATGCAACACAAAGAATATCCAACTTTGTTTTCATCTCGACCATCAGGGAGTGATCTTGGAGGGCCACGCTTTGTCGTGGCCGCATATGACTATCGAGCGGACGCGCAGAAGCGCGTCCCTCCAGAAACCTTCCCTCGAAATAACAAGGCAGTTACAATATTTCGCAAACTACTCTATACCCACCCCGGTATCCTTGACTTTCAAGTCCAATTTATTGATGATGTTCTACAGACGGACATTTTTTAACAACCTTTAGAGAAAGAGCATTCCATGCACATAATTCGCGGTGACAAGATTGACTACATTCCCGCCAGCCATGAGCGTCCCGATGAACCCGGAGTACTCAAAAAAGTTCTGGTGCAGGCAGCCGACCTCATTGAAGGCCGCGTGCAGATGATCAACTGGGCCCTGCTTCCAGCCGGAAAATCATTCCAGGCGCACTACCATGAAGACATGCAGGAAATATTCATACTGGTGCAGGGCCACACACAGATCAACATCAAAGATGAAAGCGCTGAGCTAAACACCGGGGACGCGGTTTTTATCCCTGTGGCCGCGGTGCATACCATGCACAACCCCCACAATGAAGATGCCGCCTATATTGCCATCGGCATCACCCGAGGCCAAGGCGGTAAAACCGTGGTGGTGGAGGGATAGCATGCGCGCTCGGGCACACGTTGCAGCTCAAGTGTCATCTCGACCGCCAGAGAGAAATCTTAGGTTTTTATAAAAAGTTTTTTTATGTAGCCTTACATGTGTTCGCCTTTGATTTTGGGTTTTAAACCCGTTGCAGCGCAGCCGAGCGAAGTGTGCGAGCGCGGAATAAGGGCGGCAAGCTGTCTGAGTCCCGCGAAAAGCGGGATGAGTTCTTGACGACCCCGCGTTTGTGCATTTCGCGAGAAGAGCCGAAGGCCAAGCTGCTGGGCGCCTTTTCTTTGGTTCGTTTCTTTGGAGCGAGCAAAGAGCGACAGCGGTCAATCCCGTAGGGTTGACTCAATGAACGTAAAGAATTTTACAGGGTTTCTAACATAAAAGAATGTCGTACCCCTTCTTTGCGTGTCCAAAGAAGCGGTACCCCCAAGAAAGGACACCCCCCGCGTATCCTGGTTTCGCCTTATGGCGAAACTACCCTCGCGAAACGTTTGTTCACGGGGACGTCAAGAACTCGCTTCGCTCAGACAGCTTGCCGTCCTGTATCCGCGACCAACCGCTCCGCTCGGCTACGCTACGATGGGGTTTAAAAGCCCAAGACCAACGACACAAGCATGTATAAGCTATATAATAGGCGCAACGACTCATGAACATGCAAATTGACAAACTCTCCGGCGACTACGTCATCTACCAGCCCGTAGAGGGCCAGCGCTACAGCACTGATGACATGCTTTTAGCCTGGCTGGCCGTGCGCGAAATGAACGCCGACCAATCGGGTGTGCCGTCATTTCTTGATCTTGGCTGCGGACTATGCTCGGTGTCCATGATTATCCTGTGGTGCTTCAAAAATTTGCATGGCTTCGGTATTGAACACGCGGCATCGCGCCTTGACTGCGCCCACCAATCTTTGGCTGCCAACCAGCTTGAAAACCGTTTTCAGCTCATCAATGCCGACCTTCGCACGCTCAGACTCAAAGAGCGCTTTAACTTCATTACCTCATCACCACCGTATTATGAATATCAGGAGGGCCCTGTGAGTCCGAATCCGGACAGGGCCCGGGTCCGCTTTGAAACACAGGGGAGCATTGAGGATTATTTTCAGGCGGCTGCCGCGCATGCAGCCCCAAAGGCCCGCTTTATTACCGTATATCCGACCCGCTACAAACAGCGCGTAGAAACGGCAGCAAGCGAGAATGGATTCAGCATCCATCGCAGCATCGACATTATTCCCCGCGCGGGTAAAGCTGCACTGTTCAGCCTGTTTACCTGCATCAAGGACAGCATCGACACTATTGCCACCGAAGAGCTGACCGTGCGCGGCCATGACCAACTCTTCACCCCGGAGTTCCGAGCTGTACGAAGCATGCTTGGATTCCGCGATAAGCTAAAATAGAAAATGCCGCGTCCCATTTCAGGATGAACCGACGCTGCATGCCCAACAAATTAATGTTTATGAGGTTTTCCTGTTGCGCAGAGCAAATTTTAATGCTAAGCAAAATATACACATAGCCTGAAACGGAGGAATCATACTGTTTTGAAAAAACCACCGGGAATTAATCACCTCTCATACCCTACTGAGCGTGCCAAGGTTAAAAAAACAGCAAAGGCCCCCGGGAACAAGGTCGCACCCCGGGCAGTTTCACCCGGAGCAGCCGCAATAAGGAAGCAACTATTGGGCACTGCCGAACCGGTTAAAACCGGAACAAACGAAATGAAAAAAATCCGGGGTACAAACCAGAAAACCTGCAAGGTTGTGTTTCGCCTTCCGCATGAAGCGGTCAGGGATGCTCAGTCCGTCTGTGTTGCCGGAGACTTTAATAACTGGAATATCTACGCCAATCCGTTGAAACGCCGTAAAGACGGCAGCTTCAGCCTGACGATTGAGCTCGTGAGGAACCGGGAATATCAATTCCGCTATCTGATCGACGATATGTACTGGGAAAATGACTGGGCCGCGGATAAATATATGGCCAGCACCTTCGGCGACTGCGATAATTCAGTTGTGGTCGTGTAGCCTGTTTTTATCCTAACAGGTTATTTAAAAATTCCTCTTATTTTAGGTTTTTGAAACCCGTTGCAGCGCAGCCGAGCGAAGCGCATGAATACGGAAAAAAGGAGTCACTTGTCTGAGGCCCGATAGGTCGGGCACGAGTTTGTGACGACGCCGCGTTTGTGCATTTCGCGAGGAGAGCCGCAGGCCAAGCTGCTAGGCGGCTTTGAGTCGAGCCTGAAAGGCTCGACCGCTACGCTCTTTGGTTCGTTGAGACAGGGCTTTCGTCCTGTCAGCCATGGCCCTTTGGCCGACAAAGAGCGACAGCGGTCAATCCCGTAGGGTTGACTCAATGAACGAAAAGAAGTTTACAGAGTTTCTAACATAAAAGATTGTCGTACCCCTTCTTTGCGTGTCCAAAGAAGGGGTACCCCCAAGAAAGGACACCCCCCGCGTATTCTGGTTCCGCCTATGGCGGAACTACCCTCGCGAAACGTTAGTTCACGGGGACGTCAAGAACTCGCTTCGCTCAGACAGCTTGCCGCCCTGTATCCGTGCCCAAACGCTCCGCTCAGCTACGCTACGATGGGGTTTTAAAACCAAAAACAATAAGCCTGTCATTTCTGCGGCAGGATTTGTCACTCCGGTGAAAACCGAAGTCCAGTATGTTGGTGGTGTTTTAAAGAATCTGGATTCCGGCCTGCGCCGGAATGACAGGTAAGAGGTTGTCTAAGGCTTCACACAAATTAATTTTTTACAGCACGGGGGATTCTTGCTACACTGAAACACTATCGAGTATTTCGTAGCGGGAGCGGATATGCCTGAAACAGAAAAGTATATGGCTATATATAATAAGCTGTCTGACGGACAGCGCATCACAACCCAAGAGGCAGAGGAGCTGCTCACCGGGGGTGATCTTTTGCAGCTGGGCCGCCTGGCTGATGCCAAAAGGCGCGAACTGCATCCTGACAACGCGTCCACGTTTCAGATTGACCGCAATATCAATTACACCAACATCTGTGAATGCCGCTGCCGCTTTTGCGCGTTTTACCGCGAGGCGGATTCACCTGATGCCTACCTATTAAGCGTTGAGGAGGTGCTGGCTAAAACTGAAGAGGCCGTGCGCATGGGTGCGACCCAGGTTATGCTACAGGGCGGTTTGCATCCTGATTTGGGCATTGATTATTTTGAAGAGCTGTTTCGCTCAATTAAGCAGCGCTTTGACATCTGTATTCATTCCCTCTCACCCCCGGAGGTGCAGCATCTTTCAAAGAAATCAGGGCTTGGTCTGGAAGATCTGCTTAATCGGCTGCGCGCAGCCGGGCTCGATAGCATACCCGGGGGCGGTGCTGAAATTCTGTCCGACCGGGTGCGTAAGGAGATAAGTCCGCATAAAATTTCTTCAGCGCAGTGGATGTCCGTGATGGAGGTCGCCCACGCTATCGGCATGCGCACAACCGGAACTATGATGATCGGTAGCGTTGAGACTAATGCCGAGCGTGCGGCCCATCTTGAGCTTTTGCGGGAGCTACAGGATCGCACCGGTAGATTTCGCGCCTTTATTCCCTGGACCTTTAAGGCCGGTAACAGTGAGTTGGCAACCGATGCCGAGGTATCTGCTTTTGAATATTTGCGCTTGTTGGCGGTCGCGCGCCTGTACCTTGACAATATCCCCAATATTCAGGGTTCATGGCTGACGCAGGGCCGTGATGTCGGGCAGGTCAGTCTGCATTTCGGCGCAAATGATCTAGGTTCTATCATGCTGGAAGAAAATGTTGTGCGTGCTGCCGGAACACACAATCGCATTACCGAGCAGGAAATGGTTGATCTTATCCGGGGCTCCGGACGGGTGCCAAAGCAGAGAAAGACGGATTATCAGATTGTGAAGGAGTATCCTGTCTCGGATGCAACCTGCTGAAAAACGTCCATCCTCCGTAGCAGGTCTACTGCAGAGGACGGGTCCGTTTGCGGTGTTGCACTCGTCATTCCGGCGAAAGCCGAAATCTGGAAAATTTAAAAAAAAACTTTTCGTTCATTGAGTCAGCCCTGTTGGCTGACAGCTATAGCCCTTTGCTCGGCCAAAGAGCGTAGCGGTCAAGACTGGAAGCCTTGACTCAACGAACCAAAGAGCGTAGCGGTCAAGCCTGAAAGGCTTGACTCAAAGGCGCCCAGCAGCTTGGCCTGCGGCTCTCCTCGCGAAACACATAAACACGGCGTCGTCACAAACTCGTGCCCGACCTATCGGGCCTCAGACAAGTGACTCCTTTTTTCCGTATTCAT
>Ga0222677_1000003_pt1 | contig 226403 bp, 169 predicted proteins | sample AntAcemetagen935_FD_179846 | JGI IMG/M metagenome (GOLD analysis project Ga0222677, IMG submission 179846) | Saline water microbial communities from Ace Lake, Antarctica - #935 | ecosystem: Environmental > Aquatic > Non-marine Saline and Alkaline > Saline | place: Antarctica: Ace Lake... | reverse complement strand
GCTTTCGTTGTGAATTGCTTTCGATTTGTATCTTTGAAATATTGAACACAACAGAGGTGGGTATAAATACTTAATATACTGTTTGTTGTGGCCTGTTTCAGGATGAAAAAAAGAAGAAAAGGTTGTTTGTCTTTAGAGACTTATAACCTTTTTCTTTTTCCAATTCTTTAAAATAGTTCCAGTTGCTGTGGTGTATTAGGTTTTTCGGTTTCTTTGGGTCCTCTAAAAAATTCCATCATTCCGAATTGTTTGTCGGTAAGGGTAAATATTATTACTTCTCCTTTGGGTGGTAGTGAATATTTAACTCTTTTTATATGTACTTCAGCATTTTCGCGGCTGTTACAGTGACGAATATAAATTGAATATTGCAGCATCGTAAAACCATCCTTTTGCAATTTCTTACGAAAAAGGTTAATATTCCGACGATCTTTTTTAGTTTCGGTTGGGAGGTCGTAAAAAACAAAAACCCACATTATCCTGTATTGGTTTAAACTAGAAAGTGAACTCAAATTATTATATTAAAACCGGGTACATAATTTTTCTGGCTACACCTTCAAAACATTGCATTAATGAAGATGTAGTTTGTTGCATTCCTACCTGTAATGGACTTTTATTATCATTTATATAAATGTTCATTGCCGGAATTTCAAGTAAGGTTCTTTTTACCTCTTTGGTTAGCTCTCCATCAAAACTATCCAAACTCATAATATCAAGTACTTTTCGGTCCACATAAGGCCTGTATGGCTCCATAATATCATCCGCAAGGCAATAGGCATTGTATTTATTGCGGTGGTGAATACCCAGTGCCGGTAATGCACCACTTGCCACAAGCGAACGAGCTACAACAGCTCTTAGTATTGCATAGCCGTAGTTCAGTATATTGTTTGGAGGCTCACCATACCTCCCTCTTTTAAATTCAATTTTAAAAATAGAGCTCCAGTAATAAGCTGCTGCCCTTGCCTCATAATTATCAGGGTCACCACTTCTTACCTGTGATGCCCAATAGTTCATATTCTCAATATCAATGTTGTACAGTTTTAATAGTGAGGCTTGATTTTGTATTTTTCTAATGATAGTTTGTTGCCATAGGTTTTTCTTTAATGGCAGACTGGCAGCCAGTTGATATTTAAGCTTTTCTGTGTATGTACTATGTGATGATAGGGGCAGCATCAACCCTAAGGGCATATGTCTGAAATCGTTAGTTAATATTGCAACATTGTTTTCAACCAAAGCCTGTAGAACCGCATTTGTTATTGTAATTTGATAGTTGTCAAGAATTACTATTCCAATATCCTCAATTGGAACCGATTTGGTATTATTTTCAAATTCGATTGATAGTTGGTTTTGATTTTTCGACAAGTAACATGGATTTCCAAAATAAAGTGTGCGTTTTATCATTTTGTTTTTTTATCAGCTAATCTCAAATAAGGCATAAAACAACCTCCCTATAGAGTAAGTCTACCCGACTTTTACAATGTTTCCTAATCTATTAACTGTAAGTTTTATACAAGTTTCTTTAATGGAATACTTTTCATCAGTACTTTCTAATTTATTAAGTTGTGTATATTCTTTTTTATCAAAGACACTTTTTGCAACATTATAAGGAATACCATATAATCTTTTGCCTGTAAAACTTACGACCTTATAAATCCTCTTTTTTTGTGTTACCTTTAAATTATTAAAGTCGACACTATTAATGTTATCCTGTTCTTCTAAAGTTGGTACATAAACCAAGTCGTTAGGTGAAAGGGTGAAAATTAAACCAAATTCTATACCATCTTTATCAGAAAATTTCTCTGGAACAGAAGACAAACCCTGTTTTTGCCTTTCTATCACAATATTCAAAGGAATTGTATCATACTGTCTAACTTTTTCTCCTTTTTTGTTTTTCCCTTGATAAATAGCAAAGAATAAGTTTGTTCCCTTAGCTGCTTCAACATACTTATCCTTTTTGTTTCCTGCATATCCTACTTGAAATTTATTCCCCAGTATCTCATAAACACGTGCTTTATAAATGGGGTGGTGAGCCTTCCCGTTATTTAGGTCAACAATATTTTTATTCATTTCTTCTACACCATCAGGCGAGAATGCCAAATCAGGTCTTTCTCTTGTAACACCTTTTTCATCAATCTCATTGTATTTTTTTAGATGATTAATCAAAATAGTTTGAATACATGTATCGGTAACTGACTCATGTATCCATTTTGCAGACTTAAAGTCCTCATTTACGGTTTTTCTAACTGCTGAATAACCATTATCAAATTGGTAAATATCTACTTTAGAGATTTTTAAATCTTTGAATGTTTTTTTAATGTAATTATTATCATAACCGTCTTTTCGCAGTTTTTTTACAAGACTATTATGTTTTTTATCAACCAATATCGGGTTATTGTCAATGGCAAAATTAATAGCAACTGCTTTTTTTAATCTTAAGTTTACTCTTCCAAACACAGTTTCTTTGTGCATAGGTTTCCTTATAGCCCAATTAGTGCCTTTTTGAGTTTCAAATTCTATTTTATCATTTTTTCTAATTTGATATTTATTACTAGCCTTATTTATAACTCTTAAATTCTGCTTAAAACTAACTACAATATTTTCTAAAGTATTATGGGCTTCAACTGAGAAATTTTGCCATGGTGTAAAAAACCCTTTAGATACTTTTATAGTATTTTCTCCTCTTTTAATTTCCTCAACTATTCTTAGTTTATTACGTAAGTCGTAACGCTTTTTGTCTGATTTTGCGTGTTCATTACTTAAATAACTTACGTGATTTCTTGTTGCTAAGGCCACAACCAAAGCATCCATAGCATGATGTCTGTGATCAATTCGTTTTTTATTGAAGTTTTTCTTTAACTCTTTTGGAACATCTGTTCTGAAGAAGTTTGATTTTTCATCGAAATATCCAAAGTCTTTAGTATTGGTAATATGATTTAGTCGTTCAAAACGTGGCCGGACAATTTCATTCCACTTGTCATTTAGTCCCCAATCGTGTTTTAAAATAGTTGTAACACTACCGGTGACTGCGACAATATTTTTTGAAGTTGCTTCCTGTTCGTCTTCTGTTCTTACAATATTACTTAATAGCCCCTTTACAACTTTGCTTATATAGCGAGTATCGTTAAGCTGTCTGGAAATAAATTGTTCCGGTACATCTTCGCTAAGCAATATTTTAAATTTTTTGCTTCCTTTTCTAAAATTTTGGGAAATAAAATCCTGATATGTTTCCAATGAAAGGAGGCTAACGGAGTTCCCCATGCCTAATTCAATTTTTCTGCCAGGATTTTTGCTAATCATTTCAAAAGCTGTTTGATTACCTTTGAATTTATTTACCTCTGTTTCACAAATAACTTTATTTCCATAAGAATTATCGAAATATCTAGCTTGTGGAATTACATGTTCAATTTCATATTCGGTCGTAAAAAGTTTGCTTAGTGGAATAACGTTTCCTGTATATGGTGAGCGGTATTTTTGCTCCATCCAAAGTCTGTATTTCTGAATTTCTTTAGAAGTTGGATCCGATGATTTGGTAATTTTTGCAATATTTACCCCTTCGTAGGTTTCTTTTTCCAGTTCTTTTTCAGTATACTTATTTAGTATATCTTCTTCAAATATTTTGAGCTTTTCCTGTTGACTTGGTGAATAAGGTATTACACCTTCAATATTTTCTGCTTTAAATTCACGTAATAAAGCTCTGATCCGTTCTTTTGTATCTTGATTTTTATTAATCTGAGCAGTCATTGATTTACGCATGTCTGCTGGGTTTTTCATTTCACGGCCAAGTTCAATATGTATTTCATCAAAAATGCGTGCATAATGCTTTTCTTCTTTCTCTGTTAGTTCATTCTTTTTTATTTCAAATGAACCATTATTCTTTTCAGCATAATACATCCAGGAATCTCTAACTAATCTTAGTGTCTCTGTTATTACCTGTTCTACAATTGGGTTTCGTAATGAATGTTGTTTGAATTCTTTCAAATATGCATCTATACACTGTGGATGTTTCCATTTAATATCTTCACTACTTTCAGAATGCCTGTCGTAAACAATATATGAGGCCAACCAAAGAGGTAAACCTTTAAAGTCATTTTTTGTTTGCAAATTAATTGCTTTTTCTCTGACTCTATCTCTTATTTTTTCATCGTATTCTGCATTTATAATTTTCTGTATTCTGTCCTTCGTTTTACCATCAATATCGTCATAATTCCAATGCTTTCCTGCTCGCAATAACGGTAGAAGTTTCTTAATCGCTTTTTCAGATAAAGCACCATAGTCATTTGCAAAAGGCTTAATTCTCTTAAATTCTTGTCGTAATTCTTTTGGAATATTTAGCTTGAAGTTATCATTATTAAATGCATTTTCTAATTCCTTTTTATCAGAAATAGAATATAATAAGTGCCATAATTTTATTTCATTTTCCCGAGTTAAAAATGATTTAATATCAAATTTTTTATCTTTAGAAAGCCTTGAAATAAATAATGCCCTCGTTTCATTTAAAGGGTATTCTTTATCTTCAACATAATTCCAACGATACTCAGATTCTGATAGCTTTTTTCCATACATATCAGTATAATTTGTCAAAAAAGGCTTTTGCTTAATTTTTGCTTTATTGTTAAAAAATTCAAATAACTCCACTTTTGCCTTTTCATCAGGAATAAAATCATGCGTAACATCAAAATCAGATATCATTTTACCTTTAATTGTTTTCGCTCTTTCATAAATACGAATATTGTCAACGAATTGCCACAATCTAAATTCTTGATAAAGAGGATGACTCTTATGAATTGCTTTAACAGGTTTTGTAATTAGTTCACCCTCCTTATTTTTAAAAACTCTATTCTCATATTTACAATCATCTATTAAGGATTTTTTTGATTTTAAAGGTCTCTGATAAAATATAATATCATTTACAAACAGGTTAATAAAATCTTTGTGTTTCAATATGTTTTGTTGAGCATAATTATTTGGATATAATTCCAATATACATTCTTCTAATAACCTATCATTTTGTAGTTCCCTATGAAATTCTGTTTGTTTTTTTAGTATGGCTATTAATTCCTCTTTGTAAAAATGACGTTCAATAGTTCTAACTAATTTCCCGTTTATTTTTTGAGATGGTTTTTTAAGAAGAGTATTGTAAATATAGGTTCCAACAAATTGTTTTGTGTTTTCAATTTTTTCTTCAGTACTTTTTTTTATGGCAATCCAATCCTCTTCAGAATTAACCGCTTTAAAGCTTCTTTTATCTTCTCCTTCTTTATCTGTTTTTACAGTTCCATCCTCATTTAAGGTCGTTGTAACTAAAAATTCTTTGGTTTTTCCAATCCAATTATTTAGTGATTCTTTACTTTTTCTACGATAAACCCAGCCATTTTCAAGAAAAACACTATACCAAATCTCGTTTTTAAGATTTGGTTCATCTGCTGTAACGTTAGTAACTTTTATGGCATGAAATTCTATCAATTTGTTTTTATCTTCCTCTTCTTCATCACCTCGCAATTGGTAATATCCACGTTTTTGGTTAAAATTAATTAGCACCCAGGTTAACTCTTGTAGACTAATCTTATTTTCTAATGCTTTTTTTCGTAGATAATATATAGTCCAATCATATGGTATTCTGGTTTCTTGACCAGTTTGTTCAAATTCATCTGCCATTTCATTGAAACTATCTTTGAAAAGAAATTCAAATTTTTTGTTTTCAGTTTCTTTATAATTGAGCTTAACCTCAACATTATTTATAAACTGACCTTTTTTATTTTGAAAATCGATTTTATCAGCATAATGCACCGGTAAGGCATTTAATATATTTAATACTCTGTGCAAGCGTTCTCTACGGAGCAAACCCCGTTGTCTTAATCTTCTAACTCCTCTATAACTAGTTCTTTCGGCTGTTTGTGAATGGCTTTGGCCTTGCCCAAATTTATCCAACACATCTTGACTCATCGGAATAATACGACTACCCATACCTAAGATTTTGCCCTCACCAAGTGTGTTTTCCTTTTTGTTTGTAAAATCTCTTTCTATTAATGCCCAACCAATAGAATTTGTTCCCAAGTCCAATCCTAAAATTTTTTTCATAATATTTTAGTGTTAAATATTTTTATTACCTTTGTTCCTAATCGAAGCAATTCACAATAAGGATTATTCCGTTGTGAAAACATTTAAGCCGCCTCGCCTTACAATGCGGGGCTTTTTTTATGAAACATTTCAGTAATTAGAGTTTTATAAATTTAAATTTCTTCAACTAAAACACTTTTTTAGGTTTCTCATATGCTATATGTTTAATAAAAATATGCAACCTAAAAAAACAGAAAGAAAAATTACTGATTAACTAACTGGTTTAGTATGTTGAGTTTAAGTAGTTATATTGTTTTAGCTCCCACAAATATAGAAATTAAATACATATGTATTACAGATTGTTTTATAAAAAAAACCGGCATCCATAAACTATGAATACCGGTTTAAAAAAATCTTTCACACTTTAACTCTCAGTCACAATCCCCCCAGTCAACCTCAACAACTCGGTATGTGTGTCTATAATATCATAAATGGCGTTGAGCTTACGGTGTGCTGCGTTAAGGTATATCAACTGCACATCACGAAAGTTAAATGAGTTGATAGTACCATTACGGTATTTATCGGTGGCAATTTGCATATTTAGTTCGGCGCTTTCCATATTAGCCTCGGCAACATTGAGAAGCTGTTTGCGTATATCATAAAGCTCGTATTGATTTACCAGCAAGTTTGCGAGGGTTTGCTTCATTTCCAGTATCTCTAACTGCCCAACCTGTTCACTAATACCGGCCTGTTGGATAGCCCTGCGTGTATTTCCCCCATTAAAAAGGTTGAAACTAAGCGTAAAGTTTGCATAATAATCAAAGGAATAACTATCATAGTTATCGTCCTTTGGTAAATCGTACCATCCCTTTTTGTAATCAGTACCTGCGTTTAGCAACAAGGACGGATAGCTTGCGCTTTTTGCAATACCTGTACCCTTCTTCAGGATTTCCTGATTTACGTATTGATTCTCCAATGTTTTATTGCTCGACATCATTTTTTGTTCAAGATCATCGAGATTATAAGTATAGGTTTCGGTTTGAAAACTATCAATCAATACAAAACTTACTTCGGGTGGCTCACCCAACAATAGATTAAGGCGAAGAAACGCATTTCGAACATTTAACTCTTGAAGCAAATAATTTGTTGAATCACTTAGAAAAGAATTTTTAGCCTGCAGCACTTCAAATGTAACTGCGCTTCCTATGTCTTTACGTATCATTTCATATTTATACCTATCACCCGAAAGGTCTTTTACTTCTGCCAATACTTTCAATCGTTCCTGCTCAAGTAATGCAAGATAGTAACCAAGTATTATTGATTGAACAGTATTTTCAACTACTAAAACAGAATTTCCGGCAGAGTATCTTTCCAATAAATCAAGTTTTTCTTTATTCATCTTTACAGAAAAACCATTGAACAAAATCCAGTTTACATTAACATATGGTGTTAACCGATTAGTATATAACTCGCTTCTGTCATCAGGATTTTGTTGTGATGGTGAGTCATCGAAGCGGTTTATACTATTAACACCTAAAGATATTGATGGATATCGTCCAACGGTACCCCAGGTATTGTTCAATTGGGCCGATTTATAATATTCTTCAAATATCCGTACCTGAAAATTATTTTCAAGCCCTTTTATTACTGCTGTTTCCAACGATAGCTCTTGTTGTGCAACTACCTTATTTACCGTAATGATACCAAAAAAGAGTATCATTACGATTAGAATATATTCATTTGAATTCTTCATTTTTATTTCTTTTTCAAATAATTAGTAGGCTAGTCAATTGTCCGCTTACTAAAAATAATTGCTTTTTCAACCTCTTCAGGTTCAGGGTATTTCCTGATAGCTGCTATTTCTTCTTCGGTTAATAGTGACTTAGTATCACCTAATTTAATCCATAGATTAATATTTCGGAATGTCCATTTCCAGAATCGTTTAAAATCATTTAATACTAATATTAATACAGGGAAAAATATCAGAATAAAGGCTGTTCCAATTAATACACCATATGCCAAAGCAACCGCCAGCGGAATTAAAAATTGTGCCTGAAAACTCTTCTCAAGAATAATTGGATACAGACCTACAGTGGTTGTAATAGTTGTAAGCACGATCGCTCTAAAACGAGCTTTACCAGCCTGTACAACGGCATCTTGTACTTTAACGCCTTCTAAAAGTAAGGAATTATATTTGGAAAGGAACACCACCGCATCATTTATAATAACCCCTGATAAGGCAATCATACCCCATGTACTTAGCATTGAAACAGGTATGCCCTCAATACCATGACCCCAGGTAGCTCCTAACCAAGCAAGTGGGATCATTGCAACGATAATAATTCCATGTGTGAATGATTTAAAATGAATAACAATTACCAAAAACATCAATGCAAATGCAATACTAAAGTATTTAATAATTTGCTCCATGGTTTCATTTGAATCACGTTGCTGACCCTGATACTCAACAGTTACGCCCGGGTAAGTTTCTTCAATAACCGGCAGTATGTCGGTTTTGATTTTTTCAATAATCGGGGGTACTGCATCATATGGATTCAACAAATCAGCATCTACCCTAACTTCTCGTGAACTATTAAAGTGCTTAATACTTACAGGTCCACGATCAATTGTATATTCGGCAAGTTCACTAAGTGGATAATCTCCTGCAAAGGTTTTTATCTTCATATTTTCCAGTTGCCCTATATTGATACGATCACTTTTAGGATAGCGCACCCATACTCTTAACTCATCCTTTCCTTGTTGTAACCTTTGGGCTTGCCCACCAAAGAAACCCTGACGAACCTGATTTGTAAGACTTGCCTGACTAAACCCCAAAAAATATGCTTTGGGTTTAAGTGTTAATTGAATTTCACGCTTACCTGCCGGATTTACGTCTGTAATATTATTTAGGGCTTTGATTTGTTTCATGCCTCTTAATAGATAGTCCTTTGCTGCATTTAACTCATCCATATCCTTACCAAGTAAACTTATTGATACAGGCGTGCCAAATGTATGTCTACCAGCAATTTTAACTTTTTCAGCTTCAGGTAGAGGTCCTAATTTGTTTTGAACCCTAGATACAATCTCAAAACTTGATGTTCCTGAATTTTCCAGATCACGAAGCAGCACAAAAACATTACCAGCGTGTGAGCCAATTTCCTGACCGTTAAAGGCAGATCCAGTTGAAACAAATGTGTAATTTACGAAGTCGGCGGTATCACTTAGCTCATCCTTTAGCTCTGCGTTTACTTCCCAAATTGCATCATCAATCTTTTGTACGTACTCCAGAGTCTGTGCTTCTCCCGATCCGGGTTTAAAAGCTATCTCAGCTGTAAACTGGTCGAAAGGTATAGAAGGGAAAAAGGTTGCTTTGATTAAACCACCACCAAAAAGGCCAACTGTTAATATTATTAAAACAACAGGAGTGAATATGAAAATATACTTCCACCTAATTACAAAGTTAAGGGTTTTGCCATATAATTTATCCCGCATAAAACCCAGAAACCGATCCAATAAATCACGTATTTTTTTACCAGTGTTTTGCTTTTGACTTTTCCTAAGAATAAAATTGCTGCCAAGGTGGGCAGGAAGAACAAAAAATGCTTCCAATAAAGAAAAGGCAAGGCTAAAGACCACTACAAATGCCATTTCAAACATAAACTCCATTCTTCCTTCGATGAAAAATAGGGGGGAAAATGCAATTATAGTTGTGGTAACTGAGGTTAATACTGCAGGTAGTACTTCCATTGTTCCTTCAATAGCTGCTTTTTTGGGTGACAATCCTTTTTCAAACTTTGTATATACATTTTCAGCTATTACAATTCCATCATCAACCAGAATACCTATAACTAGAATCATCCCAAAAAGAGAGATCATATTAATGGTAATGCCGTATCCTGCAGCAAGTATAAACATCGATAAAAACGATGCCGGAATCCCAAATGCAACCCAAAAAGATAACCTAAGGCTTAAGAATAAACCTAGTATGATTAGAATAAGCAGTAGACCTATACCTCCATTTCTATATAGAAGATTTAGCCTGCCCTTAAGCATTTGAAGAAAATCATAGGTAACGTAAAGTTGTGCATCGGTATGAGTTTCATTGAACTCTGCAACAAGGTTCTTGCAGTAGACCGATATTGCGCTTAGGTCTTCGGAAGGAAGTTTATTAATATTAAATGAAATAGAAGGCTTGCCATTCATCAATGACTTACTGGCAACATCAGCAAATTGTTTTTTTACTGTTCCTACATCAGCAATACGTAAAAAGCTTCCATCAGGGTTTGCCCGGATTATTATTTGTTCAATTTCTTCCGGATCAACAGTACGATATCTTGATCTGATCATTATCTCTTCAACATCTGATCGGATTTGACCTCCAGACATGTCGAGATTGTTTTGAGCTATTGCTTTTGATACTTCATCAAATGAAAGATTATACCGTAATAGATTTTCCTCTGAGATTTCCACAGATATTTCCAAATCCGGGTAACCGCCAACTGTAATTTGAGACATGATACCTGAATTATAAAGGTCATACTCAATTTCATCGGCATACTTTTTAAGAGTTAGTTTATCAGCCTCCCCAGATAATCCCATGAAAATGGCAAAAGTGGATGACCGTTGTTTAAACACAATAGGTCGCTCGGCATCAACTGGAAATGAAGTAATGCCATCAACAGCATTTTTTACCTCCATTAAGGTTTCATCGATATCGTATTCACCAGTTGTTAAAATTCTTACGCTTGAAACATTTTCAGAAGAGGTTGAGGTAACTTCTTTAATCCCGACAATCCCTCTGATTGCTTCTTCTACTCTAATTGTTATTCCTTCTTCCATTTCCTTTGGAGATGCACCTGGATAAAAGACGGTAACAAAAACATCCTTCTCAGCCATTTCAGGGAAAAAGGATTTTTTCATTGACACAACACTTATGGTACCAGCAATAAGTATTATGAAAATAATGATATTAGCGTAAAAGGGGTATTTTACAAATATACTTATCAGCCTTCTCATATTAATTAAGTATTTCAGCGTTAGTACCTTTTTGGGCATTTACCAAAGGTTCAACTACAACCATAGTGCCTGGTTCGAGGCCTGAAATCAAAGCTGAGGTTTCGTTGGTTTTTAGTATGTCAACCTTATGTATTTCTAGTTTTCCATTTTCAACAGTATAAACCAACTCCTTGTTAAATATAGCGTTACGTGGAATTTCCATGCTGCCGTCAAGATTTTTTTCAGAGAATACGGCTTTTAAATATTGCCCCTGATATAGTGGTTTGGATTTAGTAGGTTCAATGGCTACAAAAACAGTTATCGACTGTGAATTGGGGTCAACATAATCAGATTTACGCACTACTTTTCCGTTCCAGCTAAGCAATCCGTCTTGCGTACTTGCAACAACATCATCCCCAATATTTACCCAGTAAATATCTCCAATCCTAACAGGGACTTCCAACTCCATCTTATCGGTTTTAATCATTGTTGCAATCCTGCTTCCGGGATTAACAACCGAGCCCACTTCCATCATTACATTAGTAAATGTACCAACAAAGGGAGCATAAATATTATATTTTGATAACCTGATTTGTGCACTTTGAATAGTAAAATAATCGTTAAGAATATTACGGCTTGCAAGAAATACCTTTTCCTTATCTGAATCAATATCAGGCATCCCTGGTAATGGCTTATCAATATTAATAGAATTGAAAAAGTTTATCCATTTATTATAACTTTCTGGAAAATCAATTTTCATATCAGGCAATATCCCTGCTATTCCATTTAAAAAACGGCTCTTACTGGCTTTAAGGTTGCTCTTTGCTTCCTCATCAAATATGTGAACAAGAAGATCACCCTTTTTAAAAGTGGTACCTTCCTTTAGATGTACATTGCCTTGTAATACCTGCCCCGATACCTCAGCGCTTAGGTCAACGGCGTGCTGCGAAGTTAACCGCCCGGTTGCTGAGATACCTGCATAATTTACTTTATATAAAACCGGTTCGGCTTTTACATATAATAATATTTCTTCTTTTTCCCTGGTTTCGGGAAGCTTCTTGTTATCGATAAAAAAATTTGACAACAGACCTGAAAGAATTATGACTACAATAACAACAGCAATAGAAATAAGTGCTTTACGAATATTCATTTTGAATTATTTTTTAAAACATTTTTTTAGGAAATCAGTATAAAATTAGCATACTAATTGCGCAGCGAAAATAAATTAATAATTTTTAATGGATAGAAAAAATCGGTGAACAGTAGATTATTCTCGGTAAAATGACTCTATTTAACTTTTACCAGTGATATTAAAAGGTTATTTAATTTTATTGATTAGCGTTAGATGCTTATACACAAATTTCAATTCAGAATAAGTCACTTTTTCACCTAAAACCTCTTTTATATTTGATAAGCTGGTGTTCTGGTTATCAATAATATAGTCTGAAATAAGACTTATCTTTTCATTATTCATAATTTCTTCAATGGGTAATTCCCCAATACCAATATAATGTGCTAAATGCCCTTCAATTGTTGAAACAGCAAGACCCCTTTCCTTGGCAATTTCCTTAATTTTCTTTCCCGATTTCCATAATTCGAAACTTATTCTTTTTGTGTCTATTTTTGGAATTTTAACAGGAATAACCGGCTCTTTTTCATCTTTAATTGTAATATTTTGTTCATCCCTATAGTCATTAATTATGTCGAGCAAATCATCACTAAACATTTCCATCTTAACTTTGCCCATACCCTTTATTAGCTTTAATGCATTAGGTGTAGACGGAAGTTTATTACATATTTCATTCATTGTTTTAAGCTGTATAACTCTATAAACCTGCCAATTGAGTTCATCAGCCTTTGCATCTCGCCATGCTTTAAGTATTCTGTACAATTCCTTTTGATCATTGTCTCCAGGTGAAGAAGTTACAGCTGTTTTTCTTTTTGCTAATTTTTTAGGTTCTTCTATTGAAGCAAGAGCTCTGGATTTAAGGTAATCATCTACAGCAAAACCATTCTTACATGCAATCAGGCTTTTTAATTTGAAAGAATATTCTTGCTGAATATTATCCAATACATTTTTTAATGATTTCCTGACAACCTTGTTATCTGTTTCTACCACAGTATTGATTATTATCGATTCAAGAATTTCCATTAATTTATCTGAAAAATATACAGCCCCTTTTTTGATCCTGTCCTGTAATTGTATATTGTTCTCAATTTCATTGTTTTCAGTAAATAATACTTGTAACTGATTTCTGAATTTATTGGACACTATTACAATTTCTGATGCAAACTTTCTGTTTGTTTCAGTAAACTCATCAACCGGATTATTTTGCAAGCTGGCATAATGTTCCTGCCATAACTTAATTGCATAAGAAATATGCCTTTGAAGTGTACTAAAATCAAACAGGTCGGTTAATAGTTGCTGCTGATACAATTTCTTTGAAGCTTCCAGATGACTCCTGTCAGGTTGATTTTCTTCAACACTTTTTGTAAAACTATTAATAGTACTATCATGCTTTACACTTTTAGGTTGTATGCGGGAACTTAGTACCAGTCCTTCCAGTGTTTTACACCTACTAAGCGCTACATAAACCTGTCCGTGAGCAAAAGCAGCCTGAGCATCAATTATGGCATTCTCGAATGTTAGTCCCTGGCTTTTATGAATGGTAATAGCCCACGCCAGTTTCAATGGAAACTGTACGAAAGTGCCTTCAATTGCTTCTTTAATTTCTTTGCTTTCACTATCAAGCGTGTATTTCATTTTTTCCCAAAACACCTTCTCTACTTCAATAGGCTCATCATCGCCTGTACAAACAACTGTTATAACATTGCTTTGCATTTTGGTTATTGTGCCAATTTTACCATTATAATATCTCTTTTCAGGATTAGGGTCATTTTTCACAAACATTACCTGTGCCCCTATTTTAAGCTCAAGCTCGAACTCAGTTGGGTAATTATATTCAGAAAACAATCCGGTAACAGTTGCTTTAAAAGTATGCGATTTATTGTTGAGATGGCTTAATCTGGAATCATTAATTTGCTTTGCTTTGGCATTGTGTGTTGTGAGAATAATATAACCTGCCTCATCAGAACTAAAATCAGGGTCATATCTTGCATTTAGTGCTTCAATTACAGAGTTGTCGATTTCATTATCCCGAACCTTGTTAAGCAATTTAATGAATTTTTCATCACTTTGCCTGAAGACATGTAACAATTCAATGCTCACATAATGAGTTTGTTGTAGTGCCTTACTGCTGAAGAAGAAAGCTGTGTCGTAATGATTTCTCAACAGGTTCCATTCGTCTTCTTTTACTACGGGTGCCAGTTGTTGAAGATCACCAATCATAAGTAGTTGAACACCACCAAAAGGAAGGTTTCTATTTCTGAATCTACGTAGTGTACTATCAATTCCATCAAGTAAATCGGCTCTTACCATGCTAATCTCATCTATCACCAATAAATCCATACTCCGGATAATATTGATTTTCTCTTTATTGAATCTCCTGCTTTTTGATAGCATTGAAGCAGATTCAGCACCCGGTATTTGAGGCCCGAAAGGAAGTTGAAAAAAAGAATGTATAGTTACTCCTTTTGCATTAATAGCAGCCACACCTGTTGGCGCAACAACTACCATTCGCTTATGCGAGATATTTTTAAGGTTATGAAGAAAAGTTGTTTTTCCTGTACCAGCTTTTCCGGTTAGAAAAATATTTCTCCCGGTAAAATGTACAAAATCGTATGATAATTGTAGTTGAGGGTTATTGAAGGAATCCATGTTACAATTAAATAATAGATGGTAAAGGTATGTTAATTAAAGATATTAGAATTTGAAAATTAGAATAACCTCTGGCTAATTACCAAATGGAGTATTTTCAGGGGTTATAACTTCTGCAATGCCCTGAAAAAATTGATTAGCAGGTTCAAGCTCATTACCCTGGTGAATATCAGAGTTTACTCCAACAATAATTGTAACGCCTTCTTCATTATTTCTATACATTGCAGTATTATACCCGGGAATACTTCCGTTGTGTCCCAGCCAACCGTTAACCATAGCAATACCAAAGCCATATTTTCCTTTAACAGGCATATTATACCATGTTTGCTGTTCTTTGAGCATCTTTGTTGAAATAAGCGTTCCTTCAGAAATTGACTCAATATTAGCTCTAAGATCAAATATATTAGATATTAATTGTCCTGCTGTAAATGCCCAGCTTGGACTCCAATGAGTTGCGTTAACTACCTGCCCGTCTATTGTTTGATTAGTATAACCATTAGAATACGGTGATGGAATAGTTAAATCTACGGGCCAAACGGTATTATTTAATGATAATGGGTTAAAGATTTTTTCCTCAAATACCTGCATAATTAGTTTGTCCGTTATCTTTTCAACAAGAAGACCTAAAATAATAGTATTTGTATTACAATAAAAATATTCAGTACCCGGATCAAAAAGGTTCGGATGACAAAAAGCTCTTTCGAGCAAACTATCAGGCGACCACTGTTTTTCAGGATTATCTATAAACTCCACCTGAAAAATTGAATCAAATGAATATGAAAATAATCCGCTTGTCATATTTCCCAACATTCTAATTGTAATTTCATCTCCTCTGGGAATATTTTTTTCCGGTAAATAGGTTTGGATCGGTTCATCAAGAGCAATTAAATTTTCATCAACAAGTTGAAGAACCGCAATAGCTGTAAATGTTTTAGTTACACTACCAACACGAAAATGAAACCCTGTTTCCATTGGTTCACTATCAGCAACATTACTTACACCTACTGCAGTTGTGTAACTACCCTGTTTGTCAATCCAAACACCTGCAATTACACCGGGAACTCCTGTTTGAACAAGAATTTCATGAATAGACTCATCTATTGCCACTTTAAGTGATTCAGGGAAAATCGGTTCAACATCTGTATTTTTATTTGTACATGATATAAAAACGAAAAAGATGGCAAATAATGAAATTACTACTTTTCTCATAATACAATAATTAGCTAGTAAAAATAATAAATTAATTTAGCTATATCAAACAAATAGTTCCAATATTAAAAAAATTACATTTGCACAGCATGATAAATTTTTCATAAATAAGTTGTATAAATTGAAAAAAATACTAAAAATTTTAGGCCCCGGATTACTTTATGCCGGAGCAGCTGTTGGAGTATCGCACCTTGTTCAATCAACAAGGGCAGGTGCATTGTTTAATTTCGATTTGGTTTGGGTACTTATAATCGTCAATCTCCTAAAATATCCGTTTTTTGAATTTGGTCCCCGGTATGCTGTTGCAACAGGGTCAAACCTGGTTGATGGATATAAAAAAGTAGGTACCTGGGCCGTATCACTATTTGCCATAATTACCGTAGCATCAATGTTTATATTGCAAGCAGCAGTTACAGTTGTTACTGTGGGACTAATTTCATATGTTTTTAAACTAACGATAAGCATTACTGCACTGAGCATCATAGTATTACTGCTCGCTTTAGTAGTGCTCGTTTTTGGGAAATACAACCTTCTCGATAAGGTTATTAAATTTATTATTGTATTATTAGCGGTATCTACTATTGTGGCTGTTTTTGCAGCTTTGGGTATTCATAAAGAAATAACTCCTGATGCCCTTCAGCATTTTACATGGACACGTAGTGCGGATATATTTTTTCTGATAGCTTTTATTGGATGGATGCCTGCTCCAATTGATGTTTCAATCTGGTCATCAGTATGGAATATTGCTAAGGCCAAAGAACTTGGTTATGTTCCAAGTCTTAAAAATGCTTTAACAGAATTCCGTATCGGTTATTTTGGAACGGCTTTTCTTGCAGCAGGATTTCTTGCCATGGGCGCGCTGGTTATGTATGGAACAGGTGAGGAGCTCTCGTCAAGTGGAATAAAGTTTTCAGAACAACTTATCAATTTGTACACTACCAGCTTAGGCAATTGGGCATATTGGTTAGTTTCAATAGCCGCAGTAACAACTATGATAAGCACAACAATAACAGTTATGGATGCTTATCCACGTGTGTTGAGTCCCATATTTCAGAATTTATTTCCAGGTAGTTGGAAAAAGATCAAAAACAAACAATCGTTGACTTGGCTTTGGTTTGCAGTTCTAACTATTGGAACATCTTCAATAATTGCATTTGCTGCAAAATCGATGGGAGCCATGGTTAATCTGGCAACAACACTATCATTTCTTACAGCTCCGGTTATGGCATGGCTAAACTATAAAGTTGTTACGGATAAGCATATGCCTATTGAAGCCGTTCCGGGGTTATTTTTAAAAATACTTTCGTGGATTGGAATTGGTTTTTTTATTGCGTTTTCGTTAGTATATTTGTATTGGAGATATCTTAGTTAAAATAGCTTTAACCCGGATTAAAACTAACCGTCCTGCTAAGGCATAAACTTAAACTAACCAACCCACTAAGTTATAAACTGATATAGGCTAACCGACCCGCTATGTCCAAGGCGACTTTAGCGGGACTAGTCAGGTTTATCTTCTCCAAAAAGCCGGGGAAATAACTATTAGTACAGTAAATAATTCCAATCTTCCAAGCAACATCAAAAACGACAAAAACCATTTCGCTAAAGGTGAGAAAAAGGCGTAATTATCAACCGGTCCCACATTACCTATTCCAGGCCCAATATTTCCGAGCGAAGCCAGAGTTGCTCCAATTGAGGTGTCAAAATTATATCCCAGTAATGACAAAGTAAGTGTTCCGAAGCCAAAAATAAGAATGTAAATAAGGAAAAATGCCATTACGTTGAATATGATTTGCTGTGAAACAGATTTGCCATTATATTTAACCGGGATTATTGCCTGAGGATGTATTGAGCGTTTCATTTCCAGGATAGAATTTTTTATCAATAATAAATGACGAATAATTTTCACGCCACCACCTGTTGAGCCTGCACTACCACCAATAAACATCAATGCAAATATTAACATCCATAAGAACGATGGCCACAATAAATAGTCAGATGTTACAAATCCGGTTGTAGTTAATATTGAAACCACTGTAAACAATGATTCTCTTATTGAGCTTTCGGGATCTAATCTTTCAAAAACAAATAACCCAAAAGCAATAAATACCGATAATATTACGATAATCCATATATAAACTCTAAATTCCTGATTATATCGTAATTTATCAAATTGACGATGCAAAGCAAAATAATGAAGAGTGAAGTTGGTTCCGGCAAAAATCATAAACAATATTATTACATACTGTGTGTACGGCATAAACCCAGCAATACTATCGTTTTTTGTTGAGAAGCCTCCTGTAGCCATAGTTGCAAACGAATGGCATACCGAATCGAAAAAGTCCATTTCACCAATCCATAATAAGATAACTTCAGCAATAGTAAACAATACATAAATAGCCCAAAGTCGTTTCGCCGTTTCAGTTATCCGAGGATGGAGCTTATCGGGAGTAATGCCCGGCATTTCCGCAATCATTAACTGTAGCCCACCTATTCCTAAAAAAGGCAGTATAGCAACGGTAAGCACAATAATCCCCATTCCACCAATCCAGTGTGTCATTGCTCGCCAATACAATATGCTTTTGGGAACAATCTCAATATCTGTCAGCACTGTAGCGCCAGTTGTTGTAAACCCTGAAATAGTTTCAAAAAATGCATCAGTATAATTTGTTATTGAACCACTTAACAAAAAAGGGAGTGTTCCAAACAAAGAAATTATTACCCATGATAGTGAAACAATTAAATAACCTTCACGCTTTCCAATATTTTTCCTGTAATTTTTTCGAGTTATAAACCAAGTTATCAGACCTATAGAACCTGTTATTAAGGATGATATCAATAGTGGCCAAATGGATTCATTAAAATAAAAAGCAAAACCAAGACCGCTTAACATAAATAGCCCCTCAACAATTAGCAAAAAGCTAAGCACCCTTAGAACAATTGGTATATTAATAAATTTTTTATTTGGCATAATTAGTTAATATCAAAATCCCAATTTTGGTTTAAGAAACATCTTTTCTATTTTACTTGATATACCAGGGATTGCAAATATAACAACGTTATCATTTTCCTGTATTTGGAAATCACCAATTGCAATAAATGAATCGTCGCCCCGAATAATACCACCAATTAAGGCACCTTCTGGCATTCGTAAATTTCTTATAAGTTTCTTAGTAACTGGTGAATCTTTTTTGGCAATAAATTCAGCTACATCAGAATTTATTCCGCTCAAGCATTTTAACGATGCCACTTCATCACCCATCGAATGCTTAATGATATAACTGGCAGCACTTAATTTTTTATTAATAATGGTATCGATACCAATGTTTTGAGATATTTCGATGTAATCGAGGTTTTCAACAAGAGCAATGGTTTTTTTAACTCCAAATTTCTTAGCATGAAGACAGGTTATAATATTTGTTTCCGAACTGCTTGTTACTGCAATAAAAGCATCAACACCCTCAATTCCCTCCTCTTCAAGCAAATTAACATCGCGTGCATCACCATTAATAATTAATGTTTCATCAAGCAAGTTACTAAGTTTTAACGACCGTTCATGATCTTGTTCAATAAGCTTTATGTTTAAATCTTGCTCAAGCTGTTTGGATATTACTTTCCCCACTCTTCCGCCACCAACAACCATGATATTATTAATTTCAACATCTTGTTTTCCTCCCATCTTAAGCAAATTGTCAAGTCCTTCAGGTTTTGTAATAACATACACAAAATCATTTGGAAGAAAAACGGAATTTCCATCAGGGATAAAAGTATTATCACCTCTATGGATAGCTACTGCTCTGAAATTTAGGTTTTTATATTTTAATGCAATATCATTAAGAGATTTATGTACTACCGTTGCATCAGGATCGATCCTTATTAAAATCATAAGCAATTTCCCATCTGATAATTCAAAAATCTCAATTGCTGCAGGTTGTTGTAATAATTTCACAACTTCATGACCTGCAATATCTTCAGGGGAGAGCAATATGTCAATACCTAATTCATTATAAATCTTTTGATTTTCTTCTGTTAAATTTTGAAGAGTATTTACTCTGGCAATAGTGTATTTAGCTCCTAATTTTTTAGCAAGTATTGCTGTTAATATGTTAATCGGTTCGCTATGTAAAACTGAAATAACCAGGTCAGCTTTAGCCACATTAGCTTTTTTTAGAACAGCAACTGAATTCGACTCACCAACAATTGTAAGTAAATCAGTATGAGAATCAACCATTTTTAACAACTCTTCATGAGGATCAACAATAGTTATATTATGGTTGGAATCAACTAATGCTTCGGCTAAATAAAAACCAACTTCGCCATCACCGGCTATGATAATATTCATGGTTTATGAACTAAATTTAACAGATAAAAATAAACATTCTTTAAACAGGGTACAAATCTAAAAATATTAACAATAACTAATTCAAAGATAATAATTACAATTTTTGTTTAGCTTTGAACTTCAAACCAATAAAAATATGAGAAAACAATTAATCAAAATAATCATGCTCTTATTTTTATTGTTAGTTGGTAGTATAGAGGGCTATTCTCAAGAAATAGAAAAAGAGAAATATGATACAAGGAAAACAGAGATAAACATTACAATTGCATATTTATTTACCAGGCCTAATCAAGCTAATTATTATAACATAAACAACTCCATTTTAGGAGTATATGCAAATTTTCATAATATAATATATTGTCTTCATTTTTAATGGTAATATTTTAATGTCAAAAACACCCACCTTAACCAAGAAATTAATTACCATTTCAATATGGATGCTTATTACAAGCACAATGATATTTATTTCATTTAACAGGCATAGTAAAACGGGTATTTATTTTTACAGAAGCCAGATATTTGCTGATAAGGCAGGGTATTATGTTTATTTGCCTGCTGCCATATTGTACCAATTCAACCCTCAATTATTCCCTGAGAATATTGATGATAAAACAGGTAATGGATTTCAATTGAATACAGAAAACAATACTGTTCAAACAAAATATACATATGGTGTTGCTTTTTTTCAGCTACCTTTTTTTCTGATAGCTCATGCACTGGCCACTCCTTTAAAATTTGAACCAAATGGGTTTTCTCTCATTTATCATTGGGCTGTTGATATATCAGCAATATTCTATTTTTTAGCAGGTTTATTAATTCTATATCAACTACTTCGACAATCTTTTTTGAAGAAAACTGTAGTCCTCACTCTATTCTTTTTAACAGTTTCCACTAATTTGTTTTACTATGCATTAATTGATACAGGAATGTCGCATGTTTATTCCTTCTTTCTGTTTTCTGTTGTATTATATCTTATGTATAATTGGAAAATCTTTATTGGTAAACCTATCTTGTTCGGATTTCTTTTAGGATTTATTTTTTCGGCAATTCTTATTATCAGACCCAGCAACCTTATTTTTTTAATTTTAATTTTATTTATTAATAAAGATTATTTACAACGGTTGAAATTTATGTTAAATCCGTACTTTATTAGTGCCTTTGTAATTATTTTCACCCTGTTAATATTGCCCCAGTTGATGTACTGGAAATATGCCTCAGGTTCATTTATAGTTTATTCCTACGTTGGTGAGTCTTTCTCGAGTTGGAATAATCCAAAAATAATTGAGGTGCTTTTTGCGCCAAATAATGGGCATATTTTGTACAATCCTATTTTGCTAATAATATTTGCCGGTTGTGCACTTATGATTAAGAAGCATATGAGTAATGCTTACCTGATACTTACCGTTGCCATTGTTGTAGTTTATTATACTGCCTCATGGTGGCTTTATAGTTTTGGATGCGGGTACGGAAATAGAAATATGGTTGAATACTATAGTTTATTAAGTATACCCTTGGCAAGTATTATAGAAGAACACAAAAACAAGCTCTATAATTATTTGCTCTTTGGAATCCTTTTAATTTTTAGCTTATATAATTTAAAGATGATATATTCATATGGTGGTTGCTGGTTTGGGGAAGGCAATTGGGATTGGAATGAATATATTAGATGGCTGAAAGTTTGGCCTAGTTAATTAGGATTTATTGTCTAGTGTCAAGTCATATATCCTTTGATATTGAGACTGCTTCCTGCCGGCCGGTCAGGCAGGCAATCTCAATATGTCCCTTTGAGATTGACTAAACACTAGTAATTATAGCTGTTTTGAATATCTAGATTTGAAATTATTGCTTTCCATTAATGTTTAAATTAGCTAATTACAAAATTTTTGTATTTTCGCCCCTGTTTTTAACTAACTATTATAACACTATGAATATTATAAAAAGATCATTTTTAATGATGATCATGACATTAGTAACGATTGTTGTTGCAGCACAATCGGTAGAAGATGCCGGAGCTAAATATAATGAAGGAAATGAACTTTATAAAGAGAAAGCATATAGTAGTGCCGTGACTTCGTATGAAGAAGCATTAAATATAGCAATTGGGGTTGGAGTAGATGCTGAAGATTTAAAAAGTAGTATTGAGAAACAATTGATGAACGCGTACTATAAAAATGGGTTACAATATAAATCTATAGGGCTAGATGCAGCAATTGCCTCACTTGAAAAGGCTTATGCGCTTGCTGAGCAATTGGGAGATGACAAAATGAAAACAAAATCAGCTATAAATATTGCAAAATTTAGATCTGGAAAAGGGAACTCATTACTAAAAAAGAACAAACTGGATGAGGCATTTGCAGAGTATGAAATGGCATTGGAAATTCAACCAACATGCGTTAATGCATTTTATGGCATGGGAAAATTATACAAAGCCAAAAATGACATGGCAAATATGGTTATTAATATGGACAAGGTAATTGAATTTGGTGCTGATAATCCTAAAGCTGCTAAGTATGTGAAAAAAGCAAAATCAACTGCTTCAAAAGCACTGGTAACAGCTGGTGCCAAAGAAATTCAAAAGGAGCATGGAAAAAAAGCTGCTGAGTACATAAATCAATCATTTAATTATGCACCTGGCAATGCCAAGACTTACTATTATCTTGCTCTTGCATACAACAATACAAATAATTGGAATGATGCAATTACAGCAGCAAACAAAGCTATTGGAATGGAAACAGAAAAAAATTCGGAAATGTATTTTGCTCTAGGTCAAGCCTGCGAAGGGGTCGGTAATAATGCTGATGCTTGCGCAGCTTATAAAAATGTAACTTCAGGACCAAATATTGAAGTGGCAAAGTATCAAATCACACAAGTATTAAAGTGTAATTAAAAAAGCTTTGTTCTAATAAAATTTTTAAGCAATCTGGAATTATTCAGGTTGCTTATTTTTTTTTGGATATTTTTTTAACAATGCTTCTTCTGCATTTTTTTCTGAGCCTAACATAATCGCTATCCATCGTGAATTTTCACGTGTTTCAAGACTTATTTTCATGGCCATAGTAATGGGAACGGCTAATAGCATACCAACATCACCAAGTGTCCACCCCCAGAATACAAGTGATAGAAATACAGCAAGTGTGCTTAAATTCATGCCTTTAGCTAAAAATTTAGGCTCAATTATTTGGCCAATAATAAAATTAATAAGCCCATAAGCAATACCAACATATAAAACACCTGAAAGACCATCCTGAATAAGAACAAATAACATAATAGGTATAGCAGCTATCACTGATCCAATATTTGGAATATAACGCATTAGCAATACTAATAATCCCCAAACAATTGCATATTGAATATGCATAACAAATAACACAATGGCTACAGATATTCCACCTATCAACCCTGTTATAGTTTTAATGCCAAGATATTGACGAATATTTTTCGAGATAATAGTTATACTTCCCAATGAAGCATCTGGATCTTTAAGAACAGCTTTTAATTTAATGGGGAAACTATTGGTTTCTCCAAGTATAAATGCAGCAACAAGTATCAGTAGTACAATTTGCCCGAATACTCCCCCAATTCCAGTAATAAACTTTGATGCATAACCAAGTGCGTTACCAGCATTAAAATCACTAGTAACTGAATCTTCAGTGATATTCAATCCGTAACCATTCAACAAAGTAATTGATGATTTAGTAATATCATGAAGCTCTTGTTTATATGCCGGTAAGTTTTTTGAAAATTCAATTATTGATCGGGTAACAGCACCTCCTATGCCAACAAATACAATTAATAGTCCTAGTACAACTATTAATATTGATAATACTCCATTAACACCTTTTTTTTTAAGCCAACTTATGGGATGAAAAATAATTATGCTAAAGAAAATTGCCATTAGAATTGGGTTTATTATTGGTGCACCTATTTTTAAACCAGCAATAACAATAATACCAGCAGCCGCATAAAACAACGGATGCAGCCTTGAATATTGTATAAGAGTAGGAGTCATAATTATAAGGTTAATTAATAATTATGCTAAAAATAAACATTTTTAACTAATTGGAATTATATTTTCTCTGAAAAATAATAGATATCGGGTAAGCACAGTTAAAGTTAAACTACATAAGACACATGTATAAACTTGTATTTACACCCTGATAATTAGACTATTACAAAAACACTTAATAACCGGAAGAGTAGAACAGAAGTTAATCTATCTTACTACCAGAATTTTTGTAACTACCTTTTCCGTTTTATCAATTGTTACGGCAAAAACCATGTAAATACCTGTAGCAACTTTTTGTCCATTAAAATTATTACCATCCCACACAGCCTGACCTCCTTCTGATTTTGTTTGATAAACCAGATTACCATAGCTATCGGTAATTTTCACATATGAATTGTTTTCTAATCCTTTAATAGCTATTAACCCGGTATAGTTCTCTCTTACAGGGTTAGGATAAGCATAAGCTTTCGTTCCTGGAGGGTTGGGTGGCGTAGCACTACCCCGATAAGATATAATACCTTTTGCAGTACCAATAAACACTTCACCCACATCATTTATTGCTATGCTAGTAATATTGTTAGAAAGTAATGGACTATTTTCTGTAGTGAAATGATGAATTTCTTCCAGTCCATCTTCAGAGAAAAGGAAAATGCCTGCACGTTCTGTACCTACCCATTTTCTATTAGCTCCATCAACTGCAATTGTGTTAATTAGTTCTGTTTCCAGTAAATAATCTGCTAATCCTGAGCCATCATTCCGGGGAACAAGAATTCTCTGTGCATCATAATTTGCTCCCGAAACAAAAATGCTCTCAGGAGAGTAAAAAACAGCTATGCCTTTATCGGTTCCAACCCAAACTTCACCATCCAAATCGGCAGCAAATGAATATACCTTATTACCGGGAATGTTACCTTGACCGGATGCTGAGTGCAATACTTTTACATCATCATCACCAATATCATCAATAGACCCATTATTAGTAAAAACGATAATCAAACCATCATTACGTTTAATAATCCACTTTTGGTCATAGTTATCAATCAATAAATCACCAATATCCTTACCGCTCAACGATCCACCAAAATTAAATGATTTCCACTCTCCGTCTGTTTTCATGACTGACAACAAATTAGGGGCACCAGAATTTGCAACCCACATATTATTTTGACTATCAAAATCAATCCCGCTAATATTTATAAGATTTGGGTTTGATATCCATGGCTGAACAGTACTATTTTGATCATCATATATCGTTGTAAGTTCATTATTAACAAATTTCACCACGCCGGCTTGCCAGGTTCCAATGTATGCAATATTGGAGTTTAACGGATCAACTTTTGCACAAACATAATCACTCATGGTGTCGAATGCTGGTGTTGACCATGCATTATGGGTGTACCAGCTATCCTCAATAAATGAAAAAACACCATCTTTCATATATAACTTCGACCAATTTGACTGCCTTCCACCCGAAGCGACCCAAACATTTTTTCCTCCGGCGTCAAGCCTGAAAATACTATTTGTTCCGGGGCCATTTGGCTTTATGTATTCTGCCTCTATACCTGTATTCCACGTTTTAACTAACCCTTTTGATTGAGCACCAACCCAAACAAAATCCTCATCCATATCTGCTGATAACGGTTTAACTGATTGTCCTTCGGGTTTCCAGATACTGTATTGAAATACCATATTCTTATCATAAACCTGAACTTCGTTTTCGTTTACCAACAGCATGTTATCACCCACAACATTCATCTGATGATGCTGACTGTTATTATCTTTCTCAAAATAATCCCAGCCAATGCCATTAAAAACAAACATAGTATCCTGTTCAGATTGATTGCTAAAATAATTGGCATAAACTTTTCCATTAAAACTAACAACATGGTCATATGGTAAATCAGGATATATTAATCGTTGATCTTTGTGCCATTGATGATAATCAGCAAGATTTAATCCAGCTACATCAGCATAATAAATACCACTTTCTGTTGATGCAAATAACGATGTATCGTTATAAGTTATTCCCATCACATCAATGGAATTACCATCAGGTCCAATATAATACGTGTCAAATATTTCTCTCCTATCCATATCAAGAATAACAATTCCAAAACCACATGATAAATAAGCATAGTTGTCCTTAAAAGTGATGTCGTTAATGGTCTTATTTCCAAGTATTTCTTTGTCTTTAATATCTGGTATATTTATGATAGTGCCATCCATCATTATTATATCCAAATTAGTATTTGTATATGCTACCAAGATTTCATCTGTAGTAGGATTATACCCTATTTTGCTTATTCCTATATCATTTAACCCTTTAACCTTATCAAATCTCTCAACACTATTATCAAGTTTGTTGTATGTAAAAATTGTTAATTCAGTTGCTGCATAAACCATGTCGTCAACCACGGCTACATCAACAAGTTTGTTATAGGGTAAATGAGTTCTCCAACTACCTATAGGGGGGCTCTGTGATACACTTATTTTTGAAAAAAAGCATACAATAAAAATTAAAATAAAAGTAAACTTGTATTTTCGCATTCTAAAGATTATTCGTTAGTTTATTTATAAACTGCAAATAACAAAAATTATTGTCATTTAAGCAACATGAAAACTAAAACCCTACATATAAATAATATGAACTATGATTGTTGTATCAAGGTTGTTGAAATGGAGATGAAAACTTTAAAGGTAACTGTCAAAAAAATTAAACTTGGTGAAGTAGTAATAAGTTACGATTCTTCAAAGCTAAGTATGCAGAATATTGAAAAAGCACTAAAACGAAATGGGTTTTCATTATTAACCAATAAGAATGATATTCTGGTTGAAGATATAAGAAGAACTATTATCGATCTTGTTCATCATACAACATATAATGCAATGGTGCGTAACTCAGATTATCTTGTGGGTAAATTTGGGAAAACTTATCCTTATTTATCTTCTTTATTTTCAAAATATGAAGGAATAACACTTGAAAAATATATCATACTTCAGAAAATTGAAAAAGTAAAGTCGCTGATAAAAGATAATGAATTAACCCTTAGTGAAATTGCTTTTATGATGGGTTATAGTAGTGTTCAATATTTATCAACTCAGTTTAAAACCATAACTGGCATTTCTGTTTCAGAGTTTAAAAAGCCACATGGTAAATAAAACAGTTCATTAAATGGCTTAAATATTTTCACCCTGCGACACAATAATCTCTTTAATTTCATCAACAGAATATGCATTAGATACTGAAAAATCACCAATGGCAGTTCTTCGGAGACTGCTCATATATGCACCATTGTTAATTGCTTTACCAAAATCATCAACCAGTGACCTAATATAGGTTCCTTTGCTACAGTTAACCATGAAATCCATTTCAGGTAATTCAAAATTTAACAATGTAAAATCATAAATTGTAACCTGTCGTGATTTTATTTTTACCTCATTATTTTTACGTGCATACTCAAAAGCACGTTTCCCATCAACTTTTACAGCTGAGTATACAGGAGGAGTTTGCTCGATTTTTCCGGTAAATTGTTTTGTAGCTTCGAGCAACATTTCTGTTGAAATATTATTAGTATCAAAAGTCTGATCAACTTCGGTCTCTTTATCAAATGAAGGGGTTGTTGCTCCCATATACATACTGCCTACATAAACCTTGTCAAGACCCTGAAACGAATCTATTTGTTTTGTAAATTTTCCGGTACAGATAATTAACAGTCCCGTAGCCAATGGGTCTAGAGTTCCTGCATGACCAACTTTTATTTTTTTTATATTGAATGTTCGTTTTATGGAATATCTAATTGAATTTACAACATCGAAAGAAGTCCAGCCTATTGGCTTATCAATTAATAACACTTCGCCTTCAAGAAAATTAAACTTTTTTTCTGACATTTTAATGTCGTTGTTTTGCTAACATTATTTAATAAACATTGTAACAATAGCAATTATCCCAACCACAAAGCAATAATATGCAAAATATGAAAGCTTGCTTTTTTGCACCAGCTTAATCATCCATGTACAGGCTAACAGACCAGTTAAAAATGCAGCAATAAACCCAACCGAAAGAGGAAAAATATTTGTATCCATGGTAATCATGCCGCTAGTAAGGTCTTTAGCCATTTTTCCAAGAATAAGTGGCACAACCATTAAGAATGAAAATTTAGCTGCTTTGGTTCGGTCAATTCCTAATAATACACTGGTAGAAATTGTTGCTCCTGATCGTGAGATACCCGGCAAAATAGCAATTGCTTGTGATATTCCGATTATAAACGCATTTTTATAGCTTACTCCTTTATCAATTGTTTTTGCTTTATCAGCTAACAATAGTAGAACCCCAGTTATTAGTAACATAAATCCAACCAAAAGTATTTGACCTTCAAAAAGCAATTCCATTTGGTCTTCAAAAAAGAAGCCTACCAGGCCGGCAGGAATCATGGAAATAATGATTTTTAATGAAAATTTGGTTTCATCATTCCACCTGAACTTAAATAATCCGCGAAAAATTTCTAACACGTCCTTCCAGAAAACGCTGACTGTTGCAATGGCAGTGGCTCCATGTAACACCACTGTTGTTAGCATACTTTGTTGAGCAACAGAAGTGTCGCCAAGAAGAGCCTTTGCAATTTCCAAATGACCACTACTACTTACAGGTAAAAACTCTGTTAATCCTTGAATAATACCAAGAATCAATGCTTCAATCCAGCTCATCTGTTAAAAAATTATTGGGTTTCTTTTGCACGAAACATTATTGCATATATTTCAATAATATAACCTGCCAATATTAAAATTGGTGCAAGAGTAAGTCTTCTAAATCCAAAAAGAGCTTCACTAAAAACCTCAGGATCATCCGAACCTCCACCTATCATTAATAAAAACCCGACTATAATAACTAGTAGCCCGACAATTAAAATCATATAATTAGTTCTGTTAAAAGCAAACTCTAACTTGTTTACTTTTTCTTCTTGTTTTTTAACTTTAGCTGACATAATTCTATTTTTTTTCAAAAATACAATAAAAACAAATTATTTATTTTCACTATATTAATAGAGTTGTTGAATAAAAAAATTTAACCAAACTGTTTTACCTCTGATTATCAAATTATCAAAAATCATTGCTTCCAACACGAATTAACCATTAATCACTATGTATTAACCATTTATCGCTATCCATACATTGCATCTGTTTTCATCTTTAAATACTTACCCACAGCAAAAAGTGTTGATATACCTGTAATTAACAAGCCAGAGATTAATATCAAAACATTAAGATAAATTAACATCTTACTGCTTGATAACAGCACTAGTTCAGGTATGCTTTGTTGAGCTGCAATAAGAATTCCATGCAATAGAGCCATGGCAACTATCGCGCTGATTAACCCCTGTGCAAATCCAATTACAATAAATGGTCTGATTATAAAGCCTTCGGTAGCTCCAACAAGTTGCATACTTCTTATAATAAACCTCTTGGTATAAATTGAAAGCCTGATAGTGTTGTTAATTAGAGCTACAGCTATTAATAGCAGTAGTAAACTAAACCCAAATAAAATCAGGCTGATTTTTTTAATATTCTTATTAATCAGATGCACTACTGATTTTTGGTAATAAACTTCTTTTACTGCATTATTTTCGAGAACATATTTTTCCATTTTTACAATGCTGTCGTTATTAGCCCAATTGGCTTTAAATCTAACATCAATTGATGGCAAAAGCGGATTATTATCATCTTCAATAAATCCAGTAAATTCATCACCCAATATACTTGTAAGTCTGCTGGTTGCCTCTTCTTTTGTAATATATTCAGTTGATTTAATTCCAGAATGTTTATCCAATTGTTTTTGTAAATATACAATGTCGGCCTCTTTTACATTATCCTTCATTATTATTTCAAAACCTATATTTTCTTTGATATAATTAGATAAACTTTTTGCGTGAAGAACAAACAATCCCAAAAACCCTAATGTAAACAGTACCAAGGTAATACTTATTACTGAAGTAATATAAGAAGTGTTGATTTTTCTTCTATAATATCTATCGTTGTAAGAGGTCATATTGATGGCTAAAGTATAAAAATAAACAACCTGTATAACTCTCAAAAACAACCTTAAAAAAGGGGGGCTTTAATTTCAAATCCGAATTCTAATTATACTATCAATGTGGTTTATATTTCATAATATGAATTAAAAATCTTCTATATCATTACTTTCACCACCTTCATTAGAGCGTGATTTGCTATTTGCCTTATAATTGTTAAATCGGTAATTTATGGTAATAGTTACTACCGGAGCTTCACGACGATATTCACTGTAGTTATAGAAATCAGGGCCGCTTGATGTAAAGTCATGCTTTGCAGTAGAGAAAATATCTCGAACTTGAAGTATTGCAGATAGTTTTTTATCCATAAAATCTTGGCGTACAGCTGCATTCACCATGTAATAGCCTTCTGTTTTGCCTTGTACATTTACACTTGGGCCATTATACATACTGTTAACTTGTATTTTCGTGCTCTTCATAATATTGAACGTGTTGTTAAACCTTGAACTCCAGTTATTACTTTTGTTCGAGAAAGGTTCATCGTATAAAGTGCCTTCTACTTTATATTTATAAAAATCACCCATTAAATCGGTTTCCCACCAACTAAATAATTGAAAACTAACCATAAATTCAATTCCCAGACTATAATCTTTCCCAACATTTTCAGGTGTTGTTAACATTACATTTTCTTCATAAACACTTCTTACCCTTTCAACTTTGTTATTGGTAATTCTATAATAACCTTCCAAAGAGAACATATTTGATTTTCCAAGTTTTTTCATATATCCCAACTCAAATGAATCTATGTATTCGGGAAGTAGCTCCGGGTTTCCTTGCCTAACGTTATATGCATCACTCCATGTAATAAACGGTTCTAAATACCAACCTCTTGATCGTTGTATTCTGCGAGTATAGCTCGTCATAAGTTGATGATCTTTTGGCAATTTATAGGACATATGTATTGAAGGAAAAAAGTCCCACCTATCAATATTGTAAGTTTGAATATCATTTCGCGGTTCTATATTTCTGAAGGTGTACTCAGCCCTAACTCCTCCCTGATATCCAAATTTTCCAATTTCTCCTGCATAAATTGTATATAACGCATGAATATTTCTAATGTAAGAAGTGATGTTACTGTACTCGGGCTGGATGTAGTAGATGCCATTACTGGTATCAAGAACGTGAAGTTCGGTATTGTCTTCACTTCTTGAAAAACGAGTTTGAAATCCTGCTTCAAATTTGTCATTTTTTCCCACAGGTAAGGTATAATCAATTTTAGCTCGTATCCTGCTTGATGGACCCGTCTCCACATTTTTTTTACCATCTACAATAATATTAAACACATTTATTAATTCGTTGGTGGAATTATCTTTAAAATCACGATTATCATAGGAAAGCTCAAATTGCACCTCATGTCCTTTTTTTGTAAATTTATGTTGATAATTACTGGTAAAAGAATAGAAATTGCCTCCTCTGGCAGACTCTTCATAATTTTTATATAGATTATGAATTTCCCCAGGTGTATACCACTCATCGTAATTTAAATCTGAAATTCCGGTTCTTTTACGTTCTCCGAGTCTAACTCCAAACCCAATAATATCATTTTGGCCAAAACTATAATCCAATCCGGCTCGTATTCCCCAAGTGGTTCTTTCTCTAGAGTTAGTACCATTCATAATAGTTTTAAAAGTTGTATCCTCAGAATAAGTATGTCTTTCGTTATACCTGTCTCCGGGATAATTTCTCACATTATAATCAGCACCGAAATAGATGTTTATATTTCTTTTCTTGTAGTTAACCAGAACATCGCCACCATATTTATTGTTAAGTCCAGCATTCAAATTAACCACACCGCTAAACCCTTGAAGTTTATTTTTTTTGGTAATAATATTAATTATACCAGCAGTTCCGTCGGGATCGAATTTTGCTGATGGATTGGTAATAATCTCTATATTATCAATGGTGCTTGCCGGAATTTGTTGTAATGCATCATTGGCATCTAATACAGAGGGCCGCCCATCAATTAGCACGGTAAAGCCCGAACTCCCTCTTAACATTACATTACCTTCTATATCTACTTTAACAGATGGCACATTCTCAAGTACATCTACTGCAGTTCCGGATATTGCCGTAATTTGTTTACTTACATTAATAACTTTTTTATCAATCTGATAATCAATTCGTGGAGAACTTCCGTTAATTACAACTTCGTTCAGACTTTCAACAGATGTTTGCAATTTAATTTTCCCCAAGTTTATAAAGTAATGTTCTTTGTTTATTTTAATATCAGGTATTATATAATCCTTATACCCCATAAAAGACACACGCATAAAATAACGTCCGGGAACGATTTTATCCATAAAAAACCGACCGTTTTTTTGAGTAATTGTCCCATTAATCACTTTGTTGGTTCGTTTTTGAAACAAACCTACTGTTGCGTATTCAACAAAGTGTCTACTTACAGAGTCGATTACAATACCACTAATTTGACCAATTTCCTGTAATTTTCCATCGCCACCGGGGCTGCCTTTTCCTTGAGCATGTTGACCACCCTGACTGAAAACATTGAGAGTTGTTGATATGAATAAAATAATTATCCCTAACTTTATATTTTTTATTAACATGAACTTTTTCATTCTGAAAATTTGATGTAATGATTAGACAGTTGGGAATAAGGTTCTATTCCAACTTTTTCATTAAAATTATTATTTTATGACTACTTGGCTGGTGCTAATTATGGATTAATTCTATTTTATAATAATCGGTTGTGTCAGCAATGCTTTACTTGTTTGTAATGCTAAAATATAGCTGCCACTCTTGAAATTTTTTAAATCCCAGTTTATTTTATGATGGCCAGCATGCATGTTTTTCTCACAAATCTTATCTAAAGTAACTCCCTTCATATTGGTTATAAACAAAATTATGTGCTCTGAAACTAATAATTCAAAATCGATCTGTACTTCAATGTGCGCAGGATTTGGATACACTTTTAGAACGCTTATATTGTCAATTTTATCATTAAAAATACTATTTGGAATCTGTTTTTCATATGCACCCATATCAATGGTATCATCAACTATACGTGTTTTTCCGGCTAGATCAAGTTCAGGAATCATCATACCAACGGTATCTACACTTCCTGAATTTATGCATGGTGATAACAATGCGGGAAAATAAGTGTCTTCTTCAAAAAAAGGATCCTGATCTATATTATTCACGTATTTTCCTATAAAATCATCTCCTCCTGTTCCGGCAAAATTTACAATCCCACCCTGAATATCATTATAATAAAAATTGGGTTGTGATAAATTATCCCACAGATAGATCTGGTTTATTTCACCTCCATATTGTGTATTTCCATATATAATATTATTGAATAATATAGGAACAACAGAGTCTTTGCAATAAAACCCACCACCACCTCCAAGACAATTGTTGTTGACAATCGTATTGTTTAAGTAAGTTGGACTGCAATCTCCATTTGATATTCCTGCTCCAAAAAACTGAGAACCATTGTTTATAATCAGATTGTTATTAATAACATAATTACAAGTATCAATATGAAGGATTCCAAAACCACCTCCTAATGCACTGAAATTATCCTCAAATATATTGTGTACTATCAGACAGTCGACAAATCTTACACATAATCCCCCACCAATCCCTGTGGATGAATTCCCTCTAAAATAATTCTGTTCAATAATTGCCTCACTAAGATCAACGCATACCCCACCTCCGTAGCCATAGTATATTTGTGATTGACCACATCTGTTATTCTCAAAACTATTTCCTATAACCCTTATTGATGCATTTTCCAGATAAACCGCACCTCCACTGAAGAATGCATAATTATTTTTAAAATTACAATTAGTAATAGACACACGATTAGTATTTCTGATACATATTGCCCCACCATACCCATGAATAGAATCCTCCGCCATTGCCTTTCCATACTCAAAATTACAATAAGATATTTGCGTAGTATCCACTTCAGAACTTAGATTTTCAATCCGAACGTGTTTCCATCCGCCATTGGTTATGGTGTCGTTTTGAAAACCTGTAGTATCATAAATGCTAAAAAGAATAGGGTTTTCAAAACTCCCAAGTGCTTTCAAACAGCCTTTCACTTGTAAGGAGTAAGGCCCCTGAAATATAATTGTAACTCCTTCACCAATATTTAGAATTTCTGATTGTGCTATCTCAATATCGCTAATCACATTTACAGTATCAACATTCCAGTTTCCTGAAACACTTCCTGAAGCCTCAATAGATGTTCCCCAAATAAAATTATGAATAAAAAAAAAGCACGCTAGTGCCAGCAGACCAATTATTTTTTTATTCATCATATATTTTTAATATAGGTGCAAAAATATCAAATTTAAAGAGCTAATCTGTTATTTCCATTCGAACCTCTATTGTAAGCTGGTAATTTACGGCTAATAAATGTGCCCTCTATTCCGTATTCTATACCAACTATAACACCATATTGCTTGTATCTTCAAACAATTTTATTTCTGGTTTTCATTTATACACAACGGATCGCAGCTATGGCAACCGGGCTTTCTTCGGTTTGTTAGCTTAGAATTGAATAATCTTTTTCAATATTGACCTTTTACCTAAAATTAATCGGCAATAGTAGACTCCTGGTAGATTAAACCCTGTTTGCTTTTTATTGTACCATTTCATTGAATAATCTCCTGTTTGTTTGTTTTTTTGAGACAGAAGATAAATTATTTGTCCCTTAGAATTGATAATTGAAATTTCCACATCTGATGTTTCCGGAATTGTAAAATCAATTGTAATTCCAGAAGAAAATATAAACGGATTGGGGTAACAATTCAATAAATTATTTTTATCAGCAGTATTTATTGGGTCGTTAGTTTTTTGTATCAATCCCTTGTTTTCAAAATAAAATATGCCACCATTATCACCTCCCAAATACAAATCAATATCATTGTCAAAATCGGTATCATAAAAAGTCAATGCTGAAAACATATCAATATCAATGGGCAAATAGTTTGTATTTGTTAAACTAAAATCCGGATTATAAATATCACCGGTATTTTCATATAAATACAGGCTATCATGCAACTGGAGCAAATCAGTGTATCCACTAAAAAATGCATCTAGGTCACCATCTCCATCTTCATCCATAAAAGCGATTTTACCCCATTGGGCTGGTTGGGAATAATCGAATTGCCAGTCGGATTGTTCTGGAGTACCTTCATTTTCATAATACCAAATCATTGGATCATACCCCATGACTGTTTCCTGGGCTGAAATATACATATCAAAGTCATTATCGTTATCGATGTCTACAAGTACTGGGTTGAACATGATGTTTGAGGCGGGATTGAACTCTAACGCAATAACACCAGCTGAATCAAAATGAGGATTATTGGCATCACCTATATTTTTATGGATCATGATTTTATTGCCAAAGCCCAACCCGATACACAAATCCAGATCCATGTCATTATCTGTATCCGCAAAGCAGAGTGAGTTTATCCAATCATCAGGATAATGAATGTTGCAAAATGAGCTTGTTTCGACTTGCCAGAAAGGCTCCTGGCTAGTCCCTGTGTTTTTAAATTCTGTGATAAAATTGTTCATTAAATCCAAACCCGTTTCAACAATAAACAATGACGGCTGACTATTTCCATAAATATCTGCAATTGTAATATTACTGTTAAATCCAATATCCATTGTAAAATGATTATCACCAAGGAAAATCCAATTAGATGATTGATTCTCATAAGACATTATTTTTCCGTTGGTGAGGCCAACAAACATATCAAAATCCTGATCGCCGTCTATGTCGCAAAATGAAGGTGCAACATTTTGATTGTAATCAAATTCTAAAAAATGTTCGGTAACAAGATTCCAAATTGCTACTCCTGGTGTTCCCGTATTTTCAAAAAACATAAAATGTGAATTGGTAGTTCCAACAAAACAGTCAAAATCGTCATCATTGTCAATGTCAAAAAATGTTGGGTTATGAAAATTCCAATAACCACTTCCAAAATCAAAATAATCTGAGTCGCCGAGAATAAAATCAGGATTTTGAGCATCGCCAATATTCTCGTAATAAATATCTTTTCTATAATTCCCGAATAGTAAATCCAAATCACCATCATTGTCCATATCGGCAAACGTAGTTTTACAATAATTGTAAATTGAAGTTGGATTAGTTTCGATATTCATGTATTTGTTGGAAACAAAAACCCAATCAGGCGCAAAAGCATTTCCGTCATTTCGGTAATAAAATATTCCTGTCTCATCACTGTTGCGACCACCGCCAAAAAACATGTCGAGGTCTCCATCGGCATCAATATCAACAAATGTTACATTACTTCTGGATATTTCAGGGATGTTAATGTTATTGAACTTATTTGTAACAAAATTCCATATAGCAGAATTTGCTGTGCCAATATTTTCGTAGTGGATAATTGAGCCTTTGTCGCACCCGATAAAACAATCATAATCACCATCGTTATCAATATCGGCAAAAGTTGGATTTGAAAATGACATTCCACCAGTAAATAGTGATCTGCCTGAATCGTCGTGAATAACTTGTTCCCATTCAATGAATTGAGAGAAAGAAAATATTGAAAGGAAACAAAAAACTGAAAGTAATTTAATTCTTTTCATACTCATAAGTTTTTGCTGGTAATAGTGTAATCTATAGCTAAGACATTATTTTTGACATATTCGTTGTCGTTATATATGTTTTTTGTAAAAAGGAATTATTGAATCACTTATAATTATGGTTTGTTTTTAATGCCTGTATGATAAGGCACTTGCTTTACACTATGTTAATACTTAGTCTCACTATTTTTTCTTTAGATTCCATAAAGTTTTAGTTTCAATATCCTCAAAAATCTGCTATCCGTTGTAAACACCGGTTTCTCTAGAATAGTAAAGTTTATCATAAATTACTGGACTTAATAGCACTCCTGCATTACATACTCCACAAAAAGTTATAATAAAATCAACATTGTTTATTTGTCCTTGTATTATGTGATGATAAACAACTTCTCGCTGTAAAAATCCAACAGCTTGTCCAGATAGGTCAATTATAATTAGTTCTTCATCAAGGTTTAAATCCAATTCTTTAATTTCTATAGGTTTTTGATTTAAATACCAGGGTTTAAATTTTCCCTTTTCCCAATGAACTCTATTTATATCAAAAGTTTCCATTAAAAATTAAATTTTGTGTTTTTGTTTCTTAATGTTGCCTATTGGTACTGCTATGCGCTGTTGCCGTTTTTTTTCGATTTTTTGATTAATTAATTTCTATTCAAATTACTAAATCTTGTCTAACCGAAGACTTAGTCGCAGCTATGGCGTATGAGCTGTTGTTCGCGGTTTGTTGATTATTGGGGCTTTGAATATCGCCAACCTTTTTTAAGATGTTCCGATAGTTCTTCAACGACAATTTTATTTGCAGGTTCTGATACTATGTTTTTATTTTCCTGTGGATCTGTATTATGATCGAATAATTCACTACAGATAAGGGTATCGGCTTTGTTTTCTTCCTTATTCCAGTTATACCATTCCACATAGCGGTATTGGTCCGTCCGGATAGCATAACCCATTTGTTCACCATCCATTGTTTTTGTGCGACTATAACGCCCCAAAAGGAACTGACTATACGCAGCTGTTTTCCATGCTGCATCAGGATTTTCCAGTAAGGGGACAACACTTGTTCCCTGTAAATGTTCAGGTACAGGCAAATTTGCCATTTCGCATAGTGTAGGGTAAATATCCACAAATTCAGTTAATGCATTGCTGTATTTTCCTTTGGCTTTTACACCCTGTCCACTGATGATCATAGGAACTCTTGTGTCAATTTCATAATTTGTTTGTTTACACCATCCATTATGCTCTCCAAGTTTCCACCCATGATCGCCCCAAAGAACGACGATAGTATTTTCAAGTAAGCCCAGTTTTTCCAACTCATTGAGGAGCCTGCCAATTTGTGCATCTGTATAGGAAACACTGGCATAATAGCCATGCTTTATTTCTCTTTGCTGGTTTTCATCCCAAGGATCTTCATTAGGCAATGGCAGGTCATGACAATCGGAATATCCCCGTAGCTCTGCTTCTCCATGAACAAGGTAAGCAGGAGTTCCTTCAGGTACAAATTGGTTTTTTGCCAAAGGAATTTCATTTCTGTCGTACATGTCCCAATATTTTTTAGGGGCATTAAACGGAAGGTGTGGCCTGTAATAACCTACCGAAAGAAAGAAGGGTTTATTTGCGTTTTTTAATTCCTGCAAAATATCTATTGCTCTGGTAGTCTGTGCTCCGTCATAATATGCATCATCATCTACATCAGCATTTTCAGTGGCATTGGCTTTCACATACCAGTGTCCCAACTGGTCAATCCTAGATTTGCCGGCAGCCTTCATTTTTTCGATTTTCATTTTTTGGATTTCCAGATTCTCATCGTTTAGATAAACTGCATCTGGATCAAAAGGAAAACCATTAATATTTTCGGGTGTAACTGTCCACGAGATTGTATCAGGATCGTTATTGTGAAAAATTTTCCCAAGCCCAATGGTTATATATCCATTTTGCTTAAAATACTGGGGTAAGGTTACAATATCGGGGACATTATCTCTGAAATTTGTTTTCAAGTCCCAAACCTGAATAGAGTCAGGGCGAAGACCGGTAAGTAAACTGGCTCTTGAAGGATTGCAGACAGCTTGTTGACAATAAGTCCGTGTAAAAGTAACTCCTTGCTCAGCCAATAGATCCATATTAGGTGTTTTTATAAATTCATCTCCATATGCACCCAATTCGGGTCTAAGGTCATCTACAGGTATAAATAGGATATTAGGTAATGTCTTTTCTTCTTCTGATTTTTTCTCATTTGAGGAACAAAAAGAAAAACAAACAATCATAAGAGATAAGATTAGAAATAGCAGAAAATATCTTTTGTTTTTCATTATATAAATATTTGGTTTAAATTTTCAATAATCGCTATCTTGAATATAAAAATAGCTCTGCAATAACTACTAATAAGCCGTAATAGTAAGTGTGGCTGTTATTTATGCGTGTTTAAATATTTACAGGTATTTTATTTTTATATATTAGTTAACGAAGTTTCGGATTTTGAAGTGTAAATGTAATAAAATTAAATACATTGTTATCAATATTTTGATTATAATATAATCATGAATAAACAGGAAGCAGATAAAATTTTACTAGCATGCAAAAAGCATGGTATTTCTTTTACAATGCGTAAGGAAGGGAGTGTATATTTGGTAACTTTTCTTAACCGTATTGAGATTAAAAGCTTTGAGGGAGCTAAACTTATTACAAATGGGTTGGTGGTTGAGGGGAGACACAAAACAAAAATTAAAGAGCATATTGTTAAAATGGGAACAAATGCTAAGTTATCTTTTTCAAATACGCCGAAGAGGAAAATCAGGGGAGATAATGGGATTACTTTTGCTGACAGGCATGGGGGAATCGAGGGGTAGGGCAAATGCATCTAAATTTGAAAACCTTATAACATCTACATTAACTGTTGTTTAAGCAATATTATTTCTCTTTTTAGGACTATCTTATTGAAGTATATTTTCAGATGCTCAATAGCATAACTCAGAAAAATATTAAACGGATACTAATACCAAATAGCCACCAAAATGAGCCTTAAAATCTTTATCTTTTCCATCTTATCTTCTTAAAATATTTCTTCCGTAACTATGGCTATGCAACAAATATTTTAATTTGATAAGCAGAAAAATATTTTGTTTTATAAGGCTCATTTTGATAACTAATTGGTATAACAAACTATTTTCGGAAAAGACATCACAAAAAAAAACGGCCCCAAAATGGAACCGTTCTAATGTTTAACTATTCTACTTTAACTTATGGTACAACATAAATATTACCACTATTTCTGTAACCACTAAGATCTTTATACCAATCTGCAAATGAATTACCACCACTAGTAGCCCAATCAACAAATTTCAGATGGGTAGCTGTAATATTTGCTTTTTCAACAGGGTAATCAAAACTCTCATAAATATTGACTACCCATGGAAGGTTATTTTCTGTTTTATAATACTTTTCAGAAGTTGGATCACTATCATCATTTGCAGTTCCAAATAATGATTCATCTACTAAATCCGTAGGTTGATAATTTGGCAGATGAACTTCAACACCTCTATTCTGATTAACAATTAAAAATGGATTAAAGTTTGCAATATCCAAGTCAGCACTTGTATAGGTGCCCATTGGGAAAGTAATGGTAATAACTATCGTTACCGGAGTTATGTATGTTGCTCCCGGAGTAGTATTAACACCAATACTACCTCCCGGAGGTGTCATTTCATTGTAAGCATTATCAAAAACTATAATAGTTGGTTTTGATTGCCCGTCTTCAACACCATTTCCTGCAAAAGTAATATAGCTGCCTGTTATGTGAGAACCACTTACACTAATTGCAGTTTGATCAATGTTATCTGATAACTGAAATCCAAAACCATTTTCTAATCCAGCACCAAATGCTTTAATTACAAATGTTCCCACAACTTCATTAATATAGTTACTTGAATTAGTAGTTATTTCAAATTTATAATCAAGCACTAAATCATTAAAATCATAATCACCTTTACCAGGCCATAAATCTTCAAAAGCTAAAGTACCGAATCCGGTAGCAGGGAAGTTATTTATTACAGGTACAGTTTCCGTTACATTTACTGAAACGGTATATGAATTATTAGTAGTCACCGGATCGTAGGTTGAACTGCTTACAGTAGCCGTATTATCGATATTCCCAGTAAAACTAGCCGAAGTTTCAACTGCAATAGTAAGGGTTGCAACATCGCCACTAGCCATGTTTTCAATTAACCATGTTGGATTGTTCCATGATCCACCTACTACAGTATAACTAAGCACACTCAGGTTAGTTGATAGTATATCACTCACCTCAACATTAGCAGCCATTGAGGGACCGTTATTGGTTACAGTTAATGTATAAACAAATGACTGGCCTTGCTCAACCTCAGTTATTGAAGCTGTTTTAACTATCTCGAGATCAGCACTTGCAACAGTTACTGTTACTTTTGCAATGCTACAGGCTTCTGGATCAGATTTGAGACAAATTTTGTAAAAAAATGAATATTCACCAGCTGGAGTACCGGATTGAACTGATACTTTACCATTACTGGTATTAAAAATAATGCCAGTGGGAGGGTTTGTAATAATTGAAATATCAACAATACCTGTTGTTACAACATTACCGTTATATATATCATTAACAAGTACATTACTTATTGCAACACCTCCGTTTGGGCTCATTATTGGACTTACATCATCGAATGCAACTGGTAATAATGGGTTAATAACCTCTTCAGGATCTGTAAATGTTCCACCTTCTTGTCCAAATTGTACTGAATAATATCTCTCAGTATTTTTTCCTGATTGCCCCATGACAAAAGTTATCTCATTATTTGGGTTCTCAAAATTAGCCATCCATGATGCTTTATTCTCAAAAGTAATTCCACTTAAACTAGGAGACCTTCCATAAAACTTTGTCCTTCCATTTGAGGAAGCGGATATGGTCAATTCACACGCCGCATCAACAACATAATTAGTATAACCACCAACTTCTTCATACTCTCTGTTATTTCCATCCCCATCAACATCTACGCCAGTCATCCAATAGTTATATAGAAATACAGGTAAATCATCAGCAGTATTAAAAAATTGTAGTTTATAAACAATATAGCCTCCATTGTTATAACCAGAACCTATACGTGGCTGAAAACGGTATTCATCTCCATTTTCAGAATCATCATCAAAGGTTTTTATTTCGGCATGATGCACTTTTTCTAGTGTAAGAAGAGCATAAATTGTTTGTTCATCAATGGTGGCAATGTTGTCGTATCTGTGAACAGATCCTTCATCAAAACCGTTATGCCCTGTATTAGTTACCACATTCCGATCGTCCTCAATAAAACTCATAGGGTTATATTGTAAATCTATTACATATGATTGACTAAATCCCATTGCTGAGAAGACCAATAACAATGCAATTATTCCTGTCGCTTTAAGCGTTTTTATCAATAGTGTTTTCATGGCTTCAGATCTTAATTAAATTGGTGAGAAATAGTTCCATTACCTAGTTCGAAAACAACATCCTGACCCATGTAGACCAGATGCACTTCCGTTTCGTATGAAGGAACAGTTATTTTTCCAGTATAAGGAGTGTTTTTATGCAAAACCAATTTTTGATAAACAACACCTTCGGTTGATTTAATCTCTAAAATACTCGTTGCATATCCTGTTACTGATATAGAGATATTATTGTAGGTTTTCCAGTCAAAGTCGGAGGGAAATACCATTTCATCCAAAGTTTCTGGCTCCGAAGGAACTGGTGTATTAGTTTGTTTCTTACACGAAGTAGTAACTACTACAGTGGTGATAAACAAAAATAAAATAAGTCGTTTCATAGTGGTAAAAATTAAACATTAGAAAGAAAGATTATCAATAAACACGCCAAATAGTTTTATATGCCTTATTTAAAGCCATTTGCATCTAGATTAAAGATTGAAAATCCAATTTATTTCTTCCACTAATGGAACTCTGTTCCCAAAACGGGAAATAATGATAATTATATTGATATTACCTACTCTAGCGTAAGATAAAAGGGGTGGGACTTGTACTCAGCTCTAGGTTTAAGTTTAAAACTTAAACCGGTGACTAACTTCAATAACTACTACTCATACTCACTAATAATCCCGCCTGTAATCCTTAATAAATTAGCATTTACGGATACGAGATCATAAATAGCCCTGAATTTCGCAATGGCAGCATTCATGTAAATATTCTGAACATCACGGTAGTTAAATGAGTTTATTGATCCGTTTTTAAACTTGGCTTCTGATAGCTCCAGATTTAATTTTGCAGCATTTAATTTTTCATCTGCCAGCTCAAGAATTTCCTTTTTCACATTGTAGTTGCTATACAATTGTAACAACTGATTATCCAGGCTATGCTTTATTTGCGTGGTTTGAATTTGTCCGGTTTCCTCATTGATTTTTGCAATCTGAACACTCCGTTTACGAACACCACCGTTAAAAATATTAAACGACAAACTCACACCAACATAGGCATCCGAATAATTTCTGACATTATTTGGAGTATCACCTGAATAATAACTACCAAAATCTGTATTCCCAATGCCTGAACTTAAACTTAAAGAAGGATAGTAACTGCTTTTGGTAAGTGATGTTTCCTTTTGAAGTAGACTTTGGTATAAATACTGATTCTTCAGGGTTTGGTTGTTTGACATAAGTTTCCCGGATAGGTCTGTAAGATTGTAATCCGGTGTATTAGTTTCAAGTGGTGTAGTTAGTTTCCACATAGAATTGTCCTCAACAGCAAGAATAAAATTTAATGTTCTCACTGAATTCTCATAATTCACTTTTTGCTGAAGATAATTCGACTGATCCTCAAGCCAGGAGTTTTTAGCCTGCAGACTTTCGTATGTGGTACTTACTCCTAAGTCTTCGCTATCCTTAGATCTATTGTATCTATCTCTCGATAAATTTGCCAGTTCCTGAAAAACATCAACCATTTCATTTTGTAAGATGCAATTATTATATGCAACAATTATGTCCTGAATAGTTGATTCAACCAATACCACTGTATTTCCCTGTGATTGTTTCTCAAATTCTTCAAATTTCTGCTTGGTAATTTTTGCAGCAAATCCATTAAAGAAAACCCAGTTCAAGTTCAAATCGGGTGAAATAGTTTGCGTACGATAATCCTCATTATCATTTATATTGTAGTTTTCACGACCACTTAAAGTGAAGTCAACTTTCGGCATAATACTGGTATTTCCCCATGTATTATTTATGGAAGCTACATTTTCACTTTTTCTAATAATTTGAAGGTCATAATTGTTCTTTAATCCTATTGCAATTGCTTCCGACAACGATAGATTATTTTGAGCATTTGAATTAATTACAGTTAGTACAACAATTAAAAGTGTTATTATTTTTAGATTTTTCATTTTAGTCGAATTTTTTAGCCATGTTTTTACTTAGCACTTTCTCGATATTGGCATTTATAACAGCTGTTTCAACAGATTCAGGAGTAATCTCTGTTTTTGACCTGAAGCTTTTGATATAGAAAGTTGCCTTGTTAGTAATCACAACTATAACAGGAAGTATAATCAGGATAAAAATGGTTCCAAATAAGATACCATATGCTAATGCAATTGCCATTGGAATTAGCATACGGGCATCAGGACTATTTTCCAGGATAAGTGGCATAAGTCCAGCTGTTGTTGTAACCGTTGTTAAAAATATCGCCCTGAAACGAGATATTCCAGCATTTTTTACTGCATCCAACACTTTCATGCCATTTTCGAGATTCTGATTGTATTTAGCCATGAAAACAATGGCGTCATTTATTATAACTCCTGATAAGGCAACCATTCCCCACAGACTCATCATCGAAATAGACTGACCATGGATACCATGACCCCATATTGCTCCGATAAACCCCAATGGAATCATTGCAATAATTAACAATCCCTGACGGAATGATTTAAAATAAATCATGATTATCAGGATGATAATTAAAAATGCCAATCCAAAATAGAGTATCATACTTCTCATCTGCTCGCTTGTGTCTTTTTGCTGTCCCTGATGCATATAAGTAATACCTGGATGATTTTCCATAATACCGGGTAATATTTCTACTTCAATATAGCTCAATAAATCAGGTACTGATTGGCTTTGATTCTGCTGGTATGCATCCACTCTTATTTCACGTTTTCCGTTAAAGTGATTAATAGTACTAAGACTTCTTGCGGTTGTTATTTCAGCTACCCTCCCCAGTGGGTAATTTCCTTTGGCAGTGTGTATGAGCATGTTTTCCAGTTGACCAACATTTTCACGGTTATCGAGTGAATATCGAACATAAACCCATATCTCATCTTTCCCTTCTTGTATACGTTGCGATAGCCCACCGTAGAATCCCTGACGTACTTCCTTCATTAACGATTGGGTTGTTAATCCAAGTGAATATGCTTCAGGTTTTAGTTTTAAGCGAAGTTCCTGGCTGCCTATCTGACTATTGTTGGTAATATTATATAGAGCTGGCATTTTCTCCAGTTCAGCTTCAAGTTCATTTTTAGCTATTTCCAGTTCATCGGGATCATAGCCCAATAAGCTAATTGAAACCGGTGCCCCAAAACGATTGGATGCACCTACAGCGAATTTATATGCCTCAGGGATTTTTCCAACTTTCCCAGCAATAGCCTTTTTCAAAATTTCATCCGACACCTTTGTGTCCTCAAGTGAATTAAGAAAAACTCTTATCATTCCGGCATTGGTTCCATTTTCCGTGCGTGAAAATGAACTTCCCAAAGTAACAATCATCGATGAAATATATGACGTTGTATCGCCATTTTGTTCCATTATCTCACGATTTACTTCCCATACCTGATCTTCAATATCAAATAGCTTTTCTTTGGTAATTTCATTATTCACACCTGGTTTTAAAGCCAGATCGATCGTAAACATATCAGATGGTGCCGGTGGAAAAAAGGTAAAGGCAATCTTCCCCCCTACTACAAGACCAATGGTAACAATAGATAAAGCTGTTACTGATGCAATAGCTAATCCCTTATGTTTTAAGATCCGATTTAAAAAAGGTAAATAGACTTTATCTCTTAATCCGAATATCATCTTATCGAGAACCACACGAACTTTACCATAAATAGATTTTGTGTTTAATGGTTTGAGCACCTTTGGATTTGCCAAATGACCGGGTAGTACAAACATTCCTTCCAATAGTGAAAATAGTAAAGCTAGTACAACTACCAGAGCCATTTCATACATCATCTCCATTTGACCTTCAATAAAGAAGAGTGGAGTAAATGCAATAATTGTTGTGGCAACCGAAGTAATTACAGCAGGTAATACTTCCATAGTTCCATCGATGGCAGCACGTCGAGGCGATTTTCCCATCTCAAAATGAGTAAATATATTTTCACCAATAACAACACCATCATCAACCAGAATACCTATAATTAGTATCATGCCGAACAATGAGATTAAGTTAATTGTAACTCCCAAAAGTCCTGCCACAATAAACATTCCCAAAAAAGAAGCCGGTATTCCCCATGCTACCCATAACGAAAGTCGAATATTCAACAGTAATGAAAGGAGTAAAATTACCAGCAATACTCCCAGAATACCATTACTTATTAAAATTGAAAGCTGACCATCTATCAAACTAAGAAAGTCCATTTTAACATCAAGTTTATAATCATCATGGGTTTCATTAAACTTAATGATATAAGCATTTAATTCTTCGGAAATGGCCTGAAGATCTTCCGTCATCAACTTTTGAATCATGAAAGTTACACTGGGTTTTTTGTCGGAATAACCATTGGTTGGATCTTCGGGAACCTGAAGTGTAACTGAGGCAATATCACCAATTTTCACAATCTGCCCATCAGTATTTGCTACTAGTACAATTTGTTTTACATCCTCCGGATCAACCGAACGCTGACGGCTTAATACTTTAATTTGCTCACGTGGACTTCTGATTGTTCCTCCGGAAATATCAATATTATTTAAAGAAATAACATTTTGAATATCAGTAAAAGTAAGGTTGTAACGGCGCATTTGAGTTTCATCCAGCTCAATGGCCAATTCAAGATTGCTAGGAACACCAAAAATACTTATCTGTGATATTTTCCCAGTAGCCAACAGATCGTCTTCAATACGATTGGCCATATTGTTAAGCTCGAGTATATTATCAGTTTCGGACGTAAGTGAGAAAAACATACCCATATCCATTGAACGTTTCTTAGAAACTATGGGTTTCTCAGCCCCAGCAGGGAAATTTGAAATTCCATCCACGACATTTTTTACATCCGAGAGGAGTTCATCCATATCGTAGCCATTCAATGCTGTGACGGTAATTGTTGCAAATCCTTCACGTGAACTTGAAGTAAACTCCTTAACTCCTGATATACCGCGAATATTATTTTCCACCAAAGCAGTAATACCTTCATCCATTTCCTTTGGAGTAGCTCCGGGATACATAACAGAAACAGTAATAACTTTTGATTCCCTCAATGGAAAAGTTGCCTTTCGCATATTAAAAAGCGAAATTCCCCCAAGAAGTAAAAATATGAGGATAACCATTTTCCCGTAGAAAGGATATTTAACAAATTGTGATACTATATTTTTCATTTTCTAGAATATAAGAAGTGGGCAATCGGTAATGAATAAGCAATAGTGAATAGTTTATTATCTGGCTAAATATTTAACGTTTGGATTAACCGATGCCAATGATTCGGTAACAATAGTTTTTGATGAATCGATTCCATCAATAATTATCACATCATCAAGAACACGAACTATTTCTATCTTCGTTTTTAGGAGTTTATTGTTTGCAAGTTCATACACAAAATAATTATCAACCAATGCTTCGCGAGGAATTTCAAATCCGGAAATTTCTACACCAACAAAATTTACATCAACATACTCACCCTCAAGCAATTTATTATTTTTTGTGGCAATATATGTTAGGTAAACATATACCGATTGAGTTGCCTCATCCACAAAACTTGAAATCCTGGAAACCTTAGTAGCTTGTTCTATCCCACGATTATCTGTAATAACTACTTCTTCACCTTTTTTTATCCAAACCAAATCCTTTGGAAATACAGGAACAACAACTTCCAGTTTGTCGGATCTGATTATTGTTGCCAGCTCGGCTCCCGGACTAGCAACAGCACCTATCTCCTTGTTTACCGATTTAAAGCTTCCTGTAAAAGGAGCACGGATAGTATAGCGTTTTAGCTTTATCTGCTGCTGTTTCAAATTATAATAGCTTGTAAGTACATTATTGGAAGCTAGAAATACTCTCTCCTTATCGGAATTTATTTCAGGTAATTCAGGCAAGGGTTTTTCAGGGTCAATGGCAATAAAAAAAGCAATCCATTTATCATATTGATCTTTATAATCAACCTTTAAGTCTGGAAGAATTCTAGAAACTGTTTGCAGAAAACTACTCTTTCCAGATTTCAATGCTGCCTCAACATCTTCGCTGTAAATTTTGATAATTATATCATTCTTATTAAAACTTTCACCTGTTTTGAACCTAACATCACCTTGCATTATTCGGCCTGTAACTTCCGAAGCCAGGGAGATCTTGTCGAAGGCGGTGATACGTCCGCGATAAACCATGTTGGAATTCATTTTGGTAATTTCACCTTTTTTGGTTTTTACATACATGATGTTCTCCTTATTATTATCTTTCTGGGGTGCAGGCTTAGCCTTAATAAGGTAGGCTGAAAATCCTATTGCCATAAAAATAATTGCCAGGCTTACAAATCCATATAGTATCTTTCTTATCATTTTCCTTTGTATTTGATTGCTGATTTTTAATTATCACCGCAAAAGTGTTATGTTATATACTAGAAATAAAATATAATGAACCAATGGACGAGATTTTTGAACAAAGGGGTGTTTTAACCTAATAACAGTATATTTATACGGTTGTTCGATCCACAAAGGCGTTTATTAATGAAAAGGTTACTTTTGTTTAAAGTATTTTTTTTTATGTGTATGTGTGAATAATTTTGCCTGTTAAAACAATATTCAATATGAGTGTTTCAAAAAGAAAAGCATGGATTGCCATAGTTTTTTGGATATTTCTATTCATCATGCATTTTCATATGGGCAATTTTTTCCAGCCCTGGAAATATGCAATTATTTCGGCTACATATAATACAATCACATTTGCTGTAATGTATTACCTTACAGTATTATATTTGTTTCCAACTTATTACGATAAAGGCAAGAAATATTTTATTGTTTCTTCTTTAATAATAATAATATTGGGCACTGTATTTACCCTTATCAACATGGATGTTCTTCCAGAAATTAAGAATATAAGTCATACTAAACCTCCTATCCAGTTTCATTTTGCAAGATATATTATGTCGATGGCATTTACCTTCTTTGTTGGGACATCCATAAGTTTAATGGAGCGGACAACAAAAATGAGAGAAACCGAGAAAGTTCTTATGGAAGAAAAACTAGAAACTGAGATGAAGCTTCTGAAGGCTCAAATTAATCCACATTTTATATTTAACGCATTAAATAACATCTATTCGCTAACATATATGAAATCGCAGAATGCACCGGAAAGTGTGTTGAAGCTATCGGAAATGTTGCGTTATGTTTTTTACGATTGCAGCAAAGACCGGGTACCTCTGTCTGCCGAATTGAACTATATCGAAAATTTCAATGCTTTTCAGCAGATGAAATCTGAGTATGAGCAAAATATCGAACTTAAAATGGAGAAGGAACTTGGGCATATTGAAATTGCACCTATGCTCTTTATTCCATTTCTGGAAAATGCATATAAGTATAGTCGCATTGAAGAAAATGAAGATGCATATGTGAAAATCCTGATCTCCAGTGATAATGGCAAAGTACAGCTAAGTATTAAAAACAGTATATCTCAAAATGTTAAATCATCACATGGCAGCGGAATAGGAATAAAAAATGTGAAACACCGTCTCGACATTATTTATCCGGGAAAACATGAATTGATTATTAATGAACAAAGTGAATTTTTTAGTGTTGATTTGATAATTGAAACATAGTTGATTATATAACAGTTTGTAAGAATCTGTATAAAAATAATAAAACTATAAGAAATGAAAATCAGATGTCTTGTAATAGATGATGAACGGTTGGCCAGAGATTACTTAAAAAACTATATAAGTAAGGTTCCTGAATTGGAATTGCTGGGCGATTTTAACTCACCACTGAAGGCTACCGAATTAATTAAATCAGGAAATATTGATTTGTTATTTATTGATATCCAAATGCCTGATATTACGGGTGTTGATTTTGTTAAAAGTTTGAGTAGAAAACCTGAAGTTATATTTACCACAGCTTATCAGGAATATGCTTTGGAAGGATTTAATCTGAGTGCTGTTGATTATTTGCTAAAGCCTTTCTCATTCGAGAGGTTTTATCAGGCAGTAAATAAGGTAATCGACAAGCTTGAAAATAAACAGATTTTTGATGAAAACGAAAATTTGCCACTTCAATCGCAAACTTCATATGCCGATAAATACTTAACTATCAGGGCAGATCGTAAATTTTATAAAATTAACTTTGATGATCTTGTTTATATAGAAGGGCAGAAAGCATATGTTACTTTCCATACCAGCATCAAAAAGATTACAGCTCTGGCTTCTTTAAAAGAATTGGAGGAAGCCCTACCTAAAAATCAGTTTATACGTATCCATAAATCATACATTGTAGCCATCCGTGAAATTAACTCACTCGAGGGCAATATGATCGAAATAAACGATACTCAACTACCCGTTGGAAAAAGCTATAAGGAAGCTGTTATGAAGTTGTTTGGGATATAAATATGTGTTACCTCTACACTGGTTTTAGTTCAAGCCTTAAACTAGTTGCTGTTATTAGTGCAGAAATGAAACTGAAAGCATCAATAATGACCACCGAAAGTCGATGCAACCATTACCGTCTGGATTATCCTGAGCCTGATTTTGAAAATTGGCAGGCTTGGATAAATATTTTCAAGGCTGATGATGGTAATATGCAGTTTGATAAACAGGCGTTTGGGAGCTGGTCAGTAACTTAAATTATTTGTCTACCTACTAAATTATCCTATTTTTGGGAGATAATAGACTCAACTTTACACGCAATTATGAAAAACATAATATTATTTTTAATCCGTACAATGGCAATTTCATGCTGCCTGGATATTTCATAAAAATCGGTTGAAGTTATAGTGTCCATAATATAAATTTTGAAGTTAAAGAAACAACAAATAACAATACTGAGATTATGTTATCGTGATAACTAATACAAGAAAGGCTGTTGATATTACATTGTTATGTTTTTCTATGGAGTTAATAATTATCCTCAACATTCCAAACAAAAGCCCGCAAACCTTGTTGTTCAACTCTTTCATCAAGCGCTTTTAAGCGGTCAAGCAAAGGTGCAACCTTTTCATCTTCAACCATGGTTAAATGAGCATTGTTCAATTCGGGCCAAGTGTGCGTACCTTCATGTGGTTCTCCTTTGTCGGATCCTTTTCCTAAAACATCCATCCATTGGGTATAACCACGAATGGAAAGTTTGTCTAATATTACCTGAATTTCAAATGTAAGTGATTGATTATATGATATAAATACTGCTTTCATCTTTTTATCTATTTAAAATTAATATAAAACATGCAAGATGTAATGTTAATTACATCCTGCAAATAATTCTTACTACACTTATAAATTCTTTGTTGTTCGTTCAATGGCGTTCTTTTGGCGTTTAATTTTACCTACACCAAATACGGTGTAAATTGTTGGAATAAGAACCAAAGTTATTACTGTTGAGAAAATTAGACCTCCAAACACGGTAATACCCATTGGTCGCCATGTTTCTGAACCACTACCTGTTAATACAATCATCGGCAACATAGCTAGTATGGTTGTTAACGATGTCATCAGTACAGGTCTTAATCTGGAACGACCGCCAGCAACAACAGCTTCCTTAAGTGAATATCCTTTATTTACCAATAAATTGATATAGTCAACTAAAACAATACCATTTTTAACAACAATACCTACCAGCATAACCATTCCTATCATCGATATAACATTAATTGTGGCATGGAACAGGTATAAGGAAATGAATACGCCCGTAAATGCAAACGGAATAGAAAACATGATAATGAATGGTTCGGTTAATGATTCAAACTGTGAAGCCATCACAATATAAACCAATACTACAATCAAAGCCATCAGCATTAATATATCACCAAATGTATCCTGCATATCTTGGATACTGCCACCATATTCAATAGAAACACCATCAGGAATATCCATTGTTGCAAGCTTTTTATCCAATTCCTTTTGAATAGAGCCAACATCAGTACCAAAAACTGCAGATGAAACTTTTACAAAACGTTGTTTATTCTCCCTTTCGATGTTTGGTGTTGAATAATAGTGTTTTAGTTTAGTTATTTCGCCCACCTTAATTGATTTCCCCATAGGAGTCATAATACTTATGTTTTCAATATCATCGGTAGAATGCCTATATTTTTCATCGTAACGCACAATTACATCATACTCATTTCCATCTTCTTTATACTTTGTTGCTGTTAATCCTGTAATTCTGTTTCGTATAGCACTTGCAACCATAACAGTATTCAAGCCAAAAGAAGTCATTTTTTCCTGATCTAAAATCAACTTCATTTCTGCTTTATCCTTATCACGGCTAATTAAGAGATCTTTGTTTCCTTCAATTTCTTTCAAAGCATTATAAATATTTTCGGCAACAATATTTGTTTTATCAAAACTTTCTCCAAAAATGTTCACTTCCATCTTGCTTCCGCCACCCAATTTCGATTTCTTAGAACTACCTGGGTCAACATAAAATTTTTCAACTTCAGGTAGTTTTTCAATATCATGGCGCATTTCTTCACCAATTTCAAAAATATCCCGGTCGCGCTCATTAGAAGGTTTCACAGCTATTGTATAAGTTATGATATAGTTTCCTGTTTCACTAAATATGGATGCTAAACTATTTTCGTCGCCAACACCTGCACTGGATGAGACTATATTAAATTCCGGATATTTTGCTAAAAACAATGAATCTAGGTAATGAGCTGTTTTAATGGTTTCATCAAGTTTTACACCTTGAGCCAGTTTTACCTGTGCTGATATTCGGTCGTTATCTTGCGGTGGCATAAATTCTGTTCCGATAAAATTAAATAAAAATAACGATGATCCAAATATTATTGCAGCTATAACAATGGTTACCCAACGATGACCAACAGCCCATTTTAGTATATTTTCATAGAAATCATCAATTTTAGTAAGCATACCTTGCGAGAAAAAATAAAGCTTTCCTGAAAAAGTGTTTTTATCCGGTTCTTTATATTTTAAGATAGTTGATGACAGCATTGGAACCAAAGTCAACGAAACAATTACAGATGTTGCAATAGCAATGGTTACAACCCAACCTAAAGGTTTGAATAACACACCTGTCATTCCGCCAAGCATGGTTAGTGGAAGAAAAACCGCTACGATTGTTAATGTAGAGGCAATAACAGCAAGGCTTACTTCATTTGTACCATAAATAGCCGATTCTCGGGCAAATCCCCCCCTTTCAAGTTTCTTTGTAATGTTTTCAAGTACTACAATGGAGTCGTCAACCACCATACCAATGGCTATGGAAAGCGATGAAAGTGTTATTATATTAATTGTATTACCTGAAATAAACATATAGATAAATGCAGATATTAAAGAAATTGGTATTGAAAGTGCTACAATTAAAGTTGACCTCCAACGCCCTAAGAATAACATAACAACAATTACAACAAACAATAATGCATAAAGTATAGTTTCGGTAAGATTATTTATAGAAGACTGCGTATTCGTTGATGTATCCATCAAGGTTTCGATTTTCACATCGGGCGGTAATGAATTTTCTATTGTTTTTAATTTTTCTTTAATTTTGTTTGCTACCGTAACTGTATTTGCATCAGAAGTTTTTTGCACCATTATTCTGACTGTTTTGTGCCCGTTAGCCCTTTCGTACGATTTAATTTCTTTTAAACTGTCCTGCACAGTGGCAACATCTCTTAAATAAACAGGATGGCCATTTATATTACTGATAATAAGATTTTTTATAACGCCACTATTTTCGAACTCACCTTCGAGCCGAAGAGGAATATCCGATTTGCCCATTTCAAGATTACCTGATGGTAAATTAACATTATTAGCAGCCAACACCTGCCCAATTTGTTCAACAGACAAATGATACGCATCTAATTTTCTCGGGTCCACATTAATATTGATGGCTCGTATAGGAGCACCAATCATAAATACGCTACCGACCCCGTCAATTCGATTTAGAGGTTGAACTACTTTATCATCTAATATATCGTTAATCCCAACATAGCTTTCATCTGCAGAAGCAGTCAGCACCATAACAGGTATCATACTTGTGCTTAGCCGGTAAATAACCGGATCATCAACATCATCTGGCAACATTTTACCAGACAGACTTACCGCATCTCTTACTTCGTTGGTTGCATTATCTAAATCAGTACCCCATTCAAATTCCAAAGTAATAACTGATGTGTTATCTTTAGAAACAGAACTCATCTTTTTAAGATTGGTTAGTGTTCCCATTCCATCTTCCAAAATTTTTGTGATATTCTGTTCTATATCTTCTGCATTAGCTCCTGGATAAAAGGTCATAACCGAGATATATGGAGGATCCATTTTAGGGAAAAAATCAACGGGTAAATTGAGATAGGAATATATCCCGAAAATTACCACACCGAGAAATATCATAATCACACTTACCGGTTTTTTAACTGCTGTGCTATATATACTCATAATATTTTTATTTACAGTTTAATAGTTACTATTTAATGATAGTAATCGGGGTTTGGTTCTGTAACTTATTTTGTCCTTCCACAACTATTTCATCCCCTACTTTAATACCTTCTACAATCTCAGTTTGATCATCAAAAATACGACCTGTTTTAACGGGCTTTTTTACAGCAATATTATTTTCGTTTACAAACAAATACATATCGTCTGTTCCTGTTTGTTTTATTAATGCAATCATAGGAACCAAAATAGCATCACCTTTTCCCATGATTAACTGCATTTTAGCGAACATTCCCGGACGAAGTTCTAAATCAGAATTATTAATTTTTACTTCAACTGTAAATGTTTTAGTTGCATTATCGATGGTTGGGTATATATTATAAATCTCACCTTCGAAAGTTTTATCAGGGTAAATATTACTGTTTACATTTACTTTCATACCTTTTTTTGTTTCAGGAAAATAAATTGCAGATAATCCAACAAGAGCTTTAAGCTGTTTGATTTGTACAATGGTAACAATTGCAGATTTACCGGCTTGCGTGTTGGGTGCCCCCGAAAAATTTTCGCCATCCTCAAAATATTTTCCTGAAATAACTCCATCAAAAGGAGCTTTTATTTGGGTATTGTCCAAAAGAAACTGATAACCGACTTTTGCAGCATCATACGCTGTTTTTACCTGATCATATTGTTGATCGGCAATTGTATTTGTTTTTTTAAGCGTTTCTAAACGTTTGAAGTTGGTTTCCAAATTTATTAAATTAAGGCGGGCCGATTCCAAGTTAGTGGGATCCATAGCTGCTATAATTTGACCTTTAGAAACATGATCGCCAATTTCTACATTAATTTTTTTAATTTTGCCCGGAGTTGCCGGTGCAAGGTAAACTTCTTTAAAAGGTATTAAACTTGCTGTGTAATCAATGGTTTTGGCAACAGACTGTCTATTCACAATTGCCGTTTTAACCGGTACAGATTTATTAACATTTTGTTTTTCTGTTGTGGTTTTATCTTTTTCAGAAGTACAGGATATTGTTCCCAGAAAGAATATTCCTACTGCGATGGATATAATCAATATGCTATTTGTTTTCATTTTTCTACTATTTAAAGATTATTATTTAATTTTCGTAAGGCTAATTCGGCATTTAATAATTGAAGTGTTGTACTGGTTAAATCCATTTCAGCTTGAAGGTAATCGTTATTTGCACTGGTAAGGTCTAAGCTGGAAGCAACTCCATGTTTGAATTTCCGATTCATTTGATCCAATACTTCTTTTGAAATTTTGATATTGTTTTTTTGGGAAAAATACTGCTCCAGAAAATTATTATAGTTGTATCTTAATTGTTTCTCCTGTAAGGTTAACTGATCAACTAATAAGTCTTTTGTGTTATTACTCATGTCATAATCAATTTTTGCCTGATTTAATTGAGATCGCCTCATACCTCCTGAGAGTATGGGAACACTTAAAGTAACTCCCAGTACATTTTTTGGGGTCATATCAAAGTGTGGTTTTTTAATTTTTTCAGTATAGGAATAAAATGCTACTAAAGAGGGCAGATAGCTTGCTTTAGCCATATTTATTGATTTGTTTGATATTTCTATTTGCATGGATATTAATTTGTAATCCATATTGTTTTCTATATTAAATGTATCAACCGGAACCAATTGAATCATTTTTGCAATATCATCCAGCGAAGTTGATAACATAATTTGTTGATTAGGATCCAGACCTAAATTAAAACGTAATAAATTATAACCCAATTCCAGGTTCCTTTCAGCAGCGTTCACTGCATTATCAACAGATGTTACCATAACTGAAAGTTTGTTTGCCTCAGTTTGCTCAATAACGCCTGCATTTGCCATATTTGATGTCTGCTCATAAACCATTTGTGCATTTTTCAGGTTTTCCTTCAGTGTATTTAATATTTGCCCACTTGCCAATATAGCGTAGTAAGCTTGAATGGTTTGCTCTTTAACATTGAGTTCGTCTTTCTGATAACTTTGCTCAGTAATACTTTTCGCAAGTTTTGCCATTTGAACACCAACAATATAATTACCATTAAAAAGCAACTGGCTGGCAGTAGCTTTAAAATTACTTGTGGGATTAAACTCAATAATTACAGGAGGTACTTCAGGGTTCATCTGCAACGATGCTTCAGCTCCCAGAAAATTTGTATAATCAAGCGAAGCATCAATTTGAGGTAAGCCTTTTGAAATCGCCTCTTTGATTAGCTGATTTGATTTGTCAACGGCAAATCTTGAATTAGTTAGTGTTTTATTGTGTTCTATTGCATAATTTACAGCGCTATCTAACGACAAAACTAACGGTTCCTGTGCTTGAATCGATATTGCTCCAAGACCAAAAAATAATAATACTACTATTTTTAACAACTGTCTCATTTTATGATTTATTTAATTGATTAAATTTTTCATCTATAATTTTATGTCCTTTTAAGGTAGAAATACCAATAAGGCTTGATCTTATCATTTTTTTGGAAAACAGGATCGAATAATTTCTTTTGGGGAAGTAGTTCTCTTTCAATTATATTATTAAACCTTTTCCAATGCATTGAAAAAATAATATCCGGTTCAAAATCATCAACAAACACCTCATCTTTTTTTCCTTTGTTTATTAATGCAATTACTAATTTTTTTAGGATATTATCTTTATATTCGTCGAACATTTTAAAAATATCAGGGTAATATTTTTTTATATCGTAGATAAATGACGCATTGCATGTTTTGAATAATTCTAATAAGAAAGTGTATAGTGCAATGATTTTGTCAATAATGCCTTCCTGATTTTCAATATCATCCAAAACCTTATCTATTTTTCTAAGAAATCCCATTGTTATTTGGTTAATCAGGTCGCTTTTATTAGCGAAATTTTCGTAAAATGTTTTTTTAGAGATGGACAATTCATGTGTTATATCATCCACAGAAATACTAGTAATTCCGTATTTAAAAAATAACTTCTCAGCAGCATCTGTAATTTTGTTTTTTGTTTCCATACTTGTAAAACTTCTATATTATTTAAAGTTTTCTGATAAATAAAAAATTTTAAAACTCAAATTTGTTAATGATTTTCAAACCTTCATCAGTAGCAATTCCCCTGATAAAATTAATAGCAATATTTTCAAAAATTTCAGATTTGGAATAGCGGTCAAGAGGGAATAATTCATCATTTCCAATAATTTTAAATTGTTCTTTCATAAGTTTAGCAATTATGTCAACATTAATTTCCTGCCTGATAAATCCTTCTTGTTTACCTGTATTAATATATCCGACAATCTTAACGTAGTCTTTTTCTTCACGCTCATTGCCTTTGCGTCTGAAAACTTCAGGATGATATTTCCTGGCATCGCGAAAAAACATTGGGCTAATTGAACTCATCAGATTAATATTCTTTTTTATGTGTGTTAGAAATGCTTCAATAATGTTGGCCGAATTTTTCATTATTTCTGCATTATTCTTTTCTTCTTCAGCCATTCGATGAACAATACAACTTTCTAATAATTCATCCTTATTTTTGAAAAGTTCGTAAATAGTGCGTTTAGAGGTTCCGAGGTTCTTGGCAATAGTATCCATAGTAATACTCCTGATGCCGAAACGCATAAATAACTTTAATGATTCTATGATAATTCGTTCTTTAGTGTCCATAATTTCGATTTAGAAATATTTTGCAAATATATACAGAAAACTTTTAAAACCATTAAAGTTTTAAATGTTTAGATTTTTAACATATTTTTTGAATTCAAAAGATATCCAATTATAAAACTTACGCGGCTGAGTAGTTACGGAAATATTTATTACATGATTGCCGATTGCAATGCTTCCGGTAAAATTTGGTTTTGAGACTTAGCATTGTTATTTCAACACCGTTTAATTCAATGAATGAGATATTTCTCAATTTCCTAGACTCACCACTATCAATAAATTTGATGTTACAGGTACGTCTTTTATAATTGGAGGAAATAACTATACAATTGCTACCTTCAAGTATTTCACCTTGAAGAGTAATTGCTCTAAAAGAAAAGCGAACGGCATCACCGGATGAATCTTTCTTTTCTGTAATAGGGTTTATTTTGGATATATGAATCATGCTGCAATTATAGTGTGCAGTATAGGTTAACTAAAGGGCTATTCTATCATTTTTTTTAGGAAGATAATTCAATAAGGAATCAATACTTTCATGTATAATTTCCGCAAATAGTTCCTCTTTACTTGAAAAAAAATGATAGAATAACCCTTTAGAAATATTTGCACTTTTTGAAATATCTGCAATTAATGTTTGAAAATATCCAATTTCACTAAAAAGTTTTAAAGCTGATTTATGAATTTTGTTTTTTTTGAGCTTTTCATTTTCAACTCATTTTGCTATTAATATTTTTCTTAATCTGATTGAAAAACAAGACAATAATCACTAAAAGATAATATCATCGCTGAATTAAAGATTTAATAACGTCCCCTCGTATGTAAAATAACCAGACAAAGAATATCGTACATAAGCAGATAATTGTTTAACCAAAACATTTGTTTTAAGTATATTACGTTCCTATTCCAACTACTAGTAAAGGTAACGGAAAAGTCATCATCATAAATAGAAATTGTCAGAGAATAAGAACCATTTATGAGTATTACCCTCAACAAAACATATAAATTGTTCAAATTTATGTTTAAACATGTCGCAAATAAAAAACCTAAACGCCTTTATTATAAGCATTTAGGTTTTATTGTTGTTGCCCAACCAGGGGTCGAACCTGGACTCTTTTGATTCAGAGTCAAATGTGTTGCCAATTACACCATTGGGCAATAAGGCGGCAAATTTATAAAATCTTTTAATATTGTAATCTTAATTTTTGGTTATTTTTTTCTTTAAGCATTTTCAATATCTGGTTGTCCTTTTGCCCTATATTTAAAAACATCATTACGGCTATAATGCCCTATTACATCAAAATCCATTTTGCTTCTAACTACCTGAGCAAGATCTATTTCAGCTGTTAAAATACCTTCCTTATCAAATAAAGGTCCTGCAAGAACTTCTCCCATTGGTGAAACAATAACACTACCTCCCCTGGAAAGCACATCAGGTCTGTCTGTTGCCAGTTCCGGTTTAAGATGCTCAGGAAAGTCATTTTTTGTGAAGTATTGATTACACCCAATTACATAGCATCGGCCTTCGCAAGCAATATGTTCAATTGTAGATTGCCATGTATCTCTTGAATCTGCAGTAGGGGCAACATAAATTTCAACACCTTTTTGATACATTGCCATTCGGGCAAGAGGCATATAATTCTCCCAACAAATCAATCCTCCTATCTTTCCAAATTCAGTATCATAAGTAACCAACGTCGAGCCATCACCTTCGCCCCACAATAGACGTTCAGCAGCAGTAGGTTTTAACTTACGGTGTTTACCTAATAATTTTCCACTAGGGGCATAATATAGTATAGTACAATAAAGTGAACTGCTTACAGAATCTTTTTCAGTAACACCCATTATTAAAAAGATGTTTAGCTTTTTTGCATGTTCTCCTAATTTGCTAGAATACTCATCACCAACTTCAATACTATTGTTCCAATATTCTTCAAATTGATCACGCCCTCCTTCTGTACGACTTCCAACCACAGTACCAAATCCCAAACCAGCCGGATATCCCGGAATAAAGCTCTCAGGGAAAACAACAAGTTTACACCCTTTTGCAGCAGCCTCCGACATCAGTTTTAGCGCCTTATCAACTGTTTTTTCAATATCAAATATTACAGGTGTAGCCTGAACACACCCAACTTTATATTTTTTCATGCTGCCTTTTATTAAAATTACTTCCTCTTAGCCCAACTATCACGTAATGGCACAGTACGATTAACCACAAGTTTATTCTCAGAACTGTCAGGGTCTATACAAAAATACCCCAGCCGTGGAAATTGAAACTTCTCACCAGATTTAGCTGTAGTAAGTGAAGGCTCAAGCTTACAATTATTAAGCACTTTTAATGAATCAGGATTTATAAACTCTTTAAAGTCTTTATCTTTATGGCCGGCAGGGTCTTCGTCTAAAAACAACCGATCATATAACCTAACCTCAGCATTAACTGCTTTATCAGCTGACACCCAATGTATTGTGCCTTTTACCTTTCTTTGAGCACCGCTTCCTCCACTTTTTGTTTCAGGATCGTAGGTACAATATATTTCACTTACATTACCATCAGCATCTTTTTTATAATCTTCACATTTAATAATATAAGCACCAATTAAACGTACTTCACGACCTGGCCCAAGGCGGAAAAACTTCTTAGGTGGATCTTCCATAAAGTCGTCATGCTCAATAAATATTTCTTTTGTAAATGGAACTATACGCGTACCGGCTTTCTGATCATTAGGGTTATTTCCAAGCTCTAATTCCTCCACCTCATTATCAGGATAATTAGTAATTATAACTTTTACAGGGTTTAAAACTCCCATAGCACGTGGTGCAATTTGATTTAAATGTTCTCTAACACTAAACTCTAACAGGCTAACATCAATTACATTATCACGTTTGGCAACACCGATTCTGTCGGCGAAATTACGAATCGACTCCGGGGTATATCCTCTTCTGCGAAATCCTGAAATTGTAGGCATTCGAGGGTCATCCCAGCCACTTACATAATTATTTTGCACAAGTTCAATAATTTTTCGTTTACTCATTACAGTATAACTCAGGTTAAGCCTTGCAAACTCAATTTGTTGTGGCCGATATGCGCCTTCAGCTATTTGATCCAAAGCCCAATCATATAAAGGACGGTGTACTTCAAACTCCAGAGTACATACTGAATGTGTTATTCCTTCAATATAATCCGACTGTCCATGAGCCCAATCGTACATTGGGTAAATACACCAATCGTTTCCTGTGCGGTGGTGCTCCTGATGTAGAATACGATACATTATAGGATCACGCATATGCATGTTTGGCGAGCTCATATCAATTTTAGAACGTAGGATCATAGCTCCGGTTTCAAACTCGCCATTCTTCATTCGTTGGAAAAGGTCAATACTCTCTTTAGCAGGTCTGTTACGAAAAGGGCTTTCAACACCCGGGCGTGTGGGAACACCTCGTTGCTCACTAATCAATTCCTGCGGTTGCTCATCGACATATGCTTTCCCGTTTTTTATTAATTGAACGGCCCAATCATAAAGCTGACCAAAATAATCTGATGCAAAATGAGGTTCACCCTCCCAATTAAAACCCAGCCACTCAATATCTTCTTTTATTGAATCAACATATTCAACTTCTTCCTTTTCAGGATTTGTATCATCAAATCTAAGATTACATAAACCATTGTATTCGTTGGCAAGACCAAAATTCAAACATATGGATTTAGCATGACCTATATGAAGATAGCCATTTGGTTCAGGAGGAAACCTAAGATGTATCCTTCCTTCATTTTTATTTTCAACCAAATCTTCTTCAATAATTGATTGAATAAAGTTAAGTGATCTTTTTTCGTTTTCAGGAAAATTCATAAGTGTTGATATTATAAAAGTCTTTTGTAAAAGATGCAAAATTAATTAGAAAAGCAATGGCTTGTATGCGCAGACGCGTCGAAACGCCAAATAATTTATTTTATTGCATGATTAATTGTTAAATAATTATAAATAAGTTAGTTATCAAACATGTTGTTATGTTCGATTGTGTACATATTGTGTGTTGTACCTGAACATCATCATGGCAACATTTCATCTGCAACATTGTTTTAATGCTTATTATCTGGTAGTTACAAAGTTTGGCACAGTATTAGAGAACATACAGTGCAACCATTAATGTTCTATTAATTAAATTTTAAAGTCATGAAAACAAGAATCGCAATCTTAACAATTTTAATGGGTTTACTTATGGCAGGTACCGCTATGGCCAACGAACCCGTACCCGCAACAAAAGCAGCTTCAAAAGCAGTAACAGAATTATTATCTGATGAAATCAGTTATCCCTCATTTGCCTCTAAAAACAACATCGAATGTTGTGTCTGGGTTAGTATTATGATAAAGGAAGATGGCTCATTGGATGTTGAAACTGCAAACTGTAGTTCATGTAATATGAAAGATCACGTAGTTAAATCTATAAAAGAAACTAAGAATGAAGGCCTTTCACAATACGCCGGGCAAAATGTATTACTAAAAGTTAAATTTAAGCTATTAAGCTAGTTAATCATCTCCCTAACATATATTCAGGGCCTATTATTCAGGTCTGTCTCTCAAATCCCATTGCTAAACAGTGGGGTTTTTTTGTTTATAACAGACCTGGAAGAGTCCAACGGATCTTCCAGAGTCTCTATTATTAAGAACAAATAAATACCCTTCCGGGAGCTCTAAAGACTCTTCCAAGAGCTATGCACTCTGGAAGGTCTTTAACATATCAAAAAATAAGCTACTTTTGTATAAACTCAACAATCAATGAAGTCTCCCACAGTTAAACAAAAGAGATCTTGGAAGTCTGATCAGCGATTTGTTGATGCAAATACAAAAAACTTCAGATTGATCTTTTTTGCTTTCGTTGTTGGATTACTTGCAGGAGCTGCTGGAGGAATTTTCCGACTTTCGCTTGGTTACATTGAAGACTTCCGAAATAACCTATTTGCAAGCGTTAGCAGTTCTGATTTAACTAGTTGGCTATGGCCAATATTATTTGGAATTATCGGAGTAAGTGTTGCATTATTTTTAGTGAAAAAATTTGCTCCCGAAACTTCTGGAAGTGGAGTACAGGAAATCGAAGGGGCATTAGATGAATTAAGACCTCTCCGATGGAAGAGAGTATTACCCATAAAATTTATTGCTTCATTATTTTCATTGGGGAGTGGCTTGCTACTCGGTCGTGAAGGCCCTACAATACAAATTGGCGCCAATATTGGCAAAATGACTAAGGATATTTTCAAACAACATGAGAACAAAACAAACCCGTTGGTATCAGCAGGAGCAGCAGCAGGGCTTGCAAGCGCTTTTAATGCACCTTTGGCAGGAGTAATTTTTGTTATTGAAGAAATGCATGGGCATTTCAAATACAACTTCTTTTCTGTAGCAGCTATAATGGTTGCCTCAGGTACCGCTGATTTTGTAGTTAGAGTAATTGTTGGTGTTGACCCCGTTGTTCAAATGACAGTGTTTCCAGGGCCTCCTTTATCAGGAATTTGGCTATTCATACTACTTGGAATATTTTTTAGCTTAGTAGGGTATTTATTTAATAAGCTATTGGTAATATCATTAGATTTCTTTAAAAACTTGTCGAAAATTACATTGATATTTGGTGCTGTGTTTGCAGGTACTGTTATCGCAATAATCGGCATTTATTATCCTGAAATGATTGGAGGAGGTTACGGTACCATAAGTCAAGTACTAAATCATTCATTTACCCTTTATTTTTTGATTATCTTATTTGTTGGCAGGATGATACTCACAATTTTTAGTTATGGTACAGGCGTGTCCGGTGGCATTTTCGCGCCGATGCTAGCGTTGGGTGTGGTTTTTGGAATGCTATTCGGGAGTGTAATGCAACATTATTTTCCTGATCTTGTTTCGCATCCTGGCATTTATGCTGTTGCCGGAATGGCCGGTATATTTGCATCAACAGTACGAGCCCCTCTTACCGGATTAGTACTTGCAATAGAAATGACATCAAATTATGAATTAATACTACCGCTAATTATAACTACAGTAACAGCATCTGTAATAACAGCACAGCTTGGTAATGAGCCAATTTATACTACTTTGCTGAAGAGGACTTTAGCAAATAGTAAAGTTTCTTAAATTATACTATTCTTAAAACTAATAATAATTGTTTAGTAGCAGACTGAACTTTTTATAATATCGCACTGATTTTAAACTACTTTTGCAAACTTTTTTCAAAGCATAAAATGCATTAATATTTATTTATTATGATTACAGTCACAGACCTAAGAATTCAATTTGGCAAACGAGTATTATTTAATGATGTAAACATGAAGTTTATGGCCGGAAATTGCTATGGTGTTATTGGAGCAAACGGAGCTGGCAAATCAACACTTCTTAAGGCAATTGCAGGTGAAATTGATACTGCTTCAGGGCGCATAAGTATGAATCCAGGTGAACGCCTTTCGGTGTTAAGCCAGGATCACTTTGCCTTTGATGAATTTTCAGTATTAGATACTGTAATGAAAGGTCATTCGCAGTTGTGGGATATTATGCAGGAAAAAAATGCCATATATGCCAAGCCTGATTTTTCGGATGCAGATGGGCTGAAGGCCGCTGAGCTGGAAGAAAAATTTGCCGACATGGAAGGATGGAATGCCGAAAGTGATGCTGCAACATTATTAAGTGATTTGGGAATAACAGAGGATCTTCATTATACATTAATGAAAAATATTGACGGAAAGCAAAAAGTAAGAGTATTACTTGCCCAGGCTCTTTTTGGTAACCCTGATAACTTATTACTCGATGAGCCAACTAATGACCTCGACCTTGATACCGTAACATGGTTGGAAAATTATCTGGCAAATTATCAAAATACAGTGCTCGTTGTTAGTCACGACAGGCATTTTTTGGATGCCATAAGTACACATACTGTTGATATCGACTTTAGTAAAATACAAATGTTTGCAGGTAACTATAGTTTCTGGTATCAAAGTAGCCAACTGGCATTGAGACAACAACAAAAGGCGAATAAAAAAGCAGAGGATAAAAAGAAAGAACTACAGGAATTTATCTCACGATTTAGCGCCAATGTTAAGAAATCAAAACAGGCAACAAGTCGTAAAAAAATGATTGAGAAACTTAATATAAGTGATATTAAGCCATCAACACGTAAATACCCCGGAATAATCTTCAAGCCTGAACGCGAAGCTGGTGATAAAATTCTTGAAGTAACAGGCTTAAGTGCCAGTATAGATGGTGATGTGCTTTTTAGCGGAGTAGATTTTTATGCCAACAAGGGCGATAAAATTATTTTCTTATCAAAAGATACCAGGGCAATGACTGCGCTTTTTGAAATCATAAGTGGTAATCAAAAACCAGATTCGGGAACCTATACTTGGGGACAGACTATAACCTCATCATATTTACCATTGGATAATGCGCCATTTTTCAGAAGTGAACTAAGCTTGTTTGATTGGCTTTGTCAGTTTAGTAACGACACTACCGATCTATATATTCGTGGTTATTTAGGTAAAATGCTATTTGCCGGTGATGAAATTCAAAAAAAGGTAAGTGTGCTTTCAGGAGGTGAAAAAATGCGCTGTATGATATCTAAAATGATGCTTACAGATGCCAATGCCCTCGTATTTGATACACCTACAAACCACCTCGACCTTGAGTCAATTCAGGCATTTAATAATAATCTGGTGAAGTTTCCGGGAAATATATTTATGTCATCTCACGATCACGAGTTTATACATTCGGTTTGTAACAGGATAATCGAACTTACTCCCAATGGTATTATTGACAAACTTATGGATTATGATGATTATATTGTGGATAATAAGATTCAGGCATTAAGAGATAAGATGTATCAGTAAATTTGTTGAATGAACTATTGAATGGTTAACCTTTCAGGTTTTTTCTTCCTGAGGTTGAACATCAAGCAACTTATGGTTTTCGACCTCAGGTGCAAGGCCACCTGAAAGGACAGTGAGACTTATTTCAATATTTTTCTTTTGATACCCAAGCTAATCCAAATTGTTGAACTGCTTGTTTCATAATTAGTTGACCCTCCAAATCTATTATTCCACTTATCCCAATAGTCCCACATATAATCTGCTTTAGCAAATATTATTAGCCTTTCTTTAACTACCATCTCAAAGTTTATTCCAGCCATATATCCTAAGTTGTCATTTGTTCTTACAAACCCTCCAAATGTTGGACAAACTCTAAATTTATTGCCGATTATTATTTTTAAATAGAGCGGTATTGTTAATATCAATTGGCTGTTGTAATAAAACAAGGTTAATTCATTATTAAGCGAAACAATAGACTTATTAGGGCGGTATTCTACATTCGCTCCAAAAGTTACAATTCCGTAATCAATATCATTTGCATAAGTTCCAACACTGCCTCCAATGTTCAACTCCTGCGAAAAAATAATTGAAGGAATTAAAAAGCCTATTATCACTAAGATAAATTTCATTGCATATTTCAAAAACTGATATAAAGATAGTAATCTATTTTATTCTTCTTAGATCCAAATCCTGAAAATCAAAGCTAAAATCAATATTAGGCGATATACCTTTCATTTTTATACTATGTGCCTTTCCTTCTTCATCCAGGCTAAATATAGCAAATGCATCAGCGTTCATATCCCTGTAGTCCCATTTAATAGCAAATGTATTTGCCTTATAATAGTACATAGGTCCGGTAAGTTTTGGCGAACGAGATGAACTGAACCATAGTTGATTATCGTTAAGATAAACCTCTACTTTTCCAAACCAATTATCTTCATATATTCCAATATAATCCTCTGTATTAATATGATCATCAACTGCGGAATTTACTGTTTCCCAAACTTGATTTGTTATTGAATCTCCTCTTTTTTCCCGTTTCTGAAAATAAGCATAATATTTACCAACCCAATCGTTATTATCCAGCCCCATATAACTATCAACAATTGTATTTGTAACCGAAGCGAAAACACCAGCTCCTCCATCAGTTGTGTTTGTTAATACAACAACTCCCAGGTTAATATCAGGAATCAAAATAGTTTTTGAAAGCATGCCAGGCATACCTCCGGTATGGCTTACACTCAGATTACCATTATTATCCGACAAACCCCAACCCAATCCATAACCTGAAAAATGCGCATTATATCTTGGATTACGACTGGCATTAAGTGTTGTATGTATTTTCCACATTTCACGCTGTGCTGCCTCTGAAAACAGTTGGTTTTCCAAACTATCACCATATTTTCCATTGTTAAGCTGAAGCAGCATCCAGTTACATAAATCATCAGCATTAGAATATATGCCTGCTGCTGCACCGTTTACCATATCGCTAAAGTGATTAATTGGTACCGGAGTATTATTGTTGGTAGAATGTGAAGCTGCCAAATTGCTTCTGTCAATAATTTGTGATAAAGAACTTGAAGAATTATCCATATTTAACGGTTCCAGAATACGGGCTTTGATAAACTCCTCCCAGCTCATTCCACTTACTCGTGCAATAATTTCCCCTGACATAATGAATAATAAATTATTATACGCAAATGTGGTTCGAAACGGAGACTCAGGTTCAAAATACTGATAATTAGTTAATATATCATCAATTGTAAAATCATTACTATCAGGAATAAACATTAAATCTCCAGCTCCAAGACCCAGCCCGCTACGATGAGATAATAAATCCTGAATTATGAAATTTTCTGTTACATATGGGTTATACATCTTAAACTCAGGCAGGTAATCAACAACCTTATCATCCCAGGCAACCTTGCCTTCATCTACCAAAATAGCAAGGGCAGCGGTAGTAAAAGCTTTACTATTTGATGCAATTAAAAACTGGGTGTGCTCATCTACTTTTTCTTTTGTATTGATTGACTTTACTCCATAACCTTTGGAATGAACAATTTTTCCATCTTTCACGATTGCCACGGCAACTCCAGCAACATTGAATTTCTGTATTGCATTTTCCACAATACTATCAACCTCAGGTGATGACAATTGTGCAATAGTAGTGCTTGTTATAAAAATTAATATTACAAGCAAAATAAAACTTCGAGTCAAATTATTCATATTATAATTTTTTAGAGACTATTTAAATCCTTCCAATTAAATACAAAAAAGAGTCTCACCCTTCTGTTTACTAGCTGAATAGTGATCCTCCGCTTTGCTCAGGATTAAAAAAAAGCAACTATTACATAGATTAGCTACTTACAAAGCTCATTGTAAAAGAATACATGCTCTGCAAAATATTTAAAATCAGGTTCATTATTATCAATAATCTGTTGGCAATCGCCAAACAGAAGTTTAAAATCCTGTTTCTTATACTTTTTCTTTGTGATTTTTATTGTTTCACCTTTTTTAACAACATAATAAGCTTTAGCCTCATTTCCCGAAACAGCAATCCCATCAATTGATGTTTCACCCGTCTTTGCATTAGGAATTTCATATACTTTGAGCAAGTCGTCAAATCCAGGGTTTAACAATTGTAAAAGTATGAACTTATCTTTATCAGGGAATTTAACCCTTTGCCAGTATATAAATTTACGATCCACAACTTCCTTAAAATTAGAATTGGCAAGCTTTTTAATGTTAGATGATTGCTCACTAATAATCTCGAGTTTGGCTAAGCCATCAACTTTTATTTTTAACTGTTCAACCTCTCCGGCTTTAAACTTTGTATCCTCACCGGTATAATCTCTTAACTTGAAACTCATCATGCCTTTTGGACCAAACATTGCGTTTTTCAAGTTTCCATTGTAAATCTTCCCATCTACAGCCATAACTTCTGCCGAACCAGTAATATTACTTATGGGCGTAACAAACTGAGCCTTTACAGATATTGTTATTACGAATATTAAGGATAAAATAATTGTGAAAATGCGTTCTGTTTTCATGATTTAAAAATTTATTGTTTAACTATTCAAATGTATAAAATTTTGCAAGTCCTTTTTATCCTGCGTATCAGGATAATATTCAAGAACCTTTTTTGCAACTTCTACTGCTTCTTTTTCTCTTTGTTGCTTCAAAAGAAACTCGATTTTGGCATATAAAAATTCAATATTTCGAGGTTCTAGCTCAAAGCACTTATTAAGAGCATTTTGAGCTTCAGTAATGTTATTTTTAAAATCAAATAGATTATATAAATTAAACCAAATTCTTGATCGCTCGGGCAACAACTCAGCTGCTTTTTTTAGGTTAACAATCGACTTATCGTAATTCCCCATCTCAGATTGAAGAAGTCCCAATGAATAGTAGGCATCACCCATTTCGTGGTTATCATCAACCACTTCCATTAGTAATTCCTCAGCCTCCTTGTTTTTGCCAATCCTATTAAAAAGCATTGCAAGGTTTATTTTCGCCGGGTAAAACTGATTGTCAATTCTGATAGCTTCCTTATAATTTTCAATGGCCTTTTCATTTTCTCCTATATTTGAATACAGATTACCTAGATTATGTCGACTACCTGAAAAATCGGCACTATACTCTGAAGCCAATATATATTCTTCTATTGAGTTGCTAAGTTTAATGGCTTTTAAACTATCAAGTTCCCACAAATTAAGAACTGATAACCGGGATGTTGCTTCCATCCTGACCATTAGGGTAGAATCATCTAACAACGGGAAAATCATTGTTTTTAAATCTTCAATATCAGCTGGAACAAAATTTCTTACAGCCTCTCTTCTTACAAGAGGGCCTTCCCTTGAAAGTAACTCCCTATTTAACTTTTGTGTTTCACCTCCAGGGAAATTAGCAAGATACCTTGTAGCTGATGCCATTATTAATGTTGATGATTTTTCATCGTTAAGAATATCAATAAGCATTGTAATAGCAGTGGTATCATTGATAGATGCCTTAAACATTGTTTCACCAAAATGATAACGTGTTGATCTGCCATACCATTCTTCGGTATATGAAGCAGCCCAACTATTACTCTTATCTGTATGACATTGGATGCATGCATTTGGGGTCCCCAGTTTATCACTCAAATCGGGTCTTGGTATTCGCATGCTATGATCGCGACGATAATCAACGCCCATAAAATACTGCCCAGGCATGTGGCAAGTTATACATTGCGAGCCCTCTCCAACATCTAATACTTCTCCATTTTCTAAAACCAATGGTTCACCTTCGTCATTATACATACTATGAAAATGATGGTTGTATCCTTCATAATCTTCTTGCTTATGGCATTGATAACAAAGTTTATTTCCTTCATATTTTAATTTTAAACTATGGGGATCATGACAATTGGTACAGCGCACATTATTTTTATGCATTTTACTTTGGGTGAAAGATGCATAAACATAATCCTCTTCTTTTATTTGTCCATCATGATAATAAAAAGGATCTATTGGAAGCTGTGGACTAATAATATCAAATAATTCATCATGCGGATGAATAAAATCACCAAACGATGTACGACGGGCGTGGCAATATGCACATTGATTTATCAATTGAACAGATGTAATATTGCTAGTTTGTACTGCAAGTCCGTAATTATCAATTTCGGGTCGGCTTAATGAATCAATTTCAGACCACCTATTATGCTCTGAACCAGGCCCATGACAAGCCTCACAGCTTACATCAATCTCTGACCAAGTAGTAGTATAAACATGAGTTTCGAGGTTGTAATTTTTTTGAAGATTTGTTGAATGACACTCGGCGCACATTCCATTCCAATTCTGGGCATTATTGGTCCAATATAGCCAGTCATCAGGAAGAATTTCCTGATCTTTATAAACAGAATCTCCAAGATGATACCATTGTCCCTTTTCGGTATCCCAGGTAATTTGCAGGCATTGATATCGACCATCTTCAAATGGAATAAGATATTGCTGCAGGGGTCTTACGCCAAAAGTGTATGCAATTTGAAAATCACCGGGTTTACCACCTGGACCTTGTGTATGAACATAATATTTGTCATCCTTAATATAAAATCGACTTGTAAACCCATCTCTTTCAAACTCTGCATTATTAAAATCACCCAACACAGTTGTGACAATGGCAGTATCCATAGCATTGTCATGATCAGAGTGCTTCCACGAGTGATATTCTTTTTCATGACATTCAATGCATGTTTTACTACCTACAAACAAAGATTTAGTAACAATAAATTTGGGTTTTCTATCACAGGAACTTATTATGATAAAAAGAGAAAATAAAAACAGAAAATATTGAGTGCTATTTTTTTTTAGGGGCAATATCATTGAGAGCTTAAGATTATTTATTTACCCAAAGATATAAGGTTTTTAAATATGCTCATAAATAAAACTACTTGTTATTTAATTCAAAAGGATAAATAACGTTCCAATCATTTTCCATATCAATAAGAGGCCACCCTTTTTCTAGTGCTTCACCCACCCCCTTGTTTAAACGTCCTATATGTGACTCCCTGTCATATGCCAATTCTCTAATCAAATAGTTATTTGTAACATCAATAACATAATGAATTAATAAATGTGGACTTAAAAATGTTATTACAAGCTTTCTGACAAAACTAGTGTCAAGTCATATGTCCTTTGGTATTGAGACTGCTTCGTCATACTTCCTCGCAGTGACGTCACTTTGAGATTGACTTAACACTAGTATATCTTTTGGTTTTAACACTTTTGTGTTATTACCGAATAACATAACGTTAATCATTGCTACTCCAATTTGTGTTGTGTTTACAACAGAATTTGGGGAAAATAATTTAATACCTTTAACAAGCCACATGAAATAATCATATAAAAATTGGTAGCTTTTTGTTTTTGATTTAATACCACGTAATGGAATGATTGCTCCGGGTCTGAACATAAATGCTTGTTTAAAACCTAAATTCAATAGATCATTCTCTGTTCTGCCTTTAACACGTGCCCACATTATTCTGCCTTTTTCAGTTGAATCAGTACCCTGGCCTGAAACATAAGTGAATGTCATTTCATGATTATTTTTTAACAATGTTCTGGCAAGTGATAATGTGTAATCGTAAGTGATTAATTTGTATTTTTCTTCTTTGATTCTTGCAGCACTAATACCCATGCAAAAAAAACATGCATCATAGCCGGTGAGTCTATTACTTACATCTTCAAAATTAGTGAAATCATGATGTAATAATTCTTTCAGTTTTGGATGACTAATACCAACATTGCTTCTTCCAATAACCATCACCTCGCTTATGGCTTGATGGTCGAGGCATTCGAGGAGAACACCTTTACCAACCATGCCTGTAGCCCCTGTTATTATTACCTTTTTTTTCATTATATTGTTGATTTAAGCGTGATTAACGAAATTTCACTTATTGTTCCTATTCGCATTGGAGGACCAAATGTGCCTGCACCTTGAGAAACAAATATACTAGTTCCGTTGTAATCATGTAATCCCTTATTGTATGTAAATAGTAGTTTAGCAATGTAATTTATGGGAAATAATTGACCTGCATGTGTATGTCCTGCCAGATATACATCTATTCCGTTTTCATTGGCGTATTTAATTCCATCCGGACTATGATGTAAAAGAAGTGTTGGCTTATTTTTATTAATATTTAATTGTGAAAGTGCCAATTTTATTGTTTGATGGTTACCAGCTGCATGCATATTAACTGAACCATCATCGGCTAACATATGATTAAGACCTATAATTTGCAAATTTGCAAATTCAGTAATTTCATTTTCAAGAACTATTACGCCTGCATCCCTGAGCAAAGTCTTAATTTCATTACTGCCTGAATATCCGTCATGATTCCCTTCAACGAAATAAATAGGAACCTTAATTTGTTTTAGTGGTTCCAGTGTTTGATAGTTTAGGTTAATTCTTCCATCAAATAAATCTCCGGTTATAACCACAAAATCAATTTCATTATTATTGATGCTATCAACTAATTTTTGCAACCACTTAACACCTCTGAAATGACCAATATGAACATCGCTTAGTTGCATTATTTTAACGTCGTTATCAAGACCAGATACAGAAATTTCAACATTTGTTACTTTGGTATTAAATGAGTTCCATGTTCCATAACTTATTATAATAAAGGTAGTTATTATTACTATTACTCCATATGTTAAAGGTTTAAAGTTGGTAAATAAACTAAGTATATCAACCACTATTGTTGAAATTAGCAAGTAGAGCAATAAGCCCATTGTAATTGCAGCAATTACATAAATAATATGACCAATTGTAGAAGTGGAATTAGATGCACCAATAACCCCGGCAATCATAAATATGCTTAGGAAACCGGATATAATATAGAGAATTGTTAAGTTTGATATACTAAAGAACTGTGATAATCGTCTTACTAAATAAATATTGGCACCTGCCAAAATGCTCAGAAAAACAATTAGTATTATTATTGGAATTAATACTTTCATAGAGTTATTATTTTTTAATTTCCTGCATCTTACGAATTTGAGTAAGAATCATTCTTTTTGGAGTTAAAGGTATCATTGACATCATAATTTTCTGACTAAATGTAACTCCAGATATTACATCAAGTTTACCCTTTAGCATACCATTATAGCCATCTTGGGCAACTTCTCGTGCACTTGCAGTTTTACTAAACATTTCAGTTTTATCCATGCCAGATACACGACCGAATTCTGTTTCAGTTGCTCCGGGCAATAATGCTGTTACAGTAATTTTAGTATCGTGTAATTCTTCTGCAATAGCATTGCTGAAAAATGTAACGTATGCTTTTGTAGCAAAGTAGACGGCTTGCAACGGACCGGGCATTAGGCTTGCTGTTGATGATACGTTTAATATCTTTCCTTCATTTCTTTTTACCATCTGGGGTAAGAAAAGTCTGGTAAGTGCAGTTAGAGCAACAATGTTTAAATTAATCATCATTAAATCTTTTTCCCAATCGCGTTCGTGAAATTTACCAAGTCCACCAAATCCGGCATTGTTTATTAGATAATTTACTTCGATACCGGCATTATTTACTTCAGTATATATTTCCATGGGAGAATCAGGAAGACTAAGGTCCTTTACAATTATCATAACTTTTATCGAGTATTTCGACTCCAATTCAGTTTTAAGGTCATCTAATTTTTTTTGGCTTCTGGCAACAATAATTAAATCGCCTCCTAACTCAGCGTGAATATGTGAAAATTCTTTTCCAATACCTGTTGATGCTCCTGTTATTAATGCTACTTTTTTCATATTATCATAATTTTATGTGAGTACTTACTTATTATTTTTATTAAATTTTTTTAGATATTATATTTTTTTCTTAAAAATGAAATTAGTGGTTCTATTTGAAAATCTTTTTGAAGACAAAGCCTGGTAGCAAGCCCATCAATAGTTATAAGTAACATAGTTGCTTCGGTTTCAGGCAAGTCGTATCCAAGTTTATTAAATGCATTTGTTAATGACAAATGAAGAGCCTCCATTTTATTTTCATTGTATTTCTCCGTTTCCCACTTTATTTTATACTGTAACTTCCAGAATTCGAATTCAACTTTGCTCCTAGCCAGAGCCTCAACCATATCAATTGTTTTAGATAAAACACTTTTGGGGTCTGTTTCAAAAACAATGGTTGAAAAAAGCACTTTCGCTTTTTCCTCCCCTTCAAATAGTATTGCATCTAATAAACCCTCTTTACTTCCAAAATGTCTAAATATTAATCCTTCGCTAACACCGGCATGTTTTGCAATTTTACTTGTTGATGTTGCAGTGAATCCTTCTTTTGCAAAAAGCTCAAGTGCTGATTGTAATATTTTTTCCTTTCTATCAATCATATTCAATAGTGAGTAATCACTTGCAAAAATATACATTTCTTTTGAATTAGCAAGAAAAACGCAAAAAAATGAAGTTTTTTTATTGTAACTGAAAAAAGTATTTATCTTTGTTCGCAAATTTACGAACAGAAATGAATATCAAATCAGTTACAACAGACAAACAAATTAGGACAGCCCGATACGCCAAAGCAATGGGACACCCAGTGCGAATGTATGTTTTGGAGTTGCTTTCAAACCAAAGTTGTTGTTATAGTGGCAACCTTTCAGATGAACTACCTATTGCTAAATCAACACTTTCACAACACCTGAAAGAATTAAAAGATGCTGGATTAATTCAGGGAGAAATTGAATCACCAAGAATAAAATATTGCATTAACAAAGAAAACTGGAAAGAAGCACAACAACTTTTTAAACAATTTCTGGGAATCTAAAAAAATTTACAAATAATGTTCGTTGTTTTGCGAATAGCGAATGGAAAAGATAAATAATATGAATTTTAAAAATTTAAAGATTGCAAACATGGAAATCAAAGTACTGGGCACAGGATGCGCAAAATGCAAAGCACTTGAAAAAGCAACCAAAGAAGCCATTGAGAAAACGGGGGTAAATGCCACTGTTACAAAAGTGGAGGACATTGTTGAAATTATGCAGTTTGGCGTAATGACAACTCCTGCATTAGTTATTGACGGAGAAATTGTAGTAAAAGGGAAAGTCCCTTCAGTAGATGAATTATCAAAATTATTAACTAATTAATATACAGTAAAATGAAAAAATTAATCAGCGCTTTAAGTTTTATCCTTTTTGTAGGATTAGTAACGGTAACAGCACAAGATAATAATGATAAAAAAGCAGATCAGGCAGATGATACCAAAGTAGCTTCCGCCGAAAATGAAACCACAAGCGAAGTACAGGTTTACTATTTTCATGCAACCCGACGCTGTGCCACTTGTCAGGCTGTGGAAGCGGTTACCAAAGAGGCAATTAAGGAATATTATGGCGACAAAGTAACTTTTGAATCCATTAACAGAGAGGAAGAAAAAGATAACCCATTGGTGGCAAAATATAAAATTAGCGGACAAACACTTTTAATCATAAACGGAGATAAAAAAGTGGACTTGACCAACAATGCATTTTTAAATGCACGCACCAATCCCGATAAATTAAAAAGCAAATTGAAATCGACCATTGATGCAATGATGTAAATATGGAAGTATTACAAAATTTTCTGGAAACATCGCAGTTTCCAATATTTACCGCATTTATTCTGGGACTTATGACTGCCATAAGTCCCTGCCCTTTAGCAACCAACATCACAGCTATCGGCTTTATCAGCAAGGATATTGTAAGCCAACGTAAGGTTTTTATTAACGGATTGGTTTATACGTTGGGTCGGGCAATTTCATATACCGCAATTGGTTTACTTTTCTTTTTTGGAGCAAGCCAGTTCGAGTTTGCAGGGTTTTTTCAGGAATGGGGCGAAAAATTATTGGGTCCGCTTTTAATCATAATCGGCTTGTTTATGCTTGGAATTTTAAAACTCAAAATACATGGCATTGGTTCGTTAACCGAAAAAATGGAGAACAAATCGAACAGCGGTTTTTGGGGCGTTCTTTTATTGGGTGTAGTTTTCGCCCTGGCGTTTTGTCCGTACAGTGGCGTACTTTATTTTGGCATGCTCATACCCATGACAATCAGTAGCGCAAGCGGTTTGTATTTACCCCTGTTTTTTGCGATAGCAACAGGAATCCCCGTAATAATTTTCGCATGGCTCATTGCATTTAGCGTTGGTTCAATTGGTAATGTTTACAACAAACTGAAAACCTTTGAGCTTTGGTTCAGGCGTGTAGTTGCGGTTTTATTTATCGGGGTTGGGGTCTATTACATATTCATTATTTATTTCTAAAAAAAATTAAAAATATAGTTCGCTTTTTTACAAATAGAAAACAGAGGGGAAAAATGAGAGAGAAAGTAATTGCATTAAACCGTAACATGAATGGATGGTTTGTTCCTGCCCTTCTGCTCCCCTTATGGATATTAATTTATTGGAACTTGCAACCATTAGCCGACTTTGTAATTGACGACATTTTCGGCATGGTATCGGGTAAACACCTGACAGAAACGCTACGTTTTTTCATTTTTGAAGTTCCGAAAGTTATGTTGTTGTTGGTGCTTATCATTTTTGGAGTGGGTATTTTAAGAACTTATTTCACACCTGAAAAAACACGAAAAATATTAGAAGGAAAATCTTTATTTACAGGTAATATTTTAGCATCACTGCTTGGAACAATAACACCTTTCTGTTCGTGTTCCGCTATCCCATTGTTTTTGGGTTTTGTTGAAGCTGGAGTCCCTCTGGGAGTAACCTTCTCTTTTCTGATTGCCGCCCCAATGATTAACGAAGTTGCATTGGTATTATTGGTTGGTCTTTTTGGATGGAAAGTTGCCATAATATATATGGTGACAGGACTTACCATTGCTATTTTATCAGGATGGTTAATTGGTAAACTCGGATTAGAAAAATACGTTGCCGAATGGGTATATAAAGTAAAAGTCAATCACGAAAGCCAACTGGCTGTTAAACTTTCCTTTTATGAACGCATTCAGGCAGGTTACGAATCGGTAAAGGAAATTGTAGGCAAAATCTGGATTTATATTATCATTGGTATTGCTGTTGGTGCAGGTGCGCATGGTTATGTTCCAGAAGATTTCCTGGGGTCGCTTTTGGGCAAGGAGAATTGGTATGGCGTTCCACTGGCAATTTTAATGGGTATTCCGATGTACTCCAATGCAGCAGGAATTATCCCCATTGTGAGCGTATTAATTGAAAAAGGCGTTTCATTAGGAACTGCTTTAGCATTTATGATGTCGGTGATTGCCTTATCTCTACCCGAAATTATTATCCTGAAAAAAGTATTGAAATGGCAATTAATCACTGTATTTGTTGGGATTGTTGCCATTGGAATTGTAATTGTTGGGTTCATTTTAAATTATGTGATGTAATGTCAAGAAGAATAATTCTTACAGTTTTGGTCGTGCACATTTGGAATTTCAATACCAGTTTAATGAAAAGTGAAGTTCAAAAATCATTATTGACCGAGGTAGGGCAACTTCTATTGGGAAAATAACGTTTGTCGATGCAGAAGGGGTAAATATTTCGTTAAATTATTAGGAGTGGCTGCCTGACGAAACGACAAACACAAATGAGAATAGTATTTTATTAAGTATGGAATATAGATTTTAAAAACGAATATCATGAATACACAAAAATTTCAAATTCCAGAATGGGCATTTGAATTTCACGGACATAAATGTCCTGCAATGCCAATAGGTTACCGGGCAGGGTTAACCGCAATGAAAAAACTTGGTGTTGAAAAAGCCAGCAACAAAGAGCTATATCTTTATTGTGAAAACGGCCCCGCACATGCCGCCGCTTGCTTTTTAGATGGAGTAATGGCTGCAACGGGTTGTACCTATGGAAAAGGAATTGCAGAAAAATTAAATTATGGGAAAAATGCGATTGTATTGGTTGATTTAAAAACAAAGAAAGCAGTGAGAGTATCCATGCAACCAGCATTTTTTGAAAAAGCGTTGAACTCCGAATTTGTAAAGCTCCGAAAACAAAAAGTTGAACCTAAAGATATTAAACCCGAATTGGTAATGCCGCTTATTGAAAATGTGGAACAAATGGACGAGAATGTGCTATTTTCTATAAGTGAAATTTTCGAGAAAAATGTAGAATTACCGAAAGGAACTTTTGAATGGCATAATTGCTCAAAATGTAATGAGATTGTATTCGACAATCAATCAAAAATTATTGATGGTAAAAGAGTATGTATTCCTTGTTCAGAAAAATAAATTGTAGCTTATTGTGGAATATTATTTAGCAGCGATTTCATTTTTTGCTGCCCTTATTTTCTCTCTTGGAGGTGTAGGGGCAGCAATCATATTGATTCCAATTATGGATGCTTTCGGGATTCCTATATCGGTGGCAAAACCTGTTGGTTTATTTTACAACACCATAAGTTTAACCGGAGCAAGTGTTAACAACATTAAAAACAAACGACTTGATTTTAAATTAGGCATTCCAATTATTATATTCTCATTTCTTTTCGCAATTGTTGGGGCTTATTTATCAAAATACATTGCATCATATATTGTGTTGCTCATGTTCGTTTCCTTCTTGCTATTCTCAGGCTTTATGTTTCTGTTTTTTAAGAATAAAAAGAAAACAAATTTTCGAGAAGATATTCCCTATTTTCCACTTTCATTAATTGGTGCTGTTGCAGGTTTAATATCAGGCATGCTCGGTATTGGTGGTGGTGGAATTATTTCTCCGCTTTTATTAATGATGGGTTTTAATCCAAAAAAAATCACAACAATAACTGCTTTTGTTGTTCCTTTTTCTTCATTATCCGGATTTCTTACCTACTGGTCAATTGGCGCAGTTGATTGGAGATTATTGATAATAACTTCACTTGCCGGTGTTGCAGGCGCAACTATTGGAACCATATTCATGCAAAAGCGGTTAAACCCGAAAATAGTGAAAAAGATTCTTGCAATTATTCTACTAATTATGGCTGTTAAAATGGCTCTTAAATTGTTATAAAAATTATGAAAACAAAATCACTCGGTTTTATTGGTGGCGGAAGAATTACTAAAATTTTTCTGCAAGTGTTGGCAAACAAACAAATCGAACTGTCATCAGTTCTGGTATGCGATACCAATTTAGAAGTACTGAACCCACTCAAAAAGCAGTTTCCTAAAATTCAAATGACTGATTCGTGCGAATTAGCAGCAGCATAGAAAAGCCTCACGAGCCAACGCACAGCCAAAGCTTGCCAAAGAGCATACAAAGCCAGCCCAGGTAACCGTCTTTAAGGGCGGTTTTAGGCTTGCCCACCTACAAAAAAAACAAAATAAATTTGTGTCCCGTTGAAAGTTTACTGCAACCCTGAAAAGACCATTAATGAGAATTAAATAACTGACTGACTGACTGAAAAAATGAACGTCCAGTTGCTAACAAAGTGTATAAATCATTGGACGGTTAGTATTAATTGCTTGTTGGAGTTGATAATTTTTCCATTACCTGATCAAGGCTAAAGCTAGCAGCTTTCATACGAGGTAGAAATTCTTTAAATGTCATTAAAAATTCACCAACAATATCTTGTGCTGGAACCAAAAGAAAAACATGATCCAGTTGCCAAACATGCCCCAAATATGTTATACAAATTGTTTCTTTTCTTCTGCTTAGTTAAAAAGTGTTAACCGGAAAGCCTGAGTTATAAAAACTAACTAACTTAGCCAATTCTTTTTGGCATTGGTATCATTAAAACGGAGCTAAGCTAAATTTAATTCCATTTTATGAAGATACTACTAATTTCACCTTGCCCGGATGACAATCAACGTCATGATTCGATGGCTATCCCTCAACTAACTTTATCATTAATTGCAGGCTTAACGCCTGAACAACACGAAGTAAAAATAATAGAGGAGGTTTTCAACCAAGTAATTGATTTCGAACAGGAAGTTGATGTTGTTGGAATTTCAATTATGACCCAAACGGCAATACGAGGTTATGAAATTGCAAATGAGTTTAAAAAGCGGGGGAAAACAATTGTATTTGGTGGTATTCATGCCACAGTAATGCCAAAGGAAGCTATAATGTATGGTGATGCGGTTGTTATTGGCGAAGCAGAAAATGGCTTGTGGGAACAGGTACTTCATGATATTCAAACCTACAGCCTTAAAGAATTCTATAAATTAGATAAATATCCTGAGCTTAACCGTTATATTAAACCAAGGCGTGATCTGGTTCAAAAAGTTGCAGGAAAATTTAAAATTGCACCAATTGAAACAGGAAGAGGTTGTCCGTATAATTGTGATTTTTGTACTGTGCCCAGATCTTTTGGGTCAAAACAGCGACATAAATCAATTGATTGTATAATTAATGATATTGAAACAATAGAAGAAAAAAACCTCTTCTTTCTGGATGACAATATTACAATTAATAAAAAGTTTGCAAGAGAATTATTTGAACGAATGATTCCATATAAAAAAGGCTGGGTAGGTCAAGCTTCCATTAATATCACAAACGATAAAGAATTGATGAAACTTGCCCGTAAATCGGGATGTAAAGGATTGCTTATTGGCTTTGAATCGATGACAGATTCAGGGCTGAACAAATACAGAAAAACATTTGCCAGTTTCGACAAAAATGTAGAAGCCATTAAAATACTACAGGACAATGGCATAAAAACAATGGCATCTTTAGTTTTTGGGTTGGATGGGGATGATACAACTGTATTCGATACAGCCTATAAATTTATTGAAAAAGCAAAACCTGCTTTTCTTCAGGCTTGTGCCTTAACCCCATACCCAGGCACACAGGTTTTTGAAAAAATGAAACAGGAAAAAAGAATACTTACCGACGACTGGAGACAGTTTGACGCAAAGAAGGTAATTATTAAGCCAAACAGCATGACCTGCCAGGAGTTGCAAGATGGTTATTCAACTATTAAAGACAAGACCTATAGTTACAGTTCAATAATAAGCAGATCGCTCCCAAATGCTTTTACAGGAGTTACCGATGCAGCACTCTACTTTGGTTTAAATTTTGGAGCCAGAAAATGGCACCAAAGCGGATTAACGGCTAAAGTATTTAGAAATAGTGATGATATGCCTGTAGACTTTGACGTGACCAAATATGTTAAACCGGTTAAAAAGTTGGTGCTGGTTTAAGTCAGATAAAAGATTATTCTTTTTGATTTTCTTCTGATACAGGTAAAATCCTTCAGGGCAAACGCATCTAAATTTTAAGTTATTATATATTAGATAAGTTTTTAGAAAGCGATAAAAACTTGTAACTTGCTATTATACAAAAAATAATCCTCTATTATTTTAATTCAAAACAATATTCCTTTTACTATATATAAACAGTTCTAAATTGGGTGCTAGAACTTCAGCACAGCTACAAACTTCTTACCTTTGCATTCTTTTAATTTTTATGACAAAAGTTAAGCCTTTTTAATAATATCTTCAAATCAAATTATCATCATGAGCGACACAAAAATTATCTGGACAAAAATTGACGAAGCACCAGCTTTGGCAACATATTCATTGCTTCCTATTGTAAATGCTTTTACTAATGCCGCCGGAGTTGAGGTTGAGATAAAGGATATTTCATTGGCTGCACGCATTATATCTACTTTTCCAGAAATGCTATCCGATGAGCAAAAAATTGATGATGAGTTGGCATTTCTTGGAAAACTGGCAAAAAAACCGGAAGCCAATATTATTAAGCTTCCGAATATTAGTGCCTCAATTCCACAGTTAAAAGAAGCAGTTTCAGAACTTCAGGCAAAAGGATATAATCTTCCTGATTACCCCGAAGATCCAAAAAATAATAAAGAAGAGGAAATAAAAACCAGATATGCCAAATGTTTAGGAAGTGCAGTAAACCCAGTACTCCGAGAAGGTAATTCTGATCGCCGTGTGGCACCATCGGTAAAGGCATATGCAATGAAAAACCCAAAAAAACTTGGTGCGTGGTCAACTGATTCCAAGTGTCATGTAGCCTATATGGATGAGGGGGATTTCTATGGCAATGAAAAAACCATCGTTATGGATAAAGACGATACGGTAAACTATGAATTTGTTGATGCTAATGGAAATGTTACTGTATTAAAAGAGGGTCTTGCTTTATTAAAAGATGAAGTTATTGATGGCACATTTATGAGTTCCATATCTCTTCGCAACTTCATTCAAGAGCAGATTGATGATGCAAATGCAAACGACACGCTTTTCTCTGTACACCTTAAAGCAACAATGATGAAGGTCTCCGATCCAATAATTTTTGGAAACTTTGTTTCTGTATTCTTTAAAGATGTGTTTGATAAACATGCTGACACGTTTAAAGCATTGGGTATAGTGCCTGATATGGGCCTTGGTGATTTATATAAAAAAATATCATCACTTGATGATGCTAAACGCAGCGAGATTGAAGCCGATATCCAGGCAGTTTATGCTAAAAACCCTTCGTTGGCCATGGTTGATTCAGATAAAGGTATCACTAACCTGCACGCCGGAAACGATATTATTATAGATGCATCAATGCCAAACGTAATTCGTGATAGCGGAAAAATGTGGAATGCAAGTGGGAACCTTCAGGATACTAAAGCAATTATCCCCGATAGATGTTATGCAACATTTTATCAGGAAGGAATAAGCTATTGTAAAGAAAATGGCGCCTTCGACCCAGCTACTATGGGTAATGTTGCCAATGTAGGTCTTATGGCTCAAAAAGCCGAAGAATATGGCTCACACGATAAAACATTTAAAGTAACAGGAACAGGAACAATCCGTATTGTAAATAGCAATAGCGATATTCTGATGGAACATAATGTTGAGAAAGACGATATTTATCGAAGTTGCCAGACAAAGAATATTGCAATCCGCGACTGGGTGAAACTTGCTGTGAACAGAGCCAGAGCAACCGATAACCCTACTGTTTTCTGGTTAGATAGTAACCGTGCACATGATGCTGTGCTAATCAGGTTAGTTAATGTTTATTTAAAGGATTATAATACAGATGGACTTGATATTCAAATTATGTCTCCTGTTGATGCTATGAAGTTTACTCTTGCAAGAGCAAAAGCAGGAAAAGACACGATCTCCGTCACAGGAAATGCACTAAGAGATTACCTAACTGATTTATTTCCAATACTTGAACTGGGAACAAGCGCAAAAATGCTTTCAATAGTTCCTCTGCTTTCAGGTGGTGGATTATTTGAAACCGGTGCAGGTGGTTCAGCCCCTAAACACGTACAACAATTTAATTCTGAAGGACATCTGCGATGGGATTCACTTGGTGAATTTCTTGCTTTGACCGTTTCGCTTGAACATCTTGCAAACAATTATGATAATAAGCGTGCACAACTACTTTCAACAACACTTGACAAGGCAATTGCCAAACATCTGGATAATAAAAAAGGGCCTTCACGTAAAGCTGGTGAAATAGATAACCGAGGAAGTCATATGTTTCTTGCACAGTATTGGGCGGAGCAGTTAGCTGAGCAAAATGAGGACGCTGAATTAAAAGCAAAATTTACTGTGGTTGCTGAACAGCTTAAAGAAAACCAGGGAAAAATTCTGAGAGAAATTGCTGCCGCAGAAGGTAAAGCTACTAATATTGGAGGTTACTTTATGCCAAACGATGAATTGGCTACTAAGGCTATGCGCCCAAGTGAAACAATGAATTCTATTATTGATAGTATTTAAAAGTAACTAGATTTATTTCCATTCAACAACAGTACCCCTATCCTTATTCAACAGTTTATTTGGAACTGATTTCATGATGCTTTCGGCAAGTAATTCAATTAACTTTGTTTTGGCGAATTGCCTTGTTGTAATAAGACTAACCTCACGCAATGGAACAACATTTGTAAATTGCTTGAGCTGATTTTGCTTTCGCTCATCTAAATCAATACCTGCAAGTTCAGGAATCAAAGTATATCCTCCTTCTTTATCAATAATCCTCATCAGTGTATCCAGTGATCCCCCTTCAAACTCAAAAGGCAAACTATCAGATTCTATGTCATGCAAATCACATAAGTTTACTATTTGATGTCTGAAACAATGACCATCATTTAACAACCATATTTCCGGAGTAGCTATATCCTTTATTCTAATAATAGATTGCGTTGCAAGAGGGTGATCAGTGTTTGTATAAATCATCATTTCTTCATAGTAAAGAGGCTTTTCAAGAATGGTACTATCATTTAAAGGAGTAACTAATATTCCAACATCTATAAGGTCTTTACTAAGATTATCAATAATCTTATCTGTTACCATTTCTTCAACCTTTAATCTTACATTTGGATATAACCGCTTGTAATTGCCGGTGAACAATGGCAATAAATAGGGAGCAATTGTTGGTATTATACCAATACGCAACTCACCGCTTACATTATTTCTTACTTCATTAACTATCTGATTTATCCTATTTGATTCGCGAAGTACAATTCTGGCTTGCTCAATAATTTTTATCCCTGACTCAGTTGGTATAACCGGTTGTTTCGTTCTGTCAAACAAAATAATATCTAGATTATTTTCAAGTTTTTTTATCTGCATACTTAGTGTAGGCTGAGTTACAAAACATTTTTCAGCAGCAGTAGCAAAATGCCTGTAAGTGTCAACAGCAACTACATATTCTAATTGTATCAATGTAATCATATTACAAATATAGATAAATTCTATCATATTATAGAAACAATTGATTTGACAAATGATAGTAATGGCTGTATTTTTGCTTCATAAATTATTTAAAATTATTAATCAAATTAAAAAATTATAAAATGGAAAATGAAGTAATTGTAAACCAAATGCCACGTATTGGCGACATCGCTCCTGATTTTGAAGCAGTAACAACAAAAGGAAAAATTAAATTTTCGGATTATGCACCGGGAAAATGGAAAGTAATGTTTTCACACCCTGCCGACTTTACTCCTGTTTGTACAACAGAGATGACAGGCTTTGCTCTTAGAAAAGGTGAGTTTGACGTATTAAACACTGAACTAATAGGGTTAAGTATTGACAGTATTCACGCGCATTTAGCATGGGTTAATAACGTAAGGGAAAATACCGGAGTTTATTTTGATTTCCCAATTATTGCTGATATCGACATGAAAGTGTCAAAGCTTTACGGAATGTTGCAGCCAAATGAAAGTGAAACAGCAGCTGTTCGTGCCGTATTCTTTATAGATCCTGACAATAAAATCAGACTGATAATGTATTACCCATTAAATGTAGGGCGTAATATGGATGAAATATTACGTGTACTTGAAGGTTTACAAATTTCAGATAAATTTAAAGTTGCTCTACCTCTTGACTGGGTTAAAGGGGAAAAAGTAATTGTTCCTCCACCAAAGGATCTTGACGAGATGCAAGAAAGAGTTGATTTAAAATCTGATGATAAAGTTGACTTTTATCTGGTTAAAAGAGACTTGTAGTCCACACTCATTATAACTTAAGTTTCAAACCCTTCTATAATCTGAATAGAAGGGTTTTTTATTATTAATAATGAAGATCTGTTAGATAGTCTGGGGCATTAACTGTTTGAAAAAGATGATTAACACTATCTTACCCTCAAGCATAATCTTACCAACCTTCACCTTTTTTACTACTTTTGCAGTCTTAAATTTTTAATATAGAATGACCAACAAAGAAATAGTATTAAGTGGTATACGGCCAACAGGTAACTTGCATCTGGGTAATTACTTCGGTGCGGTGAAGAATTTTGTGAAAATGCAAGAAACTAACGAGTGTTTCTTTTTTATAGCAGATTATCACTCACTTACAACCCACCCAACCCCAGGCAACTTGCAAAGCAACGTTAAACAAGTACTTGTGGAATATTTAGCAGCCGGGCTTAATCCTGAAAAAGCTACACTTTATCTACAAAGTGATTTGCCTGAGACAGCTGAGCTTTACCTTTTCCTTAACATGAATGCATACATGGGAGAATTGGAAAGAGTAACAACTTTTAAGGAAAAAGCAAGAAAACAGCCTAATAACGTTAACGCTGGATTACTAACTTATCCAACATTAATGGCTGCCGATATTATTATTCACAAAGCTGCAAAAGTGCCCGTTGGTAAAGATCAGGAACAAAACCTTGAAATGACAAGAACATTTGCGCGGCGCTTTAATAATATGTATAATACTGACTTTTTTCCAATACCGAGTGCATATAATTTTGGGGAACAGCTGGTTAAAATTCCCGGGCTTGATGGATCGGGTAAAATGGGTAAATCGGAAAGTGAAGGCAATGCCATATTCCTTAATGATGACCCGAAAAAGTTACGAAAAAAAGTAATGCGTGCTGTAACTGACAGTGGTCCGACCAAAATGAATCAAAAAAAACCCGAAGCCATTGAGAACTTATTTTCATTAATGAAAATAGTTTCTGAACCCGAAGCTGTTGAATTTTTTAATGATCAATATAACAATTGCACCATCCGATATGGTGATCTTAAAAAACAATTGGCAGAAGATATGATTGCTTTTACTGAACCTTTTCGCGAAAAGATTGCCGAACTTTCATCCAATGAAGATTATATCAAAAACGTAATGAATATGGGCGCCGAAAAAGCTCGTGAAAGCGGTCGTAAAACAATTAATGAAGTTAGAAAAATAATTGGTTTTAGAAAATACTTTTAAACAGGTTAATTGATAGAGAAAAAAAATACAACAATTAAGCAAAAGCCAGAAACAGCAATTCTGGTTGGGCTTATAACCAATGCCCAGCAAAAAGAAAAAGTACAAGAATACCTCGATGAGCTTGCTTTTTTAGTTGAAACTGCCGGGGGAGTTACCGTTGAGAGGTTTACACAACGTCTTGATTCTCCAAACTCACGAACCTATGTTGGCACAGGTAAGCTTGAAGAAATCAGGCAATATGTTAAAGCTGCTGAAATCGATATGGTTATTTTTGATGATGAATTGGGTGGATCACAGATCAGAAACCTTGAAAAAGCTCTGGAATGTAAAATCCTTGATCGTACTAACCTCATCTTAGACATCTTTGCAAAACGAGCTCAAACGGCTCATGCAAAAGTACAGGTTGAGCTGGCTCAATATCAATATCTCCTTCCACGACTTACCGGAATGTGGACTCACCTTGAAAGGCAACGTGGTGGAATCGGACTTCGTGGTCCTGGTGAAACAGAAATTGAAACCGACCGAAGGATTATACGCGATAAAATAAGCCTCCTAAAAAAGAAGCTTATTCAAATTGACAAGCAAAAAGCTACACAACGTAAAAATAGGGGACAATTAATTCGCGTTGCCCTTGTTGGCTATACCAATGTTGGGAAATCAACAATTATGACATTATTAAGCAAGTCAGAAGTATTTGCAGAAAATAAATTGTTTGCCACTCTGGACACAACTGTCCGCAAAGTAGTTGTAGACAACCTACCCTTCTTGCTGTCTGATACTGTGGGTTTTATAAGAAAGCTTCCCCATGGTTTGGTTGAGTCGTTTAAGTCTACACTTGATGAAGTTAGAGAATCAGATATTCTAATACATGTGGTTGATATAAGTCATCCAGAATTTGAAGACCAAATAAAAACAGTTACCCAAACTCTAAGTGAAATAGGCGCTGGTGACAAAAAGGTTATTATGGTATTTAATAAGGTGGATGCATACAAATGGGTTGAAAAAGAAGAAGATGACTTGCTGCCTGAAACCAAAGAAAATATTAGTCTCCCCAATTTAAAAAACAGCTGGATGGCTAAGGACAATCATCCATGCATTTTTATAAGTGCTAAAACAAAGGAAAACTATCATGAATTCCGTGCTCTGCTTTATGATAATATTAAAGAGGTTCATGCTATTCGATACCCGTATAACAATTTTCTTTACTAATAATAAGTTTAAGTTTTTAAGTTACTGTGTATGAGCTTACTTATAATAACAATTTTAATCTCAGCAGGTTTATATATCTATTTTGATATCACAAAAAACCAGATGTTGAAATATGTGTTTAAACCCCTAACCACAATACTAATTATTGTGCTGGCGTTACTTCAACAATCTGAAGTATTTGATTTATATGGTTTTCTGATTTTAGCCGGATTGACTTTTTCACTCATTGGTGATATCTTCCTTATGTTACCAACTGATAAGTTTGTCGTTGGATTAGCATCATTTTTTATTGCACACATTTTTTATATAGCAGCTTTTAGCTCAGGTTTCGGTCCATTTCTTGATCTTGAATACTTAATTCCTGCTGCAATTTATACTACTCTTTTCCTCTGGGTACTATTGCCCAAAACCGGAAAAATGAAGTTGCCGGTTATTATATATGCATTTATATTGATGATTTTTATGTGGCAAGCCACCGGGAGATATTATTATCTGGCTCAAACATCAGCATTTTATGTTTTTATAGGTGCAATTTTATTTGTTATCTCCGATTCTATTCTGGCTTATGCCAGATTTATTAAAAGCTTCAAATTATCTTCCCTGCTAATTCATACAACTTATTGGGGAGCCCAAATATTTATTGCATTGTCGATATAAATTATATTTCAAATGATTATTTTATCAATTATAACGATTATTTTAGTTGTAGGTTTAGTGTTGGGGTTTATAATTATTCTCAGCTTCAGCAAACCTCATAAGAGGCACTCTAGCACACCTAAGGATGAGGGTATTAAATTTGAGGAAGTTAGTATTCCAACAAAAAATAATAAGAGACTGTTTGGATGGTGGCTAAAGGCAGAAGAAAAAGCTCCAACAATAATATTAATGCATGGTTGGGGAAGAAATGCAGGAAGACTTATTCCTTATATAAAAAATCTTCAGGACAATGGATTCAATCTGCTGGCCTTCGATACACGACATCATGGTAATAGTGACCATGATAAATTTTCATCAATGGTGAAATTTGCTCAGGATATAAGTGCAAGTATTGATTTTATTGAAGCCGATCCAATAACTGAAAAAGATAATGTTTTCCTCATTGGATTATCCATAGGCGGTGCAGCATCAATTTATGCTGCTGCTGCCGATTCAAGAATCAAAAAAATAATTACCATTGGTGCCCCTTCAAACCCTGCAGATGTTATGACAATGCACATACGCAAAAAGCACATTCCCAAACCAATAATATGGCTCGCTTTTAAAGTTATGGAAAAAAGAATTGGTAGTAGCTTCAAAGAACTTTCTACTTGTAATAACGTATTCAAAACCCGGGCCAAAGTACTTCTTATTCACGGAACAAAAGATAAGGTTGTGCCTTTTTCACAGTCAAAATTAATACTTAATGCAGCAAATAACGGGCAGGCAAAATTATGGGCCATTGAGGGTAAAGGACATAGTAACTGCCATTATGAGAATGGATTTTGGGATAGGGTGATTAATTTTTTATCTTCAAATGAAAATACAACACTTAATAACCAAGAATAAATAAATAACAATAATCAAGCTTCAATAATCAAAACAGTTATAATTTTACAGCATAAAAAATTGACTAGATGAAAATCAAATTTCTTTTATTATTATCAATATTAAGCGGGCTATTACTGTTTGCTTCCTGGCCTGTAAACGGATTTACACCTTTGATATTTGTAGCATTAGTTCCGTTATTATTTATTCAGCAATATCTTGGTGATAATAACAAAAAAGGAATGTTTTGGTATTCATGGCTTACATTCTTTTTATGGAATATCCTAACTACATGGTGGATATGGAACTCAACAATAAGCGGTGCATTAATGGCATTTATTTTGAATTCATTGTTTACTGCAATTGTTTTTCAGTTATATCATATATCCCGAAAAAAACTATTTGACAACAAAAAGGGCGCATTTATCCTATTGTTTTATTGGGTAACCTGGGAGTATATTCATATGAACTGGGATCTTACATGGTCATGGCTAAACCTGGGTAATGTATTTGCTACTAAGCACACGTGGATTCAGTGGTATGAATACACTGGAAGCCTTGGCGGTACAGCTTGGGTGATAATTGTAAATATCATTATTTACAATATTATTACAAGCATCATTCACAAGGTTAACAATATTAAATTAGCAATATCAGTATCAATTTTGGTAATTGTAATTCTTGTACCATTAATTTTTTCTGTCAGTATCTATAATAATTATCATGAAGAAGAAAACCCTGTAGATATAGTTGTTGTTCAACCCAATATTGATCCATATAATGAACAATACTCCATGCCTTATGAAAAAATATTAGATAAAAATTTAGAGCTGGCTTCCAGATTAATTACTGATACCACAGACTTTCTTATATTTCCAGAGTCAGCATTGCAAGAGGATATTTGGGAAGAGTGGCTGGACAAATCAGTAAGTTTACGATCAATCAAAAAAGCGTTGACAATATTTTCCAAAACATCAATTGTTATTGGCGGAACAACTTATAAGCTGGTTAAGAAAGATGAAAAGATGACTAATGCGGCACGAAAATTCAAGAAAAGCACCGGTTATTATTATGCTTTTAATACAGCTATTCTTATTGAAGATGATCAAGATTTTCAATTACACCATAAGTCAAAATTAACTCCTGGCGTTGAAATTATGCCTTCATGGTGGTTTCTTAAACCCATTGAGAAACTTGCTATTGATCTGGGTGGCACAACAGGAACTCTGGGTAGAGAAGACCATCCGGTGATAATGTCAAACTCCGATAGCATTAGCATTTCACCAATAATTTGTTATGAATCTGTTTATGGCGAATTTGTTGCCAATTCGATAAATCTGGGTGCAGGTTTAATATTTGTTATTACAAATGATGGTTGGTGGGGAAATACTCCCGGATACAAACAGCACTTTTTGTTTTCAGTACTTCGAGCAATTGAAACCCGACGGAGTGTTGCAAGATCAGCAAATACAGGAATTTCGGCTTTTATAAACCAGCGTGGTGATATACTCCAACAAACTCCATATTGGGAACCTGCTGTAATTCAGCAAACATTAAATGCCAATTATCAAAAAACTTATTATACAGAAAATGGAGATTATATTGCGCGAGCTTCGGCTTTTGTGAGCGCCTTGTTAATTCTAATTGCTTTTACACAAGGATATTTACGGAAGAAGTCAGGAGTTAGAAAACCGAATTAAACTTCCAACTTCTATCTCTTATTCTTTTTCGTAATATATGGTAATAATACCCAGGGGTGTTTTTGATTTACTAACAATTTTACTTTCAGTAAGTGTCCCAAGGCTATTAAGATAGTTAGGGCTACCCTCAAAAAAATATGTTATGGCCTGATCTTCAGGGTTGAGTGTCCATTTGGTTTCATGAGTATTACCCGGTGAGATTATAACTAATGTAGAATCATCGGTAATTCTAAAATATGTTTCCTTTTGCATTTCAACAACCTGACGTAACATTTCGGGAGTTGTATATTGCTCGTCAAAATCTGTTTCTACTTTTTGAGCTTTCCAGGTTCCAATTAGTTTGCTTTCAGGAGAACCACCACATGAACTAAAGAATATTGCCAAAGCAATCATTAATCCAGATAGTCTAAAAAATTGTTTCATCATTTATAATCTTTTTCTTTTTTATCGTATTGCAAATGTACAATCAATTTATATTTTTAAAGGAAAAACTTATGAATGTTTAACATTTGAAGATGTCATTCATAAACATATTTACAAATCTTGATTTGTTTTTGAAATTCTTGTGTTTTTTAGTAATTTTACAAACTAGCACTAATTAAAGAAACCATTATGATTAAAAAATTAGAATCAGAACGTGAATATGTTCTTGCTGTAGAAATTGTAGATGAATACATTCAGGAAGACCTACAACAATTTGAAAATTGGTTCGAAGAGATGCTGAACGATGGACAACAACAACTAAATATTCTGTTTAAAATCGATCAACTACCCGTAAGCCATATTTCATTTAAAACAATTATTAACGATGCTTTGTTCTCGATGAAAAACATTGAGCATTGTAAGCATATTGCTATGGTAGGGCATTCAAAAGTGGAAAAAATTGCTATCGGAATGGAAAGCCTGGATTATAACAAATCCAAAAAAGGAAGGGCTATGAAGTATTTTGACGCGAAAGATATTGATAAAGCCTGGGAGTTTGTTAACTTAAGATAATACACAAAAACCATTAAATTATCTTTCCGTAGTAAATAAACACCGATCATCTTTGCAAATATTGACAAGGTTGTTGAGGTGAGATAGTTTCGTTATACTTATACTATAGTTGGGTGCAAGACAGAGGAAGAAAAACAGCAGAACATAAATTGAAAATATTGAAAAGAGAATTTAAACATATAATTGGAAATCGACTTACATAAATAATTTTGTTTTTCCCGACCCGCATAAAAAGGAAGCCCACGCACATACCAAAATTTGCAAAAGAGTGCAATCTTGCCCTCGCTAAAAAATACAGTATATGACTGATGTGCACGACAAAAAAACCAGAAGTTTTAATATGTCTATGATTAAATGCAAAGGCACAAAGCCTGAGATCATAGTACGAAAATTTCTTTTTAATAATGGATTTAGATACAGGTTGAATTATTCCAAGCTTCCTGGTAAACCAGATATTGTTTTACCAAAATTCAAGACTGCAATTTTTATTAATGGATGCTTTTGGCATGGACATGAAGGATGCAAATATTTTGTTGTACCAAAAACTAGAACTAAATGGTGGCTGGACAAAATAAAGAAGACGAAAGAAAGAGACCAGAATAATTATAAAATATTAAGTGAAACTAATTGGAATATTATTGTAATTTGGGAATGTGAACTAAAGAATAATGTTGAGAATAGATTAGAAAGTTTAATCACAGAAATTGAATAATGAAAAAGAAGATTCCTGTCATAGATTTGTTTGCTGGGCCAGGAGGTTTAGCTGAAGGGTTTTCCTCGATAATAAAGGAAAATCAAAGAATCTTTGATATAAAGCTATCTATTGAGAAGGATGAAAGTGCACATAAAACACTTGAATTACGAAGTTTTTGTAGACAGTTCCCAAAAGACGAATTACCAGAAGAATATTATGAAGTATTAAAGGAAAATGATTTAAAGAAAAGAGAAGAAAAGAAAATTTTGTTATTTGAAAAATTTAATAATGAATATGCAGCAGCTAAAAAAGAAGCTTGGCTTGCTGAGTTAGGAAACAAAAATTATCCCCCATCACTTGTTTACCAGAGAATAAAAGAAGTTCTAAAAGAAGAAAAGGACTGGGTACTTATCGGAGGACCACCGTGTCAGGCTTTTTCTCTTGTTGGCAGATCACGTGTTGGAGGCGTACATGAAGATGATCAAAGGGTCTATTTGTATAAAGAATATTTAAGAATAATTGCAGAACACCAGCCGGCAATTTTTGTAATGGAGAACGTAAAAGGTTTGTTATCTGCGAGCCTTAACGGAGAAAAAATATTCAGTTGGATTTTGCGTGATTTACAGAATCCTTCATCGGTATTTAAAAATACAGTTAACACTAAATACAAAGTGTACTCACTTGTTAAATCTGATATTAAACAAGACAAGGATTATCTAATTAAAACAGAAGAATATGGTGTTCCACAAAAAAGACATCGAGTTATTTTGTTAGGAATAAGAGAAGACTTAAAAATCATACCCGAAACTTTAAATAAGAAGGAAAAAGTAACACTAAAGTCTGTTATTGATAAGTTACCCAAAATAAGAAGTAGTATAAACAGAAAATTTATTGATTCTAAAATTATTGACGGCAAGAAAAAAAGAAGATACAAGAACCTGCAAGATAATTCTCGCATTTGGGAGAACCATATTAACAGATTCAAAAAAGAAATTATTTCTTGGAATGGATTATCAAATTACAAAAACAAAAAAGAGGTAATAGCACCAGAAATTTGTGTAGGTGCTGAATTTGTTCCAGCAGTAAATACAATTGACAGAAATCACATTCTTGCGGATTGGTATCTGGATAAAAATTTAAATGGAATTCCAAATCATCAGTCAAGAAGCCATCTTTTAGAGGATTTAAAGAGGTATATGTTTGCTTCTATCTTTACTTTAAGTGAAGGAAGATTCCCAAGAATGAACGATTATGAAAAGCATAATGAAGATTTGTTACCCGATCACAAAAGTGCAAGAACTGGAAAGTTTGCAGATAGATTTAGGGTTCAATTACCAAATGAGCCAGCAACCACAGTAACAAGTCATATTTCAAAAGATGGACATTATTTCATTCATTATGATCCTGATCAATGCAGGAGTTTAACAGTCAGGGAAGCAGCAAGAATACAAACCTTCCCTGATAATTATCTTTTCTGTGGCTCCAGAACAGCTCAATATCAACAAGTTGGAAATGCAGTGCCACCATATTTATCAAGTCAGATTGGGGATATCGTTAAAGAAATATTATTGAATGATGAATGATACAAAGATAAAAACAATAAAGGCAGAACCAGATGCTAGTTCAATGATTGAAACATTTCGAGCCATTGGATATTCAATGGAAACTGCAATCGCTGATATTATTGATAATTCAATATCTGCAGAAGCAAAAAACATATGGATTAACTATGATTGGAAAGGCGGAGAAACAATCATTTCGATAAAAGATGATGGCTTTGGAATGAATGGTGAAGAATTGATTCAGGCAATGCGACCAGGAAGCAAACACCCTTCTGTAGAGAGGTCAAACAGCGATTTAGGACGATTTGGCTTGGGATTAAAAACTGCATCATTTTCTCAAACAAGGAAGTTTACTACCATCTCTAAAAAGCAAGATTTTAATACAATATTTTGGGCATGGGATTTAGACCATGTGAATAAAACCAGAAGCTGGGAGTTAATACAATATGTTCCTTCATTAGATTTTGTAAAAGAAATCGACAAGCAAGTTTCAGGTACAAGTGTAGTTTGGTATTGCTTAGATAGAAATCTAAAAGATATTAAAGAAGATGATTCTGGCGCATTAGGAAAATTTATGGAATTGATGGAAAGTGTGAAAAACCATCTTGAGATGGTATTTCATAGATTCTTGGAACAAGGCAAAATTGCAATATGGTTTCAAGATAGAAAAATTGTTGCATGGGATCCTTTTTTACGAGGTGAGAACGGAATTCAATCTGGTGCATTAGAATATTTCAATAATGGAAATGTTGTTGTCAAAGGTTATGTATTACCACATAAATCAAAAATATCTAAGAAAGTATTCAGTAAGGCTGCTGGTCCCAAAGGATGGAATGCTCAACAAGGTTTCTACATTTATAGAAATGAAAGGTTATTAGTTGCTGGTGAATGGCTTGGAATGTTTAAAAAGGAAGAGCATTACAAACTTTGTAGAATAATGATTGATTTACCAAACACTTTAGATGACAGGTGGCAGATTGATATAAAAAAATCAGTGGCTCGTCCTCCTTTGCAAATATATAATCAGTTAAAAGCTTATGCAAATTCGATACGTAGTCATGCAGTAAGTGTATATAGACATAAGGGAAAGGTCTTACAAAGGAAATACCCATCTTTTAAGTTTATACCTGTATGGCTCGAGAAACAGAGACAAGGCAAACGTTTTTATTCAATAAACAAAGAACATCCTGTAATCGAAGAGATTATAAAAGAACCGTCTAAAAAAAACATAAATGATTTGTTAAAATTTATCGAGGAAACTGTACCTGTTCCCTTAATAACGATAAAGGAAAGTGAAAATCCAGAATCTCATGGAACTCCGTTCGAAAGCTTAAAACATGAAATGCTAATTGAAAAAATGGAAAATACTTTACATATTTTGATGAAAAATGGAAAAACAAAAGAGGAAGCAGCAGCTACTCTACTTTCGATTGAGCCATTTGATAAGTATCCACAATATGTAGAAAATATAATTGAAAAGCTATGATTAAACTAGCCATTGAGCAAGCAAAATTTTTATTACGACTTAAAGGGTTCAGTGATTTTATTACACCAATGGAACTTGATATTGTCATTAAGGATACCCTTAAAATATTTCCTGATGTTGATCAAAAAATATTGAAAAAACATATTGAATTCCATTATGCTGTTTTTCACGAAACATCAAATACAATTTCACTGGATTATAATCCTTGGTTAAAGGCAAAGAAAGCTTCAATAAATTGGCGTTTTTGGCCTCGCTACAAGAAATATATTGAGGAAAAGAAAGGTTTTCCTGCAAATACACTAAAAGAAATTGATGATTCGACTGATGTCACCTTAGATCATTTACACAATCCCTTAGCAAATGAGCGATTTGATAAAAGGGGTATGGTTGTCGGGCATGTCCAATCTGGGAAAACCGCTAATTTTTCAGGTTTAATTTGTAAAGCTGCTGATGCAGGCTACAAATTTATTATTGTATTAGCTGGAATACATAATAGTTTAAGAGCTCAAACTCAGATTCGAATTGACGAAGCTTTTCTCGGATATGATAATCAACACTACAAAATAAATAAGGAAATAAAATATGTTGGTGTAGGTAATTTTCGTGAATATCGTAAAAAAACTGTTGCCCATTCAATTACAACTTCTCAAAGTGATTTCAATACAACTACAGCAAACTCAATCGGTATTAATTTTGATACAGATGAACCAATAATTGCAGTTGTTAAAAAGAATGCAACTATATTAAACAAGCTTTCTTCATGGCTTGAAGCGCAAGCAAATGAAGTTATAGATGGTGTTAAAGTTATTTCAAACAAACCATTAATTGTGATTGATGATGAGGCCGATCATGCCTCAATTAATACTAATAAAGAGGAATTAGATCCTACAAGAATCAATGGTCAGATACGAAATATATTATCATTATTTAACAAGAGTGCTTATGTTGGCTATACGGCTACTCCTTTTGCCAATATTTTTATCTCCTTAGATAAGGATAATCTATTCCCAAGAAACTTCGTTACTAACCTTAAAGCTCCAGATAATTATATAGGTCCGGATAAAATATTTGGTTTCGATCCTTTGGATGATGATAAACTTATTTCGACATTACCCGTTGTTCATAGGATTGATGATTATCATTTATTTACACCTGATAAACATAAAAAAGATGATTCTTTACCTACAAAAATTCCAGAATCATTAAAAACAGCAATTAAGTGTTTTATAATTACGTGTGCAATAAGGAGAGTAAGAGGGCAAGAAAATGAGCATAATTCAATGTTAATTCATGTTTCTAGATTTCAAATTTGGCAAGCAAAAATAAAAGAGCTGGTTGAAAATGTATTTAACTTTTACCGTATGGGAATTGAGCAAAATAATTCCGGTATAATAAACGAATTGCGAAAAATATTCGAAGAAGATGCAGACAAATATCGTTCATATTTGACAATAACAAAACAAATAATTAATTCAAAATTAAGTGGAATTGACCCTGGAATTAGTACATGTTCCTGGTATGAAATTCTTCCTGTGCTTCATCCAGCTGCTTCAAAAATTCAAGTAAAAGAAATACATGGAGGCGCTAAAGATATACTTGATTATCAAGCATACGATAAAACAAATATTAATGAAAATGAAGAAGCTGGGTTATCTGTAATAGCAATTGGTGGTAATAAATTGTCTAGGGGCTTAACATTGGAAGGATTGTCAATAAGTTATTACTTAAGGCATACTAGAATGTATGATACCCTGATGCAAATGGGGCGCTGGTTTGGATATCGGCCCGGGTATGTTGATTTAGTTAGAATCTTTACTTCAGGAGATTTAATTAGTTGGTTCTGTCATATAACCAAGGCATCAGAAGATTTAAGAAAAGAATTTGATTATATGACAGATAAAGCAGGCAGTACTCCTGAACAATTTGCTTTACGAGTTAAAACACACCCTGATAGAATTCTACAAATTTCGGCTAAGAATAAAATTAGAAAAGCAATCGAAGTGAATTTAACATGGTCTGGAAGATTAATTCAGTCCTACCATTTAAGTAAGAATGAAGATATTATTAATAGTAACTATATATCAATTGAAAACTTACTAAAAAAGCTAAATAATAATTTTGTTTCAAAAGGCAATAATAGAATTTGGTATAATCTAGACGCTCATCACATTAAAGAATTCCTGCAAGGCTTTAGAGTACAAGGTGATTTACTATCTGCCTCTCCAGGAAATTTAATAAGATATATTGATGAAGCTAATAAAGTTGGTGAATTACAAAATTGGAGATTAGCTTTAATGTCAAGAGGAAAGACGAGCAAGGTAAGTACTATAAATGGTATTTCAATCGGTTGGTTTAATAGGAAACATCAAGAAAATACAGATGAAAGCAGTTATTATATTAATAAAAGTAATATTACTTCTCGTCCAGATGAGTTTATTGATCTTAATGAGGAAGAAAAATTAAATTTTCTTAATAAGACTATTGAGAATTGGCAAAAATCTAATTCAAACAAACCAAAACCAACAAATCCAAGTGGTGAATTAGTTAGAAATGAGTTTAGAAAACCTGATAAGCCGCTAATTATGCTGTATTTGCTAAACCCTGCTGAAGCAAGCATAAGCAATATTGCTATTCCATTTGTTGGATTTGCAATCAGTTTTCCTGGAAGTAATAAAATATCAAGTATTCGATTTGCAATAAATAAAGACCAGGTTCCATACTTTGATTTTGAAGAATATGAAGACGAAGATTGAAAATATTTGGCAAGATTTTATAGAAAATAATTCCTTAAGAACCGGAGTTATTTTGAAACGCTATTCTGCGGACATTATTCCAGATTGTTTCGTGTCAATGAGAATGCCCGAAAAAGTTAAAAGTATTGCGTTCTTAATTTCAACTAAATCAATCGATATTTCATCTCTATCGGATTTAAAAGATATTACATCTGAAATAATTCCTGATGAAACAGATAAAGACAAATCACTTATTTTAATTAGCCTTGCAGATAATTCTTTATCCTCAATTTTCGCTGTATTATGTGAGGATTTATTTAAAACTGTTTCTGATATTGAACAAGAATTAGTTCTTATCCAAACACTGCAAAACCGCTTTATTCAATGGAAGGAACTATTTATTTTGGCAAAAGGACCAGGCCTTAGCCTGGAAAAACAAATTGGTCTTTTTGGTGAATTGTATCTTCTAAAAAAACTTTTTCTGCATACTGGATTGTTTGCTGAAATTTTATCCATATGGACTGGTCCTGAAAAAGGAATTAGAGATTTTGAAAAGAATAATAGTGCTATAGAAGTAAAGACAACACACACCCATAATCATCAAAAAATAAGGATAAGTAGTGAAAGACAATTGGATACGGCATTACTTCAGTATTTGTTTCTGTTTCACTTGTCTATTGAAAAACGAAACAGTGATGAGAATACATTAAACACAATCGTTGAAGAGATTTATTCCATATTAGGTCATAACAAACTTCTTGGTAACATTCTAAAACGAAAGTTAATTAGTGCTGGCTATTTTGATCATCATCAGTCTATATATCAAAATATGTCCTTTCTTATTCGTGAAGAAGACTTTTATAAAATAGAAAAAAGTTTTCCAAGAATTGAAGAAAAGGAATTAATGAAAGGAGTTGGTGACGTTAAATATTCAATAATTCTAACCTCAGACACAGAAAAACATAAAACAAGTTTTAAGGAGATTTTAATAAATCTGGATTTAACATGACAATTGAAAATTTTTATAACGAGCTATTACAGGAAATTAAGACAACCCAAGTCTCAGAAGAGGAAGGAGCCGTTCAGGAGCAAATATTTACACAATTAGCTATTGACTTATTAGCAGAAGCAGGTGAGACTGAAAATACAAGAATTTGTTTTGACAGAAAAGAAGACAGACTTGGGAGAACTATGCATAAATTAAATGGATATGCCCTATCAGAAAATTATGAAACACTGGATTTATTTATCACAGTATTTAAGGGAATTTCTGCCCCATTTACATTAACAAAACAAGATGCTGAATCTTCAAATAACCAAGTTGAACGTTTTTTCAGAAATGCGGTTTACAAAGATTATATTAATGAAATAGAAGAGTCTTCTGAAGTATTTGACTTGGCACATACCCTTGCCGAAGTTAAAGAAGTTAAAGAATATTTATCCAGAGTTAATATTTATATTCTGACAAATGGTATTTTCAAATCTGATATAAAAAACACTAAAGTAATTTCAGGCTATACTATTTTCACACGTGTAATTGATATCGAATATTTATTTAATCTTTCAGACCAGTCGCGTGTTCCAATTGAAATAAATTTTGAAAATTACGGACAGACAATACCCTGCTTGAAATCACCTGGTGAAAACGAAGACTATGAAACATATCTTGCATTAATTCCAGGTGTAACCCTTGCGAATATATATGAAAAATATGGTTCCAGACTACTGGAACAAAATGTACGTTCATTTTTACAGTTTACAGGAAAAATTAACAAAGGCATACGTAAAACTATCAAAGAGGAATCTCATATGTTTCTTGCCTTTAACAATGGTATAGCAGCAACAGCAGATGAATTGGAAATAATTTCATCACCTGATGGGCAACAGGAAATTGTTTGGGCAAAAGACTTTCAAATAGTTAATGGAGGACAAACAACTGCATCAATATATCATACATGGAAAAAGGACAAGGTTGATATAGATAAAATCTATGTTCAGACCAAACTAACAGTTGTAAAAAAACGTGATAATTTTGATGAGATTGTAAATCGCATTGCTGAATATGCAAATACTCAAAACAAGGTTTCAACTTCTGATTTAAGTTCAAATAAACCTTTTCATGTTGACCTTGAGAAAATTTCACGTTCTATTTGGTCTCCTCCTATTGAAGGATCTAATATTCAAACCAGATGGTTTTATGAAAGGGCTCGTGGTCAGTATAAAAATGCCAGATTGAAAGAAGGATTTACCCAAGCAAGAAGAAAGGCATTTGACATTAGAAATCCTAGAGGACAGATGATTACAAAAGAATTGCTTGCGAAATATGTAAACAGTTACGAGGAAATATGGAATGGAAAAAAGTTAGTAATTGGCCCTCACATAGTTGTAAGGGGTAGTCAAAAAAACTATGTACAGTTTTTAAACTACAATATGCCAAAAAAACCAGACAATATTTTCTATGAAGATACTGTTGCAAAAGCTATTATGTTTAAAACAGCAGAAAAATTGTATGGCGTTAAACCTAATGCAATTGGTGACATGAGATATATAACTGTTCCTTATTCCGTTGCATTATTACACATTAAGTCGGAGTATAAAATTGATTTATATAAATTATGGAAACAACAATCATTGAGCGAAACATTAAAAACAACTTTGTTTAATTTAATGGAAGAAGTTGAAACTTTCATTAAAAACAATGCTCCTGGTTCATTGTACGGAGAGTGGGCTAAAAAAGAAGAGTGTTGGATAATGCTTAAAGAAAGTGATATTGAAATAAGTGTTGACGAATTAAAATCTGATTTCATTGATTCAAAATCTCCAATAAGAAAAAGTTTATCTGATGATGATGTAAATCAGAAAATAATAAATCAGGAAATAGCCCTTATTAAATCAATTTCTCCAGCGAATTGGGAAATAATTGAACGTTGGGGAGCAAAGACTGGTCTATTAAGTCAATATCTTCAAGATATTGCTCTTAATTTGTCAGTTTCAATAAAGAATAATAGAAGTATAAGTGAGAACTTAAGAAAGAAAGGGATTTCTATATTAGAACTAGTAGTTCATGACGCACCTGAATTATTGGAATCAGAACAGCCTGAAGAAGAAAGTGAAACAAGAAAAAAAACAAAGTCTAACTCAAAGATTAATGAGAAACTGATTTTAAAAATGATAGAATGGGATTCGAGAGTGAAAATCTTAACTGTAAATCAACGAAGCTATTTAACAGATTTTGCTTATGGATTAAAAAAAACAAATTCCTTCCATGAGAAAAACATTAAAATTTATTTAGAGAAATTGAAAGTAGAAGGTTTTAAAGAATAATGCCAACGCACACAGCCAAATACATTTGCAATTCACACAAGCAAACGCTAAAACCAAAAATTGCAAAAGAGTTTGTCTGTTTGCCAACGCTTTTTTGCCGACCCTAAAAACCAAAATTAGGACAGTGCTAGATTGAAAATAATGTAATCGAAATGAAGAAAGCCCAATAAGTAACAATGTATAAACGTAATGTGGGGTAAAATACTTAATATAGATAATTTAACTACAAATAAAGATCGGTGTAAAATTGAAAGTATAGTAAAAACAAACCCGCACTACGATTATACGAACCGTTACCTGCCGAAATTTTTTAATGAAGACAGGTTTGCCGCCCCCCAAAAAAACAATTATGTAAAAAATGTTAAAAATTTTTGGTCAATTAAAATATTAGTTGTTATTTTGCGAGCGAATACTAACTAACATTATTAAAATGCTTTCTGACAGGCAACAACAGATAATAGAAGAGTCAATCAATATAATTGATGAAAAAGGGATACAAGGGTTAACCATTAAAAACCTTTCGAAAGCTATTGGCATTAGTGAGCCTGGTATATACCGACATTTTGAGAGCAAAACTGAAATTCTGCTCACTATTCTTAATAATTTTAAGGATATGGCTATTGTATTATCAGGTTTGATGAAGGACTTTGAAGGAACAACAATTGAAAAAATTACCTTTATGTTTTCACGTATGCTCGACCTGTTTTCTGAAACACCCTCATTGGTTTCTGTAATTTTTTCAGAAGAAATATTTAAAAATGAAGAATTACTTAAACTGAAAATAACTGAAGTACTAAACTTGCATGCGCAAACAATAGAAGATATAATTGCCACCGGTCAGAAAGAAAAAAATGTACGACAAGACATCGAACTAAAAACTCTTGCATTGATCATAATGGGCTCCCTTAGATTACTTGTTAAGCGCTGGGATTTGAACAATCATAATTTTGATCTCCGTAAAGAAGGACACAAATTGTTAGAAGGCCTGAATAAAATACTTGCTTATCAGGATATTAAACTTTAATGAGAAAGGTTGGGCGAAACCTGAATAATTTTTTGTAAATAGAAAAATAGTTAATACTAACTAATATGATTAAGAAATGGAAAAACTACTTAAAAAATCACTAAATCTACCATGGCTTTCAATAGCAGGAACAATACTATTAAGTGTTGTGTTCTTTTACTATATGAGCCAAAACTCAAGCATGGAAACCAATCTGGATAAATATATGCCACAAGATCATCCGGCATTTGTTTATAGCGATCAGGCTGAAGAATGGTTTGGAATAAACGATGGAATTATTGTTGCCATTGAGAATAAAAATGGAATTTACAACCAGGCAACCCTTGATACTTTAAAACAGCTGACCAGAACGTTACAAAAAATGGATGAAATTGAAAAGGCTGATGTTACATCTCTTTATACTGCTGACAACATAGTTGGTGATGAAGAAGGTATGGATGTTAAGCGATTCTTTACTAGGGTGCCAAAAACTGAACTAAAACTGAACGAGCTACAACAAAATGTACGAAATAACGAAATGATTTTTGGTCGTCTTGTTTCAACAGATGAAACCGTTACTGTTGTAATTGCCGAAATTAAAGATGACGTATTTACACAGGAGTTTTACAACGAAATTCTTGAAATGGCAGATTCATTTGAAACAAACGATATAAAAATTCATGTTGCCGGTCGCCCTATTGTAGAAGGCACAATGGCATTACTAGGCCCTGCCGACATGAAGCGGATGGTGCCAATAGTATTACTTGTAATCACCATTGTTCTTTATTTAATGTTAAAGAGCGTTAGAAGCACGATCTTAACAATGTCGGTTGTGTTTTTTAGTACCCTATGGACATTTGGTTTAATGGCATGGGTAAATATTCCTATTTACGCAGTTTCCACAATGATACCTGTTATGCTTATTGCCATAGGAGTAGCCGATGGAATCCACCTGTACAGTCATCTTCAGCTATTTCAGCGCAAAAATCCTGATGCAGGCAAAAAAGAAGCCGTAACCGACATGATTAAAAAAATGTGGAGTCCGGTGGTAATGACTTCCATTACAACTGCCGTTGGATTTATTTCATTGCTAACATCACAAGTATATCCTATAAAGTATTTCGGAATTTTTACAGCCTTTGGTGTGCTGGTAGCCATGATCCTGTCATTACTAATAATACCTGCCGGAATTATAATATTTGGTCTTCCAAAACTTAAAAAAGTTAAAAAGAAGAAATCAACAAGCAACTCAACATTCTACCAAAGTTTTGCATTAAAGGTTATCAAGCATAAAAACGTTTCAATATTTGCTACGGCAGCTATAATCATATTATCCATTGTAGGAATGCAAAAAATTTGGATTAACTCAAGTTTCCTGGATAAGTTTGAACGCGACAGTGATATTGTACTTACCGATCAGTTTATCAATAGTCATTTTGGTGGCACAACTTCATTAAATCTAATATTAGATGCTGATGGCAAAAAAGACACTTTCAAAAATCCTAAAGCACTTATGTTGGTTGATAAAATGCAAAAACAGCTTAATAATGACCTCGAAGTTGTTGGAACATCATTTTCACTAGTGGATTATGTAAACCGCATGAATAAAGTAATGAATGCTGATAATGAGGCTTACAATACCATTCCCAACAACAGGGATATGATTGCTCAATATTTGCTTCTTTATGAAATGTCGGGTGACCCCGAAAACCTAAATAAAGTAGTTGACTATGATTACGAGAAGCTGAATGTTACATTTCAACTAAAAAGTGATAATTCAAAAGCCATTAATTCGGCATTGGTCATAATAGAAACTTATGAAGATGATTTTGCTAGTATGGGAATCACTATGAAATATGCTGGTAGTGGCTACAAGGGATTGATTTTTACCGACTTAATTTTAGAAGGTCAAATAATGAGTCTTATTCTCTCAATAATTATTGTGGTTATACTATTATCGTTTATGTTCAGAAACATAAAAGCCGGTCTTATTGGGGCTGTTCCTATTCTAATTACTGCATTAATAAGTTTTGGTGTAATGGGGTTTCTGGATATTCCCCTTAGCACAACTACCGCATTGCTTACCAGCATTGCCATTGGAATTGGAATTGATTACGCAGTCCACTTCATTGAGCAATATCGAGTTAATGCTCTTAAAACCGGAGACAAGGAAGTAACAGCTCAAAAAACGATGTCGCATTCAGGCAGAGCCATTTTATTTAATGCAATTGTTGTAATCGCTGGTTTTTTAGTGTTGTTGTTCTCAGTATTTCCACCAAACCGTGAACTAGGTGCATTAGTATCACTAAATATGTTTACAAGTTTTGTCGGCACACTTACTATTATGCTGGTGCTACTTAATGTTTCGAAATTGTATTTTAATAAAAAGTAAAAATAATTATATAATGGTTCAATTATTTAATAATAAAATAAGTAATTTGACATCAATAAAACATTGTCCCGTTATATCATTATACCTATAAATAAAAGAACATGGAAGAAAACATTATATTATCTAAGACTTACGATTTTGCTTTACGCATTATTGAACTTTACAAATATTTAAGTAAAGAAAAGAAAGAATATACTTTATCCAAACAAATTCTTAGAAGTGGAACATCCGTTGGTGCGAATTCTGAAGAGGCTGCAGGTAGTATTTCAAAGAAAGATTTCAGAGCTAAATTTTTTATTGCATATAAAGAAGCAAGAGAAACTCATTATTGGATTAGGTTATTGAGAGACAGTGATTATATTGACTCTAAACTAGCATCCAGCTTACTAACCGATATTGATGAAATACTGAGAATTATTGGAGCAATACTTAAAACTGTAAGTGGGAAGTAAATTATACAATGATTTAATTATTCATAAAAAACTTGTCATCGTTAAATCATTAAACAATTATATCATTATACCATTAAATAATTATAAAATGAAAACACTAAAAATCACATCAGTATTAATTGCAACATTATTTGCATTCAGCCCGATAATAACGGCACAAGAAATGACAGGAAGAGAGATCGTAGAAAAAGTTTATAATCTTCCAACAGGTGAAGACCAAACTTCCAACCTCACCATGACCCTTATTAACAAAAGTGGTAAACAAAGAATCAGGAAAATTAAACAGTTCACAAAAGACCTTGGTGAGATGGAAAAAAGCATTATGTTTTTCCAGTCGCCTGCAGATGTAAAAAACACTTCTTTCATGAGCTGGACATACGATTCAGATAAAAGCGATGATCAATGGATCTATCTTCCTGCGCTAAAGAAAACCAAAAGAATTTCCAGCGACAGCAAAAGCGATTATTTCATGGGGTCCGACTTTACCTATGACGATCTTGGCGACCGTAAATTAGACGATGATACACACAATCTTATTGGTGAGGAGAATATTAATGGCGTTGATTATTATGTTGTTGAAAGCACTCCGGTTGATGAAGAATATATGTATTCAAAAACCAAAACCTGGATTCGTAAAGACAACTTCATAGGTTTAAAAAAAGAATTTTATGATGAAGATGAAGACCTGTTGAAAATACTTAAGATTAAGAAATTTGAAGAAATTTCGGGATTATTAGTTATCACAAATTCTGAAATGGAGAATGTTCAAAAAAATCATCGCACCACTATGGTTCTGGATAATATAGAAATTAACACAAGTATACCTTCATCTAAATTCTCCGAAAGGATGATGATGAGAGGGATATAATTGAATTATACAATGTTTTAATGGTTAAATTATACAATGTTTCATTTAAAAAATGCATTATACCATTACATCATTGTACCATTATATAATTGCCCCATTAAATCATTAAAGAAATGAAATCTAAAAGTTTAATATTAGCTATGATATTTCTGGTCACAAGCCAGCTATCATTTTCGCAAGGCGTTGAAATAAGTGGTTTTGCACGAAACTACACAGGTGTATTATACAATACCGGAGAGTTTAACATGCTTCAAAACACACTTAACTTAAATTTTGAAAAAATAGGTGATCGTGTTGCCTTTAAGGCTAACCCAATGCTTTATTTATACGGAATTGACAGCCTTGATTTCCGCTTACGCGAGATTTACCTCGACTTGTACTTCAGTAATTTTGACATACGTGTGGGAAAACAACAAATTGTTTGGGGGAAAGCCGATGGGGTTTTTATTACCGATATTGTTTCGCCACTCAATCTCACTGAATTTCTCCTCCCCGATTTTGATGAAATACGAATAGGCGTATATGCTGCCAAGATTAACTACTATTTTGGAAGTAGCACTATCGAAGCAATATTGAAGCCTATTTATGCCGGCAATAAGTTTCCCGGACCATGTTCAATTTGGTATAAACCACCGGAATTTCCTGCTCCTGCAACTTTTGACTACTCAAAAAACAAAATCGATCCCAGCCTTGAAAATAGTGAGATTTACTTAAAATACTCATTATCCTCATCGGCAATAGATTTTGATTTGATGGCGGCCTACACCTGGGATGCCACACCAAATATGTATATCGAAAAGGAATTTGCAGTTGATACAGCAACAGGGAGTCCGGTACTTACCGGATTACTTGTTACTCCTGAAATTAACCGACTAACTATTGCCGGTGGTTCATTTACGTCAACAATTAAAAGTTTTGTAATTCGTGGAGAAGCGGCCTATTATGATGGAAAATATTTCCAAACTGAAGACCCAATAGCTGTCGGAGCCCTTACTCAAAAAAACTATTTACATTATGTTGTTGGCATCGATTATGGGATAGGAAGTCTTAAACTAAGCTCCCAGTTTATCCAAAAATACATTATGGACTACAACAATTTCATCGATGAAGAGGAATTTGGTAATACCATGACTTTCCTTGCCCGTTATGATGCAATGCGCGAAACACTTCACCTTGAGCTGTTTTCATACGTTGGTCTTAATTATGGCGATGCTTTAATACGGCCTAAAGTTACCTACGATTTCAGCGACAGCTTTTCAATATTGTTAGGTTCAAATATTTTTGTTGGGGATGAAAGGGGGATGTTTGGCCGTTATGATGATAACTCGATGATTTATACAAAGATAAAGTATAATTTCTAATATTAATCTATGTCAGGAATAAGCAATAAATAAGCCATCGCCATTCTTAGTAAAGAGGTCATTATGCTGTTAGCTCCATACATTTATTTTGGAGAACATTGTAATGGGAAATTATGTAACCTAACACGTTCATTTTTAACAATAACAATTTCCGTTCTACAATCATCAAAACACCCAAATAATGTATTAAAATATTCTTTACATAATATTTTGTACTTTTAGGCTTGTAAAAGAAAAATGAAACCCTGCCGCACAACATATTGTTATTTTCTCTTAGTAGTATTTATATCTGGGTGTACCCTCCTTCCAAAATATAAAAACCTCGATAGTTCATCTACGGTAAAGCATCAAACACCTAATTCAAACTGGAAACCTAAAGATTCAAAAACGGAGTGGTGGTATGCCTCTGGAAAACTTACGGATGAAAATGGTGGTCTATATTTTTATCAGTTTACTATTTTTCACACGGTTAGGCTTGGTGCACAGTTATATATAACACATATTGCCATCTCTGATTATCAAGCTAAAGAACGTTTTTTTGAAGAAAAAATTTACTTTCCTCTAAAAAAATACAAATTTACACATGATACAATTCAGCTTGGGAAAAATATTATTTCACTAAAAGACGATCAAATAATAATTGATGTCGATTCTAAAAACATAAAATTTAACCTGATTTCAACAAGCACAAAACCAGCTGTTTGGCATGGAAGAGATGGCGTTATATCCATGGGTAATCCTGATAAACCCAATAAAAATAGCTACTACTACTCATTTACAAATATGAACACAACAGGATCAGTGTCATTCATAAATAAAAAAGGTGAACGCATAAATTTAAACGTTGAAGGCAATACATGGTTTGACAGGCAATGGGGTGAATTTGCAAAGGAAACCTGGGATTGGTTCTCGCTAAGATTTGATGATGGTGAAGAAGTAATGTTTTATAGTTTCCCTGATACAGATTATAAAACAGCAACATTTATCACAAAAGATGGTTCAGCAATACTATTTAATGATTTTAATTATAATGCCAATAAATTTATAAAATTTAAAAAAACAAAAATTGGGCATGGATGGTGTATAAATATGCCCTTTAAAGAGCAAGAATACACATTAGAACCTCTATGCGAAAATGATGTTAACTCCAATATAGTACATGATTATTGGGAGGGATTATGTAAAATACTAAACTCCAATGGTGAATTTATGGGCTGGGCTGTTGTTGAGGTTACAGAATGAATATATAGCACTTTTTGTTATTCGATTTCAATATATTATTTCATTGTCTTAATTATTACTACTTTTGCAAAATAATTGAACATTACTTCCCTCCATAAATTAATTTTACAAATAAACCATTCAAAATAAAACTAATCTGTATATTGCAGATAGTAAAAAAGCATAATGATAAAGAATCGTGCACAACAAAATCATGCTTCTTCCCGGTCCTGCAACCTGATTCTTTCATTTTGGCTCAAAAATAAAACATATGAAAAAGAAAAATAGAACCAAAAGGCCAATAAGCGCCTTAACAGGAATTATACTAAGCATCTTTACAGAAAACCCTTTTAAAGCATATAACTACAAACAAGTTGGCCATTTAATTGGGGTAAAAGATAAAGCAGGCCGCGACTTGCTACTAAACGTACTTGAAGAATTAACAACGGCAGAAGACCTTAACGAAATAAAAAAGGGTAAATATATACTTAACCCTAAAAAGATTCAAGAGCTTACCAATATCAAAAAATATATAACCGGCACTGTTGACATGAAGAAAACCGGAAAAGCATACATTATTCCTGATGAAGGTGGTGATGATATCTTCATAGCTTCAAATAATGTTGGACATGCTTTACATGACGATAAGGTTAAAGTATTTAGGTTTCCAAAGCGAAAAAGTCATAAGCCGGAAGGACAGATAGTTGAAGTACTCGAAAGAACCAAAGACACCTACGTTGGTGTGCTGGAAATGAGTAAAAATTTCGGGTTTGTTGTAACCGATAATCAAACAATGCCTTACGATATTTTTGTGGGTAAAAGCCAAATTAAAAATGCTCTCAATGGCCAAAAAGTCCTGGTAAAAATTACTGAATGGCCAGAGCAGTCCAACAACCCTTTCGGGGAAATTATTGAGGTATTAGGCACTCCCGGAGATAATGATGTAGAAATGAAATCTATATTGGCTGATTATAGTTTCCCATTGTCGTTTCCTGATAATGTTGAAAGAGATGCCGACAAAATAAAGACTACAATATCAGCTTCTGAAATAAAAAAACGTAAAGATTTTAGAAACACATGGACCATAACAATCGATCCCTATGATGCTAAGGATTTTGATGATGCTATTTCATTTAAAAAACTTGAAAATGGCAATTACGAGCTTGGCGTTCACATTGCAGATGTAAGCCATTATGTTACCCCCGGCACAGCACTGGATAATGAAGCACTTAAGCGTGCCACATCTGTTTATCTTGTTGACCGTGTTATTCCAATGCTTCCGGAAGTGCTTTCAAATAATGTATGTTCACTACGTCCCAATGAAGACAAACTTACCTTTTCGGCTGTTTTTACAATGAACAACAAAGCCGAGGTTATAGCTGAGTGGTTTGGTAAAACCATAATTAATTCCGACAGAAGATTTACATATGAAGAAGCCCAGGAAATTATTGAAACCGGCCAGGGTGAATACTCTGAGGAGATAAACACAATAAATGCCCTTGCTACAATACTTCGTAAAAAACGATTTAACAACGGCTCAATCAATTTTAGCTCCGAAGAGGTTAAGTTCAAACTCGATGATAAGGGGAAACCTATTGAAACTTATGTTAAAGAACAAAAAGAAGCCAATCATCTGGTGGAAGAGTTTATGCTACTGGCTAACAAAAAAGTGGCTGAATTAATTGGAAAACCAAAGGACAAAGGTAAGGAGCCCAAAACCTTTGTTTATCGTATTCACGACGAGCCAAACCCCGAAAAACTAAACACTTTTGTGCAGTTTCTTAAAAAACTTGGCTATGGATTAAATGTTAGCTCCCGTCAAACTTTAGCAAGTTCATACAACAATCTATTTGAACGAATTAGCGGAAAAGGTGAAGAACACATGATTGAAACCATCGCCATAAGAACAATGGCTAAAGCCGAATATTCGACTGATAATATTGGTCATTACGGATTAGCATTCCCATATTATACACATTTTACTTCTCCTATCAGGCGATACCCTGATATGATGGTTCACAGGTTACTTGAAAAATATTTGGAAGGGAGAAAATCGGTTAAAAAAGATCCTTATGAAGAAATGTGTAAACACTCATCGGAAATGGAACGCAAGGCAACACAAGCCGAGCGCGACTCAGTTAAATATAAGCAAGTTGAATTTCTACTTGATAAAAAAGGAAAAGTGTTTGATGGAGTTATTTCAGGGGTGAGTAAATGGGGAATATTTGTTCAATTGGATATTTCTAAAAGTGAGGGGCTAATTCGTTTCAATGAACTAAAAGATGATTACTACTATCTTGATGAAGATAATTATCGGATAATCGGGCGACAATCGGGAAATATGTATCGGTTAGGTGATAAAGTTCATGTGCTTGTTAAAGATGTGGACATGGAGAAAAGACAGTTGAATTTTGTGATTGTGGATTAAGGGTAAGTTTGGAGTGCCTAGAGTTCGGAGTGCCTAGGGTTTGGAGTGCTTAGAATTTGGTGTTATGCCAATCATATAGCGTTTTCTTGTCGCTCTGATCAGAATGACAAAAAGAAAATCATACTAAGCTTCAATTCAATATTCATCAATCTCTTTAACCCTCCCAACCTGTCCATCTTCAAGGCGTACTTTAATGCCGTGTGGATGAACTGAGGATTTTGTAAGTATTTTATCTACAACACCTTCTGTGAGGATTTCGCTTCGCTGATCTTTTTTTAGCACTATCCTGACTAACATTCCAACTTCAATGTTATTTCTTATTGTTCCTTCCATAAACTAATCATAACAAACTAATCCATTACTTTTGCAAAAATATCTTTTTGATGAATACATTTGAAATTTTCAATCTTTCTAAACAATTACAAACTGCAATTGACGAACTGGGGTTTAAAAATCCTACCCCAATACAAGAAGAATCTTTTTCTGTTATTCTATCGGGTAAAGATATTGTAGGTATAGCACAAACAGGTACAGGCAAAACTTTAGCTTACATGCTACCAATACTTCAGGAGTTGAAGTTTTCAAATCAAATAAACCCAAGAATATTAATATTAGTTCCCACGCGAGAGCTGGTATTACAATTGGTTGAGATGATAGAAAGTTTTGCTAAATATATTAATGTACGGGTATTGGGTGTATATGGTGGAACTAATATTAACACACAAAAGCAAGCTGTTGCCAGAGGCTGCGATATTCTTATTGCAACTCCGGGACGATTATATGATTTGGCCGTTTCCGGAGTGTTACAATTAAAAGCTGTTAAAAAACTGGTTATAGATGAAGTTGATGTGATGTTGGATCTTGGATTCCGCCCACAATTAACAAATATCTTCGACATACTAAAAGAACGCAGACAAAATATAATGTATTCGGCTACTATGACGGAGGAGGTTGATACACTAATTGATGATTTTTTTATTGCTCCGTCTAAAATTTCAATTGCTGTTAGCGGAACTCCTTTAAATAATATTTCTCAAAAATGCTATCCTGTAGAAAATTTCCATACAAAAATAAATTTGTTAAACCATCTGTTAAAGGATAAAGATGAATATGATAAAGTATTGGTTTTTGTCTCAAGCAAAAAAAATGCTGATTTTCTATTTGAAGCCTTATCAGATAATTATGGTTCGGAAACATGTATTATACATTCCAACAAGTCACAAAATTACAGGATTCGATCAGTTGAGCAATTTGATGAAGGAATTAACAGGATATTAGTAGCTACTGATGTGATGGCTCGTGGATTAGATTTGGAAAAAATAACTCATGTAGTAAATTTTGACACCCCCGGTTTCCCGGAAAATTATATGCATCGTATTGGCAGAACAGGACGGGCAGAACAACAGGGTAATTCTTTACTGTTTTATACTGAGAATGAAAAACAATCTAAGGCAGCAATAGAATCGCTAATGAATTATAAAATTCCCATTGTTGATTTCCCTGATGAGGTTGAAATATCCAAAGAGTTAACACCCGAAGAGCGTCCAAAAATAGTTGATAAATATTTTCGTAGTACTAAATTAAAAACTGAAGAAACAGCCTTTCATGAGAAGAAAGAAAAAAACACGAAAATAAACCAGGGAGGATCGTATTTAAGGAAGATGAAAAAATACAAAAACCCTAAAACAAGAGGTGATAAGAAAATGAATAAGGGAAAAAAGAAAAAATAGTTACAGGCTTAAGTTATGTCAAAAAAAAATATTGAGGGTTCTGGCAGCCATACGCAACCAGAAGGAAATGAACAGGTTAACAATCCGTTACACGGTGTTAAACTCCATGACATACTTGAATATCTTGTGGCAGAATATTGGTGGGATGAGTTAGCAGAAAGAATAAATATCAAGTGTTTTAAAAACAACCCATCAATAAAATCATGTTTAAAATTTTTAAGAAAAACTCCCTGGGCTCGTGAAAAAGTGGAGAAATTATACCTTAAATCTATTCATAGATAAGCGAAACTGCTGGTTCTTAGTTACAAAGAAAAATTACAAGCTAGTATAATTACAATAACATCTTTGTTGTATCTCATTAAATTAAATCTCAGATAGAATAAGAAATGTATTTGTATCACCAAATATCATTAACTGATCTAATAGTTTTTGTAAACAGAGTTGATTTTTAATAACAACTTTTAAGTGTAAGTTTTGATTCCCTGTTATGCGATGTGCTTCCTTTATTTCAGGAAAATCTGTAATTTTTTTAAGAACATGCTTTAATTGCCCGGGAAAAACTTTTAATAAAATAAATGCCTCCAATTCATATCCTAGTTTTTTATTATCAATTTGTATATGATATTTTTGAATAACACCTATGTCTTCCATCTTTTGGACTCTCTCTCTAACTGCTGAAGGTGATAAATTTATTTTTCTTCCTAAATCAGCAAAAGACAAGCGGGAATTGTCTTTTAAAATATCCAATAATTGTTTATCGATAGCATCTACCATTAAATCAATCTTTTTTTTGTCATAAATACTATTTTTCAATGGTAAATATAAACATAAAATAATTAATCAATTATGTGCTTTATTAGATAGAATATACTTTTGAATTAAAATATAGCAAACATAAGTGTAATACCAATATTTTAATTTTTAAGACAGGGATATGAATTCTAAAATTCCAAACAGAGTTGTTCAACTTGAAATACAAAACAGAGAAGAAACAATAAGTGCCAGACAAGCTGATCTAAAACTTTTGAGTTTAGCACCGAAAGGCTTCCTAGATACTACACACTTTGATACTGTTCGATTTCCTCCACCATCTTGGGCAAGAGAAGTTTTTGATACGGCAGCAAAAAATGGGGCATTAGCATACACACCATACCGTGGTAATAGCGATGTTTTAGAAAATCTAAGTGAATCCCTTTCCAATTTTATGGGAGCTGAATTTTCACCATCCAATCTGATTCTTGCACCAGGAACACAAGCGGGATTGTTCATCGCACTCTCTTCTATTGTGGAGCAAGGTGATAGAGTGGCTCTAATGTGTCCTGATTACCTTTTTAATGCACGAATCCTGAACTTTTTGAATGCCAATATTGGTTATGTTCCAATACACGAAAGCAGCACTAATCCAGCTCCCGATTTTTCAATATTAGAAGAAGAATTTTCGAAAAATGGAGCCAAAGTCTTAGTTTTATCAAACCCTAACAATCCAACTGGCTTTGTATATAGTGAAGAACAACTTAAAACAATTGCAACCCTGGCTGAGAAATATGATATTACCGTACTGATCGATTCATTGTATTCCAGACTTTTGCACAATGGTCATCTTTATTCGCATTTGGCATCTCTTCCTGGAATGAAAAATCGTGTTATTACCTTACTTGGACCTAGCAAGACAGAATCATTAAGTGGGTACAGACTTGGAATAGTTGTAGCACCAGCTCATTTGATGCCAAGTTTAGAAAATGTTCTTTCAGTAATAGCATTACGAGCTCCTGCCTATGCTCAGCACCTCTTATCTCATTGGTTGTCCAAAGATCAAGAATGGTTAAATTCACTTTTGCCAACATTTACAAATTTACGAGACATAACAATCAAATCTTTCAAGAGATTGCCTTGGCTTAAACTAGAACCTCAACAAGGTACTGCTTATGCATGGCCTGATATTTCTGCACTAGGCATGAAAGATTCAGCAGTAGCAGAACAACTTATGAAAGATGCTTCTGTATTAGTAAGTCCTGGATATCAATTCGGGAATCAGGGTCAAGGACATTTTCGTGTCTGCTATGCACGTGATGAAAACATCTGGGAGAAAGCTTTAGACAAAATGGTAGATGTATTAAATAATCTTGCAATTAAACACAACTTGGGTGATGCAAAACTTTAAAGTAATAAATACGCCAAATGCTCCGCAACCTGCAGGAACATATAGTCAAGCAATTTTATCAAATGGACCATTTCTATTTGTTTCCGGGCAAGTACCGCGACTTCCAAATGGAGAATTATTGGTAAATGCCAGTATTGAAGAACAAACAAAAAGAGTCCTTGAAAACATACAAGAGATCGCACGATCAGCTGGAATGAAATTAGAAAATTCCGTTCACCTGACAGTTTACTTAAACGACCTTGCATCTAAATATGAATTTGAAAGCGTATATAAAACTTTTTTTATAGAACCCCTTCCGGCCAGGATTGTAGTCCAATCTTCCTTAAAAGATTTTGATGTTGAAATAAGTGCAGTATTACAAAAATAAGTAAGGTCTAGTTTATAGAAGCGTAAAGGTGATACTTACTTAAATAATAATTATAGCATCAGTTACAAAGTATATTAACTCAGAAAATGAGATACAACACTGTATATAATACATTTGGCGGAAAGTGCAAATGTCTTTAATTAAACTGTTAACGACATTTTTGAATTAGAGGAAGCTGATTTGTATGTATAATATGTTTGTTAAGGCTCATGGCCAAATTAAGCATAACTATCAGAAAACAGCACTTACTCTTCAGTCTTCTTCTCCCTAATGCCTCTATTATAGATTATCAAGCCATTTAAAAAATTTCTCAAAATTTGATCCTGGAGCTGCATATATTTGGGGTGATCAGGTTTTCTAAAAAATGCGCCCAACTCACTTTTTGAAATATTATAGTCTACCAGCTTTAATACTTCTATAATATCATCATCTCGAAATTTTAGCGCTACTCTTAATTTCTTTAGTATATCATTATTTGTTAATGCCATAACATTTGTTTTTAAAATTCCATAAACTGCCTGAATACTTCCTGTAAATACGATTTTCCGTCCTTTATAATTGAGTCTTTTAGCTGGGGTTCTATTTGCATTTCATGATAGTCATCAATAGTTTTGCTATAAACAAAATACCCCCTTGGCGTTATCCACCCTACTCCATCTGTAGCTTCATAATACGCAAACTCCCGGGTGGTTGGATTAAACAAATTACGACTCCAGAAAAAATCATCAGTACCTATATCCATCTGCGCAAGCAAAGTAGCCCCTATGTCAGTTTGCGATCCTATTCGGCTTATTTTTTTGCCGATATATTCTTTTGCTATTACATCGCCATAAAGCAATAATGGTATCTTCCGATACTCTTTGGAATAAACGGGCCAGTTATTATATGTATTATGACTATGGTCGGCAACCAATATAAAAAGAGTGTTACTATACCACGATTGTTTTCGGGCTTTTTCAAAATACTCACCCAAACATTTATCAGTATAATAAGCCGAATTTAAATATCCGTTTTGGTTTGCGTTTGATGCCCAGTCAATCACATCTTCCATGGGCTGATCATAAGGCGAATGTGTACTCACAGTGAACAATACGGAAAAAAATGGTTGTTTCTCTGAGTTTAACTCAACTATTTGCTCATCCAACATGTATTTATCATAAATGCCCAACTTGCCCCTTGGAATATCACCGTCAAAATCGCTCACTTCTTTAATTTTATCAAATCCATTAACCGAAATAAAAGAGTTTATTCCGCCATAATTTAATTGTCCCCCAAAATAAAATGACGTTGAATAACCTTCTATTTCCAATTCTTTCGTTAAGCTTGGCAGTTTGGTTATTTTCTCAAGATTATGGGTTATCGCTGTAATTGGTGTTGAAGGAAATCCGCCTAAAATTGATGACATCGCTTGTTGTGACCTATTGCCACTTGCATAGAAATCAGTAAATAACAAGCCTCCTTTTTCCAGTTTCTGAAACTCAGGAGTAATTCCATCTTTGCCCCCTAGCGATGATATCAGATCTGCCGACCAGCTTTCCAATAATAACAATACAATATTCGGTCGTTTAGTTGTAAGAATATATGTTGTAGTATCATTATCAATAATATGTAATTGTTTAACGCGTTTTGTGGCTTCCTCGGGTTTATAAAACTCAAAGGGATTAGTGTCTCTGAAATTGTAGTTTTGCATTGTGCTTACCATAAAACTATATCCCGAATTTATGGAAGCCAGATTAACAAAATTATGTTTGGAAAAATAGGAACTGCTTTGCGTAATTGGGATTTCGGAAATGCCCCCCCTCAACCCCAGAAATAACAATGAAGGTACTATCAAAAAAAACAGTCCGCTAAATAAAAAATTCTTAGGCACGCGGGCTATTTCAACAAAAACAAACCGTCGATAAAACCAGTACCCTGCAACAACCTGCAAAATGAAAATCGAAATCAAAGTAAAAAATATCGCTGTTGAAGCTGAATTATAAATTTCGTCAGGATTTGAGATGTAGTGTAACGCTTTGTAATGCAATTTTGTTTTCCATTCATCATATATTCCAATTTCTGAAGTTGTAATAATTATATAGGCAAATAACACTATAAATGTATATCCTAAATTTAAGTAATTTAACCACTTAGCATTGAATAAAGATTGTGCCAACAGAATTAAAAAAGGAATAATCAAAATATAACTCGTAGTTGCAATATCCAGCGGTAATGCATACCAAAATGAAGCAAATACTTCATGCAGTTCTATATTCTCAACTTTTAGTATTCCTGAATAATAAATAAAAAAAATTGCTCTGGACATAGCAAATATCAGCATCCAGAACAAAAATTGTTTGATAATGGAAAGGATAATCTTCATTTATTTTTATTAGAAAGAATATGCAAAGATAGTTAATGGATGTAAACGGTGACATTGTTACCATTGTTATCATTGTTAGGTTTTAGGGTTTTTCTTGACAAAGACATTTGCAAGTTGTAACTTTAACCGCTTAAAACAAACTTATAAATTAAAAAATGAAACAAATTATCATGAAAACAAAATCTGTATACTCTTTAGCGTTATTCTTTGTATTATTCTGTTCGCTGATTATTCTGTTAGGATGTAAAAAAGACAATAATGATCCCAATAAAAAGAAATATGTATGGGCTGTTGGGAATGCCGACAGTACAAATTATGGCCTTATTTATTTTTCGGACAATGGAGGCGAGAACTGGGTGAGGCAGGGTGCAGACCAGACTGCATTACAAGGTATTGATGTGAACGATGTATGGGCTGTTGATGAAAATACTGTTTGGGCTGTTGCCAATCAAAACGTGATATTAAAAACCACCGATGGAGGAATAAACTGGAATCGTGTTGCTGCACCTTCCCAGCGTATAAATGTTGAATTGGCATCTATTTCCTTAATCGGCTCTGGTAATATCTGGATAAGTGGGCACTCCGGAGAGGTCTACCATTCAACAAATGCAGGAAACACATGGGTTGCATTTAATTCGGAAGTATTAAAAGATAAGGCCTTGCAGGGTATTCATGCCATCAATTCAAATGTTGTTTATGTTACAGGAGGGTATGATAGTAAAAACAATAATGATGGATTTATTGCCAGAACAACCGATGCCGGACAATCATGGGATTCTATTGTCCCGGTAAATGATTTTAACAAAAACAGGTGGATTGGTGTTACCTCATCCGATCCAACCAATATTGTTATTTACGGACAACGTTCGCATTACATCTATAGCAATGACGGTGGACAACTCTGGAAAAATGATTCGATAACCGGAGAAACCAATGGAGGTGATATTAACTGCCTGAAAATGCTAGATGCCCAAACATGGTGGGGAGCATTTGATTATGATGGAATTTATATCACAAAGAATGGTGGGGATTCATGGAGCAAGCAAAATTCAGTTCAACCAAAAAATATGTTTTTGGTAGGTATTGATTCTTATGGACTCGATTTGTGTGTTATTGTAGGTGTGGATGCATATAATTATAACCATGGGAAAATAATGAAGACTTCCGATGGTGGACAACTTTGGGAGCTTTGTATTGAGACAGATGCATGGATGAATAAAGTATCATTTATTAAATAGAAAATTAAGTAAACCTTTTATCTAAACCTAAAAACTATTTAGCATGAAAAAAATTATTGCTATTTCCCTGTTAATTTGTGCAATACCAATGATAACTATTGCACAATGGTCGAATACACCCTACCAAAACACAATGATTGTTGATACAATTGGATCACAGATAGTGCCAATTGTTGATCTAAACGGACAGGTTATAAAACAATATAATGAAGGTGTGAAACCGAGTGGAACATATTCAAAACAAATTGATATTTCAGACTTAAGCCCCGGCATGTATATAATTAAGTTGCAGGCAAATAACTTGCAGGTTTATTGCAAAATTATTAAGAATTAAAAAGGGGCAACATCACGGGTTGTCAGGGTAGTAGATAAAATTAGTAACTTTGGCAAAATGAATGAATATCAAAAAAACCAACTGGTATTTTACCTGAACATTTTGTCTACCTAAACTTACAATCATGAAGTTCATAAAGAGCCACTTATTCGTTTTATCTCTTATTGTTTTAATGGTATTGGACACTTTTATGGAGGATGTTAGTGGTGGTTTTATTATCTCCCTCCTATTTCTAACAATTAGCGGTATCATTTGGCTTTCATTAATAGCAGCTAATAAACGATTATTCTGGATAATGATAATTATCAGTATATCGATAATGGGGTTTGTTTATATCACTCATTTTTTTGATGATTCTAACATGCTTGCTGCACAGTATTTAAGTTTAGCAATCCTTTTTTCAATATATACTTCTATTATGTTTTACCTGATTATGTCAAAAGACGTTAGCTCATATTCAGATATTAGCAATGCTATTTCAGTTTATTTGTTAATTGGGATTACATTTGGGTTTCTATATAGTTTTATTGAAATAATAATACCCGGATCAATTGTTTATAATATTGACAAACTTGGGGATATTAGTGGTGATATGATCTATTTTAGTTTTGTAACCCTAACTACTCTTGGCTTTGGTGACATATTGCCGGTTCATAAAGTTGCTAAGGTTGTAGTTATGTTCGAAACAGTGCTTGGGGTTTTATATATTGCTATAATGATTGGACATTTAGTCGGACTTAAATCAAAAATAAATAAACCATTAAATTAATTAATATGAAAACTGAAACCGATTCTATAATTCAATCACCAGAACGCATACAGCGTATGACCGATATAGTCTTTGCTGTCTCAATGGTACTGTTTATTATCTCCGGGATGATGTCATTTAATGATCCTTCTTACTGGGCCGAATATGATAAAGATCCCTCTGCCTTTATCATAAATAGTATATCAGAACTTGTCACAGCTTTTCTGGTATTTCTGTTTATAGCACTATATTGGGTTACTAATTATAATCAGTCGAAATATATGGCCAGGGTGGATCAGCCTTATATATGGATTAATGTTCTTTATCTTTTTTTTATTGCTCTTTCTCCCTTCACAAATATACTAAGCATGCAATTTGGTGATGATATTTATGTTCAATTGTTTTTTAATCTCGATATGTTTTTTATTGGCTTATTTGCTTTTTTGAGTTGGTATTATGCCTCACATAACCATAGGCTTCTTTACAAAGGAATAACTAAGGAACAGATTAAAACTATAAATCAAGAGATGACAGTAGAGCCGCTTGTCGCTGTATTAGCAACCGTTGTTACATTTATTAATACAGGCTACTGGGAACTATCGATGCTGTTACTTCCTGTTGGAATTGTTATAGTTTCTGTTTTGTCCTCCAAAAGGAAAAAGAAAATTGCCGCAAATTAATCCGACAACAGACCTTGCTAGAAGGCAGGCATCGACATCAACGATAACAATGATTACACTCTTCAAATATCAGGATGTATTCTCTTTGTTAAATACTTAATACCTTCAAACGGTATGTATCCCATTTTCTTAAATGCTTCAAATGAGTCGTTATTGTATCCTTCTATCTGGCAGGCAAATATTCCTATCCCCTGTTGTTTTAGCCATATTTCGCCAGCCTCAACTAATTTCCGGGCTATGCCTTTATTTCTGTGTTCAGGCAACACAACAACCCGGTTAATCCAGCCTTTTCTTCCATCATGAGTTATTAACGCTGAACCAATATATTTGTCGCAAAGTTGTGCAAACAAAAATTTACTTATGCCATTATCAATTTCTTTTGCAATACTTTTGTGACTATCGCGACCAAGCGGTTTATATGGCAATCCTGCTACTTCCCACAGTTTAATTAAAGTGTCGTAGTCGCCCTGTTTATAGTCAGTAATTTGGATATTCAAAATATTAGAATTTTAAACTGTTTAACTTCACAACTAATCAACCTTACTAAATTATTTGCCATGCAATGAATGACATTTTTTGTAGCCTGTACTTAATAATAAACGACCTCCGCCTTTGTGTGTAATGCCTTAAACTCATAAATCTTTGATTTCTTAATAGAGGTATTATAACACTGTAATAATTCCAGCTTCGATAATGTCATCAGTGGTTTTATGCTCTTCACACGTGTATTATTAATATATAATTTCTCAAGATTGTTTAAGTTTTGAATATATTTTAATGTTTTTATTCTGGTTCCGGCAATGTTTAAACTCACTAAATTTTCCAATCCTGAGACTGGTTCAAGGTCTTCAACAGAAGTATTTTCAATTGCCAGCTCGCTCAAATTTGTAAGATTGGAAATCGATCCCAATTCAAAAACAGGATTACTGGAAATATTAAGTTTTTTAAGTCCCGTAAGCGATAAAACTGGTGACAAATCTGTTATGGATGTCTTGGTTACGGTTAGCTCTTCAAGTCTGGTAAAAATATGTAATGGATTTAGATTATTAATAGATAAATTATTTATGATAACAAGCTCTGTTAAATCAACAAGTTCTTGTAATTCTTCGTTTGATGGATTTAACGCTAAGCTAAATTGATTTCTAAACATTTGTTGCCACTCACCATCAAGATTGTCCCACCACATCCTCAACTTTAAACTCTGATAAACTATCAAACACGTATTATGCAAATTCTTAAAATTAATAGCTTCTTCTTCTGTTATTTTTGAATTATCACAATAAATATTCTCAATGCTGTGGGAATTAGAAAGAGGTGCTAACACATCAATTTCCGTATTTTCAAAGCTAATTTGTTTTAAATTGTGTAGTAATGACAAAGGAGAAAGTGTATTAACCTTCGTATTATTTAGGTTTAAGATTTCCAAATTGTTTAATCCCGATAAAGGTGCCAAATTAGAAATTGATGTATGTTGAATATCAAGTTCTTCAAGACGATGTAACATTAGTAATGGTTCGGCCGAACGAATATTCCTGTTAAAAGCAACTGTTATGCTTGTTTGATTTATAAGTTGGTGCAATTTTTCTTTTGTAATAGGTAATGATAAATTACATTTAGCACCCAGAATATCTTTCCACTCAACAGTTAACCCATTCCACCAATTAATGAGCTCCTGCGAATTATATATTACAAGGCATTGTGGATTAGAATCCATAAAACCATTGGCTTCATTCATTGTAACATTACTATTATCACAATAAATTACTTTTAATGAGGGGTGATGGTTTAGCGGACTGAGGTCGGTAATAGAAGTATAATTTGCCTGTAATACTGTTAACTTACTAAAGTTTGATAACGAGTTCAGGCTTACAATATTAGTACTATCAATATTAATATTTTGTACGCTGGTAAGCGAGTCAATTGAAGTTAAATTTTGTAATTGTGTATTTGATAAATTTAAATCCGAGAGCCGTTTGAGATTCTTTAGAGGTGTCAAATCGCTAATTTTAGTCCCTGAAATTTTCAAATGAGTCAAATTCGTTAATGCAGATAATGCATTAAGTTGCGATATACTGGTATTTGACAGATCTAACTCAGTTAACTCACGCAAGTTTGCAATAACCCTAACATTTTCAATTGGTGTATCAGAGCAATTAAGTTCTTTTATAGCAGTAGTATATCTTAGGGGTTCAATACTGCTCATGGGTGTTCCGGAGCAATTAAATACTTCAAGTTTATTTAAATTTCTTATTGGCGTTAAGTCATCAATTAAAGTGTTTGAAATATTAATTTCCTTCAATTCAGTAAGCTCAGAAAGGGGTATTAGATTACTAATAGTTAAGTTATTCGATAAATCAATAAAATTGATTTTTCTAAAGGACTTTAGCAACCTGAAGATTGTTGATGTATTTACAATTATTGTATCAGGAATCAGGCTAAAGACAGTGTCAGTTTTTATAACCATATTATCGTCAGAAAGCAACAGGGAGTCATTCACATTAACGTGGATTGTATCAATTGTAATTACTTCTTTCCATTTCTCGCTTACCAGCGAACTATCAGAAAACCAGATAATATTCTTAAATGGAAGTGTATCGAAGACAATGACCGACTTGCCAAAATAATTTTTCCATTCAGCAGACATATCATTCCACCAATATCTCAGCTCCTCTTTCTCCCTTATCTTTGTTGTATAAATACTTGCAATCTTTAAGTCTCTTTTCAGAGGATCAAGATTAATTTCTATATACCGCAATTGATTATTATCAACAGTATCATTATTTACAGTAATCCCTTCAAGATGTCGGTTTAATGTAAGTTTAAAAACTATTATGCCACTATCGGTAACCAGTTGCTCTATTTTTTCAACATCAAGAGTAAAATTTACATTTTTATAAAAGAAATCAATATCTTTTAAATAAGCCTGAACATCTTTATTTAGAGGCATCTCACGATTTTCATCAAGATCATCTTCAACTTGTACTTTATCACTAGCGAAAACTTTCAAAAAACTCTCATTAAAAATAATGTCCTTATCAGATGGCAATTCATCAGAATCTCCCAAAAAGTTTAATGTCCCCTCCAGATAGCTCACAAGCTGTTTGCTTTGAACAGAATAGCTATTAATTTCTTCAGCAGTTAATATGCTATCGTTTTGGGCAATATTATTACCCGAGAAAACAATTAGGCTGATAACAGTAAGTAAAATTATTCTGAAGCGCATAGTTTATATGTTCTGATCAATTCATGCTTATTTTCTTCTTTAACATACATAAGATTAGAAATTAACCACCCTGAATTAGTATTGTTTCTGTTAAAGTACGACAACTCAAAATACCAGTTTTTAATTTGAAAAAAGTGAAATTTAACACTATCAATTTCTTTAAATTTAAGTTGACCTGTTTTTGTTAAGTAAAAGAACAGGGTAAGATAATCAGGCTGATAGTTTTTTGAAGCATAATACTCAATTTGTTGATAGTTTTCAAGTGCCTTATGAAGATTCATAAAATCTAATTCATGACTTTGTGGGTGTAAAAATAATTTCTTCTGCTCTGTAGTATCAATTTTTGGAAAAAACTTGTACAGGTTGCGATAATACACATTGCTAAGCACCCATTTCGAACCAAGGTTTTCCTCTTCAACTGTTAAAAAAAGAATTAGATTTTCTTCTTCCCCGTTATGCAAAAACGTTGCTGAAACTTCAGCATACCAGTCATTATCTAAAAAATTCAGATATACAGGATTCTCTTTATTTGTAACATCATCAATAAAATATCTTTTTAAATTTCCTGATGTACGGGGATTTGACTTATCAAATAATCCTGGAAGAAACTTTTCTCTTAATTCATTACTATGATACGACATGTCATTTATGGGAAGAATTTTTCCAAGATTATCTTCTTCCATATTAAAGCGATGAATAAATTGCCCCACCTGCTTATTCATGGCATATAGTGTTGTTTCATCCTCAGTAAACCCATTAAATGATTGGGCACTACTGACTGAAACAAGTATAGATAACAACGAAATAATTGAAATAAATTTCCTCATATAATCACATTTTTAGCCGTAGATAAGCTAATACTTATGTAGGGCAAATTTAGTTTATTATTAAAAACGTGTGTTGTGAGAAATAATTATAATTTATCAATATGTATAAATTTCAAAATAAGCCTCGGGTCAAATTTTATTATATTTGAAATCTCATATTTATATCAAAACTAGTCCCCAATGAAAAAGCTTCTTTCAATTATATTCCTAATTGCCCTTTCAACAAGTATTACAGCCCAAAAAAACAATATAGATGAGCTCCTTAATGAAAAAACCTTTGCAGGTTTAGAGTTTAGAAATATTGGGCCGGCTCTTATGTCGGGACGAATATCTGATATTGCAATTCATCCTGAGAATAATAATCTGTGGTACGTATGTGCAGGATCGGGAGGTGTTTGGAAAACAAGTAATGCTGGCACTACATGGACTCCTGTTTTTGATAATCAGGATGTTTATTCCATCGGTTGTATTACAATCGACCCCAATAATCCGCATATAGTCTGGATAGGTACCGGTGAAAATGTTGGTGGTCGTCATGTTGGTTTTGGTGATGGTGTTTACCGAAGTGATGATGATGGAAAAACATGGAAAAACATGGGGCTTAAAGAATCACAACATGTATCCAAAATTATTATCCATCCCGAAAATTCGAATATTATTTGGGTAGCTGCACAAGGACCTTTGTGGTCTAAAGGGGGTGATCGTGGATTATATAAATCGATTGATGGTGGAAAATCATGGACCAAAACACTGGGTGATGATGAGTGGACAGGTGTAACAGACATGGTAATAGATCCTCGCAACCCGGATATTATTTATGCTGCAACATGGCAGCGTGGTCGAACTGTTGCAGCTTATATTGGAGGAGGGCCTGGTTCGGGTATTCATCGCTCAACCGATGGTGGAATCACATGGAAAAAACTAACAGTAGGGCTTTCTTCATCAAATCTTGGGAAAATAGGTCTGGCCATTTCACCACAAAAACCCGATGTGCTTTATGCTGCCATTGAACTTGATCGCCGCACAGGTGGCGTTTATCGTTCTGACAACAGAGGTGCATCATGGACAAAACAATCAAATACTGTTTCAGGTGCAACCGGACCACATTATTATCAGGAACTTTATGCAAGTCCACACCAATTTGATAAAATTTATCTTGTTGATGTAAGAATTCAGGTATCTGACGATGGTGGTGAAAATTTTCGAAGATTGAAAGAGCAGAGCAAGCATTCTGATAATCACGCTATTGCCTTTAGAAAAGATGAGCCCGACTATCTTCTTGTAGGTACTGATGGTGGCGTTTATGAAAGTTTTGATTTAGCTGAAAACTGGAGGTTTATGGCTAATATACCGATTACACAATACTATAAATTAGCCGTTGATGATGCTTTACCATTCTATAACATCTACGGTGGCACACAAGATAATGGTACACAAGGAGGCCCATCAAGAACCAATAACCGAAGTGGTATTACCAACAGTGATTGGAATATGACTTTGTTTGCCGATGGGCATCAACCTGCCACAGAGCCCGGAAACCCTAATATTGTATATGCTGAATGGCAAGAGGGTAATCTTAATCGTATTGATCAAAGCACAGGTGAGATTGTTTTTATCCAGCCTCAGGCAGAAGCCGGTGAAGACTATGAGCGCTATAATTGGGATGCACCAATTTTGGTTAGCCCACATTCACCATCAAGATTATATTTTGCTTCACAACGTGTTTGGCGTTCTGATGACAGGGGTGATAGCTGGAAACCGATTTCGGGCGATCTTACACTAAACCAAAAGCGCCTAACCTTGCCTGTTATGGATAAAACATGGAGTTGGGATTCACCCTGGGATGTATATGCAATGTCGAATTACAATACCATAACTTCATTGTCGGAATCTCCTTTACAGGAAGGATTGATTTATGCGGGAACCGATGATGGCCTGATTCAGGTAACAGAAGATGGCGGTACAAATTGGCAGAAAATAGAAGTTAACAATCTTCCGGGAGTCCCGGCAACGGCATTTATTAATAATATTAAGGCAGATTTACATGATGCTAATACCGTTTATATTGTTCTTGATAACCATAAATATGGCGATTTTAATCCATATATTTTACGTAGTACAAATCGTGGTAGTAATTGGAAATCAATAGTAGGCAATATTCCTGATAGCACTATGGTTTGGCGATTAGTTCAAGATCATGTTAAACCCGAACTTATGTTTGCAGGCACCGAATTCGGTATTTATTTTACAATAGATGGCGGAAATAGTTGGGTAGAACTTAAAGGAAATATCCCTACAATTTCTTTTCGTGATTTGGTAATACAAAAACGTGAAAATGATTTAATAGGAGCATCATTTGGGCGAGGGTTTTTTGTGTTGGATGATTATAGCCCGCTACGACATATTAGTCCTGAACAGCTCAAAGAAGAAGCAACGCTTTTCCCTACTCGTGATGCATGGTGGTATATCCCTCGATCATCAACTACTTTTGGTGGAAAGGGGTCACAAGGCGCTTCATATTTTATTGCACCTAACCCACCCTTTGGAGCCGTTTTTACTTATTATCTTGCGGAAGAATACAGCACAAAAAAAACAGCTCGAATAAAACTAGAAAAGGATCTTATAAAGGAAAAAAAGGATGTTCCATTTCCAGATTGGAATGAAATTGAAAAAGAACGAACAGAAAAAACTCCAATTATATTATTAACCATTAAAGATAGTAAAGGAAATATTGTCCGCCGCTTAGAAGGACCTATAGGAAAAGGATTTCATCGTGTTGCCTGGGATCTGCGGAAACCTGCAGCAAGAGCTATTACCATTCATGATAAGTCGGTTTTTAATCCTCCTTCAACCAACGGAAGCTTTCTTGTTCTTCCCGGAAAATATTCTGTAAGCATATCAAAAAAAATCAATGGTGAAATAACTGAGTTGTCTGAACCAATTACTTTTAAAATTAATAGAATGTATGAAGGTACATTGGACGGTTCTTCACCAGAAAAAACTGTGGCTTTTTGGAATGAGATTGATAATATGAGAATGGCAATATCTGCCTTGAGGATTTCACTAAATAACGCTATGATGAAAATTGCCGGAATGAAAAAAGCTTTAGCTGCTACGAATATTACTCCAGGAAAAATTGATAAAGAAATTTATACCTTAAACCAACAACTACTTGATATTGAACAGAAATTGTACGGTAATAAATCGAAACATGAAATTGGCGAAAAAAATAACCCCACTATTATGAATAGGCTAAATGCCGCTTCCATGGGGGTTCGAAACTCAACATATGGACCTACTCCCACTCATGTCAAAAGTTTAGATATTGCTAAAATTGAATTTAACGAAATCCAAATTGAACTAATAAATATTACCAAAAATAAGTTTCCAATACTTGAAAAACAACTTATAGATGCCGGAGCTCCATGGATAGAAGGACAGGAAATCCCTGGTTATTAATCTTATATGCTTTTGCTTTTGGGAAATGTTGAATATTGAATGTCGAACTGGGTCTGCAATTTTATTCAACATTCAGTATCCATAATTCTTTATTCGATATTCCGTTTTTCTTTCGATTTGAATTTGATTATTGAGATTTCTGCGAGCACCAAAACGATACCAAGGAAGCGCTAGAATTTCTCATGACAGATGCAGACAAGTGTTATTTCAATGTACGTCCGCCTAGGGCAGATGTTAACCCTCAATATAACAGCACATCTTGCATTCCAATAACTCTCTCAATACTTAACCCCTCACAAACAACGCTTTAATAATTTCCTGTGCCATTTTTGGGTTTTCCTTTAACCTTCGGGTAGAATAAGCAAACCACTGTTTTCCAAATGGAGTATAAATACGCATTTTATATCCTTTTTTAAGAATTGACTTGCGTAATCCTGGAGTTACACCGTATAACATCTGGAATTCGAATTTATCCTTTGGTACTTTGTATTTCTCAATAAGATCATAAGCACCTTTCACAAGTTTTTCATCATGTGTGGCAATACCGGGATAAATACCCTTTTTAAACATATACTCAAGATCTTCAAGATAATGCTCGTTTATTTCTTTATGCTTTTTATATGCAATCTTTTCTGATTCAACATAAATGCCTTTACATAATCTGTAATTGATAGAAGTATTATCAGAATGCATATCCATCATATCGTCAATATCAACAATTGTACGGTGTAAATATGCTTGAAGTACCAATCCCACATTTTTAGGAAACTCTTTTTTCAGTTTTCTGAAAAGTTCAATTTCCATGTCAACGCATTGCGAATCTTCCATATCAATACGAACAAAATTATTATTCTCAACAGCCTTTTTTACTATTTCCTGAATTAATGTATAACACGCATCTTTGTCAATTAACAGTCCAAACATGGTTGGTTTTACTGAATAATTTCCACTTATCTTTTCCTTTTCAGCTCTATCGATTATCTCAAAATACTCATCTTTGTTTTTCTCCGCTTCCGACATTTTTGTAATAAACTCGCCAAGCAAGTCGATTGTAACCATATTTCCTTCACTATTTAATTTTTTGGCTACGTTTATAGCCTCATCAAGTGTTTGACCAGCAATATACCTCTTTGAAAAAATCCAAACCAATTTTTGTGGTAGAAACGGTAGTATGGAAGCAATTAATTTATTGAACATTGTTTATTATTTAATTGATTACTAGTAATATAACTGTATTTATCAATGTAATTAGTTTTATAAAAACTATTTGAAATTAACCAAATTACAAGCTGCAAAAATACAAATTATGAGATAGTTTAAAATTTTCAAAAAGTATTCTGTTTTTTTTGCATAATGGAATTACTTAAAAATTTACTTTTGCCTGTTAAATTATTAACAATAGCTATAAACTTGTTAAGATAAGCATATGTATAAAATAGAAAAGCATCCTATTCTTGAGGTACCAGAAACTAATAAAGTAAAGTTTATATACAATGGTAAAGAAATTGAAGGTGAAAAGGGTTTTACAATAGCAGCCGCTCTTCACCAAGCTGGTTATCCTGTTCATAGTCACAGTATTGAAAACCGTGAACGAAGTCTGGAGTGTGGTATAGGAAAATGTGGTGCATGTGAAATGCTGGTTGACGGACAAATTAAAAGAATCTGTATCACAAAAGTGAATAATATTTCAACAGTTAATGAAATTCCTAAGGATTATAAGCCCGAACCAACAACCATCAACAGAGAAAAGCCTGTTACTATCTATAAAACAAGTGTAGTTATAATTGGTGCCGGTCCTGCCGGTCTTGCAGCAAGAGAAAAACTTCTTGAGCATAATATTGAAAATATTGTTGTTGATAATAACGATAAAATCGGAGGTCAGTTTCCAATGCAAACCCATCAGTTTTTCTTCTTTGAAAAAGAAAAGAAATTTGGTGGTATGCGTGGTTTCGATATTGCATCTACACTTGCCGGTAAATCACAGGAAGGTATTTTCTTAAACTCAACAGTTTGGGATATTCTTGAGGGAAACCGCGTTGCTATTAAGAATACAAGCACCGACGAAATATATTATATAGATGCTGAATTTTTGGTAATCGCTACAGGGGCTGTTCCGTTTATGCCAACATTCAAAAATGATGACCTTCCAGGTGTTTACACTGCTGCTGTTGTCCAAAAAATGATGAATGCCGAATTTACCCTTCTAGGAAAAAATGTTCTTACAATTGGTGCAGGAAATATCGGATATCTTACATCATATCAATTAATGCAGGCTGGGGCTAAAGTTAAAGCCATTCTAGAAGCAATGCCTTACGAAGGAGGTTTTCCGGTGCAGGCAAACAGAGTACGCCGTCTTGGAATTCCTATCGAAATGTCCACAATTCTGCTAAAAGCAATACCTAACGAAGATCATACAGGTATTGTTGGTGCTGTTGTTGCCAAATGTGAAAATTTCCAACCTATCCCGGGAACGGAAAAAATAATTGATGGAATTGATGCAATAAATATTTGCACAGGTTTAGTTCCTGATGATCAATTACTTATTAAAGGAAATGAAATTTTTGGAAGAAACTGTTTTGGTGCAGGTGATGCCATCAGAATAGGCGAAGGTACAAGTGCTGTTGTTCGAGGAAAACAAGTTGCCTATGAAATTATTCAAGCAATGGCTAAACCTATGAATTATGATGAATACCTTGCCGTTTCTAAAGAGTATATCGACTCGCAACAACATCCAAAAAGAGTAATCGACAAACCATATATGCCAGATGCAGAAAGAGCAAACCAAAAACCTTTTGTTCTTATCGACTGCCTTTATGGATTTGCATGTAATCCTTGTGAATTTTCTTGTCCTCATGGTGCAATTACCAAAACATCAACCAGTACTGTTCCTCATATTGATTTCGATAAATGTGTGGGTTGTATGGAATGTGTTTATCAATGTCCCGGACTTGCAATTTTCGGTTATAACCAGAAAAAAGATTGGTTGTTTTTACCCATTGAATATGAAGCAGAGGTTGATTCTGAGGTATATTTAGTTGATAATAATGGTACCAAACTTGGTGAAGGTATTATTGAAAAAATCCTTAAAAAGAAAAATAAAACAAACATTGCCAGAGTTAAAGCTTTGGATCTTGAAGGCAATGAACTAACCGACGTTCGTGGATTTATAATAAAGGATCGCTATCCTGAAGAAATTGAATATAAAGATTCAGATCATCAAATAGAATCAGAAACATATATTTGCCATTGTGATGATGTTAAAATTGATGAAATACTGGAAGTTATTGGCGACAGAAAATTTATCTCTGTTGATGAAATAAAACATACAACACGCCTTGGAATGGGTGCCTGTAGAGGAAAAAGATGTATTCCACGCTTAAAACAAACCATCAAGCAATATGGTATTTCAATTGTAGGTGATGCAACTCCCCGTGGTCCTCTTTCAAACCAGGTGTTGATGGGTGAGACTTACCCTTCGAATCAGCATGAAAAAATTATTGCACCCGGACTAGGTAAGGAAAGAAAAATAGTTAAAGTTGACACACTTATAGCCGGTGGTGGAATTGGTGGTAGTGCATTATTCAGATATTTCGCCGAAGAAGGTACAAAACCTGTTATGATTAACTTTGGTCGTGGTGCTTCATGGAGAAATATTGCAGGTGGACGTCCTAATTTCTCAATTCCTGAACTATCAGAAATTGCAACTAAAAACTTGGAGATTTTTGAAGATCTTCAAAAGATTAACAATATTGATTTCCGGAAAATCGATTATGTAACTTTTGCACATGACGAAGAAATGTACAAGGCTCTGGAAGCTTCAATAACTTGGTCGGATGCATATATGATTGAACCTGAAGATTTCCAGAAAAACATTAGTCCTTATTTCAATCCAAAACTTGATACTTATAAATCAGCTCTCGTTACAAAAAACTGCTGGCAGGCAACTCCCGGTAGGGTTATTGATTCGATCCGACAGATTGGTATTGAAAAAGGTGGCGAAGTTCTGGAAGATTGCAAATTAGTAGATGTTAATAAAGAAGGAAACACCTATCATGTTCTTGTTCAGAATCATAACAAGGTATATGTTGAGTACCAAACAGAAAAATTCATTAATGCCATGGGTCCTGAAGGTGATAAATTCGCCAAGAAATTAGGACTTGAAACAGGTTTATTCCCTGTAAAACATCAGGCATTTATTACACGTCGTTTACCATTTATGGGAATAAATAATACACCATTGCCAATGGTTATCGATCGTAGAAAATACAAAGGTTTTTCAGCGGTATACGGACAACAGTTAGCCGAAACAGGACAGATTATAGGATGTGCTTCACCTGGTATTGAATATCTGGAGACTGGCGAAAACCTTAAAATAAATTCCAAAGATTTCATAGAAATTGTAAGTGAAGTATTTGTTGACTGGATTCCGGAATTATCTTCTGTTGGCTTCCAGGCAATCTGGTCGGGATATTATGTTGAACCAAGAATGGTTATTGATACTGATAATGGACTATTCCTAGGATTAAGAGGTCAAGGCTTTATGCTTGGACAATATCTTGCTAAGTTATACGTCGACAAGGTGATGGGAAAAGAAACTCCCGATTATTTTGAAAGATTGAAACTTACTGGTGACGGACTATTGGAAAAGGCGTTTAAATAGTTTTGGGTCTCGAGTTTCGGGTTTTGGGTTTGAGGTTTCGGGTTTCGGGTTTGAGGTTTCGGGTTTGAGGTTTCGGGTTTCGTGTTTCGGGTTTGAGGTTTCGGGTTTTGGGTTTGAGGTTTCGGGTTAAGAAGAAAACTTTGATTTGTTCATCTTATGATTATTTTTGAATTTGATCATTAAAATCATTTCCAAATAATGCCGTTGGAGCGCACAAAACCTGTAACAAATAACGATTTTGTTAATTACTTGTGAAAAAGATCATTATAAAATTCATTAAAAATAATTAAATCCTTATTTTTGAGTCATCTTAAATAAAACCTAAGCTTTATGTTAGCCTTATTATCAGTAATTGTTATTATAACTATTTCGATTATAGTTAATAAAATTGCAACCGCCATGTTAGTAAACACAGGATTATCCACACATATGGCACGGTTTCAGGCTCGTTCTGCTTTTACCGGTTCTGGCTTTACAACATTCGAATCGGAAAAGGTTACACGTCATCCTGTACGAAGAAGAATTATTTTTCACTTAATGCTACTTGGCAATGCCGGAATAGTAACAGTAATGGCGTCTATTCTTCTTACTTTCGTAAACCATAACGAAAAAATAATACCCTGGTACTATAATATAGGAATAATTCTAGGAGCAATAATTATTCTTTCAATTCTGTCATCAAGCAATAGAATTGATACATGGTTAACAAAGGTTATTGATAAGGCTCTTGGAAAATACACAAACATGAAGAACCAAGATTTTAACTCATTATATAAACTAACCGGAGACTATCGTGTTGTTGAACTTGAAGTTCAGAAAGGAGATTGGGTTGCTGAAAAAACGGTCAACGAGTCTGATTTAAGAAAAGAGGGAATATCAATACTTGGAATTGAAAGAATCGATTCTACATATGTTGGTGTTCCCGGTTACGAAACTATTATTCATGTTAATGATATTCTTATTCTTTATGGAAAAGAAGTGGCAATAAAACAACTTGATCGCAGAAAAGCTAATAAAGCAGGTGATGCTGCTCATAATAAGGCAGTTGAAACCCATGCAAAAGAAATGCAAGAACAGATAAATACAGAAATTAGTGAATACTAATGAGTGTTCAAATGAATTATAATATCCAATTTTTATTCATTTAATTTTCTTTAACCCCTCCTTACTTGGATACCTAACTTGTCAAAACAATATTTCATCTAAAAACCTATATAATCGTTTGTATTTAATGGGATTAATATGTAATTTTGCCGCCCGATTTTTGTGTGGGTGAAAAAGATGATAGAATATATTATACCTGTTGCAGGTTTGAGTTTGGGAAATCATCGCTATACATATGAAATTGATGATGCGTTCTTTAGTAATTTTGAATACTTTGAAGCCAGCAATGTGAAGATTGATTTGTTAATTGATCTTATGAAAGAATCAAGTTTGATCGATTTCAAGTTTCATTTTAAGGGCTGGGTTGAATTACAATGCGACCGCTGTTTGGATAAATTTAACATGAATGTTGAAAAAAGCTTCAGGTTAATTGTTAAATATGGTGAAAAATTTGAGGAAGTAAGCGATGAGGTAATTACTATTCCAACAACAGAAACTAATATTGATCTAAGCCAATATATTTACGAGTATATAAATTTAATGTTGCCCATTAAAAAAGTTCATCCTGATGATGAGCTTGGTAACAGCACTTGTAATGAAGAGATGATAGACCGATTAAATAAGTATTCAGAACAAAAAAGTGATCCTCGTTGGGATGCACTAAAAAACATAAAATTAGACTAGATTAATCAAATAAAGAAATAAAAAAATGGCACATCCAAAACGGAAAATTTCCAAAACCAGAAGAGACAAAAGAAGAACTCACTATAAAGCTGAAACGCCTCAATTAGCAACATGTTCTACTACCGGAACTATACATGTTTATCACCGTGCATATTATGTTGATGGCGATATGTATTATAAAGGTAAATTGATTGTTGAAAATGCTAAAGCAGAATAAATTAGCAACAGTAATTTCACCAGACAAATGAATTTATCATTTTGACTAGGTCTAAAAAAGTAATACTAAACTCTTGAATATTTTAAATATTCAGGAGTTTGTTTTATTTATACCTATAATGTAGAGGTATTTTGTCTGTTATAGTTGGTATTAAATAATGCCGAATTAAAAATTTGTACTTTTGCGCTATGTAATTTGAAAAAACAAAATATGTCAAAAATTAATGCAGCAATTACCGGAATAAATGCATGGGTTCCTGAATATATTCTTACTAACAAAGAGCTTGAAACTCTGGTAGAAACTACCGATGAATGGATAATGTCTCGTACCGGTGTAAAAGAAAGACATATCCTTAAAGGCGAAGGAAAAGGAACTTCAGTTATTGGTACTAAGGCGGTTGAAGGTTTACTTAAAAAAACCAACACTTCTCCTGATGAAGTTGACTTAGTAATTTGCGCTACAGTAACCCCCGACATGTTTTTTCCTGCTACATCTACTATTATTTGCGAAAATGTAGGTATTAAAAATGCTTTTAGCTTTGATTTAAATGCTGCTTGTTCTGGGTTTATTTATGCTCTTGAAACAGGCCGTAAATTTGTTGAATCAGGACAATACAAAAAAGTAATTGTTATTGGTGCCGATAAAATGTCTTCAATTACTGATTATACTGATCGTACTACGTGTATATTATTTGGTGATGCAGGAGGAGCTGTTTTACTGGAACCAACAACTGAAGATTTAGGAATTATAGATTCTAAACTATATAGCGATGGCATTGGTGTGAAACACTTATTCCAAAAAGCAGGAGGTTCAAAACACCCTCCAACTCATGAAACTATTGATGCTCGCGAACATTATATTTATCAGGAAGGACAGGCTGTTTTCAAGTTTGCCGTTACTAAAATGGCCGATGTTGCTGTTGAGATAATGGAAAAGAATAACCTAAAATCAAAAGATATAGCATACCTTGTTCCTCATCAGGCCAACATGCGTATTATTGAAGCTACTGCCCGTCGTATGGGGTTGGAAAAAGAAAAGGTGATGATCAATATTGAGCGATACGGTAATACTACAAACGGAACAATTCCCATGTGTCTTCATGAATGGGCTCCAAAATTGAAAAAAGGTGACAACCTTATACTAGCCGCTTTTGGCGGAGGGTTTACTTGGGGCTCAATTTATTTGAAATGGGCAATTGATGGAGATAGCAAGTAATACCAATTATATTTCATAATAACGTATAAGAAATTGAGTGATTTTTTTTATATGCGAAGTTGAAAATCTTTGCATAGCCATAGCTATGGAAATATTTATAGCTGAAGAATATGGGAAAAAGGATCAATTTATATGCGACATTATGGGGTATATTTGGTATAATTGTCTCAACAAATAAAATTTACAAGCCATCTGTCTCTCAGGTGGCTTTTTTTATTTCTCGCTAAGACGCTAAGACGCAGAAATTAATGCTTTTATAACTCTATCACATGCCTAAAGCAGAAACCATTTACAAGGAATTGTGATTTGACGCAAAGCTCCGTGTTTCCTGAAGCATAAAATTAAAACACAGCCGTTGCGCCTTTGCGTGAAAAAAAATAATGTGTCAGGTTTTCGGTGGCTTTTTTTATTGAGTAGGAATAAATGCAAATACACTCCTCACAGGCAGGTGGTCTGAAATTTCATCGGCTTCATTCAACACCTCTGCGCTTAGGCATGCTAAATACTTGTTATTGTAGAATATATAATCAATCTTTTCGTATGGCTTTTCGCTATCAAAAGTAAAATACGTTTCAGGAGATGATAAATATTCTGTTTTTTCGATTACCATTGATATGCTTTGATGGTTTAATATAATATCAATGGTTTTTTCATCAAAAGCATTTTTAGCAAAAGGAGGTGTACAGTTAAAATCTCCCAGTAAAATAATCGGGTAATCTTGTTCGTATTTCTTATAAATATCCAATACGATTTCAGCCTGAAATTCTCGGGTAGGCCCATCCCATGCTTCAAAATGAACATTTATGAATAACATACTATCTTGTAAGGTTTCCACCCATACTAATTGTGCTAACCTGTCAATATAAAAGTCGTTGTAATAAAACGGGTTGGATTCGGGTTTTGGTAGTACTATTCTATTATTTGAAATGATTGTTGAGTGAGAAAGTATTGCTTGTCCCGACAGCATCCTGCCAAAATTATAACGAATAGGCCAATACGGAAAAGGTACATATTGTTTATCCCAATTAACAACCTCAGCACCATATTCATAGTTAGCATTTAACCCAAGTTGTTCCAGCTGATTAATGCTATAAGTCCTTGAAGAGTTAAAATCAATCTCCTGAAATGCAATAATATCCGGGTTTTTGTATTTGAGTAAGGATATGGCTTTTTTCAAATTAGAATCTAACAAATCACGAGGCCTGTCCATTGCCAAATTATTTGTCATCCCCGACAAATAACCAATATTATATGTTATTACTGAAAATGTATCTCCAATAACCCGATCTGAATCATTTGAAAATTCAATTATTCTGGAATATTCCGTTACATTATAGTTTGATTGCCGTGCCCAAAAGTAAAATGCAAAAAACCCAACTAATAAAACAAGCAGAATAGTTTTAATAATCTTTATATATTTCATCTGTTTAAAATTTTTTGTTTGCTGAAAATGCAAAAAATTTATTGCACATTCAGGAACTCACATATTCTTTTTTAATCATACACTTGTGTGCTATTTATGATAAATAAAGAACATGCTCGTTTCATGTTCCTTTAATTTAAACCATAAAAATATAAAATATTATCCAGTTAAAGAATCCACCATCAAATAAGGTGAACCTGGTTTGCATCCATAGGGTGCTTCTATATTATGAACTTATGTTATGGAGTAATGGATTATTGGAGTGATAGAGAAAATTATCAATGCATTAAAAGATTGAAATGGAAACAAGAAAAAATATTAATGTAGCTTGATGAGCACTTCCAATACTCCAATAATCCAGTACTCCAGTTGAGAATATCATATTAAACAATCAATTCATAACCACCATCAAAGAAGATGGATTTCAAATGTATATTAAATTATCGGTTTATGGCACCATTCTCCATTATCAAAATACATCACCTCTTTAAATCCTGTTTTTATTAGTTTTGATAATGCATTTTCAAATCCCAAATTTAGTTCATGTGGCTGGTGAGCATCAGAAGATATAATAATTGGAATATCTGATTTTTTAACTTTTTGTAATGTAATACCATCCGGAAAAAGACCAGGAAACCTTTTCTTGTAGATACCACGAGTATTAATCTCTATGATTAGTTCTTTTTGTTTAACAAGATCAAGGCACTTATCTACTAATTTTTGATACCATTGTTCATCTTCCGTAAAGAAACGATTTTGATTATGCATTTTAATTTTATCAATATGGCCAACCACATCAAAATCCTGAGTTTCTATCATTTGACAAACCTGATTATAATAGGTTTTTACCGCAAGCCTCATGTCACCACCAAAAAACTCTTTCAGGCCCTGGTCATAAATCTCATGTTTTGGCCCATCGGTAAACCACAGTTCGTTAGTTCCGGCAGGCTTAACTAAATGTACTGAGCCAATCAGATAATCTGTTTTACATTGATTTTTCCAAAAATTAAAATCTTGAGAAATTCCCGGAATATAGTCCATTTCAAGGGCACGGTAAATACTAATTTTATGATTATACTTGAATTTTAAACTCTCAATTATACTTACATAATTCTCAACATTCTCAGCTCTTAGTGAAAACGGGTTTTCAAAAGATAAAGGGGAATGTTCAGAAAAGCCAATGGCCGAAAATCCAAGCTCAATAGCCTTCACTATATAATCTTCGGGTTTATTTGCCCCATCTGAAAAATTGCTATGTTGATGGAAGTTAAAGTTTATCATTAAGGGATAAATTTTATGCAAATGTACTTATTACATTTTGTTAGCCCATTACATTAAAACCCTTCCTTTTCTACAAATATTAAAAACAGCTAAGTAATTAATTATCTGACTATTGTGCGTATCGGTTGTATAATTTATGTAAAAAATTTTTTTTTTTTTATGATATATATCATACATTTGTACTCTTCACAAAACTCACTGCTATGAAAAAAATTAACACACAACACAAAATTACTCCTCACTTCCGCCTATTATTTTCAACTTTTTTAATGCTTGCATTCCTTGCTTTTAGTAATAATGCTTTGGGGGATGAGCTAAAAACGGCAACAGGTGAGGGATCATCAACTACTTCTACCGCTTATACATACGTTGACGTAGCTTCTGCAACATTAAATATTACGACTGTTGGAGATGTTGATAAAGTGCTAGTTATCGCTACTTATGAAGTTGAAGCAACAGACAAACAAGCACACGAAGCATATTTTAAAATTTATGATGTAAAAAATAATACTTCTAGTCAAATACTTCAAAGACATCTTGAAAAAAATTATGATAAAGGTATTGGCTCGGTTGTGTATATTTTTGATGTTGGCAATGATAATGGTGCATTAGAATTTAAATTACAGCATGCTTCAGATAATAGTAGTTATGATAATGATGCAACAGGGACAATTGTTGCCATTGCCCTAAGTACATCTACCGGAAAAATAGATTTAAGTAATGATATACAAAACACGGTTGGTCAAGTGTCTGCCGGGGATAATACATTTGCTGATGTACTTACTACTAATGCCATATCTTTACCTGTTTCAGGTAGCATTTTAGTAGTTAGTTCTATAAATAATGAACTAACTACTGGGGCAGATGAAACAGGAGAATGGAAACTTCAACAAAGATATGGTTCTGATGGCGATTGGGCAGATGTTGGAAAAAGTATCTCTAGGTCAATCTCAGGCAATCAGGATTATGGAATTGCCTCTGTAGGCTTAATATCCACAAATTTGCCTCGAGGTAATTATTACTATAGATTACGATGCAGAGGTTCTGCAGGAACCACATTAATCACAGAAAACACCACTTTGGTTTCTGTCGCATTAGCATATGATAATGGAACTGAGGGTAGAGCTTTTCCTGCATTTTCAAAAAGTAAAGATCTTATAACCACAAGCTCAAATACATTTATTGATGCAGTGAGTGAAGACGGTGAACCGGCAAGTTTAACTGATATGCTTTTTTATGCTCAATATAATATGTCATCTACAGTTTCTGCTATAGATGCCCCAAGTTTTGATGTAGCCTTAAGTGATGGGACAACAGTTCTTTATAGTTCAAAAGACCAAAGAAGAACATTGTCTTCAAATACCGATACTGGATCTGGCGCATCTGTTGGATTAGCAACAGGTTTATCGACCGGTACAACATATACTGCTTCCCTCAGACATAAAACTGTTGGAGGTGTTGAATTAACTACTTCCAGTATTATCTTATCAGGGTTTCAAACAACAGATCAACCTGCTGAAGGTTATTGGACGGGTACCACCTCATCAGTATGGAATCTCGAGGGAAATTGGGCTGATGGAAACATTCCCACCGCATCAACCAACGTTTACATACCTAATGTTATAACTAATTATCCAATAATTAGCGGAACAACCTTACGGGAATGTGCTTCACTCCAAATTGCCAGTGGCTCAACACTCAATATAGAAAGTGATGCAAAGTTAACTGATACGGGAGCGGTTACGAATACCGTAAACGCAGGACTGGTTATTGAATCCACATCTGCAAGTTTAACAGGCTCACTGATATTTGGTTCAGGCACACCAAATGCTACAGTACAAAGATATTTAGCTGATAATTCTTGGCACGGTGTTACACCATCCACAACAGGTGTTACAGTTGCGGATTTTCATTGGAGCAATGCGCCGGAATCCTGGCTCACTAACCACACAGAATCAACAAGCGCTTGGGAGTACATGACTACCTTAACTGAGGGTCTGAATGTTGGGCAGGGATATATGGTATGGCTTAAAGATGGAGGAAAGTTAGATGCCACAGCAACCATGGAAGGCACCATACGTGCAAGTGATTTGTCTCCAACAATAAGCTATACCACTGATATGGGACAGAACCTGGTTGGTAATCCATTTTCCTCTCCCATTGATTGGGAATCCGGTACCTGGACACGCACAAATATGGAGCTTACTATGTGGGTATGGGATAATGGATCAGATAACTATTTATACCAAACCACAGCTGGTGGAGGAGACATGGATAATGGAATAATTCCGGTTGGCCAAGGTTTTTTTGTGCGTAGCAATAATGATGGAGTATCAGTATTAACAATACCGGCCGATGCGCGCACACATAATACACAGGCATTTTATAAAAATGGTGTTGTGGAAAATGGATATGAAACATATGCTGTTTTTACTGCCACTAAAGATGGAAAAAAAGACGGTGTATGGGTTGGATTTGGAAGTAATGGTAGTGATGGTTTTGATAATGGTTTTGATGCAAGCAAAATTTTCGGTGGGGAAGAATCACCACAACTCTATCTCATGCAGGAAGAAAGAATGCAAAGTATTAATTATCTATATACGCTTGGACAAGAAGCACAGGTTGTTCCAATGAGTTTTACTGCCGGGGTAGATGGTGTACAGACTATTAGTGCAAATCTCAATAACCTACCTGATGATGATGTGAGTATTGAGGATCTTTTTGATGGAACAATACAAGATTTGGTTAATAATTCCATTTATACTTTCAATGCTACTACTGAAGATGATCCTAATCGTTTTTTACTACATTTTAAATCAAACGCTTTTGGTGTTGACGAACTTGATAATACTAATAATAATATTCACATTTATGCCTATAATAAAAACATATACGTGCAAGCAAGCGGTAGTGCTATAAATAAAGAAGGTATTCTGGAAGTATTCGATATTTATGGTCGCAAAATACTACAACAACAGTTAGACAAATCAGATATAACGGTAATCCCTGTTCAAAACGCTTACTCATATTTATTGGTAAGAGTTAAAAAAGGCAACTGCATTAAAACAGAAAAAGTTTTCATTAAATAAGATTAATACCATGAAAAATCTACTAATACGACTATTAAGAAAAGGGTTACTAATAATAATAATTTTTCTATCCTTTAGTGTTTTTGCTCAAACTGCACCACCACCACCGCCAGGTGGATCTTCCGGTGCTGGGGATGGAACAGGGGGTGATGATACCTCACGTACTGGTGCTCCCATTGGAGGTGGTCTTTTTATCCTCTTGGGATTAGGAGCAGCCTATGGTGGTAAGAAACTGTATGATCTGCGAAAAGAGAAATTGGAAGAATAGTAGTGCTTTAATATCACTTAAACAATGGGCTTACGTTTTGCAAAGATGCTGAAACTGGCTTGGTGTTATTCCTGTTTCATTTTTAAATGCTGCGTAAAATGACGACCGCGAGTTAAAGCCCGATTGTTTTGCTATACCTTCAATTGAAAATCGATCAAATTTAATATTTTCTAACAACCGCTTTGATTCTTCTATCCTGTATCGGTTAATATAATTATAAAAATTATCATTTAGGTTTTCGTTTATAACCTGTGATATTTGCTTTCTTGGCAACGAAATCTCGCTTACAATATCTGTCATTTTTAAATCAGGGTTTAAAAACAATTTTTTTGTTAGCATAATATATTCCAAAACACTAACAATCTCTTCCTTTTCTTTTTCAGATAATGACGAAGTAACATATTTATTATTGCGCCCTTTCTTGGTAATATTATTTTGTTGGTGTATTTCATTTTCATTCTGATCAGCCAATATAATATCTTTATTATCAATATGATTTATTTCTTCATCTGCAATTTCTTTATAAATATCAATTTGCCGCAGGCCTGCAAAACCTAAAAAAGCAGTTATTGCTATCATTGATATATTATAACCTACACGGATAATTATATCATCCAAAGCTTCGGTTTGCAATAGAGCATTGTTTATCACCAATAATGCAAAGAACAGGGTTATGCACCATATCAACCAATTGAGCTGTTTTTTTTGAAGGTTAGAGAAGAGTTCCTTAATCAAATTTTTATGTTCCCGTATTTTCTTTATAATCAGATATGTATAAAATATAATTTGAAGAGGAAATACTACAAAATTCCATAAATAATAAATTTTGGTAACGAGCTGCAATAACAATCCGGTTCCTGTTTCTGTAAATCCATAAATAACAAACCATTTCGATTGTTCGGGCGACAACATTACAAAAACAGGAGTATTTATCAAAAAGAACAGCAAGGATGGTAAAAAATGAAATAGTTTTCTGCTATCAAGAGAAAAATTTTGGTTGGTTAATGATTTTACATACAAATAAAAAAGTGGATATAATGCCAATATTGCCGGAACAAAAAAGTGATATAATAAAACTGTAATCTGATAATTCCCCAAATAATACATTCCTAATGCCAGATAATAAATCCCGGCGTCTAGAAAAAAAACTGCTAATATCTTTTTTGATGTAGTTTTTTTATAACCATAAAACAATAATATAAGAGCAAATAAAAAAAGCTGGTAAATTTCAATTATAATTAATGATCTATCAAGGTTTTCCAGATACATTTTTGTTATCTTATAATACAAAAGTAATAATAATCCCTTATTCGGACAAGTTTAACAAATTAGCAAACTAACTGATAGTTAAGCTTAAACCAACACCCCCATAACTTAGCCCACTATTCGGACAACAAAAATTTGAGTAAAAGCATGTTGTTTTTTACTTTTGATAGTTCCTGATTTAGAAATTACACCAATAAAATCTAAAATATATTCATATGAAATTTCAAATGTTATCATTGATATTATTGTGGATTTTTGCTGCAATGTTTTCTTTTTCGGGTTTTACACAGTCAACAGTTCAAATTGGCACAGGAACATCAACAGGACAGAGGATACCAATAGAACCCGCATATGATTACACTTATGCACAGGTAATCTATCTGCAATCCGAAATCAGTACTGCCGGGGATATTACACATTTGAAATGGTATTTTTATGGTAGCTCTTTAAGTAATTCAAATAACTGGGATATTTACATCGGTCATACCACTAAAACAGCCTTTGCTTCAACCAGCGATTGGATTGCTGTTTCGTCCCTTACACAAGTATGGAGTGGAACTTTTGCTGATCCGGAAGGATCAGGATGGATAACATTTGACATAAGCGATTTTAGTTATAATAATACAGATAACCTGGTTATTGCTGTGGATGAGAATGCTGCTAATGATAATGGCTTTTCTGATGATTTTTATTGTACCTCGGTAGCAAATTACCGTGGATTATCTGAATACGGTAGTACCAACATTAATCCTGCATCCCCACCTTCTGGAAGCAGAAAGAAATATATTGCCAATATTATCCTTGAATTTGGAAATACTGCTTGCCCTGCACCTACCAATTTGACGGTAACAAACATCTCACAAACCTCTGCAGATTTAAGCTGGACAGAAAATGGAACAGCAACAACATGGGATATTGAATACGGAGCTACCGGCTATACACAAGGAACAGGAACAACAATTACCGGTGTTACTAATCCTTATACGCTTTCAGGTATACCTTCTGCAACAACCTACGATTGGTATGTTCGTGCCAGTTGCGGAGGTAGTGGCGTAAGTACATGGGCAGGACTCAATACTTTTTCAACATTATGTAATACCGTAACCACTTATCCATGGACAGAAGATTTTGAAAACAATGGTGTCTTTCCACCATGTTGGTCGCAGGAATATATATCTGGTACCCACGATTGGATTTTCCACACAGGAGGATATAATAATAGTAATCCTTCTACAGCACATGGAGGAACTTACAATGCTTGTTTCTCACCTACCAATACCGGCACAAAAACAAATTTGGTTACACCACAATTTGATTTGAGCGGACAATCGAATCCACAACTTTCATTTTGGCATACGCAGGCAGTTTGGGATGGAGATCAGGATGAGCTAAGGGTATATTACAAAACTACTTCGGGAGGTACATGGATATTGATTCCCGGAGCGGTATTTATTTCAAGCATAACAAGCTGGACGCAGGAAACATTCAACCTCCCATCGCCTTCATCAACCTATTACATTGAATTTGAAGGCTTGGATGGATATGGATATGGCATTTGTGTTGATGATGTACAAATATCTGTTTCAAGCTGCCCGACACCTACGAGCTTATTTGCTGACAATATTTCCCAAACTACTGTTGATCTTAACTGGACTACAGGCGGAGCAACTACATGGAATATTGAGTGGGGTGCAACCGGTTTTACACAGGGAGCAGGAACTATGATTACGGGCACAACTACAAACCCATACTCTTTAAGCGGTTTGACTGCCGGATTAACCTATGATTTTTATGTTCAGGATGATTGCGGTGGCACAACAAGCTCATGGACAGGACCGTCTTCGTTTACAACTTTGTGCAATGCCATAACTTCTTTTCCTTTTACAGAAGATTTTGAGAACGCAGGCAGCCGCCCCGATTGCTGGACTGAAGAGTATAATGTAGGTTCGCACGACTGGGCATTTCAGGATGGGGGCGATACAGATCCCATCAGTGCCCACGGGGGATCTTACAATGCAATTTTTATGCACCAGAGTTCGGGTTCATCAACAAAGCTAATTACGCCCGAACTAAATTTAAGCAGTTTAACCAATCCCCAAATATCTTTCTGGCATGCACAAGTTGAAGATAATGGTGATCAGGATGAACTAAGGGTATATTACAAAACCAGTCAGGGTGGCTCGTGGACTTTGATACCCGGAGCAACATATACTTCAAATGTATCGGCATGGACACAAAGAACTCTTAGTTTGCCATCCGCCAATGCAACATATTTTGTTGCTTTTGAAGGTACTGATGGTTATGGTCAGGGAGTTTGTATTGATGATGTGGTGGTTGACGGAACTATCTCGTGTTTGCCGCCAACTGATCTTTATGTCAATGACATTACCACAACATCTGCCAAGTTAAACTGGACTACTGGCGGAGCAACTACATGGAACATTGAATGGGGTGCCAAAGATTTTGTGCAGGGTACAGGAACTATGATCATAGGAACAACCACTAACCCACATTCTTTGAGTGGATTAACAGCCAATACATTATACGATTTTTATGTACAGGACGATTGTGGCGGTTCACAAAGTACATGGACAGGACCTCAAACATTTTGTGCCGCCATTAATAGTTTTCCCTGGACAGAAGACTTTGAAAATGCCGGAAACAGACCAGATTGCTGGTCAGAAGAATATGTTACAGGCACCAAAGACTGGGATTTCAGGACAGGAGGAATATCAAGTGAGCCTCCCAATGCCCATGGTGGAACATACAATGCTTCTTTTGACCCCGGAAATGTTGGATATAAAACAATGTTAATAACACCTGTTTTTGATATAAGTAGTTTTACAAATCCTGAACTGGAATTTTGGCATACCCAAATAGCCTGGGAAGGTGATGTTAATGCATTACGGGTTTATTATAAAACCACCGATGGAGGCTCATGGGTATTAATTCCGGGTGGTGAATATACAACTGAGATTACAGTCTGGACCTTGGAATTACTTGCTCTGCCCTCACCATCGGCTACTTACCAAATAGCATTCGAAGGTACTGATAACGGAGGGTTAAGTATTTGCATTGACGATGTTACGATAAAAGAATGTTGTTGCGATCCCTCAAATCAAACCGAGGGTAACTTCACAACAACTTCAGCCGATTTGGACTGGACGGAAAACGGCAGTGCTACAACATGGGACATAAAACGCGGTGTTGAAAATATTGGCTTTAACTATGCGCTTTTGAACGAGAATGTTGCAAAACCTTGTACATGGTCGGGCTTGACTGAAGGCGACACTTACGACTGGTGGGTACGTTCCAATTGTGGTGCCAACGGATATAGCGAATGGGTAGGTTTAAGTGAGTTTACAATTCCATGTGAATCAAGGTCATTGCCATGGGAAGAAGGCTTCGAATCAATGGTGTTTGTAGCCAATCAGGTAGTACCAACCTGCATGGAAATTGATGTTCCCAATGAATGGACAACCAATGACCAAAATCTTACTTATAATAGGATGGCTCATACGGGGACCAATTCAATTTATAATAATGGAAATGACCACCCCAATGATTGGTTATTTTCAGTGCCATTCGACCTTGTGGCAGGTGCTTCCTACGATTTTTCGTTTTGGTATATTACAAGTGGCGGCCAATCGTGGGATTTTGAAGCGAAATACGGAACAGGGCAAACTACGGGGGAAATGACAGTTGCGATAGGCACTACTCAAACTAATGTAAACAACACAGCTTATCAACGCTTCAGGGAGAGTTTTTCCGTTACTACGTCAGGAACGTATTATGTAAGCATCCATACATGGATAGGTGGCCAGTACAATTCATATATTACTTTCGACGATCTCTTAGTTGAAGAAACACCAAGCTGCTACCCACCAATGGATCAATCAACAAGCGATTACACCAATACTACTGCCATATTGAATTGGACGGAAGACGGAAGTGCCACAATATGGGATGTTGAATATGGCCCTGCAGGTTTTAATCAGGGCACCGGCACAACTGTTACAGGCATCACTGCCAAGCCATATACACTTACAAACTTAACCGAAAACACTGTTTACGACTGGTATGTACGTGCCGATTGCGGTGGTGATGCAAGCGATTGGACAGGTCCCGATATATTTTCCACATCAATAACCTCATTCCCATATACAGAAAGTTTTGAAGATGCCGTTGCTCCTAATTGCTGGAATATTACAGAAGTTTATTATGACGGTTCGGGTTATCGTCCCGAATGGAGCCAGGTAAATATGGGTGGGGCAATTCCTCCCAATTGGAGTTCTGGTGATGATAAGGTGGCATTTTTTAATTCTTCCCAATGCTCAAATGGTGATAAAGCCCGCTTGGAAACACCCGACTTTGACATGGATGGTTACTCAAGTATGTTCCTATCGTTTTGGATGTATCATGATGATGGTTCTTCAAGCTATGACGATAACATTCAGTTGCAAGTTAAAATAAATAACGGTGCATGGCAAAGTTTCGGAAATCCTATTTCACGCTACAGTACCTCTGACGGGTGGTCGAAACACACAATTGATTTAAGTGCCTATTGTGGCGACAATATCACTTTGGGATTTTTGGCAACAAGCAGATTAGGATATTACATGAAAATCGATAAAGTTACAATCCATAATTCAGCCCCTGCAGCAGCAAACTGGACAGGAACAACCGGCAATAACTGGTATGATGCAAGCAACTGGAGTACGAGCGATATTTCTTACTCAATAACCAATGTAAATATTCCGGAAGGTTTAACCAATTACCCAACTATTTCAACACGGGGTGGAGAATGCAATAATATTACTTTAAAATCTAGTGCTGCCGGTGATGCATCATTGCTTGACAATGGTTACCTATCGATAAATGGCGATGCTGCTGTTGAACGATATATTACAGGTGGCGTTTGGCACGATATTTCGGCATCTGTAAACAATGCTACGGTATACAGCCTTTATTTTAACGGTAATCCAGATGTTTGGCTGCGCACCTACAACGAACCCGACAATACAAAGACTTATGTAACACAATTAACAACGCCCATGCACTCAGGACAAGGTTTTGAAGTGTGGGTAGAAACAGGCTCGGATGTTACAGGTGAATTTGTTGGCCCGTTGCAGACTGCTGATCTAACACTTAATTCAACATCAACTCCGCCCCTGAGCTATTCCGGCCCCGATCCCCTGGGCTTCAACCTTATCGGCAACCCATTTACAAGCCCCCTCGATTGGGACATGGGCTCTTGGAACGAAACCGATATGGCCGGTACAGTTTGGGTATGGGACGATGTTTCGGGAAACTACAAAACAAGGAACAGTGCCGGTGCAGGCGATCTTACCGATGGGATAATACCAATGGGTCAAGGTTTCTTTGTACAGGCAACAGCCACAACGGCTTCTATTGCAATCCCCATGGATGCACGTGTGCACTCGGCACAGGCATATTACAAAAACACCCGTGGTACAAGCAATGCACCGCCACATATAGTTATTACGGTTAACAAAGAAATGCGTAGCGATGGCATATGGCTTACCTTTGCAGAAGAAGACACAGATGGTTTCGATATTGGTCATGACGTGAGAGAAATGACCGGTTCCGACAATGCCCCACAACTTTATCTTGTTGAAGGGGACGAACAATACTGCATAGATGCACTTCCACAATTAAACGGTGAAACAAGGCTGGTGCCAATGCACTTTGAAGCAGGATCTGATGGTGTGCATATACTTGAAATTTCCGACCTTGACCACTTGCCCGAAACAGACATCCTTCTTGAAGACCTTGAAACAGGAGATATCCAGAATTTACGCAAATTCCCTGCTTATGAATTTGAGGCATGGATAAATGAAGACCCAAACCGTTTTCTCATACATTTCAACCCTATAACCACCCAAATAAACGATTCTGAAATAAATCATATGACTAGTATTTATGCTTGGGGCAATGAAATATATATTGTAAGAGCCGATGAAAACATAAGCGAAAATGGAGTTGTGCATATTTATGACCTCTGGGGATGTATAGTTCATGAAAGCATGTTGCAGCCCCAAAGCATCAACCGCATCCGTTTAAAAAAAGGCAGTGCATATTATGTTGTGAGGGTTGTTGTGGATGGTACGGCAATCAATAAAAAAGTGTACGTCAGGGCAATGGTTCGATGACTTAGAGTTGTTGGTGAGAACACCAACGATGGAGAGGAGAGGGGAATTATAAAAAAATATTATTCATCAAAAAAAAACTATGAAAAAGTTAAAATCAACTATAATTGTACTGGCATTGTTGGCTTTACCATTTGTAACCCTGGCCAGCGATCCACCGGATCCGGGCGGAAACCCGCAGAGCGAACCACCTCTTGGCGGGGGCGCACCAATTGGCAGAGGGCTGTTTGTACTGCTCGGTTTGGGGGCGATCTATGGTGCACGTAAAGTTTACATAATGAAAAAAGAAGACCTTGAAAAGTGATAATGTGGAAACAAAACTCGCAGGGTTGAAAAAAAACCGTTGGGTCGGCAGCAGGTCAAGTCCATTTCGCAGACTTTGTCCTTCTGAATGGAGCCTGCGGAGTGAAGAATCTCTTGTATTTATTGATGATTGTGAGTTCCTTCATTCCGCAGGCTACATTCAGGATGACAGACTCGAAAAAAGGACTCGCTAAATGGATCAGATCCGACAAATTGAAAAAATACCCACCCGAGGTGGGCCAATAACAAAAACTACTGAGAGAAAGAATTATTGCAAACTTAATCCTGTACAGTTACAATATAATATTAAGAATTATAAAAAATTAATCATGAAAAAAAAAACCTTATTATTATTGCTATTTACTAGCTTATTGATTGGTTTAAGCTTTAATTGCCACGGACAAATTTGGTCAGAAGATTTTTCAACCTATGTTGAAGGCACTGGAATTGATGGTACCGGTAATATTGGCGACTATCCGGCCAATGTTACAAAATGGACATTGAATGTTTCAGCCTGCACCCTTGCAGATGCTGATGATTATATCAAAACCGATTACGAAAAACTAAAATCACAGGATTTAGATGGTCCGGCAATATGGTTAAGTGAAAGCATAGATTTATCAACATACTCTGAAGGAGCAACATTTAGCATCAAGTTTTATGAATATTCAAGTATGGAAGCCGATGATTATATTGATGTGCATTATCAGCTTAACGGAGGTGCTTTTGTGTTAATACCCAACTGGAATAGCCATGGTTCCGGCATTCATACCCTTATTGATGACTTTGAAAAAGACACAGTTGTTAAATCCGTTGGGGCATGTGATAATTTGGTAATCAAAGTTACTTTTAACAACGATTCTGGTTATGAAGAACTTCAAATGGATGATATATTTGTTTATCCCAACATGGAATACGTTTCATCAACCACAACACAAAACACCCACAACATTGCAGCCGGAAAAACAAACAGGCAAATAATCGGCATAGAAATAGTAACAACAGAATCAGATAATCCGATGAGTATTACAAGTTTTACAGTAAATGCAAACGGCTCAAGCACTCCTTCTTCCACTAACATCGAAAATGCCAAAATATACTATACAGGAACAAGTAATACCTTTACAACAGATACCCAATTTGGTTCAACCTATACCACACCAACAACCTCAAACTTTGATATTACGAGCACACAGCAACTATCAGAAAGCACAAATTATTTCTGGTTGACTTTCGACACGAAAACTGGCGCAACATTAGGAGAACTGATTGATGCCGAATGCATTTCATTTGTAATTGAAGGCTCAACCGAAACACCTACAATAACCGCCCCCACTGGTTCGCGCACCTTAGCGGCTCCGCTATCAGGAAGTTATACAATAGGGGCAAAAAGCAATTATGCTTCGTTTACCGCTGCTGTTAACGACCTGAATGAACTTGGAATAAGCAGCACGGTTGATTTTGCCGTTAGCAATGGAACATACACCGAGCAAATATCCCTTTCTGCAATCAGCGGGACTTCTGCTACCGACACTATTGTTTTTCAATCGGCAAGCGGTAACCGTGAAGATGTAACACTACAATTTACTCCCACTTCAACAAATAATTATGTAATTCGCCTTAACGGAAGCGATTATATTAGTTTCCTTGATATGACGATACAAAGCACAGGGACATCATCCTATGGAAGAGTTTTTGTTTTAAAGGGGACAACACAAAACATCACCCTTAAAGACAACAATATTAACGGTTTTGATGTAAGTTCCGATGATGATGTATATGCTGCTGTTTATGCTTTTTCCGGTGCCGATAATATGGCTTCAAATGTTAATATCGAAAACGACACCATTACCAATGGTAGCTATGGGATTTATTTCAGAGGTGACAACGCTTCAAATCTGGAAATACAAAATACATTTATAAATAATGTATTAAACAACTTCTATTATTCAGGAATTAATGCAGAATGTCAGGATGCTGTTATTATCAATAAAAATACTTTAACAGCTAAAGCAAGTACCTCCACAAGTGGGATTATTGCCAATGAGTGCAATAATGCAATTGAAATGACTCAAAACCGAATTTTTCTTAATGCTACGAGTGAAAATTGCGGTATTTCCTTATATACTTGTATAGGTACAGCTACTGATCAAGGTCTTATGGCAAATAATTACGTAAGCTTTGAAGAAGCTACTGTTACCACCGAAGGAATATATCTTATGAACTGTGGTTATCAGAAAATTTATCATAACAGTATTAACATCAGAACTTCTGGAAAAAATACAGGAGGCAACAAAACAGGAAACCAAACTGGTGTTGGAATTGACTATTGGTGGGCTGACCCTCTATTTGGGTATCTTAAAATATTAAATAATATTGTCAAAACTGGTAATGTACAAGCAATGTCTGTTAATCAAACAGCAGTTGACAATAGCTATTTAGAGAATAGTAATTATAATGATTGGTACACCGATTGGACAACTTTTGGAACTTGGGGTGGAACTAGCTGTTCAGACTTTAATGCCTGGAAAACAGAAAGCGGTCAGGATGCAAGTTCTGTTTCAGAAGATCCCGGGTTTGTTACAAGCGAGGTGCCAGATATTGGAAATGAGAATCTTTATGAAACTATTGAGCTAACACCTGAAGTTATTATAGATATTTACAATTATAATAGAAATAATCCTACGACCCCTGGTGCAGTAGAATATGGAGACTTAATTAAGGATAATCACTGGACAGGTATAGAAGGTGATTGCAATTGGCATAACCCCAGAAATTGGAGTTTATTTGAGGTTCCAAATGCTAACCATAATGTTTTTATTGGTAGGGGGGGGTCATATTTTGATCCATGGCTATTGCTTGGGGATGCCGAATGTAATAACCTTACTATAGAATCTGATGGAGATATGGAACTTAATGGACATACAATAAACGTGGGAGGTGATTATACAATGATCGATGGTGGTGAATTAGCTGGTGGTCACTTAGAGATTGGCGGTTCTGACAATTCAACATTAACGTCTAACGGAGGTAATTCGCCTGAAATAGACATTAATAAAACAAGTCGTGCAGAAGTATTGCTTTTTGATGAATTGGTGGCAGATGCCTTACAAATAATTAACGGCAGTTTGAATGCAAATAACAATGATATTGAAATCAAGGGCAACGCCGATTTTTCAGGTGGATCAATTACTAATACAAATGAAGTTAAGTTTAATGGTGATGGAAATTCTGAACTTACAACCGGTAGCAATACTTTGCAATCCGTTGTAGTAGATAAAAGTGGCAGTGGACAACTTACCCTCCAAGATGCCCTAGATGCAGCAACCTTAAAAGTAGATAAAGGCACAATGAATGCAAGCAACAATGTTGAAGTATCCGGTAATTTTACAGTTAGTACAACAGGCAGTGCTGCAGACAATGCCGTTGTATATGTAGAAGCAGGAAAATGTGTAACAATAACTGGATCTACTATTATTAATGACGGTGGTGAGTTAAGGTCAAAATCGAGTCCCGGTGGTGGTGGACATATTATTCCCATAGGAAACGTACAAAAGAACGGTACAGGCAAAATAATCATCGAACAATATTTCACCGATGGCCAATGGCACCTTGTTTCTTCGCCGGTTGCTGATGCAACTGTAAACAGCCTATATTTTAATGGAAACCCTGAAGTTTGGGTAAAAAAATATCATGAATCAGGAAATCCAAGTGAATGGGAATACATTATAGATCTTAACACCCCCATGCCTTTAGGCAAAGGCTTTGGTTACTGGGTAGATGATTCGGGTGTAGATATAACCGTATTGTTCGAAGGAGATATCCTTACCGACAACCTCACACTAAACAGCAGCAGCACACCTCCTCTTGCGTTTACCGATGTTGGTAATGGCTTTAACCTTGTTGGCAATCCTTATTCCTGTGCATTGGACTGGGACATTGGAACTTGGGAACGTACCAACCTTGAAGGTAGCGTGTGGGTTTGGCAAGATGCTGGTGCAGGGGATGGAAGCGGTAACTATCTTGTAAGGAATCTTGCCGGTGAAGGTTCGCTTACCGATGGCATCATACCTATGTGTCAGGGCTTTTTCATACGTACCACATCTTCTGCTCCTGTATTAACAATTCCAACCGATGCCAGAGTGGATTCTGACCAACAATATTACAAAGCCAGCGAAAGGGAGGTGGCTCCACATATTGTACTTAATATTGGTAATCCTGAAATAAGAGATAATGTTTGGATAGGATTTGACGAGGAAACAACAATTGGTTTTGATTATGGGCGCGATGCAAACAAATTTTTTGGAACCGGCAATGTGCCCCAACTATACATTAGCGAGCAAAACTATCAGTTAAGTATTGACATCCTGCCCAAATTATTACCCGAAGAAGAAAAAACAGTTGTAATGGGTTTTGTTACAGGTGTTTCGGGGACTTTTACCATATCAGCAACATCTTTGGAGTACATGCTTGAAACAGACATTATCCTTGAGGATTTAAAAACAGGAATTCTTCAAGATCTTCACGATAATCCTGAATATATATTTACAGGAATGCCGGGAGACAATCCTAATCGCTTTCTTGTACATTTCTTTTATGTACCAACTGGAATTGACAATCCTGTAAGTGAAGAAAAAAATACCGGAGTAACCATTTATGCTCACAATAAGGCTGTTTACGTTAAGTGTGAAGGAGAAACAATAAATCAAACAGGAAGTGTATGTATTTACGATATGTATGGAAGATTGTTAATCAACAAAGATCTAAATCCTGGCAGCCTCAGCAAGATAAGTGTACCCGTAAGTAATAACTTTATTGTAGTTAAGGTAAGAAAAGGAAACAGTATTAATACAAAAACAGTTTTATTTAAATAGACATGACAGGCCTTGACTTTAACACCAAATATGATTTTTATAAAATAGAAAAAGGATCAATGAAAAAGTTAAAATTAATTATTCTTCTCTTGTTATTATTTACTTTCCCATACGTAACCATTGCGACTGATGGTCCTCCGGATCCGGGTGGAAATCCCCAAAGTGAACCACCTCTTGGTGGTGGCGCACTAATCGGGAGTGGCTTATTCATATTACTTGGTCTTGGAGCAGCCTATGGTGGTAAGAAATTGTATGATTTGCGAAAAGAGAAGCTGGAAGAATAGAAATTTATTTCTTTATAAACTTTCCTTGATAAGTAATGTTTTTTGTTCTTATGATTAATATATAGTTACCCGGCTTAAGCATATCAACATCTAATCTTTTGGTATTATAAACTCTCTGGTTTATAATTTTTCTCCCTGTAATATCAATTATTTCCAGGCTGTCGTTACTACCCAGTTTATAACCACTTATATTTATGTGGCTTATAACCGGATTTGGGGTTATTTCTATTTCAATGCCAACTGCAGGTTCAACTATATCATTTGCAAATTCGGTAAACATCCATAAATATGCATCTGCAAATTGCCCTCTCCAAAAAGCTTCATTATGCTCTGCTCCTTCTATTTCTAGTGAAAGTAATTCGTTTTCACCAAAGCCAACATTGGTTAACTCATTTTGCATTTCCCACATATCACTAATCACAACCTGTCCCTCGAGACTTCCAATTATCTGGTAAATTTTCATGTTTTGTTGCTTTCCTGTTTCGGTGGTAAACATCCAAATAGAGTCTGCTGTCCAGTAAGCTGGTGAAAATATACCAACCTTACTAAAAACATTTTGATACTTTAGAGCACCGTACTGAGATATCAATCCCCCCATAGAACTTCCCATAATCCCGGTTTCTTCTCTGCCTGAAAATGTTCGATAGTTTTCATCAATATATGGTTTAAGTGTTTCTACAATAAAATCAATGTACTCATCCCCAAGGCCACCTCCATATTGCGGGTTTATCCATGGATTATATTCCTTCATCCTTTCGGCTCCCCCATTATCAATAGCCACAACTATTGGCACATTATAGCCCTCTTCGGCAAGATCATTTAACGTTTCGTCAACCTCCCACTCTCCAGCATAGGCAGTATAGGCATCAAACACATTTTGCCCATCATGCATATAAAGTACAGGATAGTTTTTAGTTGTATTATCATAATCTGGTGGGAGATAAATCCAAATTCGCCTGTTACAATCAAGCTGTGGCATATAAAAATTGTCGGCAATTATGCTAACATTTTCAGCAGCTGTTGAACCGCCGCCACCACCGCTATCAGCCCAGTTTAATATTTCTACATTTACAGTATCCCCATTTCCGAATGTAAATTGCCTATTTGTGATTTCTTCCCCACTAGCACCTTTCTCAACAGTACCCCAGTCGCCACGGGTGAATTTAAATTGAATAGTAGTACCATCGGGTTCTTCGGGCAATGTTATAAACCAGTTTTCATTTTCATTTTTTTCTAAGGCAAATTCAGAAGCCCCCGGATTCCATGAATTGATGCTTCCCGCAATATATATTACGTCTTCGGGTGGCGTATATTCGGGTATTTCAGTTATAATGAATGTTACTTGCCCAAACAATGTGGTACAGAAAAATATTACAGACAAAAAAATTGTGATTTGTTTCAAAATAATAAAGTTTAATGCTAACTAATTGATGATGTGCTCTTTAATTATTATAGAACAACAAATATAAAAAAAGCGCACCATCAATTGAAAGATAATGGGCTAAATATTATTTTGATGTGCTGGGAATAAAATTCTTTATATAATTTTGCAAGTGTCATTAGAATTGTTGTTGTTTTTTTAGAAATAATCCTGAAAGGATTTAACACGAATAACCCTGCACGAAGTGTGGGGAAAATAAAATATAAGTGTTTAAGAACCCTGTTAGGGTTCTATCATGCTTCCTCGATTTCCCCCCGCATTGCACGGGGCTATTCACATTAATCCACCTCTGGCGGATTCACAATGCAAATTAATTTCTTGGGCATGGATTTTTTTATTGTGTATTTTTTTACGCACATCAAAATAATATTTAGCCAGATAATGCGCTTTACTAAAAACTTTAACCGAGCACTACAAAGCAGCCAACGCTTTATCGTAATCTGGTTCGTCAACAATTTCAGGAACTTGTTCAGTATAAATAACTTTTCCTTCTTCATCAATAACAACCACAGCTCTTGATTCAAGTCCGGCAAGCGGTCCATCAATTATTTCAACTCCATATGCTTTTCCAAATTCACCAGTGCGGAAATCGCTAAAATTGTGAACATCTTCAAGACCTTCCGCCCCGCAAAAGCGAGCTTGTGCAAATGGTAGATCTTTCGATATACACAAAACAACTGTATTATCAAGATTTGAGGCTTCCTGGTTGAACCGGCGTACTGAAGCTGCACATGTGCCAGTATCTAAACTTGGAAATATATTCAAAACAACTTTTTTTCCTTTGTAATCATATAAACCTCCCATTGATAAATCATTTTTAACTAATGTAAAATCAGGGGCTTTACTTTCAACTTCTGGTAGATTACCAATAGTATTTATTGCGTTTCCTTTTAATGTTATTTGTGCCATTTCTTTTATTTTTTTAATTACCAATTTATGATTGCAAAAATAGTTTAATTCGATTTATTCGGAATAAAAACAATTCCTATTGTGTTATCTTTGTTTTTTATATTCAAAATTAAGCAAGGTCAGTTAAAATGAATCTATTATGAAAAACCCCGTAATAATACTTATATACTTACTTTTGACATTTCCAATAGCATCATTTTCATGCACCAACCTGCTGGTTACCAGAGGAGCATCAGCCGATAACGCCACATATTTAGTTTACTTAAATGATGGCGAGTGGCTTTACCATCTAAACCAAACTGATGCTCAAGACCATAATCCTAAAGACTCGCTTACATTCACAAGCATGAGTGGCAAGAAATTCAAAATTCATCAGGTTGAGCATACTTATGCAATAATTGGTTTTCAAATGAACGAACATCAGCTAGCCATTGGTGAAACAACTTTTTTAGGACGAGAAACCCTTTGGGACAAGGATATGCCACTGAAATACTGGGATCTCATGAGGCTTGCTCTGCTAAGAGCAAAAACTGCTCGTGAAGCTATTAAAGTTATTACTTCTCTTGCCGAAACTTATGGATATGGGAGTGAAGGGGAGTCTTTTTCAATTGCCGACCCTAACGAAGCATGGATACTGGAAATGATTGGCACAGGAGGAGAAGGCGGGGCTGTGTGGGTTACACGTAAAGTTCCTGATGGAATGATTGCTGCTCATGCTAATCATGCTCGAATTGGTGAGTTTCCACTGGATGATCCTGAAAATTGTATTTACTCGGCAAATGCTATTTCATTTGCAATAGAAAAGGGGTATTTTAATTCTGAATCAGGCAAATCTTTTGAGTTTAACAATGCTTACGATCCTCCTTCTCATGAACATTTAAAATATACAGAATCACGGGTTTGGAGCATCTACAACAGAGCCGCACCATCGCTTGGCTTATCGCCTGATTACAATCGTGGTAAGCAAGGAGCTCAAAGGTATCCTCTATTTATTGCGCCTGATAATAAGCTCAGTTTACAAGACGTTTTTTCTCTAGTTAGAGATCATTATGAAGGAACTGCATTGGATATGACCAAAGGCCCTGAAGCAGGACCTTTTGGTAATCCTAATCGAATTCGTCCATTAAGTTGGGAAATAGATTCCACCACATATTCATGGGAACGCGCTATCTCGATTTACAATACTGCTTTTTCATATGTTGCTCAACTACGTAATTATCTTCCTGATGGAGTTGGTGGAATAGCATGGTTTGGGGTTGATGACACTTATACCACATGTTATTTCCCAATATATTGTTGTGCCACAAGCATAAGCAAGCCTTTTGCTATCGGTGATATTAACAATTATTCTCGTGAATCGGCATGGTGGGCATTTAATTTTGCTGCAAATTATGCCAACACCCGCTACAGTGAAATGGTTTTGGATATTCAGGCTAAACAAAAACAAATTGAAGACTTATTTGTATATCAGCAGGATTCTGTTGAAAATATTGCTTTATCATTATCGGGTGATGAAAGAATTAAGTTTTTAACTCTTTATTCTGATTCTATGGGTAAACTGGTTCATACCAGATGGGTTGCTCTCGGCGACAAGCTTGTTACAAAGTATAACGATGGTTATATTAAGAATGATAAAAATCAAATCAATACCAGGGGTTATCCCAAAGCATGGTTAGAAACAATAATTAGACAGGACGAGGAGAGGTTTAAAATTATAGATGATAAATAAGCTTTAACCCGGAATATGCATTAGAAAATCTATTCCGAACTACAATTACTGCAAAATATACCACTTTGTTGAGTTTTGAAGCCTCACCATAGCGGCGCTATGCTTTCATTTCAAAACTGTATATTTTATTGTACTTGAAGTTCTCATAACGAAGTTCCAATGCATAATCCGGGTTTAATTAACTCTCCGTAACTGTATGCAGGGTTTGAGTTGGAAATGCAAACTCCAATTTGTTATTATTGAATTGCTTCAATATCTCCATATTCATTTCCGTCATTGTGCCAAAAATATCTGAGCCTTTTTTGATGTAATAAATATATCGCATATTTAGTGAAAAATCTCCAAAGGTTGTAAAAGCAGCAACTGTTCGGCTCTCATCAACACTTTGATTTTTTTTGCTTATTTCCTGTAGTATATCCATTGCCTTTTGCATATTTTCATACGACGTATCATAAGTTAACCCTAAGTCAAGTGTTATCTTGCGAGCTGTTTCCATTGACACATTAATTATTGAGTCGTTGGCAATACTACCATTTGGTAGTGTAACTATTCTACCATCAAGTGTTTGAATTCGGGTACTCCTAACACCAACTTCTTTAACAATTCCATCATAACCCTTGGCAATAATACGGTCGTTAATTGCAAATGGTTTATCGGTAAATAGCACAAAGCCTCCAAAAACATGTGATATGGAATCTTTGGCTGCAAGAGCAAAAGCAATACTGCCAATTCCCAACCCTGCAATTAATGCAGTTACATCATACCCTGCATTATTTAACCCCACAACAATTGCCAGCACCCAAATTGAGATTGAAATAGACTTTCTGGCAATTGGCAATAGCTGATCATCTAAATCTGTTTCTGTTTTTTCAACAAGAGGAACAAGATATTCATCAATAAAAGCATTTAATAGTCTAACTATAAGCCAGGCAATATTAAATGTTATCACAAAATAAAATGCATGCCCTTTAACGGTTTCAAGACCTTCGGGTAAGCTTAAAAAACTTAAACCATACCAAATTCCGGTAATGATAATTGCAAAAACTACAGGTTCTTCTAACTTGTCAATAACAATATCATCAAGCCTGCTTTTTGTACGCTTTGTAAATTGTTTAATAACTTTAGAAATTAAATAGTAAACCAGTTTTGATAGCAGTAATGAAGCTATGAATACAATTATTGCCAAAGCCCATTCGCCAATAGTATTTCCGTAAAATGCTTTTTCAAAAAACTCTTTCATTATAATAATTTTAATCAACAAAATTAATAAAAATCAACTCTCTTATTAAGAACTTACAATAAGATGAAAATATCATATTAACATAGATAAAACGAATTTATAAAATCTTTTCTTTAAACATTATTTATGTCATATTATTTTAATATCTTGTGCGTGCATAACATTTTTGAATTTAAACCAAATATAATACTACATTTATGATACTATTTAATCCAAAAAAACATGAGCGTTATTATCCCGATGAAGAGTCAAGAGAAATAATGCAAAAAACAATTGCTTTTTTTGAAAACAAGGGATTACAAAGCCTTAAAAAAGACGATCAGGAACGAATTTGGTATCGTGAGTTCTTAGATTTTCTGGCAAAAGAAAAAATATTCTACAAACTATTAACACCCTCGAGGTACAGCGATGGAAAAACTCGCTGGGATATGTGGCGCATTCAGGAATTCAATGAAATCATTAGTTTTTACGGTCTTCCATATTGGTACACATGGCAAGTAACAATTTTAGGATTAGGTCCAATATGGATGTCAGATAACGAAGAAGCTAAAGCAAAGGCTGCCAGTTTGTTGGAATCAGGTTCTATTTTTGCATTTGGCTTATCAGAAAGAGAACATGGAGCAGATGTTTACTCTACAAGCATGAAACTCAGCCAACAAGCTGATGGAACTTTTCTGGCAAATGGCTCAAAATACTACATTGGAAACGCTAATGAAGCTGATATGGTTTCAACTTTCGGTAAAATTGAAGGGACTAATGATTATGTGTTTTTTGTTGCCAATTACAAGCACAACAGTTACAATTTGGTAAAAAATACAGTCAATAGTCAGAATTATGTAGGTGAATATACACTTGAAGATTATCCAATAACAGACACTGACATACTGGCGCGGGGACAACAAGCATGGGATAATGCCCTGAATACCGTAAACGTTGGAAAATACAATCTTGGCTGGGCTTCTATCGGAATGGCTACTCATGCGTTTTATGAAGCTATAAATCATGCTTCCAACAGAAATTTATATGGAATGTTTGTAACTGATTTTCCACATGTAAAACGTATGTTTATTGATTCCTACGCCCGACTGGTTGCCATGAAACTCTATGCTGGCCGCACAGCAGATTATATGCGTTCTGCTTCGCTTGAAGACAGGCGTTATTTACTGTTCGATCCAATTATGAAAATGAAAGTAACAACTCAGGGTGAGGAAGTTATCAATTTACTATGGGACGTAATTGCGGCTAAAGGTTTTGAGAAAGACACATTTTTTGAAATGGTAACTCGTGATATTCGTGCTTTGCCAAAACTTGAGGGTACTGTACATGTAAATATTGCACTCATCATTAAATTTCTACAAAATTACTTGTTTAATCCTGCTAAATATCCTGAAATTCCTCAGCGAAACGATGCGGCTGACGATGAATTTCTTTTCAGACAAGGACCAACACGTGGGTTAGCAAAAATACAGTTTCACGATTATAACAAAGCATTTAAGCTATATGAACTACCAAACCTAAATATTTTCAAAGAACAAATAAAAACCTTTAAAGAGATGCTTATTATGGCTCCTGCCACAAAAGAGCAGATGAAGGATATTGATGTAATGCTAACCGTTGGCGAAATGTTTACCTTAGTACCATATGCCCAACTTCTACTGGAAAATGCTAAAATTTACGATGTAGATGAACTTATCCTGGATCAAATTTTTGATTTTATCGTTCGTGATTTTTCAAAATTTGCACTCGAGTTGCATAATAAGCCCAGTAGTACCGAAAAGCAAATGGAATATTGTCGTAAATTAATATGCAAGCCAAATGTTGATGATGTACGATACAATACCGTTTGGACAAAATATGTGTACGCTCTAAATGGTGAATATGAAATGAATTACTAATTAGCAATTCTAAGAAAATATCAAAACTTCGATATGTAACAGAAAGCATGGTGGATCAGCCTGAAATAATATTTGATCCGCCATGAGAGCCTTCCACGGGACTCGAACCCGCGACCTGCTCATTACGAGCTAACGCTAGCGTTTACAGGGGTTAACCCCTGTGTGAGCTGCTCACAAATCATGACTAATATAAGCTTTTTGGAGCAAAATGGAGCAAATGTTTCCATAATGTTTCCAAAAAATGAATATAAAATATTATCTCTCAAATGGGAAAAATGAATGTGCTATCAGAGCATGTTTTATCATTAACAGATCAAATCAATTTAAAGCAAATATCCCGTTTAAAATTGAACCAAAGTATTGGGACAGCAAAAATCAGCTTGCAAAGAAAAGCCTACATGGTTTTGAAGTATTTAATGAAAGACTATTATTTTACCGTCTTGATCTATTGAAGCAAATCCGATTAATGAATTTAGATGGAATAACTGATTGGGAAAAATTAAAGGTAAGTATCAAGCATCACATTAAAACAGGTAGTTACAAAGCAAATAAGTCAGTTACAATATTAATGGGTATTACTCTTTTTATTGAAGACAAAAAAAATGAATATAAATCTGGAACAATAAGAAAATATCGTGGACTTATTACATTGATCGAAGACTTTGAAACTAAATATAATCAAAAAATTACTACTGAAAATATAGATTATACAACAGTTGAAAATTTCAGACAATACGTTCTTTATGACCGAGATAATAGAAATGATACTGCTTATAAGACCCTTGCTTCCTTAAAATGCGTATTACGATGGTTGATAAAAAATGGGTATAAAATTGATCCGGAATCGACCAATGTTAGACAAAAAATTAGATCAAAGTATGACATTGTTACTTTGTCAGAAGCTGAAATAATGAAAATCAAATCGGTTAAACTACCCTTGTTTAAACAAAAAATACGGGATTGTTTCCTTTTTCAGATTTACACTGGCCAAAGATATTCTGATATGCAACAGTTATCTCCCTATCAAGTTGTGAAACATACATGGACATTTCGATCAGTCAAAACCGAAAAGCTAATGCATATACCATTTGTTGGATGGTCAGCAGAAGCAGAATTGATTGCTAAAAAGTATAAATTTCACTTTCCACAATATACACCACAGTATTTCAATCGCACTCTAAAATCAATATGTAAGGCCGCTGGAATAAATACTCAAGTAAGATTAACCAGATATCAAGGCAGTAAAGAAATAATAATTGAAAAATTAAAACATGATTTGATCACCTCACACACGGCAAGGAGAACTAGTGTAAGCCTCCTATTAGCAAAAGGTGTTCCTCCAACTGTGGTAATGAAGCTGACTGGGCACACTGATATAACCACAATGATGAAGTACGAAAGAACTACTACTGAATTATTAGAAAAATCATTATTGGAAATTTTTAATTAGAAATTTTAAGTACGCCCATCGAATACACCGCCACATACCTTTTACCCCCACCCCTTTTTCATATGGGAAAAATTATGATATACTGATTTTGCCAGAGAATTCATTGGGAAAACAACTTTTTCCTGATATCCCGTAGGAAAACCACATTCTAATTTCGTTTTTAAATGCTCTCGACATCCTAATGCAATCTGTTAACATGAGTAAGTGGCTGTACTACAGTATGATGATACACGGCTTTTCATGTAACCTAAACCCGACAACCACCTTCCTCACGTTGTAGATACAGCCTACAATAATTATTCACAAGGTGCGCCGAACCAAAATAATGACCCTTGCGGTGAAGGGCAAAACCAATGAACAGTTTTGAACTATGTGTTATCCCCGAAAGTATAATTCAAGAAGAACCATCACGATCTCTTGTTGATGCATTTGAAGATATGCTGAAAGATATATATTATGAATCGTATGTCAGTCAGCTCAAGAAGGAGTGTCAATCTGAATACGATCGGCAGCTGTTTTATTTTCTTCAGTTATACAGTTGATGCCATTGTGTAGTATGCAAAAAATGTGTAAAAATAAGAGCATAAATTAACATGCGTTTTACAGATTATTTACAGCTAATATACACGCTGAAGGTACTGTATTAGCGATTTTCATCCCCCTTCTCTGAGTCCGTATTTATTATATAAGCATGTACCCACAGAGGGGGGAGGATTACTTATTAAACTTGTATAGATTGTTAGCAGTTATGTAGTCATTGTATGTCATTACTACCTGCTTTAGCTTCAACACATTTTTATCTTTACCTGTAATTTTATCTTTCATCTTCGTTTCCGTGGCAAACAGATTATACTTCAATATCTGTGCGGGTAACTCCTTTGGTAATGTTCTACGTATACCCTTGAGGAAATTTACTATTTGCTTCTTCCACATGGTAGCGCTACGCCTGTTCTTAGTTTTATCTGATGCCATTGGTGAGATTTTATTCAGCACACTATTGATATATCGATCATACTTCTTGTAGGTTTGGTTGTAGTATTGTATACCACCCATCAGCTGTGTTATCCTCTGCACAGTTACCTGATCAGGATCCAAAAGCGCTTTCATAACAGTTTCATCTTTACCACCATCAGCATATTCTGTAGCTGCAACTATTAATCTTTGTATACTAACATTGGCCTCTAATGCTGTAGTAATAGTAGTAGTAAGACCATCTTTACGTGTTTTCGGGATATGTAGTAGTCTTTTCTTCTTCGCATCACGTGCATTACCTGTTGATGCCTTTATTAATTCCTGCACATCGTTGTGCTTCATACCTGATTTATAGAATGTGCCAATTAAGATTATGTCCTTAGCATACTTCATAACAGAGTTTGGTAGCAAAACCATTTTAGTATTACGTTTCTCAGCTTTCTCATCAGCTCGGATTTGATTAAGCAGATCATCTGAAATTGCTGCTTTATGGAATATGAGTGTTGGATCAAGTTCCTTTATTACTTTTATTAGATTGGTGCCATGAAGATCTCTGTAGCGCTTATATATTTTGTTTGCATACATACATTTATTTAGACGATAGCCTTTCGATCCATTTGTGAGGTGTGTGTATACATCTTCCAATCCTGGAGGAATATCAATTTGATATTTTACGTTTATCTCGTCTATCCTATCAATTCTATCTTGAATGTACATTTGATAGTTTTCTCTTTCGTCATCTTCCTCCCAATCCTTTTTACTACCACCATAATCATAATACAGGAAGTAAAACTCGCCAGTATAGTACCTTGTTCTTCCAAGATACTGTTGAAAGCCGTAAGGATCAAATTTTCCAAATAATATAACTAAGTCAATATTCTTATCGTTTATATTGATTCCCGCTTGAGCTACTTTATTTATTATCGCCACGTTGGTATCAGGTGGTAGCACTTCTTTTTCAATTATATATTTCCAATCAGCAGCTCCACTACTATCACGCTCTGTAGCGTTTAATTTAATTACCTTTAAATCAGGTGTTAATTTAACAATAGCATTATATATATTATCTTGATTTTCGAATGTTTCGGTCCAGATTATGACTTTGCTATAATTTTGCTCCTTGATTTCATATGCTATAATTTTAGGAATCTTTGTCTCTACAAATTGATAAATTACTTTATCTGAAATATCTGTAGTCTGGATACTTATTTTGAGATCCATCTTAAATAAATATTCAATAACCCAAGATGAAACAGTAGCACTGAATCCAATAACTGGACATCCAGCATTAATAATTGCATCAACGCTTCTATCAAAATTTTGTCGTCCATCTTGAATAAGTGTATGTGACTCATCAATAATGATAATCGTCTTATCGGGATCTAGCTTATCTTCATCGAATAACCTCCATGCACTGTCTATAGTGGATAAGAATGTATGAGGCCAATTGCGATCAAAACGTTCTTCCCATTCTTCAAGTTCCCTTCGCTTGTTATAATTGTACTCAAACGCATCAACAACTTCATCATCTTCAAATATTCTAGCATTAAGTTGACCCGTAATACTTTTTAATGGTTCAAGAATGACAAATTGATAGTTATCTTGATATTCTTTAATGAGATCGATGGCATATGATGTCTTTCCAGTACCTACGGGAGCACCAATATGAATTTTCTTTTTATTAATTATTGCATCACTAACGAATTTATCCAACTCAGGTCTTGCTTCAACTACCCATTCCTTAACTATTATTGTTTCTTCTTGCATACTTGACTGCTAAATTTTGTGATATGCAATAAAATTACTGCTTTTATAAATCCGAAGGGCTGTTTTTCGTAAATCAAATAACAATAATAGTTAACCGTAACATGGCAGCGCCAAATAAAGCTCAATTTTGTCTATTTAATATGGTATTTTACGCACTTAAATACTTATTTAATATATTAGTATCAAACAGTGCTTTTTGGGCTATAAATGCATCTTTACATACATGAAAAATATAAGTATTATTGAAGCTGTAGAAGCATTAGCAGGAAATAAGGAGTTCAGATATCGTCGTTGCAGAAAATCACGCCATGAAAACCAGTAAGCTGAAAATAGCATACTGATATCGCAAGGTTGTTAATTAATCCTGTCATGATTTTTGCTTTAACTTCCTCAATCTTCACCCGGAACTATTTTGTCTTTTTAACGAGCTTGAAATAAGCACATCAAAAATCCACCGTTCCTTATCGCTAAGCTCGCCTGCTGATCGGTCGGGCTGCGTCGGTCATCAGCGTTATGCTCACACACAATCTTAAAGGTTATAACGCTTTTTACCTCCTTGTGTTTACAACATATCCGCTATCACCAAAGATGGAAACCGTTAGCTGACCCTCCCTCAACTCGCTGACGGCGAGCGCTAATGTAGAGGTGGTTATGTGCTTAAGGAAGCCAACCGAAGCCGAAGCCCTGCTATAGTGTATAGGTGTTGTTTGACAGTGTTTTGTTTATTTTCTCTCAGGATTAACTTTATTCTCCTTCTGTTCTTTTTTAGTGAGTCTAATTGATGGTTTACCTTCTTTTATTGCCTTCAGATAGTGTTTGTTCATCCATACAACTTCACTGCGGCTGTGGCTTTGCCCTTTGGTGTCCTTCGTAATCGTTTCAATCGTTTTTCGCTCCCATCCTTTCTTCTTCGTAAGGAAATCATCATACAGGTCATGCTCATACCCACTAATGAATATCATGCACTTTGCTTTATGTGCAAGCTTTAACATCTTTAGATGATATTTTTCATCATTTGCATCGTTTGTATATCCTTCAGTTCTTTCCCCTAAATAAGGTGGGTCCAAATAAACCAAGGTCGCAGGACGATTGACAAACTTAACCAATAGTTCAATAGCATCTTTATTCTCCACGCGTGCCCAGCGTAAACGCTCAACAACCTTTTCCAATCTTTCACTCATGTTATACCATCGGTTAACACGTGCATCTTTTCCGTTACGTGAATATGATTGAGAATAAGAGAACCCTCCTTTCTCCTTGCCGAAGACTCCATTGACAGAAAACATTGCTTGAACCAAGAACTTACGTGCTCGTTCCAATTCACTATCGCTTTCCTCTTTTATTCGCGCATTGATAAGTTCCTCCTTGGCATAAGGGGTGAGTTCGATAACCCTTAAAAGCTCTCGATGGTTGTTTCGCAACTGTTTGAACACGTTAACAATCTCGCTATCAATATCATTTATAACCTCAATAGGAGCCGGAGCCTTAGCAAGCGTTAACGCTGCAGACCCACAGAAACCTTCTACCCAGCAATTATGTGTTGGCAGTTCATTGCATAGTTGGAGTGCAATCTTGTTCTTCGATCCGAAATATCCAAAAGGCGTATTGACCTTTTTATACGCCTTACCTTTCTTGTCCTGAACTTCGACTTGTTCTATCTCCTCTTTCAATGCTACTGAGTAATCATCCATAATATCTAAATCACGTTAACTGCTTTTGTAAATGAGTAAATTTCCGCTTGCTTAGCCCAAGCCGTATTATTAAATACTTCCGCAAACGGGTCGCGTATGACTTCCATCCTTTCAATATCAAACTTCTCATCGCTAATTACAGGAACAAGATAAAGAAAGTACTGTCTTCTATATTTCTTGGCCTTGTTAATCTCATTTCTTGACCAATAGAATTTCGTCTCTTCACCCCCTACAGCTTTAACCTCTATAAATCTTTCAATCGGTTTCTTATCCCCTTTGCCCCGTTCTTCCCAACTCTTAATATCATATCCCGCCAATACATTTTTGCTTGCTGTATATTCTATTTGTTCAATCAATTCTGGATAATTCATAAGTCGTTCTCGTTCGTAGTCAAGAACTACTTTTTCGGCCGCCTTGCCCATTTTATCCTTCTTATTCAGAACAGCCTTTAACTCATCAGGGTGAACAACAGCATCCGTTTTTCGTTCTGCAAAACTACTAAGATAATTTGATGCAATTGTGTAAATCTTATTTATTCCATCATACTTGACCAGCCCCAACTCTAGCAAAAAGTTCCGTAGGCCGCTATATTGATCACCCTTTGCAGTTTTTGGTATATATACATAAGTTGTCTTATCGAAGGTGAAATTCTCAAGATAGTTGTGTGTCTCCTTATAAAATGGATTCTTAGGATTCAATACCAAATCCACAAGTACTGCTTTTAACCTTTCATCAATAAGGGACAAACTATTCAACGCCTTGTTAATGTGACTTCCCCTGCTCACTTTACCGTTGCGTACATTTAACATTTTTATTCCTACGGCAAAGTCCAATGTTGTTTTAAACCTCTGTCCTTTTTGTTGGTATAGAGTTCCAATCCTTTCAATCGTTTTGTCGTTAGCAGTATTGACAATAGCCAGCAGCGTTTTCAATTGCTTGTATGATATATTTGTGTAATCAGTTTTCACCCTTTACCGAATAACTCATTAAATAGTTGAACATCCAAATCCTCATCATCATCGAACATATCCATAGAATAAATGCTGTAGTCACCTTCGATTATCTGATACATCTTTTGGGCTTTCATATTCAAATTTCCCAAAATTCTTCCCTCTACTGTATCCTCATATTGTAGAAAATAATAATATGCCTCTTTATCTTCAGAGCCGCCTACCCTATGTATTCTATCAAGAGATTGCAAATATTGAGCGCAGTTATATGATAAATCGTAATACACAGCATTGTTACAGGTCTTATGTAATGAAATTGATTCCGCACAAGCAGCAGGGTTCGCTATTAGTATATTCAAACCACTATTTGCATCTACAAACTCATCCCTGATTTTCTCGCGCGTATTTTCTTCTTCGTAATCTTCTTTTTCAACCGGCGTTCTTCCATATATCTTTTTGCAGTTGAAGTCCCCACTTAGTAACGTTCGTTCAATTAAATCTATCGTACCGACAAAATTTGCCCATATAACCACTTTTTCACCTCGTTCTGTAAATCCCGCAACCATTTCAAGCAAATGTGTGAGCTTTGCAGGTAGCTCAATAGCATCGTAATCATAAATGATTCTGTCCAATTCTTCTTCATCTCCCAATAGGTTCTCACTATACTCATCTATAGCAGTGTTCAGCAGTTTAGCATATGACAACACCTGTCTCAATCTAATCATTCTTCCTCTTTTCAATCGTGCAACAACATCGGTTGTTGCATCTTTCAGAAATTTGTCCATATTGGCATAATGCCTTAGTTTCCCTACTATAGCATTATATATCCTTCTCTCATTCTGCCCCATCCGTATTTTAATCGGGTCATAGAAAACTTGCGGTTTTAATCCCAATTCCTTCTTTCGCACTCGATAGAATAAGGGACCAATAATAGGGTTAAGTATTCCAGCTGCACTCTGGAAATCTCTTCTTCCTTCATATAGTTGTAGTAGTCCCTTTTCCTCTTCGCTGACTACCGCGTTTTCAGGCCACAAAAAGTCGAACATATTGAATAAATCAGTATAACTTTTCGGTATTGGGGTTCCTGTCAGAATACATCTCGTTTTCGCAAAAGCAGCAATCTGCAACACTGCATTTGCCCATCTTCCATACAACTGTTTTATATAATGCGCCTCATCAATAACGACAAAAGCATTCACTTGTGGGCTTTGTAGCATTGCGCACACTTCCTGTACGTCTCGCATCAATGTTTGAAAGGTTGTGAGGTACATTTCTGACATGTCGTTTACCTCATAATACTTTTGTCTACGTTCGTTTTGATTACCTCCCGCCAAGATGTCAACTTTTGGAACCCTCCCCAATACATCTGTAAATTCTCTTTTCCAGGGCCCAAAACAGGCGGGCGGTCCTATTACAAACAGTACATTTACGTCTCCTTGTAGCCGCAGTTTTTCGTAAGCGCTTAATACAACTGTTGTTTTGCCGCTTCCTGGGACAGAGAAGTTCGCAGCATTTCCAACCTTACATAAATGATAAAATGCTTTTTTCTGGTGGTCCCGAAGCCTTCTTTTAATATTACCCTTCAGAAAATCAATATGTTCCTGAAAATCCTGCAGATCAAAACTGCCATCCTTATATGTGCGGGCTGTTTCAACGAATTGTCTGAAAACAGCTTCTTTTCCAAGAATGTCTGAGCGCAATTCCTCACAGCTTTCTGTTAACTCGAAGTCAATCTTCTCGCTTTCAAAGAATCCAATTAACTTCGGTAGATTGTGCTCAATATTTTTACTCGTGACAAGGTTTCCTTTATTAGGGCCCGTATTAAAACCATAAGATACAGCAAGTTGTAAAGATTGATGCCTTTTAAAATCATCGCTATTGTTGATGATTAAAGTGTTGTCTTGTAAATCTAATTTGACCAATGTGTATCAGAGCTTTTCTGTTGTTAGTTTTTTTCTTTTCCTTTTTTAAGCTGTTTGAATTTATATCGCATCTTATCAAGCTGTTTATATAACTCTTCTGCTACTCCTTGAATTTCTTCAACTACTTCCATAGCGTCATTAATCTCAAATGGGCTTATGTCACCTAAATCAAGTTCATCATGGTCAAGTTTTTTAAGAGCAGCTTTAAGTAAATCAATGGGACGTTCTCTTTCATCTTGGGATTCAATAATTAGCTTGGCTTTCTTTACTTGATTGATAATATTGGAGCCAAATATACCGCCCCAGATCTTATCCTGCTCTCTTTCATCAACAACTTTTCCCTCTCTAGTGATGTCCAACTCTGTCAACTTCATATCATCATTTGCAAGCTTTAACAATTCTTTTTTCGCAGTATCATCCAAAAGCATCTTCGGAAACTTCCGCATAATGTCATTTAACCTCCCTGTTTTCAATTCCCTTTTGCGGATTATCTTGAATGCAGCATCAACAACTTTTCCAGCCTCTGTTTCATTCACATTTAACGCCGCCCTCTCTTTCGATTCGCCCAATTTTGAAAACACGCCTTTGTGGAAGGTCATAAATGCTTCCCATCTACCGTCTCTATCTCCCGGTCCCTCTGCTATACTTCTATACCCGCCTTTTCTGTCCAAATTCTTCAGATACACGTCAATGCATTCCAATGTGCCTAAAAATTCTGTTTTCACCTTGTTTAGTCGAAATGTTCGCTGCCTTGTGGTCAGGTTATAATACTCAGGGTCATCCAGTAGTTGCATTTCCAAGGTTATTCCATTTCGTTCTTTCCTTCTTATGGACAATGCTTTGTCGAAATTGGTATATTCGTCTTTTCCATCGCTATGATATTGATACCTGTTTTCTACTTGTTCTATTTCCTTAATAGTTGCATTCTCTGGTAGAATAACAACTTTCATAGTCAAATATTTATCGCTTTTCTCCTCTTTGAACAATTTTTCTAGTGCGAGTTTCCGCCTGTTTCCGTTTACCAGAAAACCATCGCAAGTAATAATTGCTGGTTCTTGCTGCGTTGAGTGTTTCAGTAAACTCATCAATTGTTTGATTCGGTCTGGGTTTTTCTCTTCAAGAAATTCCCGTAACTTGTCTTGAGCAAATTTGCTTTCTTCTTGAAGCGGTGCCTCCATCATCTCATAACTCTCTACATCTGAAGCTATTCTTCCGTTGTCCTTTCTAAAACGCAGGTGTTCGTGTTTAATTTTGTATACGGGCTTCTCCTGATTATTTATTTGCCAGTCCCTGAAGTTGAGCACCCAGTTAGTCGGTTTTGCACCTAGCTCCGCTTCTTGTTTTATTAGCTTAACAAAGTCCTGAATAGGTTCCTTGACATGGTCTTTTGTTAATTTGTCATCCATATTATTGAAATTATTAGTTTAACGTTTAGTTTAAGAATAGTCGCCGATTGCGTGGCACTTTCCTGTCTAGTTATAAGAAATCTGAAGTGGGTTACAACCCTTTAATTTACTACTACCTCGGCAATTTTGTATATACATTGTTAACCACTGGTTTTTATTCATTATAATCATTCACATCATCTTCTGGAATCCATTCTTTCATTTCAGGAAAAACTCTTTTTTGCATAAAATTGAAAAAATCCAGATGCTCCGATTTGATTATATTCCAACGTTTTACATTTGTCCCGAAGGATGGATGAAAGACAATTACATTTATTCAGTATTTCGTAGTTCATCGTTTATTTCGATTTTAAGTGAAGTGATAAACTCTTTTTTTTAATTTACTTTTTTTTTCGTTTTGGTGGTTTCAAAGACGGTGTGTTTCCGGGCGTGTTTTTGTTGTCTCTTGCTCGTCTATCTGGTTTTCCTGTTGATTTAGCAATCCTTTTTGGTCCTGGTTTAAGTGCCATAATTTTTGTTTATAATTAATATAGTTATTTTAATTCTATAATTTCGTTAACTTGTGGCTAATAACTGTATATATTTACTCTCACACTTATATCTTCATTACCCAAGCTATCAAAGGTACGTTTATTACTCCATATTGTTATGTATTGCGCACCTCCGCAGCTGTATGTAATAGTGCTTTCAGTGTTATAAGTCATGTTAGCTTTCATTAACAGCACTCAAATATATAAAATAAATCGATATGTTTTTAATTGTTGTTGAAAAGATGATTTGTGTTGGTATAGTTTAGGTTAGCTTTTCAGGGGTTGTATCAGATCCACTTGTCCTTACTCCTATAAACAGTGAGGACACACCGGGGTGATACATCATATCTGTATGCAAAACAGCGTTGGTGATGACAGTAGCTCTTATACGAGGTCTGTCATTATGAGTTAATATCTTGCACCCTTAAGTAGTCGGACAAATATTTCGTTTTGCATCACTTATGAGCCATTGTGAGATGGGGATGCCTATCGTGAATGTACTTGTATGCGGAGCATTCCAAAAACCACCGCAAAAGTAATCCGCACTCGCCAAAATAAAGGTCATGTAAATGCTGATAGCTTATTTATACTTATTGGAATCAGCAACCTTGACTATAGCTCATGCTAAGATTGATAGATTGCTACGCTTTTGAAATTAGAAATTCTTGTCATTTGTGATTAGATGACGAAGAAATTGTATAGTTTTGATGATAATTAAATTAATGTTTAACTGAAGCAATGTTTCCAAATTGTTTCCAAATTGAATTTAGAGCATGATTTTAAGTGGGTTAAGGCGTAGATAATTAGTGCTTTAGCTTAAAGGCATGAGAGCCTTCCACGGGACTCGAACCCGCGACCTGCTCATTACGAGTGAGCTGCTCTACCAACTGAGCTAAGAAGGCATGTAGGACTAAAGCCCTTTGTAGTACGGCAAAGATAGGTGGTTTTGGAATATTATTTCACAAACTTATTTAATTAATATTTATACAAATCTACCAGCCAGTTGATATGCTTCCATCAATTATTCCTGTTTTGATATACTCTATTTCTGTTTTGATACTATCGGGTATTAAGCCTTCGTAATTGTGATAAGGTGCAGTTCCAACACCACGATTGGCAAGCTTACCATTATATATACCACCACCTGTAAAAGTTCCGCCAACAAAAGACGCAGCAACATCATAAATTGCATTATCCAACCCTTTCATAGCAGATGAAAGGATAATGTCTGAAACTTCCGGAAAAGAATAAAATTGATCAACATCAACTCCAATGCCAGGTATTCCATGTTCTTTGGCCTTAATTAAAGAACCGTTTCCCGTTTCGCTACCAACACCAAATATTACATCTGCACCAAGGGTAATCAAACTATCAGCAATGTGCTTCCCCAACTCCTCATTAAAAAATTCATCAGCATAAGCACTCATAGTATCAACACTTTTTCCATATTGCTTATTATACCTAACAGCACCATTATTAAAGGGTTCAATAAATTGTCTTATTTGAAGTATAAATAATGCACCTACAGATGCTATCTTAGCATCAATACTATCATGAGAATCGGCCCACCAGGCAGATAAAAACCCAAGCGGGTAAGCTGCTTCATCCACATCAAATATTATACTCAACGCATTATTCTTAGTTTCTGTTAATTCTGTACCAACAATAATAAATTTAGAGTTAGGATATTTTTTTGCTGCAGCCACCACAGCATCATTCCACATAAATCCAATGGCAAATATCAAATCAAAACCCTGATCACCATAGGAATTAATTCTTTCCTGATAATTATGACTTGTATCAATATTGTATTCAACTATTAAATTAAAATCATTCTTTGCCAATTCCATTCCCTCTTTGCAGCTTTGTAAAAAGCTCAAATCATCAAACGTATTACCTTCTGCAAGCATTGCAACTTTATATATATTTTGCGGAATATCTTCATCTTTATTATTGCATGCTGAAATTGTAAACAAGGTTAAAATAATAAGTAATAGAGTTCTTTTCATGGTTTTTTTATTAAATAAATTCGTTGATTTTTGAATGTGCCTATCTTTTTCACGTTCAAAGATAGCTATAAATGCATCAAAAGAATAGGCAATTTCTAAAAATTAACCCCTTAAAATCCAATAAATAATCAATCATTAAATCTCTTTATTTGATCAATCATTTCGTCATTCAAACTTCCATAACTAAAAAATGCTACTCCGTTTGCTCCTCCATCCATGGCTGCCTTAATGGCTTTAGTAAGGTCATCACCATTCTTGAGCGCTGGCAGGTATAACCCACAGAATATACTGGAGCTATCTCCAACAACTGCCCTGTCTTCTTCAATTACCTTTTGAATCCAATCAATGGGTTCATTATAAAAATTATGATAAACCATTGGGAAATAACAGTCCAGTTTCCAACTGCTCCAATCCTGACGCACCATGTCAGCCGACATTTGTGGTGAAGGAAATACAGCGGCTGTAATGCCAATATTCATTTCTCTCACATGGTCTCTTAAACCATAAACGGTTTTGTTTAACTCATTCAGCCTAAACTGAATCCACTGTTTATCATTACCCGGATCTTCAATATTTTCCAGGTCGATGCCAACATTTTCTTTAAATAGCTTTTGCATATATGGATGATAACCATAATCAAATTCCGGCATAATATGATCCTGAACCAGACCATATTTTGGCTGAAATCCAATCGGTAGAATTACATCCACATAGCGGATATAATCCATATGAATACCCTTAAGACCATCAACGGATGCCAGCACATCCATTTTTTGTTTAATAAAGGCTTTTACTTCGGGCAAAGCCGGACACATAAATTTGTAATACCCAACATATGCTTTTTCATCATTTAACGATTGTCCGAGCTGATTTACACTAAGCCACTCCGGCATTGCATCTCCCCTGTTCATTGTCCAAAACCATGCATGAACATGGATATTATATTGATTAGCAATGGGAATAACTTTTCGCAACAGAGCGGTATCTGCACCAAATAAAAATCCTTTTATTCCGGCATCATCCAATTTTCTGAAAACATTCTCCCATTCAGAAGTTGTTTTATTCTGGCCTCCTCCCATCCAAACCCAGTACCTTGGATAACCATCCTTAGTCCACTCTAAATTTGCTATAGGTTTAATCTCATCTACGAAAGTAACACAACCCCACGTCTCAGGAATATGCATATTGATTTTCCCTTGTGGCGACCAAACCCAGTTGTTCTCTGGCAAAATAGTTCCATTTTCCGGGTTTGACAATTTTTCATAATTACCATTCAAATACTCCGTTTCCCACTGAACCCTTGAAAAATTCATTCGCCATATATCTCCGGCATTTGGTTTTTTTACTTCCTTATCACGGGAACTATAACTATCCCAGGGAATAGCAAGTTCAACGTTCCATTTTATATCATCAGATAATGAATCATTAATATTACCATATATTTTAACAGCTTTTTTTATACCATCAGCATCCCAGGCAATATCAGCCTTTCCCCTTTTTTTGTATGGTTTGGCAAGAAAAAGGTCCAGAATAGTTCCCAATGCGTTTATCTCTATTTCAAAATAATTTAATCCATCGCCATCAGGATCAATAAATATTTCGAAATCATTATCTCTATAAATTATATCATCATGATTATCAAGAGTTGCCCATGTATGCAAATCTTCAAGTTCGGCAGCTATGTATAAATAATTATCGTCCCAAAGCATTTTCATTCGTGTGTCATAATATGGCTTTGGTTTATTATGGTCTTCAATATCCACAAAAAAATCTGACCAATTTATGTTCTTCCATACATCATCATATACATAGCCATCTATTTCAACTGCTGAAGATGCTCTATAACAATTATACTCTTTTGGGGTAATTTGAGAATACGAAGAAGGGCTATAATGAAAAAATATTAATAGTATAATTATATTTATTGAAACCGTTTTAAAGTTCTTCATATCAATCTATGCGGGTTTTCAGAAATTTCTTTCAAACATAATGGACATAAACAAGAATTGTATTTTTCTTCTATAGTATCAAGAACAGAGGAAGCAATGTCAACCTCAAAGCACCAGCACTTACCTGATTTTCCACAGGTAAACATTGCTCCACAGCGTGGACATTTTTCATCTTCAATTAACTTCATATTAAAAATCTAACGTTAAACTAACAAAATCCATTTTACCCCCTAATGGCGGATTAAGTTTCCTAATTTTAAGGTTAGCTTTTTGAACCTGTGGATATATAATCTTTATGCGATCTAAAATCCGCCGACCAACATGTTCCAATAACTTTGAGGTAACCTGCATTTCGCCTTTTACAAGTTGAAAAACCTCCTGGTAATTTACAGTATCGTGAAGATTATCAGACGCTTCAGCAGTTGATGTGTCAATAGTTAAAAATAAATCAATATTAAATTTAGTACCTATTACCTGTTCTTCCTTAAAACAACCGTGATAGGCAAAAAACTCCATTCCTTCAATTGATATTATTGCCATATTTTTTTTAGTTTATTAAGTTAAAAGTTGGAAAGGATGAAAGTTTATAACGTTGCAAAGCGCACTACCTTTCACTTTCAACTTTTTACTTTTTACTCTTTTCTTCCAATTTCATGCAAGCCCTGATCAATTCTCTCCAAAGTCTCTTCTTGTCCAATAGCAGCAATTATATCAAATAAGTGTGGACCTTTTAATGCTCCAACAACTAATAATCTGAAAGCATTCATAACAACCCCCATTCCATATTCTTTATCTTCAATCCATTGTTTTACAATTTCTTCAGTATTCTCTGCAGTGAAATTATCAATCTTAGCCAGTACTTCTTTTAATTCCGTCATTTGATCAAATGATGTTGCTTTCCATCGTTTTTTAACAGCTTTTGCATCATACTCTTCCCTGCGTTTGAAAAAGAAATCGAGCTGATCCCAAAGTTCAGCAACAAAATTCACTCTTTCCTTTACAAGGCCTATTACCTGACTAAGTTGCTCTTTTTCAACAAGCACACCATTACTAATTGCAATTGGCATAAACAAATCTGCAAGCGTATCATTATTTTGTTTTATCAAATATTGATGATTATACCAGGCTGCTTTTACAGGATCAAATTTTGCTCCTGCCTTGCCAACTCTCTCTATAGAAAAGATCTCTGATAATTCTTTCAGTGAAAATATTTCCCTTTCATCTCCGGGATTCCACCCTAACATTGCCAGCATATTTATAAAAGCTTCAGGAAAATAGCCCTGTTCTCTAAACCCCATTGAAACATCACCAGTTTTTGGATCTGTCCACTGGAGAGGAAAAACAGGAAATCCCAAACGGTCACCATCACGCTTACTTAATTTTCCATTTCCCTCGGGTTTTAACAGCAATGGAAGATGTGCAAATTCAGGTTTTTCCCAGCCAAATGCATCATAAAGCAACACATGCAATGGAAGCGAAGGAAGCCATTCTTCACCCCGAATAACATGGCTTATCTTCATCAAATGATCGTCAACAATATTTGCCAAATGATAGGTTGGCATTCCATCTGATTTAAAAAGAACCTTGTCGTCCAATACCGAAGTAACAACCTCTACCCTACCACGTATCATGTCATTCATAATAACTGTTGCGTTTTCAGGCATTTTAAACCTAATAACAAAAGGCTCACCATTTTCCATGAGTTTATCAACCTGTTCCTCACTAAGTGTTAGAGAATTACGTAGTGTTTTTCTTTCATTTGCATTATATGTAAATGTAATTTTCTGCGACTCGTATTCAGACCTAACCTTGTTTAATTCATCGGCAGTATCGAAAGCATAATATGCATGACCACTAGTAATAAGATCGTTAGCATATTGACGATATATTTGTTTTCGCTCTGATTGTATATACGGGCCATACTCACCACCCTTCGTAACACCTTCATCAAACTCAATTCCACACCACTTAAACGATTCAATAATATATTGTTCAGCACCCGGTACAAATCTGTTTTGATCTGTATCTTCAATCCTAAGAATAAATTTTCCACCATTTTTTTTGGCAAATAAATAATTGTATAAAGCTGTTCTAACTCCGCCAATATGTAACGGTCCGGTTGGACTTGGGGCAAATCGCACTCTTATATTGTTATTGCTCATTGTATTATATTTTAAGGCTGCAAAGATAGTTAAGATATATATTGAATATAATAAGTTATAAGTAATATGTAGAATAGTCTGAAATTCATTCTGTTAAAAAAGAATGAAATTTAAGTTTAGATAATAAAAAATGTATAGCTTTGCTAACAGAATCGCAAATCAATTTCTCATTAATGACCAATAAAAACAATCTCATGAAAAAAAGTAATTACTTAATCATTACAATGATTGGTATAGTTTTGCTGGCAGCAAGTTGTACCAACACAGAAAAAAAGCCAATGACAGCTAAACAAATTCCTCTTGAGGATTTTTTCAAAAACCCAGAACAAACAAGTTACCAGATTTCTCCTGATGGAAAATATTACTCTTACAAGGCTCCCTACGAAAATAGGATGAACATTTTCGTGCAGGAAAGAGGTACCGATGATGTTATCCAGCTAACTGCTGAAACAGACAGAAGTGTTTCCGGATATTTTTGGCCCAATAGTGAGCGCATCCTCTATTTGAAAGATACAGGTGGTGACGAAAACTTTAAACTTTACGGTATTAATGTCGACAGCACTAACCCTATTGCTTACACAGAATTTGATGGTGTACGTACACAAATTATTGATGACCTACCTGATCTTCCAAATGAAGTAATTATCGGATTAAACAAACGTAACCCTCAGGTTTTCGATCCGTATCGTCTAAACATTGAAACAGGTGAGATGGAAATGCTGGCAGAAAACCCCGGTAATATTCAAGGATGGATGTTTGACCATGATGGTAAATTGAGGGTAGCTTTTGCCATTGTTGATGGCGTTAATATTAGCTTGCTTTACCGTGAAACTGAAGCTGATGAATGGGAAAGCGTACTTACTACAAGTTTTAAAGATAATGTAAGTCCTGAGTTTTTCACCTTTGATAACAAAAATGTAATTGCAACCTCCAATCTTGGTCGCGATAAAAGTGCAGTTGTTGAATTCGACATTGCAAATGGAAAAGAAATAAAAGTTCTTTATGAAAATCCTGAATTTGATGTGTCAAGCGTAAGCTACTCAAAGAAAAGAAAAGTTATTACTTCTGCAAATTACACTTCATCTAAAAGAGAAAAACATTTTTTCGACAGACAAACAAAAGACCTTTATAAGCGTTTTGAAAAAGAACTTGGAGATTATGAAATTGCTATAACAGGACTTAATAAAAATGAAGATGTTTTTATTATTAGAACTTACAGCGACCGTTCACTTGGTTCATACTACATTTATGACAAAACAACTGATAAGCTTGAGAAAATTATAGAAGTAAGCCCATGGATTGATGAAGACAACATGGCCAACGTTTACCCTGTTAAATACAAAACTCGCGATGATCTTACAATACATGCTTATCTTACTTTACCCCTTGGTTATACTCCTGAAACAGCTAAAAACCTACCAACAGTTATTAATCCTCATGGCGGACCATGGCATCGTGATGGGTGGGGTTTTAACCCAGAGGTTCAGTTTTTAGCAAACAGAGGTTATGCTGTTTTCCAAATGAACTTTAGAGGTTCAACCGGATATGGCAAAAAATTCTGGGAAGATTCGTTTAAACAGTGGGGACTAACAATGCAGGATGACATTACCGATGGTACAAACTGGTTAATTGAAAAAGGAATTTCAGATCCTGACAAAATCGCTATTTATGGCGCCAGTTATGGTGGCTATGCTACACTTATGGGGCTGGTTAAGGAACCTAAATTATATGCTGCAGGAGTTGATTATGTTGGCGTTTCAAACATGTTTACATTTATGAAAACCATACCTCCTTATTGGGAACCACTGCTCGATATGATGTACGAAATGGTTGGAAATCCGAAAACCGACAGCCTAATGTTGCGCGAAGTTTCTCCCGTATTTCATGTTGATAAAATTGTTTCTCCTCTTTTCATAGCACAAGGAGCAAACGACCCCCGTGTAAACATAGATGAGTCAGATCAAATTGTTGATGCAATGAAAAAACGTGGTGTTTTTGTTGAGTACATGGTGAAAGATGATGAAGGACATGGTTTTCATAACGAAGAAAACAGATTTGACTTTTACCGTGCGATGGAAACTTTTTTGAATGAGCAAATGAAACAAGAAAAGAAATAGTTAATTCAAAATAGAATAATAAAGACCCCAAAAAAATCAACATGTTTTTTGGGGTTTTTATTTGTTAATTATTATCTAAAAATATTTCAGTTCTAAATTTCTATTTTACAAACTTTTTCGTTATTACATCATTACCATTTGATACAGAAATAAAATAAACTCCACTTCGAAAAGCAAAGGTATTAACCTCAAAGTGTATATCAGATGTTTTATTTGAAAAAACCTGTTGACCTGCAAGGTTGTATATTGTAATATTATGCTCAGCAGAGTCTGCGTTTAGGAAGTAAACATTCAATTTATTTTTAACAGGGTTAGGACCAATGGTAAAATACATTGGAAGTAATACTATCTCTTCAATATTTGAAATATTTAAAGTCTCCTCGAGTGTCCATTGCTCCGGATCTACCTCAACATTAATAACCCTTTGATCAAATTCCATTGAAAACACATTTAAGTTATCGGTTTGCCTAAATTGAACCAATGTATCACTACCATCAATAAAATGCAACCTGAAGTCGAGGAGCATATTATAAAACACTGTATGCAATGAAGAGGTTGTTTGTGTAGAGCTTAAAAAGAATGTGTTTTGGTCATCTGTCCAATACTTAAAATTATATTGAGGAAAACCCTGCCCGTAATACCATTGCTCGAAAAACTGATTGAAATTCAGTCCTGTTATATTTTCAGCTGTTTCTTTGAAATCTTCACCTGTTGCGGTACCACCTCCGTAGTTTGTTTGAAACGACTTAAGCACATCAAAAAATAAGTCGTCATTTTGAATTTCATGTCTTAACATATGAATTATTGCAGCTCCTTTATCATACGATAACTTCCCTGAAAATATACGCCACTCATTACCAGGATATATTTCATCCTCAGGAATATATATACTACCGTCAGGAATTGACATGGCATTATTTTGGGTTCTAATCATAAATTCTTTTCCGACCTCCCAACCATTAATAAACTCATTTGCCAAATAATCAGAATACGTAGCAAATCCTTCATTTATCCAAATATCACTCCATGTAGCACACGTTACATTATCCCCAAACCACATATGTCCCAGTTCATGTGCAATTAAATGAAAAGTGAAGTTACCCATAGTTGACATTGTTTGATGCTCCATACCACCACCAAGCTGTGTTTGACAATGTCCATACTTCTCTTCATGAAAAGGGTAAAGAGTAAACAAATCACTATAAAGCTCAATAATTTCAACCGTTTTGTCTATTTGATCTTTTTTATCTTCAAGGTTACCAGGCGAATCATATATGAAATTCTGTATTAACAGTGAGTCGTCTTCCATTTCAGCAGGATGAGCATAAACACTATAATCTTGATACTCGGCCACAGCAAAAGAAAGTAGATAATAATCAATAGGATATTTAGTTTTCCACTCATATCTTAATTTACCATTTCCCAGGTCAACTACATCAGTTAACAAACCTTCGGAGCCAACCATATTTGCTGATGCGGTTGTTAAAAATATCCAGGCTGAATCTGCCTTATCCTGAAGAACTTGTTTAACAGGAAACCAATATTTGGCAGCAAATGGTTCTGATAATGTCCATGTTACACTTTTTTGCCAATAGGTAGATGAGTCATTAGTAACTCCTGAAAAAAACCCTGTTGAAGGAGGTTTTCCATGATAAGATATTTGAGCTGAAATAGCCGTCCCCTCAAGAACTTCTGCTATCGGTACCAGCACATTGTCGCCGTCAAGAAAATAATTAGAATATTCTATTCCATTAATTAATATTTGATCGATTATATATTCCGAAATAAGTTCAAAAGCAAATGTATCAATTGGTACAATTGCTATGCAATTAATTGTTGCGCTACCACCAATATAGGTTGTTGTGTCTGAAACTTCAATATCAATAATATATGAACTTACGTCATAATCAAACAAATATAGGCTTTGCCAATTATACTCTGGACTAAAAATTGCCTTACTAGCTATTGATTTAGCATGTGAACAGCCCCTTTTCTCAATTGGGTTTTCGCTCCACTGTGCCTCTACAACAGCTGCCGAAACAAGAAAAATAAACAATATTAAAAATCGTTTCATCAGTATAGTTATTTTGTAATAGCTAATTTGAAATCATTTGAGCCCTTGAATTTATATCTTTGCCAATAACAAAGTTATTGATTAATAAAGACAAATAGAAAAAGATTAAAGTTGCTATGAATACAGCATTTGACATACTTATATCAAAGCTAAACAAATTTATACGAAAGTATTATAAAAATTTGATTATTAAAGGCACCATGCTCAGCTTTGGTCTTGTTGTTATACTGTTTATTCTAATAAATGTGTTTGAATATTTTTCATGGTCAAACACAATTACACGAACTTTAATTTTTTATTTGTTTATTATTACTGTTGTTTTTATTTTGATCTATTACATTATTATTCCTACCTTAAAGCTGATTAAATTAGGCAATACTATTTCACATCAAGAAGCTGCAAAAATTATTGGGGATCATTTTCCGGAAGTAAGCGACAAGCTATTAAACACTCTACAGCTGAGCGGTTCAGGCAACACTTCAAATATGGAATTACTGCTAGCAAGTATTGAGCAAAAATCTAGCGATCTTAAATCTGTTCCTTTCAGAAATGCAGTTAAATATAAAAATAATCTACGCTATCTAAAATTGATAATACCCCCTGCAGTTTTATTATTGCTAATAATTTTGATTTCTCCGGGAACTATTTTTGAACCGGCAGATCGAATTATAAATCATAACACTCTTTTTAGTAAACCCCTTCCCTATTCTATTGAACTATTAAATAAGGATTTAACATGTGCCCAGCATGAAAATTACACTATAACAATAATGGTTCATGGTGATAAAACACCTAGTAAAATATGGATTAATGATGGTAATTTTAAATACAGAATGGCCGAAATAAAACCGGGAGTATTGGAATATGTTTTTAAGGATGTCCTTTCGGATGTTTACTTCACAACCGAAACCCAAGACTTTGTAAGTCAAAAGCATCATTTGAAAGTATATCCCCAACCTGTTATTTATAATTTTGATGTAAGCCTCGAATATCCTGTTTATCTTCAAAGACAGAATGATAAAATTGAAAATACCGGAGATTTGATTGTTCCGGAAGGCACTACTCTAAAATGGAATATTTATACTCGTGACACAAAAAATATTCATTTTATCTTTAACGATAGTATAATTAAGTTAATTAGTTTGGAAAGCAATGTTTTCAAGTGTTCTGTTAAAGCAAAAAACGATTTTAACTATACGCTTGTGGCAGTTAATCAATATATGCAAAGTAACGATTCAATGCTTTTTAATGTACAGGTAATTGCCGATGAGTTTCCCATTATAAATGTTAGTGAATTTAAAGATGAGCTAAACTTTGGAATTATTAATTTTAGTGGAATGGTAGCTGATGATTATGGGTTTTCATCACTTAACTTTTTTTATCGTAAAGACAGTATTCCAGAATCTGTCTGGAAAAGAAAAAGCATTAATATTGAACACAATGTAACGCGTCAGTATTTCGATTATATGGTATTGTCTACAGATTATAATCTAATTCCCGGAGATGCTTTTAGTTATTATTTTGAAATTAGGGATAATGATGCCATAAACGGTTTTAAGCAATCTAAATCACAAATGTATTATTTAAAATTGCCTGATGCTTCGGAGCTGGAAAAGAAAATTGAAAATAGCTCCAATGCATTGAAAAACAAACTAAAAGAATCGCTTATTGAGATCGACGAATTAAGCCGTCAAATTGAAGAGACAAAACTTAATTTATTTGAGAAAAAGGAACTTAGCTGGGCTGAAAAACAACAGTTAAACGATCTTATTGAAAAGAAAGAAAATATTAAAAAACAACTTGAAGACTTAAAAAAACTCAATGATGATATAAAAGAACTTGAAGATCTTCTTAAGAAAAAAATCGACCCTGAACTTCTAGAAAAATTGAAGCAACTGGACGATCTAATTAATGATCTAATGAAAAAAGATCTTGAAAAACTAAAAGAAGACCTTAAAAAAGATAAAGTTGTTGAGTTTCTTGAAAAAATGAAACAACAAAATGAGGAGTTAAAAAGCGACCTCGAACAAAACCTGGAATTATTTAAACAACTAGAATATGAAAAACTAATACAGGAAACTATTGATAAGTTGAATAAACTAGCAGAAGAAGAAAAGAAATTAGCTGAACAAACTGCTAATAAAGAGCGCGGAAAAGAAGAATCAATAGAAAAACAAAATGATGTGCAAAAAGAATTTTCTGATTTGTTAGAAAAAATTGATAATGCAGATAAGCTGAACAAAGAACTTGAAGATCCATATAATATGGAACCTGATACTTCCATGGCTGACGAAATAAATGAACAGATGGAAGAAGCCAAAAAAAATCTAGGAAAAGGCAAAAAAAATAAAGCATCTGAAAATCAGCAAAAAGCTGGGGATGACATGAAAGAAATGGCTGATAATCTATCATTAGCTATGGAGGGTGCTATGGAAGAACGTATGGGTGAAGATATTGAACAAATTAAAAAAATGCTTGATAACTTATTGGATTTAAGCTTTGCGCAAGAAAACCTAATTAATGAGCTTCAAAAAACAACAAAAAATGACCCTAAAAATACTGATATAAGAGAGCGGCAAAAGGGTCTTAAAGATGATTTTATTATAATAAATGATTCGTTAACAAGTATAAGTAAACGTCAGGTTGCTATTAAACCCTTCATTATTAAAGAATCGGGCAAAATTAATACACATATAAACAGAACATTGTCAATGCTTCAGGAGCAAAACAAAGGAAAAGCCCTAAGCGAGCAACAATATGCCATGACATCAATTAATAACTTAGCACTTATGCTTTCAGAGTCAATGGAACAGATGATGCAATCAATGGAAATGTCAGGCAAACAAAAAAAGGGTGGCAAATGCAAAAATCCCGGTAAGGGCAAAAATCCCTCAATGTCAGAGATAATGGGTAAACAAAAAAGCCTTGGCAAGGGGATGAAAGGAAAATCAGAAAAAAATGGGTTGGGTGGTAAAAACGGATTAAATGGTAAAAGTGAGGAGCTTGCCAGAATGGCTGCCGAACAAGGAGAAATAAGAAGAATGCTACAAGAATTTATTGAACAACTTGAGGCTGAAGGAGGAAGTGGCAGTGCCCTAAACAAGCTAACTGAAGAAATGAAAAAAACTGAAGATGATATAATTAACAGGCAGGTATCACAAGAAACTTTAGAACGACAAAAAAATATTGAAACCAGGTTACTTAAATCACAAAAAGCACTACAAGAAAGAGAAAAAGAAAAAAAGAGAGAATCAAAAGAAGGTAAAAACAAAAAAAATAGTAACCTAAACAATAAAAATGAGTATAAACCAACAAAAGCTAAACAAGAGGAAATTCTGATAACCGTTCCTCTTGAGGTTTCACCATATTACAGAAGCCTAATTAAAGAATATTTATATAAACTCGAAAAAGAAAAAGATGGTAAATAATAATCAATCGGTCTTGGTTAAACTTCAACCAGAATCTATTAGAGATATTGAAACTTTTGTTGATACCATATGTGATCAGCTATTTATTAATGACACATATTATGGCAATATTCTTATGGCATTAACTGAATTATTCAACTATTTAGTTGATAATGATCACGATAAGAGCATAAATATTACTTATAATTCAGATTACAAAAACATTGCGATTTCCTTTCAACCTGTTGATTTAGAGGTTATTACAAAATTATCAAAAACTGTTAATATTGATGAAATAATACATCAGAATAATAATAAAAATATCTTTTTAATTCATTCTCTGGTTGACAACATAAGCATGGTTAAAGAGGATACGCTTTCTCTTGAATTTGACATTAGTGCGCTTCATAATGAAATATATAATGAGCGAGCAGCATTAATGCAAACATATTTTACCAAGCAAACAAAAAAAGAGGTTCATAAACAGAATGATTAGTTTTAATTACTTAGTAGCTAATAATTTTGATAAACTAAATAAGTCATTTTATAGCAACTGGCTTAAATCTGTTATTAAAGCTGAGGGGAAAAAGATCGGTGAGATTCAATATATATTTTGTGATGATAAACACCTTCATAAAATAAACAAAACTTACCTTAATCACGATACTTTTACTGATATCATAACTTTTCCAACAACCGATAACAACGATATTATTTCCGGTGAGATTTATATTAGTATTGATCGCATTACTGAAAATTCAACTGTACAGTCTGTTTCATTTATTGAAGAGCTTCACAGAGTAATGGTACATGGCGTTCTCCATCTTATAGGATATAACGACCACTCTCCTTCAGAAAAAAAATTAATGCGAAGAAAAGAAGATTATTATTTACATTTGCAGCGTTAATTTCCTAAATTGTTCCACGTGAAACAAAAAAGTATGTTTGAGCAATATGATGTCATAGTTGTTGGTGCTGGTCATGCCGGTGCAGAAGCTGCTGCTGCTGCTGCAAATATGGGGTCGAAGACGATGCTTATTACAATGAGCCTCCAACGGATTGCACAAATGTCATGCAACCCGGCAATGGGAGGTGTGGCTAAAGGTCAAATTGTTCGCGAAATTGATGCATTAGGTGGCTATTCCGGGCTTGTTTCTGATAAAACAATGATACAGTTCAGGATGCTAAATAAATCTAAAGGTCCGGCTATGTGGAGTCCAAGAACTCAAAACGACAGAGTTCAGTTCTCTATTGAATGGCGTAATATGCTTGAAAACACTCCAAATCTAGATTTTTGGCAAGATACTGTTTCAAATATTATTGTCAAAGACAATACGGTTATTGGCGTTAAAACAGAAATGGGTCAAAAAATTTATAGCAGATCTGTTATTTTAACCAATGGAACATTTCTTAATGGTAAAATACATATCGGGCAAAATAACTTTCAGGGAGGACGAATTGGCGACCCATCATCAACCGGAATAACCGAACAATTAGTTTCCCTTGGCTTTGAAACATTACGACTTAAAACCGGCACACCCGTAAGAGTTGATGGAAGAACAATTGATTTTTCCAAAATGGAAGAGCAAAAAGGAGATGAAGAACCAGAAGGATTTTCCTTTTTAAAAACATCCAGGCTAAAAAAACAGCGCAGTTGTTGGATTACTTACACTTCACCAACAGTGCACGAAACGCTTAAGTTAGGTTTTTTAGATTCTCCAATGTTTGCTGGAAGAATTGAGGGAACTGGTCCTAGATATTGTCCATCAATAGAAGATAAAATAGAGCGGTTTGCTGATAAAACCAGGCATCAACTATTTGTTGAACCAGAAGGTTGGGAAACAATAGAATATTATGTAAATGGTTTCTCATCGTCTTTACCGGATCATATTCAATTAAAAGCCTTACGAAAAATTGCAGGTTTTGAAAATGCAAAAATATTTGTGCCTGGTTATGCAATTGAATATGATTATTTTCCCCCTACCCAACTTAAATACACGCTGGAAACAAAATTAATTACTAATCTGTATTTTGCCGGACAAATTAATGGCACAACTGGTTATGAAGAGGCGGCAGCACAAGGTCTGATGGCTGGTATCAACGCTAATTTAAAATTAAATAATAAACAACCTTTCATCCTTAAAAGGCACGAAGCATACATTGGTGTTCTTATTGATGACCTTATTACAAAAGGTGTTGATGAGCCCTACAGAATGTTTACATCAAGGGCAGAATACCGAATACTTTTACGACAAGATAATGCAGACCTAAGGCTTACACCGATAAGCTATAAATTAGGATTGGCTAGCAAAGAAAGATATAAAAATGTAGTTGAGAAACAATCAAAAATAAATGAAATAATCAAGTTTATCAAAAAACAAAGTATTAGCCCTGCGGAAACAAAAGAACTTCTATCTCAAAGTAACACATCACCTCTAAAGCAAAAAGTAAAACTTTCAGAACTGATTCTGAGACCACAAATAAGTATTTATAATCTGATTTCAGTAAGCGAACCTTTTAGAAATGCAATTACAAAAATTTCTGCAAACAATAAAGATTTGGAGTCGGCAGAAATCCAGGTAAAATACTTTGGCTATATTGAAAAAGAAAAAGAACTAGTAGAAAAGCTTTCAAAACTTGAAAACATTCCTCTTAAAGAAAATTTCGATTACAATAGTTTAAAATCACTGTCGACAGAGGCAAGGGAAAAGCTATCTAAGATTAAACCAACTACCATTGGACAAGCATCTAGAATTAGTGGTGTGTCACCATCAGATATTAATGTAATTGCCGTATTTATCGGCCGATAAAAAATGTTTCACGTGGAACAAAAAAATAGTTTTTCGGAAATTAAAGCATGCCCTTTATGTGGAGAAACTAAATTATCTTCACATTTAAGTACCAAAGACTTCTTTTTTACACAAGAATCTTTTTCATTATCCATATGTGAAAACTGTAAATTAGTTTTTACCAATCCTATTCCAAAAAACCTTTCAAAATATTATGAAACAACTAATTATTTATCGCATAATACAGGAGATAATGGTTTAATAGGAATGTTATATTCATTTATACGCAATATAAATATTAAAAATAAATATAAACTGGTAACACGATTTTCAGCTAATGGACGAATCCTTGACATTGGGTGTGGGACCGGGGAGTTTCTAAATTTTTTCAATAAAAGGAAGTGGAATGTAACCGGTGTTGAGCCAAATTCTACTGCAAGAGAGTTCGCAAAAACAAAATATAAATTAGATGTTTTAGCTGAAGAAAGTCTTAATAGTATGATACCGGATTCATTTGATGTTATTTCAATGTGGCATGTATTAGAACACGTTCCAGATTTAAACAATAGAATAGCCCAAGTATCAAAACTATTAAAAAAAGACGGCACAATATTTATTGCACTTCCAAACCTCGAATCACCAGATTCTAAAAAATATGGAAAATTTTGGTCTGCTTTAGATGTGCCACGTCATCTATATCATTTTACACAAAATTCATTTATGAAATTAATTAACAATCATAATATGAAATTAGTTCATGCCGAACCTATGAAATTCGATTCATATTACGTAAGTATGTTAAGTGAAAAATACATTAAGAATAAATTATATTTTCCTGCTGCAATTATTAATGGCTTTATATCAAACATCAAGGCTAAGAAAAAAAATAACTATTCTAGCATGATATTTGTTGTTAAAAAACAATAATTTTAAATTGTATTCTAAAATATGTTTAATTTTCTGAACTTCTTTATCTATTTGATATTCAATATTTTAGTATTTTTTATAGGGTTGCTTGGTTAGCCGTTTCTTCTTTAAACAATAGTAATGTATAATTATTTATATAAGCATATTTCATATCTTTTTCTCTCTCTTTCATTATTATTCTTTATTTCATATTTCGTAACTCAATATTTTCAAAACAAAAACCATACTTATGCTGAGGAAACAGAAAGACTTTCCTCACGTATTAAGATACAGTCGGTTAAGATACATGATCTTGCAGAAATTGCTGATAACATAATAAAAAATAACCCTGTTGGCTACTGGAATAAATTAGATAGCATTTTAGAGCCAACTCCTTACGATTGTTTTGTTATTGAAAATTATCACATCAACTATTGGAATACAAATAAGCTGGATGAAAGATTTTTACGTGGGTTGCTTTCAGATTCCCAGGTACATATAGCTAATCTACCTACCGGGTGGTATTTATATACCAGCTGCAAAACAAATAATGGAAATTTGTATATATTAGACTTAATAAAGGCTAGTTACTTAGTTAGTAACGAATTTCTACCCAATGAGATTAATCCTAAATATATAAATATATCCAATATTAAATTCACAACAAAAGCAAATGAAGCATCTAATATTATATATAATGCTAAAGGAGACTTTCTGTTAGGTACAAAAAGGATTCTCACAAATATTAATTCCACTAATGTACCTATTTCTGCATTTATCCTCTATTTGTTGTCTTACATTTTTTTAATTTTATTTATTTTAATCTGTTTTCACAATTCAAAACATATAAAATATAACTCAATATTTAAGTTTTCTGCTTTTGTGCTTTGTAGTATATTAATTAGATTAACAGATCTGTATTTCAACATAACATCATCTCTGTGTAACAACCCAATATTTACAATCAAATTATTTAATGTTCCTCTTTCACATACAGAAGGAGATATGTTTTTAAATATATCCTTATTAATTATTTTTTCAATAGCAGCATATATCTTTCTTAGTAAAAGTAGAATAAACCTATCTCCAACAAAAATTATATTAAAATACACATTGCTCTGGGCTGCTATTTTAATCAATCTTTTTATTTTGTATCAGATAACCTATGACCAAAATATTTCATTTTATTCCGATAATTTGCTAAATAATGAAAATCTAATTGTAGTTATTCTAATTGCTTTGGGTTTAAACATAAGTATGTATTGCGCCTTTATTACATATTTAAATTCATTTGACGATAAAAAGGTTCCATTTTTTATTCCATACTTAATTACATTTTCAGGAATATCTATTGCCTATTTAGTATCCGACATACATATCAGTATTATAATTGTTACATTGGTAATAACATTTGTATTAATAATTCTTAAACAAGTAATCTGGAAATATTTTACCGATCTATTTCTAAATCATATTATTTTATTAACCTTGTTAGCATCGGTATCATCAATAATTATTAATAGTTCGTATAATATAAAGAATGAAAATTATCAAGCAACCATAGCTCAAAAACTATCTGTAACAAATGATATAGAATTTGAAGTTTCATTTGAAAATATTATAACTAAAATTATTTCTGATAAATATCTGAGCCAGGTATTAACACAAGACACAAGTATATCTGATTTAATTATTGGAGAATATATAAAATCGAAATATTTTCTTAATCAACTAAATAAATATGATATTCAAATAACAAATTGTGGTGAAAATGAACTACTTGAAATACAACCTGAAGGAGAAATTTATGAATGTGAAGACTACTTTAACACTTTGATTGAAGAAATAACAATCCCCGTTGTTGATTCAACTCTCTTTCTGTTCAATTCAGAAACCGAAAGTATATATTACATAGCCAAATTACCAATAGTTGTTAATGATAATTTATTAAGAAATTTGTATGTTGAATTTGTTTCGTCACATGTTCCTGAAGGTCTTGGGTATGCTGAGCTTCTCATAGATAAACAACAATCAACACTAAACCTTTCCCGATATTCATTTGCAAAATATTCAAAAAACCATCTTACTTATAAATTCGGTGATTTCGCATATAGCACATCTTCTTCCTTTTCAAATAATTTCAAGACTGAAACATTCATAAATTTAAATAATTATAAACATTATTTGATTCATATCTCAGGGGATAACTACTTAATCGTAAGTAGAGAATTAACCAGCACCTCGATGAAAATAGTTGTATTTTCAATAATTTTTATAATACTAGCATTATTTTCTGTACTTATTTATCTAATAATTTATGCAAAAAAGGCATTTGATTTATTGAGGTTAAACTTCAAAACCAGGCTACAAACATTCGTTATTACAACACTAACTCTTACGTTTATTCTGGTAGCTATTACAACCCTAATATTCATAGAAGAAAGCAACCGTACGCAACTTGAAAAACAATTAACAGAAAAAGCAAATTCTGTTCTCATAGAACTTCAGCATAAGCTTTCAGCGGCTACAAATCTAGAAAGCCAGGATGCCAAACTTTTACATCAATTGTTAAGAAAATTTTCATTAGTATTTTTTTCAGATATTAATTTATATGATAAGTCGGGATATTTAATTGCAACATCAAGACCTGAGATATTTGAAAAAAAATTATTGTCAACATATATAAATCCTAAAGCGTATCGAGCAATATTTTTTGCTAATAATCTAAATTTCATTACAGAAGAAAATATTGGAGATCTCAATTATTATTCAGCCTACGTACCCTTAAATTTAAACAATGATGCTCCTATTGGCGTAGTAAACCTACCATATTTTGCACGCCAAACCGAATTTACAAAATCATACTATGTTATGTTATCATATTTAATAAACATATATGTAATAGTAGGTATTATTGGGGCATTAATTGCTATAATTTTTTCAAGATATTTAACACGTCCTTTGGTAATGCTACAAAAAAGTCTGGCAACTATTAGAATTGATAAACACAATGAAAAAATAAGCTGGAACAAAAACGACGAAATTGGAATGCTTATTCATGAATATAACCGTATGGTAGATAAGCTGGAACAGAGTGCCGATTTATTAAAACACTCAGAAAGAGAAAGTGCATGGCGTGAGGTTGCCAGGCAAATTGCTCACGAAATAAAAAACCCTTTAACACCAATGAAGCTTAATGTTCAGTATTTGAAAAAGTCATTTATAAATGATGATCCTGAATTTTCCTCTAAAATAAACTCTATCAGTAAATCTCTTATTGAGCAAATCGATACATTAGATAATGTTGCAGAAATGTTTTCAGATTTTGCCAAATCTAAATCACATGATTTTGTCGTAGTAAACCTGAAAATAATACTAGATTCATCAATAAACTTATTTAACAAAAATGAAAATGTTAATATTTCACTAAAATGTGAAAATGTTAATACAGATTTGTTTACACTAGGATTTGAAAAAGATATACTAAGAGCTATTAACAATATACTTAATAATGCCATCCAGGCTATTGATAAAAAAACAGATGGAGAAATTAATATAATTGTTCAAAAAGATTCAAGGTATATAAAAATAGCAATTTCGGATAACGGCAAAGGAATTTCTGATGATATGAAAATTAAAATATTCCAGCCATATTTCACTACAAAAACCAGTGGTACCGGATTAGGCCTTGCTATAGTTAAAAATATTATGACTGAAATAGGAGGGGAGGTGTACTTCGAATCAAACGATAACCAGCCCGGTACTACTTTTTATCTTGTTTTTCCGGAGGCATAATAGTACATAGTATTCTAGCCTGAATAATTCATGAAAAATGACTGTAGTATTATTATTATCACTATGTCAGATAATTGATGATGAAAAGAACAAAAATGATTTTTGTCATTTTACACTAAAATGTTTTTATTTCAATACATCTGCTTCGTTGCTAATCCTTTGAAATAGATTACTATATCGTCAGGTTCAGTTGCCTAACATCTGCATCAAACTAAACACATGAATTAATCAGGCCAGAAACTATTTTCCATACTTTTACAAACATGAATAAAGCCTACAATCCCATAAAAAAGCTTGCCGGAGAAACGGCAATTTATGGGCTAGGCACAATGGTTCCAAGGTTTTTAAATTACTTATTAGTTCCTCTTTATACTATTTATGTATTTACTGAGGCTGAATATGGCCAGGTTACTCTTCTCTACTCTTATGTAGCAATACTATTAGTTTTACTTACTTTTGGAATGGAAACAGCATTTTTCAGGTATGCCAATAAAAGTGAAAATCCTAAAAAAGTTTTTAATACATCAGCATCGTCAGTTTTAATTATTGCTTTTTTATTCTTGTTAATAGCTTTTGTATTTGTTGACTATATTTCACAATTAATACAATATTCTGCTAATTATGAATATGTATTAATAATTGCTGTAATAATTGCTGTTGACGCGATTACAGCATTACCTTTTGCTTTTTTAAGATTCCAAAACAAGGCAATTAAATTTTCTTCAATAAGAATAATTAGCGTTGTTATTACTATTTCACTAAACTTGATATTTTTAGTTGTAATTCCAAATTACTATGGTGAAAATTATAACGAATTACCTGTTTATAGAAGTACGAATCTTGTAACATTCGTATTTATTGCGAATCTTATTGGTTCGCTTTCAACATTGTTAATGTTAAGCAAAGAATTTAAAAATTTTCGTTTTAAAATTGATCCGGTATTACTTAAAAAATTGCTCAAATACGGATTACCAATACTTATCATATCTCTTTCGTTTATGATTACTGAGGTTGCTGATAAAATACTTCTGAAATACCTTCTGCCAGACAGATCACAAGCTGATTCACAACTTGGAATATATGCAGCCAGTTACAAATTAGCCATAATAATGATGTTGTTTATACAAATGTTCAGATATGCTGCAGAACCCTTCTTTTTTTCAGAAGCTGATAAAAAAGATGCAAAAAACACATATAGTAGAGTTATGAATTTGTTTGTAGCATTTACATGGTTTATTTTTTTGTTGGTAATGCTAAATATAAACCTATTCAAATATTTTATTGGTGAAGCTTTTTGGCCAGGACTTAGTATAGTACCAATTATACTATCAGCAAAATTGTTTCTTGGTATATTTTATAATCTGTCCGTTTGGTATAAGCTTACTAATAAAACATTTTATGGAGCAACAATAGCCATAGTGGCAGCATTAATTACAATTATACTCAATGTACTTTTAATTCCAAAATATGGATATATGGGTTCTGCATGGGCGAATTTTATAAGCTATTTTGTAATTATGATTTTATCATTCGTGTGGGGCAGGAAAATATATCGTGTTAATTACAATATTAAAAAAATATTAATGTATACAGTAGTGGCTCTGTTAGTATATTTTACTTCTGTTTATTTCGCTGATTTTCAAAGTTATATTTACTATTCGTTGGTAACCATTTTACTAATTAGTTATTTATTATTCGTATTCATTATTGAGAAACATAGCACCAAACAAAGTATTATTTGATTTAATTGTATTAATAATCTAATTATAGTTTTATTACTTTATATATTTGCAAATAGCACCACCACCAAAAAATATAATTATGTTGTCGTTTTTCAAATCATCAAAGAAAAAAACTCCTAAAAAAGGGAAGGCTTTTTATCATCGTGAAAATTTAATTCAAACCATAAAAGAATTAAACAATTGTCTTGATCATCTGGGTTCATCAATTACAACAAAGACAAGCTGTAATATACTATTTCAAGGGTTTGAACTAGATGCTATAGTTGAAAAAAATCTAGAAAATGATTGTGGAGAAGAGTCCTTTTGCCTTGAACCGGGTGGTGAAATTTCTGATCATAAAATATATTATTATAGAATATCATCTCAACATCTTCGTTTTTTGATTCAAATACATTTTATTGATGGTCAGTTTTTCTTTGCTGCAACAAAAGTATATTCAGATGCACTGCTCTCGTCTATTGATAAGCAAAGAGTATTAAAGCAAATTATTACTAAATATTATCCTGACGCTGACGAACAAACAATTGAATTTGATATTGAGGATTCTAAAGGTAATATATTATATACAAGGGACGATGTATATTATTATATTCAATATCTGGCTAATAATTCCACAAGCCAAAAACTTAAAAAACAATATTCTGGATATAAGGGGCCAAAACCTTCTGAGGAAATTAAAGATACATTGTATAGGTTGATATAGATTATATGGCTGGTATCTATATTCATATTCCTTTTTGCAAACAAAAATGCCATTACTGCAATTTTTATTCCACCGTATCGCTTGCATACCAACAGGATTATATAAGCGCTTTAACTAGAGAAATTAAATCACGGCAAAAATATTTAGCCCATGAAGTAGTAAACACCATTTACTTTGGTGGAGGTACGCCTTCTATGTTTTCATCCGACGAAATATCATATATAATAAATTTAATTGACTTTAGATTTAATGTCGCCAGCGATGCCGAAATTACACTGGAAGCAAATCCTGATGATCTTGATAAAAACAAACTTAATGATATTAAAAATTACACTTCGGTTAATAGGATAAGTATTGGTGTTCAAAGTTTTTTTGATGATGACCTTCAGTACTTAAACAGAGTTCACAGCTCAAAGCAAGCACAAAACTCGATTGAAAATGCGTTAAAATTAGGGTTTGACAATATTACAATAGATTTAATATACGGTATTCCAAATTTAAGTAATAGTAAGTGGAAAGAAAATCTCAAGATATTTTTTGATTATAAAATACCACATTTGTCATCCTATTCATTAACCGTTGAGCCTAAAACCGCACTGGATTTACTAATCAAAAAAAAGAAACTGGAAAATATAGTTGAATCCGAAAGCATCGATCATTTTAAAATACTTATTGAAGAAACTGAAAAACAAAATTTTATTAATTATGAAATTTCAAATTTTGCTTTGGAAGGTCATTATTCAAAACATAATAGTATATATTGGTTAGGTGGACACTATTTAGGCTTAGGTCCTTCGGCACATTCATATAATGGAAAATCACGACAGTGGAATGTAATGAATATCAAGAAATACTGCGAAGAGAAGCAAATAAAAAATATTATTGACGAAAAAGAATATCTAAGTAAAGATCAGATGTACAATGAATATGTTCTTACCTCATTAAGAACCTCATGGGGATGTGATATTGAGCATATTAAAAATGCATTTGGTGAAAAATACAGTCAACATTTTATTACTAATATTACAAAAACAATAAAAGAAAATAATGCTACCAGAAATGGAAATATCTTCACATTAACCAATAGTGGAAAACTTTTTGCTGATGGAATAGCTTCTTCGTTATTTTTTGGTCTATAGGGCTTTCGGACTAAATTTTGTAACCAAATATCCAATTACGGGAGAAAATAGAATGCTGATAAAAAAAGACCATTGTACTCCAATTTTTTTCTTCTTGCCAATTGTTTCAGAAACTAACAACGAAAGCACATACCAGGAAATAAATATAAATATTATTATGTATTCGTTCATGTTATTGTTTTTAAGAGTAATAAATCAAGGCTTCTTGTTCTTAGCTCTAGTAAAAATATATAAACAAGTAAATAGCTGGTATTAAAATTCCAATTATTGTCATCCATGCACCACGTTTAGTAATACCATTAGCACCTCTTGGTATCAAAACACCCGAAATAGCAATTAATATAAGCGCACCGGCAAAAATATCAGAAAACCATGTCCAATACTTAATTGGGTTATAATGCAGATAATTAACTTCTCTGAACAAAGGACGTCTTGTTGTTTTTTCAATAAGCCCATTACCACTTAATAGATTAAAATAAATTGTTCCGTCTTTGATAAATATTTTAACTATTTCATCATTTGGATAATAATGACTTTTATAGTTACCTGATTCACCAAAGGGTTCAAGTAACTTTTTAATTTCTGATTTATTGATTTTAGCACCTGGAGGATCAATAATGATATTTTCAGTTGTTACTACATAATTAGGATTCCAGTCGTCGATGTGATTAATTGCTATGCCCGAAAGTGCATATATAATTACCATACCAAAAAAGAAATACCCAAAATCACGATGGACAGCTCTGTTCCATTTACGCCATTTAAACATCATTGTTATTATGGGTTATTCCTTATTTTCAGTTGTGTCTACAACAACATCATAAGACGTGCATAATACAGAATAAAATGAAAGATGATCGCTTCCTGATTCTTCCAGCATAGTGCGTAGTCTGTTAACTTTCTCCAATTCCTCGTTTAAATCAGCTCCTTCACCACCTTTTTCAACATTTCCACCAAGATGCATCCCTTCACCTTTATCATCACTCAAATCACTACCGGCTTTAATTTCTTCTTCCCATTCTTTAAGGTATTCTTCATCAATTCTTTGTTCTTCAACAATACCTACAAGCACTAATTGATCACCTTCTAGCTCAGCATTAAATGCTGCTATTTCTTCATCAGGTGTAACTTTAACTCTTGTCTCCGATTCGTTGCTAACTAGGAATAATTTTTGCCCACCATGTTTACAAATATGATCGACAGTACCTTCTAATTGAATTTTTTTATCAACAAAATCTCCAGCTTTATCATCAAAATCGGCAATATTTATAGCTGTAATTTCATCAACAACTACAATATCATTATTACTGGATTCTTTAGGCTTTTGTGCATTTTCACAAGATGTAATGAATAATGCAATTACTGTAAATATTAATAAATACTTTTTCATAATTTTAAATTATTATTTGATTTGGCTAAGATAAATATTTATAAATTAATAAATGTAAATCTATACATATATGTATAAAATATTTTCAAATTCTGATTTATATGAAAGGAAATCATAAATTCTAAGTTAGAAATATTCTTCTTAGTTTAATTTTCCTTATTAAAAACAATTTCTAATCAATGCTAATACCATCATATTTTACTTCTTTACCTCCTGAGTACGAAATGATTATTAGTTGTATTCCATTTTTATCGAATTTTTTCCAATCTCCATTTTTTCTTCCCATTACATATTTGCCTTGCTGTTTAATTTTTCCATTATCCCAATACCAGGTATGTTCTCCATTTGGATTATCATCAATAAATTTTCCTTCAAATCTCAAATTTCCATCAGTATAATATGATTTCCATAATCCATTACGCATATCTTCAGCATAATCACCTTCATCTTTCGAATCTCCAACTTCATAAATCCAGTGTCCTTCTTTCATTCCCTCTAAATAATCACCCTGAGTTATTATATTTCCTTCTTTATCATATTCGGTTAATATGCCATCGGGCAAACCATTATAAAATTGTTCATCTCTAAGTATATTACCATTATTATAATACCAATGCCAAGTACTATCGGGAATACCTGATGCGTATTTTCCTATTTCTTCAAGTTGTCCGTTTTTATAATAATACTTCCACAATCCATCGTGTAAATCGTTTATATAATTTCCGGTTGCTTTTAAACTACCATCATTATAATATTCCTTCCACCTTCCTTGTTTTTGCCCTGCATCTGTAAATATACCCTCTCCAACAATTTTTCCATATCTGAAAATAAACGATTTCTCAACTTCCCCCTCTTCATTATATTCTCTTCTTACACCCTCCGGAACACCATCTTTTGTATAAGTAGCCACAACCTTTACTTTACCATTTGGATAATAATCAGTTCTAATATCAAGCTTTTGTAATTCCTCAGCTTTTTCATATTTCTCACCATCAATATATTTAGTAGCAGAAACTAAATTCCCATTCTTATCATATTCTTTAAAATATCCATGTTTTAACCCATGTTTAAAACTTCCCTCCATAATTACAACCAATTCATCATCAGTAAACCACTTCCAGTTGCCATGAGGCATATTATCTGAATCATACCGATTAATTCTCTCTCTGTTTGTAATATATCCCTTTTTGTAAGTTATTAGTTGTGTAATATTTCCATCTAAATCATATTCCCTGGCAACACCTTCTTCGAGACCAACAACAAATGGGATTTTTGATTTTATTTTATTATTTGGATAAAATACTAATGTATTTCCATGTTTTACATCATCTATAAATTTTTCTTTAATGGTTTCATCACCTTGATAAGTGGTTCTATATCCATTTTTTTTTCCAGTTTTGTAACTTATTTCCAGAATTATTTTTCCCTCTTCATCATAAAATTTCCAAATACTGTCGAGTTCATAATTCAGCCTGTTACCTTCTGATTTTAATATACCTGTTGAATAGTAATTTTTCCAGTAGCCATCGGGTTTACCATTACTCATTGTTCCTTCACTAATTTTTACACTATCTTCACCATAGAATATATTATATCCGTTTATGTTTATCTTAACATCCTCCTGAGCTAATAATTCTCCTGAAAAAAATAAGAATAGATTTAACAATATGATAATTTGTAATTTCACCATTATCTACCAACATTTATTCCTTCAAGAACACGACGTTTTTTTTCAATATTTGATATATATTCTTTACTAACCATTAATAAAGTATTACTACTACTAGGAATTACATAATAAGTTGAAGTATCATAGCTTACACAACCATAATTATCTTTCCAACAATCAGCTGAAATTTGAAACATATTATCATCATTTAAAACAAACCTTAGGTTTCTATTATCACCTCTTTCAAAAGCAATTTTCAAATATTCAGATCCGGTTGATACTGCTATTCCTTTTGTTTGTTTTGGAATAATAATTTCTTCAAAATAATTACCATCTTCGAGTTTTATTATTCCTTTTGCAATTTGTGTTTCTTCTTTTGAAAGACTTCTTCTTAATACGATTTTTTCAGAATTATAATACTGAACTTTTTCAATTTCCAATTGATTTTCATCAAGATTTTCACGTATACCATTAGTGAAATAAATCAAATTTGAACAAGAAGAAATAAATAACGATACAATTATAAATGATACTAAAACTAAATTTTTTATCATGACTAAATAATTTTAAGTTTTTTTGAAATATCAAGCATTCTTAATATAGGTATTCTGGCTTTTTCCATTATGTCTTTATCCATATTAATTGCAGGTTTTTCATTTTTCAAAGCTAAGTATAATTTTTCCAATGTATTTAATTTCATATAAGGGCAATCATTACAACTGCAAGTACTGTCAGCAGGTACTATTAAAAACTCCTTCTCAGGAGAAAGCTTTTGCATTTGATGAATTATTCCTGATTCTGTTGCAACTATATATTGTTGATTATTATCACTTTGAGTAAATTTTATCATTCCTGTTGTAGAACCAATATAATCGGCAATAGTAAGTACCTGAGCATTACATTCAGGATGAGCTATAACTTTTGCTTCCTGATTATCCTCTTTCAATTTTATTATAGCCTCAGTTGTTAATATATCATGAACTTCACAAGTACCATCCCAAAGAATCATATTTCTACCTGTTACTTTATTTATATATCCACCCAAATTTTTATCAGGAGCAAAAATAATTTTTTGATCTTTGGGAAGCGATTCCACAATTTGAACAGCATTTCCGGATGTACAAACTATATCAGTATAAGTTTTTATAGCAGCTGTTGTATTTATATATGAAATTACTAAATGATCAGGATATTTATTTTTAAAATCAACAAATTTATCAACAGGACAAGATTCGGCTAACGAACATCCAGCTTCTAAATCTGGTAAAACTACCAATGTATCAGGATTTAACATTTTTGCAGTTTCGGCCATAAAATGAACTCCGGCAAAAACTATTATATCAACATCTGCTTCAGTGGCTTTTTGTGCCAAACCTAAACTATCTCCAACAAAATCTGCTATATCCTGAATTTCAGGAATTTGATAAAAATGTGCAAGAATAATTGCATTTTTTTCTTTTTTAAGCTTCAATATTTCATTTGAATAATTCATAATTTTGAAAATTTTCTATTAGCAAATATCTAATTAATATGTTTAGAAAACACATAAAATATATGCAATTATGAATATTAACAATTAGCCTTATTAATATAAAATATTTAAAGATAAATAATATATATATAATATCTTGTTAGCATTATTAATTACTTTATGTCATATTATTTTGATTTTTAAAAAAGTGTTATTTATTAACATATTATCTACAATAAATTAACATATAATTATATTATTATCAGTAAGTTGATAAAGTAATTAACATATACTAAAATTATTAATATGATGATAAGTTTTTTTATAATTAGTAGCAAAATAATGTTAATTACCGGTCATAATTATTGATAAAATATTGATAATTGTACGAGAACTAAATAAGTGAAAATTAGAATGTTGATAACTGGCATTTTATTAATAAGTTACCAACAAAAATAATCAGATATTAACATCAAACTAATGATAAATAATAATTTTTTGATTGTTAATACCTTAGCTAAAAATAATATAATTGTGTATTTTATAAATATAATGATTTTCAGATAGTTTAATTTTCAACTGCAAAATTTGGCTATTTTTGTTCAATAATTTATTAACAATGGCAAAAGGTGGAATGATATTGGCAATGGCCTCTGATCATGGTGGATTTGAAATGAAAGAATTTCTTAAAAAGAATCTTCAAAAATCAGGATATATAATTAAAGATTTTGGAACATATTCAGAAGATAGTGTTGACTACCCTGACTTTATACATCCACTTGCGAAGGCAATTAATGATGGAGAATATAAAACGGGAATTATAATGTGTGGAAGTGGTAATGGAGCACAAATTACAGCTAATAAATATTCTAATGTGAGAGCAGGATTATGTTGGAACGAGGAACAAGCTATGCTAATAAAGCTTCATAATAATGCTAATATATTGTCTTTACCCGGAAGATTTGTCTCAATGGATGAGGCATTAAAAATTGTTGAAGTTTTTTTATCGACAGATTTTGAAGGTGGAAGACATGTGCAACGTGTGGAAAAAATTTCTAAAAATTTGAAATAAAATATTTAGGTGAAATCAAGTATTGAAAATAATTCATTTTTAAAGACTTCTGAAAAAGTTGCTTTTGATGAGATACATCGTGAAAAAATAAAATTTAACATAGGTCGATACGATGCGGCTGTAGATAGAGGAAATAGTAATTATAGCAATATGGATATTGCTAAAGAACGTGCCGGATTTTTAAAGTACAAGGTTATAAATGAATTAGATCGTTATTTAATAGAATTTGAAGATAATTTTACCGCTAATGGTGGTAAAATAATTTGGGCACAAGATTCGAGTGAAGCATTAAAAGAAATACTTAAAATTACTAAGAAGTATAATATTAGTTCGTCTGTTAAGTCAAAATCGATGACAACTGAAGAAATAGAACTTAACAGTGCATTTGAAAAGGCCAAAATTGATGTAGTAGAAACAGATCTTGGTGAATTTATTGTACAGCAGGCCGGACAAAAACCCTATCATATAGTTACACCTGCAATGCATATGTCGAAAGAAGATGTTGCATTGTTATACAATGAAAAGTTTAATACTTCAGTGGATTTAACACCGGAAGAACTTACTTTATATACTCGCAAGCTATTACGTGATAAATTTACTAATGCTGAACTTGGAGTTACCGGTGCTAATTTTTTAATTGCTGATACAGGATCAATTGCTTTAACTGAGAATGAAGGAAATGGAATGTTAACTATGTCTTTTCCTAAAGTACATATTGCAATTGCCGGTATCGAAAAGATTATTCCAAAACTAGAAGATCTTGATTTATTTTGGCCACTTTTGGCAAATCACGGAACAGGTCAGTCAATTACAGTTTATAACTCAATAATTAGTGGTCCTCGAAAAAATAATGAAGTTGATGGTCCGGAGAACATGTATCTGGTATTATTGGATAATGGACGTACAAAATTACTTAAAGAAGAAAGACAGCGTCAGGCGTTAACATGCATTAGGTGTGGTGCTTGTTTAAATGCATGCCCTGTTTATAAAAATATTGGAGGTCATACCTACGATACTACCTACAGTGGACCAATAGGTTCTGTAATAACTCCATATTTGAAGGATTTTAAGAAATATAAGCATTTAAGTTTTGCTTCATCGCTTTGCGGAAAATGCACTACAGTTTGTCCTGTTAAAATTCCGTTGCATGAGTTGCTACTTGTAAATAGAAATCATGCCATAAAAAATGGATATTATACATTTTTTGAAAAACAAAGTATTAATATATCATCAAAAGTATTAGGGTCGAGAAAAATGCTAAATATGTTATCGGGTAGTACTAAAAATAGTTTTATGAAGCTAACTGTTGCCGGCATCTGGGGACCACGACGTGATTTACCTAAACTTGCTCCTAAGTCATTTAATGAACTTTGGAAAGAGCGGGAGAAGGACAAGGAATAACCAGTTTTAAAAATATTTTTCCTTTATTTTTAAAAATACATTTACAAGCATAATTAATACAGTAACCTCAATTAGTGGTTCTATAACGGCAGCAAATGCCTCTTCATACTGTTATAAAATTTTCTAAATTCATGTTCAATTTCATTTCTAATTCTAACGAATTCAATTATTATTTCATCTTTAGTTCCTGTTGCTTCTGCAGGATCGTCAAAACCAATATGTAGTCTGTGTTTAACATTTCCTGTAAAAACAGGACAGGTTTCTTTAGCATCTCCGCACACGGTAATAACAAAATCGAAATTTTCAGAAGTAAAACTATCAATACTTTTTGGTTGATTTTTACTAATGTCAATATTAAGTTGTTCCATCACTTCAATTGCATATGGATTAACTTCGGGGCCTGGCATTGTGCCAGCTGAAACAATATGCATTTTGGAATCAAACGATTTTAAAAATCCTTCGGCCATTTGGCTGCGACAACTATTTCCTGTGCATAAAATTAATATTTTCATAGTTTGAATTAGAAAATTATCTGTTGGTAAAAATAGTTAATAAGATCAGTTCAAAATAATAACTAAAAAATTGTTAAAAAAACAAACTTAATAAGCTTCTATTTTTAGCTTTGCAGCAAATCAAAATATTGTATTATGCGAAGATTATTATATTCAATCCTGGTTGTTTCGATGATTGTTGGAATTACTACATCTTGTGAAAATAAAAAAGAAAATAAATTTAAGTTAGCCCTTGATATCGAAAATGGTGCTGATAGTGTTATAATACTCACCAAACGCCAGGGAGGAGAGATGGTTAACCTGGATTCGGTTTCTCTTGTGGATGGTAAAGGAACTATAACAGGAAATATAAATATGCCAGAGTTTTATTACCTTATGGTTAAAGGCACACGTATTTATATACCGGTATTTGCTGAAGCAGGTGATATTGTTGTTAAGGCTAATATGAATAATCCCCGAAACCCAATTATTTCAGGATCGATTGCTCATGAAACATTTAATGCATATAATGACTCGGTGTCAGTATTTGATAAACAAGCATCTTTGTTAAGCTCGCAATATGGCGAAGCTAATAAGCAAAACGATGTAGCCCTAATGAAAAAAATTGAAGAAGAATATATGGGCATTGAAAAATTGAAAACCAATTATTTAATTGAATATGCAATCAAAAATAATAGTAATGTGGTTTCAGCTTTTTTAGTGCTAAATAATTCATATAAGTTTGAGCTTGACGAACTTGATCAGGTTGTAAGTAGTTTTGATCCATCAATTGATTCAAGTGATTATGTAGTAGACTTAAAACAACAAGTATCAACACTTAAGAAGGCAGCTGTTGGTCAATCCTTTATTGACTTTGCACTTAATGATCCCGAAGGAAACCCAATAGCACTTTCATCAGTTGCTAATGGTAATTATGTACTTGTTGATTTTTGGGCATCATGGTGTAGCCCATGCCGTGCCGAAAACCCAAATGTTGTATTAGCCTATAATAAATTTCATGATAAAGGCTTTGATGTATTCGGTGTGTCTTTTGATAAAGATTATGCTAAGTGGGTAGAAGCAATTGCGGTTGACGATTTAACATGGACACATGTATCAGATTTAAAATACTGGAATAGTGCTGCCGGCAAATTATATGGAATTCAAAGTATTCCACAAAATATTCTTATCGATCCTAATGGAATAATTATTGAGAAAAACCTAAGGGGTAAGGATTTACAGGATAAGCTAACGGAATTACTTGGTGATTAAAAGAAAAAGCTAAATAACAAATACTAATCACAAGTAGTTTTATAAACAAAACAAATAGAAAATCAAACCAAATTAATTAACAGTTATTAGAATTGTTAACTTAATTTAAAAAAAATGTCAAAAATTAGTTTTGGAGAGTATATTGAAGGGACAAACTACAAAGTCCTTGATGAAAGACGTATGCGTGGTAGTGCGGGGTTGATGCTATTATTAGGATTAATAGCTTTTATAAACGGGTTTATACTGCAGAATTTTATTGTCATCCCATATATTGCCGGGTTTCTGATGTTGAATTTTATAATCGGAATATTTATTAATCCTAAATTTTCACCTACAATATTTATTGCACGGTTATTTGTTTACAAACAATCACCATTACCAATTGGTGCAATTCAAAAGAAATTTGCCTGGAGTTTGGGGCTTGGTTTATCGGTAGTTATTTTTACCTTATCACTTTTTCTTGTTAATGATATATCATTTTTTGACCCGGTTTGTTTGCTGTGCCTGATTTGTTTAGTGTTATTATATTTTGAATCAGTATTTGGAATTTGTATTGGCTGTAAAATTTACTACCTGTTTATTTATCTTAAGTTATTTAAGGAACCAAAAGAGAAGCCAAATTGTATGGGCGATGCCTGTAAAATTGATTAAGGTTTATGGAATAGGGTAACAAAAGTCGCCCAACCATATATTTATTTCATCAAAAATTACTTATTCTTCGGAATATGAATCGGGCAATAACCTAATGCATATTAATAAGAATTATACCTCAATACTTTGTCTATACTCTTACGGATTTTCTTCCGGTGCTTATAATTTTCAGGAGTATATCCAATTGTAATTAGTAAAGGTATATTTTTCTTTTCTGGTATGTTAAGTATGTTTTTTACTGCCTGTTCGTCAAACCATCCTAACATACACGAACCTAATCCTTCTTCGGCAGCCTGTAAGCATATATGTTCAGCAGCAATACCAATATCAATTAACGGATATTCTTTTTCCTTAATTCTTCCGCCCAGCTCTGTTATTATTTTTGGTTTTTCCAGGACAATGGCTATAATTACCGGAGCCTTAAGAACAAACCTGTTAAAACTTTTTAATGGGCCGAAAGTTTTTATTGCCACTTTATCCTTAATTTCAGAATCATCAACTACAACAAATGTCCATGGTTGCGAATTACTGGCTGAAGGAGCAAGCCGGGCAGCCTCAATACACTTATTAATAATCTCTCTGCTAACAGGTTTGCTTATATATTTTCTGTCGCTTTGGCGTGTTATTATTAGTTCGTTAAATTTCATTGATAGACAAATACGTTCTAGTTTAATCCACGTTTATTCAATAAAGGCTCCAGGCTAGGTTCTGCACCACGAAATTCAACAAATAATGCCATAGGATCATCTGAACCACCTCTTGAAATTACATTATCCCTAAAACTCTGTCCAAGTTCTCTGTTAAAGATGCCTTGTTCAACAAATGCTTCATAAGCGTCTGAATCAAGAACAGCTGCCCAGATATAAACATAATAACCGGCAGCATATCCCTCACCTCCAAAAGAATGATTGAAATAATTGGAACGATATCTGGGTATAATAGCATCAATTAAACCAAGCTTTTCCATACTTTCATTTTCAAATGTTTCAATGTCAATTTCATCAACATTTTTAGCGGTATGATAATCCATATCTAACAGGCTGGCTGCAAGATATTCGGTTGTTATAAATCCTTGGTTAAACTTACTGCTTTTTTGAATTTTTTCAACTAATTCCTGAGGTATTAACTCTCCTGTTTTATAATGATATGCATATAGTTTCAATAGTTCTGGTTCCATCGCCCAGTTTTCCATAATTTGTGAAGGAAGTTCTACAAAATCGCGTTTTACAGAAGTACCGCTTATTGTTTGATATTCAACATTTGAAAGGAAACCATGTAAACCATGACCTAACTCATGGAAAAGTGTTTGAACTTCATCAATGCTAAGTAGTGACGGAGCATCGGCAGTTGGTTTGGTGAAGTTACCTACGTTTACAATAATCGGAGTAACCATATTATCACCTGACCCTGATTGTTTACGATATGCTTCCATCCAGGCACCACCTCTTTTTGATGCGCGAGGAAAATAATCAACATAAAAAATACCAATATGAGTGCCATCAGCTTCAGTAATTTCGTAGGTTTCAACATCTTCATGATAAACGGGAATATCAGTACGTTTGATAAACTTAATACCATATAAACGCTCTGATAATTCAAAAGCTCCTTTTTTCACTTGTTCCAATGAGAAATATGGGCGTAGTTCGTTTTCATCAAGGTCGTATTTTTCTTTACGGAGTTTTTCTGTGTAATACCACCAATCATAACTTTGCAATGCACCATCAACACCTTCCATGTTCATCATGTTTTGCAGGTCTTTGGCTTCCTTTTTTGACTTTTCTAAGGCAGGCTCCCATAAGCCCATAAGCAGACTATATACATTTGCAGGAGTTTTAGCCATGTTTTTGGAAATCGCATACTCGGCAAAATTACTGTAACCCAATAGCTTTGCTTTTTTATCTCGTAATACTAATATTTCATTAATAACCGGAGTTGTATTAAAAGCTTCACTTTTACCCCTGTTCATCCATGCTGTGTAAAGCTCTTCACGCCTGCCTCTGTTGTCGGCATATTGAAGAAACGGAATCCAGCTTGGTTTATCAAGCGTAAATGCCCAGGCTCCTTCATGACCTTTTTGAGCAGCAACTTCTGCAGCAGCATCTTTAACAGATTTTGGCAAACCAGCTAATTCGTTTTCATCTTCTATTAACATATAATAGCTGTTGCTCTCTTTTTGCAGAATATTTCCAAACTCCGGATATAGTGATGCAAGTTTTTCGTTTACCTTTCTCAGCTTTGCCTGATCTTCATCATTAAGTTCAGAACCTCCTCTTACAAACTCCTGATATGTAAAATCCAGAAGGGCTTTTTGTTCTTGAGACAAGGTCTTGTCATTGCCAATTTCAATTTCAATATTTAGATCTTTTTGTTGATCATATACTTGCTTAACCTTGTTAAATAGTTCTGCGTTAAGCATAATATTATCCTTATGGTTGGCAAGTTTTGGGGCAATTTCACCTTCAATTTCAGAAATTCTTTCGTTGGTATTAGCCTCAGTCAAATTAAAAAATACACCGCTGACTTTGTGTAAATCACTACCACTTTTATCAAGAGCAGCAATTGTATTTTCAAAAGTAGGGGCCTCAGTATTGGTTACGATAGCTTCAATTTCTTTGTTTTGATTTTTTATAGCTATTTCAAATGCAGGAAGATAATGATCTTCTTTTATTTTATCAAATGGCGGAACACCATAAGGAGTGGTCCATTCACTAAAAAACGGGTTATTATTCATTTCTTTAGATGTGTTATTTTCGCATGCTGTCATTAATATTAAGATGCCAAACATGAGTAAAGTTAATTTTTTCATGGTTTTGATTTGAAAAGTGAAATTTATATTAAAGTCTTTATAAAATTAGAAAAACGTTGTCATTCTGAACTCAGCGAAGCCTTTCTCTACGGCAGTCAGAAACCTTATAATGCTGTAAAACAACTCATATAGAAATCCTTTGCTATGCTCAGGAAGACGAAAATACTTTACAAAGATATCAAATTGCGATAATAAACATCTGGTTCCTAATGTCCGTCACCTCCAACTACTTTAAACTGGTCACCGGTTTTTTCTATAATTAATTTATATGTATCCTCACCATATCCTGGTTGAGATACTTTGGGTGCATAGTACTTATATCCTTCAGGCGTATCCTGAGCGGTTTTTATATTTCCATCCATATATTTAACAAAAAGATACTGATAAAGATTTTTCCAGGTGTTAAATACATCGGCACCAACTGAATTTGAATAACTTGTAAGATATGCTATGGCAGCATCTTTATCGGTTGACATTAAAGCTTCTGCACCAGCATCAATGGCAGGAGTTAAGGCAATAAAATCGGTTTCAAATTTATTTTGAACTTTTTCAATCTCAGGGTGTATGGCACTATAACGGGTATAGGCAAAGTTTTGCATCTGGTTAAATATCCAAAATCCTGATTTATTCGACCATTTCATCATTGAGCCATTGCCAACGGAAAAGTTATAAGGAGTTTTAGTAATACTTGAGTACATAGGCATATATACGGTACCTGAAGCATCGTCAACACCAAACCAGAAAATACCCCCAATAGCATCCGGCAACCAAGTACGTGATTGGGTAACAAACGAAAAACCTGTTTGTTGAGTAGCAGTAGCCCTTTCATTGCAATAAGCTACATCATCAACTTTCCATGTAAGTGGACGCCAGCGATATGGGTTGTTAAAAGGACCTGCCCCTACATCTTTACTCATGTCTAACTCTGTATTTTCAAGGTGGTCGCGCATGAAGTTCATCATATCATGAACGCTAACTTTATTTGTTGGTTTAACCCAGAGAGGCATACGGTTGGTTGCATAATGGTTTGGGTTTGGGGTTCCATCGTCAAGTGTATTATTATGCTCAATATTTCCTTTTGCATACTCCCAGTATTTATCCATCCCCGGGGCAACTTTGTTAAACATGGTCCAAACTCTAATTTCGCAAAAACGCGCACCACCAAAATTAACGGGAGCATATGTTTCTGAAAAGGAAAAATTCTTGTCTTTCCCCTCATACCATCCTTTTTCTCTTGCAAATGAAATTATATCTTCAGCATAAACAGTGGTAATATTTTCATCAAAAATTTCATCAATATCTTTTGAGCTTATGGAATTTTTGCTTTTTTCCTGTGGGAAAGTTCCAATACGAGCATGGTTAGCATGCCCTGACACATAACCATCGGGGATCATACGTGCTACCCAAACAGCACCCTTTTCACCTTCACCTTTTCCAATAAGCTCAAGTATCCACACTTCATCTTTATCAGATATGGAGAATGATTCTCCTGAACTGTAATACCCGTATTCAGCCATTAGGCCGGTTATAATTTTAATTGCATCACGGGCAGAAGTAGCTCTTTGCAATCCAATGTAAATAAGATTACCATAGTCCATAATAGCGCCAGATTGTTTGCCAAGTTCTGATCGACCACCGTATGTTGTTTCACCAATTGCAACCTGATTTTCATTCATATTACCTATCACATTGTAAGTAACTAATGCTTGTTTAATCTCACCAAGATATTTACCTGTATCCCACTCATAAATGTCGAGCATTGTGCCTTCTGGATAAGTTGCAGCAGGCCAGTGATATAGTTCGCCATAAAGAATATGCGAGTCGGCCGCATAAGAAATCATCGTTGATCCATCAGTAGAAGCACCTTTTGTAATAAGATAATTTGTACATGCAATAGTGCTGTTTGTCAACAATAAGGTTATGGCCAATACAAGACCTGTTATTTTATAATTCATATTTAATAGTTTTGGTTATTAATACTTAATTTAAAAAAGAGCCACAAAATTAATAGAAATGTTGAATATTTTATAGTTCCTTTTATTTATCCCTCATTTTTGCTTTTTGTTTTAGATAAAGGTATGCTTGCTGAATTTCGTTATCTGTCATTTCTGGATCTTCCTTTTTAACCATAGCCTTAAATTCAGAATAGCTCATATCTTTAATCATATCAAGCATCTCGTCCTCTTCTTCTTTAGAATTATTATATTCTTCTTCAAATTCTTGAGCTGTAATATCGGGGAATAATTCATCAGAATTTACTCTTTCGTATTCAATATTTTCGGGTACTTGAAATTTTTCTTCAGGAACAGGAACATCAATTTTAACACTAATAGCAGTTTCAATATTTGATCTGTCTTCCAGTTTCAGAACAAGTCCTTTCCAAATCCACAATTTACTTTTTCCATTAACCCACAAATTACATTCTTTTCCAATTATGGTTTCATTACTAGTTTTTTCATATCCTGTTTTTATAAGGATATTTTCTCCTGTTTTTTGCCAGTCGCGATCGGAGTCTGCTGAAAATAATAAAAATGGATTTTCTATTTCAACGGCCTGTTTATCAATAAAATCAATTGTTGTAGTAAAAGGCCCTATTGTAATAGTGCCTGTATTTTCCTTTATTTTATTACCCTTTTTCTCTACAATATATTCAGCCATTTTATAACCAGCTCCATAAACGTAATAACTTTTATTACCTTCAATCTTTCCTTCTAATTTATATTCAATTATAGCTGTTTCAAATGGATATTTTCTGTAATCATCAGGGTTTGCATTATCACGTTTTGATTTGTAGTTATTCTCAAATTCTTCATATTTACCCAGGCCAAAAATTGTTGCTTCAGCACCCTTATCCATTGACTCATCAGCCTTTTTAAGCCCTGGTTGAGCTTTGTCTAATCCTTTTTCAGCCTGTTCCATTCCGGCGTTTTCTGCTTTTTCAGCTTGCTCCAAACCGGCATCCTCTCCTGCTTTAAGACCTTTTTCAGCCTGCTCTTCCCCTTTTTCTTTAGCCTCGTTTTTGTATTTATTTTTATACTTATTTTTTATACTGTTTCCAATGCCAAATTGTGCATTAACATTTCCCATTAAAAATAATGAGAACACTAATGTTAATAATACTATTCTTTTTTTCATATTTATTAATTAGTTAATTTATAATATCTTGAGTGTGTTTATTTTATCTAACGCCAGCTGGGTTTTTAGCGCTTCAATATTTTCAAATTTGTGTTCGTCACGCATACGTTTAACAAATGAAATAGTTATGTCTTTACCATAGATAACTTTATTAAAATCAAAGATATTTACCTCAATGGTTATCCAGACATTTAGGATATTTACTTTATCAATAGTTGGTCTGAAACCAATATTAGCCATTCCTTTATATGTTTCATCCATGTAATGAACTCTACAAGCATATACTCCTACCGCTGCTATAAGTTTGTATTCGTCACTAACCTCAATATTAGCTGTTGGAAAACCTATGTTATGTCCTATAGATTGACCTCGAACTACTTTTCCAGTTATTGAATATTCATGTCCTAATAATTTATTTGCAACAGTAATATCACCCTGAATAAGCAGATCTCTTATTTTAGTTGAGCTAATAGTTGTCTTTCCAATATTTTTGGCATCAACTTGTTTAACATCAAATCCAGATTGTTTACCCAATCTATTAAGTAGCTCAAAACTTCCCTCACGATTGTTACCAAACTGATGGTCGTACCCAATTATGAGAATTTTAGGATGTATTATGTCAATTATAAGATTTTTTATAAAAACTTCAGATGTTGTTTTTGCAAATTCTTTAGTAAACTCAACTATAATCAGGTGGTTAATTCCCGCTTTTTCAATGTGTTGTATTTTCTTCTCTTGGGTTTTTATAAATTTAAGGTTTGAATTTTCTTGCTCCAGCACAATGCGTGGATGAGGATAAAATGTAACAACAACAGTTTCTCCACCTATTTTAGTTGCCTCCACCTTCATTTGATTAAAAACAGCCTGATGGCCAAGATGAACACCATCGAAAGTACCAATGGTAACTACTGCGTTATTAACAGGTTTAAAATCCTTTATGCAATTGTAAATTTTCAATTATCTAAGTATATGGTTGAGGCTTAGGTTGAGAATGAATATCCTTTTTAATTTAATTATTAACCTTTTTCTCTAAACTAATTTATTCATTATTAAATATTGTGCTATTTGAACAGCATTTGTTGCAGCTCCTTTTCTAAGGTTATCAGCAACAATCCAAATGTTTAAACTATTTGGTTGCGAATTATCCCTTCTTATTCTACCTACCATCACCTCATCTTTGCCTTTAGTTAATAGTGGCATTGGATAAAAGTTGGCTTCCGGAAAATCAAACACAACCACACCGGGCATTGTACCAAGCAGCCGTTTTATTTCATGAATTGTAAAGCCGTTTTCAAATTCAATATTTACAGCCTCTGAATGTCCTGTTTTAACCGGCACTCTTACTGCTGTTGCTGTAATGCTGATATTGGAACTAAGTATTTTGTTTGTCTCTTCTATAAGTTTAACTTCTTCTGTAGTGTCACCATCATTATTAAACTCCCCTGCATGTGGTATTACATTAAGATCTATTTGGTGTGGGTAAAATTTAGTTTCATAATTTCCGGCTCGCTCATTCATTAATTGATTAACAGCCTTAGCACCACTTCCCGAAACTGCCTGATATGTTGATATCACAAGCCTTTTTATCTTGTAAATTTTGTGTAACGGCGATAATGCCATCACCAACTGAATAGTTGAGCAGTTTGGGTTTGCAATAATAGTGTCATTTTTATTTAATAAACCACCATTAATTTCAGGAACAATTAATGGAATATTATTATTCATTCGCCATGCCGATGAATTATCAATAACTTTTGTACCCACATCAGCAAATTTTGGCGCCCACTTTAAAGATGTTGTGCTTCCTGCCGAAAATATTGCAATATCAGGTTTCTTTTCAACAGCGTCTTCAATTGAAATGATGCTATATTCCTTTCCGGAAAAAGTAATTTTTTTTCCTGTAGATTTTGATGAAGCGACAGGAAAAAACTCAGTTACCTGTATATTTCTTTCTTCAAGAACTTTTAAAATGTCTCTGCCAACTAACCCTGTTGCACCTACTACAGCAATCTTCATTTACTTATTTATTAACAGTTTTTAGAATTAAAATCACTAACCTTCATTATTCATAAAATCTCTCGCAAAGGCGCTAAATCGCAAAGAACAAGTAAATTAAAAGCTAATTTCGAAAAAACTCAATTTTACTTCTCCAAACAAATTCATTAATCAAAATTACTCATATCCAATTTTTTGCGTCTCTGCGTCTTTGTATGATGAATTTTTCAGGCTAGTAATTTCAATAATTTTAATTTCAATTTACTTAATGATAAAAATATTATTAAATTTACAAATCAAAAACCTTTTACAGCCTGCAAAAATACTAAAATGAAACAAATATTATTATTGCTGTTCATACTTCTTTCAAATGTTCTTTTGTCTCAGACTTCTGATGATTTTGAAGATGGCAATTTTACTGAAAATCCGGTTTGGACAGGTGATCAAAATTTATTTAAAGTTAATTCATCCTTTCAATTGCAGTTAAGTGACACAGCTGAAAATCAAGCTTTTCTGGGAACTGCAAACACAATGATTGTTAATACAGAATGGCGATGCTGGATCAAGCTGTCGTTTAGCCCGTCATCAAACAATTATGCCCGATATTATCTTATTAGCGATAATGAAAATTTATCAGAATCATTAAACGGATATTTTTTACAATTTGGAGAATCGGGTAGCAATGATGCAATTGAATTATTCAGGCAAGATGGAAATGAACTGATTTCTGTTTGTCGTGGTAGCGAGGGAATTATTTCTTCATCATTTGAAATTCGTGTTAAAGTAACTAGAGACGATAGCGGAAACTGGAGGTTATATGTTGATCAAAATGGGGGAGAAGTTTTTGTTTTCGAATCCGAGGGTGTTGACAATACATATTCTCAAACATCGTACATTGGTTACCAGTGTAAATATACATCAAGCAATAGCACCAAAATATACTTTGATGATGTTTATGCTGGCCCGTTTATTATTGATAATGATCCGCCTGTATTATTAAGTATTGCAACTGATACTGACAGTACTGCCTTGTTGAAGTTTAACGAAGCATTGAACGAAGGGAGCATTGCAATTTTAAATAACTACATTGTTGATGATGGTATAGGAAACCCGATTGTTGCTTATCGTGATGAAATTGATGTATCTATTGTGAGATTGGAATTTAGTATAAAATTTGAATTAGCCAAAAATTATTTAATGTCAGTATCGGGAGTTAAAGATCTTGCAGAAAATATGATGAATCCTCAACAATTAGGGTTTAGTTATTATCTGCCTCAAGTGTATGATGTGGTTATCAATGAAATTATGGCTGATCCAACTCCTCCCGTTGGTCTTCCTGAATATGAGTATTTGGAATTATATAATCAAACGGAATCTGACATTGATCTTGAGGGCTGGACATTAACAATTGGAACATCTGAAAAAACATTTAGTGCAGTTATTATCCCTTCGGGTAACTATTTAATTCTTGCAAAAGAAGAAGCACAGGCTGAGCTGAGTTCTTATGGTAATTTTTATGGTTTTAGCAGCTTTTCGTTAACAAACTCAGGACAAACAGTAGTCTTGAAAAGTAATAATGGAACAATAATTTCCAAGATATCTTATTCGGATAGTTGGTATAATGATCCGGATAAGGAAGATGGGGGGTGGTCAATTGAGCAGAAAAATCCTGCAAATATTTGTTCTGGTGGTGAAAATTGGACTGCATCAGAAGATAACAAGGGTGGCACCCCGGGAGCTGTAAATTCAGTAGTTAGCCATGTTTTGCTAACACCTCAACTGGCAAATCTTGAGATCTTTACAGACAATATATTACAGTTGTATTTTAACCAAAATATGGATGAAGAATCTTTGAGTAATAACCAAGCCTATGAAGTTAGTGGTGGTATTGGAAATCCAACTTATGTTTATACATGTTACGATGAGCCCCAAAAAGTTGAGCTTTATTTTGAGGATACATTTATACAGGGAACAAAATATGAATTAACTATTTCAAAAAGCATTATGAATTGTATGGGTTTACAACTAGCAAACGATACAATTATATGGTTCGGTTTACCCGATATTGCAGAAGCCAATGATGTTATAATTAATGAAATATTGTTTAACCCGTGGACAGGAGGAGAAGACTATGTTGAACTTTATAATCGTTCTGATAAAGTTATTGATTTGTCTACTTTGCAGATTGGCTCAATAAAAGAAAGTCCACCTAACCCTCCTGATACAACAATTGTTAGCATTATTAATAATCAATTTCTGTTACTTCCGGATGAATATGCATTATTAACGGTTTCTCCGGGCGCGGTAAAAAATCAATACATTACGACTAACCCACAAGCTTTTATACAAGTTGATCCCTTTCCTTCATATAACAATGATGATGGTAAAGTATTACTTACTTCTTACGACGAAATTGTAATTGATTCATTCAGTTATTCTGAAGAGATGCAATTCCCGCTATTGATTTATTATGATGGGGTAGCTTTGGAGAGGATTAACCCGGATGTTTCTTCAAATGATGAAAACAACTGGCATTCTGCTGCCGAAAGTGTTGGTTTTGGTACTCCGGGATATAAGAACTCACAGTTTGTTTCAAACATAATTACTGATGATAATATAGTTATTGAACCCGAAATATTTTCACCTGATAATGATGGTTTTGAAGACATCATAAATATTAAATATAAATTTGATGTACCAGGTTATGTAATGTCAACAACTATTTTTAATGCGGAAGGATATTTGGTAAAAAAACTAACAAACAACGAATATCTTGGAACAGAAGGTAGTATTTCATGGGATGGATTGCAGGATAATAATTCGAAAGCCCCGGTTGGTATTTATGTATTTTACATTACGGTTTATGATATTGAGGGTAATGTAAAGAAGTATAAGAAGACAGGAGTTTTGGCTACTAAGTTATAATCACATCAACTTCTGCTGAACTTTCCACCATCTATCTGGTATTTCGTGGTTGAGGGCAGTTTGGTAATCTTCGTATGAACATGGAACAAACTGATGTCGTTTATATTTTTGGCTTACCAGATCTTTTGAGCTTACTACCATCCACCATCTGCTGGTTTTTTTACTTTTCAGGAAAACAAGCTCATCTTCAAAATTATCAATCTGTACATTAAATTTAATGTAATCCTGATGATTATTTTCCGGAAAATCGTTTCTGCGATTAGAAAATCCATCTAAAAAATACCACATCATTTGAGCATAAAGGTGAGCTGATTGTCCATTATTATCTAATGATGGGTTAAGCTCGTAAAAACCAATACTGCTGAGTTTATCACTCATTCCGGCATAACGGCAAATTTTACAAACTTCTTCTCCGGTAAACCCGTTAGGCATAGCTCTGTCTGAGGCAGGAGCATCAGCATGTTTAATACTCGAAATATCAATGCTTAATATGTCAGCATCTCTTACCATTGGCTCAACCTCTTCCATTTCAGCCTTTACATTTCCAAGTCGGTTAGTGTCAAAATACAAATTTTTCATCAGCACAAGCGAATCCTGATCAATAAAATATGTTTGATAACCAATATTGGTGTAATTAAATAAGAAATTTGGTTGATGAAGGATGATATGACTTAGATAGGATTTGTTATTTAATTCATTTTCATCGTGACCAAGATCAAAAACGGCGTCAACGGAAGCAATATTTATTATTCGTCCAATATTTTCATATGCCAGGTAATTGGCATAAGTAATATCTTGTCCGCCACCAATTATCATAGTGACAACATTATTTTTTAAAAGTTCTGAAACCACTTCTTTTAACGCAAAATATGTGTCATCAATTTGGTGGCCACGTTTAATGTTACCAATATCAGCAATATGTAAATTATTCCAATGTGAGAATAATTTGTAAAACCATCCCCGAACCTCATTTGGAGCACTGTCACAACCTTTGTTTAGTGTGGCTCTGTCATCACCAACACCAATTATTGCAACATCAATTTTGTTAAGATCAGGAAATCCTTGTTCGTTAGTATATTTAATAATAACATCATCCAAGCGATATCGACCTGTATCGTTAGACGTTTTTAATTCTTCAATGTTTACCGGTTCGAGGTATGTGCTAATATCCATTACGTTGGAAATAGATGCATTTGGGCAACGAAGATAAATTATTTTTTCTTTTTAGTATATCTTTTTTTGGGCATGTTCTTAGGATCTTCTGAAATTTTATAACATTCCTCAAGTGTTAATGAAGCCGCATCAGTTCCTTTTGGTAATTTATAATTTTGTTTGTCGATTACCATGTAAGCACCGTATCTTCCATTTAGCAGTTGTACTTTATCATCTTCAGGAAAAATTTTGATGATTTTTTCTCTTTCTACTTTTCTTTTAGCTTCAATAAGTTCAATTGCCCGTTCAAGTTTTATTGATTCCGGATTATCATCTTTCTTAATTGAGATAAATTTACTGTCATGTTTTACATAAGGACCAAACCTACCGATGGCAACACTTACTTCTTTTTCTTCATAATTACCTAATATGCGTGGGAATTCGAATAATTTTAATGCTTCTTCAAAGGTTATGGTTTCAATACTTTGGTTTTTTCTTAACCCTGCAAATTTTGGTTTTTCTTCTGATTCAGTTTCACCAATCTGTGCAAGCGGACCAAAACGACCAATTTTTACATAAATATTTTTTCCGCTTTCAGGATCTACCCCTAACAGTCGTTCGCCGCTAAATTTACCCGATTTTTCTTGCGTGTCTTCTATTTTGGAATGAAATGGTCCGTAAAATTCTTTTATCATTTCATTCCATTCTTTTTTTCCTTCAGCAATCTCATCAAATTCCTTTTCAACACTAGCTGTGAAATTATAATCCATAATGTTGACGAAATTCTGTGATAAAAATTTGGTAACTAAAGAGCCAATATCTGTTGGAAAAAGTTTAGATTTATCGGAGCTAATGTTGTCAAAAAGTGTTTTTTGGGATATATTACCATCCTTTAATGTTATGCATTGTACTTTTTGTTTCCCCGGATCTCGGGTTTCTTTAACAACATATTCACGTTTTTGTATAGTAGAAATTGTTGGAGCATAGGTTGATGGCCTTCCTATTCCAAGTTCTTCAAGTTTTTTTACAAGGCTGGCCTCAGTATATCTTGGTAAATGCTTAGTGTAACGTTCACGACCAACCATTTCAATTAAAGAAAGTTCATCATCGGTTTTCATTGCAGGCAGAAGCCCTTGTTTTTCACCATTATCATCGTCGGTTCCTTCAAGATAAACTTTAAGAAACCCATCAAATTTTATTACCTCACCATTTGCTATAAATAGCTTGTCAGCTCCTGATGTTGAAATATTAACTACAGTTTTCTCCAAAGAAGCATCACTCATTTGAGAGGCAATGGTGCGTTTCCAAATTAAGTCATAAAGTCTTTTTACATCAGCATTTCCATCAATGGTTTGATTATTCAAATAAGTAGGTCTGATGGCTTCATGAGCTTCCTGGGCGCCTTTAATTTTAGTAATATATTTTCTTATTTTGACATATTTTTCACCATATAAATTAGTTATCTCTTCTTTAGCCATTCCGATGGCAGTATTTGATAAGTTAACAGAATCAGTACGCATATATGTAATCTTTCCTGATTCATATAGTTGTTGAGCTACACGCATTGTGTTGCCAACTGAAAACCCAAGTTTGCGAGAAGCTTCCTGTTGAAGAGTAGATGTTGTAAATGGTGGCGCCGGTGATTTTTTACCAGGTTTTTTTTCGATGGATTTAACCTGAAATTGTGCGCCAATTTGTTTTTCTAAGAAAATTAATGCTTCTGCTTCTTTCTTGAATTTCACGGAATATTCAGCTGCAAAAACTTTTTCCTTATTATCTGCAGGAAAGAACTCGGCAACAATTTTGAAGGCAGATGTGCTTTGATGTTTTTTAATTTCATTTTCACGCTCAACAATTAACTTTACAGCAACGGATTGGACCCTACCGGCAGATAATGATGGCTTAACTTTTTTCCATAATAATGGAGAAAGTTCATAACCAACAAGCCTGTCTAGTACTCGTCGAGCCTGTTGCGCCGATACTAAATTATGATCAATTGCCCTTGGCGATTTAATCGCGTTTGTTATAGCTCCTTTAGTTATTTCGTGAAAAACAATTCGTTTAGTATTTTCATCTTTTAGACCTAAAGCGTTAAATAAATGCCACGAAATAGCCTCTCCTTCTCGATCTTCATCAGAAGCAAGCCAAACGGTTTCTGCAGCTTTGGCTAATTTTTTTAATTCAGCAACAGTTTTTTTCTTGTCAGGACTTATTTCAAATTTAGGTTCAAAATCGTGCTCAATATCTACACTAAGTTTTGTTTTATTTAAATCCATAACATGTCCGAAACTTGAGCGAACAACAAAGTCTTTTCCTAAAAAACCTTCGATTGTTTTTGCTTTTGCAGGTGACTCTACTATTACGAGATTCTTTGCCATAGTAATAACTTTAGTTTTAGTTCCCTAACTGTGGAACAATAAGTTTTTGTAAAAATAAGGCTGCAAAAGTATATAAATCTTACATAATGAAAAATATGTAAGTAGTTTGTTTGATATTTTTATTTTTAGGAGGATGGAATTTCCTCAATTAAAAATAGTACACCATTGATATTTTCTTATTTTAAATCGATAGTTTCAATTTCTTCCAAGGTATCAGGATTTAAAACTCTTAGTGATATTTTTTCTCCATTAATATCAAACAACATTAGAGCGTATTGAGTTGAGAATTTTTCAACTGATTCTGACCAGGGCATTTGTTCTTGACCATAATACGGGGCACCTGCAGAGCCGTTTGTTATTTGCCAAAAAGGTCTGCCCACCTTAAGTTTCTTTCCTTTATAGCCTTCAGGATATATAGGTGTGTGTTTTGTGAGCTTCATTCTACTGTAATTGTGTTCATCTCCGCAAAGTAGGGCAACTACTTTATCGCTCTTGTTAATCATAATATTAAGAAATTCATCTCGCCGTTCAATTATTCCCTTTTTTACAGGGGTACCAGCAACTGTTGGGCGAATATTATTATTTCCATAATACCACATATCATTATTAGCATGACCCCCATTTGGAAATGCCGGCGTATGAATTGTTACAAAAACATGATCAATATTAGGATCGTTATTAAACTCATTTATTTTTTCATCGAACCACTGTAATTGGTTGTCCATAATATAACCATGTGGATTGCCCCCTATTTCGGGGATCATTGTTGTTGAGGGCGCATACCAATAATTTGAATTAAGCACCACCATTGCAATATTATCGTATATATAATAGAATACTGATTCACCGTATCCAGGGAAATCATTCTTATTTTTATTCGGATCATAATATGCACCATCTTCGCTTTGAGGCCCGTTTTGAGGATTTACAAAGTTATTTGAAAAAGTTTTTTCAGCCGAACTAGTTTTAAATGGAAATTTATCAATGGAAATTCCATATGGGCTGCCATCATCAAAAATATTTACCAAAGCCTCATGATTTCCGAAACCAACATTAAATGGGAAATAGTGCCACATAGGCTCTACTGCATTCTTCCAGTTGGCATATTCAAGGTTTGTTTGTCCTATACTTGATGAATATCCGTTAATGAGATCACCGGTAAATTGAAAAAAAGATGATCCTTCTGCCGCTGCTAATACAGCCATTTTTTTCATGATATAAGCATTAACACCGTAAATATTCCTTTCTCCACCACCGCTACCAGCTCGCGAATCACTTGTATATGCAAAAGTAAAAGGCAAACCGCTGCCATTTGTTGGGGCTGTTTTAAAATAATAATTAAGTTGATTATCACCATAGTTAACAGCATAATCATACTTAGTATTAGGCATAAGGTTGTCAATCTTTATTTCATGATGTTGACCATGGTTAATACCTGTTTCTATTCCGGCATATTTTTTTCCGTCAATTTCTACATAAGGAGAACATTGTTTATTTGTTTCAAACCAAATTACAGCCTTGTTATCCGAAACCATATTAATATATGGCCCTGCAATTACTGATAAATCAACTTCAAAGGGACCTTTTCCTTTAATATTTATTATACCATCGTATATTATTTTACCATAACTATCGGCAATTCTATATCCTATTTTGGCTTTTCCGTTCTTTTCCCACCCGGCAATATCATATTTTCCTTTTAGTATGCTAATATCAATTTCAGCCTTACCCTCAATTATTTTCGAGCTCTTTTTAAAATAAACAGGTTGCGGGTATTTTGAATTATTTTTTGCAAATAATCCATAATAAAGTGTGCCATAAAATTCTTTGTTATTGAAATTAAAAAATAGACCTATGTCAGATCCTGCGGGCTCAATTCGGAGATTGTAAAGAGTATAAAAAGTGTCTTTATTACTCATCCATGCTGTATCACCAGTTTTCACCGAAACAAAATACAAATCACCATTATCATTAGGCATTATACCAGAATATACTGCAGGAACCAGATTGCCGTGTTTTTGAATTGCACTTTGCTGACCATAGCAATAAAAACTAATTAACAAGAAACCTAATACGTAAAATATCTTTTTCATTTGTTTATTTTTTAACACTTAACAAAACTATTAGTTTTATCTTGATTATTGATAAGTGAAATGAAACAATTCCACGATATCTATTATTTTTTTATACATTCTTAAAAAAATAGTAGATTTGCACCAACCAAACCAAAAGCTAAAAAACGCTGTAAATAACAAATAGTAACATACTAATGAGAACATATTTCCATAAGAGTTTTAGGTTGATTATTTGGATTAGCCTTGCATCTTTAATTTTTGCCTCTTGTATACCGCAAAAGAAAATGCTGTATTTGCAAGTTCAAGACGAAGCAGATACCCTATCCACATTTAAAAATGAGCGTAAAATTGAATATCTTGTACAGCCGGGTGATAATTTGTATATTAGAGTAGTAACGCCAGATGAAAAATCAACTTTTTTGCTTAATCCGTTAACTGCTGGTGGTAATCAAAATATAAGCAACGATGCTTCGGTATACTTAAATAGTTATAGCGTTACAGAGTCTGGTTATCTTGATTTCCCAATGGTAGGTGAAATACTAGTAAAAAACCTTAATGTTGAACAAATACAGAAAAAAATTGAGGATCATTTAAATACATTATTAATACAATTCGTAGTTATTGTGAAATTGGTAAACTACAATATTACAATGCTAGGTGAGGTTAATCGACCAGGGCAATATAAAATATATCAGAATAGTATTAATGTTTTTGAGGCAGTATCAATGGCAAGCGATCTTACCGATTTTGCCAATAGAAATAAAGTTGCAATAATAAGGCAAACAAAAACAGGGTCGGAAGTGGTTTATATTGATATGACAAAGAGAGACCTGTTACTTTCTGATTATTATTATTTAAGACCTAATGATATACTTTATGTTCAGCCCCTTAAAGGAAAGCAATTTTCATTTGCTAATTTCCCATATGGTATTATGTTTGGTTTTATTTCATCAACTATTCTTTTACTTAATTATCTGAACAATTAAAATATAACAAAATGGCAATTGATAATTTTGAAGGAATTCAACAACAAGAAGAAAGCATTGACATAAAAGCCCTGTTTTTTAAATTTGTTCGATATTGGTATTTATTTGCCCTTACTGTTTTTGTGGCAATTGTAGTTGCTTTTCTTTTCAATAAATACACTAGTCCGGTATTTGAAGTAAATACTACAGTGCTTGTTAAGGATGAAAAAGGTGCCCTTAGTGCTGCCTCAATGCTTGGGGGATTAGGCTTAAGCAACACTCAGCAAAATGTTGAAAATGAAATAGGAATCCTTACTTCGTTTACATTATCTTATCGTGCTATACGCGATCTTGATTTTGAAATATCATATTTTTCAGATGAAGGGCTAATTAATACCGAAATGTATCACTCAGCTCCTTTCGAAGTAATAATGGATACCAGTATAACTCAGGCAGTTGGCATGAAGTTTAATATAGAAATTTTAAATATTAATGAATATTCGATTGAAGCAG